>Ga0222425_100021_pt1 | contig 529128 bp, 505 predicted proteins | sample 2B1ome_2_FD_180089 | JGI IMG/M metagenome (GOLD analysis project Ga0222425, IMG submission 180089) | Enriched microbial communities from leaf-cutter ant dump, University of Wisconsin, Madison, United States - 2B150A (version 2) | ecosystem: Environmental > Terrestrial > Nest > Insects nest >...
GTCAAGCCTGACGACCATAGCGACTTGGTCCCACTCCTTCCCATCCCGAACAGGACAGTGAAACGAGTCAGCGCCGATGATAGTGCGGATTCCCGTGTGAAAGTAGGTCATCGTCAGGCTATTTATTCAAGCTCAACCCCTCATTGCTACTAGGCAGTGAGGGGTTTTTGCTTGGGGTGACGAATTGGGGTGACGAAAATCCGGTCACGAGCCCGTCACGCCCGATGGGCAGCATGCCGGCCATGCCGACGCCGCACGATGACCCCGGAGCCATTGCCGAGACGCCTTCGCTGTCAGTACGCACTGTCTGGATCTCGGATCTGCACCTGGGCACGCCCGGTTGCCAGGCCAGGGCCCTGCTCGATTTCCTGCGCGAGGTGGAGTGCGACACCCTCTACCTCGTCGGCGACATCATCGACGGCTGGCAGTTGCGCCGTTCCTGGTATTGGCCGCAGGCACACAACGACGTCGTACAGAAGCTGCTGCGCAAGGCGCGCAAGGGCACGCGGGTCATTTTCATCCCCGGCAACCACGACGAATTCGCGCGCAAATACCTGGCGCACAACTTCGGTGGTGTGGACGTGATGGAAGAGGCCGTGCACGTGACTGCCGACGGCAAACGGCTGTGGGTCACGCATGGTGACCTCTACGACGGAGTCATCCAGTACGCGCGCTGGCTGGCGATTGCGGGCGACCTGGCCTACGAGTTCACGCTCAAGGTGAATCGTTGGTTCAACCACATCCGTGCCCGGCTCGGGCTGCCCTACTGGAGCCTGTCGCGCTATCTCAAGCACAAGGTCAAGCGCGCGGTCAGCTATATCAACGAGTTCGAAAACGCGGTCGCACGCGAGGCGAGGAAGCGTGGCGCGCAGGGCGTCGTCTGCGGCCACATCCATCATGCCGAGATCCGCGAGATCGACGGCATCCTCTACTGCAACGATGGGGACTGGGTGGAGAGCTTGACCGCGCTCGTCGAGCACTACGACGGCCGGCTGGAGATCATCGACCGCAGCGCCGCCGCCGCACTGCCCGGCCGATTGCCGGCGCCCGAGGCCGGGACGACGCCCGCGCCGCTGCCCGAGCCTACGGCCGTGGCCGAGACGGCTCACTGAGCGTCAGCAGCGCCTGCCCTGCCCGCACCTGGGCGCCGGGCGCGATGCCCTTGGCCAGCTCGAAGCCGGGCGGCACGAAGACGAGGATGGTCGAGCCATGCTCAAACCAGCCCATCTCCTGTCCCTTGGCGTGCGGCGCCGTGCAGGGCATCTCGTTCGCGCCCTGGCGACCCAGATGCAGCAGCACGTCGAGGAAGTGCAGGCGGATGCTGGCGACGAGGATGGCCGCAACCGGCACCAGCGCGACGGCGTGCCCGCTCGTCAGCCTCATGCGCAGCACGGCGCGCTCGTTGCGACAGAACAGGCGCTCGATCCTGCGTAGCGCGATCGGGTTCACGTTCCAGGTGTCGCCACTGAGATAGGTCACGTGCTCGACCACGCCCTCGGCCGGCGCGTGGAAGCGGTGGTACATCGCCGAGGTCAGCCGCAGCGTAACGAAGTGGCCGCCCTCGAAGGCGCTCGATTCCTGCGTCGGGCCGAACAGTTCCGCCGTCGAGTACGGGAAGCCCTTGGCCTGATAGACCTGACCCTGTCGCATGACGCCGGTCGCGCCGACGATGCCGTCGCTCGGGCTGCAAAACACCTCGGGGCGGGCATCGAAGACGCGCGCGCCGGGTTTCAGCTCGCGTGTGAAGCAGTCCTTCAACGAGCGGAATTCCGTGCGTCTCGCCTCGCTCAAATCCAGCGGTGTGAACAGCCGCCAGACGGCGATGGACAGCCGCGTCAGCCACGGGCTCTCGATGCGCGCGAAGCGGCCCATCGCCTTCGTCAGCGCGATACGCGGCACGCGGTTGGTCAGCAGGAAGTTCAGGTCTTCCTGCGCGAAGAGGCGCTGCAGGCGGCTCGGGGTGGTGGTCATGGCTTTGTCATTCATTCCGCTGTCAAGCCTCGCAGCTACATCTGAAACCTTCGTGAATTCCCGCAAGACCCGATGGACGACACCTTCACCCTCTCGGCGCTGGCCCTCGGCGTGCTGGCCCTGTTGCCGGCCGCCCGGCGCAGGCTGGCGCTGTCGCACGCCAAGCACCGTTCGCTGGCCGGCCATTCGCGCCTGGCCAAGCGGCTGGCGCGTTGGGTGCCGGGCTATGCCTATGACGAGGCGGCGTTCTTCAGCGCAGACGGCGCCCCGGCGGACGTCGCCGGCAGACGCCGCGCTGCCTTGCAAGGCCTGGGGGCCGAGTTCGCCGCGCGCTACGCGCAGACCCTGGCCGCGACCGACGCCGCGCGCGACGGTATCCCCGACCTGCGCTTCACCGCCCGCTACCGCGTGCCCTTCCAATTCAGCCCGATGCTGCGCGCACACCTGCGGGTCGGCGCCCTGCTGCGAGCCAGCGAGGGCGTGCAGGTCGAGGACCTGGACGGCAACCGCTTCTACGACCTGACGGGCTCTTACGGCGTGAACCTGCTCGGCTACGACGCCTACAAGGCCTGCATCGACGAAGCCGTCGCCACCGCGCGCGACCTGGGTCCCGTACTCGGCGCCTACCACCCCTGCGTGCTGGACGTGCTCGCGCGCCTGAAGGCCATCTCCGGCCAGGACGAGGTGAGCTTCCACATGTCCGGCACCGAGGCCGTCATGCAGGCCGTGCGCTTGGCGCGTTACCACACGCGCAGGAAACGCCTTGTGCGTTTTGCCGGCGCCTACCACGGCTGGTGGGAAGACGTGCAGCCCGGCCCCGGCAACCCCCTGCCGCCGCGCGACACCTTCACCCTGCAGGACATGGCCGAACGCGCGCTGCGCGTGCTGGCCACGCGCAGCGACATCGCCTGCGTGCTGGTCAACCCGCTGCAGGCCCTGCATCCGAACGCGGGCGCGCCGGGCGACTCCGCGCTGATCGACGGCAGCCGCCGCGCCGGCTGCGACCGCGCCGCCTACACGGCCTGGCTGAAAAAACTGCGCGAGGTCTGCACCGCGCGCGGCATCGTGCTGATCTTCGACGAGGTCTTCGTCGGCTTCCGTCTCGCGCCCGGCGGCGCGCAGCAGTATTTCGGCGTCCGGGCCGACCTCGTCACCTACGGCAAGACCCTGGGCGGCGGCCTGCCGGTCGGCGTCGTCTGCGGCGGCCGCGTGCTGATGCAGCGCTACCGCGAGGACCGTCCGGCCGACATCTGCTTCGCGCGCGGCACCTTCAACGCCCACCCCTACGTCATCGCCGCGATGGCCGCCTTCCTGAAACGCCTGGACCGCCCCGAAACGCAGGCCCTCTACGCCGGCCTCGACGAGCGCTGGCACGCGCGCTGCACCCAGTTCAACGCCCGACTGGAGGCCGCCGGCGCGCCGCTGCGCATGGCCGCCCTGTCCACCATCTGGACCGTGCTCTACACCCAGCCGGGCCGCTACCACTGGATGCTGCAGTTCTACCTGCGCAAGCACGGCCTCGCGTTGAGCTGGGTCGGCACCGGGCGGCTGATCTTCAGCCTCAATTACGGCGACGCCGAATTCGCGGCGGTCATGGATCGCTTCGTCGCGGCCTGCGACGAGATGCGCGCCGACGGCTGGTGGTGGACAGCGCCGACGCTGACCGCCAAGGCCATCCGCCGCGGCATCCTGCGCGAGATGCTGGCGGCCAAGTTCAACGGGCTTCGCCGTTGACGTGGTGCATCGGGTCGATCAACTCGCCGCGCAGCAGATGCAGCGGCGCCTTGCGATAGAGCAGCACGTCATGCACCGGGTCGGTCAGGATCTTGGTCATCCAGGCCAGCGCCGGCAGCGCGCCCTGCGTGGCCCAGAGCTGGCCGACGCGGAACAGCAGGCCCGCCACGCCGAGGCAGAACCAGGCCATGCCCACGTCTTCCAGATAACCCCTCAACCCCACGGCCGGCGCGATGAGGCCGCCCAGCGACGGCGCCAGCCACAGCAGCAGCGGAATCATCGCCCAGGCCGCCATCAGCACGATCTTGCGGCGGATGTTGTAGCCCACCTTGATCGCTTCCTTGTGTGCGTCGCTGGCCTGATTCACTTCGTCGTAGCCGCGCGGCTCGAAGAAGAAATGGCCGGCCTGGCGCGTCGTCATCGACACGCACCAGGCCAGCAGCGCCGCCCATGCCGGGTTCACGAACACCAGGCCGTAGGCGGCCAGAAAACTCAGGGCGCTGACCAGATGCAGGCTCTGATTGATGCGGCTGTGGTGGTAGTAGCGGTGGTCGTCCCAGCGCTGCGTCTTCAGGGTTTGCAAGAACTCGTTCACGTCCCGTCCTCGTGTGGGTGGCAAGCGGGGCGCATGGTCGGGCGCCTGCGTGAAATCGGCGTGACGGCGCCGCTGTCATCGTGCTGTTGCACGCGCCGCCGAGCATCCACGCCATGAAGACAGCCGACGACGACATCCTGGTGGACGAACTGCCCGCGCCGCGCCACTCGCGCCGGCTCGCGGTCGTGACGGAAACCTATCCGCCCGAGGTCAACGGCGTCGCCATGTCGATGGCCCGCGTCGTCGAGGGCCTGCACCGCCGCAACCACGACGTGCAACTGATCCGCCCGCGCCAGCCCGCTCACATGGCTGCCCAGTCTGCCGGAAGACCCGCTGTGGACGAGGTGCTGACCCTCGGCCTGCCCGTGCCGCTCTACCCCAATCTGCGCATGGGCGTGCCCAGCAAGCGGGCGCTCGTGAAGCTGTGGGCCCTGCACCGGCCCGACGTCGTCCACGTCGCCACCGAGGGGCCGCTCGGCTGGTCGGCCCTGCAGGCGGCGCGCCACCTCGCGCTGCCCGTCACCTCGGACTACCGCACCAATTTCCACGCCTACGGCCGGCACTACCGCCTCGGCCTGCTGTCCCGGCCCATCATGGGCTATCTGCGCAAATTCCATAACCGCTGCGACGCGACGATGGCACCCACCGAGGCCATGCGCGCGCTGCTGGCCGAGCGCGGCTTCGAGCGGCTCGCCGTCGTCGGCCGCGGGGTCGATGCGCAGCGCTTCGACCCCGCCCGGCGCAGCGCCGCGATGCGCGCGGGCTGGGGCGCGGGGCCGGACGATCTCGTCATGGGCTACGTCGGCCGCCTCGCGCCGGAGAAGAACCTCGGCGTCGTGCTCGCCGCCTGGGCGGCCGTGAAGGCGGTGCAGCCGCGCGCCCGCCTCGTCTTCGTCGGCGACGGCCCGATGCGCGCCGAGCTGGCCGCGCGCGCGCCCGATGCCGTGTTCGCCGGCCAGCGCAGCGGCGACGACCTCGCGGCCCACTATGCCGGGCTCGACCTCTTCCTGTTCCCCAGCCTCACCGAGACCTTCGGCAATGTGACGACCGAGGCCATGGCCAGCGGCTGCGCCGTCGTCGCCTTCGAGAGCGCGGCGGCCGGGGCGCTGATCGTCAGCGGCGTGAACGGCTGGCTGGCGGGGCCGGGCGACGAGGCCGACTTCGTGGCGGCGGCGCGTACGGCCGCCGGCGATGCGCCGGCCCGGCGCGCGGCCGCCATCGCGGCGCGGGCCACCGCGCGGCGGCTGGACTGGGCCGACATCACGGCCCGCTTCGAGGGCGTGCTGGAAGCGGCGATCGCGCGCGCCGCGCTGCACCCCGGCATGCCGGGCTTGCAGCCGGCCGGTTAGCGTCGCCGCCGCGCGCTCAGCCCGAGCAGCAGCGCGAGTGCCCCGGCCACCAGCAGGCCCAGCCCGTCGAGCGTCGCCGTGATCGGCACGCCCGCCGCCTCGCAGCCGGCATAGACCGCCAGCATGGCCAGCACGCCGAGGTTTTCGTTGAAGCCCTGCACCGCGATCGAGCGCCCCGCGCTCAGCAGCGCCGCGCCGCGCTGCTGCAACAGCGCGTTCAGCGGCACCACCATCGCGCCGCCCACCGCGCCGGCCAGCGCGAGCACGCCGGCCGCCAGGGCCACCTCGTCCACCCGTGCCACCACCGGCATCAGCAGCCCGAGCGCGATGCCCGCCCACAGCCCGCGCCACGCCTGGTGCAGCGCCAGCCAGCGCCCGGCCGCCGCCGCGCCGCCGATGACGCCCACGGCCACCGCCGCCTGCAGATAGGCCGCTTCGCCCAGGGGCAGCGCTAGCGCGGCGCCGGCCCAGCGCAGCACCGCGAACTGCAGCGTCGCGCCGGCAGCCCAGAACAGCGTCGTCGCCGCCAGCGACAGCCCGCCCTCGCGGTCCCGCCACAGCAGGCGGTTGGCGGCGCGGAACTCGCCCAGCAGCGCCCGCGCGCCATGCGAGGTGCTGCGCTGGCGCCGGCCGCTGTCGGGGATGCCGGCATTCAGCAGGCCGGACAGGCCGTAGATCAGCAGCAGCGCCGCCAGCGAGGCGCCGAGCCCGGCGCCCATGTCGCCACCCAGCGCCGCGAGGCCCGAGCCCAGCCACACCGGGCTGACGAGCAGGCCGCCCAGCACCGCGCCGAGCAGCGCCGCGGACACGACGCTGATCTCGATCCAGCCATTGGCCCGCACCAGCGCCTCGGGCGCCGCCATCTCGGTGACGAGGCCGTACTTGGCCGGCGCATAGGCCGCCGCGCCCAGGCCGACGACGGCCAGCGCCGCGACCGGATGCAGGCCCAGGGCCAGCAGCACAAGGCCGAGCATCTTGACGACATTCATCGCCGCCATCACGCGGCCCTTGGCGAAGGCGTCGGCCAGCGGCCCGACCCAGGGCGCCAGCACGACGTAGGCGGCCGTGAAGCCCAGCTTCAGCAGCGGCGCCCACCACGGCGCATGGCCCTGGCGGGCCAGCAGCGCGATGGCGACGATGAGCAGCGCGTTGTCGGCCAGGGCCGAGGCGAACTGGGCGCCGATGACGAGGCCGAAGCCGCGGGGCAGGACGGAGTGCATCTCCGCCGCCAGCGTGTCAGGCGGTCGTGAAACGCCGGTGACCGCTCAGCGTTCGACCGCCTCGAACAGCAGCGCCAACTGGCTGGCGATCAGCAGTTCCTGCCGCGTCCAGGCCCGGGTGGCGCGGGCGTCCACCAGCCACAGCGCGCCGGCCAGTTCGGCGCCGTCGTAGAGCGGCACCTCGATGCGTGCCTCGGCCGCGCCCGCGAGGCCGGCCAGTTCGGCGTGGCAGGGGTGCAGGGCCGCGTCGGGCAGGGCCAGCGGCGCGCCGTGGCGGGTCAGCAGGTCGAGATAGCGCGGCTGCTGCGCGGGGCTCAGGCCGCCGTCGCCGAGCCGCCAGCGGATCACGCCATTCACGCCGTTCAGGCCGAGGATGCGCGTGCTGGCCGCCTTCAGCTCGGCCAGGGCCTCGGGCGGCGGCGCGGCGGCCAGGCGCTGGCGTTGGCCGCAGAGCTGCAGCAGCAATTCCTCGGGCGTGACCGGCACGGCGCCTTCCTCGGCCGGCGGCGCGGCCAGCGCGGCGCGGGCCGGCAGGCTCAGGCGCTCGATCTCGGATTGCAGGGCCAGGTGTTGCCAGAGGTGGTCCAGCGCGGCCGGCGCGTCGCCTTCGGCGCGCAGCAGTTCGGCCAGTTGCAGATGCGCCTGGCGCGCCTGGGCGCGGGCCTGGATGCGCTGCGCCAGCGCCAGGCCGTGGCGCGTGGAGCGCACGGCGGCGGCGTTGTCGCCGCGGGCCAGCGCGATCTCCGTCCAGGTGCGGCTGGCGGCGGCTTCCAGCCATGGATAGCCGTGGCGGGCCGCGATGTCCAGCGCCAGCCGGCAGTCGGCGATGGCCCAGTCCATGCGCTGCCGCGCCAGCGCCGCGCGGGCCAGATGCCAATGCGCCTCGGCCTCGAAGACGCGGTGCCCGCCCCGCCGCGCCGCCGCCAGGCCGTGGCTGAAATGGCGCTCGGCCGCCTGCAACTCGCCCGTCTCGAAGCTGCCGACGCCGATGTTCAGCGCCAGCTTGGCGGCCAGGTAGCTGTCGTCGCCCTGGCCGTTGAGCAGGGCCAGTTGTTCGGCGGCATTGCGCATCTGGCGCAGGCCGCGCGCCCAGTCGCCCTGGGCATAGTGGATCTGGCCCAGGCCGATGCGCGCGGCCACGCCGGTCTGCAACAGGCCGCAGACCTCGGCGAGGTCCAGCGCGCGGCTCCACTGCTCGCTGGCGAGCTGGTATTCGCCCTGCTGGTAGGCGATGCGCCCCAGCGCTTCGCAGACGCGCGCCGCCTGCATCGGCACATGCCCCGCCGCCGCCTGCGCACCCGCCTGTTCCAGCGCCGGCAGCAGCTCCAGCGCCTGGCCGCGCGGCTCCAGCAGGCCGAAGCGGGCATAGAGCGCATCCACGCCGACAGCGATGTCGCCGGCGGCGAAGGCTTGGCGGCTCAGCGCGTCCAGCAGGCGGTCGGCGGCGCCAGGGTGGCGGTAGGCGACGCGGGCGATGCGGCCCAGCGTGTCGGCCAGGGCCTCGCTGGCGGCGGGTTGAAGGGTGAACACGGCGGCGGCTCCGGGCGGAGCGGGTTGGTTTCTCACTGGTATTCTTGCCGATGCCGAGAGCCCCCTGTGCCCGGGCATGCCCGGGAGGGGCCGGATGCCGGCGGCGCCGAAGCGGCCGTAGACCAGTTTAAAACCAATTGACGACCCCTGTTGTTGGTATTAGAGTGGTATCGACAAACCCCGTCGATCATGCCCCTCGTTCTCGATCCCACCCTGCTGACTTCCCGCGACTCCGGCCGCCCCGTGCGCCATTGGGTCGGCATCGATGGTGGCGGTACCAGCACGCGCGCCGTGGTGGCCGATGCCGGGGGGCGCATCCTCGGCCGTGGCGAGGCCGGCGCGTCGGCGCTGGGCCAGGGCGCCGAGCAGGCCTGGCGGCATATCGGCATGGCCATCGCGGCGGCCGGCGTGCCGGGGCTGGCATTGAGCGACTGCGCGCTGGGCCTGGGGCTGTCCGGCACCGGCGTGCCGGCGCAGTTGCAGGCCTTCGTCGCGGCGGACCCGGGCGTGGCGCGCTTCAGCCTCGTCACCGACGGCCTCGTCGCCCTGCTCGGCGCCCATGGCGGCGAGCCCGGCGCGCTGCTGATCTCGGGCACCGGCTCGGTCGCCGAGGCCCTGCTGCCGGACGGCAGCCGGCGCATGGTCGGCGGCTGGGGCTGGCAGATCGGCGACGAGGGCAGCGGCGCCTGGCTGGGCCAGCAGGCCATGAAGCTGGCCCAGGCCGCCCATGACGGCCGCGCACCGGCCGGCGCGCTGGTGCAGGCCGTGCGCCAGCAGGCCGGCGCGACGCGCGAGGCCCTGCTGGCCTTCTGCGCCCAGGCGGGGCAGGGCGGCTATGCGAGCCTCGCGCCGCTGGTCTTCCAGCACGAGGGCGACGACCCCGCCGCCGCCGCGCTGCTGGTCGAGGCCGCGCGCGCGCTGGAGGGCCTGGCCGCCGCCGTCCATCCGACACTGCCGCTGGCTCTGGCCGGCAGCATCGCGCAGCGCCTGGGCGCGCGCCTCGGCCCGGCGGTGCAGGCCCGCCGCGTCGAACCCCGGGGCGACGCCGCCAGCGGCGCGCTCTGGTTGATCCAACAGCAGGGAGGGACTTCCGCATGAGCGCCGTCTTCGACTTCAAACCCGATCCGAACGCGGCCTCGCCGCTGTATATGCAGCTGGCGCAGAGCCTGGCCCAGGCCATCCGCGAGGGCGTCTTCCATGCCGACGAGGCCCTGCCCAGCGAGCGCGTGCTGGCCGAGGAGCTGGAACTGTCGCGCGTGACCGCGCGCAAGGCTATCGACCGCCTCGTCGAGCAGGGGCTGATCATCCGCAAGCGCGGCTCGGGCAACTACATCGCGCCCAAGCTGGAGCAGCCGCTGACGCGCCTGACCAGCTTTTCGGAAGAGCTGCACCAGCGCGGCTTCGTGCCCAGCTCGCGCTGGCTGCTGCGCGGCTTCACGCCGGCCGCGCCGGACGAGCAGCTCTCGCTGGAGCTGAAGAGCGGCGAGCGCGTCGCGCGGCTGGAGCGGCAGCGCCTGGCGGACTCGGTCGTCATGGCCTACGAGGTGTCGGTGCTGCCGCAGAGCGTGCTGCCCGACCCGCAGAAGGTCGAGGCCTCGCTCTACACGCATCTGGGCGAGCGCGCCCCGGTGCGCGCGCTGCAGCACATCCGCGCGCTGAACGCCGATGCCAAGCTCGCCGGCCTGCTGGAGGTGCCGTTGGGCGCCGCCGTGCTCTTCATCACGCGGGTCGGCTATCTGGCCTCGGGTCAGGCGGTCGAGTTGACTCACTCGTATTGCCGCAGCGACTACTACGACTTCGTCGCCGAAATGAGGCGCGACTGATGTTGAAGCCCCTCGTCCAACGGGTACGTTGGCCGGTCCCCCACGGGGACGGCGATGCTTGCCGGATTGGCCGGCAAGCACATCGCCATGACGGGCCGGCTTGGGAGCGGCCCGGCGCTCGGCCCGCCGCATTCACCACAAGGCGGCAAGACTGATGCGAATCGACGGCGACATCGTCACGCCGCAGGGCGTGATCCAGGGCCATCTCGACATCGCCGGAGGCCGTATCGCGGCCATCGCGGGCGCGCCCATCGACGCGGCGCGCGCGGGCGAGGGGGGGCGGCCCGTGCTGTTGCCCGGCTTCATCGACACCCACGTCCACGGCGGCGGCGGGCGCGACACGATGGAGGGCGGCGACGCCATCCGCACCATCGCGCGCCGCCACGCCCGCCACGGCACGACGGCGATGCTGGCGACGACGATGACCGCGCCCATCGCCGACATCGAGGCCGCGCTGACGGTGCTCGGGCCCGTCTGCCGCGAGCGCGAGGCGCAATCGGCGCGCGTGCTCGGCGTCCACCTCGAAGGCCCCTACATCAGCCCCGGCCGCCTCGGTGCCCAGCCTGCGCACGCGATTCCCGCGACGCTGGCCGAGGTGCTGCGGCTGAACGCGCTGGCCCCCATCAAGGTGCTGACCATCGCGCCCGAGCTGCCCGGCCACGTCGCGCTGATCGGCCCGCTGCGCGATGCCGGCATCCGCGTGCAGATCGGCCACAGCAATGGCAGCTACGACGACGGCGTGGCCGCGCTGAACGCCGGCGCGGCCGGCTTCACCCACCTCTTCAACGCGATGAGCGCGCTGCACCACCGCGAGCCCGGCATGGTCGGCGCGGCGCTGGCGCATGGCGCGCATGCCGAACTGATCCCGGACCTGCTGCATGTCCACCCCGGCGCCATCCGCGCCGCGCTGCGCTGCATTCCCGGCCTGTTCTGCGTGACCGACTCGACCGCCGCCGCCGGCATGCCCGATGGCGACTACCGCCTGGGCGAGCACACGGTCCGCAAATGCATGGGCGGTGTGCGCCTGGCCGACGGCACGCTGGCCGGCAGCGCGCTGACGATGGACCAGGCGCTGCGCAATCTCGTGCAGCGCCTCGGCCTGCCGCTGACGGAGGCGGCGCGGCGCGTCGCCACCGTCGCGGCGGATTACCTGGGCCTCGCGGACCGCGGGCGCCTGAGCCCCGGCGCATGGGCGGATGTGGTCGTGATGGATGCCGGGCTGGTGCTGCGGCGGGTGTTTGTGGAAGGTGAAGAGATCGATGTCGTCGCTGATGCTTGAAGAGGCGCTGAGCGCGCCGGACGTGGTGGCCCGCCAGCTGGCCACCGACCCGCTGAGTTATGCCCGCCTGGGCCAGGCCCTGCAGGAGCAGCCGCCGAGCGGCGTGCTGACCATCGCGCGCGGCAGCTCGGACCACGCGGCCCACTACCTCGCCTATCTGGTGATGGCGCGCCTGGGCCGGCTGGTCACCTCGCTGCCCATGTCCCTCGTCACGCTCTACCAGAGCCGCCTGCACTGCGAGGGCCTGCTGTCGCTGGCCTTCTCGCAGTCCGGCCAGAGCCCCGACCTGATCGCGCCGACGAAGTTTTTCCGCGCAGGCGGCGCGCGCACCGTGGCCTTCGTCAACGCCAGCGGCTCGCCGCTGGCGGCGGCGGCGGAGCATGTGTTCGAGCTGCACGCCGGCCCCGAGAAGAGCGTGGCGGCGACCAAGAGCTATATCGCCCAGCTCGTCTCCGGCGCCCGCGTCGTCGCCGCCTGGCAGCGTGACGACGCGCTGCGCGCCGCGCTGAATGTGCTGCCCGTCGCGCTGGAGCAGGCCGCGCGGCTCGACTGGAGCGCCGCGCTGCCGGTGCTGGCGGGCGTGGACCGCCTGTTCGTGCTCGGCCGCGGCACCGGCCTCGCCGTGGCGATGGAGGCGGCGCTCAAGCTCAAGGAAACCTGCGGCATCCAGGCCGAGGCCTTCTCGGGCGCCGAGGTCAAGCACGGCCCGATGGCGCTGGTGCGCGACGGCTATCCGCTGCTCGTCTTCGCGCCGCGCGGCCCGGCCCAGGCGGGGCTGCTGGCCATCGCCGAGGAGATGCGGGCGCGCGGCGGCCGCGTGCTGCTGGCCGCGCCCATCGGCACGCCCGGCGCGGAACTGCCGCTGGCCACCACCGGCAACGAGGACCTCGACCCCATCGCCCTCGTGCAGAGCTTCTACCCGATGGTCGAGGCGCTGGCGCGGGCGCGCGGCTTCGACCCGGACGTGCCGCCCAACCTCGCCAAAGTCACCAAGACGCACTGACCATGAGCAAACTGCCATTGCGGGCCGAGCGCCGGGCCGCCCCAAGCCGGCCCGCCATCCCCTCGGGGGATCGGTCGATGTACTCATCGAGCGAGGGGCACCATGTTTGATCCTGGCCGCCTGGTGATGGTGGACATTCCCGGCAAGACGCTGGATGCGGAGAGCGCCGCCTTCTTGCGCGCGCACAAGATCCGCTCCGTCTGCCTGTTCCGCAAGAACATCGGCAGCGAGGACGAGGTGCGTGCGTTGATGCGCGACCTCATCGACGTGCTCGGCCCCGAGGCGCTGATCGGCATCGACCAGGAGGGCGGCGCGGTGGTCCGCGTCACCTTCCTGCCGCAGTCGCCGTCGGCGATGGCGCTGGGCGCCAGCGGGGACGCGGCGCGGGCCGAGGCCGTCGGCGCAGCCGTCGCGCGCGGGCTGAGGTCGCTCGGCATCAACTGGAATTTCGCGCCGGTGCTGGACGTCAACAACAACCCGGCCAACCCGGTCATCGGCGAGCGCAGCTTCTCCAACGACCCGGACGAAGTGAGCCGCCTCGCCGCCGCGTGGATGCGCGGCTCGCTGCGCGAAGGCGTGGCCTGCTGCGTCAAGCACTTTCCCGGCCATGGCGACACGCATATGGACTCGCACCACGCGCTGCCCACCGTGGACAAGTCCCGCGCCGAGCTGGACGCGCTGGAGCTGCGCCCGTTCAAGGCCCTGGCCGCCGACGCGCCGGCCATGATGACGGCCCACATCGTCTACCCCCAGATCGACCCCGAGCGCCCGGCCACGCTGTCGCCGGCCGTGCTGGGCGGCATCCTGCGGCAGGACCTCGGCTATGACGGCGTCGTCATCACCGACGCGCTGATGATGAAGGCCGTCGCCGAGCGCTTCGGCTACGCCAAGAGCGCCGTCATGGCCATCGAGGCAGGCGCCGACATGGTGCTGGCCCAGGGCTCGCTGGCCGAGCAGCTCGTCGCCATCAATGCGCTGCGCGACGCCTTCGCCAGCGGCCGCCTGACGGCCCAGCAAGGCGAGCGCGCCAATGCCCGCCTCGACCGCCTCGCCGCCGCCTACCCGGCCCGTGCCGGCGGCGATGCCGCCGCCCGTGTGGCTGCCGATGTGGCCGACCACGCGCTGATGGCCGAGGCCTGGGCCGCCGGCCTGACCGCGCTGCGCGGCGCCGCGCCACCGGCCTTGGACGCGCCCATCCGCGTCATCGTCCAGGGCGACGTGCCGACCGACATGGTCTCCGAGGCCGGCCCCACCGGCCGGCAGGCGGCGGCGCTGTTCGCGGCCTTCGGCGATGCCGAACTGCTGATGGTGGACGACATCGCCCAGCTCGACTGGGCCCGCGTGCCGCAGGACGGCCGCGTCAACGTGCTCGTCTCCACGCGCCGCGCCCGCTACGGCGCCGAGGCGCGCGGCTGGCGGCCCGATCTGCACATCGCGCTGTGGAACCCCTACCAGGCGCTCGACGTCGCCGGCCCGACGCTGCTGACCTGGGGCTTCGCCCCCGGCGCGCTGGCCGCGCTGCAGGACTGGCTGGAAGGCCGCATTCAAGCCACCGGCCATGCGCCGCAAGGACTGAACTGATATGGAACCGCAGACCACCAGCCCCATGCGCTGGATTCCCAGCCTCTACTTCGTGCAGGGGCTGCAGTTCTTCGTCGTCATGCTGATCGCCGGCCTGATGTTCAAGCAGATGGGCGTGGCCAACGACCAGATCGCGCGCTGGACCGGCCTCATCGGCCTCGCCTGGGCCTTCAAGCCGCTGTGGAGCCCGCTGGTGGAGCTGGCGCGCAGCAAGAAGATGGTCATCGTGGCCATGCAGTTCAGCGGCGCCGTGGGCCTCGCGCTGCTGGCGCTGGCGCTGCAGGCCAGCGCCTTCTTCGCGCTCAGCATCGCCGTGCTGTTCTTCCTGGCCTATGCCTCTGCCACGCACGACATCGCCTGCGACGGCCTCTACATGGCCTCGCTGGACAGCAAGCGTCAGGCCGCCTATGCCGGCTGGCAGGGCGCCTTCTTCAATGCGTCCAAATTCCTGACCCTGGGCGGCCTGATGGTGCTGGCCGGGCGGCTGGAAGCGGGCATGGGCGTGTTCAACGCCTGGAGCCTGATCTTCGCGCTGCTGGCCGGCCTGCTCGCGCTGCTGGCGGCCTGGAACGCCCGCGCCCTGCCCAACCCGCAGCGTGCGTCCGCCGAGACGGTGAAGCTGGGCGAAATCGTCGCCGACTTCCTGCGCAAGCCCGGCATCTGGAAGATGGTGCTCTTCATCGTCATCTTCCGCCTCGCCGAGGGGCAGGTGCAGACCATCGGCCCGCTCTTCCTCATCGAGCCGCGCGAGCAGGGCGGCCTCGGCCTGACCAGCGAGCAGGTGGGCGGCGTCTACGGCACCGTGGGCACGGCGGCCTTCCTCGTCGGCTCCATCCTCGGCGGCTATTTCACGTCCTGGCTGAGCCTGCGGCGCGCGATGCCCGTGCTGGTGATCGCCATGGCCGTGCCTAACGCCGTGTTCTGGGGCCTGAGCCTCGCGCTGCCGACCTCGATCTGGACCATCGGCGCCGCCGTGGGCCTGGAGATGGCGGGCTATGGCTTCGGCTTCGTCGGCATGATCCTCTACATCATGCAGGTCGTCGCCCCGGGCCGCTTCCAGACCGCCCACTATGCGCTCGGTTCGGGCGTCATGCAGCTCGGCTTCATCCTCAGCAAGACCATCAGCGGCGACATCCAGGTGGCCATGGGCTATCAGCACTTCTTCCTGTGGACCCTGGTCTGCGGCCTGCCCGCGCTGCTGCTGCTGCTGTGGGTGCCGATGCCGCGCGCCGAAGCGGTGACCACCACGGAAGGAGTGCCGGCATGAAGGCCGCTGCCTGCGTACTGCTGCTCGCCGCCGCGCCCGTCTTCGCGGCCGGCGGCGAATTCTTCGACGACTTTTCCCAGCCCGACCTCGACGCGCTGCGCGCCAGCGGCTGGGTGCTGCGCGAGGGCACGGGCCACCCCGGCCAGCCGGGCTCGCGCTTCGAGGCGGGGCAGATCGGGGTCGGCGGCGGCCTGCTCCGGCTCCGGCTCAGCACCGACGGCACGCCCGAGCACACCGTCCAGCCCCAGCTCTGCGCCGCGCGCAAATTCCTGTTCGGCACGACGACGGCGCGCGTGCGCCTGCGCGACACGGCCGGCTCGCGCGACCCCATCGTCCAGGCCTTCTATCAGGCCAGCCCGCTGAAGCACGATTTCGACCCCGAATTCAGCGAGGTGGACTTTGAATACCTGCCCCACGGCGGCTGGGGCGCGCCCGACACGCGGCTCTACGGCGTGGCCTGGCAGACGGTGCGCATCGAGCCCTGGCAATCCTTCAACAGCGCCGCCCAGGTCATGGGCTCGCACGACGGCTGGCAGGTGCTGACCGCCCAGGTCGAGGCCGGCCGCGTGCGCCACTACCTGAACGGCAAGCGCTTCAACGAGGCCGCCGCGCGCAATGTGCCGGTGCAGCCGATGGCCATCGCCTTCAGCCACTGGCTGGCCGGCGGCGCCACGGCCGGCGAGCCGCGCGACTACGAGTTCGAGGTGGACTGGGTGCTGCACGAGGCCGGCCGCACCCTCAGCCCCGCGGCGATGCAGGCCCGCGCCGCCGCACTGCGCAAGCAGGGCGTGGCCCGCCGCGACACCGTGCCCGATGCCGGCCTGACGAGCGAGTGCAATCTATGAAGAAGACCCTGTTCGCCGCCGCGCTGGCGCTGGCCTCCGCACTGGCCTCTGCGCAAGCGGCGCCGCCGGTCGTCGGCACCTACATCCTGGCCGAGCGCGGCGTCGGCGTCGTCGAGCAACTGCCACCCGGCCGCGTCACCCATTTGCTCTACGCCTTCTTGCTGATCTGCGGCGAGGGCCAGCGCCCGCAGGAGGCCGAGGCCTGCGCCGGCCGGCCGGCCTTCAGCATCGCGCCCCATGCCGACCAGCAGACCTTCTCCGCCGCCTTCGAGCGCCTGAAGGCGCGCGACCCGCAGGTGCAGGTGCTGGCCTCGGTGGGCGGCTGGGGCGGCTCGGACCCCTTCTTCCACCTCGCCGCGACGGCCGAGGGCCGCGCCGCCTTCGTGCAGCAGTCCCTCGCCTGGCTGCGCGCCCACCCCGGCTTCGACGGCCTGGACATCGACTGGGAGCACCCCGGCTCCAACGGCGCCGTCAACGGCGTGCAACTGGGCGGCCCCGAGGACGGCGAGCGCTATGTGCTGCTGATGCAGGACCTGCGCGCCGGCCTCGACGCCCTCGGCCGCGAGACGGGCCGGCGCTACGCGCTGACCACGGCCATCGCCACCACGCGCGCACAGCTCGCGCGCCTGCCCATCGGCCGCGCCGCGCCCTCGCTGGACCTCGTCTTCATGATGACCTACGACTTCGCCGGCCCCTGGACGAAGCAGGCCGCCAACCACACCGCGTTGCGCAGCGCCCGGCCGACGGACGACACCAGCCTCGCCGACTCCACCGCCAACCTCAGGCGCGCCGGCGTGCCGGCCGCCAAGCTCGTCGCCGGCATTGCGATGTACGGCCGCGGCTTCGACGGCGTGAAGGCCGACGGCAGCTATGCCAAACCCTGGCCCAACGAGGACGGCTCGATGGCCTTCAAGGACATCGCCGCGTTGAGGACGCAGGGCATGAAGCCGAAGTTCGACAAGCGCACCCAGTCCTGGGCCATGGTCGGCGGCGGCCGCTTCATGGGCTACGACGACCCGCGCGCCGTGCGCGCCAAGGTCGCGTTCGCCCGGCGCCAGGGCCTGGCCGGGGTGTTCGCCTGGGAGCTGAGCCAGGACAACGGCGAGATCCTGGACGCGATGAACACCATGCGCCAGCCGTGATCCCGACCCGGCGCATCGCCTCGGTGGACGCACTGCGCGGCCTCACCGTCGCGGCCATGCTGCTCGTCAACAACCCCGGCGACTGGGGCCATGTCTACGCGCCGCTGGAACATGCGGCCTGGCATGGCTGCACGCCGACCGACCTGATCTTCCCGTTCTTCCTCTTCATCGTCGGCGTCTCCGCCGCGCTGGCGCTGGGGCCGCGCGTGGACGCCGGCGCCGCGCCCGGCCCGCTGGACGCCGCCGTGTTCGAGCGCGGCCTGCGCATCATCGGCCTCGGGCTGCTGCTGCATGCGCTGGCCTGGTGGCTGATGGGCAAGCCCGAGTTCCGCGTGCCGGGCGTGCTGCAGCGCATCGGCCTGTGCTTCATCGTCGCCGGCGCGGCGGCGGTCCACCTGCGCCGACGCGGGCAATGGGCGCTGCTGGCCGCGCTGTTGGCTGGGTATGCCGCACTGCTGCTGGGCAGTGCGACGCTCGACAAGGCCGGCAGCCTCGCCCAGCGCCTCGACACCGCCCTGCTCGGCCGCTTCGCCTACGAATGGGACGCGGCCACGGGCGTCGCCTTCGACCCCGAGGGCCTGCTCTCCACGCTGGGCGCGCTGGCGACGACGCTGTTCGGCTTGCTCTGCGGCGGCCTGCTGCGGCGTGGCCGCACGCGGCAACTGCTGATCACGGGCGCCGCCGCAGCGCTGATGGCCTGGTGGGCCTCGACCTGGCTGCCGTTCAACAAGCAGTTGTGGACACCGAGCTTCGTGCTGTGGACAGGCGGCCTCGCGGCACTGGCGCTGGCCACCGCGCACGAGTGGATCGACGTCCGGGGCCATCGCGCCTGGGGCCGTGCCTTCGGCCTGAACGCCATCGGCGCCTATGCCGGGGCCTGGATGTGTACGGTGCTGCTGGAAGGCTTCGGCTGGATGGCGCCGTTGTACGCGACCGTGTTCGGCCCGCTGGGCGCCTGGGTCGGGCCCCACGGGCAGTCGCTGGCCTTCGCCATCGCCTTCGTCGCGGTCTGGGCCGCCATCGTGTGGGCGTTGGACAGGCGCAAGCTGTACTGGAAGATCTGAGCCGTGACTGCTGGTCCGTTCGCCATCCGCATGCCGCCGGACATCCGTTCGGTGCAGGTCGGCGAGCACCAGATCGTCTTCATCGACGACTTCCTGGAAGACCCGCAGGCCCTGGTCGAAGCGGCACGCCAGGACCGCTTCGAGCCCTGCCCCGGCGCGGACGAGCGCAGGGGCTACCCCGGCGTGCGGGCGCCGGCGCCGCTGGCCTATTCGGAAAGCATCACGGCGCTGCTCGACCCGCTCATCAAGCTCAACTTCGGCGTGCCGGAGCATCTGGCGGTGAAGAAGACGCCTTGCGCCTTCTCGCTCACCACGGTGGCGCCGCACGAACTGGGGCCGCTGCAGCGCGTGCCGCACTTCGACGCCAGCACGCCGCACTACATGGCGGTGCTGCTCTACCTCTGTGACGAGCGGCACGGCGGCACGGCCTTCTACCGCCACCGGGCCAGCGGCCTGCAGCAGATCACGGCGGACAACCGCGAGACCTATGGCGAGCTGATCTACGACGAGGTCGAGCGCCGCCCGGCGCCGCCGCGCTACTTCGGCGACTCGGACGAGCACTTCGAGTTCCTCGGCATGATGCCCGCGCGCTTCAACCGCCTCGTGGCCTACCGCGGCAGTCTGCTGCACTCGGCCATCGTCAACCCGCAGCACGGCTTGAGCCCGGACCCTGGGCAGGGGCGGCTGACGGTGAATACCTTCTACGACTTCTGACCCCTGCGGGCCGCGCCGTCAAAGCGCTTCGGCCAGCCCGTGCGACCAGCCCGACATATCGACGTAGTAGCGAACCCACGTTGCCGTCGTGAGTGGCACGAGCCCATCACTACCTGACAGGCAAAGAGCCAAAAAAAACGGAGCCCGAAGGCTCCGTTTCGTCATGCTCGTGAGAGCAAGGATCAGAACTTGGCGCTCAGGCCCAGCTTGTAGGTCGTCTCGCCCTTGAAGGACCAGGCCGGGAAGCCAGCGCGCAGCGGGTCCTTGATGGCGTCGTTGTTCGCAGCGGCGGCGCCGTACTGGATGTCGTCGGCCTTGGTCAGGTTGACGGCGTCCAGGCTCAGCTTCAGCCACTTGTTGATGTTCCAGCCCACGCTCAGGTCCAGCGTGCCGAACGAGTTGTGCATGCGGTTGCCGTACCACTTGGCGCCTTCACGGATCATGTACTTCGAGCGCCAGTTGTAGGCCAGGCGACCGAAGTAGTTGTCGGTCTCGTAGTAGCCCACCAGGTTCAGGTTGTGCTTCGAGGCCTGGGTGAAGACGCTCAGAGCGTCCAGGTAGCTGCTGCCCGGGGCCTTGCCTTCGGTGAAGGTGTAGTTGCCGCTGACGCCGAAGCCGTTGTTGAACGCGTGGTTGATCTGCAGTTCCAGGCCGCGGACGGTGCCGCCGCCGGCGTTCTCGAAGCTTTCAACGGTCCAGTTGTCCACCTTGGTCACCGGATCGACCAGGCCGACCTTTTGGTTCTGCAGCGAGCGGGAGACGATGAAGTTCGAGATGTCCTTCACGAAGTAGGTCGCCGACAGCAGGTTGCCCTTGCCGTAGTAGTACTCCAGGCCGAGGTCGGCTTGGCTGGACTTCATGGGCTTCAGGGCGATGTTGCCGACGGACCAGGTCTCGTTGTTCGGCCGGTCGTCGTTGTAGCCGGACACCGTCACGCCGAACATGTTGGCGAAGTTCGGGCGGGTGATGGCTTGCGACGCCGTGGCACGCAGCACGAGGTTCTTGCTCAGGTCGAACGCGATGTTGACGCTGGGCAGCACGTCGTTGTAAGTGGTCTGGGTGGCGGCCGTCGTCTTGGCCCAGTTCTGGTTGCCGCTGTACTGGTCAGCCGGCGTCGTGCCGTCGAACTTGTAGCCGGTGCTGGTGGCCGTGGTCGAGATGTAGCGCAGGCCGAAGTTGCCGCGCACGCCTTCGGTGTCGAACTCGAACATGCCGTAGGCCGAACGGTTCTTCTCGTTCAGCTCGCCGTAGCCCGAGCGGTCTTCGACCCAGCTGGCGATGTTCTTGTCGGTGTTGCTCAGCATCGCGCCGATGTTGGCGCGCGGGATCGTCCAGCTGCCCACTTGCACCGAGCCGTCAAACAGGCTGGACGTTGCGACCGGGGCGACGTTGCCGTCGTTGACCCAGACCGGCTTGTAGCTGCGCTTCTCGAACGTGTGGTCGGCCAGGCGAACACCAGCCTTGAAGGCGCTGATGACGCCCCAGTCCAGGTTGAAGGTCGCGTCGAGCTGGCCGAAGTTTTCCTTGTCCTTGTTCGGGCCGGACGCACCGGCCCAGGTCTGCGGCACCATTTCCGCAGGCAGTGCGCTCACGCCCCAGGACTGGTTGCTGGTCGGGTTGATCTTGATTTCGTGGCCGGTGGCGTCGATGGTGCCTTGCCAGTTCGGACGCGTGAAGGGGCCGGCGGCGCCGTCGAAGGCGGCCGTCTGGTAGTTGGTCTCCTTCACCGTGCCGCCCTTGGCCTTGGTGCTGCCGAGCACGAAGTCGAACTTGGCGTTGTTCAGCTTGTAGTGCGCATCGGCGACGACGCTGTTCGAGTCCATGCTGGCGCCGCGGGCCCAGACCTGGAAGAACTTGTGCGGCAGCGGGTTGGCCGCCGTGGTCGTGCTGTGCAGGCACATGCCGTTGGGGTTGAAGGCGTCCGAGCTGACAGCGGTGTTGCGCTTGTCGCAGTTCGCGTCGTGCATCAGGTAGTCGCTGGAGTTGGCGCTGTCGGCGTCCAGCTTCATGCGCAGCAGGTTCAGGCCCAGCTCCAGCCCTTCGACCGGGCGTGCCTGCAGCGCGACGTTGAAGGAGGTGCGCTTGCGCTCTTGCACGAAGGCGGTGGGGGCGATGTCGCTGTTCCAGCGGCTATCGGCCTCGACGCCGTTGCGGATGTAGTTGCCCTTGGAGATGCCGGCGGCCACCAGCACGCCGAAGCGGCGGTTGGCGGTGCGCCAGCTGTAGAGGCCGGCAGCTTCCTTCTCGGGGTCGCTGATCGTGCTGCGGCTGTAGTGCGTGCTCAGGAAGACGGTGTTGGGGTCCAGATCCAGCGGCTTGCGGGTCTTGACGATCACGGTGCCGCCGATGCCGCCTTCGGTCAGATTGGCCTGCGAGGACTTGTAGACCTCCATGCCGCCGATCAGTTCGGGCGGCAGCAGGGAGTAGTTGAACGAGCGGTCGATGTCCATCTGGTTGTACCAGCCGGTGGACGCGACGGACTGGCCGTTCAGCGTGGTGTAGGTCATCTGCGGGTCGGAGCCGCGGATGGACACCGCGGCGCCCTGGCCGAAGGAGCGGCCGACCGACACGCCGGGGATGCGGCCCAGGGCCTGGCCGACGTCGGAGTCGGGCAGCTTGCCCACGTCTTCGGCGGACACCGCATCGACGACGGCGTTGGCGTTCTTCTTGATCACCGCGGCGCTTTGCAGCGACGCGCGGATGCCGGTGATGACGACCTGCTCCAGTTGCTGTGCCTGGGCTTCGGCGGCGGGCGCCTCGGCCTGCTGCGCCTGGGCGGCGAGCGTCATGCCCCCCAGCAATGCCAGCGACGCGGCGGTGGCGATAGGGGTCTGCTTGACCTTCATGTACGGTTCCTCGTTGTGGCCTATGGAAATCGAGCGCGGGCGATAGCGATTGCGATCAGTGCTGATACCACCTTCAGTCCGGTTGCATCGTCTGTCTTCGTGATCGACATATAACCAGTGCAATGCCACTATAGCGATCATGCAGTCCAATTTGGTACCAATTGCGAACGGGTGATTTCCCGCATGGCTGTCGGAGTTGCCTATGAAAATGGGTGTTTCGCAGACTGCAGGCCCTGAGGGATGGTGCAGATTGGTATGAGATTGGCATCTCATTGGGGCCGATCTGTGGTGGCTTGCTGTTGTGGAATGGCGACGCTGCGCGGGCCCGGCGCCATGGCCGCTGGCGGTTCTGGTGGCAACTGGTATTGTTGTGGCCTTCCATGCGAGGGGTGGCGATGGCATGCGCGCGATGACCGAATTCCCGGCGATGAGCCGGCAGCGCTTCGAGGGCGAGGTGGTGCCGGCCTATGAGCCCGCCGTGCTGCGCGGCCTGGTGGCGGACTGGCCGCTGGTGGCGGCCGGCCGCCAGGGGCTGGAGCCGGTGCTGCGCTATCTGGCGGGTTTCGATGCCGGCGTGCCGGTGGACGCGCTGCTGGCCCGGCCCGACGCGCTGCGCGCCTTCGGCTACGGGCCGGCGCTGGACGGCTTCAACTTCGCGCGCGACCGCCGCCCGCTGGCGGCGCTGTTCGAGCAGTTCTGGCGCTATGCCCAGTTTCCCGAGCCGCCCAGCCTGGCGGTGCAGAGCGCCCTCATCCCCGAGGCGCTGCCGGGCCTGGAGCGGGCGAACGCGAACCCGCTGCTGGACGCTGCCATCGCGCCGCGCCTGTGGCTGGGCAACCGCGTGACGACGCCGGCGCATTTCGACGGCTCGCACAACATCGCCTGCGTCGTCGCCGGGCGGCGGCGCTTCACGCTGCTGCCGCCGCAGAGCGCGCCCGACCTCTACCTCGGCCCGCCGGACCATGCGCCCACGGCCGCGCCGATGACGGTGGCGCATCTGCACGCGCCGGACTTCGAGCGCTTCCCGCGCCTGCGCGAGGCGCTGGCGGCGGCGCGGGTGGCCGAACTGGAGCCGGGCGATGCGATCTACATCCCGCCGCTGTGGTTCCATCAGGTCGAGTCGCTGGACGCGCGGCTGAACGGCCTCGTCAACTACTGGTGGCGGCCCGCGCCCGCGCCGGGGCGGGCGGACGACGCGCAGGGGGCGGCGCTGCGGCTGTGCATGCTGGCCTTCCGCCATCTGCCGGACGGCGAGCGAGAGGGCTGGCGGGCGCTGCTGGACCACTATGCCTTCGGCGCGCGGCCCGAGACCCTGGCCCATGTGCCGCCCGAGCGGCGCGGACTGCTGGGCGAGTTCGACGCGGCGCGGGACGCGGCCTGCCGCGCCGACGTGATCGCGCGGCTGCAGCCGGGCGCGGAGAAGCCATGAAGCCGGTACCGTGCGGGACGGCGGCGGACGAGCCGCCGCTCAAGGAGCGCCTGGCGTCATGCGCCGAGCCGGTGCTGCTGCGCGGCCTGGTGAGCCACTGGCCCGCCGTGCAGGCGGGGCGGGCCGCCGCGCTGGGCATCTGCGACTATCTGCGCCGCTTCGACCGGGGCGTGGAAGTCATTGCCACCAAGACCCGTGCCGCCGCGCGTGGCGTCATGGGCTATGACGAGGGGCTGACGGACTTCGCCTTCGTCAAGGCGCGCATGAGCTTGGCCGAGTTCATGGCGAATTTGCAGGCCTACCTGCCCGTCGAGGGCGCGCCGGCCATCGCGGCGCAATGCGCCAAGGTCAGCGAGGTGATCCCCGGCTTCCTCGACGAGAACCCGCTGCGCGCGCTGCCCGGCATCGTGCCGAACTTCTGGCTCGGCAATGCGCTGACGGTGCCGGTGCATCACGACCACCCCTACAACCTCGCCTGCGTCGTGGCCGGGCGGCGGCGCTTCACGCTGTTCGCGCCGGAGCAGGTGGGCAATCTCTACATCGGGCCGCTGGAGCACACGCCCTCGGGCGCGCCGATCTCGGTCGTCCACCCCCAGGCGCCGGACTTCGCGCGCTACCCGCGCTACCGCGAGGCGCTGGCCTCGGCCTGGGTGGCCGAACTGGGGCCGGGCGATGCGCTCTACATCCCGCCGCTCTGGTACCACCAGGTCGAGGCGCTGGAGAAGGTGAACCTGCTGGTGAACTACTGGTGGCCCGTGGACGGCGATCGGCAACTGCCGAGCCCGGCCACCGCGCTGCTGCAAGCCATCAAGGTGCTGAACGCGCTGCCTGCGCATCAGCGCGACGCCTGGGCGGCCCTGTTCGGGCATTACGTCGTGCAGCGCGAGCAGGAGCCGGCCGGCCACATTCCCGAGCATTGGCGTGGCGCGCTGGCGCGGCGGCGCTGACGGGGCGGCTTACCAGAGATAGAGCTGCAAGGTCTTGTCGCCCACGCGCGGCGGGATGTTGGCGAGCAGTTCGCGGTGGTCGGGGAAGTTGCTCGCGCTGCGGGCGACGAAGTCGTCCACGGCCGCCAGGTCGTGGCGGGCCTGCTGCGGCGCCGGGGCCTGCGGGTCGTCCGGGAAGATGCCCATGCCGGCCAGCAGCGCATACCAGGACACGATGGGGTAGCCGCCGCCGAAGCGCCCGGCCTTGAGCCCCGGCGCCAGCGGCTTGCGCGACATCCAGGTCATCAACACGCCCTGCAGCGACTCCGACAGGTGCATGTTCTCGGCGTTGGCGCGCCAGTAGTCGGTGTCGGTGCGCGAGTTGGTCTTGTAGTGGGCGACGATGTAGTCGCGCGTGTTCTCGAAGCGCACGCGCATGGTCTCGTTGAAGCGCTCCTGCGCGGCGGGGCCGAGGTCGCCCTGCTCCAGCGCGTCCACCAGCATCGCGGCGGTGCGCTGCACGAAGAGCAGGGCCGTGGCTTCCAGCGGCTCGATGAAGCCCTGCGACAGGCCCACGGCGACGCAGTTGCGGCTCCACTGCCTGGCCATGCGGCCGACGCGCATCTTCAGGTGGCGGGCCGGCACGTCGGCGTCCAGCAGGCCGAGGTGGCGGCGCAGTTCGGTCTCGGCCTGGTCCGCCGAGCAGTGGGCGCCGCTGTAGACATAGCCATTGCCCTGGCGGTCGGTCAGCGGGATCTTCCAGGCCCAGCCGTGGCGCAGCGCGGTGGAGACGGTCTGCGATTCGAGCCGGTCGGCCGGCGGCGTCGGCAGGGCGACGGCGGCGTCGTTGAAGAGGTTTTCGGCGTAGGGGATGAAGGGCGTCTGCAGCGCCTGGCCGATCAGCAGCGAGGCGAAGCCGGTGCAGTCCACGAAGAAGTCGGCGGCCAGGGTCTCGTCGCCGTCGAGCTGCAGATGGGCGATGTCGCCCCGCTCGTTCAGCGCCACCCGGGTGACGTGGCGCTGCAGATGGCGCACGCCGCGCTCCGCCGCCTTGGCGGCGAGGAACTGGCCGAGCAGGGTGGCGTCGAAGTGATAGCCGTACCAGACGTCGAAGGGGAAGTTCGCCCGGGCGCGCGGCCCGCGGCCCTGGCGGGCGAGCGCGGCGGCGACGAAGAAGCGGTCGGGGTGGGCATGCACGTCGGCGCCGTCCAGCCGCGCATGCACGTTGTCCACGAACTGATGCATGGTCATGTTGTCCAGCATCGACGCGAAGGGGTGGAAATAGCGCTCGCAGCCGGGCTTGGTGGACCAGTCCTCGAAGGTGATGCCGCTCTTGTAGGTGGCATGGCAGGCGGGCATCCATTCGGCCTCCTCGATGCCGAGGCCATCGAAGAAGCCGCGCAGCCAGGGCGTGGAGCCTTCGCCCACGCCGAGGATGCCGACCTGGGGCGATTCCAGCACCGTCACCTTCAGGCGCGGGCCGTAGGCGGTGGTGGCGAGCATCAGCGCCGTCATCCAGCCCGCCGTGCCGCCGCCGACGATGCAGACGTGCCGCACGGGCGGCGGCGCGTCGGTGCTGCCGCCCAGCGGGCGGGCGGCGGTGTGCTGGTTGAAGACGGTGGCGGTGTCGCTCATGGGTGTGCTCGCGGAATGGAAAAAGGGGAACGTGTGGACGTTCCCCTTGGGTCTGCGCGTCGGCAGGCGTCGGCAGAGCCCGCAGAGGCTCTGCCCGGCCCGGCCTCAGTACTTGATGCGTGCGGTCAGGTAGAACTGGCGGCCGTTCTTGTACACGGCGCGCGGCTCCGAGCGGTTGTCGCCGTAGTACTTCAGGATCGGGTCGTTCAGGTTCTGCGCATCGAAGCTCAATGCGAAGTGGTCGTTGAACTTGTAGCCCAGCGACGCCGACAGCACGCCACCGCCCACCTGGTAGTAGTCGGTGCCGCGGTCGCGGCCCAGATAGTTGTCGGACGAGTAGCCGTAGTTCACGCGGGCCGAGAAGCGGTCGTTCTCGAAGAAGCCGCCCAGGTTGGCGGAGTTCTTGACGGCACCGCGCAGCACATGGCCGCTCTCGTCATGCGCATCGGCCAGCGTGTAGTTCGCGCTGACGCCGAAATTGCCGGCGATCGGCGTCTCGAATGCGAACTCCAGGCCGGTGACGCTGGCCTTCTTGTTGATCTGGGTGGTCAGATCGAAGGGCGCCGTGATGAGGGTGTTGCCTGGGCTGCCCTGCTGGCCACCGGCCGGCACGAGGTCGGTGGTGAGGGTCGCGCGCTTGACGCCGTCGATGATGTAGCTGCCGATGTTCATGTGGAAGGCGCCCACCGACACGAAGGCCCGCGGTGCGAAATACCACTCGATGTTGGCGTCGAAGTTGGTCGAGCGGATCGGGTCGAGGTCGGGGTTGCCGGTGGTGCCGCTGCCCACGGCCTTGCCGGTCGGGTCGCTGTAGCCGTTCAGCAGTTGGGCGCTGGACAGGGCGGTGAAGTCCGGGCGGGTCAGCGTGCGCGACAGCGCCAGGCGGGCCACCACGTCCTTGGTCACGTCGATGCGGATGCTGGCGCTCGGCAGGATGTCCGTGTAGCTGCGGTCGTGGAAGGTCTGGTAGTAGCCCGAAGGATCGGTCCAGGCCGGGCCGACGGCGGCGAAGGCGGAGGCCGCGTAGCCGGGCAGCGAGGTGTCGCTGGTGGGCACCCAGACCAGGGTGCTGGTCTTGGTGCGCACGACGCGCAGGCCCACGTTGCCGCTCCAGCCGTCGCCTTCCAGGTTGCCCTGGGCGTAGGCGGCCGTCGTCGTTTCCTTCACCGAGTACTCGTGCGTGGGGATGCGGCGCTCGATCGGACGGACGGCGTGGGTGGCGTTCCAGGCAGCCAGCGCGTCAGCCGTCGGGAACTTGATGCCGGTCGGGAAGCCACTGCCCAGGCCGCTGCCGAAGTTGTCCGGGTAGGACTCGGTGTAGTCGCTGTCCTTCAGCGCTTCGGGCCAGGTGCCCCAGTTCGGGCCTTGGCCGATGATCGGGCCGTCGGTATAGCGCTTGTGCTGCGAGCTGCGCAGGCCGAATTGCAGGCTGCGGAGCATGCCGGCATCGACGTTGTACTCGGCATCCACCTGGGCCCAGGTGTCCTTGTCCTTCACGACGACGTTCTGGTCGCCGAAGATCCAGTCCAGCGCATAGGGCTCGTTGGCGCGGTTGGGATCGGGATCGGGGTTGTGCGCCGTGTTCATGTAGAACGACGGGGCCTGGCCGATGCCGTTCTGCTTCCAGCCTGCGGCGGTGGCGTAGACGTCACCCTCGAACACGTCCTGGCTGATGGTCTTGCCAGTGCCGGTGGAGGTGCCCAGCTTGGCGTTCAGCTTCAGCTTGTCGTTGACGCGCCAGGAGCTTTCCAGGTTGGTGAAGTTGGTTTGTGCCGAGGCCTTGCGCGAGATCAGGTCGTACACGCCGACCTTGGTCGGGCCCGCGTAGGTCAGGTCGGCGCTGGTCAGGATGTTGGAGCCCGGGTCAACCGTGTAGTTCTTGAGCGTTGGCGCGTTGGCGCCGGTGGCCTGCAGCGCCCAGGGCACGGCCAGCATGTAGTTGCGGTTGTAGTTGTCCGCGTCCATCTTGGACGAGAAGCCCGTCACCGTCAGATCGAAGTCCTTGGTCGGCTTGAACTGCGCGCTGATGACGCCGCCCTTGCGCTCGCGCTCTTGTGTGAAGTAGGCCGAGCCCATCAGGTTGGGGTACAGCACGCCATTCAGGCCGGGCACCTGGGCCGTGACGGCCGATTCGAGGTCGCCGATGGCTTGGTAGGCCCGCGGCTGGGCGTCCAGTGCGATGGTCTCGATGCCGTCGCGGCGCAGGTGGCGCTTTTCGCTGAAGGCCTGCACCAGGATGCCGAAGGTCTTGGCCTCGTTCCGCCAGTTCAGCAGCGCGCTCAACTGCGGGTCGGTCTTTTTGGGCAGGTCGGCATAGACGGCGCCGATGCCGGCCTCGAAGGTCAGTGCCTTGGCGAAGTCCAGCGGCTTGCGGGTGACGATGTTCACCGCGCCGGCCGTGCCGCCTTCGATGTCGGAAGCCGAGGCTGTCTTGTGCACCTCGACGCGGCTCACCAGTTCGGAAGGCAGCAGAGAGAAGCTCACGCTGCGGCCGACGCCGGCACCGGTCTGGTCCAGCACGAACCAGTCGCCGTTGGCGACGGCATGGCCGTCCAGCAGGGTCTGCGTCAGGCTGGGGTTGGTGCCGCGCAGGCCCACGCGGTCGCGCTCGTCGAAGCCGCCGGAGCCGCCGGAGGGGCTGTTCAGGATGGTCACGCCGGGCACGCGGGCCAGCGAGTCGGCGACGTTCTTGTCGGGCATCTTGCCGATGTCCTCGGCGGAGATGACGTCGATGTGGGTGTCGGCATTGCGCTTCACCGCGAGGGACTTCTCCTGCGACGCGCGAATGCCGGTCACGACGACCGTTTCGAGCTGTTGCGCATTGTTGTCCGAAGCCTGCGCCTGCTGTTGCTGCGCGATGGCGCCGCCGCTGATGCCGAACAGGGCGATGAGTACCGCCTGCGAGATGGGGGTCTGCTTGACCTTCATGGAAGTTCCTCGTGGTGGCCTGTGTGTAGGCGGTGGCAGGCTTGGCCTTGGATGCATACCACCTGCGATCCGATTGCTCTGATTCCGGCAAGAATCTGTGACCGGAGCGATGCCAATTTGAAAACGAATGACGCCACTTTGCTACCAGTTTCGACCTGGGGCTTTCCCTGCTGGACGGGAGAGTCTCGTGCCTGCGGTGGCTGCTCTCTCGGGGTACGCACGAGGGGAGGGTGAAAATTGGTCTTGTATTGGTATCTATTCGGTATGACGCTTGTGTTGCGCCCGCCCGACGCTCGGAGGGTGGGGCTGCGGCCCTCTGTGGCTGGTTGCGGGGCTTCTTGCGTAGCTGGCAGTGCTGTGCTACAGTCGCGGGCTTGCCTCGTGGAGGGGTGGCCGAGTGGTTAAAGGCAGCAGACTGTAAATCTGCCCGCATTGCGTACGCTGGTTCGAATCCAGCCTCCTCCACCAAAGCGTGCGTCCCGTATCGGATGTGCGCAGGGGCCGAAGCCTCCCAGGGCGGGAGTAGTTCAATGGTAGAACCTTAGCCTTCCAAGCTAATGACACGGGTTCGATTCCCGTTTCCCGCTCCATCGAGCGGCTTGGTCCGGCAAGCGTCGATACCGGTTTGCCGGCCAGTCCCCTGGCGTCAAACCCGTGCCGATGCCCATGTGGCTCAGTGGTAGAGCACTCCCTTGGTAAGGGAGAGGTCACGCGTTCGATCCGCGTCATGGGCACCACCCTCCTCTTTTCTCTTTCTTTTTCTTCTACTCGTCTCGGCGGGTTCGCCTCAGGAGCGCAAGATGGCAAAAGGCAAGTTTGAACGTACGAAGCCGCACGTGAACGTGGGGACGATCGGGCACGTGGACCATGGCAAGACGACGCTGACGGCGGCGATTGCGACGGTGCTGTCGGCCAAGTTTGGCGGTGAAGCGAAGAAGTACGACGAAATCGACGCGGCCCCCGAAGAAAAGGCGCGCGGCATCACGATCAACACCGCCCACGTCGAATACGAGACGGCCAACCGCCACTACGCCCACGTGGACTGCCCGGGCCACGCCGACTACGTCAAGAACATGATCACCGGTGCCGCCCAGATGGACGGCGCCATCCTGGTCTGCTCCGCCGCTGACGGCCCGATGCCGCAAACCCGCGAGCACATCCTGCTGGCCCGCCAGGTCGGCGTGAAGTACATCATCGTCTTTCTGAACAAGTGCGACATGGTGGACGACGCCGAACTGCTCGAACTCGTGGAAATGGAAGTCCGCGAACTGCTCAGCAAGTACGACTTCCCCGGCGACGACACCCCCATCATCAAGGGCTCCGCCAAGCTCGCGCTGGAAGGCGACACCGGCGACCTGGGCGAGAAGGCCATCATGAACCTGGCCGACGCCCTGGACACCTACATCCCCACGCCGGACCGTGCCGTTGACGGCGCCTTCCTGCTGCCCGTGGAAGACGTGTTCTCGATCTCTGGCCGCGGCACCGTCGTGACCGGTCGCGTCGAGCGCGGCATCATCAAGGTCGGCGAAGAAATCGAAATCGTCGGCATCCGCGAAGTCCAGAAGACCACGGTCACGGGCGTCGAAATGTTCCGCAAGCTGCTGGACCAAGGTCAGGCAGGCGACAACGTCGGCATCCTGCTGCGCGGCACCAAGCGCGAAGACGTCGAGCGCGGCCAAGTGCTGGCCAAGCCCGGCACCATCAAGCCCCACACCCACTTCACCGCTGAGATCTATGTGCTGAGCAAGGAAGAGGGCGGCCGCCACACCCCGTTCTTCAACAACTACCGTCCCCAGTTCTACTTCCGCACGACGGACGTGACCGGCGCGGTGGAGCTGCCGAAGGACAAGGAAATGGTCATGCCGGGCGACAACGTCAGCATCACCGTGAAGCTGATCGCGCCGATCGCCATGGAGCAGGGCCTGCGCTTCGCCATCCGCGAGGGTGGCCGCACCGTCGGCTCGGGCGTCGTCGCCACGATCCTCGAGTAAGTTTTCAAGGCCGCAGGGGCATAGCTCAATTGGCAGAGCGTCGGTCTCCAAAACCGAAGGTTGGGGGTTCGAGACCCTCTGCCCCTGCCACCCGCCACTGATCACGGCGGTTGGTTCCCCGGCTAACCACCATCGGCCCGCGAGAGCGATCTCGGCGGGCCTTGCTGCTGATGGCTGCATGCCGCAGCAGCGTTTGAAAGCCGCACCAAACGCGGCGTGAAAGTGAAGCGATGGCGAATCCTCCCCAAGTCGAAACCGTGACGAGCGGCGCCGACAAGGCCAAGCTGGTTCTTGCGGTGCTGCTGCTGGTCGGCGCGCTGGCGGCCTATTACGGCCTGGCCAAGCAGGGCCTGCTGGTGCAACTGGCCTCGCTGTTCGTGCTGCTGGCCGCCGGCGTGGCGGCCTTCTTCACGTCCGAGCATGGCAAGGCGCTGATCGCCTATGGCCGCGACTCGGCGCGCGAGGTCAAGAAGGTGGTCTGGCCGACCCGCAAGGAAGCGACCCAGATGACCGGCTATGTGTTCGCCTTCGTCGTCGTGATGGCCCTGTTCCTGTGGGCGACGGACAAGACGCTGGAGTGGACGCTGTACGACCTGATCCTGGGCTGGAAGCGCTGATCGCAAGGAATCCTCTGATGTCTGAAGAACAAGTCGTCACCGCCGAAGCCCCGGCCGGCACGCCCAAGCGCTGGTACATCGTCCATGCCTATTCGGGCATGGAGAAGGCCGTCGAGCGCAATCTGCGCGAGCGCATCGACCGCGCGGGCATGCAGGACAAGTTCGGCCGCATCCTCGTGCCGACCGAAGAGGTCGTCGAGCTGAAGAACGGCAAGAAGACGGTCACCGAGCGCCGCATCTACCCGGGCTATGTGCTGGTCGAGATGGCGATGGACGACGAGTCCTGGCACTTGGTCAAGCACACCAGCAAGGTGACGGGCTTCATCGGCGGCGCGCGCAACCGCCCGGCGCCGATTTCGCAGGCCGAGGTGGACAAGATCGTCAACCAGATGCAGGAAGGCATCGAGAAGCCCCGGCCCAAGGTCGAATGGACGGTTGGCGAGGTGGTGCGCGTCAAGGAAGGCCCCTTCACCGACTTCAACGGCTCGGTCGAGGAAGTCAACTACGACAAGTCCAAGGTGCGGGTGTCGGTCACGATCTTCGGTCGTGCGACGCCGGTCGAGCTGGACTTCGCGCAGGTCGAAAAAGTTTGACGACGCGTCGTCAAACTTTTCGCTGCTGCCCGAAGGGCTAAGGCAAAAGGTCTGACGCGCTACAATCGCGGGTTCGGCCGGTGTCCCCTGAACGCCGGCCCGTGACCAGTCTGCAACGAGAGGCGGACAAGAGGAGCAAAGGTAAGGGATTCGTCCCAAGTCCGATGCGCTAGCACTCAGGCGATGCCGCAGGCCGCAGCGTCGCTGGATTGGAGAAATCATGGCCAAGAAGATTGTCGGCTTCATCAAGCTGCAAATTCCGGCCGGCAAGGCAAATCCTTCGCCGCCGGTGGGTCCCGCGCTGGGTCAGCGTGGCCTGAATATCATGGAGTTCTGCAAGGCGTTCAACGCTCAGACTTCGGGCGCCGGCTTCGAGCCGGGCATGAAGCTGCCGGTGGTCATCACCGCCTTCGCCGACAAGAGCTTCACCTTCGTGATCAAGTCGCCCCCGGCGACCGTGCTGATCAAGAAGGCCGCGAAGATCGAGAAGGGCTCGCAGCGCCCGCACCTGGACAAGGTCGGCAAGCTGACCCGCGCCCAGCTGGAAGAGATCGCGGCGATCAAGGTCAAGGATCTGACGGCCGCCAACGTGGACGCCGCCGTTCGCACCATCGCCGGCTCGGCCCGTTCGATGGGCATCATCGTGGAAGGGGTCTGACATGGCCAAGCTCACCAAGAAGCAAAAGGCGCTGGCCGGCAAGGTCGAGACGACCAAGCTGTACGCGCTGACCGAAGCCCTGGATCTGGTCAAGAGCCTGGCCACCGCCCAGTTCGATGAGTCCATCGACGTGGCCGTGCAGCTCGGCATCGACGCCAAGAAGTCGGATCAAGTCGTGCGTGGCGCCGTCGTGCTGCCCAATGGCACCGGCAAGACCAAGCGCGTCGCCGTGTTCGCCCAGGGCGCCAAGGCCGAGGAAGCCAAGGCTGCCGGCGCCGACGTGGTCGGCATGGAAGACCTGGCCGAGCGCGTCAAGGCGGGCGACATGCCCTTCGACGTGGTGATCGCCTCGCCGGACACGATGCGCGTCGTCGGTACCCTGGGCCAGATCCTGGGCCCGCGCGGCCTGATGCCGAACCCCAAGGTCGGCACCGTGACGCCCGACGTCGCCACTGCCGTCAAGAACGCCAAGGCGGGTCAGGTCCAGTTCCGCGTGGACAAGGCCGGCATCATCCATGGCACCCTCGGCCGTCGTTCCTTCGACACCGACAAGCTGGAAGGCAATCTGCGCGCGCTGATCGAGGCCCTGAACAAGGCCAAGCCGGCGTCGAGCAAGGGCGTCTACCTGCGCAAGGTGGCCGTGTCCTCGACGATGGGCGTCGGCGCCCGCGTCGAAATCGCGTCGATCAACGCGCAAGCCACTGCGGCTTGACGCATGAATCTGCGCGGCGCTGAGTCTGGCGCCGTGCATCAAAGATTGGTGGGGCGCTGGCCGGGCAACCGGCCGGCGCGTCATCCAAGACCGCTGGTGGAGACCCCTTAAATCCGCACCGCTAGGTGGGGAACCAGCGCAGATGGCGGTCCCGCTGAACGGAATCCCGTGTTCCTGTCAGATGGTCGCTGAATCCCTGGCGCTCCGAAGGCCGCAAGGCCGGACGAGCAAATGTGAGGAGTAGACCTTGAGTCTCAATCGCAACGAGAAAGCAGCCGTCGTGACCGACGTGGCAGCGCAAGCCGCCAAGTCGCAAACGCTCGCGCTGGCCGAGTACCGTGGCCTCACCGTGGAAGCCTTGAACAAGCTGCGCGTCGATGCGCGTGCCAAGGGTGTCTATCTTCACGTGCTGAAGAACACCCTGGCCCGTCGCGCCGTCGCCGGCACCCCGTTCGAGGCTGCTGCGGAGAGCATGGTCGGTCCGCTGATCTACGGCTTTTCGGAAGACGCTGTCGCGGCGGCCAAAGTCATCGCCGACTTTGCCAAGACCAACGACAAGCTCGTCATCAAGGGCGGTGCCTACGGCGGCAAGGCTCTGGACGTCAATGGCGTGAAGGCGCTGGCGGCCGTCCCGAGCAAGGAAGTGCTGCTGTCGCAAATCGCTGGCCTGCTGCTGTCGCCGGTGCAACGCACCGCGGCCGTGCTGGCTGCCCTGGCCCAACAGCGTGGTGGTGGCGAAGCCCCCGCCGAAGCCGCTGCGGCCTGATCGACGAACAACGCGTACCCACGCAACCCATCTGTTATTTAGGAACACATCATGGCATTCGATAAAGACGCTTTCCTGACCGCCCTGGACAGCATGACCGTCCTGGAACTCAACGACCTGGTCAAGGCGATTGAAGAGAAGTTCGGCGTGTCCGCCGCTTCGATGGCCGCCCCGGCCGCCGGTGGCGCTGCTGGCGGTGGTGCTGCCGCCGCTGAAGAGAAGACCGAATTCAACGTCGTGCTGACCGACGCTGGCGCCCAGAAGGTCGGCGTCATCAAGGCCGTCCGCGAAATCACCGGCCTGGGCCTCAAGGAAGCCAAGGACCTGGTCGATGGCGCGCCGAAGAACGTCAAGGAAGGCATCTCCAAGGCCGACGCCGAAGCCGCTGTCAAGAAGCTGGTCGAAGCCGGCGCCAAGGCCGAGCTCAAGTGATGGCTTTGGGCGGGCCCTGCGGGAGACCCGTCCACTGACTCGAAAAGGGGTTGCCTTCGGGCTTCCCCTTTTTCGTCTTTACGGGTTTGTCCCGTAGAGAACAGTTGAAAGCCCTGCGCAGCGTATGATGCGCAGTTCTTCCAAGTGTTCTCTGATCCGACTGCAGAGGACCAGTTTGGTCGGACTTGGGTGCAAGGCCCGAGTTGTCCGCCAGCGGTTGGTAGTGGCCAACCACCAAGCTAGGCAGCCGCCCGTTCTGGGCGGATGAGCCAGCCAGTCGCCGCACACGGTGCGCCCCACGGCCGGGGGCGTACTCGACACGGAGTGTTTATGGCGCAAGCAACCCCCTACAGCTACACCGAGCGCAAGCGGATCCGCAAGAGCTTCGGCAAGCGCGAGAGCGTTCTCAACGTCCCCTATCTGCTGACGATGCAGAAGGACAGCTACGTGGCCTTCCTGCAAAAGGACGTGCCCCCCGCGAAGCGCAAGCCCGAGGGCTTGCAGGCGGCGTTCCTGTCGGCGTTCCCGATCGTGTCGCACAACGGGTTCGTGGAAATGAAGTTCCTCGAATTCAACATCGCCAAGCCGCCCTTCGACACCCGTGAGTGCCAGCAGCGCGGCCTGACCTATGCGGCCGCCGTGCGCGCCAAGCTGCAGATGATCATCTATGACCGCGAATCGCCCCAGGCGAAGACCGTCAAGGAGATCAAGGAGCAGGAGGTCTACATGGGCGAAGTGCCCCTGATGACCGACTACGGCAGCTTCATCGTCAACGGTACCGAGCGCGTCATCGTCTCGCAGCTCCACCGCTCGCCGGGCGTGTTCTTCGAGCACGACAAGGGCAAGACCCACTCGTCGGGCAAGCTGCTGTTCAGCGCCCGCATCATTCCCTACCGCGGCTCCTGGCTGGACTTCGAGTTCGACCCGAAGGACATCCTGTACTTCCGCGTCGATCGCCGCCGCAAGATGCCGGTCACTATCCTGCTCAAGGCCATCGGCCTGAAGCCGGAGCAGATCCTGGCCCACTTCTTCGTGTTCGACAATTTCCGCCTGATGGACGTCGGCGCGCAGTTGGAGTTCGTCGCCGACCGCCTGAAGGGCGAGGTCGCGCGCTTCGACATCGTGGACAAGAGCGGTGCCGTCATCGTCGAGAAGGACAAGCGCATCACCGCCCGCCATGTGCGCCAGCTGGAGCAGTCCGGCACGCAGCACATCTCGGTGCCGGAGGACTTCCTGGTCGGCCGCGTGCTGGCCAAGAACATGATCGACGCCGACACCGGCGAGATCATCGCCAAGGCCAATGACGAACTGACCGACGCGCTGCTGAAGAAGCTGCGGGCGGCCGGCGTCAAGGAAATCCAGTGCCTCTACACCAACGAACTGGACGAAGGCGCCTACATCTCGCAGACGCTGGCGTCTGACGAGACCGACAGCCAGTTGGCCGCCCGCGTCGCCATCTACCGCATGATGCGCCCCGGCGAGCCGCCGACGGAAGATGCCGTCGAGGCCCTGTTCAACCGCCTGTTCTACAGCACCGACACCTACGACCTGAGCCGCGTCGGCCGCATGAAGTTCAACGCGCGCGTCGGCCGTGACACGCCGGAAGGCGCGATGAACCTCTCCAACGAGGACATCCTCGACGTGGTGAAGATCCTCGTCGAGCTGCGCAATGGCCGTGGCGAAGTGGACGACATCGACCACCTGGGCAACCGCCGCGTGCGCTGCGTCGGCGAACTGGCTGAGAACCAGTACCGCAGCGGCCTCGCCCGCATCGAGAAGGCCGTCAAGGAACGCCTCGGCCAGGCCGAGACCGAAGCCCTGATGCCGCACGACCTCATCAACAGCAAGCCGATCTCGGCCGCGTTGAAGGAGTTCTTCGGTGCGTCGCAGCTGTCGCAGTTCATGGACCAGACCAACCCGCTGTCGGAGATCACGCACAAGCGTCGCGTGTCCGCCCTCGGCCCGGGCGGTCTGACCCGCGAGCGCGCCGGCTTCGAGGTGCGCGACGTGCACCCGACCCACTACGGCCGCGTCTGCCCGATCGAAACGCCGGAAGGCCCGAACATCGGCCTCATCAACTCGCTGGCACTGTTCGCGCAACTGAACGAGTACGGCTTCCTGGAAACGCCCTACCGCCGCGTCGTCGATGGCAAGGTCACGGACCAGATCGACTACCTGTCGGCCATCGAGGAAGGCAAGTACGTCATCGCCCAGGCGAATGCGACGCTGAATGCCGGCGGCGAGCTGACCGACGAGCTGGTGTCTGCCCGTGAAAACGGCGAATCGGTGCTGACCTCGCCCGAGCGCATCCAATACATGGACGTGGCGCCGACGCAGATCGTGTCGGTGGCCGCCTCGCTCGTGCCCTTCCTGGAGCACGACGACGCGAACCGCGCGCTGATGGGCGCGAACATGCAGCGCCAGGCCGTGCCGGTGCTGCGCCCCGAGAAGGCTTTCGTCGGCACGGGCGTCGAGCGCGTGGCTGCGAAGGACTCGGGCACCGTCGTCGCGGCCCGCCGTGGCGGCATCGTGGACTACGTGGACACCAACCGCATCGTCATCCGCGTCAACGACAACGAGACGGTGGCCGGCGAAGTCGGCGTGGACATCTACAACCTCATCAAGTACCAGCGTTCCAACCAGAACACCAACATCCACCAGCGCCCCATCGTGCGCCGTGGCGACAAGGTGGCGGCCGAGGACATCATTGCCGACGGCGCTTCCACCGACATCGGCGAACTGGCCCTGGGCCAGAACATGCTGGTCGCGTTCATGCCCTGGAACGGCTACAACTTCGAAGACTCGATTCTGATCAGCGAGCGCGTCATCGCCGAAGACCGCTACACCTCGATCCACATCGAGGAACTGGTGGTCAACGCGCGTGACACCAAGCTGGGCGCCGAGGAAATCACCCGCGACATCCCCAACCTGTCCGAGCAGCAACTGGGCCGCCTGGACGAATCGGGCATCGTCTACATCGGTGCCGAGGTGAACCCGGGCGACGTGCTGGTCGGCAAGGTCACGCCCAAGGGCGAGACGACGCTGACGCCGGAAGAAAAGCTGCTGCGCGCCATCTTCGGCGAGAAGGCGTCCGACGTGAAGGACACCTCGCTGCGCGTGGATCAGGGCACGCAGGGCACCGTCATCGACGTGCAGGTCTTCACCCGCGAAGGCATCCAGCGCGACAAGCGCGCCCAGCAGATCATTGACGATGAACTGAAGCGTTATCGCCTCGACCTGAACGACCAGCTCCGCATCGTCGAGAGCGACGCCTTCGACCGGATCGAGAAGCTGCTCGTCGGCAAGGTCGCCAACGGCGGCCCGCAGAAGATCGCCAAGGGCACCAAGATCGACAAGGACTACCTCGCCTCGGTCGAGAAGTTCCACTGGTTCGACATCCGCCCGGCCGAGGAGGACGTGGCCAACCAACTGGAGAGCATCAAGAACGCGCTCGACCAGACGCGCCACAGCTTCGACCTCGCCTTTGAAGAAAAGCGCAAGAAGCTGACGCAGGGCGACGAACTGCCGGCCGGCGTGTTGAAGATGGTCAAGGTCTACCTGGCCGTCAAGCGCCGCCTGCAACCGGGCGACAAGATGGCCGGCCGCCACGGCAACAAGGGTGTGGTGTCCAAGGTCGTGCCGATCGAGGACATGCCTTACATGGCCGACGGCACGCCCGCCGACATCGTGCTGAACCCGCTGGGCGTCCCGTCGCGGATGAACGTGGGCCAGGTGTTGGAAGTGCACCTGGGCTGGGCCGGCAAGGGCATCGGCCAGCGCATCGGCGACATGCTGCAGCAGCAGGCCAAGGTGGCCGAACTGCGCAAGCTCTTCGACGAGCTCTACAACCAGAGCGGCGGCAAGACCGAAAACATCGACGAACTCTCCGACGCCGAAGTGCTGGAGATGGCCGCCAATCTCGCCAAGGGCGTGCCCTTTGCGACGCCGGTCTTCGACGGTGCCAAGGAAGAAGAAATCCGCGCGATGCTCAAGCTCGCCTACCCGGACGACATCGCCGCCCGCAAGGGCCTGACCGCCACGCGCACGCAAGCGACGCTGCATGACGGCCGCACCGGCGAGGCCTTCGAGCGCCCCGTCACCGTCGGCTATATGCACGTGCTCAAGCTGCACCACCTGGTGGACGACAAGATGCACGCCCGTTCGACCGGCCCGTACTCGCTGGTCACGCAGCAACCGCTGGGCGGCAAGGCGCAGTTCGGCGGCCAGCGTTTCGGCGAAATGGAAGTCTGGGCGCTGGAAGCCTATGGCGCGTCCTACATCCTGCAGGAAATGCTGACGGTCAAGTCCGACGACGTGAACGGCCGCACCAAGGTGTACGAGTCGATCGTCAAGGGCGAACACGCCATCGAAGCGGGCATGCCCGAATCGTTCAATGTGCTGGTCAAGGAAATCCGCTCCTTGGGCATCGACATTGAACTGGAACGCAATTAAGGAGCAGATGCATGAAGGGACTACTCGACCTTTTCAAGCAATTCACCCCCGATGAGCATTTCGATGCCATCAAGATCGGCCTGGCGTCTCCCGAGAAGATTCGCTCGTGGTCGTTCGGCGAGGTGAAGAAGCCCGAGACCATCAACTACCGCACCTTCAAGCCCGAGCGTGACGGCCTGTTCTGCGCCAAGATCTTTGGCCCGATCAAGGACTACGAATGCCTGTGCGGCAAGTACAAGCGCCTCAAGCACCGCGGCGTCATCTGCGAGAAGTGCGGCGTCGAAGTCACGCAGACCAAGGTCCGCCGTGACCGCATGGGTCACATCGACCTGGCGGCGCCCTGCGCGCACATCTGGTTCCTGAAGTCGCTGCCGTCGCGTCTGGGCCTCGTGCTCGACATGACGCTGCGCGACATCGAGCGCGTGCTGTACTTCGAGGCCTACGTCGTCGTCGATCCGGGCATGACGCCGCTGAAGAAGTTCTCGATCATGAGCGAGGACGACTACGACGCCAAGCGCGTGGAATTCGGCGACGAGTTCATCGCGCTGATGGGCGCCGAGGGCATCAAGAAGTTGCTGGAAGAGATGGATCTCGACATCGAGATCGACAAGCTCCGCAACGACATGACCGGCTCCGAGCTGAAGGTCAAGAAGAACTCCAAGCGCCTCAAGGTCATGGAGGCCTTCAAGAAGTCCGGCATCAAGCCGAACTGGATGGTGCTGGACGTGCTGCCCGTGCTGCCGCCGGACCTGCGTCCGCTCGTTCCCCTGGACGGCGGCCGCTTCGCCACCTCGGACCTGAACGACCTCTACCGTCGCGTCATCAACCGCAACAACCGCCTGGCCCGCCTGCTGGAACTGAAGGCGCCTGAAATCATCGTGCGCAACGAAAAGCGCATGCTGCAGGAAGCCGTCGATTCGCTGCTGGACAACGGTCGCCGCGGCAAGGCCATGACCGGCGCGAACAAGCGCGCGCTGAAGTCCCTGGCCGACATGATCAAGGGCAAGAGCGGCCGCTTCCGCCAGAACCTGCTGGGCAAGCGCGTGGACTACTCGGGCCGTTCGGTCATCGTGGTCGGTCCGACGCTCAAGCTGCACCAGTGCGGCCTGCCCAAGCTGATGGCGCTGGAACTCTTCAAGCCCTTCATCTTCTCGCGCCTCGAAGCGATGGGCATCGCCACGACCATCAAGGCCGCGAAGAAGGAAGTCGAATCCGGCACGCCGGTGGTCTGGGACATCCTTGAAGAAGTCATCAAGGAACACCCGGTCCTGCTGAACCGCGCCCCGACGCTGCACCGCCTCGGCATCCAGGCCTTCGAGCCCGTGCTGATCGAAGGCAAGGCCATCCAGCTGCACCCGCTCGTCTGCTCGGCCTTCAACGCCGACTTCGACGGTGACCAGATGGCCGTCCACGTCCCGCTGTCCATCGAGGCGCAGATGGAAGCCCGCACGCTGATGCTGGCCTCCAACAACGTGCTGTTCCCGGCTTCCGGCGAGCCGTCCATCGTTCCGTCGCAAGACGTGGTGCTGGGCCTGTACTACGCCACCCGCGAGCGCACCAACGGCAAGGGTGAAGGCCTGGTGTTCTCGGACATCCCCGAGATGATCCGTGCGCTGGAAAACGGCGCCGTGGAAATCACCGCCAAGATCAGCGTTCGCCTGACCGAGTGGACCAAGGACAAGGACACGGGCGAGTTCATGCCCGAGACCAAGCTCGTGGACACGACCGTCGGCCGTGCGCTGTTGAGCGAGATCCTGCCCAAGGGCCTGCCGTTCGCCAACATCAACAAGGCGCTCAAGAAGAAGGAAATCTCGCGTCTCATCAATACGAGCTTCCGCAAGTGCGGCCTGAAGGAAACCGTGGTGCTGGCCGACAAGCTGCTGCAAAGCGGCTTCAAGCTTGCAACGCGCGCCGGCATTTCCATCGCCATCGATGACATGCTGGTGCCCGCTCAGAAGCACACCCTGATCGAGCGCGCCGAGAAGGAAGTCAAGGAGATCGAGCAGCAGTACGTCTCGGGCCTCGTGACCGCCGGCGAGCGCTACAACAAGGTCGTGGACATCTGGGGCAAGGCCGGCGACGAAATCGGCAAGAAGATGATGGACCACCTCAAGGTCGAGAAGACGGTGGATCGCAACGGCAAGACCGTCGATCAGGAGTCCTTCAACTCGATCTACATGATGGCCGACTCGGGCGCCCGCGGTAGCGCCGCGCAGATCCGCCAGCTCGCCGGCATGCGCGGCCTGATGGCCAAGCCGGACGGCTCCATCATCGAGACGCCCATCACCGCGAACTTCCGCGAGGGCCTGAACGTTCTGCAGTACTTCATCTCGACCCACGGTGCCCGCAAGGGCCTGGCGGACACGGCGCTGAAGACCGCGAACTCCGGCTACCTGACGCGTCGTCTGGTGGACGTGACGCAGGACTTGGTCGTGACCGAGGACGATTGCGGCACCGACAACGGCATGGCGATGCGCGCGCTGGTCGAGGGCGGTGAAGTCATCGAGTCTCTGCGCGACCGCGTGCTCGGCCGTGTCGCCGCCATCGACGTCGTCCACCCCGAGACGCAGGCCTCGCTGCTGGCCGCCGGCAATATGCTCGACGAGGACACCCTCGATGTGCTGGAACAGGCCGGCGTCGATGAGATCAAGGTCCGCACGCCGCTGACCTGCGGCACGCGCTTCGGTCTGTGCGCCAAGTGCTATGGCCGCGACCTCGGCCGTGGCGGCCTGGTCAACGTCGGCGAGGCCGTCGGCGTCATCGCCGCGCAGTCCATCGGCGAACCGGGCACGCAGCTGACGATGCGGACCTTCCACATCGGCGGCGCCGCGTCCCGCGCGGCCGTCGCCTCCAGCGTGGAAGCCAAGTCGGACGGCATCATCGGCTTCAACGCCACGATGCGTTACGTCACCAACGGCAAGGGCGAACTGGTCGTGATTTCCCGTTCCGGCGAAATCATCATTGCCGACCCGCACGGCCGCGAGCGCGAGCGTCACAAGGTGCCCTATGGCGCGGTTCTGAACATCAAGCCCAGCCAGGTCATCAAGGCCGGCCTCGTGCTCGCCAACTGGGATCCGCTGACCCGCCCGATCATCACGGAGTTCGCCGGTCAGGCGAAGTTCGAGAACGTCGAGGAAGGTGTGACGGTCGCCAAGCAGGTGGACGAAGTGACCGGTCTCTCGACCCTGGTCGTCATCGACCCGAAGCGCCGCGGCGCCGCCAAGGTCGTGCGTCCGCAGGTCAAGCTGCTGGACGCGGGCGGCCACGAGGTCAAGATCCCCGGCACCGACCACTCGGTGGCCATCGGCTTCCAGGTCGGCGCGCTGATCCAGGTCCGCGACGGCCAGGAACTGCTGCCCGGTGAAGTCCTCGCCCGCATCCCGGTCGAAGGCCAGAAGACCCGCGACATTACCGGCGGTCTGCCGCGCGTGGCGGAACTCTTCGAGGCCCGCTCGCCCAAGGACGTCGGCGTGCTGGCCGAGCAGACCGGCACGGTGTCGTTCGGCAAGGAGACCAAGGGCAAGATCCGCCTGCAGATCACCGACCCGGACGGCAAGGCCCATGAAGAGCTGGTGCCCAAGGAAAAGAACATCCTGGTCCACGAAGGCCAGGTGGTGAACCGGGGCGAGCTGATCGTCGATGGTGCGGCGGACCCGCAGGACATCCTGCGCCTGCTGGGCATCGAGGAACTGGCGCGCTACATCGTCGATGAAGTGCAGGACGTCTACCGCCTGCAGGGTGTGAAGATCAACGACAAGCACATCGAGGTGATCGTTCGCCAGATGCTGCGCCGCGTGACCATCACCAACCCGGGCGATTCGCACTACATCCTGAACGAGCAGGTCGAGCGTTCGGAATTGCTGGACACCAACGACAAGCTGCGCAAGGAAGGCAAGCTGACGGCCACCCATGCCGACGTGCTGCTGGGTATCACCAAGGCGTCGCTGTCCACGGACTCCTTCATCTCCGCCGCCTCCTTCCAGGAAACGACCCGCGTCCTCACCGAGGCCGCCATCATGGGCAAGCGCGACGAACTGCGCGGCCTGAAGGAAAACGTCATCGTCGGCCGCCTGATCCCCGCAGGCACCGGCATGGCCTTCCACGATGCGCGCCGCGCCAAGGAAGCGATGGACGATGCCGAGCGCCGCGCCATCGCGCTGCAAGAGGCCGAGGAACTGGCCGCTGCACAGATGGCCGGCGTGGATGCCGGCGAGCACACGGCCGAATAAGCCCGCGCTCCCCCTCGAAAGCCGCCCCGGTTCAGGCCGTGGGCGGCTTTTTCTTGGTCACTCCGGTGCCCAGTGCTCGGGTTTCAGGATGGCCAGACCTTTCGGGCGGGCACGTTTGGCCAGCGCCAGCACGGCCTTGTCGCGCGAGATCAGCCAGCGGGCATTCGCCGCCAGCGCGAGGTCGATGAACTTCTGGTCGTCCGGGTCGCGGCAGACCAGGCGGCCGGCCAGCGGCTGCGGCTCGATGGTGGCGACGGCCAGCGCATGCGCGTCGAACTGCGCCTCGATGAAGGCCAAATCCGGCGAGTAGCTGGCCGCAACACCCCGGCTCAGCACATGGCGGAGCTCCTCGCGCATGGCTGGCGCCACCAGCCAGCGCAGCGCGCCCGCCGTGAGCGCGGCCGTCAGCGCCTGCACGCGGGCGTCGCGGAACACCAGCCAGTCCATGACCACCTGGGTGTCGATGACGATGGCCGGGCGTTCATCCATGCCGGCAGCTTACCTGCCCAAACCTGGGTCTACGGGCAGACCCTTGTGCCAATTCCCTCGCCGGTCTACAATCGCCGGCTCTCCGCTTTTTGAGTGCTGCATTGCTGCGCGCCCGAAAAGCGGGGTTCACTGACTTCAAACGGGAACAAGTCGTTTTATGCCAACCATCAATCAACTGGTGCGCCACGGCCGAGAGGCTGAGGTCATCAAGTCCAAGTCGCCTGCGATGCAGAATTGCCCGCAGCGCCGCGGTGTCTGCACCCGCGTCTACACCACCACGCCGAAGAAGCCGAACTCCGCGCTGCGCAAGGTCGCCAAGGTGCGCCTGACCAATGGCTTCGAGGTCATCTCCTACATCGGCGGCGAAGGCCACAACCTGCAAGAACACAGCGTCGTGCTGGTGCGCGGCGGCCGGGTCAAGGACCTGCCGGGTGTGCGCTACCACATCGTCCGCGGTTCGCTCGACCTGCAAGGCGTCAAGGATCGCAAGCAGGCCCGTTCCAAGTACGGCGCCAAGCGTCCGAAGAAGTAATTCGAGCCCCAGGCTCAACATGTTGCGGCTGCATCACAGCCGAGTAAGTGGATGGCCCCAGAGGTCGGTGGTCGTCCAGCGGAGTCAGGCTCAAGCCCGCTCCAACTGAAGCAGAAGGAAGATTCCCATGCCACGTCGTCGCGAAGTACCCAAGCGCGAAATCCTGCCGGACCCGAAGTTCGGTTCCGTCGATCTGTCCAAGTTCATGAACGTCATCATGGAGTCGGGCAAGAAGGCCGTCGCCGAGCGCATCATCTACGGCGCCCTCGACCAGGTCGAGAAGAAGGTCGGCAAGGATCCGCTGGAAGTGTTCATGGTCGCCCTGAACAACGTGAAGCCCATGGTCGAAGTGAAGTCCCGCCGCGTCGGCGGTGCGAACTACCAAGTTCCCGTGGAAGTTCGCCCCGTCCGCCGGATGGCCCTTGCCATGCGCTGGTTGAAGGAGTCGGCCCGCAAGCGCGGTGAGAAGTCGATGGCCCAGCGTCTGGCCAACGAGCTGCTGGAGGCCTCGGAAGGCCGTGGCGGCGCGATGAAGAAGCGTGACGAAGTCCACCGCATGGCCGAAGCCAACAAGGCGTTCTCGCACTTCCGCTTCTAAACAACCTGTCTTTCGGCCGCCTCGGGTTTCTACCAACCCGCTGGCGGCTCCTGCCTTCTGGAGCAAACCATCATGGCCCGCAAAACACCCATCGAGCGCTACCGCAACATCGGTATCTCCGCGCACATCGATGCCGGCAAGACCACCACGACCGAACGCATCCTCTACTACACCGGTGTGAACCACAAGATCGGTGAGGTGCACGACGGCGCCGCCACGATGGACTGGATGGAGCAGGAGCAGGAGCGTGGCATCACGATCACGTCCGCCGCGACGACCTGCTTCTGGAAGGGCATGGACATGTCCTACCCCGAGCACCGCTTCAACATCATCGACACCCCCGGGCACGTTGACTTCACCATCGAAGTCGAGCGCTCGATGCGCGTGCTCGACGGCGCCTGCATGGTCTATTGCGCCGTGGGTGGCGTGCAGCCGCAGTCGGAAACCGTCTGGCGCCAGGCCAACAAGTACAAGGTGCCCCGCCTCGCCTTCGTCAACAAGATGGACCGCACGGGTGCCAACTTCTTCAAGGTCGTGGACCAGATGAAGACCCGCCTGAAGGCCAACCCCGTGCCCGTGGTCATTCCCATCGGCGCCGAGGACAACTTCAAGGGCGTGGTGGATCTGTTCAAGATGAAGGCCATCATCTGGGACGAGGCCTCCCAGGGCATGAAGTTCACCTTCGAGGACATTCCCGCCGATCTGGTCGAGGTCGCCCAGGAATGGCGCGAGAAGCTGGTCGAGGCTGCTGCCGAAGCCACCGAAGAGCTGATGAACAAGTACCTGGAAACGGGTGACCTGTCCGAGGAAGAGATCAAGGGCGCGATCCGCCAGCGCACCATTGCGACCGAGATCCAGCCGATGCTCTGCGGCACCGCCTTCAAGAACAAGGGCGTGCAGCGCATGCTGGACGCCGTCATCGACTTCCTGCCCTCGCCCGTGGACATCCCCCCGGTGCCGGGCACGGACGAAGACGACCAGCCGGTCGTCCGCAAGGCCGATGACAGCGAGAAGTTCGCCGCGCTGGCTTTCAAGCTGATGACCGATCCCTACGTCGGCCAGCTGACCTTCGTGCGCGTCTACTCTGGCGTGCTCGCCTCGGGCGCGACGGTCTACAACCCGATCCGCGGCAAGAAGGAGCGCATCGGCCGGATTCTGCAGATGCACGCCAACCAGCGTGAAGAAATCAAGGAAATCCTGGCCGGCGACATCGCCGCCTGCGTGGGCCTGAAGGAAGTCACCACGGGCGAAACCCTGTGCGATCCGGATGCCGTCATCACGCTGGAAAAGATGGTCTTCCCCGAGCCCGTGATCTCGCAGGCCGTCGAGCCCAAGACCAAGGCCGACCAGGAAAAGATGGGCATCGCGCTGGGCCGTCTGGCCGCCGAAGACCCGTCCTTCCGCCTGCGCACCGACGAAGAGTCCGGCCAGACCATCATCTCCGGCATGGGCGAGCTGCACCTGGAAATCATCGTTGACCGCATGAAGCGCGAGTTCGGCGTGGAAGCCAACGTCGGCAAGCCGCAGGTGGCCTACCGCGAAACCATCCGCAAGACCGCGACCGACGTCGAAGGCAAGTTCGTGCGCCAGTCCGGCGGCAAGGGCCAGTACGGCCACGTCGTGCTGACCGTCGAGCCGCAGGAGCCGGGCAAGGGCTTCGAGTTCGTGGACGCGATCAAGGGCGGCGTCGTGCCGCGCGAGTTCATCCCTGCGGTCGAGAAGGGCGTCATCGACACCCTGCCGAACGGCGTGCTGGCCGGCTACCCGGTCGTGGACGTCAAGGTCACGCTGACCTTCGGTTCCTACCACGACGTGGACTCGAACGAAAACGCGTTCAAGATGGCCGCCTCGATGGGCTTCAAGGAAGCCTGCCGCCGCGCCTCGCCCGTCATCCTGGAGCCGATGATGGCCGTGGAAGTCGAGACGCCGGAAGACTACGCCGGTACCGTCATGGGCGACCTGTCCAGCCGTCGCGGCATGGTGCAGGGCATGGACGACATGGTCGGCGGCGGCAAGGTCATCAAGGCCGAAGTGCCGCTGAGCGAAATGTTTGGCTACTCCACCTCCCTGCGCTCGGCCACGCAAGGCCGCGCCACCTACACGATGGAGTTCAAGCACTACGCCGAAGCGCCCAAGAACGTGGCCGACGCCATCATCCTGGCGCGCGGCAAGAACTGATCCGCTTTTGAGAATCGTCTTCACGGCGGCCCGCCCGCTTCGCCAGTCGGCGGGAATCACGGGCGCTATGGAAACGCTAAACCAACAGACTGGCGAGATGCTCTTTTTGGAGAATTGAAATGGCAAAAGGCAAGTTTGAACGTACGAAGCCGCACGTGAACGTGGGGACGATCGGGCACGTGGACCATGGCAAGACGACGCTGACGGCGGCGATTGCGACGGTGCTGTCGGCCAAGTTTGGCGGTGAAGCGAAGAAGTACGACGAAATCGACGCGGCCCCCGAAGAAAAGGCGCGCGGCATCACGATCAACACCGCCCACGTCGAATACGAGACGGCCAACCGCCACTACGCCCACGTGGACTGCCCGGGCCACGCCGACTACGTCAAGAACATGATCACCGGTGCCGCCCAGATGGACGGCGCCATCCTGGTCTGCTCCGCCGCTGACGGCCCGATGCCGCAAACCCGCGAGCACATCCTGCTGGCCCGCCAGGTCGGCGTGAAGTACATCATCGTCTTTCTGAACAAGTGCGACATGGTGGACGACGCCGAACTGCTCGAACTCGTGGAAATGGAAGTCCGCGAACTGCTCAGCAAGTACGACTTCCCCGGCGACGACACCCCCATCATCAAGGGCTCCGCCAAGCTCGCGCTGGAAGGCGACACCGGCGACCTGGGCGAGAAGGCCATCATGAACCTGGCCGACGCCCTGGACACCTACATCCCCACGCCGGACCGTGCCGTTGACGGCGCCTTCCTGCTGCCCGTGGAAGACGTGTTCTCGATCTCTGGCCGCGGCACCGTCGTGACCGGTCGCGTCGAGCGCGGCATCATCAAGGTCGGCGAAGAAATCGAAATCGTCGGCATCCGCGAAGTCCAGAAGACCACGGTCACGGGCGTCGAAATGTTCCGCAAGCTGCTGGACCAAGGTCAGGCAGGCGACAACGTCGGCATCCTGCTGCGCGGCACCAAGCGCGAAGACGTCGAGCGCGGCCAAGTGCTGGCCAAGCCCGGCACCATCAAGCCCCACACCCACTTCACCGCTGAGATCTATGTGCTGAGCAAGGAAGAGGGCGGCCGCCACACCCCGTTCTTCAACAACTACCGTCCCCAGTTCTACTTCCGCACGACGGACGTGACCGGCGCGGTGGAGCTGCCGAAGGACAAGGAAATGGTCATGCCGGGCGACAACGTCAGCATCACCGTGAAGCTGATCGCGCCGATCGCCATGGAGCAGGGCCTGCGCTTCGCCATCCGCGAGGGTGGCCGCACCGTCGGCTCGGGCGTCGTCGCCACGATCCTCGAGTAATCACGGCGTGACGTGTGCCGGGCGGCTGCCGCCCGGCGCTCACCACCTGCTCTTTAAGGAACCGTCATGCAAAAGCAAAAGATCCGCATCCGCCTGAAGGCGTTCGATTACAAGCTGATCGACCAGTCGGCCCTCGAAATCGTCGAGACCGCCAAGCGCACCGGCGCTATCGTCAAGGGCCCCGTGCCTCTGCCGACGCGCATGGAGCGTTTCGACATCCTGCGTTCGCCCCACGTCAACAAGACCAGCCGCGACCAGTTCGAGATCCGCACCCACCAGCGCCTGATGGACATCGTCGATCCGACCGACAAGACGGTCGATGCGCTGATGAAGCTCGACCTGCCCGCTGGCGTGGACGTCGAAATCAAGCTGCAGTAATCGCCAGCCCCCCGGGCTCGTGATCCCCAGGCCCCGGCCCTGTCTCGACAGGCCGGGGCCTTGTTCTTTGCCCGGGGGCTTGCATCGGGGCTATCCCGCAGGCTATACTCGCCAGCTTTCCCGGGTCGGCTCACGCCTGCTCGGAATTCGCGCGGCGCTCTTTCATCTTGATGAGGTGGCGCTGCAAGGTCAGCCCGGCCAATCGCTGTCGGGTGTTCGCAATAGCTTCTGCCGTGAGAGCGGCCGGGGCTGGAGAAAAACATGAGTCTGAGCAACCGTCTCGGTTTGCTGGGCCGCAAGGTGGGCATGATGCGCATCTTCACGGACGATGGCGATGCCATTCCCGTGACGGTGCTGGACGTGTCCAACAACCGCGTGACCCAGGTCAAGACCCAAGAGACCGACGGCTACAGTGCCATCCAGGTGGCGTTCGGTGCGCGCAAAGCTTCGCGCGTGACCAAGCCGGAAGCCGGCCACCTCGCCAAGGCGGGTGTCGAAGCCGGTCGAATCCTCAAGGAATTCCGCGTCGAAGCCGACGTCGCCGCCCAGTATCAGGCTGGCGCGACCGTCCCGGTGACGCTGTTCGCCGCTGGCCAGCTGGTTGACGTGCAGGGCACGTCCATCGGCAAGGGCTATGCCGGCACCATCAAGCGCCACAACTTCAGCTCGCAGCGCGCGTCGCACGGCAACAGCCGTTCGCACAATGTGCCGGGCTCGATCTCGATGGCGCAAGACCCGGGCCGCGTGTTCCCTGGCAAGAAGATGACCGGCCACATGGGCGACGAAACCGTCACGACCCAGAACCTCGACATCGTGCGCGTGGACGAAGCCCGTTCGCTGCTGCTGGTGCGTGGTGCGGTGCCGGGTGCCAAGAACGGCCATGTGGTCGTCCGCCCCGCCGTCAAGGTCAAGATCAAGAAGGGAGCCAACTGATGCAGCTCGAGCTCCTGAACGAGCAGGGTCAGGCCACCAGCAAGGTGGACGCGCCTGACACCGTCTTCGCTCGTGACTACAACGAAGCCCTGGTTCACCAGGTCGTCGTCGCCTTCCAGGCCAATGCCCGCCAAGGCACGCGCGCCCAGAAGGACCGCGAACAGGTCAAGCACTCGACCAAGAAGCCTTTCCGCCAGAAGGGTACCGGCCGCGCTCGCGCCGGTATGACCTCGTCGCCGCTGTGGCGCGGGGGCGGTCGCATCTTCCCGAACCTGCCCGACGAGAACTTCTCGCACAAGCTGAACAAGAAGATGTACCGCGCCGGCATGGCCGCGATCCTGTCGCAGCTCGCCCGCGAAGGCCGCCTGGCCGTGGTGGATTCGATCTCGGTCGAAGCCCCCAAGACCAAGCTGCTGGCCGCCAAGTTCAAGGCCATGGGCCTGGACTCGGTGATGGTCATCGCCGACACCGTGGACGACAACCTCGCACTGGCCTCGCGCAACCTGGCCAACGTGCTGGTCGTCGAGCCGCGCTACGCCGACCCGCTGTCCCTCGTCTTCTACAAGAAGGTGCTGGTGACCAAGGCTGCGGTCGAGCAACTCAAGGAGATGCTGGCATGACCAAGCAATCCACCACCAAGTTTGCTGAAGGCCGTCTGGCTTCGGTGCTGCTCGCGCCCATCGTGTCCGAGAAGGCCACGCAAGTCGCCGAGAAGCACAACCAGGTGCTGTTCAAGGTCCTGCGCGATGCCACCAAGCCCGAGATCAAGGCCGCCGTCGAACTGATGTTCAAGGTCGAGGTCGAGTCGGTCAGCGTGGTCAACGTGAAGGGCAAGACCAAGCGCTTCGGTGGCCGTCCCGGCCGCCGCGACCATGTCAAGAAGGCTTATGTCGCCCTCAAGGCCGGTCAAGAGCTCAACTTCTCCGGGGAGGCCGCGTAAATGGCCATCGTCAAAGTCAAGCCTACGTCGCCCGGCCGCCGCGGCGTCGTCAAGGTGGTGCACAAGCACCTGCACAAGGGCGCGCCCGAAGCCTCGCTGCTGGAGCCCCAGAAGCAGAAGGCCGGCCGCAACAACAACGGGCACATCACGATGCGCCACAAGGGCGGTGGTCACAAGCACCACTACCGTGTCGTGGACTTCAAGCGCAACAAGGACGGCATCCCCGCGAAGGTCGAGACCATCGAGTACGACCCGAACCGCAGCGCCCACATCGCGCTGGTGGTGTATGCCGACGGCGAGCGCCGCTACGTGATCGCCCCGCGCGGCCTCGAAGTGGGCGCCACGCTGCTGAGCGGCGCCGAAGCGCCGATCAAGGCCGGCAACACGCTGCCCATCCGCAACATCCCGGTGGGTTCGACCATCCACTGCATCGAGCTGCAGCCCGGCAAGGGCGCCCAGATGATCCGTTCGGCCGGCACCTCTGCCGTGCTGATGGCTCGTGAAGGCGTCTACGCCCAGGTGCGGCTGCGCTCCGGCGAAGTCCGCCGCGTGCACATCGACTGCCGCGCCACCATCGGTGAAGTGAGCAACGAAGAGCACAGCCTGCGCCAGTACGGCAAGGCCGGCGCGATCCGCTGGAAGGGCATCCGCCCGACCGTTCGTGGCGTCGCCATGAACCCGGTGGATCACCCGCACGGCGGCGGCGAAGGCCGCACCGGCGAGGGCCAGGTCCCCGTGTCGCCGTGGAACACCCTGACGAAGGGCTACCGCACTCGCAACAACAAGCGCACGCAGACCTTCATCGTCTCGCGTCGCAAGAAGTAAGGGCTAGGCCATGACTCGTTCGCTGAAGAAAGGCCCCTTCGTTGACCACCACCTGCAGGCCAAGGTCGATAAGGCGGTTGCCAACAAGGACAAGAAGCCCATCAAGACCTGGTCGCGCCGCTCGACGATCCTGCCCGAGTTCATCGGTCTGACGATCGCCGTCCACAACGGCAAGCAGCACGTGCCCGTCTATGTGTCCGACCAGATGGTCGGCCACAAGCTGGGTGAATTCGCACTGACCCGCACCTTCAAGGGCCACCCGGCCGACAAGAAGGCCGGGAAGAAGTAAGGACTAGAGACGATGGAAACCAAAGCAATCGTCCGTGGCGTCCGCCTGTCGTGTGACAAGGGCCGCCTCGTGGCCGACATGATCCGCGGCAAGAAGGTGGATCACGCCCTCAACATCCTGACCTTCACCCAGAAGAAGGCGGCCCTCATCATCAAGAAGGCGCTGGAAAGCGCCATCGCCAACGCCGAGCACAACGACGGCGCTGATATCGATGAACTGAAGGTCACTTCGATCTACGTCGAACAGGGTGCCACGCTGAAGCGCTTCTCGGCTCGCGCCAAGGGCCGCGGCAACCGCATCAGCAAGCCCACCTGCCACATCTTCGTGGCCGTTGGCAACTAAGGCGCAAGGAAGACTATGGGACAGAAAATCCATCCGGTTGGCTTCCGCCTTCCCGTCACCCGCAACTGGGCCTCGCGCTGGTATGCGAACAACCAGAACTTCGCCACGATGCTGGCCGAAGACCTGCAAGTCCGCGACTACCTGAAGGCCAAGCTCAAGAATGCCGCCGTCTCGCGCATCCTGATCGAGCGCCCCGCCAAGAACGCCCGCATCACGATCTTCTCGGCTCGTCCGGGCGTCGTGATCGGCAAGAAAGGCGAGGACATCGAAGCGCTGAAGGCCGAGCTGACCAAGCGCCTGGGCGTGCCCGTCGCCGTCAACATCGAAGAAGTGCGCAAGCCCGAAGTCGATGCTCAGCTGATCGCCGACTCGATCACCCAGCAGCTCGAAAAGCGCATCATGTTCCGCCGCGCCATGAAGCGCGCGATGCAGAACGCCATGCGTCTGGGTGCCCAAGGCATCAAGATCATGAGCGCTGGTCGTCTGAACGGCATCGAAATCGCGCGTACCGAGTGGTATCGCGAAGGCCGTGTGCCCCTGCACACCCTGAAGGCCGACATCGACTACGGCTTCTCTGAAGCCAAGACCACCTATGGCGTCATCGGCGTCAAGGTCTGGGTCTACCGCGGTGACCGTCTCGCCAATGGCGAGGCTCCGGTCATCAACACCCCCGCTGGCGCCGAAGACGATCGTCGCCCGCGCCGCAACGCCCGTCCGGGCGCTCCCGGTGGCCGTGGCCGCCCGGGTGGCGACCGTGGTGGTCGTGACGGAGCAGACCAGCCCGCTGCCGCCGCCCCCACGGGCGACGCAGCCAAGCCCGCCGCGAAGCGCGTGATCCGCAAGGCTCCCGCCGCCGGTGAGGCCAAAGGAGAATAAACATGCTGCAACCCAATCGTCGCAAGTACCGCAAGGAGCAGAAGGGCCGCAACACCGGTGTTGCGACCCGCGGCGCCGGCGTGTCCTTCGGTGAGTTCGGCCTGAAGGCCACCGAGCGCGGCCGCCTGACGGCCCGCCAGATCGAAGCGGCTCGCCGCGCGATCTCGCGCCACATCAAGCGTGGCGGCCGGATCTTCATCCGCATCTTCCCGGACAAGCCCATCTCGCAAAAGCCTGCCGAAGTCCGTATGGGTAACGGCAAGGGCAACCCGGAGTACTACGTGGCTGAAATCCAGCCCGGCAAGGTGCTCTACGAGATCAACGGCGTGCCCGAGCAGCTCGCCCGCGAGGCGTTCACGCTGGCCGCTGCCAAGCTGCCGCTGCGTTGCACCTTCGTGGCCCGCCAGGTCGGCACCTGAGGAAGGACACCATGAAAGCATCTGAACTCCGCGCCAAGGACGTCGCTGCCCTCGAAAAGGAAGTGACGGACCTGCTGAAGGCCCACTTCGGCCTGCGCATGCAGAAGGGCACGCAACAGTTGACCAATCACAGCCAACTGGGCAAGACCCGCCGCGACATCGCTCGTGCCAAGACCGTCCTGGCCGAGAAGAAGAAGGAGGCCACGAAATGACTGAGGCCCAAGTGAAGAACACCCGCACCCTGGTCGGTCGCGTGGTCAGCGACAAGCGCGCCAAGACCGTCACCGTCCTGGTCGAGCGCCGCGCCAAGCACGAGCTGTACGGCAAGATCGTCGCCCGCTCCCGCAAGTACCACGCCCACGACGAAAAGGGCGAGTACAAGATGGGCGACGTGGTCGAGATCAGCGAAGGCCGCCCGATCTCCAAGACCAAGAGCTGGGTCGTGACCCGCCTGGTCGAGAAGGCGCAAATCGTCTAAGACGCCGGTCGCAGGACCGACGCACAACCGGCACGCTGGGCAACTGGCGGGCCGGTTTTTCGTTTCAAGATTCCCATTCACCGAGGAGTGACACCATGATCCAGGTTGGCGACAAGCTGCCCGCAGGCAACCTGCAGGAATTCATCGACGTGGAAGGCGAGGGCTGCACGCTCGGCCCCAACAGCTTCGACATCGCGCAGGCCGCGGCCGGCAAGACCATCGCCCTCTTCGGCCTGCCCGGCGCCTTCACGCCGACCTGCTCGGCCAGGCATGTGCCCGGCTACGTTGAATCTGCCGAAGCGCTCAAGGCCGCCGGCGTGGATGAAATCTGGTGCGTGTCCGTCAACGACGCCTTCGTCATGGGCGCCTGGGGCCGCGAGCAGAAGACCGCTGGCAGGGTGCGCATGATGGCCGACGGCAGCGCCGCCTTCGCCCAGGCCACCGGCCTGACGCTGGACCTGACCGCCAAGGGCATGGGCCTGCGCTCGCAGCGCTATTCCATGCTGGTCAAGGACGGCGTCGTGCGGGCGCTGAACGTCGAAGGTCCCGGCCAATTCGAGGTCAGCGACGCGGCCACGCTGCTGGCGCAGGCCCGCGCGATCTGAGTTCTGCAAAAACTTCTGCGCAGGGCATTGACGGCCCAAGGGTTCTCACTGCATAATGCGCAGCTTCGCCGAACGCTAGGCACATGAGCAATGTGCTGTGGCCTCGGATTCGCCCTCAACCGTCGGGCGGCAAGTGGCGCAACGCCTCAGGCTGACTGACTTACGGGCCCAAGACTGACCGACTCGCACCCTGGTGCATTTCGGGGCAAGTTGGGGACAGACATGATCCAAATGCAATCGCGGCTCGATGTCGCGGACAACACTGGCGCCAAGTCCGTTCAGTGCATCAAGGTGCTGGGCGGCTCCAAGCGTCGCTATGCGCACATCGGCGACATCATCAAGGTCAGCATCAAAGAAGCTGCCCCGCGTGGTCGCGTGAAGAAGGGCGAGGTCTACAGCGCTGTGGTCGTCCGCACCGCCAAGGGCGTGCGCCGCCAGGACGGCTCGCTCGTCAAGTTCGACGGCAATGCCGCCGTGCTGCTCAACGCCAAGCTGGAGCCCATCGGCACCCGCATCTTCGGCCCGGTTACGCGCGAACTGCGTACCGAGCGCTTCATGAAGATCGTGTCGCTGGCGCCCGAGGTGCTCTGAGCCCCCACTGTCTGAGGTAAGCCATGAACAAGATCCGTACCGGCGACCAGGTCATCGTGTTGACCGGCCGCGACAAGGGCAAGCGCGGCACCGTGTCCGCCCGCGCCGATGCCGACCATGTGGTCGTTGACGGCGTCAACGTCGTCAAGAAGCACGTCAAGCCCAACCCCATGAAGGGCACCACCGGCGGCGTCGTCGATAAGACCATGCCCATCCATCAATCCAACGTGGCGATCTTCAACGCCGCCTCCGGCAAGGCCGATCGCGTGGGCATCAAGCTCGTCGATGGCAAGCGGGTGCGCGTCTACAAATCGACCGGCGAAGAGATCAAGGCTTAAGAGGTCCGACATGGCTCGTCTGCAAACGCATTACCGCGAAAAAATCGTGCCCGGCCTGGTCGAGAAGTTCGGCTACAAGTCGATCATGGAGGTGCCCCGCATCACCAAGATCACGCTCAATATGGGCGTGAGCGAGGCCGTCGCCGACAAGAAGGTCATGGACCACGCCGTTGGCGACCTGACCAAGATCGCCGGCCAGAAGCCCGTGGTCACCAAGTCCAAAAAGGCCATCGCCGGCTTCAAGATCCGCGACAACGTGCCCATCGGTGCGATGGTGACGCTGCGCGGCGTCCAGATGTACGAATTCCTGGATCGCTTCGTGACGATCGCGCTGCCCCGCGTGCGCGACTTCCGCGGCATCTCCGGCCGTTCCTTCGACGGCCGTGGCAACTACAACATCGGCGTCAAAGAGCAAATCATCTTCCCCGAGATCGAGTACGACAAGGTGGATGCTCTGCGTGGTCTGAACATCAGCATCACGACGACTGCCAAGACGGACGACGAAGCGAAGGCCCTGTTGGCCGCGTTCAAGTTCCCGTTCAAGAACTGAGGTGACCCGTGGCAAAACTCTCGATCAAACAACGTGAGCTGAAGCGCGAGGCGCTGGTCGCCAAGTTCGCCAAGAAGTACGCGGAACTGAAGGCCATCATCGACGACAGCAAGAAGTCCGACGAAGAGCGCTATCTGGCGCGTCTCGAACTGCAGAAGCTGCCCCGCAATGCCTACCCCACTCGCCTGCGCAACCGCTGCGAGCTGACGGGTCGTCCGCGCGGCACCTTCCGCAAGTTCGGCCTGGCCCGCAACAAGATCCGTGAACTGGCCTTCAAGGGCGACATCCCCGGTGTCGTCAAGGCCAGCTGGTAATCGGCCGACAGGAGTAATCGCAAATGAGCATGAGTGATCCCATCGCCGATATGCTGACCCGCATTCGCAACGCGCAGATCGTCGAGAAGACGAGCGTGGCGATGCCGTCGTCCAAGCTGAAGGTGGCGATTGCCAAGGTCCTGAAGGACGAAGGCTATATCGACGACTTCGCCATCCGCGGCGAAGCTGCCCGCCCCGAGCTGGAAATCGCGCTGAAGTACTACGCTGGCCGCCCGGTCATCGAGCGTATCGAGCGCGTCAGCCGCCCCGGCCTGCGCATCTACAAGGGCCGCCACGACATTCCCCAGGTCATGAATGGCCTGGGCGTGGCGATCGTCACGACCCCGCAAGGCGTCATGACCGACCGCAAGGCTCGCGCTGCCGGCATCGGCGGCGAAGTGCTCTGCTACGTCGCCTAAGCGAGAGGAGTACCCACAATGTCCCGCGTTGGAAAAATGCCGGTCGTCCTCCCGCAAGGCGTGGATGTGACCGTCGGCGCTGATTCGATCAGCGTCAAGGGCTCGCTCGGCACGCTGGTGCGTCCGTCGAACAAGCTCGTCACCGTCAAGAACGAAGCCGGCAAGCTGAGCTTCGTGCCCGCCAACGAATCGGCCGAAGCCGATGCGATGAGCGGCACGATGCGCGCGCTGGTGGCCAATATGGTCAACGGCGTCAGCAAGGGCTTCGAGAAGAAGCTGAATCTGGTCGGCGTGGGCTTCCGCGCCCAGGCCCAGGGCCAGAAGCTCAACCTGCAGATCGGCTTCTCCCACCCCGTGGTGAAGGACATGCCGGCCGGCATCAAGGTCGAGTGCCCCACCCAGACCGAAATCCTGATCAAGGGCGCCGACCGCCAGGTCGTCGGCCAGCTCGCCGCCGAGGTGCGCGCCTTCCGCCCCCCCGAGCCCTACAAGGGCAAGGGCATCCGTTATTCGGATGAGAAGGTCGTCATCAAAGAGACGAAGAAGAAGTAAGGAGCAGCGCCATGATGACCAAGAAAGAACAACGCCTGCGTCGTTCGCGCCAGACCCGCGCCCGCATCGCTCTGCAGCGCGTGGCCCGTCTGACGGTGTTCCGCTCCAATCTGCACATCTACGCCCAGGTCCTGTCGGAAGACGGCAACAAGGTGTTGGCGGCAGCCTCGACGGCCGAGAAGTCGGTGCGCGAGCAGCTCAGCAATGGCGGCAACGTCGCCGCCGCGACGCTGGTCGGCAAGCTGATTGCCGAGAAGGCCAAGGCGGCCGGCGTCGAGAAGGTCGCTTTCGACCGCTCGGGCTTCGCCTACCACGGCCGTGTCAAGGCGCTGGCCGAAGCGGCCCGCGAAGCCGGTCTGCAGTTCTAAGGAATACGAAATGGCAAAGTTTCAACCCCGCGGCGCGCAGGCTGAAGGCAACGACGACGGCCTGAAGGAAAAGATGATCGCGGTCAACCGCGTCACCAAGGTGGTGAAGGGCGGCCGCACGCTGTCCTTCGCGGCACTGACGGTGGTCGGCGACGGCGATGGCCGCATCGGCATGGGCAAGGGCAAGGCCAAGGAAGTGCCGGTCGCGGTGCAGAAGGCCATGGAATCGGCCCGCCGCAATATGGTCAAGGTCAGCCTGAAGAACGGCACTATCCATCACAACGTGGTCGGCGAGCACGGTGCTGCGCACGTCATCATGGCCCCGGCTCCGGCCGGTACCGGCGTCATCGCCGGCGGCCCGATGCGCGCCGTCTTCGAAGTGATGGGCGTGACCGACATCGTGACCAAGAGCCACGGTTCGACCAACCCTTACAACATGGTCCGCGCCACGCTGGACGCTCTGAAGCGTTCCACGACGGCGTCGGAAGTCGCTGCCAAGCGCGGCAAGACGGTTGAAGAGATCTTCAACTGATCGCCAGAGCGGAGCACACAAGATGTCTGACAAGAAAACCGTGACGGTCAAGCTGGTGCGCAGCCCCATCGGCTGCCGCGCCTCGCACCGTGCCACCGTGGTCGGCCTGGGTCTGCGCAAGCTGAACAGCCAGAGCACGCTGGAAGACACGCCCGCCGTGCGCGGCATGATCAACAAGATCGCCTACCTGGTGCAGGTGCTGTGATGGAACTGAACACGATCAAGCCCGCAGAGGGCGCCAAGCACGCCAAGCGCCGCGCCGGCCGTGGCATCGGCTCGGGCCTGGGCAAGACTGCAGGTCGCGGCCACAAGGGCCAGAAGTCCCGCGCCGGTGGCTACCACAAGGTCGGCTTCGAAGGCGGCCAGATGCCGCTGCAGCGCCGCCTGCCCAAGCGCGGCTTCAAGTCGCTGACGCTGAAGTACAACGCCGAGATCACGCTGTCGGACCTGCAAGGTCTGGCCGGCGACGAGATCGATGTGTCCACGCTGAAGGCCGTCGGTCTCGTGCCGCAACTGGCCAAGTCGGTCAAGCTGATCCTGTCCGGCAGCATCGAACGCAAGGTCACGCTGAAGGGCGTGAACGCCACGAAGGGCGCCAAGGCGGCCATCGAAGCGGCCGGCGGCTCGGTCGCTTAAACAGCGCACAAGGAACTGATCCAGCGTGGCTACCAACGCGAATCAGCTGGCCAAGAGCGGCAAGTTCGGCGACCTGCGTCGCCGGCTCGTCTTTCTGCTGCTGGCCCTGGTCGTCTACCGCATCGGGGCGCACATCCCCGTGCCCGGTATCGACCCGAACCAGCTCGCCCAGTTCTTCAAGGGCCAGCAGGGCGGCATCCTGAGCCTGTTCAACATGTTCTCGGGCGGCGCGTTGTCGCGCTTTACCGTGTTCGCGTTGGGCATCACGCCTTACATCTCAGCCTCCATCGTCATCCAGTTGATGACCTACGTCGTCCCGACGCTGGAGCAACTGAAGAAGGAAGGCGAGGCGGGCCGCCGCAAGATCACGCAGTACACCCGCTACGGCACATTGGGCCTGGCTCTGTTCCAGAGCCTGTCGATCGCGCTGGCGCTGGAAGGTTCTGCCGGTCTGGTGCTGAACCCGGGCTTCGGCTTCCGCCTGACGGCGGTGTCCAGCCTGGTGGCTGGCACGATGTTCCTGATGTGGCTGGGTGAGCAGATCACCGAGCGCGGCCTGGGCAACGGCATCTCGATTCTGATCTTTGCCGGTATCGCGGCGGGCCTGCCCGGTGCGATCGGTGGCCTGTTCGAGCTGGTGCGTACCGGCGCGATGGGCTACGGCACGGCTCTGTTCATCGTGGCCTTGGTCGTCCTGGTGACCTATGTCGTGGTCTTCGTCGAACGCGGTCAGCGCAAGATCCTCGTGAACTATGCGAAGCGTCAGGTCGGCAACAAGGTCTACGGTGGCCAGTCCTCGCACCTGCCGCTGAAGCTGAACATGTCGGGCGTGATCCCGCCGATCTTCGCGTCGTCCATCATCCTGCTGCCGACCACGGTGGTGAGCTGGTTTGCGACCGGCGACGGCCTGCGCTGGCTGAAGGACCTGGCCGCCATGGTCAGCCCGGGCCAGCCGATCTATGTGCTGCTGTATTCCGCTGCCATCATCTTCTTCTGCTTCTTCTACACGGCGCTGGTGTTCAACAGCCGTGAGACCGCAGACAACCTGAAGAAGAGCGGCGCCTTCATCCCGGGTATCCGTCCGGGTGAACAGACGGCCAAGCACATCGACAAGATCCTGTCCCGGCTGACGCTGGCTGGCGCGATCTACATCACGCTGGTCTGCCTGCTGCCCGAGTTCCTGACGCTGAAGTACAACGTCCCGTTCTACTTCGGTGGCACGTCCCTGCTGATCATCGTCGTCGTGACGATGGACTTCTGGGCCCAGGTGCAGAGTTACATCATGAGTCAGCAGTACGAATCGCTGCTGAAGAAGGCCAGCTTCAAGCCCAATTGAGGGTGAGGGGCCGGTTTGTTCATAGGAAGAATTTGAGTTAACTCACACGACACGTTTTTGGCATGGCGAAGGACGACGTCATTCAGATGCAGGGCGAGATTCTCGAGAACCTCCCCAACGCAACGTTTCGTGTGAAGTTGGAGAACGGGCATGTCGTTCTCGGCCACATCTCCGGCAAGATGCGGATGCACTACATCCGCATCCTCCCCGGCGACAAGGTGACCGTGGAACTGACGCCCTACGATTTGAGTCGTGCTCGCATCGTGTTCCGGGCGAAGTGAGCTGTTTGAACCCCCGGGAACGCGTCAAGAGCGCATAAGAGTTAGGCCAAGGAGCAGACCATGAAAGTTTCGGCATCCGTGAAGCAGATGTGCCGCAATTGCAAGATCATCCGCCGCAAGGGCGTGGTGCGTGTGATCTGCACCGACCCGCGCCACAAGCAGCGTCAGGGCTGATTGGCCGCACGACAGGACTAGAGGACAACCATGGCACGTATTGCTGGTATCAACATTCCGCCGCAGAAACACACCGAGATCGGCCTGACGTCGATCTACGGCATCGGCCGCACGACGGCCCAGAAGATCTGCACGAGCTGCGGCATTCCGTTCGACAAGAAGGTCAAGGACCTGACCGACGGCGATCTCGAAAAGATCCGCGACGAGGTCAACAAGCTGACCATCGAAGGCGATCTGCGCCGTGAGCAGTCCATCAACATCAAGCGTCTGATGGACCTCGGCTGCTATCGCGGCTTCCGTCACCGCCGTGGCCTGCCGATGCGCGGCCAGCGCACCCGCACGAACGCCCGCACCCGCAAGGGCCCGCGCAAGTCGGCTGCGACCGGCAAGAAGTAAGCTGCCCGAACTGAAAGAAGGTCAATATGGCAAAGGCACCCAATAATTCGGCGGCTCAGCGGGTTCGCAAGAAGGTCCGCAAGAACGTGGCCGACGGCATCGCGCACGTCCACGCCTCGTTCAACAACACCATCATCACCATCACCGACCGTCAAGGCGGCGCCCTGTCGTGGGCTTCGTCGGGCGGCCAGGGCTTCAAGGGCTCGCGCAAGTCCACCCCCTTCGCGGCCCAGGTGGCGGCTGAAGTGGCTGGTCGTGCGGCTCAAGAGCAAGGCATCAAGAACCTCGACGTCAAGATCAAGGGCCCGGGCCCGGGTCGTGAGTCGTCGGTGCGTGCGCTGGCTGCCCTCGGCATTCGCATCAACTCGATCTCCGACGTGACGCCGGTGCCGCACAACGGCTGCCGCCCGCAGAAGCGCCGCCGCATCTAAGCCGCAAGACTTGCGCATTCGGACGACGGTGCGATAATCGCGCGTTTTCCCTGAGCCGGCGGGCACGAAAGTGCCGCGCCGGCTTCACCGTTGAGGCCCTCGCCTCATCAAGCCCACCGTCCAAGCCCACAACAACATCGGCTGGACTCGCGTCAGGCAGAGCTTTCGCTCATGGCGTCAGATTGAACAAGGACACTCAAAGTGGCACGCTACCTCGGCCCCAAGGCCAAACTTTCCCGCCGCGAAGGCACCGACCTCTACCTGAAGAGCGCCCGCCGCGCCATCAGCGACAAGGCCAAGTTCGACAGCAAGCCCGGCCAGCACGGCCGCACGTCCGGTCAGCGCACCTCTGACTTCGGCCTGCAACTGCGTGAAAAGCAGAAGGTCAAGCGCATGTACGGCGTGCTGGAGCGTCAGTTCCGCCGCTACTTCGCCGAAGCCGAGCGCCGCAAGGGCTCGACCGGCGTGAACCTGCTGCAACTGCTGGAATCGCGCCTGGACAACGTCGTCTACCGCATGGGCTTCGGCTCCACCCGCGCGGAAGCCCGCCAGCTCGTCTCGCACAAGGGCATCGTGGTGAACGGCGAAGTCGTCAACATCGCCTCCTACCTGGTCAAGGCCGGTGACACCGTCGCCGTGCGCGAGAAGGCCAAGAAGCAGCTGCGCGTGACCGAGTCCTTCAAGCTGGCCGACTCCATCGGCCTGCCGGCCTGGGTCAGCGTCGATGGCAGCAAGCTCGAAGGCGTGTTCAAGAAGGCTCCGGACCGCGACGAGTTCGGCGCCGAGATCAACGAATCGCTGATCGTCGAGTTGTACTCGCGTTAATCGTTTTCCCCGCCGGCCACGCTTGCAAGAGCGCGGCCGGCGTTTCCTCGTCCGGGCATCACAGCCCTTCGCAGGCTCTGCCCGGCTGGTCCTCAGCCTTATCGGTGTAACGAACCGAGGGTATTGAAAGAAAGACCTCATGCAAACCAACTTGCTCAAACCCAAGTCCATCAACGTGGAGCCCCTGGGCGGCCATCGCGCCAAGGTCACGCTGGAGCCGTTCGAACGCGGCTACGGTCACACCCTGGGCAACGCCCTGCGCCGTGTGCTGCTCTCGTCGATGGTGGGTTATGCGCCGACGGAAGTGACGATCGCCGGCGTGCTGCACGAGTACTCGGCCATCGACGGCGTGCAAGAGGACGTGGTTCACATCATGCTGAACCTCAAGGGCGTCGTCTTCCGCCTGCACAACCGTGAAGAAGTGACCCTGGTCCTGCGCAAGGAAGGCGAAGGCCCCGTCACTGCGGCCGACATCCAGACCCCGCACGACGTCGAGATCATCAACCCCGAGCACGTCATCGCCCACCTGTCGCAAGGCGGCAAGCTGGACATGCAGATCAAGGTCGAGAAGGGCCGCGGCTATGTGCCCGGCACGATGCGCCGCTTCGGCGACGAGCCGACCAAGAGCATCGGCCGCATCGTCCTCGACGCCTCGTTCTCGCCCGTCAAGCGCGTCAGCTACGCCGTCGAGAACGCCCGCGTCGAGCAGCGTACCGACCTCGACAAGCTGGTCATGGAAATCGAAACCAACGGCGCCATCTCGCCCGAGGAAGCGATCCGTGCCTCCGCCAAGATCCTGGTCGAGCAACTGGCCGTGTTCGCCCAACTGCAAGGTACCGATGTCGCAGGCATGTTCGACGACCAGCCGGCCCAGCGCGCCAGCAGCTTCGACCCGATCCTGCTGCGCCCGGTCGATGAACTGGAACTGACCGTCCGCTCGGCCAACTGCCTGAAGGCCGAGAACATCTACTACATCGGCGACCTGATCCAGCGCACCGAGACCGAACTGCTCAAGACCCCGAACCTGGGCCGCAAGTCGCTCAACGAGATCAAGGAAGTCCTGGCTTCCCGTGGCCTCACGCTCGGCGCCCGCCTGGAAAACTGGCCGCCGCAAGGCCTCGACAAGCGGTAATCCGCTGCGCTCCAACAGAAGAGACGGCCTGAAGGCCGTCCTCTGATGACAAACGCGCCTAGGCGCGTTTGATCGTGCCCCGCCAGTACCTGACACGGCTGGCGGCATCAACAAAGTGAAAGGAAAAGCACCATGCGTCACCGTAACGGACTCCGCAAACTCAACCGCACCAGCGCCCACCGCGCCGCGATGCTGCGCAATATGTGCGTCTCGCTGCTGCAGCACGAGGCCATCAAGACCACGGTCCCCAAGGCCAAGGAACTGCGCAAGGTCGTCGAGCCCCTGATCACGCTGGCCAAGCAGCCCACGCTGGCCAACCGCCGCCTGGCCTTCGACCGCCTGCGCGACCGCGACATCGTCAGCAAGCTCTTCAACGAACTGGGCCCGCGCTTTGCGACTCGCCCGGGCGGCTACACCCGCATCCTGAAGATGGGCTTCCGCGTCGGCGACAACGCACCCATGGCCTTCGTCGAACTGGTGGACCGCCCCGAAGCGGCCGCCGAAGGCGCTGCCGAATAAGCGCCGCCCGGCCACGCCGGACGCACCCAGCCCGCCTCGTGCGGGCTTTTTTGCGCCTGCTCAGCAGCCGAACAGCAGCCCCAACTGCTCCTGCGCCGGCAGCCCGCGCGTGACGAGCAGGCGCCGGTCGGCCGCCTCGCCGTCGGCCCACCAGAAGGCATGGCCGGCGCTGGCCTGTTGCAGGGCCTGGGTCTGCGCCTCGGCCAGCAACGCGATCAGGCCCTGGCTGCCGGCCACCGCATGGGTGGCGGCGCTTTCGGCCACCGGCAGCAGTGGGGCCGGCGCGGCGGTGGGCTCTGGCCAGACGGGACGCGGGCGGCGGGCGAGTTCGCTTTCTAGCCGGTCGATCGGCCAGTCGTCCTGCAAGGCATCGGCGGCGAGGTCGTCGATGTCGTGCAGCCAGCTCAGCAGGCTGCCCAGGTCGGCCGCCGTGCGCGGTGGCGCGGGCAGGGGCGCAATGACGCTGAACGGGAAGTAGCGGCCGATGCGGTCCACCGAGGGCATCAGCACGCCGGCAAAGGCCTGCCCGTCGAAGGGCGCGGCCAGCACGCCCGGCATCAGCACGAAGCGCCACGCCGGGCAGGCGAGGTAGCGCTGCAGCCAGTGCTCCGGCTCGCGCTGGCTCAGAGCCGCGAGGCCGGCCGCGAGCCAGGCGTCCCAGAGGGCGACGAAATCGGGCGCGAGGCGTCGCGACGCGAAATCACCCAGGCTGGGCAGCTTGCCGTGCCAGCCGGCAACCAGGTCGTCGCTCACATCGCCCCCGGGCAGCGGAACTGCGCGATCTCGCGCAGCCGGAAGGGGTTGAAGACGCTGGCGGCCGTCACGTCCAGCCGCGCGCGCCGACCGTCGAGGTTGAGCAGCACGCTGAACTTCTCGGGCTGGGCGCCGGGCTGCACCTCGAAGCGCTCGAACAGCCGGAACAGCGCCCAGGGCCCCTCGAAGACCAGGGGCGCGGCCAGGGGCGGCGTCGTGCTGAGCTTGATCTGCGAAGCCACGCGCGCGCTCGGCCAGTTGACGGTGGCGGCCGCGCCGTTGGCGCCGAAGGCGAGCTGCTGGCCGTCGATGTCGAGCTTGATTTCCTTGAGCCCACCCGACAGTTCGCCCGCGCGGATGTCGATGCGGAAGGCCGGCGCCTTGCCACCGCCCCGGAAGAAGACCTCGCGGATGCGCGCCGCGCGCTGGAACTCGGCCAGCGCGGCCGGCGCGGCCGGGCGGGTGCCGTCCGGCAGCGGGCGGTAGCTCCAATTGGCGGTGCCGGTGTCCACCAGGGGCTGCAGGCGGCGCTGGAAGAAGTCGTCCAGCAGGCCGCCGTTGCCGAACAACTGGCCGAAGTCCTCCGGCAGCACGTCGGCGCGCGAGTTGGCCGCGAAGGGGTAGCGGTTGGCGATGGCGCGCTGGCAGAACTCGGTGATGGGCCGCAGTTCGGCCGTCAGCAGGTCGCGCTCGGCATTGCGGCCCTGGCGCTCGCCCGCATCGGCCAGGGTTTCCAGCACGCCGCGGATCAACTCGGGCTGCTGGCCCGCCGCCGCCTTGAGCTTGGCGCCGCCGCCCCCGGGCGGTGGGGGCGCCTTGCTCTTCTGCGCGGCGTCGATGGCGAGCAGTTGCAGGTTCAACTCCTCGAAGAGCCGGCGTGTGTCGTCGATGGGCGCGGGCGAGCCGGTGACGAGGCGGCGGTAATTGGCGAAGTGGTCGTCCACCATCTGCTCCACCGCGACGCCGCCCGTCGGCGCCGGGGCCGCGCCGCCATCGGCCAGCCGGGCGGCCTCGGCCTTGGCCTGCTTGAGCTTGTCCGCCATGGCGGCGACCGCGCCGCTCGGCGCCGCTGCGGGCGGCGGCACGAGCGTGGTTTCCTCGGCGATGCGGCGGGTCAGCCGGGTCAGCGGCGAGTCGGGCGCGGCGAGCAGGCGCGAGGCCTCGATGCTGCCGGCCAGCCCGCCCAGGCGCACCAGCTTGACGTCGGCGAGGTAGGCGTCCCAGACCTTGATGTATTCCTCCAGGAAGAGCCGGCGCACGCGGTTGTCGAGCTGGTCGCCGAGCAGCAGGTCTTTCTGGCGCGCGGCATCCGAGGGCAGGCCCAGCACCCAGCTTTCTTCGCTGGCCAGCCGGCTGGCCACCAGACCCAGCGAGGACTGGAAGCTGCGCTTGTAGCCCTCGCGGGTGTAGAGGCCGGGAATGCCGCGCGTCAGCGGCTCGCCGCTGGCGCGGGTGAAGACTTTGGCCGCGTCCGGCCCCGCCGCCGACGCGACGGAGAACTCGGGCTGGTCGCTGCCCCGGCTCTGGCGCTTGAGGCGGCTGAAGATGCGGTATTCCAGCGGGAAGGCCACCAGCATCTCGCGCACGCTGCCCACCAGCGCCTGGTCCATCGGCGCGATGGCGGCCGGCGCGCCGAGCGCCAGCAGCGCGTCCAGATGCGCGTCCAGCGCCTGCCGCTGCTCGGTGCTCAGGCTGCGGGCGTATTGCTGGTCCCAGTCGCTGCCGATCCACGCGCGCAGGCCGTCCGGGTCGAAATGGCCCGGCGAATACAGCATCAGGTAGTACTTCAGCGCCTCGTAGGCGTTTTCGAGGTTGTCGCGGCTGGCCGCGCGCAGCCGCTCCTGCAGGCGCGCGGCGATGCGCGGCGCCATCGCGTGCGGCAGCGCGCGCTCGTAGCCCAGGCGCGCGCCCGCGTCGAGCTTGCCGCCCTGGTAGAGGCCCAGGCCGTTCAGCAGCGGCGGCTCGTCCACCGGGAAGCCGGACGGCGCCGCCGCCGCGCGCGCCTGGCTCAGCGCGCCCAGGGCCACGGTCACGTCGCCGCGCGGTGCGGGCGGCACGGCGGCCAGCGCCTGCTGCACCTGGGGCAGGCGCGCGGCCACCTCGTCGGCATAGCCCTGGTTGCGCTGGTAGCTGATCGCCCAGCCGGCCAGCAGCGCGACGGCCCCCGTCGCCAGCCCGCCCACGCCCGACCAGTACAGCAGGTGGCGGCGCCGCTCCGCCTTCGCGTTCCAGACGCCCAGGCCGCGCTCGGCGAACACGAGTTCATGCAGCAGCTGCAGCAGGAAATAGCTGCGCCCGCGCCCGGCGAGGCCGGCGGCGGCGCGGCGCGTCAGGCCGAAGCTGCGGCCCAGCGCGCCCATCACGCGGTCGATGGGTGTGCCTTCCTGCGTGCCGCTCGTGAAGTAGACGCCACGCGCCGGCGGCGTTGCCTGCAACTGCCCGCCCGAGGCGAACACCGTCGCCAAAAACTCGCGCAGCGGCCCGCGCAGCGCGGCGAATTCCTGGTGGAAGCCGAAGGCCGCCGCGCGCCGCATCGGGTCGCGCGTGGCCAGCAGGCGCTCGGGCATGCGCTCGCCCAGGCGCTGTTCCAGCCCCGTGTAGCCGGCATCGAAGCCGGCCAGCAGATCGGGCGCCGCGCCGTCCTGCCAGGGCAGGGTGAAGCCCCAGACCTGATCGCGCTCGTCCTTGGGCAGGTCGGCGAAGTTCTCGTTGAAGCCGGCGATCAGGTCCACCTTGGTGACCAGCACATAGACCGGCGCGCGCACGCCCAGCTTGGCCTGCAGCTCGTGCAGGCGCTCGCGCAGCTTGGCCGCGTGCTGGGCGCGCTCGGGGGCGCCCTGCTGCAGCAGGTCCTGCACATTGACGGTCAGCAGCACGCCGTTGATGGGCTGGCGCGGCCGGCTCTTGCGCAGCAGCGCGAGGAAGCTGTCCCAGGCTTGCGCATCGGCCTGCGCGTCCGACTCCTGCAGCGTGTAGCGCCCGGCCGTGTCGATCAGCACGGCCTCGCGCGTGAACCACCAGTCGCAATTGCGCGTGCCGCCGACGCCGCGCAGCTCGGCGCCGGCCCCCTGTGGGCCGTCGCCGAGCAGGAACTGCAGGCCGGCGTTCAGCAGCGCCGTGGTCTTGCCCGAGCCCGGCGCGCCGACGAAGACATACCAGGGCAGTTCGTACAGATAGGCGCCGGGCTGCAGCAGCGAGCGCCCCGAGGCGCTCTTGAGCCGCGCCATCGCCTCGGCGAAGCGCTCGGCCAGCACCTGCGCCTCGCGGTCGCCGGCCGTCGGCGCGCCGCCCATGCCCTGGATCAGCGCGGCATTGGTGCGCCGCCGCCGCCACGCGCGCCAGCCCAGCCGGCCGAGCCAGCCCAGCCACAGCAGGGCCAGCACCAGCACGCGCACCCAGGCCGGGTCGAGCGGGTGGCTGCTGCCGAAGCCGATCAGCGGCCCTGCCCACCAGACCAGGGCCGACACCACCAGCACGGCCAGGGTGCCCAGCACCACGGGGCTGAGCAGCTTGGAGACGAATCGGTTCATGCGGGGCGGTCAGTTGTTTTGGACGGTCAGCGCGATCTCGACGCGGCGGTTGCGGGCGCGGCCGGCGGGCGTGGCGTTGCTGGCCACCGGGCGGCTGTCGGCCACGCCCTCGGCGCGCAGGCGCTGCGCGGGCAGGGCCGGCATCAGCAGCTCGCGCACCGCGTCGGCGCGTTCGCGCGAGAGGTCGAAATTGGACGGGAAGCGCAGCGTGCGGATCGGCTGGTTGTCCGTGTGGCCGGTGACGGTGACGGGGCCGGGCAGTTGCGCCAGCGCCGCCGCGATCTCGGCCAGCAGCGGCCGCACGGCACCGGCCACCACGGCGCTGCCGGGCTCGAAGAAGCCGTCGCCGGCAATCGTCACGATGGAGCGGTCCGCCAGGTCCTGCACCTGCACGGCGCCGCGCGCGATGGCCGGCTGCAGCAGCGTGGCCAGGCGCGGCGCGGCGGCCGGGGGCGGCGGCAGCGCGGGCTGGGTGGCGGCGCGCACGTCCATGGCCTGCAGGGCCTCGAAGCTCGCGTCCGTGCGGCCGTGCAGCGACAGGCGCAGCGCGAAGAACACCAGCAGCAGCAGGCCTACCGTCAGCGCCGCCAGCACCCACAGCGGCAGGCCGTCGCTGAGCTTGGCCGCCCGCTGCGCGACGCCGCGCCACTGCGGTGCCAGCTCGCGCGGCGGCGGGCCGGACTGCTCGCGCAGCAGGCTGGCCAGGCGCTCGTTGACGCTGTCGAGCTGGGCGCGGCCGTTGTCCAGCACGCGGTAGCGGCCCTCGAAGCCCAGCGCCAGCACCACCTGCAGTAGCTCCAGCAGCGGCCGCTGTGCGGCGACGTTCTCGGCCAGCTTGCCGAGCAGTTGGAAGACCTTCTCGCCGCCCCAGGTCTCGTTGTGGAAATGCACCAGCAGGCTCTGGCTGGACCAGGCGCCCGAGCCGCCCCAGGGCGTGCTGGACGCGCATTCGTCGATGAAGCTGCACAGCACATAGCGCCCGCCGACCACATGCTCGGGCGGCAGGCCGCGCGCCTGCGCCTGGCGCTCGAAGCGCCGCACCGACTCGATCAGCGCCGCCCGCAGCGCGGCCGGGTTGGGGTGCTGGGCCATGGTGCGCAACTGCGTTGCCGCCGACAGCAGCGGCGCGGCCAGTTGCAGCAGCGGGTTCAGGCCCTGGGGCAGCGGCAGGTCGTCCGGCAGCGCCGGGGCCGGCGCCTGCTGCGTGGCCGTGGCCGGCGCCGGAGCGGGCGCCGCCATGCGCCCGGCGCCGGGCTTGATGATGGTGCGTTCCTGCTCGAAGGCCGAGAAGGGATCGTTCTCGTTCATGACTGCCTCGGGCCTTCGGTTTGAGGGTTAGCGGATCGCCCAGAGTTCGAGTTCCAGCCCCGGGAACTCGCCGGCAATGTGCATGGCCAGCCCGCCCGAGGTTTCCAACTGCTTCCACAGCTCGTTGCCGCGCGTTTCCAGCTCGAAGTAGTTGAAGCCGGCGTGATACGGGATCTGCCGTGGCGCCACCGGCATCGCGCGCAGCGTCACGCCGGGCAGTTGCAGGTTGACGAGGTCGCGGATCTTCTCGGCCGGGCCGATCTTGACTTGCGTCGGGAAGCGCGCCCGCACCGCGTCGCCGGGCAGTTGCGCATTGACGGCCAGCACGAAGCTGGCGCTGCGGCGCAGTTCCGCGTCGGCGATGACGGCGACACGCACGCCGTATTTGCGGTCCTGCAGTTCGATCGGAATGGCCGACTGTTCCAGCACCATGGACAGGGACTGGCGCAGGTCGGCCAGCAGCGGCTCGAAGCAGGCGGCGAGGTCGTGGTGCGCATAGGCCGGGAAGGCCGGCGGGCGCTTGCGGTCGCGGAAGCAGGCCAGTTCGCCCGCCAGCGCGAGGCACATCGCATAGAGCCGCTCGGGGTGCAGCGGGCGCAACTGGCGCGCATGCTCGAACAGCGGCTCGTGGCGGTTGACGGTCTGCAGCAGCAGAAAGTCCGCAATCTCGCCGACGCCCGCGCGGCCGGGCTGGGCGAGGCGCGCGGCCAGGGCCTCGCCGCGCTGGTGCAGCATGCCCTGCACCTCGCGCAGCCAGCCTTCCAGCACGGCCTGCTCGCCGACCTGGAGGGTGGGCGGGATGTAGCGCGCATCCAGCACGACGCGGCCGTCGGCGCGCCGCTCGACGATGCGCGCCACGCCGAGGCCGACGAAGCCCTTGCCCGCGCTGCGTTCCAGCACGAGGCGCAGATTGAGCCGGCCGATCTGGATCGGCGCCTCGCTGAGCCGGTGGGTGTGGGCGTCGGCCGTGGCCAGTTCCAGCGCCCGGTAGCGCGCCGGCATGCCGGCCAGTTCGCCTTCCACGTCGCTCTCCACCACGCCGGGTTCAGAGCGCGCGACGGCCAGCAGCACCAGTTCGTCGCGCGTGTCGGGCGGGATGTCGAGGGCGGGCGGCGCGGGCTCGTCGTCGGGCATCGAGAAGGCGAGGCCGTCGCGCATGACGCCGCTGGCGGCCGTCAGCGCCAACTGGCCCTGCAGCAGCGCCGGCTGGTCGATCTGCAGCGTCGCAAAGCCCTCCGGGTGCAGGCTGGCGCAGGCCAGCCGCGCGTCGAGCTGGCGCATGAAGTGGCGGTCCTGCTGCTGGAAGTGCTGGGGCTGCAGGAACATGCCCTCGGTCCACATCACTTTGTTATGCCGGGTCATGTCTTGAAGGGGCGCAATGGCGAGCGTGAACGATACACGGGACGTTCAGGGAATCTGATGCGTGGTCTGGCCGGCATCGCTGAATTCGATGACGCCGCCCCAGATGCACATCAGCTTGGAGGTGTTGTCGAGCGCCGGGAAATTGGCCAGCAGCACGGTCGGCGCGCCCGGCACCCAGGGCGCGGGCGTGGCTGGCACGCAGGGCATGGGTGTCAGCGTGCCCATCGCGGCGGCCGTCGCGGCGGCCACCGTCGGGTTGGCCGGGCTCTGGCACATGCCGAAGGGCGGCACGTTGGCGATGGGGATGTGGTCCATGATGTTGGCGGCCACGCGGTTGCTGGTCAGGATGGGCCGGGGCGTCGGGATCAATGCGCTCGGCGCGGCGCCGAAGCTGCACTTCATCTGCGAGCCCATGCAGCATTGATGAGGCATGGCGATCTCCTCGGGTCGGCGGTCAGCGGACGGGGTGGCTCAACCACAGCGCCATCGCGCTGAAGTTGTCGTGCCGGGGCTTGCCCCGGGTGGCCAGGGCCACGCGGCGGGCGAGTTCGTCGAGCCAGGCGCGCGGCGCGGCGGCCAGCGCGAGCGCTTCCTCGAACTCGGGGTCTTCGAGGTGCTCCCACAGGCCGTCGCTGCACAGCAGGAAGCAGTCGCCCGCCGCGATCTCGGCCGGGCCGGGCGCGGCGCTGACGTCCAGCTCGTCGGGCTGCTGGCCGAGCGCCGAGCGCAGTTCGCTGCGCTTGGGGTGGTGGCGCAGTTCGGCCGGCGCGACCAGGCCGGCCTCGACGAGGCCCTGCACGACGCTGTGGTCCTGGGTGCGCGCGGCGAGCCGCCCGGCGCGGAACCAGTACAGGCGCGAATCGCCGGCATGGGCCCAGTAGGCGCGGTGCTCGATGAAGTCCACGACGAGGCAGACCACGGTGCAGTGCATGTCGGCGCAGCGCGTGCCGCTCTCGCGGCGGTCGAGGATGGCCTGGTTGGCCTGCCGCACCAGCCGCGGCAGTTGCTCGCCGCAGTCGGCCGGGTGCTCGGCCACGGCCGTCAGCAGGCTCTGCACGGCCAGCCGCGCGGCCACGTCGCCGCCGCCATGTCCACCGGCGCCGTCGGCCAGCACGCAGCAGAGGTGGCGCGCGGAATGCCAGTGGCCGCAGGCGTCTTCGTTGAACTCGCGTCCGCCGAGTTCGGACAGCAGGGCGACTTCCATGGCCAGCATCGCGGGTGCCTCAGCGTTCGGCTTCGAGAGCCTGCAACTGCGCTTCGTAGGCTTTCAGGAAAGCCTTGCCGAAGAGCGCGTGGAAATCGTCGGCCGCCTCGCGCGAAAGCTGGCCGTACAACTGCTGGAACTGCTCCCACAACTGCGCCTTGCGCGCGCCGGGCAGCAGGGCGGCGAGGCCGCCGCGCTGGCTGATGGCGCCGTCCAGCGCCTGCGGGTCGAAGCGCGCCAACACGCCGTCCAGCGCCGCGCGCATGCCGGCCATCATGCCGATCTCGTGGGCGCGCAGGTCGTCGAAGGTGTCGCGCATGGCCCGCGCCGGCGCCATGAAGCCCGGCGCGCCGGGGCCGAGCAGATGGCCAAGGGCCACGTCCACCGTGGGCGAGAACTTCAGCGGGTTGTTCTCGCGCGTGACGATCATCGTCACCTGGGCGCGCAGTTCCTGCTTCAGCGAGGCGCGGGCGCGCAGCAGCTCGACGGCGCCGCGCGTGGCCTCGCGCAGCAGTTCGCCGATGAGGCGCATATGAGCCGGCGTCAGCGCCGGCAGCGGCAGCTCCGGCTGGCCCAGGCCGGCCAGCAGCGCGTCGCGCAGCGCGGCGGTGTCGGCGTTGCCTGCGGGCGCCGCAGGGGCCGGCCGCGCCACCACCGCCGTGGCGTGCTCGTTCGGCGGCGGCGGGCGCACGTCGGGCAGGGTGATGACCTTGTTCTCGCGCTTCGAGGCGTCCCAGGACAGGATGGCGCCGGCTGGCGCGGGCGGCGTCGGTACCGGCGTGGCGGGCATGGACTGCCAGGGCAGGCGCATGTCGGGGATGGTGTCCACGACGGCGGCCTGCGGCGCCCGGGCCGGCTGCATCAGCGCGCGCAGCGGGTCGGCATCGGCGGCGGTGTTGGCCTGGCTGACCGGGGGGGCCAGCGGATCGAGCCGGCCGAGAGGGGCGTTGGGTGCGGGCGCGCCCAGGCCGAACAGGTCGTCCACCGAGGGCCCGGCCGACATGGGCGCCGGGCCGGCCGCGCCCAGGCCGAGTGGATCGCTCGGCGTGGCGGCGGGCGAGCCGAGCCGGACGCCGGTGGTGTGGGCGTCGGGCGCGAAGGGGTCCCAGTCGGCCGGGATGGGGCCGGCGCCGAAGGCCGGCGCGGGCGGGGCGGGGGCGCGCGGCGGCGGGAAGGCCGGGGCGGGCGGCGGGGCCATGGGCGGCGGCGCGGGTGCGGATGCCGGGCCGAACAGGTCGCCGAAGGGGTCGGCGGCGACGGTCTGGTGGCCGGCGCGCACGTCGATGGCGTAGCCGCCGACATTGAGCTTGTCGCCGGGCTTGATCGCCGCCTCGCGGCCATTGCCCAGCGGCGCGCCGTTGACGCTGATCGGGTTGCTGCCGCGATCGACGATGACGAAGCCGCCGTTGCGCATGACGATCTGGGCCTGCACGCGCGAGATCGTGCGGTCGGTGTCGAGCAGCACCATCTGGTTGGTCGTCGCGCGGCCGATGCTGCCGCCCAGCTCGTCGAAGCTGGTTTCCTGCGGCTCGGTCGGCGCGCCGTTGTAGCTGCTCACGCACAGCACGATCATTCGCTGCTTTCCCTCTGATCCTGAGAGCCGGGGAGCATACGACGAGGCCTTCAGCGCAGCACGTAGAGCCGACCCTCGACGACGGCCAGCCGCATCGGCAGCGCGACGCGGCCGCCGTCGGGCCGCTGGAACTGCAGCAGCGGCGCGCCGTCGGCGTTCAGGCATTCCACCAGCCGCCCGTCGGCCACCGGCCGCAGGCGCAGCGTCTCGGCCGTGGGCAGGGGGCCGCGCAGCGCCTTCTGCGCATGCAGCAACTGCACCCGCGCACGCCAACGGGCGAGGTCGTCCGCCGGCTTGCGCTGGTAGGCCACGGCCAGTTCCTCGAAGCGCAGGCGCGCGGCGGCGAGCCAGGGCTCGGGGTCGCCCTGGGCCAGCGCGACGGCCTGCTCCTGCGCGAAGGCCAGCACCGGCGCCCGCAGCGTGGCGAGCTCGGGCAGGGGCGGCGCGTCCTGCCAGCGCCAGCGCGCGAACTTGACGGGGATGTCCACGTCCTGCTGCAGGGGCAGGGGCGCGCGATAGAGGCCGCCGTCCTCGATGGCCCAGTCGAGTGTGGCCAGGCAGCGCGACTGTGCGTCGCTGGCGGGCTGGCCGACGCGCGGCAGCAGCAACTGCGCCTGGGCGGCGCGCGGCCCCTCGGCGAGGCGCGGCTCGGCGGCCTCGCGCGGGTCGATGACGAGTTCCAGCCGGTTCATGCCGGCCAGCGTGTATTCGTGGACGGCCAGGGCCTGCACGCCGCCGGCCGCGCCGAGCTGCAGCAGCGGGAAGCCGTTCAGCCATGCCTGGGCCGCGACGCCCCGGGCCTGCAGCCGCAGCACGAGCAGCCGCTCCATCAGCCCAGGCTCCAGTCGAGCAGGGTCTGCGAGCCGAGCAGCGCGACGTGCTGGCTGCTGCGCCCCAGCAGCGGGTCCTGCACGGCCATCGGCGCGACGACGGGTTCCAGCGCCAGTTTCAGGAACCACTGCCACGCGCCGCCGCCCTGCGGCCGCTGGCGCAGGCCGAAGGCGCCGACCAGGGCGCCGGTGGCGGGGCCGAAGTCGCTCCACAGCAGGCCCGTCCCGCTGGCCAGCGGCGCGAACTCCAGCGCGACCGGGCAGCGGATGGCCTGCTGCGCCGGCGCCAGCGCCTCGTCCAGCGGCGGCTGGGCCTGCTCGCGGGTGAGTTGCAGCGCCAGTTCGGTGTCCAGCGCGATGCGCAGCGTGACCTGGGTGCGCGCGCCGGCCTGCTCGATCTCGCCGCTCAGCGTCAGTTGCAGCGTGAGGCCGAGCTGGAGCTCGCCCGCCGCGCGCAGCAAGGGGTCCTCGGCGAGGCCGCGCGCGTCCTCGCGCATGCCCCAGGTCAGCGTCGCGTGGCCGTTGAGCAGGCCGGCGCGCAGCGCCATCCGGGGCGACTGGGCGCTGGCGGCCCAGGCGGTGAAGAGCTTGTCGGCCGCGTCCAGCAGCGCCGCGTCCAGCCCGGGACCGAGGCCCTCCGCCCAGTGCGGCGCGTGGCAGGGCCGGCCGTCGCGCGCGAGCTGCACGCGCTGGCCCTGGGCGGCGGGCAGCGGCGGCGGGGCGGACGGTGGGCGGGGCCAGGTCTGTTCCAGCAGGCGGTCGCGCTGCCAGGTCAACAGCCATTGGCAGGCCGGCCAGGCCCAGACCTTCAGGCGCTGCGGGCCGCGCGGCAGGCCGCGGTCGCGCAGGCCGCAGTTGTCCAGTTCCAGCAGGGTCAGCTCGGGCGCGGGCTCCTGCAGCAGCAGCGCGCCCCAGCCGGCCGGCGCTTCGGGCGGCGGCAGGGCGCCCACAGGCCAACTGGCGGCCTGGGCCGCATGACCCTGCCACGCCAGCCGGCCGTGGCCGCCCAGCCAGCGCATCTGCGGATGCGGCAGGGCCAGCCCGCAGCGGCCGTGCAGGGCCTGCCGCACCTGCAGCCGGGCCTGCGGGCCCGCGTGCGCGGGGCGGCTGAGCAGGCACAGGCGCGTCGGCGCGGGGTCGGCGGCGGTGATGCGCAGCGGCGGCGGCAGCGGCGGGCCGGGCAGGTGGCGCCAGGCGCCCGCGTCCAGGCGGTATTCGCGGCGCCAATCGCCGTCCAGCACGCTGAACTCCATCGCCTCGACATCGCAGGCTTGGCGCGGCAGGGGCGGCTCGATGGCGTCGAGCAGGCGCGCGTCGGTGGCCAGCAGCGGCGCGGCATCGGCGCCGCGCCGCGCCAGTTCCGCCGCGCCGGCCACCAGCAGTTGATGCAGCTTGACCTCGTTGCGCAGGCGCTCGTCCACCAGCAGGGCCAGCGCCCATTCGTTCTCCGGCCGCGTCTCGAAGGCCGGGCCGAAGGCGAAGCAGAGGTTGAGGTAGCGGGCCGCGCTGGCGGCGTCGTGCAGGCCCTGCTGGCGCGCCTGTTCGGCGGCGCGCGCCAGGAAGGCGTCGCGCCGCTCCGCGAGGCGGGCGACCGTCTCGGACCAGCCGGCCTCGATGAGGGCCGTCAGCGCGGGGTCGGGCAGGTCTGGGGGCGACACGAGGGCATCATCCGGGTTGCGAACTTTGGGAGGGCCTAGCGTTGACCCCAGTCGAAGCGGCATGCTTTGAAGTTATCGTACCGGCGGCCGTCAGTGCGGCTGCCCCGTCATGTCGGCGGGGACCGGGAGGGACATCTTGAGCGTTTCCATCGAAAGCTGGTTGCAACCCCTGGCGGATGAGGCCGCGCCCTGCGGCCCCGACCTGGAGTACGACAACGCCTTTCTGGAACTGATGCAGGCGGCCCAGGGCAAGCCCGAGTCGCAGTTCGAGGCCGCCGTGCCACCGGACTGGCGCGACGTGCGCCGGCGCAGCGAGGCCCTGTTCCAGACCAGCCGCGATCTGCGCGTCGCGCTGTGCTGGCTGCGAGCCATGCTGCACATCGAGGGCTTCGCCGGCCTCGCGCCGGGCCTGGGCCTGCTGACGGGCCTGATGGGCGCTTTCTGGGATCAGGTGCATCCGCTGCCCGACCCGGACGACGGCGACCTCTATGCCCGCGCCAATGTGCTGACCCTGTTGGTCGATCCGGCCGCCGTGCTTGCCGATCTGCGCGAGGCCAACCTCGCTAGCCTGCGCGGCGTGGGCGAGGTCAAGGTGCGGGCGGTGGAGGTGGCGATGGGCAGCGTCGCTGCCCGCGACGACGAGACGGCCTGGACGCGCGCCCAGGTCGAGCAGCTCTTCCAGGACGCCATCGCCCAGGGCGCCACGCTGCCCGCCGACCTCGCCGCCGCGCAGGACGGGCTGGCCGCGCTGGCCGCGCTGATCGGCGGACACTTCGACAGCACGCTGGCGCCGGACCTGCGGCCGCTGCGCCAACTGCTGTCCGCCATCGCCGGGCTGCTGCCGCAGACGCAGGCCGAAGTTGCCGCCTCTGACGCCGCTGAGCCGGGCGCCGCCCCGGCCGGCACGGCGGCGAACCTGAGCGGCCGCGTCAATTCGCGCGCCGAGGCGCTGCGCGCCATCGAGATGGTCTGCGACTACCTCGAACGCACCGAACCCACCAACCCCGCGCAACTGCTGCTGCGCCGCGCGGGCCGCTTGTTGAACCACAACTTCCTGCAACTGATGAAGGAACTGGCCCCCGATTCGCTGGGGGAGGTCGCCCGCATCATGGGCGTCGATCCCTCGACCATCGAGGTTCAGGGCGATTGACGCCGCCCGCTATTCGTTTTCCACTCAGCCCAGCGCTTCACGGAGATCAAGATGGCCACCAGCAGCCAGAAATTCATTGCCCGCAACCGCGCACCGCGCGTGCAGATCGAGTACGACGTCGAGTTGTACGGCGCCCAGAAGAAGATCCAGTTGCCCTTCGTGATGGGCGTCATGTCCGACCTGTCGGGCAAGCCGGTGGAGCCGCTGGCGCCGGTGGCGGACCGCAAATTCCTGGAAGTCGATGTCGATAACTTCGACGCCCGCATGAAGGCCATGAAGCCGCGCGTCGCCTTCCAGGTGCCCAACACGCTCACCGGCGAAGGGCAGATGAGCGTGGACATCACCTTCGACAGCATGGACGACTTCTCCCCGGCCGCCATCGCGCGCAAGGTGGACTCGCTCAACAAGCTGCTCGAAGCGCGCAACCAGTTGCAGAACCTCGTCACCTATATGGACGGCAAGACGGGCGCCGAGGAATTGCTGGCCAAGCTGCTGGCCGACCCGGCCTTGCTGGGCTCGATGGCCAGCAGCGCCAAGCCCGCAGAGTCCGCCGAGTGACCCGCCCCACACCAGCCAAGGAGATCTGAATGGCCGAGATGCAGACGACGTCGCCGCTGGCGTCGGTCAATTTTGAAGGCAGCGACCTGGCCTCGCTGCTGAACAAGGAATTCAAGCCCAAGACCGACGAGGCCCGCAACGCCGTCGAACTGGCGGTGCAGACGCTGGCCCAGCAGGCGCTGGCGCAGACCCAGTTGATCGGCGCGGACACGGTCAAGTCCATCGAGAGCATGATCGCGGCCATCGACCGCAAGCTCTCCGAGCAGATCAACCAGATCCTGCACCACGCCGACTTCCAGAAGCTCGAAGGCGCCTGGCGCGGCCTGCACTACCTCGTCAACAACACCGAGACCGACGAGCAGCTCAAGATCCGCGTGATGAACATCTCCAAGGCGGAACTGGGCAAGACGCTGAAGCGCTACAAGGGCACCAACTGGGACCAGAGCCCGCTGTTCAAGAAGGTCTACGAGGAAGAGTACGGTCAGTTCGGCGGCGAGCCCTTCGGCTGCCTCGTGGGCGACTTCCACTTCGACCAGAGCGCGCCCGACGTGGAACTGCTGGGCGAGATGTCCAAGGTCGCGGCGGCGGCGCATGCGCCTTTCATCACCGGCGTGTCGCCGACGGTCATGCAGATGGAGTCCTGGCAGGAACTGGCCAACCCGCGCGACCTGACCAAGATCTTCACGACGCCCGAGTACGCGGCCTGGCGCTCGCTGCGCGAGTCCGAGGACGCGCGCTATCTGGGCTTGGCCATGCCGCGCTTCCTGGCGCGCCAGCCCTATGGCGCGCGCAGCGCCCCGGTCGAGGAATTCAATTTCGAGGAAGACACCGGCGCGGCCGACCACAACAAATACACCTGGGCCAATGCGGCCTATGCGATGGCCGTCAACATCAACCGCTCCTTCAAGGAATACGGCTGGTGCTCGCGCATCCGCGGCATCGAGTCCGGCGGCGCGGTCGAGGGCCTGCCGACGCACAGCTTCCCGACCGACGACGGCGGCGTGGACATGAAGTGCCCGACCGAGATCGCCATCTCGGACCGCCGCGAGGCGGAGCTGGCCAAGGCCGGCTTCATGCCCCTGGTGCATCGCAAGAACAGCGACTTCGCCGCCTTCATCGGCGCCCAGTCCCTGCACCAGCCGGCCGAGTACGACGACCCCGACGCGACGGCCAACGCCAATCTCGCGGCCCGCCTGCCCTATCTGTTCGCCACCTGCCGCTTCGCGCACTATCTGAAGTGCATCGTGCGCGACAAGGTCGGCTCCTTCAAGGAGCGCGATGCGATGAACAGCTGGCTGCAGGACTGGATCATGCAGTATGTCGATGGCGACCCGGCGCATTCCAGCGAGTCCACGAAGGCGAGCAAGCCGCTGGCGGCGGCCGAGGTGGTCGTCGAGGAGATCGAGGGCAACCCGGGCTATTACTCGTCCAAGTTCTTCCTGAGGCCGCACTACCAGCTCGAAGGGCTGACGGTGTCGTTGCGCCTCGTGTCCAAGCTGCCCTCCGGCAAGGCGGGCTAGCGATGTTTCGTGTGTCAATCTAGAGGCAAGGAGTAGGGATCATGGCTGTAGACATGTTCATCAAGTTCGATGGCATCGACGGCGAGTCGGTGGACGCCAAGCATGCCAAGGAGATCGACGTGCTGGCCTGGAGCTGGGGCATGAGCCAGTCCGGCACCACCCACACGTCCACGGGCGGCGGCGCCGGCAAGGTCAATGTGCAGGACCTGAGCCTGACGAAATACATCGACAAATCGACCACGGTGCTGCTGCAGCACTGCGCCACGGGCAAGCACATCCCCAAGGCCGTGCTGACGGTGCGCAAGGCGGGCGACAAGCCGCTGGAATACCTGGTCATCACGCTGAAGGACCTGCTGGTCTCCAGCGTCCAGACCGGCGGCAGCGGCGGCGAGGATCGGCTGTCGGAGAACATCACCATCAACTTCGCCTCCTACGAGGTGGCCTATCAGCAGCAGTCCAAGACGGGCGGCGCCGAGGGCGGCCAGGTGTTCGCCAAGTTCGACATCGCCAAGAACCAGGCGCTCTGAGCGCGGCTGGATGCCGCAGGCACCCGAGGCCTGTTGACTGGTTCGGGCGGTTGACGGCCACCGTTCGCGGTGGCCGTTCTTGCTTCACGCCCTGTCGCTCATGCGGCGGGGTTGCAATCCGGTGAGGTCGAAATGTCGAAGAAGGACATGTTCCTGAAGCTTGAAAGCAAGCGCGCCGGCGCGGTCAAGGGCGAGAGCCAGGATCCCGCCCACCCGGACGAGATGGTCGTGCTGGGCTTCAACTGGGGCATGACCAGCATCGTCAGCACCGGCTTCGCCGGCAAGGAGACGCGGCCCGCCCAACTCGAACTGCGCATCGTCAAGCAGGTGGACACGGCGTCCACCGCGCTGATGTCGGTGATGAAGACCAACGACGAGGTCAAGAAGGCCGTGCTCACCGTGCGCAAGGCGGGCGGCAAGCAGGAGGACTACTTCACCATCACCATCCAGGGTGGGCGGATCACGGCGCTGGACGTCAGCTCCGAGGACGACAGCCCGAACCTGCGCGAGAACCTGTCGCTGAGCTTCAACAAGATCGAGGTGCAGTACCGCCCGCAGAGCGCCGCCGGCGGGCTCAAGGGCACCTCGACCTTCGAGGACACGGTGGCGGTGCAGAGTTGAGCGCCGTCCCAAGCAAGCTCGCACCATAGTGCGCAGCACGGAGATCATCCAATGAGTACTGCCGAGCAAGCCCTGCGCGAAGGCGACCCCGAGCTGGCCCTGCGGCTGCTGCAGGACCAGGTGCGCACCCACCCGGGCGACGCCAGGCTGCGCGTCTTCCTGTTCCAGCTGTTGTGCGTGCTGGGGCGCTGGGACCGCGCGCTGAACCAGCTCAACGTGGCTGGCGAACTTGACGCATCCACGCTGGCCATGGTGCAGACCTACCGTGAGGCCCTGCATTGCGAGCAGTTGCGGGTGCAGGTGTTCGCCGGTGCCAAGCTGCCGATGCTGTTCGGCGAGCCCGAGGCCTGGACGGCGCTGCTGCTGGAAGCCCTGCTGCGCGAAGGCCGGGGCGAGGCCGACGCGGCCCAGGCCCTGCGCGCCCAGGCCTTCGAGCAGGCGCCGGTGGTGCCGGGCACGGCGGACGGCCAGGCCTTCGAGTGGCTGGCGGACGCCGACATGCGCCTGGGCCCGCTGCTGGAAGCCGTCATCAACGGCCGCTACTACTGGGTGCCCTTCGCCCACCTCGCCGCGCTGCGCCTGGAAGCGCCCAGCGACCTGCGCGACAAGGTCTGGCTGCCGGCGCAACTGCTGTTCCGCAACGGCGGCGAGACCGTGGCGCTGATCCCGACGCGCTATGCCGACACCGACCTCGCCGACCCCCTGCTCGCGTTGGCCCGCCGCACGGACTGGCGTGAGCCTCGGCCGGGCTTCTTCACCGGCCAGGGCCAGCGCCTGCTGGCCACCGACACGGGCGACCTCGCGCTGCTGGATCTGCGCGAGATCGGCTTCGGCGAGGAGGCATGAGCGCCAACAAAGCCATCGACCGGCTGCAGCCGGCGCTGCTGGACCGCCTGCGCGACGAGCAGCCGCAGCAGAAGTCCGAGCCTGCCGACGCGGGGATCATGAGCCGCCAGCGCCTGCGCGAAGCGGTGCTGCGCGACCTCGAATGGCTGTTCAACGCCACCGCGCCGGCCGGCGTCGAGGGCCTGGGCGCCTTCCCGCGCGCGAGCCGCTCGGTGCTCGGCTTCGGCCTGCCGGCGCTGTCGGGGGAGACGGCCTCGTCGCTCGACCCGCCCTGGCTCGAAGCCCAGGTGCGCCGCGCCATCACCGACCACGAGCCGCGCATCCTGCCCGAGAGCCTGCGCGTCGAGGCGCTGATGAACGACAGCCAGGTCGATCACCACAACCAGATCAGCATCCGCATCAGCGGCCAGATGTGGGCCCAGCCGGTGCCGCTGGAATTGCTGCTGCACACCGACTTCGACCTCGAAACCGGCCGCGTGCAGATCCGCGAACTGTCCCGCTGAACCCGCCCGCCATGGACCCGCGCCTGATCGGCTACTACGAGCAAGAGCTGCAGCATCTGCAGGAGATGGGCCGGGAGTTCGGCACCCAGTTCCCCAAGCAGGCGCGGCGCCTGGGCCTTGATCGCGGCACCGAGGTGGACGACCCCTATGTCGAGCGCCTGCTGCAGGGCTTCGCCTTTCTGGCCGCGCGCGTGCAACTGCGGCTGGACGCCGAGTTCCCGCGCTTCACCCAGCGCCTGGTCGATATCCTCTACCCGCAGTTCCTGGCGCCGCTGCCGTCCATGCTGATCGCCCAGGTGCAGCCCGACCCGGGCGATGCCGGCCTCGCGGCCGGCGTGCTGCTGCCGCGCGGCAGCATGATGCGCAGCCAGTCGCCGCGCGCCGGGCTGACGGACTGCCGCTTCCGCACCGCCCACGAGCTGCGCCTGTGGCCGGTGGAGATCGCGTCGGCCGAATACTTCAGCCACGCGGCCAATCTGCCGCTGGCCGGGCAGGAAAGCTGGCGCAAGTTCTCGGCCGGCCTGCGCTTCAGGCTGCGCACCACCGGCGGCTGCGATTTCGGCCAGATCAGCCTGCAGGACCTGCGCCTGCACTGCGCCGGCGCGGGCGAACTCGGCTATGCGCTGCACGAACTGGTCTGCGGCCACACGCTCGGCGTCATCGTGTCCAGCGGCACGCGCCACGAGACGCTGGCGCCCGGCTGCGTGCGCACGGTCGGCTTCGACGACGACCAGGCCCTGCTGCCCGAGAGCCAGCGCGGCTTCGGCGGCTACCGGCTGCTGCAGGAATACTTCGCCTTCCCGAGCCGCTTCCTGTTCTTCGACCTGGCCGGCATCGGCGAGGCGCTGCGCCGCCTGGGCGGGCAGGAAGCCGAGATCACCCTGCTGTTCTCGCGCGCCAATGCGGCGCTGTCGCAGTCGGTCGATGCGGAGTCGCTGGCGCTGAACTGTGTGCCGGCCATCAACCTCTTCGAGCAGCGCTGCGACCGCGTGCAGATCGGGCCGCAGGGGCATGACCACCACGTCGTCGTCGATCGCGCGCGGCCGATGGACTTCGAGGTCATCGACCTGCTCGACGTCACCGGCCACGGCAGCGACCTCGCGCGCGAACGCCGCTTCGCGCCGCTCTACGCCGCCTTCCACCACGAGGACGAGGAGCGCGGCGCCTACTACACGCTGCAGCGCGAGCCGCGCCTGCTGTCCGCGCGCCAGAAAGACCTTCGCGGCGCCGGGCCGCGCACCAGCTATATCGGCAGCGAGGTCTTCCTCTCCCTCGTCGATGCGAAGGAAGCGCCCTTCAGCGCCGATCTGCAGCAGCTCAGCGTGCGCGCGCTGTGCTCCAACCGCGACCTGCCGCTGCTGATGGGCGCCGACGCCGAACTCAGCCTGGAAAGCAGCGCGCCGGTCAAGGGCATCCGCATCGTCAAGGGGCCGTCGCGCCCGCAGCCGGCGTTGCGCGAGGCCCATCTGGCCTGGCGCTTCATCAACCAGTTGTCGATCAACCACCTCAGCCTGTCCGACGCCGACGCGCAGCAGGGCGCCGCCGCGCTGCGCGAGATGCTGCGCCTCTACGCGCTGGAGGGCGACGAGGCGGCGCAGCGCCAGATCGACGGCCTGCGCTCGGTGCGCACCGAGTCCGTCGTGCGCCGCCTGCCCCGGCCCGGCCCCATCGCCTTCGGGCGCGGCGTGCTGATCGCGCTGGAAGTGGACGAACTCGCCTTCCAGGGCGGCTCGGCCTTTCTGCTCGGCTGCGTGCTCTCGCATTTCTTCGGCCGGCACGTGTCGATGAACGGCTTCACCGAACTGCGCCTCAGCGCGCCCTCGCGCGGCCTCATCTTTGCTGGCAGCCCGCAGGACGGCGCCCGGCCGCTGCTATGAACGAAGCAGCGGTCGCAGCCTTCTGGCAGGGCCTCGCCGAGCGGCCCTGGGAGCACGACTTCTTCCAGACCCTGCGCCGGCTCGAAACCCTGCATCCCCAGCTGCCCCGCCTGGGCACGGCGCGGCGGCCGCAGGACGAGGCGCTGCGCCTGGGCCAGTCGCCGGAACTGTCCTTCGCGCCCGCCGCCCTGCATGCGGCGCAGCCGCCAAGTACCACGGCGAATGGCGCCGCGAAGGGGCGCATCGACGTGCGCTTCTTCGGCCTGTTCGGCCCCAACGGCCCGCTGCCCCTGCACCTGACGGAGTACGCCCGCGAGCGCCTGCTGCATGGCGGCGATGCCGGCTTCACGCGCTTCGCCGACCTGTTCCACCACCGCCTGCTGCTGCTCTTCTACCGCGCCTGGGCCCAGGCCCAGCCGACCGTCAGCCTGGACCGGCCACAGGACGACCGCTTCTCCGTCTACGTCGGCTCGCTGGCCGGCATCGGCTCGCCGGCGCTGCGCGAGCGCGACACGGCCGACGACCATGCGCGGCTCTATTTCGCCGGCCTGCTGGCCTCGCCCGTGCGCAATGCCGAGGGGCTGGCACGCCTGCTCGGCGGCGTGCTGGCGCGGCCGGTGCGGGTGGAGCAGTTCGTCGGCCACTGGATGGCGCTGCCCGAGAGCGAGCGCAGCCGCATCGGCCGCAATGCCCAGGGCGAGCGCGAACACGCCGGCAACAGCGTCGGTCGCGGCGCCGTGCTCGGCCGCGCGGTCTGGGACCGCCAGCACAACTTCCGCATCCACGTCGGCCCGCTCGACGCCGAGGCCTTCGCCGCCCTGCTGCCCGACGGCGCGCAACTGCCGCGCATCCTGCCGCTGGTGCGGCACTACGTCGGCGACGAACTGCACTGGGACCTGCGCCTCGTGCTCAGGCGCGACCAGGTGCGCCCGACCCGCCCCGGCGTCCACGGCCGCCTGGGCTGGACGAGCTGGCTCGGCCAGGCCGGGCGCCCGCGCGATGCCCATCTGCTGCTGACGCCCGGCCCGGCGATGCAGCGCCTGCTCAAGACCCGCAAGACCTAGAGGAGAACCGCCATGGCCGAAATCAGCCGCGTTGCCGTCTTCGGCAAGCTCAATGCCCCGACCTACAAGGCCGTCGAGGGCGCGACGGTGTTCTGCAAGCTGCGCGGCAACCCCTTCGTCGAACTGGAGCATTGGATCTCGCAGATCGTGCAGAGCACCGATTCCGACTGGCACCGCATCCTGCGCCACTTCGAGATCGACGCCGCCGTGCTGGCCAAGGACATCACCAGCGCGCTGGACCGCCTGCCGCGCGGCGCCACCGCCATCTCCGACATCGCCGAGAACATCACCAACGCCGTCGAGCGCGGCTGGGTCTACGGCTCGCTGATGTATGGCGACACCGCGGTGCGCAGCGGCTATGTGCTGCTGGGCATGCTGAAGACCAGCTATCTGCGCAATGCGCTCTACGCCATCTCGCGCCAGTTCGAGCGCATCAAGGCCGACGACCTCGCCGAGGGCATGGCCAAGATCGTCGCCGGCTCGCCCGAGGATGGGCAGGGCGCGAGCGATGGCTCGGGCAGCGCCGCCCCCGGCGAGGCCAGCGGCGCCATCGCGCCCGCCGCCATGGGCAAGCAGGAAGCGCTGAAGAAGTTCACCGTGGACCTGACCGAGCAGGCGCGCAGCGGCAAGATGGATCCCATCGTCGGCCGCGACGACGAGATCCGGCAGGTCGTGGACATCCTGATGCGGCGGCGCCAGAACAACCCCATCCTGGTCGGCGAGGCCGGCGTCGGCAAGACGGCCGTCGTCGAAGGCTTCGCGCAGCGCATCGCGCGCGGCGACGTGCCGCCCAGCCTCAAGGACGTGGAACTGCGCGCGCTCGACGTCGGCCTGCTGCAGGCCGGCGCCAGCATGAAGGGCGAGTTCGAGCAGCGCCTGCGCAGCGTCATCGACGAGGTGCAGGCCAGCGCCAAGCCCATCATCCTGTTCATCGACGAGACGCACACGCTGGTCGGCGCGGGCGGCGCCGCCGGCACGGGCGACGCGGCCAATCTGCTCAAGCCGGCGCTGGCGCGCGGCACGCTGCGCACCATCGGCGCGACGACCTTCGCCGAGTACAAAAAGCACATCGAGAAAGACCCGGCGCTGACGCGCCGCTTCCAGACCGTGCAGGTGGACGAGCCCGACGAGGCGCGCGCCGTGCTGATGATGCGCGGCGTGGCCGGCACGATGGAAAAGCACCACCAGGTGCAGATCCTCGACGAGGCGCTGGAAGCCGCCGTCAAGCTCAGCCACCGCTACATCCCGGCGCGCCAGTTGCCCGACAAGAGCGTCAGCCTGCTCGACACCGCCTGCGCCCGCGTCGCCGTCAGCCTGCACGCCACGCCGGCCGAGGTGGACGACTGCCGCAAGCGCATCGACGCACTGGAAACCGAACTCGGCATCATCGGCCGCGAGGCGGCGGTCGGCATCGACGTGGGCCGCCGCGAGGCCGCCGCGCGCGAATTGCTCGCCGCCGAGCAGGCCCGGCTGGCCGACCTGGACGCGCGCTGGGCCGCCGAGCGCGCGCTGGTGGACGAGGTGCTGGCCCTGCGCGCCAAACTGCGCGCGGCGGCCCAGCCCGTCGAGGGCACGGGCAGCGCGCTGGAAGCCGAGGCCGCGACCGAAGCCCCTGAACCCGCCGACGAACGCGCCGTCTGGCTGGAGCAACTCAAGGCCGCACAGGACAAGCTTGCCGCCTTGCAGGGCGAATCGCCGCTGATCCTGCCCACGGTGGACTACCAGGCCGTCGCCAGCGTCGTCGGCGACTGGACGGGCATCCCGGTCGGCCGTATGGCGCGCAACGAGATCGAGACCATCCTGAAGATCGCCGAGCACCTGGGCCAGCGCGTCATCGGCCAGGACCATGCGATGGAGATGATCGCCAAGCGCATCCAGACCTCGCGCGCGGGCCTGGACAACCCGAGCAAGCCCATCGGCGTCTTCATGCTGGCCGGCACCTCGGGCGTCGGCAAGACCGAGACCGCGCTGGCCCTGGCCGAGGCCCTGTACGGCGGCGAGCAGAACCTCATCACCATCAATATGAGTGAGTTCCAGGAGGCGCACACCGTCTCCACGCTCAAGGGCGCGCCGCCCGGCTACGTCGGCTACGGCGAGGGCGGCGTGTTGACCGAGGCCGTGCGCCGCAAGCCCTACAGCGTCGTGCTGCTCGACGAGGTGGAGAAGGCCCACCCGGACGTGCACGAGATGTTCTTCCAGGTCTTCGACAAGGGCTTCATGGAAGACGGCGAGGGCCGCTTCATCGACTTCAAGAACACGCTGATCCTGCTGACCACCAACGCCGGCACCGACCTGATCGCCAGCCTCTGCAAGGATCCCGACCTGATGCCTGACCCCGAGGGCATGGCCAAGGCGCTGCGCGAGCCGCTGCTGAAGATCTTCCCGCCCGCGCTGCTGGGGCGGCTGGTGGCCATCCCCTACTACCCGCTGTCCGACGAGATGCTGGGCCGCATCGTCCGGCTGCAACTGGGCCGCATCAAGAAGCGCGTCGAGGCGCGCTACCAGATTCCCTTCGACTTCGACGAGGACGTGGTGAAGCTGGTGGTGTCGCGCTGCACCGAGAGCGAGTCGGGCGGGCGCATGATCGACGCCATCCTGACCAACACCATGCTGCCCGACGTGAGCCGCGAGTTCCTGAACCGCATGATGCGCGGCGAGGCCATCGAGGCTGTGAAGGTAGGGGTGGCGGACGGTGGTTTCAGCTACCGGTTCTGAGCCAGGATTCGAGCCTCGACGGCTTTGCAGGAGCAGCGCACCATGACCGCATTCCTCACGTCCTACGCCAACAAGCAGCTCAACCAGATCGTCATCCCCGGCGCGCACGACGCCGGCATCTATGGCGACGGCAAGGGCAATGTCATCACCCAGAGCCTGGACATCGCCGGCCAGGCCAATGCCGGCGTGCGCTTCTTCGACATGCGCATCGCCACCGCGAAGCGCAGCGACGGCAGCTACGAGCAGAAGTCCTACCACCTCGCCAAGGGCGTGATCGACAACAAGCACAAGGGCGCCAAGCCCGGCGAGGCGCCTTCGCACCAGAACGTCGGCCACCTCGGCGGCTGGGGCCAGGACACGCTGACCGACATGCTCACCCAGGCCAAGAGCTATGTGGCGGCCCACCCCTCGGAATTCCTGATCCTGAAGTTCTCCAAGTGCTACAACCTGAAGGACGTGGTGGACAGTTGCGTGCGCGTGCTGGGCGACACCCAGTTCAACCACAACAGATCGGGCGGTGCGGCCATCAACCTCAACACCCGCCTGGTCGGCAGCCTCGCGGGCAAGGTCATCACGCTGTTCGACCCCAAGGAGATGGAGAAGCTCGGCTTCGTCGTCCGCGGCCAGATCTACAGCGGCTGCCTGGCCTACGGCGAACTCTTCGACAAGGAGACCGGGGGCTCGCGCCTGTACGAGCGCGACTTCCACGGCCTGCAGTACTTCGGCAAGTTCAGCAGCACCGACGACATCAAGAAGAACACCAAGAAGCAGAAGGCGCAGATGGGCCTGGGCACGGCCTGCCACCGCGACGCGATGGGCATGATGTACTGGACCACCACCGGCCTGCTCGCCAACATCAAGGCGCGCAACGACAGGATGTGGACCGGCGTGAACGTGCAGGCGCTGCGTGACGTGTGGGAGAGCGGCTACAAGAAGGCGCTGATGAACCAGTTGGGCGCGCTCAGCTTCAACGACCTCTACCGCAAGGACAGCCGCCTCTACGTCGCCAACAAGAACAGTTGGACGAGCTTCACGCCGAACATCGTGATGATCGACTTCGCCGACTACCAGAAATGCGTGACCATCTACAACCTCAACCGGGTGAGGAACGAGATGCTCGAAACGCTGATGCAGCAGTCGGGCCATGCGATCGAAGGCCTGTGAATTCGGCCGCGCCCGGCGCGGCATGCTGGCGGCGCCGATCGCCGCGCTGGGCCTGAGCGCCTGTACGGAAGGACAAACGATGGGAAAGATGGTGTGGTTCTCCGCCGTGCGCGGCACCGTGCTGCAGGACGGCAAGCCGGTGGCCGGCGCCTTCGCGCTGCCCGCCATCGTGCGCAACTCCTTCCTGGGCTCGCCGTTGCCGCACGAGCCCCTGGTCAAGCAGACGATCATCACCCACGCTTCCTGAGGAGTGCAGCGATGGCGACCCGATTTTCCGAGGCATACACCGAGATCCTGGCCGGTCTTGCAAGCAAGAAGTTTTCGAGCGACAAGGAGTGGCAGGCGTTCGTCACGCGTGCCCGCAAGTTCGCGGCCCACGACGGCTTTGACGTGGGTGAGGCCGGCTTGGTCGAAGACTTGCGCAAATACCTCAGGAAGGCCGATGCGAAAGGCGTCAACGAGGCGGTCTCCCTGCTCGCCGGCGCCGGCGAGCAACTGAGCGGCACCGGGCCGGGGGCCACGGTCGGCAGCGATCTGGCCAAACGCCTGGGCGCGCTGAAGACGCTGCGGCACACCTATCTGCTCAAGCGTTTTGGCGGCCACAAGGTGTGGTGTCTGTCGATTCCCACCTCGTTCACCGACTGGCCCTGCGACGCACTTCAGGGCGGCATTGCTGGCGTCACGGTCAAGCTGACCGACCAGGCGGAGCGCTTCACGACGGAGCAGCGCAAGCACCTGAGCAATGCCTCGCAGGAAGGCCTGAGGTGGGTACACAAGGCCATGTCGGTCGCTGGCAACCCCAAGAAGAAGGCCAACTTCGAGCTCGTTGCGCGGTGGTTCGCCGATGCCAACAGCAAGGATGCCGACGTGGTGGCCGCCGCCGCCACGCTGAATGCCGGCCTGAAGAAGCTCACTTCCAAGCTGAAGTCCGGGCATCTGATCTATACCGACTCGGTGTCCGAACGCGGCACCAGCGCCAACGACGGCACGGAAGCCTTTGTGTGGGGAGACCCGCTGGACGTGGTCTACATCGAGGAGGAGTTCTTCGGCTCGCAGAACACGCTGACCGGTCTGACCAACTGGGCCCGCATCGTGGTGCACGAGCTGACCCACCGCGAGGTGAAGACGAAGGACCACGCCTACGAGCACCAGGGCATCAATCCCCGCAAGCTGGGCGCCGACAAGGCCCTGGAGAACGCCGACAGCTGGGCCTGGTTCTGCGCGGATTGCGGGGGCGCCCTGACCGACGGAGTTGTCAAGAATGCCTTGGCCCGCTGATCGCCATTTTTTGTTGGCGGTGCTGGCCGCCATTTCGGGCTGTGCCAGCGGCACGCCCCTCACGCAAACACAGGAACACAAGGTCATGCAGAAATCTGGCAGCCGCATCCCGGCCCCCGCAGTGCCCCCGGTATCCGCCGGCGGTGTCCGTTACGAACAGGTCAAGAACGGCTTGACGGCCGGGTTTGATCAGATGGGGGGCTACCTGGCCGCCTACGACGAGGCCTCGGGTCAGCAGCTGTGGACGCTGAAGGTCTACGACAACCGGCGCGTGCCCGGCAAGGAAGGCGACGTGCAGGACGTGTTCTTCAAGTCCATGACGCTGCAGGCGGACGGCACGCTGTTGATCGAGAACGAACGCCGTGCGCGTTTCGTCGTTGACCTCCAGGCCAGGACCAGCACCGCTGCGCAGTAGGGCGGCTCCATGCGAAGCGCGATTCGAGAGTTCCTGAACTGAGATGCCCAAGCGCCCCGCCCGCCAGAGCGAACTCGGCTACGACGAGGCCCTGCAACTCGCCGTCGCCATGCACCGCGACCGGCGCGTGCTGGCCGCCGAGAAGCTCTACCGCAATCTGCTGGCGCTGCGCCCCGACGACCCCAACCCGCTGCATTTCCTCGGCGTGCTGCTGCACCAGGGCGGCAAGAGCGAAGAGGCGCTGGCACTGATCGACCGCTCGCTGGCGCTGGACCCCGGCGTCGCCTCCTGGCACAACAACCGCGGCAATGTGCTGCTGCTGCTGCAACGCGCCGACGAGGCCCGCGCCGCCTACGAGCGCTGCCGCGAATTGGAGCCCGGCAACCCCGCCGTCGCCAACAACCTCGGCTGCCTGCTGCGCGCGCTCGGCGAGGTGGACGCGGCCGAGGCGCTGTTCCGCGAGCTGCTGGCGCGCGAGCCCGGCTTTGCCGACGCCCACATCAACTTCGCCAACCTGCTCGCGTCCACGCGGCGCATCCAGGAAGGCATGCGCCATTTCGCCACCTCGTTGGAGCTGCGCCCCGACGACCCCCGCGCCAGCCGCATGATGGGCCTGATCTTTGCGCACAGCGGCCAGCCGGAGAAGGCGGCCGAAGCCTTCCGGCGCTGGATTGCGGCCGAACCCGACAACCCGCAGCCGCGCCTGCACCTTGCCGCTGTGACCGGCCAGGACGCCCCCGAGCGCGCGCCGGACGCCTACGTCAGCAGCCTGTTCGACGCCTTCTCGCGCAGCTTCGACGAGCGCCTCGCCTTTCTCGAATACCGCGCCCCCAGCCTCGTCGGCGACCTGCTGCGCCGCCTCGTGCCCGAGGCCAGCGGCCGGTTCGACGTGCTCGACGCCGGCTGCGGCACCGGCCTGTGCGCGCCGCTGCTGGCGCCCTATGCGCGCGAGCTGGTCGGCGTGGACCTGTCCGCCGGCATGCTGGACAAGGCACGCGAGTGCGGCGGCTACCAGCAGCTCGTGCAGGCCGAACTGGTGGCCTATCTGCGAGGCCAGCCGGCGCGCTTCGATCTCGTCGTCAGCGCCGACACGCTCTGCTATTTCGGCCGTCTCGACGAAGCCCTCGCCGCCGCCGCCGCCGCGCTGCGGCTGGGCGGGCGCCTGATCTTCACCGTCGAGGCGCTGCCCGAGCCGGACGAAAAGCCGGGCTACCGCCTGCTCCCGCACGCCCGCTACGCGCATGCGCGCACCTACGTCGAGGCCTGCCTCGCGGCGGCCGGCCTGGAGACGCTGGCGCTGGAAGCCGTGGTGCTGCGCCAGGAAGTGGGCGAGCCGGTCACCGGCTGGCTGGTTGCCGCGCAGCGGGGGCTGGCATGAATGCGCCGGCAAGCGGGGGCTTGCGGCCCCCGCGCCACTACTCCACCATCTAGCCGAGGTCGCCCGGAGAGCCCCCATGGCCGCACACCCCTTCACCCTGCACACGCCGCTCGGGCAGACCCTGCTCTTCCAGTCCCTGAGCGCCAGCGAGGAACTGGGCCGTCTGTTCGAGTTCAATGTGCTGGCCCTGGCCGAAGCCCGCACCGACGTGGACCTGGAAGGCCTGCTCGGCAAGCCCGCCCACGTCAGCCTGCAGATCGACGACGAGAAGCAGCGCCATCTGCACGGCCTCATCGCCAGCGCCGGGCTGGACGGCGCCAGCGGCCCCTATGCGGCCTACCGCCTCGTGCTGCGGCCCTGGCTCTGGCTGGCCACGCTGCGCGCCGATACGCGCATCTTCCAGAACATCAAGATCGACGCCCTCATCAAGCAGGTGTTGCAGCCCTATGGCGGCGACATCGAGTTCAAGCTGCAGGGCAGCTACCCCACCTACGAGTACTGCGTGCAGTACCGCGAGTCCGACTTCAACTTCGTCAGCCGGCTGATGGAGCAGGAAGGTCTCTACTACTACTTCCGCCACGCCGAGGGCAAGCACACCCTCGTCATCGTCGATGCCATGGGCGCCCACGAGCCCTTCCCCGGCCACGCCACATTCAAGTTCCGCCAGGGCCTGGGCGACGGCCAGCATGTCGGCGTCGTCAGCGAATGGCGCCACCACTTCGAGCTGCAGCCGGCCAAGTCCACGCTCAACGACTACAACTACCTCACGCCCAGCACCGGCCTGCTGAAGTCCAGCGCCTCCATGCACGGCGGCGCGCCGGCCGCGCTCGACGTCTACGACCCGCCCGGCGAATACCTCAGCCCCGCCGAGGGCCAGCGCTACGCCAAGCTGCGCATGGAAGAGGCCGACGCGCGCCGCGCCGCCGCCAGCGCCAACACCAATCTGCGCGTCGTCGCCACCGGTGCCACCTTCGAGCTGGCCGACCACCCGCGCGACGCCGAGAACGCCAAATACCTCGTCGTCGGCACGCACATCGACATCGTCTACAGCGGCTACGAAGCCGGCCGGCGCGACTCGCACTTCAGTTGCCGCTTCAACGCGCTGCGCGCCCGCGACGTGTTCCGCAGCCAGCGCATCACGCCCAAGCCCTATATCGGCGGCACGCAGTCGGCCGTCGTCGTCGGTGCCGCCGGCGACGAGATCCACACCGACCAGCACGGCCGCATCAAGGTCCAGTTCCACTGGGACCGCCTCGGCAAGAAAGACCAGAACAGCTCCTGCTGGCTGCGCGTGGCCACGCCGCTGGCGGGCAAGGCCTGGGGCATGATCGCGCTGCCGCGCGTCGGCCAGGAAGTCGTCGTCCAGTTCGTCGAAGGCGACCCCGACCGCCCCATCGTGCTGGGCAGCGTCTACAACGCCGAGCAGATCCCGCCCTATCTGCTGCCCGACCACGCCACCGTCTCCACCTTCCGCTCCCGTTCCAGCAAGGGCGGCGTGGCCGCCAACTTCAACGAACTCGCCTTCGAGGACAAGCTCGGCCAGGAATACATCCGCCTGCACGCCGAGAAGGACCTGCTTGAACTCGTCAAGCACGACGCCCACCTCGAAGTCGGCAACGACCAGTTCCGCATCGTCGGCAAGAACCTCACCGAAGAAATCGGCGAGAACGCCGCGCGTACCATCGGCAAGAGCCTGGCCGACACCATCGCCGAGAACGTGCAGACCACCATCGGCAAGGACGTGAGCGTCGATATCGGCGGCAAGCAGGGCGTCAACGTCGCCTCGGACGCCAGCTACGCGGCCGGGGCCTCTATCTCCGTCGAGTCCGGCTCGGGCACCGACGTGTCGGTCGGCACCAATCTGCACATCAAGGCCGGCGCCAACGTTGTCATCGAAGCCACCGGCACGCTGACGCTCAAGGGCGCCATGGTCAATATCGAGGGCAGCGGCCCGGTCAGCATCAACGGCGCCGTCGTCAAGGTCAATTCCGGCGGCGGTGGCGGCGGCGGCGGTGCCAGCACCAAAAAGCCCATCAAGCCCGAAAAGGCCGAGAAGCCCCAGGCGCTGAAAGACTTCAAGCAGAAGGTCGCCGACGACCTGGGCAAGGAACGCTGAGAACGGGCCGAGGACGCCGTGGCCAACTACCGCATTCCGGGGCCGCTCGACGCGAGCCGGGGCAACCGCCGCTTGCGCGACGGCACCGGACCGCGCGCGCCCGGTGTCATTCCCGGCGCCATCAACGGCGCCGACGCGGGCCACACCAGCGTCTGGGATGACTTCATCCGCAACCTCGCGCGCGCCGAGGCCGTCCGCGACGCCGTGCGCATCGGCCAGCGCCGCGCCGGCGCGGCCATCCTGCGCGAGACCGGGCATGCGTTGGAAGCCCTCGTCAAGGGCCTGATCCCCGGCCTGCTGATGATGATGGTCGTGCTCGTCGCCACCACCGTCATCGGCGGCGTCATCGGCGCGGTCATCGGCTTCTTCGCGGGCGGCGTCGGCGCGGCCCCGGGCGCGGTCGTCGGTGCCGACCTGGGCGCCTCGGCCGGCATGGCCATCCTCACCTGGCTGGGCCTGGGCTTCCTGGCCATCGGCATCGCCGAAGGCTTTGGCGAACTCGTGGGCCATCTGGCCCACGCCACCACGCGGGCCTGGAACGCCCCCGACAGCCCGCGCGAACGGGCCGAGATCGACGCGGCCGGCGAGGAATACGCGACCGCAGTCGCCCTGCTGTTCAAACTCATCCTGATGGCCATCGTCGCGCGGCTGACCATGGGCCAGGCCAAGGCCTCGACGCAGGAAACCCTGACCCTGCTGCGCAAGAGCAGGCTCGGCCAGGGCTTTGCCGACTGGGTGGCGGCCAACCAGGAAGCGCTGCTGGCCAACCCGAGGCTGCGGCCGAGGCCCAAGGTCAGGCAGACCGAGGCGCCGGCGCCGAAGGCGCAGACGCCTTCACAAGTCAAGAATGCTCAGGGGGCGAAGGAGCCATCGCCACCCAAGGCGACTCCCAAGCTCCGTTATCCGGTTGAGACGAAGCCTGATGAGGCTTTCTTCTGGTCTGGTCGAACGGGCGATGTGGGTGGTGAAGCTGTGGCGCGGCAGATCGCCGAGAGCAAGAACGGCACGACGCTTGAGGCGTTGATCGAGAAGCGGGGAATCGAGATGCCGAAATGGGATCCGACCGACCCCAAGGTGGTTCAGGCGTGGAAGGACATTTCGGCCGACTATGCGGCAGGTGCTTCGGGAACCGTGCGCGGCGTCATCGGTGAGTCCCTTCGGCCGGGAAATGTCTGGCAGACTGCCGAGTTACCAGCTCTGATGAATAATCCGAACGTTACGAAAATAATAACCATCGACCCAGCCACTCTGGTCGAGAAGGTCATATTCACGAGGTAATCATGGTGATTGACGTTAATCGCAGCCATATCAAGGTTGAACTGTTTGGGAAAACAGCCACCTTGCCGGGCGAAATGTTCTTTCCTGAAGGTGACAAGCTGGGATTTGCGTTGTTCAGGGTGCAAGCGCGCTATTGGGATGCACCAGCAGATAAAGAGCCGATCACTGACGCAGAATTCTCTTCACTCGTCGATGACATTCGAGAGAACTTCGCCAAGGGCGGCCATATCCTGGAGGTCGAATAGGATGAATCCGGCACCTCTGTGGGCGTAGCCCACCCTCAAAACCCACTCTCCCTCACCAGCACCGACGCCGCCCGTTGCAGGCCGCGCCACAGCGGGCTGACGCGGGTGCCGGCGATGGTGGCTTGGCCGCGGGTTTCGTGCAGGTCGGCCAGGGCCAGACGCACGCGGTAGAGGGCTTCGGCCGGGGCGGCGGGCTGGCCGGCGTTTCGTGCTCGGCAACGCTGAACAGGCCCCCGCGACGCCCCGTGCCCGCGAGCGAGGAAAAGCTGTGCTACACTGCTAGCTTCAGTCGCGGGGTGGAGCAGTCTGGTAGCTCGTTGGGCTCATAACCCAAAGGTCGTCGGTTCAAATCCGGCCCCCGCAACCACGGATAGAAGCGCATCCCCGCCAACAGCGAGAAGTTGTTCGGCGGGGTTTTGCATTAGGGGCCCACGTCACGCCATCGGCGTCCTTGAACGAAGCTCCCGGCCTTCGGCCTCTACTGGGGGGCTGGTCCCGGCCCCCCGAATACCGTCTAGAGAGAAAGGCTATGTGTCGCCTGCGCCCGGCTGCGTGCCGGGGTCTCGATGCTGGTGGAAGCACGACAGCACGCTGATGACGCTGCCGTCCACGACGTAGAACAGCGAGTAGGGGAAGCGGTGCAGGTTGGCCCGGTGGATGGCCGGATCGACCCCGGGATAGAGCAGGGGGTTCAGGCGGATGAAGCGCTCGACGCGCTCCAGCTCAGCGAAGAAGGTTTCGCCCTGCATGATGGTCGGCTGGTCGTACCAGGCGAACGCCTCAGCGATCTCCGTTTCGGCGCGGGGCTTGAAGACCAGGCTGAAGCTCATGCGCGGGCGCCGAGCAGCTTGGTCTTGAGTTCCTGCATGGTGACCCCGAGTTCGCCGGGGTTGGTCCGATGGTGAGCCAGGCGTGCGCGCAGTTCGGTACGTTGGGCGTCCGTGAGCTGACGAGGGCCGGCCGCGTCGGCATCGGCGCTGGCGATCAGCGCTTCGCCCAGCTCGCGCTTCTCAGCGGGGCTCAGGTGGATCAGCTCATCGGCCAGTTGTGCGCGCATGGGTCGAATGGTAGCGCGGCAGGCCCTCGGCTGTCGCCCACGGGGCCTGGCTCATCTGGGGAAATACAGGCGTCTCCGGGAATGCTTGCGCGCTCCCGCAACCAAGAACACGGAAGCCCGCCCAGTGCGGGCTTCGTCATTTCCGGCCCCGCGTTTCAGCGCACGGCGCCGACCAGGGCGCGGATGATCTTCGGGTAGACCTGGGTGCCGCTGGCGCGGTCGAACAGGCCCATGCTGTGGTTCTCGCGGGCGGCGCCGGCGTCCCAGTAGATGGGCACCATGCCGTTCGCCCAGGCGGCGCGGGCGACGTAGCCGTCCCAGGCCAGGCGGTAGGCCTCGGCACCGGGGTGCTCGCTGCGGCGGATGGCGCCGAACTCGCCGAGGATGACCGGGATGCCCCGGTCCACGAAGCGGGCCTTCATCTTCCCGAACTGCGCGTCCACATGGGCTTCGTCGGCCCAGGCCTGGGCGGCCTTGGGGTCGGTCGTGCCCGCGCCCCATTGCCAGACGGCGCTTTTCTCGTTGAGCGTGAAGTCGTAGGGGTCGTAGTAGTGGACTTCCATCATCAGCCGGTCGCGGGCCGGGTCGGCGGGCAGGACGGCGAAGTCGAGCGTGTGGTCGATGTTGGTGTTGAAGCCCTGCACGACGAGGTGGCGCCGCGCGTTGTTGCCGCCGGTGGCGCGCACGGCGTTGACGAAGGCCTGGTTGAAGCCGTTCTGCACCTCGACGTGTTCGGCGCTGGGCCGGCCGTAGTCGCCTTCCACCATGACCTCGTTGGTGCCGGCGAAGAGCAGGGTGTCGTCATGGGCCTGGAAGTGGCCGGCGATCTGCGTCCAGAAGCGGGTGATGCGGGCATTGGCCTCGGCCTGGCGCGCGCGGGTGGGCTGCATCCAGCCGCCGTCCCAATGGATGTTGATGAGGGCGTAGAGGCCGGCCTTGCGCGCATAGCCGACGACTTCGGCGACGCGGGCCATCCACGCGGGGCTGATGGTGTCGGCGGCGTCGGCGTACTGCTTCCAGGACACGGGAATGCGCACGGTCTGGAAGCCGGCATCGCGGACGGCGTCCAGCAGCGCCTGCGTCGCGGCCGGGTTGCCCCAGGCCGTCTCGCCGCCGATGGCTTCCAGCGCATTGCCGAGGTTCCAGCCGGCGCCCATCAGGCGGCTCAGTTGCAGGCTGCCGAGGTCGCGCATGGGGGCGGGCGCGGGCGCCGCCGCCGCGCCGCCACCGCCGCAGCCGGCCAGCGGCAGCAGCGCGAGCACGAGTTGGCGGCGCTTCATGCGGGCTCCCGGCGCAGGCTCAGCAGCACGACGTCGTGGCTGCGCAGCGTCAGCGTGAGGCTGGCCCGGCCGCTGGCGCCGACGCGCAGCTCGCGCTCGGCTTCTGGCGCGTCGGCCGTCAGGGCCTGCAGTGTGGCGAGTTGCCGGGCGTCGAGGTTTTTGGGGGCGTTCATCTTCAGATAGGCGGTGTGGGCGTCGTTGGCTTCAAAGCCGGTGCGGCGTTGCGTGAGCCGGTAGCGGCCGGGGGGGAGATGGCGCAGTTCGACCGTGGCCGTGCCCACGTCGTGTGCGGGCCGGGGCTTGCCGAAGTGGCTGCGGTTGCTGAGCGTCTGCCCGGTGGGGCGCCAGTCCCAGACCAGGGCCTGCAATTGCCGGCCGTCGGTGGCGGCCCAGGTGTAGGGGTCGCTCGCCGGCACTTCGCGGCCCTGCAAGGCAGCGAGATAGCGGTAGGCGAACCAGACGGGCTTGCGGATGCCCTCGCGCGTCATCAGGCCGAAGCCGCCGTGGAAGGGCGCGTCCGGCGGGCCGGGTTCCTCGAAGAGGTCGCTGTAGACCCAGTAGCTCATGTGCTGGGCCAGGCCCTGGGTCTGCTTGAGCTTGGTCAGCACATAGGCAGCGCTGATGTAGCTGTCGTGGACGAGGTCGCGCGGGTTGTAGCTGCTGCTCCATTCGGTGAAGAACAGCGGCAGGCCGGGCAGGTGCGAGGCGTCGATCTCGCGGCGCACGCGGCGCACGTCGCCGACGATCGCGTCGGGCGAGGGCGAGAGCATGCGGTCCTCGACGCCGAACTCGTCCAGATAGCCATGCTCGACGCCATAGGTGTGGGTGGTGACGAAATCGACCGGCGCGTCCGTCGCCTTCGCATGGGCCAGGAACTCGGGCACCCAGGCGGCGCCGGCCGTGGCCGGGCCGCCGACGCGCAGTGCCGGGTCGATGGCCTTGATGGCCTTGGCCGTGCGCGTGTAGAGGTCGAAATAGGCCTGCTGGTCGGCGTGCTCCCAGAAGCCGTCGAGGTTGGGCTCGTTCCAGACCTCGAAATACCACTGCCTCACTTCGGCCGCGCCATAACGTTGCAACAGGTGGCGGATGAAGGCGTCCACCAGCGCCGCCCAGCCGGCCGGCTCGGGGTGGGAGGTGTTGCCGGCCCAGTAGAAGATCTGGCTGCCGGAGGTCTTGAGCGCCAGCGGCGTGAAGCCCAGCTCGACGAAGGGCCGGATGCGGCGGGCGAGCAGGGCGTCGTAGAGCCGGTCGATGCCGCCGAAGTCGAAGACCAGCCGGTCGCCTTCGCGGCGCACGGTCTTGAGCACGTCGTGGAAGATGGCGTGGAAGCGCAGATGGCGAAAGCCCAGTTCGTCCACCGCCGTCTGCAACTGGGCCAGCGAGTCCTCGCGCATCAGCGTGCCGGGGTAGTCGGCGCCGACGCAGTGGTCGAAGAAGCGGTCCAGCGGCTGCCGGGCCTCGGCGAGGTCGAGCACGATGCGGCGCTGCGGCGGCGCGGCGTAGGCAGGCAGCAGCGGTGATGCGGCTGCGGCCAGCAGGTGGCGGCGGGGAAGTTTCATGTGGGGAGCCCTCGGTAGACGAAGTGGCGCGCGCGGACCTCGCCGGCACCGGCGCTGAACAGCGCGATGCGCAGGCTGGCGAAGCCGCCGAAGACGTTGTGGTGCAGGCCCGAGACTTCCATCTGCCAGGGGTGGGGCACCCAGGTCCGGCCGCCGTCGTGCGAGTGCTGGAAGCTGACGACGTTCTCGTCGTTGCGCAGGCGGATGTGGACGCGGCGCGTGGCCATGGGCTCGCGCATCCAGGTCTGCTCCTGGCCGTAGCCATAGGTCAGCCTCTGCGTCGTGCTGAAGCCGATGCCGACGTGGCCGCGCTCGTCGTAGAACAGGCCCAGGCCGCCGTGCGCGGCGCCGCTGATCTCCAGCTCGACGCTGCATTCGTAGCGCCGGTCGCCGGTGATGCAGAGCAGGGGCGAGCAGTCCGCCATCGTGCGGCCCTTGCCGCGCATCAGCAGGCCCTCGGGCCCCCAGCGCAGGCGCTGCGCGGCCTCGTCGGGGCCGGGTGCGTGCAGCGCCCATTGCAGGCCGAGGCGGCTGCGCGAGAAGTCGTCGGACAGCGCGGCGCCTGCCGGGCCGGGCTGTCCGCCGCGAGGCGCAGGCAGCGGGCGGTCGAGCCGGCCGCCGCGTGCGTGGAACCAGCCGTCGGCCGTCCACTCGATGGGTTCCAGCAGCGTCTGCCGGCCCAGCGTGCGCATGCCGTTCTCGTAGCCGTGGTAGACCAGCCACCAGTCGTCTGGATCTCCGCTGGGCCCTTCGACGGCCGTCGCATGCCCGCGAGACCACCAGGGCTCGCTCGCGCCCGTGGTGCGCACGACGGGGTTGTACGGGCAGTGCTCCCAGGGCCCGTGGACCGAGCGCGAGCGGGCGACGGTGACCATATGGCTGGTCGGCGGCCCGGCCGTGCCGCCGACGGCGGCGACGAGGTAGAACCAGCCGCCGCGCCGGAACAGCTTGGGGCCTTCGGGCGCGAACATCTCGACCACCCAGTCCTCGGGGTAGCGCCAGGGCGTCCAGGCGTTGGCTTCGAGCGGGCCGTCGGTGGCGAGGCCGTCGTCGCGCAGGCGGATGCGCCGGCCGCCGCTGACGAAGAGATAGCGCCGGCCGTCCTCGCCGACCACGTGGCCGGGGTCGATGCAGCCGGGGATGCCGAGGTCGATGGGCGCGCTCCACGGACCGCGCATGTCGCCGGCGTGGATGACGTAAATGCCCGTGCCGGCCTCGTTCAGCACCGGGATGTAGAGGTAGTAGCGACCCGCGTGCTTGACGAGATCCATGGCCCAGACCGTGCCGATGGCCTGGGTCAGCGCGGCGCAGACGGGCGTCCAGTTCAGCAGGTCGCGCGAATGCCAGATGACGGCGCCGGGGATGCTCTGGAAGGACGAGAAGGTCATCCAGTAGTCGGCACCGTCCTTCAGCACCGTCGGGTCGGCGTGGTCGCCGGGCACGATGGGGTTGAGATAGCGGCCGTCGCCGAGGTCGGCCCGGCGCTGGCCCTCGGTGCCGGCCGCACGACGCGGCGCGGCCAGCGCCGGCAGCGGCAGCGGCAGAGTGGCGAGCGTGGCCTGCATGGCCTGACGGCGCGACAGCCTCATACGCTGCCCCGCGCGGCTTCGAGCTGGCCGCGGATGTCCAGCATGCGGTCCTCGGTCAGCTCGAAGCGCAGCACGGCCGCCAGCGCCAGCACGAGGCCGATGACCGGGATGCCCGACAGCAGGATGCGGATCATGAAGATCGCGTGCTCGTCCTGCACGGCCTGCTTGGCGTCGAAGCCGGTGAACTGCAGGATCCAGCCCGAGGCGCCGACGCCCAGTGCGATGCCGACCTTGGAGATCCACGACTGGCAGGCCGAGAACGAGCCCTCGCGGCGCTGGCCGGTCTGCAACTCGTCGTAGTCCACCACGTCGGCGATGGTGGAGCCGTAGAGCGTCCAGAAGCCCGCGCCGGTGAAGGCGACGAAGCCGCAGGCCAGGAGTTGCAGCCAGGGCCGCGCCGGGTCGTAGAGCCACCAGTCGCCGATGAAGGCGCAGATGGCCAGCGACAGCACGGCCGCCAGGGCGAAGCGCTTGCCCCGCCGGCGCGCGATCCGCGTGAAGAAGGGGATGCCGGCGAAGCCGAAGGCCATGCCGGCCAGGCCCATCGCGGTGTTCCACTTCGTCGCCAGCACCACGTCGCCACGGCAGACGTAGTAGACCGTCGCGTAATAGCCCAGCGCGCCGACCATGGCCGTGCCGATGCCGTAGGCCAGCATCATGCCGAGCACGCGGCGGAAGGGCCGGCAGCGCAGCGTGCGCCAGAGCGTGTCGGCCAGCGGGATGTGGGCCTGGCTGCGCGACACCAGCTTCTCGTAGTAGCGCTCGCGCACCAGCAGGAAGATGGCGATGGAGACGGCCACCATGATGGCGCCGAGGATGGCGCAATAGGTCTGGGCACCGCGCAGGATGTCGGGCTTGCCCGAGGCGTCGTTGAAGACGGCCAGCGTCGTGAACTGCGCGGCGAAGAACATCGCCAGCTCCGGCCCCTTCTGGATCGCGTTGCGGATGGCCATCACCGTCGTGCGCTCGTGGTAGTCCGGCGTCATCTCGGCGCCGAGGCTGCTCCAGGGCATGTTGAAGCAGCTCATCACCGGCACGTAGATGACCATGCTGACGAGCATGAAGGCGAAGTACTGCATGTCGCTCCAGCCCCGGCCGACGGCGAACATCAGCGGCAGGCCGATGCCCGCGAGCACGCCGCCGACGAGGATGAAGGGCCGGCGCCGCCCGTAGCGCGTGCGGGTGTTGTCGGAGAGCCAGCCGAAGATCGCGTCCGAGGCGGCGTCGATGAAGATCTTGATCATCTGCACCGTCGAGATCAGGCCCGGCGCGACGCCCAGGAAGATGTTGAAGACGTGGAAGGCCAGCGAGGGGTAGAGCCAGTGGCCCCACATGTCGAGGATGGAGCCCAGGCCGAAGCCGATCTTCTGCCGCATCGGCAGGCGGTCGTGGTGCAGGGTGGCGGCGTTCACAGGATGCGGCGCTCGCGGATGACGGCGGCGTAGTAGTGGGCGGAAAGCTTGGGCGTGCGCCGCTGGGTCGCGTAGTCGCAATGGACGATGCCGAAGCGGCGCTGGTAGCCGTCTTCCCATTCGTAGTTGTCGATGAAGCTCCACAGGAAATAGCCGCACAGCGGCACGCCGTCGGCGATGGCGCGGTGGGCCTCGCGCAGATGGCCGCGCAGGAAGTCGCGGCGGTGCAGGTCGAGCACCTCGCCGTGGACGACCGGCTCGTCGTCGTAGCCGCAGCCGTTCTCGGTGATGTAGAGCGCGCGGTGGCCGTACAGCTCGTGGCAGAAGCGCGCGGCCCAGTAGATGGACTGCGGCACGAGGGCGAGCCAGGGGCTGTCGGCGCGCGGGTAGCGGGCGGGCAGGGGCAGGGCCTCCCAGGCCGCGCCGCCCTGGCCGCTGCGGACATAGGTGGCCGTGTAGACGTTCAGGCCGAGGTGGTCGGTCGGCAGGCTGATGAGGTCGAAGTCGCCGGGCTCCACCCGGGGCGCATCGGCGCCCATGCGGGCGAGATAGGCCTCGGGGTAGCGGCCGGCGTGCATCGCGCCGAGCACGTGGGCGTTCTTCTCCAGGAACCACGCGCGGGCGGCGGCGATGTCGGCGGGCGTCTCGGTGACGGGCACGCAGACGTCGCAGTTGTCCGTCAGGCCGACCACCGCGCCCGGGCCGCCATGGGCGCGCACGGCGCGCACGCCATGGCCGTGGCAGAGCAGGGCGTGGTGGAAGGTCTGGGCGACGACGGCCGCGCTCTCCTGCCGGCCGGGTGCCTTGGTGCCGGTGCCGTAGCCCAGCCAGGTGAAGCAGCGGATCTCGTTCATCGTGATCCAGTGCCGGACCTCGCCGGCGAACTCGCGGACCACCGTGTCGGCATAGCGCGCGAAGGCGTCCACGGTGGCGCGCGAGGTCCAGCCGCCGCGGTCTTCCAGCGCCTGCGGCAAATCCCAGTGGAAGAGCGTGACCCAGGGCGTGATGCCGTGCTTCTTCATGCTGGCGAAGAGGCGGTGGTAGAAGTCCACGCCGGTCGGGTTCGGTTCGCCGTCGCCGCTCGGGTAGAGGCGCGGCCAGGCGAGGGACAGGCGGTAGTGCTTGACGCCCAGCGCGGCCATCAGCGCGAAGTCCTCGTCGAAGCGGTGGTAGTGGTCGCAGGCCACGTCGAGCGTGTCGCCGCCGTGGACCTTGCCGGGCATGCGGCTGAAGCGATCCCAGATGGACTCGCCCTTGCCGCCCTCGAAGGCGGCGCCCTCGATCTGCGGCGCGGCGGCGGCGACGCCGAACACGAAGTCGGCGGGGAAGGGGCTGGCGTAGGTCATGGGGTCAGGAGTTCGGCGAGGGGGGCATCCAGGCTGCGAGCCCAGATCTCGTAGCCGCGCGGGCTGAGGTGCAGCGCGTCGGGCAGGATGTCGCGGGACAGCGTGCCGTCCGGCTGGGTGAGCGCAGCGCCGATGTCGAGAAAGACGACCTGTTTGCCATCGGCGAGCTGGGGCAGCAGGGCATTGACCCGGGCGTTGTGCCGGCGCAGCAAGCCGTCGGGCTGCTCGTCGCGCGGGAAGAGGGCGAGCAGCAGCACGCGGGCCTGCGGCTGGCGGCGGCGGATTTCTTCGAGGTTGCGGCGAATGCCGGCGACGGTCAGCGCCGGGTCTTCGAGGCGGTCGCCCGTGTTGTTGGTGCCGATCATCAGCACGATGGCCCGGGGCGCCATGCCGTCCAGTTCGCCATGCTGCAGCCGCCACAGCAGGTTCTCGGTCCGGTCGCCGCCGAAGCCCAGGGCCACGGCGTGGTGGCGGGCGTAGTGCGCGGCCCAGGCGGCCTTGCCCTCGTTCTCCCAGCCCTGCGTGATCGAGTCGCCGAGGAAGACGAGATCGACGCGCCGGCCGGCCTCGCGGTGGGCGCGGATCTCGGCCAGCTTGGCCTCGTGGCGCGGCAGCCACCAGTCCGTGGCCCAGGATTCCTGCAGCGGCTCGGGCGTGACGGACTGCGTGCGGTAGTCGGGGCAGGCGGTCGTCGGCTTGCCTTGTTTGTTGAAGCGCAGATGGCTGATTCGCAGCTCGCCGCTGCCCGTGCCTTCGAGCGTGAAGGGCTGGCGAACGGCCGAGAAATCGTCGCCCTCGCGCCAGAAGCAACGCAGCGCGAAGGACAAGTGCTGCGGCCCTGTGCCGGCCAGCGCGCGGCCGGCGAACAGGAAGGGGATCTTGCGTTCACAGTCCTTGCCGCAGCCGAGCTTGAACTTGAGGCCGCCATGGGCGAGGTCGATGACGTTCAGGTCGAACTCCACCGTGCCCTGGGGCAGGTAGGCGCTCAGGTCGAGCGGCGGGCCGCCCTGCCAGCGCAGTTGCGCGATCCAGGAGTTGCTGAACTGCAGCGTCAGCGCGCCGTCCTCGCCCCGGCGCGCGGCGACGCGGCTGGCCGGTACGCGCGGCCGCTCGGGCTTGGGGACGGTGACGCGCTCGCCGGTCAGCAGGGCCTCGCCCTCGAAGTCGGTGACGGCGATGCGCCAGCCGTGATCCAGGTCCATGGCATGGCCCGTCAGCGGCAGCGCGAGAAGCAGGGGCAGCAAGCGTTTCATCATCGGCAGAAGTCCTTGGCAGCCAGCCGGCGCGACTGGCCGGGTTGAAGTCGCAGGTCGATCTCGCAGGCACCCACGCGGACGCGCCCGCCGCCCGCGCCAGCGACCGCGCGCACGGTGGCGCCGATGACGCGGCCGGCGGCCCAGGCGATGTCCACCTCGAAGCCGCCGCGTGCGCGCAGGCCCCGCACGGCGCCGCGCGGCCAGGCGGCGGGCAGGGCGGGCAGCAGGTCGAGCACGCCGTCTTGCGACTGCAGCAGCATCTCGGCGATGGCGGCCGTGGCGCCGAGATTGCCGTCGATCTGGAAGGGCGGGTGGGTGTCGAAGAGGTTGGCATAGGTGCCCCCCTCGTGGACCTCGGCGCCCGGCCGTGCCGCCTGCGCGCCGGGCTCGGCCAGCAGGCCGCGCAGCAGGCGGTGGGCGCGCTCGCCGTCGCGCAGACGCGCCCACCAGGCCATCTTCCAGGCCATGGACCAGCCGGTGCTCACGTCGCCGCGCGCGTCCAGCGTCTTGCGCGCGGCGGCGGCGAGTTCGGGCGTGCGCGCGGGCGAAATCTGCCGGCCGGGGAAGAGGGCGAAGAGATGGGAGACATGGCGGTGCGTGTCGCGCGGCGTGTCGAGCACGGCGTCCTGCAACTCGTCCGGCCATTCGAGCAATTGGCCCCAACTGCCGATGCGCGGCGGCGCGAGGCGGTCGCGCAGCCCGGCGGCGCGGTCCCGCTCGGCGGGCTCGCCGAGGGCCTCGGCCGCCTGGGCGAAGTTGTCGAACAAATCCCAGAGGATCTGCTGGTCGTAGGCCACGCCGTCGGCAATGGGGCCGTGCTCGGGCGACCAGCCGCGCGGCGCGACGAGGCGGCCGTCGGGGCGCGCCTGCAGCCGGTCTTCCCAGAACGCGGCGACTTCCTTCAGCACCGGCCAGGCCTCGGCGCGCAGAAAGGCCCTGTCCTGCGTGTAGGCCCAGTGCTCGAAGAAGTGGCGGGCATACCAGGCATTGCCCGTCATATTCCAGAGGTAGCCCATCGCGCCGAAGGGGTTGGTCTCGGTGCGCAGCGCCCAGCCGCGCACGGGGCGGCCGTCCTTGGTGAGGAAGGTCTCGATGGGCGGCTGCACCGAGTTGTCCCATGGCGGCGTCTCGGGCGGCAGCGTGGCCGGGTCTTGCAGGGCCTGCGCGGCGCGTTCGGCGACGGCGCGCCGCCATGCGGGGGCGAGACGCTGCACGAAGCGGTGCAGCGGCCGCGCGGCCTCGGCGAGGTTGCTCACCTCGGCCGGCCAGTAGTTCATCTGTAGATTGATATTGCTGTGGTAGTCCGCGTTCCACGGCGGCGTGAGGCTGTCGTTCCACAGGCCCTGCAGATTGGCGGGCAGGGCGTCGCGCGAGCTGCTGGCGAGCAGGTAGCGGCCGAACTGGAAATAGAGCGCTTCCAGCTCGGGGTCGCCGCCCGAGCGGGTGTAGGCGGCGAGGCGCGCATCGGTCGGCAGCGCGCGGCGCGCGGGCGGGCTGGCGCCGAGGTCGAGGCGGACGCGGCCGAGCAGGGCGGCCACGTCGCGCTCGTGCGCGGCGCGCAGCGCGGGCCAGGGCGGGGCGGCGGCGACTTGCGCCTGCACGCGCGGCAGCGGCGGCGCGCCGTCCAGGAAGCTGGTGCCGGCGCCGAGGATCAGCGTCAGCGCCGTGCAGCCGCTGAAGCGCAGGCTGTTGCCTTCGACGCGCACGCTGCCGCCCTCGTGCAGCACACGCAACTGGCTGGCGTAGGCGAGGCCGTTCGGCAGCGTGCCGGTGGCGGTGAGCCTGTCGCCCGCAGCGGCCAGGGTCGCGCCATGGCGGTCGGTCAGCGTGATGCGGCCGTTGTGGCGGCCGGGCTTGTCTGCGGTGAGCCGCCAGACGATCACCTGCGCCGGCTGGCTGGCCAGCGCCTGGCGCTCGAAGCGCACGCCGTGCTGCGTGTAGCGCAGGCGGTGCAGCGCGCGGTCGAGGTCGAGTTCGCGGCGGTAGCGGCGCACGGGCGCGTCGGCGTCGTCGAGTTCGAGCAGCACGTCGCCGAAGGGCTGGTAGGCGCCCATCCGGCGCGCGTCGCCCGTCCAGAGCGTGATGTCGTTGAACTGCAGGCGGTCGCGCGAGATCTGGCCGAACAGCATGGCGCCGAGCCGGCCGTTGCCGATGGGCAGGGCCTGCTGCTCCCAGCCCTGGGGCGTGTCGGGCGCGGGGCGGTCATAGCGCAGGAGCAGATCGGCGGCCTGCGCGGGCAGCGCGAGCAGCAGGCCGAGGCAGAGGCGCCAGATCACTGGGGGCGGCCCATCGTCACTTTGAGCATCACCGGCTCGGCCGGCAGGTTGAGGCCCCAGTCCACCTGGTCGCCGTTCCAGACGCGCTCCATGACCCAGCGGCCCTCGGCGTCGAGATGGCCCTGCTCGGCGCGCAGCATCACGCCCGTCGTGCCTGCGGCCGGCTCCATGCGCACGCGCACGCGCTGGCCGATCAGGATGAACTCGTCGGCGCCGGTCTGCGCCATCGCCAGGCCGCCCTCGGGCTGCTCGGTGCCGGGCGCGGGCTGGGCGAATTCGCCGCCCCAACTGGCCTCGCCGAAGCGGCCGAGGCGGTAGCTGAGCTTGGCCGTCCAGCCGGGGAAGTCGAGCTGCTGGGGCTGGCGGTCGTCGCCCTCGGCGATGCCCTGGGTGCGGCCCTCGAAGGCCCATTGCGCCCATTGCCGCTGGAGGGGCGCGAACAGGCGGTAGACGCGCTCGAAGGGTGCCACCAGCGTCTTGTCGGTGGCGCGGGCGCCCAAGGGGTGGTTGCTGTAGTCGAAGTAGTCGATGCCGAAGGGCGAGACGCCGATGGCGCCGCGCCCCAGCATCGCGTAGAGGTGGCGGGCATAGGCGGGCTTGCTGCCGATCTCGGGCACCCAGAGCGCGTTGTCGGGCCGCTGGAACAGGCGCAGATTGGCGTTCACCTGCTCGGACTCGGCGTTGTAGAGGTCGGGGCCGACGATGTCGATGGCGGGCGCGGCGGCCTTGTAGATGTCGATCACGTCCCAGGTCGGGCCGCCGCTGGCCCAGCCCTTGTTCCAGGGCTTGGGCGGCTGTTCCAGCGGGTTGCGCAGCGCGTTGTTGACGAACATTGGCAGGTCGTAGACGGCACGGCCGGCGGCGGCGATCTCGCCGATGTAGCGGGCGATGGCCCAGGCGTGGAAGTACTCGTCGGCATAGTCGCCGTAGACCTCGCGCCAGCTGCCCGTCGCCGCCACCACGGGTTTCTTGCGCGCCAGCACGGCGGCCGGCACGGGCTGCGCGAAGGCGGCCTGGGCGGCGGGCGCGAAGTCGCGCGCGAGGCCGTAGGTGCCGACCTCGTTCTCGACCTGCACCATCAGCACGGTGCGCTCGGCGTCGTCGATCTTTTTCAGGTGGCCCATCAGCGCGACGAAGGCGCGCCGGTCGTGTTTCAGCGTCTCCTCGCCGAAGGGGCTGAGGCAGTAGCTGGGCTTGCCGTCGGCGTCGCGCATCGCGGGGAAGCGCCGCGTGTCGAGCTTGACCCAGGCGGGCGTGTACTGGGCGCTGGTGTTCTTCCAGGTGGCGAACCACAGCAGCACCAGGCGCCGGCCCTGCTGGCGGGCCTGCTGCACCAGGGTATCGACGAAGGAGAAGTCGAAGCGGCCTTCCTCGGGCTCCACCTGCTCCCAGGCCACGGGCATCAGCACGGTGTTGGCGCCGAGGTCGCGCGCTGCCGCCCAGACGGGCGGCAGCGCGGCCGGGTAGTTGCTGGAGTTGTGGGCCTGGGCGCCGAGGATGAGGAAGGGCCGGCCGTCCACGAGCAGGGCGTGGCGGCCGTCCTTGGCGACGAGGCGGGGCGGCTCGGCGGCGGTGGCCAGGGTGGCGGTGGCGAGCAGGGGGAGCAGCAGCTTCTTGAGCATCGGATTCGGGCGGAGGTCGATGGCAAAAAGGCCGGCGGCGCGAGGCCGCCGGCAAGGAGGAGCCTTTGGCTCAGTAGGTGTAGCGCGCCGAGATCGTGTAGCGCGGCCCGGTGACGTACCAGTAGCGGCCCATCATGCCCGGCTGCTGCTGCATGAACTGCCGGTAGGTCGCGTTGTTGAGGTTCTGCGCCTCGGCCGAGATCTGCAGGCCGTTCTCGAAGCGGTAGCCCAGCGAGGCGTCCACCTGGCCGTAGGCGCCGGCCCAGACGGGCATGCCCCAGGCGATGTTGCGCTCGCCGAAGCCGGGGCTGGCCGGGTCGGCGTTCAGGCCATTGGTGCCGTTGGTGCCGGGCATGTTGACGCCATAGAGGTATTTGGAGCGCCAGTTGTAGGCCACTTTGGCCGACCAGCCGCCGCGGTCGAACAGCAGCGCGAGGTTGTAGGTGTTCTTGGAGAGGTTGGCCAGCGGCAGGTCGGGGAAGGCGCGGCCATTGGTGTCGCAGCCGTTGATGCTGAGGTTGAAGTTCGCCGCGTCGGCCGTGGATGAGTGGCAGAAGGGCGTGAAGACGCCGTCGTAGCGGCTCTGGCGGCTGCTCACATAGGTGTAGTTGGCCTGGATGCCGATGCCCTGCGCCCAGGCGGGCAGCAGGTCGTCGTAGTACTGCTGGTAGGCCACTTCCAGCCCGCTCGCGCGTCCCTTGGCGCCGTTGACGGGGCCGGTGACGATGAAGTTCTGCAGCGTGCCGGCGCTGTCCTGCACCTGCTTCACATAGGACTGGTTGACGATGATGTCCTTCAGGTCCTTGTGGAAGGCGGCGAAGGTCAGCGAGCCGTTGCGGGCGAAGTACCACTCGGCGGTCAGGTCGAGCTGTTTGGACTTGACGGGCGTCAGCAGCGGGTTGCCCTTGGCCTCGCCGCTGAGCTTGACCTGGTCGATGATGAGCTGGTTGCCGCTGGTGTGCGTGTCGGCATCGACGGTGAGCGTGGTGGCGCCCTGCAGCTGCGAGTAGTCGGGCCGCGAGATGCCGTGCGAGTAGGCGGCGCGGTATTGCCAGCCGCCCGGGCCGCGCAGGCGCAGGTTCAGGCTGGGCAGGGCGTAGGTGTAGGTCTTGTCGAAGTCCTGCTTCTCGGCCGCGAAGTCGAAGCTGGGCAGGCTGCCGACGATGGCGCCGCCCTCGGGGGCATGGGGCGCGTTGACCTTCATCGTCACATAGCCCGTGGCCTGGGCCTGGGTGCGCACGACGCGCAGGCCGACGTTGCCGTCGATGGGCAGGCCCTTGTCTTCCAGGTCGAAGCGCAGCTGGCCATAGGCGGCCTGGGTGCGCTCATGCTGGTCGTTGGTGAAGGCGGGGTCGGTGCCGACGGGCAGCGAGGGGCTCCAGAGCTGCGAGCAGTCGCCCCAGCCGTTGGCGGCCTGGAACTCGCGGCACAGCGTCTCGTAGTAGCCGTGGATGGTGGTGTAGCTGTCCGGGTAGCCCTTGGCCGCGGCATAGGTGGGCACCCACAGGGCGGGCACGCTGGCCTTGCCGTTCATGAAGTTGTTGAACGGCTTGAGCATGGCCGTGTCGCCGCCGAAGCGCGCCAGCGAGGCGAGTTCGTTCACGTCCCAGCCGAGCTGCCAGGGGTGGGTGACGGTGGCCCAGTGGTAGAAGGGGTTGGAGTTCTGCGTGATGGCGTCGCGGTCGGTCAGGCGCAGGCCGAAGCGCAGGTCGGTGAACACCGAGCCCTCGATGGCGTAGCGGAGGTCGCCCTTCCAGGCCTTCTGGTTGGCGCGGGCCTCGTCGATGTTCTCCATCGTGAAGGCCCAGTAGTAGTGCGCCGGGTCGGCGAGGTAGGCGAGGTCGGCGGCGTCGAAGTCCAGGCGCGGGAAGCTGCCGCTGAGGTCGAAGTTCTGCTTGGGCATGGTCACGCCGGTGGCCACGGTCGAGTCGAAGCCGCGCGTCTTGGAGCGGATGACCTGCAGGTCGGACGTGAGCGTCAGGCGGTCGCTGGGCTTCCAGCGCAGCGTCCAGGTCAGGTCGCTGGTGCTGGACTTGCGGTCGGAGTAGCGGGTGTCGGTGTCCATCGAGACGCCGCCGTCCGTCGGGTTGGTCATCGTGCCCTTCAGCAGGGCGCCGCCAGCGTCGTAGCTGCCGTTGCTGATGACGGTGTTGTAGGGGTCGTTCTGGCTGAAGATGGCGTTCTCGTCCCAGCTGAACTTGTAGTCGGAGCGGAAGTAGGCGAGCGAGCTGTCGAGCGTGTCCTTCTTCCACTGCAGCGCGAGATAGGTGCCGGTGCGGTCGCGGTCGAAGCCCATGCTGCGCCAGCCCAGCGCCTTGGGGAACCACTTCGTGCTGCTGGTGTCGGTCGGGAAATAGGCATCGACCTGCATGGAGTCGGTGCGGGTCGCGCTCTTCGAGCGGGCGACGTCGGCCAGCAGGCCGATCTCGCCGATGGGCGTGCTCCAGCGGTTGGACAGCAGCAGCGAGACGGACGGCTCGTTCTTGCCGCGCAGCGTCGAGCGGGTGGTCTGCACCGAGGCGCCGAGCTTGAAGCCCTTGTAGTCGAAGGGCATCGCCGTGCGCAGGTTGACGATGCCGGCGATGCCGCCCTCGATCTGCTCGGCCGAGGGGTTCTTGAAGACGTCCACGCCGGCCAGCAGCTCGGGCGGCACGTCCTCGAAGCTCAGCGAGCGGCCGGAGTTGGCGGAGAAGGAGTCGTGGCCGTTCAGCTCGGAGCGGACGTAGGTCAGGCCGCGGATGACGACGCCCGAGCCTTCCACCGAGTAGTGCTCGGGGTCGTTGCGGCTCATCGTGCGGTCCATGGTCACGCCGACGATGCGCTGCAGCACCTCGGTGACGGAGCGGTCGGGCAGGCGGCCGATGTCGTCGGCGACGATGGAATCGACCACCTCGTCGGACTCCTGCTTGCGCTTCTGCGCCGACAGCAGCGCCGCGCGCTGGCCGGAGATGACGACGGTCTCGACCTTCTCGATCGGGGCCGACGCGGCGGCGGCGGGCGTGGCTGGCGCTGTGGGCGCCTGGGCCAGCGCCAGCCCGCTGCTGAGCAGCGCGGCCTGGGCGGCGGCGAGGGAAATGGCGGTTCTCTGGGGCTTGTTCACTGTGTCTCCTCTGGTTCTCGTGGTGGATATGGGGCGGGGCCGGGCGGCTCAGCCGTTGCAGAAGCGGTTGACGAGGTTCTCCAGTGCCTCCTGGCGGCCCGAGACGGGCGCCACGTCGGCGTTGCGGCCCAGCACCTCGTTGGCGAGCTGGGCGAGGCTGCGGCGGCCGTGCAGCACGTCCTGGCCGGCCGGCGTGTCCCAGCCGGCGTAGCGGGCGGCGACGGCGGCGGCCAGGCGGCCGTCGAGGATCATTCGCTCGGCGGCGAGCAGGGCCTGGGCGCAGACGTCCATGCCGCCGATGTGGCCGTGGAAGAAGTCGGCCGCGTCCAGCGACTGGCGGCGCAGCTTGGCGTCGAAGTTCAGGCCGCCCGAGCCCAGGCCGCCGGCCCGCAGCACGTGGTAGAGCGCCAGCGCCGTCTCGGGCACGTTGTTGGGGAACTGGTCGGTATCCCAGCCGAGCTGCGGGTCGCCGCGGTTCATGTCCAGGCTGCCGAGGATGCCCAGCGCCGCGGCCGTGGCGATCTCGTGCTCGAAGCTGTGGCCCGAGAGGGTCGCGTGGTTGGCCTCGATATTGACCTTGACTTCCTTCTCCAGCCCGTAGCGCACGAGCAGGCCGTAGACGGTGGCGGTGTCGAAGTCGTACTGGTGCTTGGACGGCTCGCGCGGCTTGGGCTCGATGAGGATGGCGCCCTTGAAGCCGATGCGGTGCTTGTGCTCGACGACGAGGTTGAGGAAGCGGCCGAGCTGGTCCAGCTCGCGGCCGACGTCGGTGTTCAGCAGGGTCTCGTAGCCCTCGCGGCCGCCCCAGAGCACGTAGTTCTCGCCGCCGAGCTTGAGCGTGGCGTCGAGCGCGTCGCGCACCTGCAGCGCGGCGAGCTTGAAGATCTCGGGGTCGGGGTTGCTGGCGGCGCCGGACATGAAGCGGCGGTGGCCGAACAGATTGGCCGTCCCCCACAGCAGCTTGAGGCCGGTGGCCTCCTGCTTGCCGGCCAGCACGTCCACCATGCGCTGGAAGTTGTCGTGGCTCTCGCGCGGCGTGGCGCCCTCGGGGGCGACGTCGCGGTCGTGGAAGCAGTAGTAGGGCACGCCGAGCTTGGCGAAGAACTCGAAGGCGGCATCGGCCTTGGCGCGGGCCAGCTCCATCGGCGTGCCGCCCTGGAACCAGGGGCGCTCGAAGGTGGCGCCGCCGAAGGGGTCGAGGCCGGTCCAGACGAAGTGGTGCCAGTAGCAGGCGGCGAAGCGCAGATGGTCTTCCATGCGCTTGCCGAGCACGAGGCGGTCCTTGTCGTAGTGCTTGAAGGCCAGTTCGTTGGGGCTGTCGGCGCCCTCGTAGCGGATCGGGGCGATGGCGTGGAAATAACTCGTCATGTCAGGGAGCGAAGGCGGGGATAGAGGCTGCGGAAGCGCGCCAGGCGCGGGGCGAGGCGGGCCTGGCGTGCGGGGTCGGGGGTGAAGCGGGCGGCGATGGCGGGGCGGGTGCAGACGGCCTCGGCGTCGCCGCCCGCCGCCAGCCAGCCGAGGCGGGCCGCGCCGAGCGCGCCGCCGGCCTCGCTGCCGGCGTGGACGAGGAGTTCGACGCCCAGCGCATCGGCGATCAGTTGCGCCCAATAGGCACTGCGGGCGCCGCCGCCGACGAGGGAGAGGCGGCGGACCTCGGTGCCTGCCTCGCGCAGCGCGGCCAGGCCGTCGGCGAGGCCGAAGGCGACGCCTTCGAGCACGGCGTAGGTGCCGTCGGCGCGCGTCGTGCCGGCCGTCAGGCCATGGAAGCCGCCGGGCGCGAAGGGGTCGTTGTGCGGCGTGCGTTCGCCGGCCAGATAGGGCAGGAAGATCGGCGCATTGACTGCGCTGTCATCCGGCGAAAAGGCGGGCGCAAGCTCGGCCAGCAGGGCGGCCTCGTCGGCGCCGACGAACCGGCAGAACCAGCGCAGGCAGGCCGCCGCCGACAGCATCACGCTCATCTGGTGCCAGCGCTGCGGCAGCGCGTGGCAGAAGGCGTGGACGGCCGAGGCCGGATTGGGCGCGAAGCGCTCGTTGACGACGAAGATCACGCCCGAACTGCCCAGCGAGACGAAGCCGTCGCCCGGCTGCGTCGCGCCGATGCCGATGGCGCTGGCCGCGTTGTCGCCCGCGCCGCCGGCGACGACGACGCCGGGGCGCAGGCCCCAGGCGGCGGCCAGCGCGGGCCTGAGCAGGCCGCCGGGCTGGCTGCTCTCGACGAGGCGCGGCATCTGCGCGCGGGCCATGCCGCAGGCGGCCAGCAACTCGTCGGACCAGTCGCGCCGCGCGACGTCCAGCCAGAGCGTGCCGGCGGCGTCGGAGGGGTCGGACACCTTCTCGCCCGTCAGCCGCAGGCGCAGCCAGTCCTTGGGCAGCAGCACGGTCCGTGTGCGTGCGAACACCTCGGGCTCGTGCCGGCACAGCCACAGCAGCTTGGGCGCCGTGAAGCCGGGCATCGCCAGATTGCCGGCGATCTCGTGCAGGCGCGGCGCGGCGGCCGTCAGCTCGGCGCATTCGGCATGGCTGCGGCCGTCGTTCCACAGGATGGCGGGGCGCAGGATGGCATCGCTGTCATCGAGCGGCACGGCGCCATGCATCTGGCCCGACAGGCCGATGCCGCGCACGGCGGCGAACGCGGCCGGATGGGCGGCGCGCAGCCGGGCGACGGCCGCCTCGGTGGCCCGCCACCAGTCCTCGGGCTGCTGCTCCGACCACTGCGGCTGCGGGCTGGCGAGCGTCAATGCGCTGCCCGCCGTGCCGACGATGCGGCCCGCATCGTCGAGCAGCAGCAGCTTGACTTCCGAGGTGCCGAGGTCGATGCCGAGGAACATCAGTCGAGGCCCCCGGTATCCACCGCGCCGCTGTCGGCCAGCGGCAGCGCCGGGCGGGTCAGGCGGTGGCGGGCCAGCGCGGCGGCGCCGACGGCGACCGCGTTGGCGCCGAAGCGCGAGATGCGCACGCTCGGCGGCGGCAGGTTGGCGGCGGCGGCGTAGTCGTTCAGCGTGGCGAGCGCCGGCGCCAGCAGCGGCTCGCCCAGCTCGACGACGGCGCCGCCGAGCACGATGCAGCCGGGGTCGTAGGCGGTGGCGAGGTTCTGCAGCAGCACGCCGAGATAGCGGCCGGCCGAGGCGACGGCCTTCAGCGTCTCGGCGTCCGCGTCGGCGAGATGGGCGCGCACCTCGGCCAGCGAGTGCAGCGCCGCATCCGCACCGCTGCCGCGCAGCAGCGCGCGCGTGGCGATCAGCGCCTCGGCGCAGCCGCGCCGGCCGCAGGAGCAGCGCGGGCCGTCGAGCTGCAGCATCATGTGGCCGACCTCGCCGGCAAAGCCGCGGCTGCCGGTCAGCAGCCGGTCGCCGACGATGACGCCCGCGCCCAGGCCCTGGTTGATGGAGACGTAGAGCAGTGGGTCCGAGGCCGGCGCGGGGTTGAACTCCCGCTCGCCCAGCGCCGCCACGTCGGCCTCGTTCTGGATGAACAGCGGCGCGCCGGCCAGCGCCGTGCCCTGAAGCTTGTCGGCGAGCAGGGCGCCGACCGGCACGTCGCGCCAGCCGAGATTGGGCGCGAAGTGCAGCAGGCCGCGCGCCTCGTTGACGCCGCCCGGCAGGCCCACGCCGATGCCCAGCACCTGTTGCCCGGCGCCGAGCTGGCGTTGCAGCTTCAGCAGCGCCGTGGCGAGGCTGGCGATGCAGGCCTTGGCCGTGCGGCGCACGCCGTAGTGGGCGATGGCGCAGGCCTGCACCTCGCCGGTCAGCGAGGTGGCGACGACGCGCACGGACTCGACCCCCAGCTCGGCGCCGAGCAGCAGCAGCCGGGTCGGGTCGATGAAGAGCGGCGTCGGGCGGCGGCCCAGGTCGCCGGTGGCGACGACCTCGCGCTCGGCCAGCCAGCCTTCGGCGATCAGCTCGCGCACCAGGCCGCTGACGGTGGACTTGGTCAGGCCCACGGCCCCCGCCAGGTCGGCGCGCGACAGCCCCGGGTGGGCGCAGAGATGCCTCACCAGCGCCATGCGATTGATGACCTTGAGCAGTTGCTGGCTGCCCGCCGCTTCGGCCTGCATTCGTCTCCTCGTCACGTCCCCTTCACGAGGGGTATGCGATTCATATTAGTTTGGCCATCGAACGAAGTAAATAGGGTGAAAGCACCTAGCGCCGCGCGCCGCGCCTGGCCGAAGATCGCGCCGCCCCGCAGCAACGAGCGAGACGAACCATGTCCGACCCTTCCATCCGCAAGATCGTCATCGTCGGTGGCGGTACCGCCGGCTGGATGGCGGCCGCGCCGCTGGCGCAGCGCTTCGCGCGGGCAGGCGAGGGGGCCTGCGAGATCGTGCTGGTGGAGTCGCCCGAGATCGGCACCATCGGCGTCGGCGAGGCGACGCTGCCGCCGCTGCGCGCCTACAACGCGACGTTGGGCCTGGATGACGCCGACTTCGTGCGCCGCACCGAGGGCAGCTACAAGGTCGGCATCGAGTTCCGCGACTGGGGCCGCGTGGGGCACCGCTTCTTCCACGGCTTCGGCGATTTCGGCCCGGCCATCGAGAACCGCACGCCCTGGCAGCACTGGCTGCGGCTGCAGCGCATCGTCGAGGGCCTGCCGAGTTACGAGGACTGGTCCACGCCGACGGTGATGGCGCGGCTGGACCGCTTCACGCCGCCCGAGCCGGGCGCGCCGTCGGCGGCCAATGCCTATTCCTTCGCCTACCACTTCGACGCCGGCCTCTACGCCGCCTATCTGCGCGACTACGCGATGCAGCGCGGCGCGCAGCGCATCGAGGGCCTGATCGTGGACGTGGAGCTGCGGCCCGAGGACGGCTTCGTCGCCGCGCTCAAGCTGCAGGACGGGCGGCGCATCGAGGGCGATCTCTTCATCGACTGCTCGGGCTTCCGTGCGCTGCTGATCGGCGGCGCGATGCACTCGCCCTTCGAGGACTGGACGGCCCTGCTGCCCTGCGACCGTGCGCTGGCCGTGGCGAGCGCGCGCACCGAACCGCTCACGCCCTGCACCCGCTCCACGGCCAAGACCGCCGGCTGGCAGTGGCGCATTCCGCTGCAAAGCCGCACCGGCAACGGCCACGTCTACTGCAGCCAGTTCATCGGCGACGACGAGGCCGCCGCGACCCTGCTCGCGGGCCTGGACGCGCCGGCGCTGGGCACGCCGCGCCCGCTGCGCTTCACGACCGGGCGGCGCCGGCAGAGCTGGGTGAAGAACGTCGTCGCCATCGGCCTGGCCTCGGGCTTCCTGGAGCCGCTGGAGTCCACCAGCATCCAGCTCATCATGGACGCGGTCGGGCGGCTGATCGAGTGCTTCCCCGATCGCCACTTCAGGCCCGTGCTGGCCGCCGAGTTCAACCGCCGCATGGCCCTGCAGTACGAGTCCATCCGCGACTTCATCGTGCTGCACTACAAGCTGACCGAACGGCGCGACTCGGAGCTGTGGCGCTACTGCGCGGCCATGCCCATCCCCGACACGCTGGCGCATCAGATCGAACTCTTCCGCGAGAGCGGCCGCGTCGCCATCTTCGACCGCGATGGCTTCGCCGAGCCGTCCTGGGTGTCGCTCTTCCTCGGCCTGGGCCTGCGGCCCGAGAGCCACGACCCCTTCGTGGACCACATCGACCCGCAAGCCCTGCTGCAGCATTTCGTGCGGCTGCGCCAGGCCATCCACCAGACCGTGAACGGCATGCCCGGCCACGGCGACTACCTCGCCCGCCCCGCGCAGGCCGCAAGGACAGACCGATGAAATTCACCGACGGACAGTGGCTGCTGCAGCCCGGCGTCGCCGCCCACTACGCGGCCGAGGCCTATGCGGTCGAGGCCCGCGAGGACCGCCTCGTCGTGCTCGCCACCACCCGCCCGATCAAGCACCGCGGCGACACCCTGCAGGGCCCGACGCTGACGGTGACGCTGAGTTCCCCGCTGCCCGGCGTCATCCGCGTGAGCGTCGCGCACTACGTCGCCTCGCAGGCGCCGCGCCTGCACGTGCCCATGCCCGGCGCGGGCCGGCCGCCGGTGCAGATCGTCGAGAACGACACCACCGCCACGCTGACATCGGGCACCTTGTCGGTGGACGTGAACAAGGGCGAGGGCTGGCGCCTGACCTTCCGCGAGGACGAGCGCGTGCTGACCCGCAGCGACTGGCGCGGCCTCGGCTACATCCAGTGGGCCGGGCAGGGCAACCATGTCCACGAGCAACTGACGCTGGCCGTCGGCGAGAGCGTCTACGGCCTCGGCGAGCGCTTCACGCCCTGGGTGAAGAACGGCCAGGTCGTCGAGAACAGCAACCGCGACGGCGGCACGGCCTGCGAGCAGGCCTACAAGAGCGTGCCCTTCTACCTGAGCAGCCGGGGCTATGGCGTGCTCGTCAACGAGGCCGGGCCGGTGTCCTTCGAGGTCGGCTCGGAGAAGGTGGCCCGCGTGCAGTTCAGCCGCGAGGGCGAGAGCCTGGACTACTGCGTCATTGCCGGCCCCACGCCCAAGGATGTCGTGTCCCGGTTGACAGCGCTGACGGGCCGCGCGCCGCTGCCGCCGGCCTGGAGCTTCGGCCTGTGGATGACGACCTCGTTCACGACCCAGTACGACGAGGCGACGGCCACCCACTTCATCGACGAGATGGCCAAGCGCGAGCTGCCGCTGTCGGTCTTCCACTTCGACTGCTTCTGGATGCGCGAGTTCCAGTGGTGCGACTTCGAGTGGGACCGCCGCGGCTTCCCCGAGCCCGAGGCCATGCTGCAGCGCCTGCACGCCAAGGGGCTGAAGATCAGCTTGTGGATCAACCCCTACGTCGCGCAGCAGTCGCCCCTGTTCGCCGAGGGCGTGAAGCAGGGCTACTTCATCAAGCGCACGAACGGGTTGACCTTCCAGACCGACCAGTGGCAGCCCGGCATGGCCATCGTGGACTTCACCAACCCGGCCGCCAAGGCCTGGTACCAGGGCCATCTGCGCCGCCTGCTCGCCATGGGCGCCGACTGCTTCAAGACCGACTTCGGCGAGCGCATCCCGAGCGAGGGCGTCAGCTACTTCGACGGCGCCGACCCCGTGGAGATGCACAACCTCTACGCGCTGCACTACAACCAGGCCGTGTTCGAGCTGCTGGACGAAGTGCAGGGCCGCGACGCCATCGTCTTCGCCCGCTCCACCTATGCCTCGGGCCAGCGCTTTCCGGTGCATTGGGGCGGCGACTGCTGGAGCACCTTCGAGTCCATGGCCGAGAGCCTGCGCGGCGGCCTGTCGCTCACGGCTTGCGGCTTCGCCTTCTGGAGCCACGACATCGGCGGCTTCGAGGGCAACCCGCCGCCGGCCGTCTACAAGCGCTGGATCCAGTTCGGCCTGCTGTCCTCGCACAGCCGCCTGCATGGCAGCAGCAGCTACCGGGTGCCATGGCTGGTCGATGAGGAAAGCTGCGACGTGCTGCGTGCCTTCACGCGGCTCAAGCACCGGCTCATGCCCTATCTCTACGCCAAGGCCCATGAGGCGACCGAGACCGGCGTGCCGCTGATGCGTGCCATGCTGCTGGAGCACCCGCAGGACCCGGCCTGCGCGACGCTGGACCGGCAATACCAGCTTGGCGAGGCCCTGCTCGTCGCGCCGGTCTTCACCGAAGGCGGCGAGGTGGACTTCTACCTGCCGGGATCGGAAGGCTCGGGCCGCTGGACGCATCTGCTGTCCGGCGAGAAGAAGCAGGGCGGCCGCTGGCACCGCGAGACGCATGGCTTCCTCTCGTTGCCGCTCTATGCCGCGCCGAACAGCGTCATCGCCTGGGGCGCCGAGAGCGAGCGGCCGGACTACGACTACGCCCGCGGCACCGTGCTGCGCGTCTTCGAGCTGGACGACGGTGCGAGCGCGGCGTTCACGGTCGTCGGCGTGGACGGCCGCATCGCCGCGCGCGGCACGGTCGGCCGCACCGGCAGCCAGTACCTCGCCCAGGTTGGCGAAGGCGCGCTGCATGACTGGTGCCTCGATCTCGACGGCCGTCGCAGCCCCGTGCTCGCCGCAGGGGCCGAGCTGTGCTGGAGCCCCGGACGATGATCGCCCAGCCCATCGCCGCCGGCCTGCTCGCCGCCCTGTTCGCCACGGCGGCCGCGCGGGCCGATGACCTGGCCGTCAACCAGGTCGGCTATCTGCCCGGCGCCGCCAAGTGGGCCGCGCTGCCCGCCGACGCGGGCGACGAATTCCGCCTCGTGCGCGCCGGCAGCGGCGAGGTCGTGCTGCGCGGCCGCCCCGGCGCCGCGCGGGCCTGGGCGCCGGCCGGCCAGTCCGTGCGCCTGGCCGATTTCTCCGCGCTCGCCGAGCCCGGCGACTACGAACTGCAGGTGGACGGCCTGCCCGCCGCGCAGCGCATCCACATCGCCGCCGATGCCTATGCCGCGCTGGCGGCCGCCGGCCTCAAGGCCTTCTACTTCAACCGCGCCGGCATCGCGCTGGAAGCCCGCCACGCCGGCCCCTGGGCGCGGCCGGCCGGCCACCCGGATACCGAGGTGCGCGTCCACGCCTCGGCCGCCAGCCCCGGGCGGCCCGAGGGCACGCGCGTCGCCGCGCCCAAGGGCTGGTACGACGCGGGCGACTACAACAAATACGTCGTCAACTCCGGCATCACCGTCTACACCCTGCTGGCCGCCTGGGAGCAGTTCCCGGCGCTGTTCCGGGCGCAGAGGCTGAACATCCCCGAGAGCGCCGAGAACGGCCAGGGCCTGCCCGACGTGCTGGACGAGGCGCTGTGGAACCTCGAATGGATGCTGGCCATGCAGGATCCGGCCGACGGCGGCGTCCACCACAAGCTCACGAACACGCGCTTCGACGGCCACGTGATGCCGCACGAGGCGCGCGGCGAGCGCGTGCTGGCGGCCAAGAGCACGGCCGCCGCGCTGGACTTCGCCGCCGTGATGGCCCAGGCCAGCCGCGTGTTCGCGCCTTTCGAGGCGCAGCGGCCGGGGCTGCCCGCCCGCATGCGCGCGGCCGCCGTCGCCGCCTGGCGTTGGGCGCGCTCGCATCCGCCGGCGCCCTACCGCAACCCGCCCGACATCCACACCGGCGAATACGGCGACGCCCAACTCGACGACGAACTCGCCTGGGCCGCCGCCGAGCTCTACCTGGCGACGGGCGACGCCGCCTACCGCGATGCGCTGGCGCTGGAGCGCCTGCCCATCCGCGTGCCCGGCTGGAGCGACGTGGCCGGGCTCGCGTGGATGAGCCTGGCCCAGCACCGCGACCGCCTCGGCAAGGCCGATGCCGAACTCGTCACCCGCCGCGTGGGCGCCTTCGGCGACGAACTCGCCGCCGCCTGGCGCACCTCGCCCTACCGGCTGGCGATGGGCGACGCCGACTTCGGCTGGGGCAGCAATGCCCATGCGCTGAACCAGGCGCTGATGCTGATCCAGGCCTACCGCCTCGGCCAGGACCGCGCGCAGCTCGACGCCGCGCAGTCCGCGCTCGACTACGTGCTGGGCCGCAACCCGCTGGGCCGCAGCTATGTGACCGGCTTCGGCCGGCGCCCGCCGCTGCACCCGCACCACCGGCCGTCCGAGGCCGATGGCGTCGAAGCACCCGTGCCCGGCTTCCTCGTCGGCGGCGCCAACCCGGGCCGGCAGGACCAGCAGCACTGCCCCGTCCGCTACGCCTCGGCGCTGCCGGCGCTGGCCTATCTCGACCATGGCTGCTCCTATGCGAGCAACGAGGTGGCCATCAACTGGAACGCGCCGCTGGTCTACGTCGCGGCGGCCTTGCAGGCGCTGACGCCCGACGCGACCCAAGCCGCCTGCGGCCCCGACGCGCTCGGCACCTCGCGCACGCTGACGCTGCCGCGCGAGGCCGCCGCCTGGGGCGCGGTCCAGCACGCCGCACTGCCGCTGGCGCCGAAGGAGGTGGTGCTGACCTTCGACGACGGCCCGCGCCCCGAGTCCACGCCCCTCGTCCTCCAGGCCCTGGCCGCGCAATGCGTGCGTGCGAGCTTCTTCATGAACGGCGAGCCGCTGCGCCAGCATGCCGCGCTGGCCCGCCGGGTGCGCGACGCGGGCCACAGCGTCGGCATGCACGGCAACCGGCACGACGACTTCTCGCAACTGCCGCCCGCCGCGCAACTGGCCGATCTCGACGCGATGACCGCCGCCTATCGGGCCGCGTTCGGCGCCGAGCCGCCGGCCTGGCGCTTCCCCTTCCTGGCCGAGACGCCGACGTTGACGCAGGCGCTGCGCGAGCGCGGCATCACCGTCATGTCCATCGACGCCGGCGCCGAGGACTGGCTGCCGGCGCAGACGCCGCAGATGCTGGCCGACAAGCTGCTGGGCCAGCTCGCCAAGCGCGGCGGCGGCATCGTGCTGCTGCACGACGCGCAGGACCAGACGGCGCGGGCGCTGCCCTTCCTGCTGCAGGCGCTGAAGCGCGCGGGCTATCGCGTCGTGCAGCTGCGCTGGAGATAGGGCCTGCTGCCGTAGGGTGAGCAGGCCCTAGCCGGGGAACTTCAAGCCAAAAAAAAGCCGCTTGCGCGGCCTCGCCAAGTGGCGAACAAGGGCGGCGCCCCAGAGTGAGAGCGCCGCCGAACCAGACGTGGCCTCAGGCCGCCGCGCAATGCTTGGCGATGAACTCCGCATGCGTGGGCATGACATGCACGCACTTGCCCACCACCTGGCGGACGTTCTCCAGATAGGCCTGCACTTCGGCCTCCTCGGGCTGGTCGGCGAAGGGATGGTGGCCGCGCGGCATCAGGCCCTGGCCGATCATGACCTGCAGCCAGCTCGACTCGGCGAACAGCTCGTCGCTGCGGCGGTAGACCCGGCCGTTGGCGGCGAACAGCGCCATCTTGCGTGCCAGCCGCTCCGGCACGTCCATCTGGCGGCAGTGGTTCCAGAACGGCGAGTCGTCGCGGCGCGTGAGCTTGTAGTGCAGCACCAGGAAGTCGCGCACATTGTCGAATTCCTCGCGGGTCAGCGCGTTGTACTCGTCGATGTCGGCGGCATCGAAGCCGCCGCGCGGGAAGAAGTCCAGGATGCGCGCGATGGACATGTGGATCAGGTGGATGCTGGTGGATTCCAGCGGTTCCAGGAAGCCGCTGGACAGCCCCACGGCCACGCAGTTGCCGATCCAGAAGCGCCCGACGCGGCCGGTGCGGAAGCTCAGGTGGCGCGGCGCCGCGGTGGGTTCGCCGTCGAGTCCGGCCAGCAGGATGGCTTCGGCCTGGTCCGCGTCCATGAAGCGGCTGCTGTAGACGTGGCCGTTGCCGATGCGGTGCTGCAGCGGGATGCGCCACTGCCAGCCGGCCGCGTGGGCGGTGGAGCGCGTCAGCGGCAGCAGCGGGTCCACGCGCTTGCAGGGCACGGCGATGGCGCGGTCGCAGGGCAGCCAGTGCGACCAGTCCTCGTAGCCGGCCTTGAGCGTCTGCCCGATCAGCAGCGCGCGCATGCCGCTGCAGTCGATGAAGAAGTCGCCCTCGATGCGCTCGCCGCTTTCCATGCGCACGGCGGCGATGTGGCCGTTCTCGTGCTGCTCGACGCCCGCCACCTTGCCCTCGGTGCGGCGCACGCCGCGCTGCTCGGCATAGCTGCGCAGGAAGCGGGCGTAGAGGCTGGCGTCGAAGTGGTAGGCGTGGGCGATCTCGGCCAGCGGCGAGCCGCCCATGTCGCGCCGCGCGCGCATGAAGCGCGCCTGGTGCGGCGCCACCGTGTTGATCGAATACTCGCCCAGCGGCCGGGCCTTGCCCTGCTGCGCCATGCGCAGCCAGTACTGGTGGAAGGGCACGGTGTCCTCGGGCTGGCCGATGCGCCCGAAGCCGTGGGTGTAGCGCGCGCCGACGGCGCCCCAGTTGACGAACTCGACGCCCAGCTTGAACGAGCCCTGCGTGGTGCGCAGGAACTCGTCCTCGTCGATGCCGAGCGCGCGGTTGAACTCGGTGAGGTTGGGGATCGACGCCTCGCCGACGCCGACGATGCCGATCTCCTCGGACTCGACCAGCCGGATTTGCACGCTGCCGCCCAGCGCCTTGGCGAGGGCGGCAGCGCTCATCCAGCCGGCAGCGCCGCCGCCGACGACGACGACGCTGCGCACGGCGTTCTCTTCGTCCATCCCGGGCATTAGAACTTGTAGGTCGCGCCCAGGACCGTGGTGCGGCCGAACCAGCGGATGTAGTTGGGCATCAGCTGCGACTTGTCCGGCGCCTCGCCCGTCACCGACTTGTAGTTCATCGTCGGCTTGTCGAAGACATTGCCCACCTGCAGCGTCAGCGACAGGCCCTTCATCGCGCCCTCCTCGAAGGCATAGCCGAACTGCATGTCGGCAACCTTGTCGGCGGCCTGCTGCAGCGTGGTGTTGTTCAGGAAGATGTCGCGCGTGGTGGCCGTGAACGGCGAGCGGTAGCGCTGGCTGAAGCGTGCCGAGAAGCCGTGCTTCTCGTAGTAGAGCGTCACGCTGTTGGAGCGGCCGGAGAGGCCGTTCAGCGGCACGTCGCGCGCCGTGGCGGACGGGTCGGGGGCCTGGTCCTTGATCGAACTGCTCAGCTTGGAGGCGCTGACGATGACGCCGAAGCCGTCCAGCGCCTCATGCAGCAGGCTGCCTTCCAGCGCCGCGGCGAACTCGATGCCCTCGACCTTGCCGCCGGTGCCGTTGCGCGGCTGGATCATCGGCGCGATGGGCTTGGGCGTGACGCCCGGGGGCGCCACCTGCGGGAAGCCGCTGGCGTCCACGGCGGTCAGCTGGTTGTAGATATAGCTGAGCAGGTTCTTGCGGAAGGCGGCCAGCGAGACGTAGCTGCGCTTGCCGAAATAGCGCTCCACCGACAGGTCCATGCCCGCGGCGCGCCAGGGCTTCAGCTCGGGGTTGCCGGCGTAGGCCGTGGTCCATTCGCCGGCGTGCGGCGTGCCGGCCTCGTCGCCGTTGACGGCCGGCGTGCTGGTGCCGGCGCGCATGTCCACGATGTTGGGGCGGACGATGGAGGTGGCCAGGCCCAGGCGGGCGATCCAGTTGTTGCGGAAGTCGGCCACGAGGTTGATGCTGGGCAGCACGTCGGTGTAGCTGGTGCCGCCGCTGCGCTTGAACAGCAGGCTCTTGTCCGGCATCTCGTCGTTGCCGCGGTATTCCCAGCCATCGGCGTGCTGGCTGGCGTGCACGACCTGCAGGCCGAGGTTGCCGCGCAGCGAGGCGCCCCACAGGTCGGTGTCGATGTCCAGCTTGGCCAGTGCCGTGCTGACCTTCTCGTCGATGTTGGAGTTGTTGGCCACCCACTTGCTGAACTGGCCTTCTTCCAGCGTGACCGCGCCGCTGGCGACCAGGGCGGGCACGTCCACGCGCAGCAGTTGCGGGATGCCGGCCCAGGTCATGTCGAAGGGCTGCTGGACCACGCCGGTCGGGATCGAGCGGATGTACTCGCCGTTGACGTCCTGCTTCATCAGCAGCCGGTCCTCGTTCTTGGCCACGTCCTTGCCGCGCTGCGTGAAGTTCACGCCCAGCGTCAGGTTGCTGAAGATGCCGTCGAGCCCGCGCTCGAACATCAGGCGCGCGGACTTGATCTCGTCGCGGATCTCCGGGTGGCGGATGGCGCCGATCCAGGCCTCGTTGGGCACCCAGTCCATGCCCGCGACGTCGCCGAAGGCCATGTTGGCGGGGTTGGAGATCTGGTCGGCCTGCAGCGGCGTGAAGGTCTGCGGATCGCCGTTGGTCGGCACGTTCCAGCGGTAGCCGCGATGCACCCAGTTCTTGGTGGCGTAGTCGTAGTTGCCGGCGTAGGCCTCGGCATAGCGCTCGCTGCGCTTGTCGCGCGAGTAGCTGAGGTCGGCCACGGCCTTCCAGCCGCCGCCGAGCTTGAGGCTTGTGTTCCAGCCCAGCGCCAGGATGTCGTCGGTGCGGCGCGTGTCCATGCTGCCGACGTTGGCCACCAGTTGCGACGCCGTGGCGCCGGTGGTGAAGGTGTTGTCGCCGATCTGCTGCGTGGTGATGTCGCTCAGCGCGGGCTCGATGCCGGCCGACCAGTTGCCGAACAGGCTCTGCTGGAACTTGCCCGCGACCTCGTGGGTCTTGAACTTGGAGTAGTAGAGGTCGAGCTGCGAATGCAGGTCGTCGTTGGGCTTGTATTCGAGGACGGCCATCAGGCCGTCGCGCAGGTTCTTCTTGGTGGCGCCCTGTACGGTCCAGTACATCGGCAGCAGGGCCTGGCCGCTACCCACCTTGGACGGTGCGTTGCCGGTCAGCGGCAGGCCATAGGGGGCGTAGTCGCCGTATTCCACCAGCTCGGTCTGCTTGGTCTGCGAGGGCGAATCCAGGCGCGCGAAGCCGATGGCCACGCCGATCGTGCGGTTGGCGAACTGGTCCACATAGGACGCCGAGAGGCGCATGCCGGTGCCGCTGGTCACGCCCGGCACCATGGTGCCGTTGGAGTTGCGCTCGCCGCGCACGCTCACCACGAACTGGCGGCTGCCCAGGCTCAGCGGGCGCAGCGTCTGGATGTTGACCGTGCCCGACAGGCCCTGGCCCACCAGGCTGGCATCCGGCGTCTTGTAGATGGTGGCCGCGTTGACGAGTTCGGAGGGGAACTGGTCGTATTCGACGGCGCGGCTGTCGTTGGAGCTGACGATCTCGCGGCCGTTCAGCAGCACGCCGGAGAACTCGGGCGAGAGGCCGCGGATGGAGATCACGTTGACGCGGCCGTCAGGGCCGCGCTGGCCGGTCAGGCCGGGCAGGCGGGCGAGCGATTCGGCGATGCTGGCGTCGGGCAGCTTGCCGATGTCCTCGGCCGAGATGGCCTCGACGATGGAGTCCGAGTTGCGCTTGGTCGCCACCGAGGTTTCGAGGCTGTAGCGCAGGCCCGTCACCACGACGGTTTCGAGTTGCTGCGTGTCCTTGTCGGTGGCGGGCGTCGCGGTCTGGGCCTGCGCGACGGCGCCGGCGAACAGCAGGCCGCTGGCGGTGGCCAGGGTCGTGAGGCGAAGGGCAGGGCGAAGCTGTCTCATTCACTTGTCTCCAGAGTTGTGGTCTTGTCGTGGGGCGTTCGATGGCGAACTGAAAGCGCTTTCAAGCATAGGCCATTGGCAGCGCTTTCAACCTAGGCAACACCCTCGGTCTGCGGCTTGGCGGCAACGCGGGCGGGGGTGATGGGAGGCTGCCACCGAGGCCGGTTCGCGGCCGCGCCGCCATGGGGGCGCGGCTCGCGGACGGGGCGGGATCAGCGTAGTCCTGGGTTGAAAGGCGGTGCTTGGCGAAAGCGATGAAAGCGCTTTCATACAATGATGCGCCGCCGTACCGGGCTTCGGCCACATGGTTTACCCGTGCCGAACAACAGTCAGCCCCTCGCCCGGTCCGGCCCGGCCCGGCCGGCTCAGGCGCGCCCGGCGTTCGGCTGCAACACGAATGCGGTTAGCGCGGCCGCCGCGTGCTCTCGCGCACCACGAGTTCCGGCCCCGGCAGTTCCGCCTTGGGCTGGCCGCCGCGCAGCATTTCCAGCATCGCGTTGGCGGCCTCGACGCCGATCTCGTAGACGGACTGGCGCACGCTGGTCAGCGGCGGCATCGCGTAGCGGGCCATGATCAGGTCGTCGAAGCCGACCAGGGAGACGTCGTCCGGCACGCGCAGATTGCGCCGGTGCAGGCCCAGGCAGGCGCCGATGGCCATCTGGTCGTTGGACGCGAACAGGGCCGTGAAGTGCGCGTCGCGCTCCAGCAGCCGCGAGACGGAGAGCATGCCGCCGGCCTCGGTGTAGTCGCTCTGCACGATGAGGTTGTTGTCCACGGCGATGCCGGCGGCGGCCAGCGCGTCGAAATAGCCGTTCTGGCGCTCCACGGCGTCGTCGTGCATCAGGTCGCCGGCGATGAAGGCGATGCGGCGGTGGCCCTGGTCGATCAGGTGCTGGGTGGCGAGGCGGGCGCCCTCGCGGTTGTCGAAGCTGAAGCTGAACAACTGCGGCCCGGCCAGTTGCCGGCCGACGACGACGACGGGCAGGCTGTCCGACACCTTGGCGAGTTCGGCGTCGGCGATGCGGCCGGCCAGCACGATGACGCCATCGACGCGCCGCGACAGCAAGGTCTCGATGGCCTTGCGCTCGTCGTCCTCGTGCCAGTTGCCGGAGACGAACAGCGGCACGTAGCCCGCGCGTTCCAGCTCGCGCTCGATGCCCAGCAGGGCCTCACCGTAGAAGGGGCTGGAAATGATCTGCGTGACGACGCCGATCGACAGTGTCTTGCCGCCCGCCAGCCCGCGCGCCACCGGGTTGGGCCGGAAGCCCAGGTCGCGGATGGCGGCCTGCACGGCGTCCTTCTTGGCCTGGCTGACGGCGGCGGTGCCGTTCAGGATGCGCGACACGGTGCTCGGCGACACGCCGGCCCGTTCGGCCACCTGCTCCAGCGTGACGGCGCCGTCGGGGCGGCTTGAAGGCGCTTTCTTGGTGAGGGGCGGCTTGGCGTTCATGGGGCGGAAGGCGGGCGAGCCCGCGAGTGTAGGCGTGGCGGTGGATGCCTAGGGTTTGTGCTGCTGGGGGCCTCGGCGTCTTGGGCCACAATCATGAAAGCGCTTTCAAATCATGTCCAGCCCCTTTGCCCTTCCCCGCCGCCACCTGCTCGCTGCCGCCCTCGGCGGCGCGGCGGGCCTGGGCGAGGCGCGGGAGCAGCCGCCGCTGACGGTGGCCGCCTTCCCACTGGTGGACGTGATCGCCAAGGACCTGCTCAAGGGCTGGGCCGAGCGCCGCCCCGGCGTGCGCACCCAGGTCATCAGCCGCCAGTACGACGACCACCACACGGCGATGACGACGGCACTGTCCACCTCGGGCCATCTGCCCGACGTGATCGCGCTGGAAGCCAGCTATCTCGGCCGCTTCTCGCTCGGCTCGGGGCTGGAAGACCTGTCCGCGCCGGCCTACGGTGCCGAGCGTTTCCGCGCCAGCTTCGTGCCCTTCGCCTTCGACACGGCGCGCAACCGCCAGGGGGCCATCGTGGCGATGCCGGCCGACGTCGGCCCGGGCTCGCTGTTCTACCGGGTCGATTTGCTGGCCCAGGCCGGGCTGCGGGAAGCGGACCTGACCCGCTCCTGGGAGAGCTATGTCGAGGCCGGCGCGCAGTTGAAGGCGCGCACGGGCGCCTATCTGATCGGCGACGTGCGGCTGCTGAAGGACATCGTCGTCCGCTCCGGCACGCCGCCCGGCGAGGGCCAGTTCTTCGACCACCAGGGCCGGGCGCAGATCACCTCGCCGCGCTTCGTGCGCGCCTTCGAGCTGGCGCTGAAGGTGCGTCGCCTGGGGCTGGACGCGCGCGTCGAGGTCTGGGTCAACGAGTGGGCCGAACTGCTCAAGCGCGGGCGGCTCGCCACCGAGATGTCGGGCGGCTGGATGGCCGGCCAGATGGCCAACTGGGTGGCGCCCGCCACGGCCGGCAAATGGCGCGTGGCGCAACTGCCCGAGAACACCTACTGCTCCTACGGCGGCACCTATTACGCCATCCCGCGCCGCTCGGCGCCGGAGCGCAAGCAGCTCGCCTGGCAGTTGATCCAGGAACTGACGCTCGACCGCCAGCGCCAGTTGGACGCCTTCCGCTCGCAGGATGCCTTCCCGGCCCTGCTGGCCGCGCAGGACGACCCCTTCTTCGACCAGCCCGTGCCCTTCCTCGGCGGCCAGCATGCGCGCCTGCTGTGGCGCGACGCGGCGCGGCGCATCCCCGTCGTGCGCATGCACAAGCAGCAGAAGTTCGCCGACGAGGTGGTCAACGCCGAACTCGACAACGTGCTGGAGTACGGCAAGCCCATCCCGCAGGCGCTTGCCGACGCGCAGGCCCTGCTCGTCCACCGGGCCAACCGCTGATGAGACTCCGCATCCCCAGCCGCTGGGCGCCCTATGTGCTCGTCAGCCCCTTCCTGATCCTGTTCGCCGTCTTCGGCCTGTTCCCGCTGCTGTTCTCGTTGTGGCTGGCCTTCCAGTCCTGGGAGCCGACCAGCGGGCTGGACGCGATGCAGTTCGTCGGCCTCGACAACTTCGTCTTCGCGCTGACCGACGGCTGGTTCTGGAAGTCGCTGCGCAACACGCTCTGGCTGGCCGTCGCGTCCGGCCTGCCGCAGCACCTCGTCGCGCTGCCGCTGGCGGTGTTCCTGCACCAGGCCTTCGGGCGCTGGCGCGGGCTGTTCTCGGGCGCCTATTTCCTGCCCTACATCACGTCCACCGTCGCCATTGCGATGCTGTTCGGCTCGCTGTTCTCCACCGACTACGGCATGGTCAACCAGGCGCTGCATGCACTGTTCGGCATGGAGCACGTCAACTGGATGCGCTCGCCCGAGGCCATCAAGCCAGCCGTCGCCATCGTCGTGTTCTGGCGCTATGTGGGCTTCAACCTCGTGCTCTACCTGGCCGCCTTGCAGACCCTGCCGCAAGACCTCTACCAGGCCGCGCGGCTCGACGGCGCCGGCCCCTGGCAGCAGTTCTGGCACATCACGCTGCCGGGGCTGCGGCCGATGATTCTGTTCGGTGTCACGCTCTCCGTCATCGGCGGCCTGCAGTTGTTCGAGGAGCCCTTCATCCTCACCAATGGCAAGGGCGGCGCCGACCAGGCGGCCATGACGGTCGGCATGTACCTCTACCGCCTCGCCTTCGACTTCAGCGACTTCGGCGGCGCCAGCGCGCTGGCCTGGATCATGTTCGGCGTCATCGCCGCGCTGACATGGCTCACGAACAAGGCGTTTGCAGAGCGGCGGGTGCCCGCATGACCAAGACGCCCAAGCTCCTGGCCTACGCCCTCGTCGGCGTTGGCGCGCTGCTGATGCTGGCGCCCTTCTATTTCATGTTCGTGTTCGCCACCCAGTCGCGCGGCGACATCTTCAACGTGCCGCCGCCGCTGTGGTTCAGCGGCGAGCTGCTGGAGAACCTCAAGGTGCTGACGACGCGCCTGCCCTTCTGGAAGAACGTCGGCTGGAGCCTCTACGTCGGCCTGATGTCCACGGCGCTGACCCTGCTGTTCTGCTCCATGGCCGGCTATGCCTTTGCGATGCTGGACTTCCGCTTCAAGAAGCCGCTGTTCGCGCTGGTGCTGGGCACGCTGATGGTGCCGGCCTTCATGAACATGATCCCGACCTTCATGGTCATGGACGCGCTGGGCTGGATCGACACCCACCGCGCGCTCTACCTGCCCGGCGCGGCCAGCGCCTTCGGCATCTTCCTGATGCGCCAGTTTGCCGCCGCCACCGTGCCGCGCGAGCTGCTCCACGCCGCGCGCATCGACGGCGCCAGCGAACTGGGCATCTACTGGCGCATCGCGCTGCCGTTGATGAAGCCGGCGCTCGGCACCCTCGGGCTCATCACCTTCATCAGTTCATGGAACAACTTCATGAACCCGCTGATCGTCATGCGCAGCGCCGACAACTACACGCTGCCGCTGGCGCTGCGCAGCCTGTTCAGCACCACCAGCACGGAATGGGGGGCGCTGATGGCGGGCTCGGCCATTGCGACGCTGCCGCTGATCGTCCTCTTCGCCATCTCCTCGCGCCAACTGATCGCGGGCCTGACCGCAGGCGCCGTCAAATGAAAAGCACCCGCCCATGAACCTTCTGCACCGCCAGTTCCCGCCCGATTTCGTCTGGGGCGTGGCCACCAGCAGCTTCCAGATCGAGGGCGCCGCCCGCGAAGACGGCAAGGGCGAGTCCATCTGGGACCGCTTCTGCCGCCAGCCCGGCGCCATCGCCGACGCGAGCCATGGCGACGTGGCCTGCGACCACTACCACCGCCTCGACGAAGACCTCGATCTCATCGCCTCGCTCGGTGTCAACGCCTACCGCTTCTCCATCGCCTGGCCGCGCGTGCAGGCGCTGGGCCATGGCGAGTTCAACCCGCGCGGCCTCGACTTCTACGAGCGCCTCGTGGACGGTTTGAAGGCGCGCGGCATCCAGGCCTGGGCCACGCTCAACCACTGGGACCTGCCCCAGGGCCTGCAGGACCGTGGCGGCTGGAACGACCGCGACACCGTGCACCGCTTCGTGGACTACGCCCGCCACGTGCAGGCCCGCCTCGGTGATCGCCTCGACGGCATCACCACCCACAACGAGCCCTGGGTCGTCGCCGTGCTGGGCCACGAGCAGGGCAGCTTCGCGCCCGGCATCAAGAGCCGCAAGATCGCCGCCCAGGTCTGCCACCACCTGCTGCTCAGCCACGGCCTGGCGATGCAGGCGCTGCGCGCCGACGGCGCCAAGGCCAAGCTCGGCATCGTGCTCAACCTCTCGTCCTGCGTGCCCGCCACCGCCATGCCCGAGGACATCGCCGCCGCGCAGCAGGCCGACGCGATGGGCCGGCGCCGCTACACCGATCCGCTGTTCCAGGGCCGCTACCCCGACGAAGTGCAGGCCGAGCTCGGCGCCGACGCGCCCGTGGTCGAGGCCGGCGACATGGCGGCGATCGCCCAGCCCATGGACTACCTTGGCGTCAACTACTACACCCGCAGCGTCGTGGCGGCCAGCGGCGCGGACTGGGACGCCAAGGCGCGCGGCCTGCCCGTGTCCGACATGGACTGGGAGATCTACCCCCAGGGCCTGACCGACCTGCTCTGCCTGCTGAAGCGCGACTATCCCGGCCTGCCGCCCGTCTACGTCACCGAGAACGGCGGCGCCTTCCCGGACGCCACGCTGGCCCAGGGCCGCGTGCAGGACGAGGACCGCATCGCCTACCTGCAAGGCCATATCGCCGCCGTCGCCAGCGCGCTGCGCCAGGGCGTGCCCATGGCCGGCTATATGGTGTGGAGCCTGCTGGACAACTTCGAGTGGGCCAGCGGCTACCTGAAGCGCTTCGGCATCGTCCACGTCGATTACGAGACGCTCACGCGCACCCCCAAGGCCAGCGCCGACTGGTACCGCGACTTCCTTCGCGCCTGGCGCGGCTGACCTCAAACTCACACAGGAGACGACACCGATGAACAAGCCCAACCCCGTCTGGCGCCACACCCTGCCTGCCATCGCCGCCGTGCTGACCGCCTGCGGCGGCGGTGGCGGCTCGGCCACCGCTGCACCCGCGCCCGCGCCCGCACCGGCCCCTGCTCCCGCCCCCGCGCCGGCGCCATCCAACAAATGGACCCTGGTGTGGAGCGACGAATTCGACGGCGCCGCCGGCACCGTGCCCAAGGCCGCGAACTGGAACCACGACCTCGGCAACGCCGAGAACAACGGCTGGGGCAACCACGAGTTCCAGTACTACACCGCCGATGCCCGCAACGCCCAGCACGACGGCGCCGGCATGCTCGTCATCACCGCCGAGAAGGCCAGCAACCCCGGCCCCTGCTGGAACGCCAAGCCCTGCGACTACACCTCGGCCCGCATCCACACCAATGGCAAGGTCGGCTTCACCTACGGCAAGGTCGAGGCGCGCATGAAGCTGCCGCACGGCCAGGGCATCTGGCCCGCCTTCTGGACGCTGGGCACCGACATCGCCACCAACCCGTGGCCCAAGTCCGGCGAGATCGACATCATGGAATTCGTCGGCCAGACACCCAACACCGTCTACGGCACCCTGCACGGCCCCGGCTACTCCGGCGCCCAGGGCATCAGCAAACCCAACGACCTGGGCGGCCCGGTGGCGGCGGACTTTCACGTCTTCACCATCATCAAGCGCCCCAACGAAATCATCTGGCAGGTCGATGGCAAGGACTTCCACCGCCTGACGCCGGCCAGCCTGCCGTCGGGCGCGAACTGGGTGTTCGAGAAGCCCTTCTTCGTCATCCTCAACCTCGCCGTCGGCGGCGACTGGCCCGGCGCGCCGGATGCGACGACGCCGCTGCCCGCCGTCATGAAGGTGGACTGGGTGCGGATCTACAAGGAAGACTGACACTCCGCACAAAAAAGAAACGGGCCGCGCGAAGCGGCCCGTTTTCATTGGGGGTGCCCAGGTGCTCAGGCGGCCTGGCGGCGGCGCCACAGGCCCAGGCCGGCGATGCCGGCGGCCATCAGCAGATAGGTGCCGGGCTCCGGCACGGCCGCCGCGACGGCCAGGCTGCCATCGACGGCCTGCACCGTGATGTCGCCCAGCGCGCTGTTCAGGAACATCACGTCCGAGAAGGCCAGCGCGCTGGTGCCGACGCCGACCGCATCCAGGTGGATGGTGGCCAGCACGCCACTGCCGCTGACGCCGGGCACGTTGCCGATCAGGGAATTGAAGATCCAGGAGATGGTGCCGGCGCCGTTGTCGATGCTGCCGCCGTCGGCAAAGGTCGAGCCGCCCTGGCCGAGGAACGCGCCCTCGCTGACGCTGACGGCCTGCAGCAGGCTGGCGTCGAAGGACAGCGAGAACTGGTAGCCGAACAGATCGCTCACGTCGGAAATCAGCACCTGGATATCGACGCCGCTGCCCTGCTCGGCCGGGCTGGGCGAGGCGGAGAGGGTCAGCAGCGGGTCGGCCGCCAGCGCGGGGGCGGTCCAGGCGCCCAGCGCCAGCAGAGCGGAACAGAGACGGGCCTTGGTCAAGGACATGACGGAACTCCTGATGGGTTTCTCGCGGGCGCTTGTTCGCACCGCAAATTTCGTGGCCGCAGACTAGCCGTTCGGAGCGCCGCGCGGCATGAGGGTTTGTCGCCCTGCGGTGCGAAAACAGCAGTCTTCCCCCTCAGTCCGGGGGGGCGAAGACGATGTGGCGACCGGCCGCGTCGAGGGCTTCGAGCAGCGCTGCGAGGGCCGGCGGGGGCGTCTCGCCGCGGCTGAACACCTGCTTGGCGCGGCCGTCGGCGCCCTCGATGCGCAGCAGCAGCCAGGGGCCGTCCTGCTGTTGCGGAGCGGCGATTTCGTCGTCCAGATCGAAGAAGCCGCGCGTCCGCGCCAAACGCGCCAGAGCCGCGAATTCGTCTATGGGAAAGCGGCCCTCGCGCAGCGCGTCTTCGGTGCCGAGGCGGGCCTTGCCGAGGGTCGCCAGTTGCGCGCGGCCGTCGGCATGCAGCACCAGCCGCGAGCCCGTCGGGCAGCCGTTGCAGTCGCGCTCCAGGCTGATCGTCTGCGGCCACAACACGGGGCCCGCAGCGGCGGCATCGAGGCCGAGCGCGAGCAGCAGGGCGAGCGGGGGCCTGGGGTCGAACATCGCGTTATCCCGGTCTTTGGACTTGGGTGGCTGAAATACATTTTCGGCGTCCGTCCGTGAGGAATTGCGGAAAACTTCGATGAAAGTCTTCGCGCGCCTCTGGACAAGAACAACGAAAGATGCCCTGTGCTCGTGGACGGTGCGCGGGGTTCATAGAGGATGTTCATGAAGGTCTTTTCCATTCGCCCCACAAGGGTCGCAGGCGCCGCAGCCCGCGTGGTGATGCTCTCTTCCGGTCTTGCGCTGGCAGGGCTGGCTTCGGTCGCCGACGCGGCCACGCTGCAGGGCCGGGCCGCGACGCCCGCCGCCACGCAGCCCTCCGCCAGCTTCTGGCAGGACGTGAGCGGCCGCATCGCGCAAACCTCCGCGCGCGGCGCCGTGGTGTCCATCAAGCCGACCGTGTTCCGCGCCGCGACGCTGGACCGCACCGGCATCACGGCCTTCGCCGCCACAGCGCCGCAGGAGCGCAGCACGGCCGCCGCGCTGAGCCCGCTGGTGCTGTCGCTGCCCCACCCGGACGGCGGCTTCCAGCGCTTTGCCGTCGTCGAGTCCTCGATCATGGAAGCGGGCCTCGCCGCCAAATTCCCCGGCATCAAGACTTATGCCGGCAAGGGGCTGGACGACCCGACCGCCACGCTGCGCATGGACATCGGGCCGCTGGGCCTGCACGCCTCCGTGCGCACCCAGGCCGGCGCCTGGTATGTGGACCCCTACTACCACCTCGATGACAGCCTGTACGCGAGCTATCACGGCCGCAACCTGCCCAACCCGCGCGCCGCGCTGGTCGAGCCGGCCACCATCGAGCCCCAGCTCTCGCTGTCGCGCAGCTTCTATCACGCGGCCGATACCGTCGAAGTGCATGGCGCCGGCTTCACGCCGGGCGCCGCCGTCGTGCTGAACGTCCGCGCCGAAGACGGCTCGGGCAGCGGCCAGACCCTGCGCGTCGTGGCCAATGCCGAGGGCGTCGTCAGCGCCAGCTTCCCGGCCGACCCGACCCGTGGCCAGGGCGCCTACGAAGTCAGCGCCGAGGATCGGCGCGGCAGCACCGCGACGACGGCCTACCACGTCGTCGATGACCGGGTGGAGCCCACCGCCTCCGTGGCCGGCCAACTGCGCAACTACCGCCTCGCGCTGCTGACCGACCCCAGCTACGCCACCTATTTCGGCGGCGACCCGACCAATGTGCTGGCTGCCAAGGTCACGCTGATCAACCGCGTGACCCAGGTCTACGAGGACGAGACCTCGATCCGCCTGACCCTCATCAACGACACCGACAAGCTCAACCTCGACACCGCCGCCAAGATGACGGGCACCAACGGCCCCTGCGGCGGTGCGGCCTGCTTCACGGCGTCGCAGGCGGCGGGTTGCGACAGCCCGACCCTGACCCGCAATCGCCAGGTCGTCGGCCTGCTGGTCGGCGCGAGCAATTTCGACATCGGCCACATCGGCCTGGGCCTGAACGGCGGCGGCATCGCCGCGCTGGGCGTGGTCGGCGGCAACAACAAGGCGCAGGGCTGCACCGGCATCCCGACGCCGGTCGGCGACTACTATGCGGTGGACTACGTGGCCCACGAAATGGGCCACCAGTTCGCCGGCAACCACACCTTCAACGGCACGGTGTCCAACTGCTCGACCGGCAACCGCAACGCCGGCACTTCGGTCGAGCCGGGTAGCGGCTCGTCAATCATGGCTTATGCCGGCATCTGCGGCGTGGACAACCTGCAGACCCACAGCGATCCCTACTGGTCGCAGCGCAGCTTCGACGAAATCACCGCCTACACCTCGGGCACGGAAACCAACGTGGCCGAAGTGCAGATGGGCGTGCTCACGGGCTACACCAGCAACGGCCTGCAATACCAGTTCCGCTACAACGGCAATCTGTCGGCTCCCATCACGCGCGGCACCAACAATACGGCGGCCGGCATCAAGGCGGCCGTCGAAGGCATCGCCGGCTGGCCTGCGGCTGCCACGGTGACCGCCAGTGCGATTTCCGACAACGCCTTCACGCTGACCTTCCCGGCGGCGGCGGGCAGTGTGCCCAATCTGGAACTGGTGCCCGTCAGCGCCGGTGTGACCGGCTACATCGGCGAGATCGCCGCTGGCGGCCCGAGCACCAAGCGGGGCATCACGCAGACGGCCACGGGCAACAACGCACCCGTCGTCACCGTGCCGACCGGCTACACCATCCCGGTGCGCACGCCCTTCGCGCTGACCGGCAGCGCCACCGACCCCGATGGCGACGCACTGACCTATCTGTGGGAGCAGAACGACCGCGGCGCCAGCGGCACCTCGGCCGGCACCAGCCTGATCACCCAGCCCAAGCTCAACGGCCCGCTGTTCCGCCAGTTCAGTACCCGCGCCGTGGTCAGCAGCACCGACACGCTGCAATACGGCTCGCCCGGCCAGAACCACGTGACGAGCGACTCGACCCGCGTCTTCCCCGACATGGCGCAGATCCTCGTCAACAACACGAACGCCGAGACGGGCTCCTGCCCGTTGGCGGGCAGCACGCCGACCGCCAGCGAAGGCGACTGCTTCTCGGAGTTCCTGCCGACGGCGGCCTATGTCGGCACGGCGAACGTGAACAACAACCCGGCCTCGCTGAACTTCCGCCTGACCGTGCGTGACGGCCGTGGTGGCGTCAACAGCGCCAACACGCAGCTGATCCTGGCCTCGGGCGCCGGCCCCTTCCTCGTGACCTCGCCGAACACGGCCGTCACGCTGGACTCGGGCAAGCAGACCGTGACCTGGGCGGTGGCCAACACCAATGCGGCACCGGTGAGCACCAGCAACGTGAAGATCACGCTGTCCACCGACGGCGGCGCGAGCTTCCCGCACGTGCTCGCCGCCAGCACGCCGAACAGCGGCAGCGCCGCCGTGACGCTGCCGAACGTGGTCACCAGCAACGCGCGCATCAAGGTCGAGGCGGTCGGCAACGTCTTCTTCGACGTGTCCAACGCCGACTTCAAGATCACGGTCCTGTCCGACCTGGACGGCAATGGCGCCGTGGACTGCACCGATGCCGCCATCGTCAAGGCCGCAATGGGCAAGCGCACCGGCCAGCCCGGCTTCGATGCCCGCGCCGACCTGGACAAGAACGGTGTCGTGGACGTGCGCGACCTGAGCTACGTGACCCAGCGCATGGCCGCCGGCACGGTCTGCAACTGAGCATGAGCCGAGGTCGGCTGCGGCCGGCCTCGCGCCGCTCCCAACAAAAAGCCCACTCGGCAACGAGTGGGCTTTTTTTGTCCTGGGTGACGCCCGGTTTGCGCCGATCAGCGAGCCGAAAGGAAAAGGGGGCCGCGGCCCCCTTGCTTGACGCTGCGGTTTCTCCCTCAGCGGCGGCGGCTGGCGGCGGCGGCCAGCAGGCCCAGGCCGGCCAGGGCCAGCGAGGCAGGCTCGGGCAGATGGCCCTGGGGGTCGGGCGTCGGGTCGTCCGGCGTCGCCGCGACGGCGATGCGGAACACCAGCCATTCGCCGGCATCGCAGCCACCCATCGTCGGGTTGGCGGCGTTGCAATTGCCGCCGGCATACCAGACCCAGCGGGCGGCGGCGTCGATGCCGCTGATCTGGCCCCAGATGCCAGAGCCGTCGTTGTACGCACCGGCCGTGAAGTTCTGCCAGCCCTGAGAGGCGTTGTTGTTGGCGTTGGCGTTCTGGATTTCGGTGGACAGCAGGCTCAGATCCGCCGTCGAGCCGCTGTAGGGCGCGGCGCCGCCCAGGCCCGTGGCCATGACCTGCCATTGCGGGTCGTGGCTGTAGAAGGTGTAGTTGTTCGTCTGGTTCGTGAACTGGCCCAGAAAGCCCTGGGCTGTCTGACGATCCGACGCGGTCACCACATACAGATAGGCACTGCTGGCGAGATTGAAGTTGTAGGTCTCGACATTCATCCAGTTGTTGTCGGCGCCCACGAAGGTGGTGGCGCCGTTCGCATTGCCGACGAAGAGCGCATAGGAGTTGTCCACCGTCATCTTGACTTCGATCAAGTCCGCCTGGGCGCTGCCCGCCACCAGGCCCGCCGCGATGGCGCAGGCGATGCCGATTTGCTTGAGCTTGTTCATGTCTTGGACCTCGTTGGGCTTCGACCTGAAGCCTGGGTACCGTAACAAGCAAGGGGCAGGCCAGTGCCGAAAATCCAGCAGCATCAAGGGCTTGCGCGCCTGCGCCGGGCGGCGCTGTCAAATCCGCCGACAGCCGGCTCAGCCCTCGATCCGCTCTCCCGCCGCGTCGAACCACAGCGTCTTGGCCGCATCGAAGCCGAAGCGGACTTCGGCGCCGTCGGCCACCTCGGGCTGGCCGGGCAGCACGGCGCAGAGCGTCGAGGGGGTCTCGCCGGCGCAGCCCAGCCAGACGACGTGCTGGTTGCCCAGCGGCTCGACGAGCTGGATGGTCGCCGCGAAGGGCTGGTCGGCGCCCAGGTACACGTTCTCGGGTCGCACAGCCAGGGTCAGCATTTCGCCCTCGGGTCGGGTGGCCAGCGCGGCGGGTAGGCTCAAGGTCAGCCATGGCGACTCGAAGCGCCCGCCCGCAGCCACGCGGCCCTCGATGCGGTTGATGGCCGGCGAGCCGACGAAGCCGGCCACGCGCAGGTTCTTCGGCCGCTCGTAGACCTCGGCCGGCGTGCCGACCTGCTGGATCACGCCCTGGTGCATGACGACGATGCGCGTCGCCAGCGTCATCGCTTCCACCTGGTCGTGGGTCACATAGATCATGGTGTTGCCCAGGCGCGCGTGCAGCAGCTTCAATTCACGGCGCAGGTCGGTGCGCAGCTTGGCGTCGAGGTTGGAGAGGGGCTCGTCCAGCAGCAGCACCCGGGCCTCGCGCACCAGCGCGCGGCCGATGGCGACGCGCTGGCGCTGGCCGCCCGAGAGCTGGCCGGGCCGGCGCTCCAGCAGCGCGCCGAGCTGCAGCATCTCGGCGGCGGCGGCCACGCGCTTCTCCAGCTCGGCCTTGGGCGTCTTGGCCATCTTCAGCGGGAAGGCGAGGTTCTCCTTCACCGTCATCGTCGGGTAGAGGGCATAGCTCTGGAACACCATGCCGACGCCCCGCTGGCTGGGCTCGGCGCGGGTCATGTCCTGCCCGCCGATGTGGATGCTGCCGCCGCTGACCGGGTTGAGCCCGGCGATGCTGTGCAGCAGCGTCGATTTGCCGCAGCCCGAGGGGCCGAGCAGCACGAGGAATTCGCCACCGTGGACATCGAGGTCCAGCCCCTGGATGACCTCGTGGCTGCCGAAGCGGATGCTGAGGTCCTGGATGTGAACGCGGGTCAAGGGGCGGCTCCGGTGGATGTCGTGCGGGTGAGGTGCGGCATGATTACTGATGATTAATAAACTTAATATCGTATTAACCATGAGCGCCGCTGCGACTACAGTCTGAGCCCCATGAACCTGCTGCTCGCCGAAGACGATGCCCTGCTGGCCGATGCGCTGCAGCAGCAGTTGCTGAATGCGGCGTTCAAGGTCGAGTGGGCCGAGAACGGCGCGGTGGCCGAATACCTGCTGCGCAAGCAGGACTTCGACATCGCCATCCTCGACCTCGGCCTGCCGCTGGTGGACGGGCTGACGGTGCTCAAGCGCGTGCGCGCGGCCGGCCGCACCCTGCCCATCCTCGTGCTGACGGCGTTGGACGCGCTAGAGCATCGCGTCGCCGGCCTGCAGGCGGGCGCCGACGACTACCTGACCAAGCCCTTCGACTTCCCCGAGCTGGAAGCCCGCCTGCACGCACTGCTGCGCCGCGGCCGGCCGGCCTCGCAGGCCCAGCAGTTGCGCCGCCTGAGCCTGGACCGCGCCGCCCGCCGCGCCAGCGTCGGCGGCGAGCCGCTGGACCTGAGCCCGCGCGAGTGGACCCTGCTCGACCTGCTGCTGACCGAGCGCGACCGCGTCGTCAGCAAGGCGCAGATCGTCGCCGCCTGGGGCACCGACGAAAGCGGCTCCATCGAGGTCTATATCCACCGCCTGCGCAAGAAACTCGAAGGCTCGGGCCTCGCGGTGCGCACCGTGCGCGGCCTCGGCTATCTGCTCGAAGTGACCGCCTCACCGTGAGCGGGCGCTCGCTGCACCGGCAACTGCTGCTGTGGCTGCTGCTGCCGCAGATCGTGCTGTGGCTGGTGGCGGCCTTCGGCGCCTACCGCGTGGCCAGCCGGCATGCCGACGAACTGGCGGACGCCAGCCTCTTGCAGGCCGCCCGGGCGCTGGCGCGGCAGATCAAGCCGACCGCCAGCGGCCTGTTCATCGACCTGCCGCGCTCGGCGCAGGACATCCTCGGTGCCGACCCCGACGACCGCATCCTCTACACCGTCAGCGCGCCGCCCGGCCAGTTGCTGCTCGGCGAGGCGCGCATGCCGCCGCCGCCGGGCCGTCCGGCGCTGAACGAGCCGGTCTTCTACGACGTCACCGTCCCCGAAGCGATGCGCGTCGTCTCGCTGGACCTGCACCTCGGCGCGGCCGGCGCGGCGGACTCGGCGCTGCGCGTGCAGATCGCCCGGTCCAGCGCGCCGCGCGAACTGCTGGCGCGGCGCATGCTGCTGGACACGGCGCTGCCGCTGTCCCTGCTGATCGCGCTGATGAGCATGGGCGTGTGGGCCGGCATCCGGCGCGGCCTGCGCCCGCTGGCCGAACTGCAGCGCCAGATGGAAGGCCGCCGCGCCGACGCACTCGACCCCGTGCAATTGCGCGCCGCGCCGCCCGAGGTCGGCGCGCTGGCCGGCGCCGTCAACGAACTGCTCGGCCAGGTGCAGCACAGCCTGGCCACGCAGCGCCGCTTCATCAGCGACGCGGCCCACCAGCTGCGCACGCCGCTGGCCGGGCTGAAGAGCCAGACGGAACTGGCGCTCGATGCCGTGGACCCGGCGACCGACCCTGCGCTGCGCCAGCGCCTCGCGCGCGTGCATGAGAGCGCGGTGCGCGGCGCCCGCCTCGTGTCGCAACTGCTGGTGCTGGCCCGCGCCGAGCCCGAGGCCGTGGGCTCGCAAGGCTGGGCGGCGGTGGACTGCGGCAGGCTGGTGCGCGAGGTCAGCGCCGAATGGGTGCCGCGTGCGCTCGCGGCCGGCTGCGACCTGGGCGCCGACATCTCCGGCGAGGGCCTGCGCGTGCAGGGCGTCGAGCTGCTGCTGCGCGAGGCCCTGGCCAACCTCATCGACAACGCGCTGCACTACGCCGGCCCCGGCGCCACCGTCACCGTGCGCCTGCGCCGGGCGGGTGACGACCTGTGGCTGGACGTCGAGGACAACGGCCACGGCCTCGCGCCCGAGATGCGCGAGCGCGCCTTCGAGCGCTTCGTGCGCGGTGCGACCACGGGCGAGGGCTGCGGCCTGGGCCTGGCCATCGTCCGCGAGATCGCCGAGCGCCACGGTGGCAGCGCCGCGCTGCTGCCGGCCGCGCCGAGCGGCTGCATCGCACGGCTCACCTTGCCCCTCGTCTTGAACGGCGTTTGAGCGTCCCGGACAATCCGCCGCCATGACCACCCGCACCGTCCACGGCGCCTGCCCCCACGACTGCCCCGACACCTGCGCGCTGCAGATCACCGTCGAGCACGAGCGCGTCATCAAGGTGCAAGGCCGCCACGACCACCCGAACACCCATGGTGCCCTCTGCACCAAGGTCTCGCGCTACGCCGAGCGCACCTACCACCCCGAGCGCCTGCTGCACCCGCTCAAGCGCGTCGGCAAGAAGACCGAGCCGCCGCAGTTCGTGCGCGTGAGCTGGGCCGAGGCCCTCGCCGACATCGCCGCGCGCCTCAAGGCCGTCAAAGACCCGCAGACCATCCAGCCCTACAGCTATGCCGGCACCATGGGCCTGCTGCAGGGCGAGGCCATGGCCGGGCGCTTCTTCAACGCGCTGGGCGCGGCGCGGCTGGACCGCACCATCTGCGCCGCCGCCGGCGGCGCCGCGCTGGCCATGACCTACGGCCACAAGCTCGGCATGCACACGCGCCACTTCGCCGGGGCGAAGCTGATCCTGATCTGGGGCAGCAACTCCATCGCGTCGAATCTGCATTTCTGGACCTACGCGAACCAGGCCAAGCGCAACGGCGCCAAGCTGATCTGCATCGACCCGCGCAAGACCGAGACGGCCGACAAATGCCATCAGCACGTCGCGCTGCTGCCCGGCACCGACGGCGCATTGGCCCTGGGCCTGATGCACGAACTGATCGTCAACGGCTGGCTCGACCGCGACTACATCGAGCGCCACCTGGACGGCTGGGACGAACTGCACGGCAAGGCCCTGGCCTGGCCGCCCGAACGCACGGCCGCCACCTGCGGCCTCACGCCCGACGAAGTGCGCCAACTCGCGCGCGACTACGCCACCACCGCGCCCGCCGCCATCCGCCTGAACTACGGCGTGCAGCGCAACCACGGCGGCGGCAACGCGGTGCGGCTGGTCGCGCTGCTGCCCTGCCTGACCGGCGCCTGGCGGCACGAAAGCGGCGGCATGCTGCTGTCGGCCTCGGGCTGGAATGCGCCCTACAAGCGGCCCGACCTGGAGCGCCCCGACCTGCTCGCCAAGTACGGGCACGGCCAGCCGCGCATGGTCAATATGAGCACCATCGGCGACGCGCTGCTGCAGGCCGACCCGCCCATCGCGGCGCTGATCGTCTACAACAGCAACCCGGTCGCGGTGGCGCCCGAGTCGCCCAAGGTCGTCAAGGGCTTCCAGCGCGAAGACCTGTTCACCGTCGTGCTCGAACACTTCATGACCGACACGGCCGACCTCGCCGACTACGTGCTGCCGGCCACGACCCAGTTGGAGCACCTCGACGTACACACGTCCTACGGCCACACCGACGTGCTGATGAACCAGCCGGCCGTGGCGCCGCTCGGCGAAGCCAAGTCGAACACGCAGATCTTCCGCGAGCTGGCCGCCGCGATGGGCCTCACCGACCCCTGCTTCGCCGACAGCGACGAGCAGCTCGCCGCCCAGGCCTTCACCGCCGACATCGACCTGGCCCTGCTGCGCCGCCAGGGCTGGCAGCCGCTGCCGGTGCCCGAGGCGCCCTTCGCCGACGGCGGCTTCCGCACCCCCAACGGCCGCGCCCAGGCAGCCGGCGCGGACTTCGTGCCGAACTACGAAAGTCCACTGACCGACCCCGCGCTGGCCGCGCGCTACCCGCTGGCGATGATCTCGCCGCCGGCGCGCAACTTCCTGAACAGCAGCTTCGTCAACGTCAAGAGCCTGCGCGACATCGAGGGCGAGCCGCTGATCGAGATGAGCGTGCCCGACGCCGCCGCGCGCGGCCTCGCGGACGGCGCCCTCGTCGTCGCCTTCAACGACCGCGGCCGCTACATCGCCAAACTCAAGGTCAGCCCGCGCGCGCGGCCCGGCGTCGTCAACGGCCTGGGCGTCTGGTGGCGCAAGCTCGGTGTGGCGGGCAACAACGTCAACGAGCTGACGCACCAGCGCACGACCGACATGGGCGCGGGCCCGAGCTTCTACGACTGCCTCGTCGAGGTCGAGGCCGCTTGAGGCTTGCGCTGCTGTTGCTGCTGGCCCTGGCGCTGGGCGGTTGCAGCGCCGTCGGCCACTGGGCGCAGGCGGCCGGCGGCCATCTGGCCGTGCTGCGTGCCGCCAAGCCGGTCGGCGACTGGCTGGCCGACCCCGCGACGCCGCCCGAACTGGCCGCACGCCTCGCGCTCGCACAACGGATGCGCGATTTCGCCAGCGCCCGCCTCGCGCTGCCCGACAACGACAGCTACCGCCGCTATGCCGACCTGCACCGCGACGCGGTGGTCTGGAATGTCGTCGCCGCGCCCGAATTCGGCCTCGCCTTGAAAACCTGGTGCTACCCGCTGATGGGCTGCGCCGGCTACCAAGGCTGGTTCGACCGCGCTGCGGCCCGGGCCCACGCCGATGCGCTGGCAGCCGAGGGCTGGGACGTGCAGGTGCAGGCCATCCCCGCCTATTCGACGCTGGGCTGGAGCCGCTGGCTCGGCGGCGACCCGCTGCTGAACACCTTCATCCGCTACCCCGAGGGCGAACTCGCGGCGATGCTCTTTCACGAACTGGCGCACCAGCGCGTCTATGCGAGCGACGACACCGGCTTCAACGAAGCCTATGCGAGTGCCGTCGAGCTGCTCGGCGCGCGGGAATGGCTGGCGCACGAGCCCGCCGCGCTGGCCGCGTTCGAGCAGGGGCGCACGCGCCGGGCGCGCTTCCTGGCCCTCGCGCGCGAGGGCCGCGCCCGGCTGCTGGCGGTCTACGCCGGCCCGGCCGGGCAACGCTCTGCCGCCAAGGCCGGCGTTTTGGCCGATCTGCGCGCCCGTGCGGCGGCCGAGGCGCCGGGCTACGAAGGCTGGTTCCAGCGCGCCAACAACGCCAGCTTCGCGCTGCTGGCGGCCTATGAAGAGCTGGTGCCGGCCTTCGAGCGCCTGTTCGCGCGCGAGGGCCGCGACTGGGCGCGCTTCCACGCGGCCGTCGAGCGGCTGGCCGCGCTGGCGCCCGAGGCCCGTCGGGCGGCGCTGCGCTGAGCGCGAACAAAAGTGCCAGCGAATCTTCGTTTTGTATAGAGGCTTGAACAGGCCCTCTCCCTAGAGTCTCGGCACCGAAGCCGACCGCGCCACAGAGCGTGCGGCGCCGAACCTCAAGACAGGAGACAAACGTGAACAAGCCCTTGTGCGCCCACCGCGGGCCGCTGGCCGCCGCCGTGATGGCGCTGTGTGCCGGCCCCGCGCTGGCGGTGGATCTCAACCCCGGCGGTGACTGGCAGGTCCGCTGGGACAACACCGTCAAATACAGCGCCGGCTACCGCCTGCGCAGCCCGGCCGCCGAGCTGATCGAGCCGCTGGCCGTCAAGGCCAATGCCGACGACGGCGACCGCAGCTTCGGCCGCGGCCTCACGTCCAACCGCGCCGACCTGCTCAGCGAGTTCGACGCGCAGAAGGACGGCTTCGGCCTGCGCCTCTCGGCCGCCGCCTGGTACGACCAGGTCTACAACCGCAGCAACGACCACGACTCCCCCCTCTCCGCCAACCGCGCCAGCGTCGCCTACGACGAGTTCACGCCCGGCACGCGCGACGTGGCCGGCCGCAAGGCCGAGATGCTCGACTGGTTCGTGTTCGGCCGCCACGAGCTCGGCGGCAAGACGCTGTCCTGGCGCCTGGGCCAGCACTCGCTGGTCTGGGGCACCAGCCTGTTCTTCGGCATGAACGGCATGGCCAAGGGCATGGCGCCCACCGACGTCTACAAGCTCAGCATCCCCGGCACCCAGGCCAAGGAGACGACCATCCCGGTGCCGCAGTTGTCCGCCACGCTGCAACTGACGGACGACACCAGCGTCGAGGGCTACGTCCAGTTCAAATACCGCCCGACGCGCCTGCACCCGGCCGGCAGCTATCTGAGCACGGCCGACATGCTGGGCGACGGCGCCGAGCGCATGTTCATCGGCGCGCCCACGGCCAACCGCTGCGGCGCCACCACGGTGCCCATCGCGCAGCGCTTCAACAACTGCTATCTCGACTACGCCGGCATGGACGAGGGCGATGCGCGCCGCAACGTCGGCCTGGCGCTGAACACGCGCAGCGAGGCGCTGAACGCCGACCTCGGCTTCTACGCGATCAGTTACCGCGACATGTCGCAGATCATCCAGACCAACACCCAGGGTGGCGTCTACAAGCTGATCGTGCCGACCGAGCCGGTGCAGGCCATCGGCGCCAGCATCGCGCGGCTGGTCGGCTCGACGAACGTCGGCCTCGAAATGTCGTTGCGCAACCGCCAGCCGCTGTCGGCCAAGGAAGGCGTGGTCAGCCCGGCCGACCCGGCCTATGTCGTCGGCCGCACCGCCCACCTCAATTTGTCGTGGACGACGCTGAGCGGCAAGGCCGCGTTCTGGGACGGTTCCAGCTTCGTCGGCGAGTTCGCGGCCAACCATGTGCTGAGCATCCAGGACGTGCGCACCAAGATCGCCGGCCGCTACGCCGTCGGCACCGAGAAGATCAACCGCGACAAGCACGAGAGCAGCGCCGGGGTGCGCTTCATCTTCACGCCCACCTGGTACCAGGTCGCGCCGGGCCTCGACCTGAGCGCGCCGGTCAACCTGGGCTGGTCCTTCCGGGGCGCGTCCATGATCGACACGGCCTTCCCCTTCAGCGGCAGCCCCGATCGCAGCGGCGAACTGATCCTTGGCCTGACCGGCGTCTACCTGAACAAGTGGACGGCAAACGTCTCCTGGATCAACTACCTCGGCAAATACGACCGCCAGCCCGTGCTGGACCGCGACTACCTGCGCCTGAGCGTGCAGGCCACCTTCTGACCGCGAGGCAAGACATGCACCTCTTTCTGAACCGCATCGCAGCCGCCGCGCTGCTGCTGGCCGGCACGGCCTGGGCCGCCCCCGAGGACGTTGCCGCACTCAAGTCCGGCACCCTGACCCCCTACGGCGCCGAGCGCGCCGGCAACAAGGACGGCAGCATCCCCGCCTGGGACGGCAAGCCCGTCACCGTGGCCGTGGCCGCCAACGGCCGCCGCGCCGACCCCTTCGCGGCCGAGAAGCCGCGCCTCGTCATCGACGCCGGCAATGCCGCGCAATACGCCGCCCAGTTGAGCGACGGCAGCCGCGCGCTGCTGGCCAAGGTGCCGGGCTTCAAGATCGAGGTCTACCCGACGCATCGGAGCGCCGTTTTCCCGCCCGGCATCTACGAGCAGGTGTTGCACAACGCCGGCCGTGCCAAGCTCGTCAACGACGGCCTGACCGTCGAGGGTGCCTATGGCGGCATCCCCTTCCCGGTGCCGCGCAACGGCCACGAGGCGGTCTGGAACCACATGCTGAGCTATCGCGGCCAGTCCACCACCTTCACGGCCGACAAATACATGGTCACCGCCAACGGCGATGCGCTGCTGACCAGCCGCCAGAAGACCAGCCTGCTCTACCCCTACTACGACCTGGCCGGCGGCGCCGACAAATTCGGCGGCGAATGGGCGCGGGCGCGCATCGACGTGAACGAGCCGCCGGCCAATGCCGGGCAGGCGCTGATGACCATCGACTATGTGGACAACTTCGGCAAGCCCAAGGACGGCTGGCAATACCTGCCCGGCCAGCGCCGCGTGCGCAAGTCGCCGTCCATCGCCTACGACACGCCCGACGGCTCGGCCGGTGGCGTCGCCAACTTCGACGACGTGAACCTCTACATCGGCGCGCAGGACCGCTACCAGATGAAGCTGGTCGGCAAGCGCGAAGTCTTCGTGCCCTACAACAGCAATGGCCTGATGGCCCGGCCCATCAAGGAGGTGCTGGGCAAGGCCACGCTCAAGCCCGACGCCGTGCGCTGGGAACTGCACCGCGTCTGGGTCGTGGACGCCACGCTGCGCGAGGGCAAGCGCAACGTCGCCGCCAAGCGCCGCTTCTATCTGGACGAGGACACCTGGCAGATCGTGCTGGCGGACAGTTGGGACGCGCAGGGCAAGCTGTGGAAGACGGGCCAGGCGTTCACGATGCTGGCCGGCGACCAGCCGCTGGCGACGACGCTGAGCTATGTCTGGTACGACCTGATCTCGGGCGGCTGGGTGTTCGCCGCCGCCGTCAACGAGACCGGCGGCGTCAGCTACCGCAACTACGACGCCAAGCAGATGAGCGGCTTCACGCCGGCCGCGCTGTCCAGCGGCGGCGTGCGGTGAGCATGCAACGCCGGGCGCTGCTGCTCGGCGCCTTGGGCTTCGCGCAGGTCGCGCTGGCGGCCACGCCCCGCGCGCTGCGCGAGCCCGCGCTGCGCGCAGCGCGGCCCACGCAGGCCGCGCTGCAAGCGGTGGCGCGCGCGGGGCGGCGCCTCGTCGCAGCCGGCGAGCGCGGGCTGGTGATCTGGTCGGACGACGACGGCCGCAGTTGGGCCCAGGCGCAGGTGCCGGTCGCCGCCTCGCTGACGGCGCTGCGCTTCGCCGACGAGCGGCGCGGCTGGGCGGTCGGCAACCTCGGCGTCGTGCTGCGGACCGACGACGGCGGCCAGACCTGGACGCGCCGGCTCGACGGCGCCGCCGCCGCCGAGTTGGCCGTGCAGGCCGCGCGCGATGCGGGGCCGGACGCGCAGGCTGACGCGCAACGCCTCGCCGACGAAGGCCCCGACAAGCCCCTGCTCGACATCGCGCTGCGCGCCGACGGCTCGCTGCTGGCGGTCGGCGCCTACGGCCTCGCCTTCGAGAGCGGCGACGGCGGCGCGCAGTGGCGCGCGCTGATGCCGCGCCTGCCCAACCCCGAGGGCCTCAGCTACTACGGCCACGTCGAGCGCGGCGGCGAGGAACTGCTCTACGGCGAACAGGGCCTGCTGCTGCGCGGCGCGGGCGAGACCTTTGCGCCGCAGGACTCGCCCGCCCAGGGCAGCAGCCTGTTCGGCGCGCTGGCGCTGCGCGAGGGCCCGCTGCTGCTGATGGGCCTGCGCGGCCGGCTCTGGCGCAGCGCCGCGCGCGGCGAGCCCTGGGTGGCGCGGCAGACCCACGTCGATGCCGCGCTGCTGGCCGGCACGCAACTGGCCGATGGCCGGGTGCTGCTGGTCGGCGCCGCCGGCCAGGCCCTGCTCAGCCGCGACGGCGGCCAGCGCCTGCGCCCGCTGGCGCTGAAGCAGCGCTTCCCCTTCACCGGCGTTGCGCAGGCGGCCGATGGCGCGCTGCTGTTCGTGGGCATGCGTGGCCTGTTGCGCCTCGCGCCCGAAGACCTCAAGGCCGTCATCGAGAGCGGCCCGCCTCATTCCCGCACCTGATGAACGACGCGAGCTTCGACCCCGCTTCCGGCAGCCGGCTGGAGCGGCTGGTCTTCAATCACCGCCGCTGGGTGCTGGCCCTGTGCCTGCTGCTGACCCTGCTGCTCGGCGCGCAGGCGCTGCGCGTCGTGCCCAACGCCAGCTTCGAGGGCATGCTGCCGCTCTCCCACCCCTGGCTGCAGAACTACCTCGCCGAGCGCGCCAAGGTCGGCTCGCAGGCCAACGCGCTGCGCGTGGTGCTGGAACGCATGGACGGCGGAACCATTCTCGATGCCGACTACCTCGCCCGCCTGCGCCGCCTGAACGACGAGCTCTTCCTGCTGCCCGGCGTCGTGCGCGGGCAGATGAAATCGCTGTGGACGCCGTCCACGCGCTGGACGGCCGTGACGGAGAACGGCTTCGAGGGCGGCACCGTGATGCCCGACGGCTTCGACGGTTCGCCCGCCGCGCTGGCCCGTGTGCGGCTCAACATCGAGCGCAGCGGCGAGGTCGGCCAACTGGTGGCCCGCGACTTCCAGTCCAGCGCGCTGATCGTGCCCCTGGCCGAACGCGACCCCGACACGGGCCGCCAGCTCGACTACGCCCTGTTGTCGCAGCGCCTCGAAGCGTTGCGCGCGACGTATGGCGACGAGCACTACGCATTGCGCGTCACCGGCTTCGCCAAGGTCGCGGGCGACTTGATCGAGGGCCTGCGCGAGGTGCTGCTCTTCTTCGCGCTCGCGGCTGCCATCGCCACCGCCGTCGTGCTCTGGTACACGCGCTGCCTTCGCAGCACGCTGCTGGTGATGCTGTGCTCGCTGGTCGCCGTCGTCTGGCAGCTCGGCCTGCTGCCGCTGCTCGGCTTCGCGCTCGACCCCTATGCGGTGCTCGTGCCCTTCCTCGTCTTCGCCATCGGCATGAGCCATGGCGCGCAGAAGATGAACGGCATCATGCAGGACATCGGCCGGGGCATGCACCGCCTCGTCGCCGCGCGCTACACCTTCCGGCGCCTGTTCACGGCCGGCTTCACCGCGCTGGCCTGCGATGCGGTCGGCTTCGCGGTGCTGCTGCTGATCGACATCCAGTCCATCCGCCAACTCGCCATCGTCGCCAGCCTGGGTGTCGCCATCCTGGTGTTCTCCAACCTGATCCTGCTGCCGGTGCTGCTGAGCTACACCGGCGTCAGCCCCGCCGCCGCCCGCCGCGCGGCGCGCGCCGAGCAGGGCGAGGGCGGCCGGCTGTGGACGCTGCTGGGCCGCTTCACCGAACGCCGCTGGGCGCAGGGCGCCGTCGCCGCAGCGGCCGTGCTCGCCGTGCTGGGCCTCGCGGCCGGTCACCGGCTGCAGATCGGCGACCTCGATGCCGGCGCGCCCGAACTGCGCCCCGGCTCGCGCTACAACCAGGACAACGCCTATCTGACGAGCCACTACGCCACCAGCAGCGACGTGCTCGTCGTCCTCGTCAAGACGCCCGAGCAGGGCGCGATGGCCCATGGCGTGCTGGAGCGCGTGGACGCGCTGGAATGGGAACTGCGCCAACTGCCCGGCGTGGAGAGCACGCAGTCCCTGGCCTCGCTGGCGCGCCAGACGGCCGTGGCGATGAACGAGGGCAACCCGCGCTGGTACGAACTGACGCCCAACCAGGGCGCGCTCAACACCGCCGGCTCGCGCGCGCCGCGCCAACTGGTGGATGCCGGCTTCTCGCTGCTGCAGGTGCAGGTCTATCTGGCCGATCATCGCGCCGAGACCCTGCGCCGCGTGACCGCCGCCGTCGAGGACTTCGCGCGCCGCAACGACGACGCCGACGCCCGCTTCCTGCTCGCCGCCGGCAATGCCGGCTTCGAGGCCGCCACCAATGCCGTCGTCGAGCGCGCCAACCGCCAGATGCTGCTGTGGGTCTACGCGGCGGTGCTGCTGCTGAGCTATGTCACCTTCCGCTCCTGGCGCGCGGTCGCCTGCGCGGTGATCCCGCTGGCGCTGACCTCGGTGCTGGCCGAGGCACTGATGGTCGCGCTGGGCATCGGCCTCAAGGTGGCGACCCTGCCCGTCGTCGCGCTGGGCGTGGGCATCGGCGTGGACTACGCGCTCTATGTGCTCAGCATCGTGCTGGCGCAACTGCGCGCCGGCGCCAGCCTGCACGCCGCCTACCAGCAGGCCCTGCTCTTCACCGGCCGCGTCGTCATGCTCACCGGCGTCACGCTCGCGCTCGGCGTGGCGACATGGGCGCTGTCGCCGATCAAGTTCCAGGCCGACATGGGCGTGCTGCTGGCCTTCATGTTCGTCGTCAACATGGTCGGGGCCTTGGTGCTGCTGCCGGCGCTGGCGCATTTCTTGTTGAGGCCGAAGCGCTGAAGCTTGGGTCACGTGGTTGGTACCAATTTGGTACTAAACTGCCGCCATGCATGTCGTCTCGCACGCCACGCTGGTGAACTTCTACAGCCAGCCCCAGCATCAGGCGGCGCAGGGGCCGCTGCAGACCTGGTACGAGGTGGCCTGCCGCGCCCAGTGGCGCAGCCCGGCGGACGTGAAGGCCCAGTTCGGCAATGCCAGCATCGTCGGCAACAACCGGGTGGTGTTCAACATCAAGGGCAACGACTACCGGCTGATCGTGGCCTTTGCCTACCGCATGCAGTGGGCCTTCATCAAATTCGTCGGCACGCATGCGCAATATGGCGCGATGGACGCCGCCACCGTGGATCAATCCCAGGAGTAGCGAATCATGGAAGTCCGTGCCATCCGCAGCGACGCCGACTACCGTGCCATGCTGGCCCGCGTGTCGGCGCTGATCGACCTCGACCCCGCCCCCGACACGCCCGAGGGCGAGGCGCTCGAAGTGCTGGGCACGCTGGTGCAGGCCTATGAGGCGCAGCACTGGCCCGTCAGCCCGCCCGACCCCATCGAGGCCATCAAGTTCCACATGGATCAGGCCGGCCTGAGCGTGGCGGACATGGTGCCCTACATCGGCCCGCGCAACCGCGTGTACGACGTGCTGGGCGGCAAGCGCCCCCTGACCATGCCCATGATCCGCCGCCTGCTCACGCTCGGCATCCCGGCCTCGTCGCTGGTGGGCCAACCGCTGCCGGTGGGTTAACCCGCCACCAACCGATCCCGCCGCGCCAGCGCCGGGAACAGCCGCCACCACAGCGCGACGACGGCCAGCGTGCCGAAGCCGCCCAGCAGCACCGAGCCCACCGGGCCGAGCAGCGCGGCGGTGGCGCCGGACTCGAATTCGCCCAACTGGTTGCTGGCACCGATGAAGACGGAGTTCACCGCGCCGACCCGGCCGCGCATCTCGTCCGGCGTTTCAAGCTGCACGAGCGATTGGCGGATGACGACGCTGAACATGTCCGCCGCGCCGCCGATGGCGAGCGCCGCGAAGGCGAGCCAGAAGCTGCCGGCGAGCGCGAAGCCGAGCGTCGCGCAGCCGTAGACGGCCACCGCGCCCAGCAGCAGGCGGCCGGCGTGGCGTTCGATGGGCAGGCGCGCGAGCGCGAGGCCGATGGCCAGCGCGCCCAGCGCGGGCGCGGAGCGCAGCAGACCCAGGCCCTCGGGGCCGGTGTGCAGGATGTCGCGCGCGAACACGGGCAGCAGTGCCGTCGCGCCGCCCAGCAGCACGGCGAACAGATCCAGCGAGATCGCGCCCAGCACCACCGGCCGGTTCCAGATGAAGCGCAGGCCGGCCGTCAGCTCGGCAAAGCCCGGTGACGCCTTGCGGCGCGGCGTGGGCCGGTGGCGGATGGACAGCACCGCCGCGATGGACGCCGCCAGCAGCAGCAGGCAGACGGCGTAGACCAGCGCCGCTCCCCAGTGCGTGGCGGCGGCCTTGTCCGGCGCCAGCCACGGCCCCAGCGCATACAGCGCGCCGCCCAGCGCCGGCCCGGCAATGATGGCGGCCTGCATGGTCGAACTGGCCGCCGCCACGGCGCGGGCGAGCAAGGTGGGCGGCACCAGCGAGGGCAGCAGGGCCTGCTGGGACGGCATCTGCAGCGCGCGCGCCATGCCCAGCACGACGGACAGCGCCAGGATCAGTGGCGCCGACACCCAGCCCTGCACGCTGGCCGGCGCGAGGCACAGCGCCACGGCGCCCTGCAGCGCGAGGCTGGCGGCGAGCAGGCGGCGGCGGTCGTGCTGGTCCACGAGGTGGCCGGCCGGCAGCGTCAGCAGCAGCGCGGGCAGGAATTGTGCGAGGCCCACCAGCCCGAGTTGCCAGGCGCTGCCGGTCAGGTCGTACATCTGCCAGCCCAGGGCCACCATCAGCATCTGGTTGGCGCCGCCGCCGCTGACGCGGGCGCCGAGCAGGCGCAGGTAGTCGTGCTGGTCGCGCAGTTGATCGCGTGATTGCGCGGGTTCTGTCGTCGTCATGCGCGGCAGTCTAGGCAGGCCAAACGGCCCCTGCGCGTGCGGCTGCTTCAGGCCACCGGAAAGTGCAAGCGAATCTCAGTTTTGTAGATGGGCCTGTTGCGGGGGCGCACCTAATCTTCAGCCCGTCAGTTCAACAAGGCCCCGGCGCCACGGCAGGCGGGGCACGCAAGGAGACATCACTTGTCCGGCAAAGTCCATCTGAAGATCGCCGTCGCGGAGCATCCGCACACGGCTGCGATCCGCAACGGCAGCATCCCCATCGAGGGCGTCGAGGCCGAGATCATCACCGTCAAGCCGCAGATCGGCGCCTTTCGCCGCATGGTGCGCGACGTGGAGTTCGACGTCTGCGAGATCGCGCCGACGACCTACATCATTGCCCGCGCCCACGGCGCACCCTTCGTCGCGCTGCCGATCTTCGTCGTGCGCCGCTTCCACCACGGCGGCCTGCTGGTGCGCCCCGATGCGGGCATCAAGGCGCCCAAGGATCTGGAAGGCAAGAAGGTCGGCGTGCGCGCCTACTCGGTGACGACCGGCGTGTGGACGCGCCAGGTGCTGATCGACGAATTCGGCCTCGACAACGACAAGGTCACCTGGGTCGTCGATGACGAAGAACACGTCACCCAACTCAAGCTGCCGCCCAACGTCATCCACGCGACGCGCCCGCTGGCCGACATGATGGCCGACGGCGAACTGGCGGCCGGCTTCGACGGCGCCGCCGGCATCGGCCGCACCGGCAACCCGACCGGGGGCTGGAAGGAAGTCGAGGCCAACTACCCCGACCTGCTGCCCAACGCCGCCGAGCTGGAAGCCGACTACCACGCCCGCACCGGCATCTACCCGATGCACGGCACCATCGTCGTCAAGGACTCGGTGCTGGCCGAACACCCCTGGGTGGCGAAGTCGATCTACGACGCCTTCGACAAGGCCAAGCAGGACTATCTGGCGCGGCTGGATGCCGGCGAGGCCAACGGCGCGACCGATCAGAAGTATCTGGAGTTGCGCAAGATCGTCGGCCACGACCCGCTGCCCTATGGCATCGAGGCCAACCGCAAGACCATCGAGGCGCTGGAACAGACCGCCTTCAAGCAGGGCCTGACGCCGCGCCGCATGGCGATGGGCGAGTTGTTCGTTGACCCCGCCGGGAGCGCCAAATGATCATTGATTGCCACGGCCATTTCACGACCGTCCCCGCCCACTTCCGCGACTGGCGCGCCGCCCAGGTGGCCGCCGCCAACGCCCCGGCCAACGCGCCGGACCGCAAGGGCGCCTGGGTCACGGACGACGAGATCCGCGAAGGCGTCGGCAACGGGCAGCTCCGCCTGCAGCAGGAGCGCGGCGGCGACCTGACGCTGTTCAGCCCCATCGCCGGCCTGATGAGCCACCACCTCGGCAACGAGCGCACCAGCCTCGAATGGGCCGAGATCAGCAACGACCTGGTGCGCCGCGTCTGCGACATGTACCCGGACAACTTCGTGCCCGTCGGCATGCTGCCGCAGTCGCCGCTGGCGCCGCCGAAGAACTCGGTGCCGGAGTTGCGGCGCATCGTCAACGAACTCGGCTTCGTCGGCGTCAACCTCAACCCCGACCCGAGCGGCGGCCACTGGACGGGCCTGCCGATGACGGACAAGTCCTGGTACCCCGTCTACGAGGCGCTGTGCGAACTCGACGTGCCGGCCATGATCCACGTCGCCGCCTCGTGCAATGTCTGCCACCACGGCACCGGCGCGCACTACCTGAATGCCGACACGTCCGTCTTCATGCAACTGCTGCAAGGCGAGGTGTTCAAGGACTTCCCGAGCCTGCGCCTCGTGATCCCGCACGGCGGCGGCGCGGTGCCCTACCACTGGGGCCGCTTCCGCGGCATGTCGCTGGAGATGATGAAGCGACCGCTCGAAGGGCTGCTCGACAACGTCTTCTTCGACACCTGCGTCTACCACCAGCCCGGCGTCGAACTGCTGACGAAGGTGATCCCGACGAAGAACGTGCTGTTCGGCTCCGAGATGATCGGCGCGGTGCGTGGCCGCGACCCGGTGACCCACCACTACTTCGACGACACCAAGCGCTATATCGACCAATGCGAGGCGCTCAGCGACGCCGACCGCCACGCGATCTTTGAAGGCAATGCGCGCCGCGTCTATCCGCGCCTGGACAAGCTGCTGAAGAGCAGGGGCCTCTGACATGGACATCATCGACATCCACCCCCACATCATCTCGGACGACGAGGGCCGCTACCCGCCCGCGCCGCTGTTCGGCAAGCGCTCGGACTGGTCGCAGGAGCGGCCCAGCACCGTCGAGGCGCTGATTGCCGCGATGGACGCGGCCGGCGTCGCCAAGGCGGCCGTCGTGCATTCGTCCACCACCTATGGCTTCGACAACCGCTACGTCGTGGACGGCTGCAACCGGTACAAAGACCGCCTCGTCGCCGTCGGCTCGGTGGACATGCTGGCCGACGACGTGCCGGCCGTCATCAAGGGCTGGGCCGGCCAGGGCCTGGCGGGGCTGCGCATCTTCACCGGCGGCTCGACCAAGGACTTCGACCCCAGCGAGCTGGACAACCCCAGGAGCTTCGCCGCCTGGGAGACGCTGGCCGCCCTCGGCCTGCCGATGTGCATCCAGACCGGCCCCATCGGCCTGCCCCAGGTGCGCCTGCTGGCCGAGAAGTTCCCGACCGTGAACATCATCCTCGACCACCTCGGCCGCCCCGACGTGCTCGACGGCCCGCCCTACGAAAACGCGCAGAGCCTGTTCGACATGGCCGACCTGCCTAACGTCTACATGAAGCTGACCCCGCGCATCTTCGGCGACGTGAAGAAAGGCAAGGCCAGCGCCGAGACCTTCTTCCCGCGCGTCGTCGAAGCCTTCGGCGCGCGCCGCATGGCCTGGGGCTCCAACTTCCCGACCTCGCCGGGCCTGCTGTCCGAGATCCTCGCCACCGCGCAGGCGGGCCTCGCCTGCCTGCCGGCCGAAGACCGCGAGTGGATATTCGGCAAGACGGCGCGGCGGCTCTACCCCGCACTGGCCTGAAGAAAAGAGGAAAAGAGAAGACAAGATGGAGACAAGCACTGTGAAGCGGCAGGTACCGGCCGGCGTCTGGGGCGTGCTCGCGCTGCTGACGCTGGGCCTGCTGATCTCCTTCATCGACCGCACCAGCCTCTCGTCCGCGCTCGCGGACAAGGCTTTCGTGAAGGACTTCGACCTCAGCAGCGTGGACCGCGGCTGGCTCAACGCCGCCTTCTTCTGGTCCTACGGCCTGATGCAGCTGCCGATGGGCTGGCTGGTGGACCGCTACGGCGTCAAGCGCCCCTACACCATCTGCTTCGCGCTCTGGTGCGTGGCCACGGCGGCCACCGGCCTCGTCTCGACGCTGATGGGCCTGATCCTGATGCGCCTCATCGTCGGCGCCACCGAGGCCGTCGTCATCCCGGCCAGCTACCGCTGGATCGGCAACAACATGAGCGAGAGCCACAAGGGGCTGGCGGCCGGCATCCTGTCGATGGGCGGCAAGTTCGGCCCCGCCATCGGCGCGCCCATCGCCGCATGGCTGATCGTCAGCTACTCCTGGAAGCTGATGTTCCTCGCCACCGGCCTGCTCGGCCTGCTGTGGCTGCTGCCCTGGCTGCTGATGGTGCGCAACGACATGCCGACGCGCGAGCAGCTCGTCGTCTCCAAGGCCCATGCGGCGACCGTGCCCTTCCGCAACATCATGAAGAGCCCGGTCATCTGGGGCGCCATGGTGAACAACTTCTGCTACGGCTACTTCACCTTCTATTGCATGACCTGGATGCCGGCCTATCTGGTCGAGCAGCGCGGGCTGTCGCTGGAGAAGTCGGGGCTCTACACCTTCTTCAGCTTCGCCGGCATCGCCATCGTCGCCACGCTCGCCGGCTGGGCCGCCGACCGCCTGATCGCCCGGGGCCGTGACGCCGTGTTCGTGCGCAAGGCCTTCGTCATCGCCGGCTTCGTCGGCGGGACGACCGTGCTGCTCGGCGCCCATGCCGACACGCTGGGCGCCGCGCTGTTCTGGAACGTGCTGTCGCTGACCCTGCTGGGCTTGGCCACGGCCAACAACCTCGCGCTGTGCAAGCTGACGCTGATCCCCAAGCAGGCCATCGGCCTCGCCACGGGCGTGCAGCAGTTGGCCACCAGCCTCGCCGGCGGCGTGTCGGCCAGCCTGTCGGGCTGGCTGCTGCACGCCAGCGGCAGCTACGACCTGCCGATGCAGGTCATCGTCGTCTTCCTGCTGATCGGCGCCACCAACACCGCAGTGCTGCTGCGGCCCAAGTGGGCGCCCAAGGTCAGCGCCGCCTGAGAACCCCCCACCCCGCAACCCCATGGCAAAGATCGTTTTTGGAATGGCCGTGCCCCACAGCGGCATGCTGGGCCAGGCCCCGGAAGACTGGCTGAAGAACGGCGAGCGCGACCGCGCGAACCCGGAGCTGTGGTTCCGCAACCGCACCTGGACCTACCCGGAACTGGAAGCCCGTCGCGGCGCCGCCTTCGAGCGCTTCCTGACGCTGGAAGAGCGCAGCGCGCGCGCCGCGCGCTGCCGTGCCGCGCTGGACGAAATGGCCGCCGCCTACCGCCGCGCCAAGGTGGACGTGGCCATCATCCTCGGCAAGGACCAGAAGGAAATCTTCGTCCACCACTCGCCGTCCATCGCCATCTACAGCGGTGCCGAGGTTCACAACGGCCCGCCGCAGCGCGCCGTCTATGCGCCGGACCACCATGTCGTCCACGGCTGCCACCCGGCGCTGGCGCGCTATCTGCTCGACACCTTCCAGGCCCGGGGCTTCGACCTCACCGACCTGTTCGAGTGGCCCGAGAACGTCTGGATGGAAAAGCAGATGAAACGCAAGGCCGAGTACCCCGTCGTGCCCCATGCCTACAGCTTCGTCTACCACCAGATCATGGGCGACGACCCGCCGCCGCACGTGCCGGTGCTGATGAACCTGTTCTACCCGCCGACGCAGCCCTCGATGGCGCGCTGCATCGAGTTCGGCGACGTGCTGCGCGACGCCATCCTCGCCTGGCCCGAGGACGTGCGCGTGGCCGTCATCGCCTCGGGCGGGCTCTCGCACTTCGTCAACGACGAGGAATTCGACCGGGACATCCTGAAGAAGCTCGCCGCCTACGACTACGAGGGCCTGGCGGCCATCCCCGACGGCTGGTTCCAGTCCGGCACCTCGGAAATCAAGATCTATTCGACCGTCATGAAGGCGCTGCAGCACACCGGCGCGCCGATGACCCTGGTCGATTACGTGCCCTGCTGGCGCACGCCGGCCGGCACCGGCGAAGGCATGGGCTTCATGTACTGGGCCACCGACAGTCAATAAAAGAGACGAGTTATGAGCGACACCCGCCTGAACAACATCATCCGCGCCTTCGAGGCCGGCAAGACCGCTCACCTGGCCTTTGCCAAGCTCGACCGGCAGACCGCCATCGAGCTGAGCGATTCGCCCTACGACGGCCTCATCTACGAGATGGAGCACAACCCCTACGACGTGAGCGCGCTGGGCGATGCGCTGCAGTACATGCTCAGCCGCAAGCAGATCGCCGAGGGCGGCCTCGCGCCCAAGGTCACGCCCATCGGGCGCATCCCGGCCAATGGCGTGGAGATGAACCAGAGCTTCGCCAAGCAGGTGCTGGACCGTGGCTGCTACGGCGTCGTCTGGCCCCACGTCGCCACCGTCGAGCAGGCGTACAACGCCGTGGCGTCCTGCCGTTATGCGCGGCCCAAGGGCGCGCCGCTGTATGAGCCCAAGGGCGTGCGCGGCGACGGCCCGGCCAACGCGGCGCGCTACTGGGGGCTTTCGCTGCCCGACTACTACCGCAAGGCCGACGTCTGGCCCCTGGTGCCCGAGGGCGAGATCCTCGTCGGCCTGATGTGCGAGAGCACGCAAGCCATCGAGAACCTGGACGACATCCTCGCCAATGTGCCCGGCATCGGCTTCATCCTGATCGGCGAGGGTGACCTGAGCCAGGAACTGGGCTTCCCGCGCCAGTACGAACACCCCGAGGTGGTGGACGCGATGCGCCGCATCGTCGCCACCTGCCACAAGCACCAGGTCGTCGTCGGCAACCCGCACGTCACCGCGAAGAACCATCGCCGCCTCGCCGAAGAAGGCTACCGGCTGATGCTGTCGGCGCCCCAGCGCAGCTACGGCGTCGTCGGCCTCGCCCGCGAAGCCGCCACGGCGTACTGACGCGATGAACGGCGCCGAAAGCCTCGTCTCGACCCTGGTGGAGCAGGGCGTGGACATCTGTTTCGCCAACCCCGGCACGTCGGAGATGCACTTCCTCGCGGCGCTGGGCAACCACCCGAGGATGCGCAGCGTGCTCTGCCTGTTCGAGGGCGTCGCCACCGGCGCGGCCGATGGCTGGTGGCGCATGAAGGACAGGCCCGCGTCCACGCTGCTGCACCTGGGCCCCGGCCTCGCCAACGGGCTGGCGAACATCCACAACGCGCGGCGTGCTTCGTCGGGCATGGTCAACGTGGTCGGCGAGCACTCGGCCTCGCATCTGAAATACGACCCGCCGCTGACCTCGGACATCGAGGGCCTCGCGCGGCCGCTCAGCCACTGGGTGCGCCGCGCCGACTCGGCCAGCGGCATCGCCCGGGACACGGCCCAGGCCGTCGCCAAGGCCAGCGAGCACCCGGGCCAGATCGCCGCGCTGATCCTGCCGGGGGACTGCTCCTGGCAGGACGCAGGCCCCTCGCAGCCGCTGCCGCCCGCCACCGTACCCAGCCGCAAGGCGCCGAACCTTGCGCGCATCGAGCACGTCGCGCGCGTGCTGCGCTCGGGCGAGCCGGCCCTCATCATCCTCGCCAACAAGGCCACGCGTGGCGCGGCGCTGGACAAGGCCGGCCGCGTCGCCGCCGCCACCGGCGCGCGCCTGGGCTCGCAGTTCTTCACGGCGCGCATCGAGCGCGGCGCCGGCCGCGTGCCCATCGAGCGCATCCCCTATGCGGTCGCGCAGGCGCAGGCCTTTTTGCAAGGCATCAAGCACCTCATCACCGTCGAGACGCGCGAGCCGGTCGCCTTCTTCGCCTACCCCGGCAAGCCCAGCCTGATGAAGGCCGAGGGCACGCTGGTGCATCCGCTGGTCGAGGCCGACGAGGACAGCGAACTCGCCTTCGACATGCTGCTCGACGCGCTCGGCGCCACCGGCACGGCGCCGCGTCTGCAGGCACGCATCGACACGCCCCCGCCCCAGGGCACGCTCAACCCGACGAGCGTCGCGCACGCGCTGGCGGCGGCCATCCCCGAGGGCTGCATCGTCGTGGACGAGTCGCTGACGACCGGCCGCGAATCCATGGGCCTGACCATGGGCGCGCGCCCGCACGACCTCATCAACAACATGGGCGGCTCCATCGGCTATGCGACGCCGGTGGCCGTCGGCGCGGCGCTGGCCTGCCCGCAGCGGCGCGTGTTCTGCATGGTCGGGGACGGCTCGGCCATGTACACCATCCAGTCGCTGTGGACGCAGGCCCGCGAGGGGCTGAACGTCACGACCATCATCTTCGCCAACAACAGCTACGCGATCCTGAAGGCCGAGTACGCAAACATGGGCGCGGGCACGCCGAACGCGCAGGCGCTGTCCATGATCGACATCGACCGCCCGCGCATCGACTGGCAGGCCATGGCCCGCAGCATGGGCGTGCCGGCCGTGGCGGTGGATACGGCGGAAGGCTTTCACCAGGCGCTCGTCGATTCCACGCGCGAGCCCGGCCCCCGGCTCATCGAAGTCCGGCTCTAACGAAATATCCATGGAGACACGCATGACCGGCACCCCCACGCTGCGCACCAACCTCGCCGACTACGCCACCACCCGGGCGATGAAGGACGGCCGCGTCGCGTCCGAACTCGTCCACCTCGACTACTGCGGCCCGACGCCCGCGCACAACGGCTTCAAGGCCATGGTGCGCGAGAACAAGTTCGACGCGGGCGAACTCGCCATCGTCACCTACCTGCAGGCCAGAGCCTATGGCAAGCCCTATGTGCTGCTGCCCGCGCCGGTCTCGGGCCGCTTCCAGCACCACTGCGCCGGCTTCAACCTCGACTTCGGCCACCTCGACCCCAAGGACATCGAGGGCCGCCAGGTCGGCGTGCGCACCTATGCGCAGACCACCGGGCTGTGGATACGCGGCATCCTGCGCCACGAGTACGGCGTCGATCTCGACAAGGTGACCTGGATGACGCTCGGCGACGGCCACCTCGCCGAATACCAAGACCCCGCCAACTGCGTGCGCCTGCCGGCCGGCTCGTCCATCCCCGACATGATGATGAAGGGCGAACTCGCCGCCGCCCTGCTCGGCGAGGACATGCCGAAAGACCCGCGCGTGCGCACCCTCGTGCCCGACGCGCAGGACGCCGCCCGGGCCTGGTTCGCGCGCGAGGGCGTGGTGCCCATCAACCACATGTTCGTCGTCCACGAGCGCATCTCGCGCGAGCACCCCGAGATCGTGCGCGACCTCTACCGCATGCTCGCCGCCAGCCGTGCGCTGGCCGAGGGCCTGCCAGCCGCCTTCCCGCCTCTCGGCGTCGAGGCCAACCGCAAGGGCCTGCAGCTCGCCATCGACTGGGCGCTGGATCAGAAGATCATCCCGCGCAGACTCAGCGTGGATGAACTCTTCGACGATGTGACCGGCGCGCTGGATTGAGCCATGCCCCCGGGGCGCGCACTCCCGCTCGTGGCCGTGGGTAATATCGCCCGCAGCTGTTCCACGAGCCTTGCCACGATGCCCCGGACTCCCCACGAATCGAGCCCCGCCGCCGCGCCGGCGCCGGTGCCCAAGGTGCGCCTCTACGTCGAGCGCCCGGAGCGGCAGGAAGCCTGGTTCGTCAACGTCGGCCACGTCACCGAGGGCGGCCGGCGCCGCACCGCGCCGCATGCGCACCCGGCCTATGGGCAGGTCATCTTCGTGCGCATCGGCCGCGGCGTAATGAACCTCGAAGGCCAGAGCGTCCCCTTCGAGGGCCCCTGCGCGCTGCTGCTGCCCAACGAGTGCGTACACGGCCTGGAGTACGAGATCGACGTGGACCGCTGGGTCGTCACCGTCGAGGAGACCTATCTGCGCCAGATCAACGCCAAGCTGCCCGAGTTCATCCAGCTCTGGACCGAGCCGCGCGTGATCCCGCTGACCTACAGCGACGAGGCTCCTGCGGACGTGTATGCGCTGATCCGCCGCCTGGAGCAGGAAGTGCGCTCCAAGGCGCTGGGCCATGTGATCGGCACCGAGTCGCTGCTGACCTCGCTGCTGCTGCTGCTGGTGCGTGGCATCCGCCTCGACCAGATCGACAAGGAAGGCGCGACGCGCAACGCGATCCGCCTCGCCGACCGCTTCCGCGAACTGATCCAGCAGCACTACCGCGACAACCTGCGGCTGCAGAACTATGCGTCGATGATGGCGGTCTCGCCCGCGCAACTGCGCGCCGCCTGCGTGGCCGCCACGGGCCTGAGCCCGACCAAGCTGATCCACGCCCGCCTCATCATGGAAGCCAAGCGCAACCTGATCTTCGGCGACCTCTCCATCGAACAGATCGCCTACGGCCTGGGCTTCATCGACACGGCCTATTTCACGCGCTTCTTCCGCAAGGAAGTGGGCCAGTCGCCCAGCCAGTTCCGCGCCGCGTCTCGCACGCAGGCTGCTTGAGCGCTGCATCGGGTTGGGCGCAGGAGGACGGGGTGGCCTGATGCTCCGTGTCCCCCGGGGCCGCTGCGCGTCCCCTCCTCCTTTACCTGCGCATCAGGCCACCCCGTCCTCCTGCTTTTCGTTGCGCTCGGTTTCGTCGTAGAAAACCGGTGGTGGAAGCGCCGGAGCGTGGGGGTGGGCAATTGCGCAAGTAAAGGAGGAGGCCCGCGCAGCGGGCCGGGGGACATGGAGCAATTGCCCACCCCCGCGCCCCGGCGCCATCCCGACCTCCGCAGAGGCACACGAAAAGTGCCAGTGAATCTCCGATTCGTGTAGGGCCGCGCGCGGGGGCTGCGGCTTATCCTGCCTTCAAGCTGGCGCCGAGACGCCATGCAGCATCGCAGGAGACTCTGGATGAACTTGCCCTCGCTGGGGCGCGCGCTGTGCGGCATCGTCGCCGCGCTGGCGCTGCTCCAACAGCCCACCCGGGCCGAGACGCCCGCTTGTGTGGCGCCGCTGCTGGCCTACGCCGGCACCGAGGGCGCGGGCCTGCATGCGCTGCGCGTCTGCGACGGCGCGCTGCAGGATCTCGGCGCGGTGGCCGACGTAGCGCGGCCGCGCTGGCTGCTGGCGCACGGGGCCACGCTCTACGTCGCCAGCGACCCGGCCGGTGCCGAGGGCCAGGTGCTGGCCTTCGGCATCGACCGCGCCAGCGCCGCGCTGCAGCCCTTGAACGCCGTGGGCAGCGGCGGCGCGGGCGCCACGCATCTGGCGCTGGACGCGGCCTCGCAGACGCTGCTGGCGGCCAATTTCAGCGCCGGCTCGGTGGCGAGCTTCGCGGTCGAGGACGATGGCCGCGTCGGCGCGCGCGTGTCGCTGCTGCAGGCCATGGGCTCGGGCCCGCACAAGCGTCAGGCCAGTGCGCATGCGCATGGCGCGGCCTTCGACCCCACGGGCCGCTTCGTGCTGGTGCCCGATCTCGGCGCCGACCGCGTGTTCGTCTACGGTTTCGACCGCACGCGCCACGCGCTGCAGGCCGACCCGCCGCGCGCCCTCGCGCTGCCGCCGGGCAGCGGCCCGCGCCGCGCGGTCTTTGGCCGCGACGGGCGTCACGTCCATGTGCTCAACGAGCTGAGCGCCGAGATCGTCACGCTGGGCTGGACGGCCGGCGCGCGCCTCGCGCCGCAGCAGACGCTGGCGCTGAATGGCGAGGGTTTTCAGGGTACGCGCAGCGCGTCCGAACTGCTGCTGAGCGCCGATGGCCGCTTCGCCTATGCGGCCGACCGGGGCGAGGGCGCGCTGCGGGTCTATGGCATCGACGCCGACAGCGGCCGGCTCAGCCCGCTGCAAAGCCTGCCCAGCGGCGGCGATGCGCCCTGGGCGCTCGCCATCGACGCCTCGGGCCGCTGGCTGCTGGTGGCGAACTTGCGCAGCCGGCGCATCCACCTCTTTCGCATCGACCCCGCGAGCGGGCGCCTGAGCGACACCGGGCAGTCCGTGGAGATGCCCGGCCCGCTCAGCCTCGCCTTCGTGAACTGAACCGGAGACAACAGAACCATGGACCGCCGACTCTTCCTCACCGGTGCCGCCGCGCTGACGCTGGCAAAGACATCGCGCGCCGCGACGACCGAGAAGCCGCTGCTGCTGAACCGTATCGGCCCGTCCGCGTCGCAGATCTACATCGCCGATGCTGACGGCACGAACGAGCGCAAGCTGATCGACAGCGGCACGCTGGACTACAACGCCTCGTTCTCGGCCGATGGCGCATGGATCGTGTTCACGTCCGAGCGCGACGGCCTCGGCAACTCCAACCTCTACCGCGCCCGCGTCGATGGCAGCGAGGTCGAGCGTCTGACCGACTCGCCCGCCGTCGAGGACGCCGCCGCGCTGTCGCCGGACGGCACGCAGGTCGCCTTCGTCAGCACGCGCGACGGCTACCGCGCCAATATCTGGGTGATGGACTTGAAGACGCGCCGGCTGCGCAATCTGACCGGCGTCAAGGGCATCGAGTCCGACGACCTGGACAAGACCCCCAGCGGCTTCTTCCGTCCGAGCTGGTCGCCGGACGGGCAGTGGCTGGCCTTCTCGTCCGACCGCAACACGTCCTGGAAGGGCCACCACGACGGCGCCGGCTGGGAGCACACGCAGGCGCTCAGCATCTACGTCATCCGCGCCGACGGCACGGGCTTCCGCCAGGTGGCGATGCGGCCGGACTATTGTCAGGGCTCGCCCAAGTGGTCACCGGACGGCAAGCGCATCGTGTTCTACGAGACCCTGTCCGAATACACCTACTGGGTGCTGCGTCCCGACCTGCTGCCCCGGATCGACTCGCAGATCGTCTCCGTGGCCGTGGACAGCGGCGCGCGCGAGGTCCACACCAGCTGGCCGGGCTTCAAGATCAGCCCGCAATACCTGAGCAATGACGAGATCGCCTACCGCTGCAAGGGCGGGCCGGGCGAGGGGCTGTACGTCACCGCCGCCGGCCAGGCGCCGGTCAAGATCGCCAATCTGCGCACGCCCTGCTGGTCGCCGGACGGCAAGCGCCTGGTCTACGAGAAGTTCACCTGGCGCGGCTGGAAGCAGAACCAGCCCCTCTATAGCTGGGACGCCAGCCGCGAGTACCGCTACACCGACGTGTGGCCGGCGTTCTCGCACGACGGCTGGCTGGCGCTGACGGCCAAGGGCGAGGACTCGTCGGTGGACGTGATGCGCGCCGACGGCAGCGAGCGCCGCCGCATCTACGACGTGACGCGCCAGAGCGGGCTCGACCCGACCCTCGTCAAGCGCGGGCTGGCCGGCGCCTTCTACCCGGTCTGGTCGCCGGACGGCGAGTGGCTGGTGTTCGGCCTCGGCCAGTGGTTCACGCAGCGCGGCAAGGGCACGGCGAAGCTGATGCGCGTGCGCCGCGACGGCACGGGGCTGGAGCAGCTCACCGACGACAGCATCTTCAACGCCGGTTTCCCGAGCTACTCGGCGGACGGCAAGGAAGTGGCCTTCCGCATCGCCGACCCCGACCCCAACAGTGCCGCGCTGGGCGGCATCGCGGTGCTCAACCTCGACACGCGCAAGGTGCGCGTCATCGCGCGCGGCTACGACAACCTGCCGGTCTGGTCGCCGGACGGCAGCCGCATCATGTTCACGCGCGGCGTGCGGATCGCCGGCACCAAGTGGTCCAACTTCGACATCTTCACCGTGCGCCCCGACGGCTCCGACCTGCAGCGCCTGACCACGCACGCGTCCAGCGACGGCCACGCGGTCTGGACCAACGGCGGCAAGCAGATCCTGTGGAACGCCGCCCAGGCCGGCTACCGCGACGAAGCCTGCCACTATGACAACACCTTCCAGCCCTACGGCCAGCTTTTCATCATGGATGCGGACGGGCGCAACAAGCGCCAGCTGACCGACAACATCTGGGAAGACTCGACGCCGCAGTACGTGCCGCCGAACGCGCGCTAACGCCATAACGAACCCGTCATGTGGCACCGATTGCGGCGCCGCTGGCGGAGCCCTGCCCGAATCAACAACAGGAGACAACCGATGAACCACTACCAAGGACGCCTGACCCGCGTCTGCGCCGCCAGCCTGCTCGCCCTCGCCGGCATGGCCCACGCGCAGGACGCCGCCGAAGCCCCGCAGCAGATCGAGAAGGTCGTCATCACCGGCTCGCGCGTCGTCACCAATGGCGACAGCAGCCCCTCGCCGGTGACCGTGATGCGCGCCGACGAGCTGCTGGCGTCCAAGCCCGGCGCCACGCTGGCCGAGGCGCTCAACAGCCTGCCGGTGTTCGCCGGCTCGCGCGGCGCGACGAGCAACCCGACGACGACCGGCAGCGCCGCCGGCGGCAACGGCTCGGCCAACCAGCTCAATCTGCGCAATATCGGCGCCACCCGCACCCTGGTGCTGATGGACGGCAAGCGCGTGCCGCCGACGCTCTACAACGGCGTGGTGGACGTGGACCTGATCCCGCAGATGTTCGTCGAGCGCGTGGACGTGGTGACGGGCGGCGTGTCGGCCGTCTATGGCTCGGACGCGATGAGCGGCGTCGTCAACTACCTCATCAACCGCAAGTTCAACGGCGTCAAGGCCGAGGCCAGCTACGGCCTGTCCGAAAAGGGCGACGCGGGCCGCACTTCGGCCGGCGTGGCCTGGGGCGCCAGCGTGGCGCCGGGCCTGCACCTGGAAGCGGGCTTCGAGTACCGCAAGCAGGACGGCATCGACAAGCGCAGCAGCCGCGACTGGCTCACGCAATGGGGCGTGACCGGCGCCGGCACCGCCGCCAACCCCTATGTGCTGCAGAGCAATCTGCGCCAGAAGGACTTCCCCTTCGGCGGCGTCATCACCAGCGGCGCGCTGGCGGGCCAGGTCTTCAAGAGCAATGGCGTGCTCAGCCCCTTCGTCGCGGGCACGGCCACCGGCACCTCGTCCATCCAGATCGGCGGCGATGGCGGCTACTGGGACGCCAGCCTGATGTCCGCACTGGAAGGCAAGCAGTTCTTCGGCCGCGCGGACTACCAGCTGTCCGACGAGGTGCGCAGTTATCTGCAGGTCTCCGGCAACCTCAAGACCAACAGCAACTGGGCCGAGACGCCGCAGCTCTCGGGCGTCACCCTGCGCCGCAGCAATGCCTTCCTGCCCGAGGACGTGCGCGCGCAGCTGCCGGCGTCGGAATCGACCTTCCGCTTCAGCAAATTCATGGCCGACGTGCCGCGCTCCAACGCGGTGGCGGATTCCAGCCAGTGGGTCGCCATGGCCGGCCTCGAAGGCAAGCATGGCGGCCTGAACTGGAACGTCGATGCCGTCCACGGCCGCTCGCGCCTGACGACGGCGCTGAACAACGTCATCAACCGCCAGTCCCTCGCGGCGGCGCTCGATGCCGTCAGCGTCAACGGCAGGATCGTCTGCAACATCACCGTCACCAACCCCAGCCTCGCCGACGACTGTGTGCCGCTGAACGTCTTCGGCCCCAATGCGGCGTCCGCCGCCGCCATCGACTACGTGACCGACACGGTGAACTTCGGCTCCACGACGACGATGGACGACGTCTCGGCCCAGGTCAGCGCCAGCCCCTTCTCCACCTGGGCCGGTCCGGTGACGACGGCGCTGTCCGGCGAATGGCGCAAGGTCTCGTTCAGCTCCACGAGTTCCTCGCGGCCCACCGACCTCGTCAACTGCGCGGGCCTGTCGCTGAACTGCACGGCCGGCACGGTGCGCAACGAATACGTCTTCGGCGAGACGCCCCAGGGCGTCAGCCAGAGCGTCTGGGAAGTGGCCGGCGAAGTGGACGTGCCGCTGCTGAAGGATGCCGCCTTCGCCAAGGCCCTCAACCTCAATGCCGCCGCGCGCGACACCCACTACGACACCAGCGGCGCCTACAAGACCTGGAAGCTGGGCATGGACTGGCATGTGCTGGACTCGCTGCGCTTGCGCGTCACGCGCTCGCGCGACATCCGCGCCCCGACGCTGTACGACCTCTTCGCGCCCACGTCCATCGTGCAGGTGCGCCCCACCGACCTGCTGACCGGCCTCACGCCCACGGTGCCGCAGTACGACCAGTCCAACCCCAAGCTCACGGCCGAGATCGGCAACACGACGACCGTGGGCCTGGTTTGGAAGCCCCTGCCCAAGGTCAGCTTCGCGGTGGACGCCTACCGCATCCGCATCAGCGACGCGGTGACGCAGGTGGCCGGCTCCACCACGGCCTTCCAGCAGCTCTGCTACGCCAGCGGCGGCTCCTCGCCCTACTGCGCGATGCAGACGCGGCCCAATGGCTTCGCCGACGGCTCGGCCGCCAACGCCGTGACCGCCTGGTACACCAGCTACATCAACATCGCCGAAGTCGAGACCTATGGCCTGGACCTGGAAGCCAACGTCGCCGGCAAGCTCTTCGACCGCCCGGCCTCGCTGCGCGTGCTGACGGCCTGGCAGCCCCACGTCTACTACCGCCAGCCCGGCGTCACCACGGTAGACCAGGGCGGCGTGGCCTTCGGCTCGCTCGGCCTCGCGTCCACGCCGGCCGTGCGCGTGTCGGCCTTCTTGCGCTTCAAGCCGGCCGAGGCGCTCAGCGTCGAGGTGGGCCAGCGCTGGCGCAGCGCGATGAAGCTGGGCGGCGACCCGACGCAGGTCTGGGTGGACAACCACATGGCGTCCTTCGGCACCACCAGCGTCAACGTCGCCTGGGACTTCGGCGTGGGCGATGCGGACGCCCAGGTCTATCTGAACATCGACAATCTTTTCAACCGCAACCCGCCGCCCGGCGCCTTCTCGGGCAACGGCACCCGCGCCGGCCTGCGCGACGGCTTCTCGCCGGCAGACGACCCGCGCGGCCGCTACTTCACCGTCGGTGCTCGAATGAGCTTTTGATTCACAGCAAGGCCTTCCATGTTCCACAACTTCATCAACGGCGAATGGCTGGCAGGCGCGTCCGTCTCGCGCAACGTCAACCCGTCCGACACCCGCGACCTGATCGGCGACTACGCGCAGGCCGACGCCGCGCAGACCCAGCTCGCCATAGCCGCCGCCAGCGCCGCCTTCCCGGCCTGGAGCCTCTCCACGCCGCAGCAGCGCTTCGACATCCTCGATGCCGTCGGCAGCGAAATCCTCGCCCGCAAGCAGGAACTCGGCGACCTGCTGGCGCGCGAGGAAGGCAAGACCCTGCCCGAGGCCGTCGGCGAGGTCGCGCGCGCCGGCAGCATCTTCAAGTTCTTCGCCGGCGAGGCGCTGCGCCCATACGGCGAGGCCCTGCCCTCGGTGCGGCCGGGCGTGGGCATCGAGGTCACGCGCGAGCCGCTCGGCGTCGTCGGCCTCATCACGCCGTGGAACTTTCCCATCGCCATCCCGGCCTGGAAGATCGCGCCCGCGCTGGCCCACGGCAACTGCGTCGTCTTCAAGCCGGCCGACCTGGTGCCCGGCTCGGCCTGGGCGCTGGCCGAGATCCTGTCGCGCAGCGGCCTGCCGGCGGGCGTGTTCAACCTCGTGATGGGGCGCGGCACCGAGGTCGGCGCCGCGCTGCTGGCGGACGAGCGCGTGGCCGCCATCAGCTTCACCGGCTCCGCCGCCACGGGCCGGCGCGTCGCGCAGGCCTGCATCGCGCGCATGGCCAAGTTCCAGCTGGAGATGGGCGGCAAGAACCCGATGGTCGTGCTCGACGACGCCGACCTCGACGTGGCCGTGAACGCCGCCGTCAACAGCGGCTTCTTCTCCACCGGCCAGCGCTGCACGGCGTCCAGCCGGCTGATCGTCACCGAGGGCATCCACGACCGCTTCGTCGCCGCGATGCAGGCGCGCATGGGCCGGTTGAAGATCGACGACGCCCGCCGCCCCGGCACCGACATCGGCCCCGTCGTGGACGAGCGCCAGCTCGCGCAGAACCTCGATTACGTCGGCATCGCCCAGGCCGAGGGCGCGCGCCTGGCCTGCGGCGGCGAGGCCCGGCCCACGGGCAGCGACGGCCAGCCCGGCTTCTATATGGCGCCCGCCCTCGTCACCGAGACGACGCCGGCCATGCGCATCAACCGCGAGGAAGTCTTCGGCCCGGTCGTCAGCGTGCTGCGCGCGCGCGACTACGAGCACGCGCTGGCGCTGGCCAACGACACCGAATTCGGCCTGGCGGCCGGCATTGCGACGACCTCGCTGAAGCACGCCACACACTTCAAGCGCCATGCGCAGGCCGGCATGGTGATGGTCAATCTGCCGACGGCCGGCGTGGACTACCACGTGCCCTTCGGCGGCCGCAAGGGCAGCAGCTACGGCCCGCGCGAGCAGGGCCGGCACGCGGCGGAGTTCTATACGACGGTGAAGACGGCCTATACGGCGGCATGACGGCGGCATGACGGCGGCTTGATTACATTGCGGGTCATGAGCCTGACCCTGCGCCGAGTCAAACCCGCCGATGCGGCGGCCATCGCCGAACAGTTCGCCGACCCCGAGGTGTACGCCGGCACGCTGCAACTGCCCTATGCGAGCGAGGAGCTCTGGGCGCAGCGCATCGCCGGCATGAACCCGCCCGCCGCCGGCTCCAACGAACTGGTGCTGGCCGCCGTGCTGGACGACAAGCCCGTCGGCATGGCCGGCCTGCACCCGGTCGGCCCCTCGGTGCGCCGCCGTCACGTGATGATGCTGGGCATCACCGTCGCCCGCGCAGCCCAAGGCCAGGGCATCGGCGACGCGCTGATGACGGCGCTGCTGGACTACGCGGACAACTGGGCGCAGATCCTGCGCATCGAGCTGACCGTCTTCCACGACAACGCCCGCGCGATCCGGCTCTACGAGCGCCACGGCTTCGAGCACGAGGGCCGGCTGCGCGCCGACGCGCTGCGCCACGGCGTCTACGAGGACGTGCTGATGATGGGGCGGCTGCATCCGAAGCAGCCGCTGGTGCGTCAGGGCAAAGGCTGACCGCGCGCCGCGACGTAGAGCCGGTACCACTCATCGCGGCCGAGTTGCACGCGCGTCGCGTCGCCGCAGGCGCGGATGCGTTCGGCGTTGCCGCTGCCGATGACCGGCTGGATGCCGGCTGGGTGGCGCAGCAGCCAGGCCAGCAGGACGGCGTTGGGCGTCGTGCGGTGCGTCTCGGCCAGTTCATGCACGGCCTGCGCGGCGGGCGAGGCGGCGCGGTCGTTGAAGCGGCCCTGCGCCAGCGCGCCCCAGGCTTGCAGTTGCACGCCGTGGCGCTGCGCGTATTCCAGCGTGCCGGCCCAGGCGGCCGTGCCGGGCCGGGCGGCGGCCTGCGGGTCGTTGAAGGTCGTGCCGGCGTCGAAGGCGTCGAGCTTGGCGAGGCTCAATTCCAGTTGGTTGACGACCAGGGGCTCGTCCAGCGCCGCTTGCAGCCAGCCCATCTGGCCGGCGTGCATATTCGAGACGCCGAGGTGGCCGACCTTGCCCTGGGCGCGCAGCCGGCCGAAGGCGTGGGCGATGTCGGCGGGCTGCATCAGCGCGTCGGGGCGGTGCAGCAGCAGGATGTCGAGGTGCTCGATGCCGAGGCGCTGCAGGATGCCCTCGACGCTGCGCTCGATGTGCTCGGCGCCGAGGTCGTAGCGGCCGGGCAGGGCGCCGTCGCCGAAACGGATGCCGCATTTGCTCTGCAGCCGGATGCGGGCGCGCAGGCCGGGGTCGCGCTTCAGCAGCGTGCCGAACACGGACTCGGCCTTGCCGCGGCGGTAGATGTCGGCGTGGTCGAACAGCGTGATGCCGATGTCGAGCGCGGCCTCGACGGCGGCATGGGCCTGGGCCACGTCGGCCTCGGTGACGGGGCCCTCGCCCCAGTCTCCCCCCAAGGCCATGCAGCCGTAGACCAGCGGGCTGGCGTCGATGAGATGGGTGTTGAGCGGGATGGTCATGCGCTCATCATCGCGTAGAGTGCGCTGCATGGCCGACATCCGCATTCACCGAGAACACAGCCTGGGCCTTGCCAAGGCGCGCAAGATCGCCTGGGCCTGGGCCGAGCAGGTCGAGCAGAAATTCGGCATGGATTGCACCGTGCTCGAAGGCGAGGACGGGGACACTGTCGAGTTCACCCGTTCGGGCGTCAAGGGCGAGCTGACCGTCGCGGCCGACCACTTCGAGCTGGTGGCGAAGCTGGGCTTTCTGGTCGGCGCGTTCAAGGGCGCCATCGAGGGCGAGATCGAGAAGGAACTGGACGCGCTGCTGGCGCCCAAGAAAAAGCCGGCTGCCAAAAAGAAGCCGGCTTGATCGGGCAGGGCCCGGATTACTTGAGCGATTCGATCAGGTCGATGTATTGCTGCATCGCATCGTCGGCCGACGTGCCCTTCAGCTCGTTCCACGCATCCCATTTCGCGCGGCCCACCATGTCGGTGAAGCCGGGGCGTTTGCCGTCCACGTCGCCGCTGCTGCCCTGTTTGTAGAGGGCGTAGATTTTCAGCAGCGTCATGTTGTCGGGGCGCTCGGGCAGGTTCTTCGAGTCGGCGACGGCGGCTTCAAATTGGTCTTTCAGGCTCACGGCAGGTCTCCAGGCTTGGTCACAATCGAGTGGTCGTGCGGCCGAGTGTAGGGCTGCCAAAAACAAATCCGAGGAGACTCCGTGGGCCACACCAGCGAACGCATGTCCAAGGTGGATACCGCCTGGCTGCGCATGGACACCGAGGCCAACCTGATGATGATCGTCGGGGTCTGGTCCATCCGCCCGCGCATCACGCTGGCCGCGCTGCGCGAGCGCGTGGCGGAGCGGCTGCTGCAATACCCGCGCTTCCGGCAGCGGGTCGTCGAGGACGCGCTGCTCGGCGCGCAATGGGTGGCCGACCGGGACTTCGACATCGCCCGCCACGTCGTCGCCGAGGTGCCGCTGCCGCTGCGCGGCCAGAGCCGCGACGCGGTGCTGCGCGAGCGCGTCGGCGAGCTGTGCGCGCAGCCGCTGGACCCGGCGCATCCGCTCTGGCAGTTCCAGCTCATCGAGGACATGGGCGACGGCACGAGCGCGCTGATCGCGCGCATCCACCACTGCATCGCCGACGGCATCGCGCTGATCGCGGTGATGCTGTCCATCACCGACGGCGGCAAGGCGCCGCCGAAGCGGGCGCCGAAGGCCCCCGAGGAGCCCCATGAGCAGGACTGGCTGCTCGACGCCTTCCTGCGGCCGATGAGCAATATGACGGTCAAGGCCATCGGCATGACGGGGCGCGGCGTTGCCAAGGGGATGGATCTGGCGATGAGTGGGGCGACGCCGATGGACTCCTCGCTGGAGATGGCCCGCATGGGCTATCAGGCCGTGTCCGACGTGGCCGCCTTCGCGCTGATGCCCGACGATTCGCCGACGCGCTTGAAAGGCAAGCCTGGCGCGAAGAAGACCGTGGCCTGGGACGACAGCCTGCTGCTTGCCGAGGTGAAGGCCGTCGGCAAGGCCCTGGGCGCGTCGATCAACGACGTGCTGCTGGCCTGTGCGGCCGGCGCCATCGGCCAGTACCTGGCCGACCGGGGCGAGGACCCGGCGGGCAAGGAAATCCGCGCGATGGTGCCGGTGAATCTGCGCCCGCTGGAGCAGGCCTGGCAGTTGGGCAACCGCTTCGGCCTCGTGCCCCTGGTGCTGCCCATCGGCATCGCCAACCCCATCGAGCGCCTGTTCGCGGTGCGCGCGCGCATGAGCGAATTGAAGGGCAGCTTCCAGCCGGTGATGGCCTTCGGCCTGCTGTCGGTGGCGGGGCTGCTGATCAAGCCGGTGCAGCACGCGATGCTGAACATCTTTGCGAAGAAGGCGACGGCGGTGATGACCAATGTGCCCGGCCCGGCGCAGGCGCTGAAGTTCTGCGGCGCGACGGTGGAGAAGGTGATGTTCTGGGTGCCGCAGTCGGGCGACATCGGCATGGGCGTCAGCATCCTGACCTATGCCGGCCGCGTGCAGTTCGGCCTCATCACCGACAGCGGCCTGTGCCCCGACCCCGAGGCCATCATCGCCAACTTCGCGCCCGAGTTCGAGAAGCTGCTGATGCTGGCGATGATGCTGCCCTGGGAGCGGGACGGGGCTTGAGCAAAACAAAGGCGCTCCTCGGAGCGCCTTGTCGTTGGGGGCCGCGCAGCCTTACTGCTTCTTCTTGGCCGTCGGGCGGCCGGCGGCGGTGGGGTAGGCGGCCATGACCTTGGCCGGGTCCGCCTTGTTGTCGAGGTAGGCGGCGTACTGCTGCGAGGTGCAGGGCAGCAGCTTGCCGGGCCGGGCCTCGCCCTTGTACTTGCCCTTGGCGTAGACGAACTGGTATTCGTTCGCGGCCACCGGCGTCGAGATGCTGCTGGTGTCGCTGTAGCTCATCGCGCATTCGGCGCGCAGTTCGGCCTGCTCGGGCGTGGCGTTGTTGGCGGCCTGGGAGGCGAAGGCGGTCAGGGCTGCGAGTGCGGGGATCAGGAACTTCATGGCTCGTCTCGTCGGGGGTGGGTGATGGGTGCGGAGCTTACGCCGCGGGGCCCGTGCCCGCACCCCCGAGGGCGCGGGAGCGCCGGTCGTGACGTAGTTCACGTTTCACTCTTCCAGCTCCTCCTTGGCCAGCTCGATGTCGAGCAGTTCCATCGCGTCCATCGCCTCGCAGGCGGCGGCCTCGGCATAGAGCTTCTCGGCTTCCTTCATGCGCTTGTCGCCTTCCAGCATGACGAGGCCGTTGGCGCGTTCGATCCTGGCGATGGCGCTCGTCGGGTTGAGCTTGAGCGCCTGCTCGAACATCTTCAGCCCGGTGGCCGTGTCGGCGCCCTGGGTGCGGCCGAGCAGCTTGCCCACCTTGTCGATGACCTCGGCGTGGAAGGCGCCCAGCGCGATGTGCGCGTCGGCATGCTTGGGGGCCAGTTCGATGGCCGTTTCCAGCGCGCTCTTGACCTTGGCGCCCAGGCCCTGCGCCAGCGCCTTGGCGACGCTGATGCCCTGGCCGTAGCGGCCGAGCGCATAGGCCTGCCAGTAGTAGGCATTGGGGTTCTTCGGCTCCTCGGCCTGCTGGGCTTCGGCCCGCTCGGCGATTTCCAGGAACATCTCCAGCTTCACCTTCTCCTTCTTTTCGAGGTAGTTGGCGTAGATGCCCTGGGCCTTGTTCGCCACGGTGATGCCGGCGCCGCCCGCCGCCAGGCCCGCGTCGTAGGCGGCCTGGAAGTCGCCGGCATGGAAGTGCAGCCAGGCCTGCACGACGGCGGCGTCTTTCGGCAGGGGCTCGGCGTCGCCGGCATGCAGCCGCGCCCAGTGCTTCTTCAGCGTGGCGGGCGTGTAGGTGAAGGCGCTGTCGTCGTAGGGGAAGGCGGTCCACTTGGCCATGGTTTTGTCTCCTATTGGTAGTTGCCGGCCAACTCGAACAGATGGTCTTTCGAGGCGGGCTCCAGGTAGGGTAGCAGCAGGCTCAGCACATGGAAGGCGCCGCGCAGCAGCGCGCTGCCGGCGCGTTCGGGCTCCAGCGCGTGGCGCGGGTCGCGCACGAATTCGTAGCTCAGCCAGTAACTCAGCACGACCACCATCGCGTTGGCCGTCGGCGCGGCCTCGCGCAGCGCCATCTTGAGCGCGCCGCCCAGGTCCAGGCCCGACAGCAGATGGCGCATCGCCTGCTCCTTGGCCGCGAGCAGGCTCTGGAAATGGGTTTCCAGGCGGCGGTTCTTGAACAGCAGGTCGTTCAGGTCGCGGTAGAGGAAGCGGTATTTCCAGATCAGCTCGAAGAGCATGTGGAAGAACAGCCAGGCGTCCTCGACGTTGCGCACGTTGTCCGCCGCCGCCAGCAGCCGGCCCAGCTCGGCTTCGTAGTGGCCGAACAGCGCGTTGATCAGCTCGTCCTTGGCCGGGTAGTGGTAGTAGAGATTGCCGGGGCTGATCTTCAGCTCGGCCGAGATCAGCGTCGTCGAGACATTGGGCTCGCCGAAGCGGTTGAACAGGTCGAGCGTGACTTCGAGGATGCGCTCGGCGGTGCGGCGGGGGCGTTTGGGCGTTGGCATTTGGGCGTGGGCATGCCGGGGTCATTCTGGCAGTGATCGGCGCGGCAAATGGGCCCACTTCTAGAATCGCCGCCCCATGCCGAACCCTACGCCCGCCATTTCCTTCGAGAACGTCCAGAAAACCTATCGCGGCGGGCAGGTCAGGGCGCTGGACGGCGTCAGCTTCGACATCCAGCCCGGCGAGTTCTTCGGCCTGCTCGGCCCCAACGGCGCGGGCAAGACGACGCTCATCAGCGTGCTCGCCGGCCTGGCCAAAGCCAGCGCCGGCCGCGTGCGCGTGATGGGCCATGACGTGGTGGACGACTACGCCGCCGCGCGCAAGGCCCTCGGCGTGGTGCCGCAGGAACTGGTGTTCGACCCGTTTTTCAGCGTGCGCGAATCGCTGCGCATCCAGAGCGGCTATTTCGGCGTGCCGCGCAACGACGACTGGATCGACGAACTGCTGGAAAACCTGGGGCTGAGCGACAAGGCCCACGCGAACATGCGCCAGCTTTCCGGCGGCATGAAGCGCCGCGTGCTGGTCGCCCAGGCCCTCGTCCACCGTCCGCCCGTCATCGTGCTGGACGAGCCGACGGCCGGCGTGGACGTGGAGCTGCGCCAGACGCTGTGGCAGTTCGTCGCCCGGCTCAACAAGGAAGGCCACACGGTGCTGCTGACCACGCACTACCTCGAAGAAGCCGAGGCGCTGTGCGGCCGCATTGCGATGTTGAAGGCGGGACGCATCGTCGCGCTCGACCGCACCTCGCAACTGCTGGCCGGCACGGCGTCCACGATGCTGCGCTTCAAGACCGACGCGGCGCTGCCGGCCGCGCTCGCCGCGCGGGCGCGCGTGACGGGCCGCATCGCGCAGATCAGCGCACACGACGCGGCCGAGGTCGAGTCCCTCCTCGCCACGCTGCGCGCGGCCGGCGTGCCGGTCGAAGACCTGGAGATCGGCCGCGCCGACCTCGAAGACGTGTTCCTCGGCATCATGAACGGAGCCCACGCATGAGCCCCGCACGGCCGCCCGAAGGGGCTCATTCCCGCTTGGCGGGACAGCGCGAAGCGCGACGGGTGCCACTATTCAGCGGCGCGGCAACCTTGTTCAAGAAGGAAGTGCTGCGCTTCTGGAAGGTCGCCTTCCAGACCGTCGCCGCGCCGGTGCTGACGGCGGTGATGTACCTCGTCATCTTCGGCCACGCGCTGGAATCGCATGTGCGGGTCTACGACCAGGTCAGCTACACGAGCTTTCTGATTCCCGGCCTCGTGATGATGAGCGTGCTGCAGAACGCCTTCGCCAACAGCTCGTCCAGCCTGATCCAGAGCAAGATCACCGGCAACCTCGTGTTCCTGCTGCTGACGCCGCTGTCGCCTGCGGCCTGGTTCGTCGCCTATGTCGGCGCGGCCGTGCTGCGCGGGCTGGCGGTGGGCCTGGGCGTGCTGCTGGTGACGCTGTGGTTCGCGCCGCCCGGGCTCTACCACCTCGGCTGGGTGCTGAGCTTCGCGCTGCTGGGCGCGGGCCTGATGGGCTCGCTGGGCGTCATCGCCGGCCTGTGGGCCGAGAAGTTCGACCAGATCGCCGCCTTCCAGAACTTCATCGTCATGCCGATGACCTTTCTGTCCGGCGTGTTCTATTCGGTGCATTCGCTGCCCGGCATCTGGCACGAGGCCAGCCGGCTCAACCCCTTCTTCTACATCGTGGACGGCTTCCGCTGCGGCTTCTTCGGCATCAGCGACGTGTCGCCGTGGCTCAGCCTGGGTGTCGTCTCGGCCAGCTTCGCGGTCACGGCGGGGCTGGCTTTGTGGCTGCTGAAGAAGGGCTACAAGATCCGTTCCTGAAGGATGGTTTGCGCAGCCCCGAAGGGGGCCGCGCGAACCCTTCCTAGAATCCCGGGTTTTCCAGCAGGAGCCCCGTGATGGCCGACCCGACCCCGCAAGAAGTGCGCGATTTCATCGCCGCAGGGCTGCCCTGCGCGCATCTGGAAGTCGAGGGCGACGGGCGGCATTTCTTCGCCACCATCGTGTCCGCCGAGTTCACCGGGCTGACGCGCATCAGGCGCCACCAGCGTGTCTACGCCGCCTTGGGCGAACGCATGCGCGAGCAAATCCATGCGCTGTCGATGAAGACGCTGACGCCCGAGGAGTTCCAGTGAGCGGGCTCACGCTGGCGCTCTCCAAGGGCCGCATCTTTGAAGAAACCCTGCCGCTGCTGCGCGCCGCCGGCATCGAGGTGCTGGAAGACCCCGAAACCTCGCGCAAGCTGATCCTGCCGACCAACCGCGACGGCGTGCGCGTCGTGCTCGTGCGCGCCAGCGACGTGCCGACCTATGTGCAATACGGCGGCGCCGACCTCGGCGTGGCCGGCCGCGACGTGCTGCACGAGCAGGCCCTCGCGCAGGGCGGCTCGCACGGCCTCTACCAGCCGCTCGATTTGAAGATCGCCCGCTGCCGCATGAGCGTCGCCGTGCGCGCCGACTTCGACTACGCGACGGCCGTCAAGCAGGGCTCGCGGCTGCGCGTCGCCACCAAATACACCGAGATCGCGCGCCAGCACTTCGCCGACAAGGGCGTCCACGTCGATCTCATCAAGCTCTACGGCTCGATGGAACTCGCGCCGCTGACCGGCCTGGCCGACGCCATCGTGGACCTGGTGTCCACCGGCGGCACGCTGCGCGCGAACAAGCTGGTCGAGGTCGAGCAGATCATGGACATTTCGTCCCGCCTCGTCGTCAACCAGGCCGCGCTGAAACTGAAGCGCGACGCGCTGCGGCCGCTGATCGACGCCTTTGCGAAGGCTATTGCATGACGCTCATCCGCCAACTCTCGACCGCCGCCGCCGACTTCGCCGTCGAGTTCGAGCGCCTGCGCCACTGGTCGGCCGAGACTGATGCGGCCATCGAAGGCCGCGTCGCAGAAATCCTGGCCGACGTGCAGAAGCGCGGCGACGCCGCCGTGCTCGACTACACCGCCCGCTTCGACCGCGTGCAGGCCGCCAGCGTCGCTGCGCTGGAAATCACGCAAGCCGAGCTGCAAGCCGCGCTGGCCGCCATCACGCCCGCGCAACGCGACGCGCTGCAAGCCGCCGCCCGCCGCGTCCGCGCATACCACGAGCGCCAGCTCGACGCCTGCGGCCGCAGTTGGCACTACCGCGACGAGGACGGCAACCTGCTCGGCCAGAAGGTCACGCCGCTGGATCGCGTCGGCCTCTACGTGCCCGGCGGCAAGGCCGCCTACCCGAGCAGCGTGCTGATGAACGCGATTCCCGCACACGTCGCCGGCGTGCCCGAAATCATCATGGTCGTGCCGACGCCGGACGGCCAGCGCAACCCGCTCGTGCTGGCCGCCGCCGCCGTGGCCGGCGTGCATCGCGTGTTCACCCTCGGCGGCGCGCAGGCCGTCGCCGCGCTGGCCTACGGCACGGCCACGGTGCCGCGCGTGGACAAGATCACCGGCCCGGGCAATGCCTACGTCGCCTCGGCCAAGAAGCATGTGTTCGGCCAGGTCGGCATCGACATGATTGCCGGCCCGAGCGAGATCCTCGTCATCGCCGATGGCACGACGCCGCCCGACTGGGTGGCGATGGACCTGTTCAGCCAGGCCGAGCACGACGAACTGGCGCAGAGCATCCTGCTCTGCCCCGATGCCGCCTACCTCGACGCCGTGCGCGCCAGCATGCAGCGCCTGCTGCCCGCACTGCCGCGCGAGGCCACCATCCGCGCGTCGCTGCAAGGCCGCGGCGCGCTGGTCCTGACTCGCTCGATGGAAGAGGCGTGCGAGATCAGCAACGCCATCGCCCCCGAGCACCTGGAAATCAGCGCCGCCGAGCCGCAGCGCTGGGAGCCGCTGCTGCGCCACGCCGGCGCGATCTTCCTGGGCGCGTACACGAGCGAGAGCCTCGGCGACTACTGCGCCGGGCCCAACCACGTGCTGCCCACGGCCGGCACCGCGCGCTTCTCGTCGCCGCTGGGCGTCTACGACTTCCAGAAGCGCAGCAGCCTCATCGAGGTCAGCGCCGAGGGCGCGCAGGGCCTGGGCCGCATCGCGTCCGAACTGGCGCATGGCGAGGGCTTGCAGGCGCATGCGCGCGCGGCGGAGTTGCGGCTCAAGCCCTGATTGTCGGAACACGAAGTTCGTGCAACACGAACTTCGTGTAATCTCCTACCCATGAAGAATGTCACCGTGTCGATGGACGATGCCGTGGCCGAGTGGGCCCGGCTGGAAGCCGCGCGGCGCAACACCAGCGTGTCGCGTCTGATCGGCGAGATGCTGGCCGAGAAGATGCGGCACGACGACGCCTACGAACGCGCGATGCAGGACTGGCTGCACCGCGAGCGCAGCTGGTCGTCCGACGGTCAGCCCTATCCGGGCCGGGAGCCGCGATGAGCGCCGACGCCGATCCCGTCTTCGTCGATACCTCGGTGCTGCTGTTCAGCGAGGACGGCGCGCGCCCGGCCGAGCGCGAGCGCGTGCTGGCCTGGCTGTGCCACCTCTGGGCCACGCGCGGCGGCCGCGTCTCGGTGCAGGTGCTGGCCGATTTCTACGCGCTCGCCACGCAGCGCGTGAACCCGCCGATGCCGCAGGGCGACGTGCGCGCCGAGGTGCGCCGCTACCAGCACTGGAAGCCCTGGGCCGCCGACCAGGCCACCGTCGAATCCGCCTGGTCGCTGGAAAGCCGCTTCGGCCTGCCGTTTGCCGACGCCCTCGTCGTCGCCAGCGCCAAGGCGCAGGGCTGCACACGGCTGCTCAGCCTCGCGCTGCCGCACGAGGCGCAGTACGACAGCGTGCAGGTGCTCAACCCTCTCGTCGCGCAGCCATGACCACGCTTGACCAAGCCCTCGCCCGCATCCGCCCCGACGTGCGCGCCGCCCATGCCTACGCGGTGCAGCCCGCCGCCGGCCTCGTGAAGCTGGACGCGATGGAGAACCCCTACCGCCTGCCGCCCGCGCTGCAACGGGCGCTGGGCGAGCGCCTCGGCGCCGTCGCGCTGAACCGCTACCCCGCCGAGCGCACCGCCGAACTGGCGCGCGCGCTGGCCCGGCATGCGGGCGTGGGCGCGGATGTTGGCGATGGGGTCGGCGTCACGCTCGGCAATGGCTCGGACGAGCTGATCGGCCTGCTGACGCTGGCCGTCGCCCAGCCCGGCGCGACGGTGCTGGCCCCGGTGCCCGGCTTCGTCATGTACGAGGCGCTGGCGCGGCAGCAGCGGCTGGGCTTCGTCGGCGTGCCGCTGCGCGCCGACGACTTCCAGCTCGACGAGGCGGCGATGCTGGCCGCCGTTCGAGAGCACCAGCCCGCGCTGATCTACCTCGCCTACCCGAACAACCCGACCGGCACCCTGTGGGACGCGGCCGTCATCGAACGCATCGCCCGCGCCGCGCCGGGCCTCGTCGTCATGGACGAGGCCTACCAGCCCTTCGCGTCGCAAGACAGCCTTGCGCTGATGGCCAGCCAGCCCAATGTGCTCGTCATGCGCACGATGAGCAAGTTCGGCCTCGCGGGCGTGCGCATCGGCTATCTGCTGGGCGCGGCCGAACTGGTCGATCAGGTCGAGAAGCTGCGCCCGCCCTACAACATCAGCGTGCTGAACGCCGAGGCCGCGCTGTTCGCGCTGGAACACGCCGAGGTCTACGCCGCGCAGGCGGCCGAACTCAAGCGCGAACGCGAACGCGTCTACACGGCCTTGCAGGCGTTGCCCGGCATCGCGCCCTGGCCCAGCCAGGGCAATATGATTTTGGCGAGGGTCGCCGACGCGGCCGCCAGCTTTGCCGCCCTGAAGGCGCGCGGCGTGCTCATCAAGAACGTCTCCGCCGCCCACCCGCTGCTGGCGAACTGCCTGCGCCTCACCGTCGGCACGCCGGAAGAAAACGCCCGCCTGCTGGCCGAACTCCCGCACTGTCTATGAGCACCCAACCTGTCATTTCACGTGTGGCCGAGGTCACCCGCAACACCCGCGAGACGCGCATCACCGTGCGCGTGAACCTCGACGGCACGGGCCAGTCCACCCTGCGCACCGGCATCGGCTTCTTCGACCACATGCTCGACCAGATCGCCCGCCACGGCCTGATCGACCTGGACATCCACTGCGAGGGCGACCTGCACATCGACGGCCACCACAGCGTCGAGGACGTGGGCATCACGCTCGGCATGGCGATCGCGCAGGCGGTGGGCGACAAGGCGGGCCTGACGCGCTACGGCCACAGCTATGTGCCGCTGGACGAGGCGCTGTCGCGCGTCGTCATCGACCTCTCGGGCCGCCCCAGCCTGCACATGGACGTCAAGTTCACGGCCGGCAGCATCGGCGCCTTCGACACGCAATTGGCCTTCGAGTTCTTCCAGGGCTTTGCGAACCTGGCGCTGGCGACGGTGCACATCGACAACCTGAAGGGCCACAACGCGCACCACCAGTGCGAGACCATCTTCAAGGCTTTTGGCCGCGCACTGCGCATGGCGACGACGCCCGACCCGCGCTCGGCCGGCGTCATCCCTTCGACCAAGGGCTCGCTGTGACACGCACCGAAGGGCCGAGCGCCGGGCCGCCCCAAGCCGGCCCGCATCCCCTCGGGGGATCGGCGAACGCGCCCGTTCGACGAGGGGCTCGCGTTGTCGCCGTGGTGGACTACGGCATGGGCAATCTGCGCTCCGTGTCGCAGGCCGTCATGCACGCAGCCCAGGGCAGCGGCCTCGAAGTCGCCATCACGGCCGACCCCGACGTGGTGCGCGCCGCCGAGCGCGTCGTGCTCCCCGGCCAGGGCGCGATGCGCGACTGCATGCGCGAACTCGCCGACTCCGGCGTGAAGGAAGCCGTTCTCGAAGCCGCCGCCACCAAGCCGCTGCTGGGCGTCTGCGTCGGCATGCAGATGCTGCTCGACCACAGCGAAGAGCAGGACACGCCCGGCCTCGGCCTCATCCCCGGCCGCGTGCAACGCTTCCGGCTGGAAGGCCGCACGCAGCCCGACGGTAGCCGCTACAAGGTGCCGCAGATGGGCTGGAACCGCGTGAGCCAGTCACGTGCGCACCCGGTCTGGGCCGGCATCCCCGACGACAGCTGGTTCTACTTCGTCCACAGCTTCTACGCGACCACCGCGCGGCCCGAGCACAGCGCGGGCGAGGCCGACTACGGCCTGCGCTTTACCTGTGCCATCGCGCGGGATAACATTTTTGCGACCCAGTTCCACCCAGAGAAAAGCGCCGCGTTGGGCCTTGCTCTCTACCGCAACTTCCTGCACTGGAAGCCCTGAGTCAGCCGACTCCATCTCCCTCGACAGTCCATGCTGCTGATCCCCGCCATCGACCTGAAAGACGGTCGCTGCGTCCGCCTCAAGCAAGGCGACATGAACGACTCCACCACCTTCGGCGATGACCCTGCCGCGATGGCGCGCCGCTGGCTGGCCGCCGGTGCGCGCCGCCTGCATCTGGTGGACTTGAACGGCGCCTTCGCGGGCAAGCCCGTCAACGAGCCGGCCATCAAGGCCATCATCAAGGAGGTGGGCGACGAGATCCCCATCCAGCTCGGCGGCGGCATCCGCGACCTCGACACCATCGAGCGCTACCTCGACGACGGCCTCGGCTTCGTCATCATCGGCACGGCGGCGGTCAAGAACCCCGGCTTTTTGAAGGACGCGTGCAGCGCCTTCGGCGGCCACATCATCGTGGGCCTGGACGCCAAGGACGGCAAGGTCGCCACCGACGGCTGGAGCAAGCTGACCGGCCACGAGGTCATCGACCTGGCGAAGAAGTTCGAGGACTACGGCGTCGAAGGCGTCATCTACACCGACATCGGCCGCGACGGCATGCTGACCGGCATCAACATCGACGCCACCGTCAAGCTCGCGCAGGCGCTGACCATCCCCGTCATCGCCTCGGGCGGCCTCTCGGACATCGCCGACATCGAGCGCCTGTGCGCGGTCGAGGGTGAGGGCGTCGAGGGCGTCATCTGCGGCCGCTCCATCTACACCGGCGCGCTGGACTTCGCGGCGGCACAAAAGCGCGCCGACGAACTGCTGGCGTCAAATTCATGAGGCCCCCACGCTCACTTCGTTCGCTGCCCCCCGAGGGGGCGCTTCAGCGCCTTCGGGCGGCCGGGCGGCGCTGACGTGTTAGCCAAGCGCATCATCCCCTGCCTGGACGTCACGGCGGGCCGTGTCGTCAAGGGCGTCAACTTCGTCGGCCTGCGCGACGCGGGCGACCCGGTGGACATCGCCGCGCGCTACAACGAGCAGGGCGCGGACGAACTGACCTTCCTCGACATCACCGCCACCAGCGACGGCCGCGACCTCATCCTGCCCATCATCGAGGCGGTGGCGTCCCAGGTCTTCATCCCGCTGACCGTCGGCGGCGGCGTGCGCGCCGTGGCCGACGTGCGCCGGCTGCTGAACGCGGGGGCGGACAAGGTGTCGTTCAACTCGGCCGCCGTGGCCGACCCCGGCCTCATCCGCGCCGCGAGCGACAAATACGGCGCGCAATGCATCGTCGTCGCCATCGACGCCAAGCGCCGGCCGGATGATGACCCGAGAGGAAAGGGCTGGGACGTCTACACCCACGGCGGCCGCAAGAACGTCGGCCTCGACGCCGTCGAATGGGCGCGCCGGATGGCCGACTACGGCGCCGGCGAAATCCTGCTGACCAGCATGGACCGCGACGGCACCAAAAGCGGCTTCGACCTCGCGCTGACCCGCGCCGTCAGCGACGCCGTGCCCGTGCCCGTCATCGCCTCGGGCGGCGTCGGCTCGCTGGACGACCTCGCCGACGGCGTGCAGAAAGGCGGCGCCGACGCCGTGCTCGCCGCCAGCATCTTCCACTTCGGCCAGCACACGGTCGGCGAGGCGAAGGCGCTGATGGCGGCGCGGGGCATTCCCGTGCGGCAGTGATGGGCGAGGTGCGGATCATCGGCGGCCAATGGAAGCGCTCCAAGCTGCCCGTCCCCGACGCGCCCGGCCTGCGCCCCACGTCCGACCGTGTCCGCGAGACCTTGTTCAACTGGCTGGGCCAGACGCTGACCGGCTGGCGCGTGCTGGACGCCTTCGCGGGCAGCGGTGCGCTGGGTTTCGAGGCTGCATCGCGCGGCGCCGAAGCCGTGGTGATGATCGAGCGCGAGGCGGCGCTCGTGGACGCGCTGCGGGCCAGCCAGAAGCGCTTGCAGGCCGAAGCCATCACCATCCACCGGGCCAATGCGCTGAACTGGATGTCGGCCTGCGCAGAGCGCTTCGACCTGATCCTGCTCGACCCGCCGTTTGCGCAAGACCTGTTCGCCGCCGCGCTCGCCGCCGCCGCACCGCTGCTGGCCGAGGGCGGGCTGCTCTACGTCGAGTCCCCGCACGAGGTGGCGCCGCCGCCAGGATTCACGAGTTGGCGCCAGGGTCGCGCGGGCGCCGTGCATTACCAGTTGCTGCGCCAGGGCGAAAATCCCGCCCCATGACCTCGCGCACCACCATCACCGCCATCTACCCCGGCACCTTCGACCCGATCACGCTGGGCCACGAAGACCTGATGCGCCGCGCGGCCGGCATGTTCGAGCGCCTGGTGCTCGCCGTCGCCGTGGGCCACCACAAGAAGACGCTGTTCTCGCTGGACGAGCGGCTGGCGATGGCTCAAGAGGTGGCGGCGCAGATCGGCAACGGCAATGGGAGCGTGGAGGTCATCGCCTTCGATGGCCTGCTGCGCGACTTCGTGCGCGCGCACGCCGGCCGCGTCGTCGTGCGCGGGCTGCGCACGGGCGGGGACTTCGAGTACGAATTCCAGATGGCCGGCATGAACCGCAAGCTCATGCCCGAGGTCGAAACCATCTTCCTGACCCCCGGCGAGCGCCACCAGTACACCTCCAGCACCTTCGTGCGCGAGATTGCCACCTTGGGCGGCGAGGTCGCCGAGTTCGTGTCGCCCGGCGTGCTGGCGCGGCTCGATGCCAAATTCAAGGGGGCGTGAAATGAAGCCCCTCGTCCAAGGCGTACCTTGGCCGGTCTTGCAGACCGCGCAGCGGGCCAGCCCGCTGCTCTTCGGCAGGTACGGCGAGCCCACTGGGCTCACCGTGTCCGGCCTCGGCCCCCGAGGGGGCGGCGATGCTCGCGGGGGAAGCCCCGCTCGCACATCGCCCACGCGGGCCGACTTGGGGCGGCCCGGCGTTCGGCCCGAATGCACAAGGGGAAACTGACATGGCGCTGCTGATCACCGACGAATGCATCAACTGCGACGTCTGCGAGCCCGCCTGCCCGAACAAGGCCATCAGCATGGGCGAGGAGTTCTACAGGATCGACCCGGCCAAATGCACCGAATGCGTCGGCCACTTCGACGAGCCGCAGTGCGTGACGCTCTGCCCGGTGAGCTGCATTCCGGTGGACCCGGCCCACGTCGAGAGCCGCGAGACGCTGATGCAGAAATACCAGCGGCTCACGGCGCTGGCCGAGGCCACAGCGTCGTGAGCAGCTGCGCCAGGCGAGCGCCGGCCTGCGTGAGCTGCTCCTGCTTCATCGCCGCCATGCGCGCGTCGTAGCCGGCGGGCAGCGTCATCGTCCAGTGCGTGCCGCGGCCCTCGCCGGTGCGCGGCGAGAAGCTCAGGCCCTCGAACACATCGCGGGCCCGCTCCAGCGATTCGCTGGCCCAGCGCACCGGCCAGTCCTGCACCGGGCCGGGCGTGGCCGGCACGCGGCGGGCGGCGGCCAGCCAGGCGGCGTCCACCTGGCGCGGCAGCAGGGTCTCGGGCACGTTGTCCCACATCGAATGCAGCGACTGCGGCCGGGCCGGCGGCAACACCGGCAGCAGCAGGCGGTTGCCGCCGATGGTGGACTCCGCGTCGCCGGTGGCCTGCTTGTCGGGGTCGATGGGGCGGCCTTCGGCGTCGAGATAGAGCGCGCCGACGTGCAGCGGCTCGTGCATGTCGCCCACCAGATGCACGAGCAGGATCAGCGCCTCGCGTGGGGACTTGAGGTCCATCGGCGGCGTGGCCGGGCGGCCCTGCAGCACGGCGATGGCGGACTGCATCGCGCCGACGATGTCGTGCCCGCTCGTGCCCGCGAAGCCCTCGACATAGCGGCTGCGCTGCAGCGCCACGTCGGTGTAGTGGTACTGCTGGTTGCAGGCCTCCTCGCCGGGCTTCGGGTCGCATTGCCGGTCGTTGCGGCGCACATAGTCCGCCATCTCGGCGATGCGCGCGGGCGTCTCCAGCGGCGCGCAGCTCGCGTATTTGCCCGGGTTGGGATAGGTGTAGCCCTGGGCCGCCGATACGCCCTTCACGCAGTCGGGCCAGATCGCCGCTTCCTGCAGGCTCATGTCGCCCAGCAGCGCCTTCACCCGGGCCTCGGCCGGCGTGCCGCGGATCAAGCCCTCGGCCAGCGTGGCGACGGTCTGGTGGCCGCCGGAGCCCCAGGCGTGGGCAAGCAGCGGGGCGAATGACAGGAGAACGAGCAGGCGTCGCATGGCGGTCAGTTCACAAAAGGAGTCAGCAGAAAAGCTGCGATCTTGCTACAGCGCCCAGCGCTCGCCGTAGCGCGGCGGCGCGGGCCAGCGGGCTGCGGTGGGCGGCTCGTGGGGATGCTCGGTGAGCCAGCGCCGCGCCAGCATCCAGCCGCCGTGGCCCACGGCCAGCGCGGCGTCGGGCGAGACCTCGGCACGCGTCAGCAATGCGGCCAGGCTCTCACCGCCGCCGGGGCGGTGGTGCAGGAAGTCGGCCGTCCAGGCATCCAGCGCGGCGGCGCCGATCCCGTCCCAGCGCCGGCCGTCCCAGGCGCCGAAATCCAGTTCCAGCAGCCGCGCGTCGATGCGGTGCCGCCAGCCCCAGCGCGCCAGCCAGGCACCCACGTCCGCGCAGCGCGCCAGCGGCGAGGTGGCGACCTCATGCGCGAGCCCGTGCCGCCGCGCATGGGCCTGGATGCGCCGCGCGAGGCGCTTGGCGCGGCGCCAGTGGACGGGCGCGTCAGTGCCCGCGCCGATGCAGCGGCCGGCCACGCCCTCGGGGCGCGGGTGGCGCCAGATCGTCAAGGCCATGCCAGCACCCCCAGCAGCAGCGCCAGTTCGCCGAACTGCTGGCTCGCGCCCAGCGTGTCGCCCGTGTAGCCGCCGAGGCGCTGCCTCAGCCAGCGCCGCATCCACGCGACGACGGCGAGCGCCAGCGCCAAACCCAGCGCCAGCCCGGGCAGCAGCGCCGGGCGGCACCACGCGGCCAGCGCGCACAGGGCCAGCGCGAAGCCGCCCGTCAGCGCGAGGTCGCCCCGGCCCACGCCGCCGGCCAGCGGCTTGGCCTTGGCGTGCTCGGCGTCGCCCGCCTGGTCTCGCACATAGGGCAGGGCGGCCATCAGCCCGACCGGCAGCGCGCGGCTCAGGCCCTGTGCCCAGACGAGCACCAGCGCGGCCGTGAAGGCGCCACGGCCCAGCAGCGCCGTCAGCGCGGCGGCCTTCAGCCCCAGCACGAGCGCGAGGCCCAGCGCGCCATAGCTGCCCAGGCGCGAGTCCTTCATGATCGCCAGCGCCCGCTCGCGGCTCACGGCGCCGCCGAGGCCGTCGCAGGTGTCCGCCAGCCCGTCCTCGTGGAAGCCGCCGGTGATGAAGATGCTCGCGGCCATCGCCAGCAGGGCGGCGACGGCGGGCGGCCAGACCCAGTGCGCCGCCGCGAGCACGGCGGCGGACAGCAGGCCCACCAGCGCGCCGACCGGCACGAAATAGGGCGCGCAGCGCGCCAGCCACGCGGGCTCGAAGCCGACCCAGCGGGGAATGGGCAGGCGGGTCAGGAATTGCAGGGCGGTGAAGAAGAGGCGCAGGGGCTGCATCTGGGGGAGTGTCGGCGAGCCGGGCTCGATACTCCGTCCTCATCGCTTCCCGTTCACACCATTCGCCATGGCACTCAAGGGCACGCTCCGATCCTGGAGGGACGATCGCGGCTTCGGCTTCATCGCGCCGACGCATGGCGGGCGGGAAATCTTCGTCCATATTTCGGCCTTCCCGCGCGACGGCTCGCGGCCGACCGAGGGGGAGTCGCTCAGCTACGAACTGGGCCGGGGGAAGGACGGCAAGCCCCAGGCGGTGAAGGTGTTCCGCCAGGCGGTGGGCCGCCCTTCGGAGGCCCCGCGCGCCCGGCTGCAACCCGCGTCACGACGCAGCTTGTGGCTCGGCCGGCTTGTCGGCCTCGTGCTGCTTGCCGCCCTGGGCGTGTCCGGCTACTCGAAATACCAGTCGCGCATGAAGGTCGCGGACGTGGACGCCGTGACGGAGGTGGAGCCTGCGCTGGAAGTGCCGAGCCCGGAGGTGCCGGCGGCGACGGCGAGCCCGCAATTCCGCTGCGACGGGCGAACCCATTGCTCGCAGATGACTTCGTGCAGCGAAGCGAAGTTCTTTTTACAGAATTGTCCGGGCACTCAGATGGACGGCAACAACGATGGCGTTCCTTGCGAGCAGCAATGGTGCGTCAGTCCGTCTTCCCGGTAGGCGCAGTGGGGCCTGCGGCGCGAAGGGGCTCGGGCGCATTCGACCGTACTGCGCCACGTTTCCTGCGGCGCCTCAGTCTTTGAGAACACGGAAGCCCACCCAACAAAAGACCGCGCCTGCCGCCAGCCAGAGCAGGCCGCCCACGAGTTGCCCCGCAGGCTCGCCCAGCAGGGTCGTGGCCAGCAGCGCCAAGCCGCAGAACGCCTTGCATGCTGCCCCTGCGGGCTGGCTCAGGGCGCCGATGAGGATGCCTGCGCCAATCAAAGTGCCGCTGCCGCCCAGCGCCAGGGCGAGCCAGCCGAAGAGATGTCTGTCGCGTTGCATAGTTTCAATATCGTTGTGGCTGTCACCGCAAAGCGAGCCGGCCCGTTGCCCGCAGTTCCTCGACGCTTGCGGTGAACTCGACGCCCTTGGCATTCTCCCGGGTGATCTGGAAGCCCAGCCGTGCGTGAAACGCCATCGACGGGCGGTTGGTCTTGTAGACATGGCTGCGCAGGGCCGCGATGCCGCGCCGGCCGGCGATTTCCATCAGTTGGACGAAAAGCGATTTGAAGACCGGCGCGCTGCGGTGTGCGGGGTGGGTGTTGAAGCCGGTGACGAACCAGTGGCCGTCTCCCTGGGGCTGCAGCATCGCGTAGGCCACCAGCGCGCCGTCGCGGCGCACGGCGGCCACTTCGGAGAGCGGCAGCAGGCGCTCGATGGACTGGCGCAGCCGCTCCGGGTCGAGCAGGTCGCCGGCCTGCTCGGTGTGTTCGCGCAGCGTGAGCAGGTCGAGGGTGAGGATTTCGTGGGCTTGGAGCATGGGTGAGGGAGGGCTGCAACGAGGGGCGGCGCGGCCGAGGTCGGGATGTGCCTCAGCTTCTCCCACTCACCCCCGCCCCCTCGAAACTCGCCATCTCGCACAGCAGATTGCAGGCCGACACCAGCAGCGGCCAGGCCAGCGCCGCGCCGGAGCCTTCGCCCAGGCGCAGGCCGAGGTCGAGCAGGGGCTCGGCGCCCAGGTCCCGCAGCATCAGCCGGTGGCCGGACTCGGCGGAGCGGTGCGAGAACACGCAGCGCTCCAGCACGGCCGGCGCGAGCTTGGCGGCGACGAGCACGGCGCTGCCGGTGATGAAGCCGTCCACGACGATGACGCGGCGCTGCGCCGCCGCTTCCAGCACGGCGCCGGCCATCATGGCGATCTCGAAGCCGCCGAAGGCGGCGAGTGCGTCCAGCGGCTCGCGTGCGTCGGCGTGGCGCGTCAGCACGCGGGCGAGCACGGCCGTCTTGTGCGCCAGCGCCGCGTCGTCCAGCCCGGTGCCGCGCCCGACGCAATCGGGCAGCGCGTGGCCGCCAGAGCCACCCAGACGGGCGAGCAGCAGCGCGGCGGCCGAGGTGTTGCCGATGCCCATTTCGCCCAGCAGCAGCGCATTGCCGGGCAGTGCCCGCACGAGCTCGCGGCCGGCTTGCAGGGCGGCCTGGCATTGGGCGGGCGTCATCGCCGGGCCTCGGGATGAATCCGCCGTGCCGTGGGCGATCTTGCGGTGGATGAGGCCGGGGCGCGGGGCGAAGTGGTGCGCCACGCCGGCATCGACGACGTGCAGCGCCAGCCCCTGCTGCCGCGCCAGCACGCTGACAGCGGCGCCGCCGGCGAGGAAGTTCTCCACCATCTGCCAACTGACTTCGCTCGGGTAGGCGGACACGCCCTGCGCCGCGAGGCCGTGGTCGGCCGCGAACACCAGCAGTTGCGGCTGCACGAGGCGCGGCTGCTCGCTGCCGAGGATGAGGCCGAGGCGCAGCATCAGCGCTTCGAGCTGGCCGAGGGCGCCGAGGGGCTTGGTCTTGCCGTCGATGCGGCGTTGCAGCGCAGCGGCGAGGGCGGGGTTCTGGAGGCTGTCGATCATGCGATGAGTTGTTGCAGCGTGCCGGGCATGAAATGGCGGTCGATGAAATCGGCGAGGCCGTCGAACACCGCGTCCAGCGGCGGCGGGGCCTGGCCGAACAGGGCTTGCAGCACGGCGGGCTGCTCGAACAGGCCGTGGGCGTAGATGCCCAGGACACGCCCGCTCTGCCAGCCGATGGCTTCGCCCTCGGCGTTGCGCAGCGCGACGCGCGGCGGCGGCAGCGCCGGGTGGGGCTGGGTGCGGCCGTGGCGGATTTCATAACCGCGTGCCTGCACGGCAGACAGCGCCGCCCAGGGGCCGTCGAGCGACTCGAAGGTCAGTGCGGTGTCGCGCAGCAGTTTGCGCGCCTCGAAGGCGGTGACCAGGGGCAGCAGGCCCAGGCCGGGCGCGTTGCCGTCCACGCCTTCGGTGTCGATGAGCGCCTCGCCGAGCATCTGCAGGCCGCCGCAGATGCCGAGGATGGGGCCGGCGTGGGCGTTGATGGCGGCGTCCAGCTTCTGCGCGCGCAGCCAGGCGAGGTCGGCGGCGGTGGACTTGCTGCCGGGCAGGATCAGCAAGTCGGCCCCGGCGACGTCCTGCGGCGTGCGCGCCCAGCTCAGGCGCACGCCGGGCAGTTGGCGCAGCGGCTGGAATTCGTCGAGATTGGAGAGGCGCGGGTAGGCGATGACGGCGATGCGCAGGCCGGCACCCGTCGCCCCGTCATCGAACACGCCGTCTTCTTCCGGCAGGCCGTGCCCGCGCCACATCGGCAGCGTGGCGACGGTGTGTACGCCGGTCAGCGCCTGCAATTGCTCGGGCCCGGGCGCGAGCAGCGCCGCGTCGCCGCGGAAGCGGTTCAGCACGAAGCCGCGCAGTTGCGCGCGCACGTCGGCGGGCATCAACTGGTGCGTGCCGTAGAGGTGGGCGAAGGCGCCGCCGCGGTCGATGTCGGTGACGAGCAGGCAGGCCGCCCGCGAGGCGCGTGCGCTGCCGAGGTTCACGTAGTCGCCGGCCGCGAGGTTGATCTCGGCCGGCGAGCCCGCGCCCTCGATGACGACGACCTCGTTCTCGGCCATCAGCGCATGCAGGGCGGCTTCGGCGCGCGGCCACAGCGCGGCGCTGCGCTCGCGCCAGGGCATGCGGGACAGCGCCGCGTCCACCTCGCCGAGCACGACCACCTGGCTCTGCGTGTCGGCCTCGGGCTTGAGCAGCACGGGGTTCATGCGCACCTCGGGCACGCGGCGTGCGGCGAGGGCCTGGAAGTACTGCGCGCTGCCGATCTCGCCCATGCGCCCATCCAGGCCGGGCACGACGCGCGCGTTGTTGCTCATGTTCTGCGCCTTGTAGGGCGCGACCTTCAGGCCCTGGCGCGCATACCAGCGGCACAGCGCCGTCGCCAGCCAGCTCTTGCCCGCGCCGCTGGTGGTGCCCAGCACCATCACCGACTTGGCGGTCATGCGTCTTCACCGTCGATTTCGAGCAGCGCCAGTTGCAGCGCCTGCTGCGCGGCCGGCGGCTGGGCCGACACGCGCACCCAGCCGTCCAGCCCGAAGGACGCCGCGTCGCGCACGCGCAATCCCCGCTCGCGCAGCCGCAGCCCGATGTCCGGCCGCGGCGGGCGGGCCAGCCAGAAGTTGGTGCAGCTCGGGCGCTGCTGCCAGTCCAGGTCGGCCAGCAGCGTGCGCTGCGAGGCCGCCCAGTTACGCAGTTGCGCGCGCGCGCCGGCGAGCCAGGCCTGCGTGTCGGCGCCGGGCCAGTGCGTCAGCATCGCCACTCCCTCGGCCGACAGCACCCAGCTTGGCGCGAGGGACAGTGCATGCGCCCAGGCCGCATCGGCCGCGGGGGCGACGAGGTAGCCGGCGCGCACGCCGGGCAGGCCCAGCGCCTTGTTGGGGCAAATCAACTGCCATGCCTGCGGTGGCAGCGCGGGGGCCTCGCCCAGCAGCCGCAGCGGCTCGTAGGCGCGGTCGATGGCGACGAGGTGGCCGCCGAGGTCGGGCCAGGCCGCCACGCTGTCGCCGGTCGGGTTGCAGGGCTCGCAGAGCCAGACCAGCGCCGGCTCGCCCGGCCGCAGGTCGGCGGGGCTGGCGTAGGTTCTGACGGTCAGCCCCAGCGCCTGGGCGGCGAGCGCGTAGTCGCCATAGCCCGGCTGCGGCGCCCAGACCTCGCGGCGGCCGGCGCGCAGCGCGGCCAGCGTCAGGCGGCGGATGCCCTCGGCGCCGCCGGCCGTGGGCAGCACGAGGTCTTCATCGCCATCCCCGGCGAGCAGGCGGCGCAGCGCGCGGTAGTGCGGGTCGGGGTAGCGCTGGCGGTCGGCCTGCTGCACGGCCTGCAGCAGCGCGGGCGGCGGGCCGAGCGGGCTGGCGTTGGTGGAGAAATCGTGCGCGGCGGGCGGGCCGTCGTCGGGGCCGCCGTGTTCGGCGAGCAGGGGTTTCATGTGGACATTCTCAGTGCCCAGGCCAGCCCGGCCAGCAGCATCGCGCCGAGCAGCACGGCCTGCCGCGCGAGCGCGACGGCGGCCTGCACGTCGCCCGGCCGCGTGGCGCGGCCCCGGGCGTGCAGCGCGTAGACGCCGGGCTTGGCGAGCGCCACGTCCAGCCGCAGCGCCATCGCCGCCATCGGCCAGCCGCCGTTGGGCGAGGGCGTGCGGCGGGCCTCGCGGCGCAGCGCGGGCCAGGACGGCGGGCGCAGCAGCAGCGCGGTCAGCCGGGCGGGCAGCCAGCTCAGCGCGTCGTCGGCGCGCGCCGCGAACTTGCCGCACCACTCGCGCTCGTCGCGGTAGCCCCACATCGCGTCGGCCGTGTTCGCAAAGCGGTAGACCGCCGCGCCGGGCAGGCCCAGCAGCGCGAACCAGAACAGCGGCGCGATGACCGAGTCGTTCAGGTTCTCGGCCAGCGTCTCGATGGCGGCCTCGCGCACTTCGGTGGCGCTCAGCGCCGAGGTGTCGCGGCTGACGAGCCGGGCCAGCCGCGCGCGGCCGGCGTCCAGCGATGCCGCCAGCGCGGTTTCCACGGCGCGGGCCTCGTCGGCCAGCATGCGCCAGGACAGCAGCGGCTTCAGCAGCAGGCCGGTCAGTGCGGCGGCGGCGAGCAGCCGCCACGGCGATGCCGAGGGGCGGAGCGCGATCAGCACCTCGCCTTGCAGCCACAGCGCGATGAAGCCGGCCACCACGGCGCCCGCGAGCCATGCCAGCGCGCCGGCGATGAAGCCCGGCGCCGGCGGCAGCCGCGTCAGCTTGAACAAGCCCAGATAGCGGCCCATGCCGACGACCGGATGCGCCCAGGCGGGGGGCTCGCCCCAGGCGCGGTCGATGAGCAGCGCGAGCAGCAGGGCCAGCGGCAGCAGCATCAGTCCTCGATGCCGCGCTGCGCCGGCACACCGGCCTGGTAGTGGTGCTTGACCAGCGTCATCTCCGTCACCGTGTCGGCCAGCGCGACCAGTTCGGCCGGGGCGCCGCGCCCGGTCAGCACGACGTGGACATGCGGCGGGCGCTCGCGCAGGCAGGCCAGCACCGCGTCCAGCGCGAGCCAGCCATAGCGCAGCGGGTACATGATCTCGTCCAGCACGACGAGGAACTGCTCGCCGCTGCGGATGCCGGCCTCGGCGCGCGCCCAGCCCTCGCGGGCCAGCGCGGCGGAATGGTCGAGATCCTTGCTCTTCCACGAGAAGCCGTCGCCCAGGCCGACGATGGGGATGCCCAACTGCTCGAAGACGCGGTGCTCGCCGAAGCGCGCGCTGGGCACCTTCATGAACTGGTAGACCTGCACCGGCTTGCCGCGCCCGTGGGCGCGCAGCGCCAGGCCGAAGGCGGCCGTGCTCTTGCCTTTGCCGTCGCCGGTATGCACGAGCACGAGGCCGCGCCGCTCGGCGGGCTGTTGCAGGCGCTGGTGGTCGAGGGGCGGTGTTTCGATCTGCATGGTGGTGTCAAAGCGGCAAGGCGACCCAGCGGCCGTCGATCTGCGCGATGCGCAGGCTGGCGCCGAAGACCTCGCGCAGCGCCGCGTGCGTGGCCGCGTCGGCGGGGGCGCCGGTGTGGGCGATGCGGCCTTCGGCCATCAGCACGAGGTGGTCGGCCTGCAAGGCGAGGTGGAGTTCGTGCAGCACGCTGACGACCGTGTGGCCGGCCGCGACGCGGGCGCGGGCGAGGGCCATCCACTCGGCCTGGTGCGGCGGGTCGAGGTGGGCGAGGGGCTCGTCCATCAGCGTCAGCGGCGCTTCCACCGCGAGGGCGCGGGCCAGCAGCACGCGCTGGCGCTCGCCGCCCGAGAGGCTGCCCAGCCGCCGCTCGCGCCAGCCCCAGCTTTGCGTGGCGCGCATCGCGGCCTCGGCGGCGGCACGGTCGGCCGGCGTGGGCGGCGCGAGCCAGGGGCGGTGCGGCAGGCGCCCCAGCAGCACCACGTCCAGTGCGCTCAGGTCGTCGGCCCCGCTTTCCTGCTGGCCCATCCACGCCAGTTGGCGGGCGCGTGCGCGGGCGGGCCAGTCGCGCAGCGGGCGGTCGGCCAGCCTGACCTCGCCTTCGCAGGCTTGCAGGCCCGCAAGGGCGCGCAGCAGCGTGGACTTGCCCGCGCCGTTGGGGCCGACGATGGCCGTCCATTGCCCGGCCGGCAGCGCGAGGGCCATGCCGCCGAGGATGTCGCGGCCGTCGATGCGGACGCGCTGGATGCGGGCCGTCAGCGCATTCATTTCTTTGGCGCCCCGCGCCGATGCATCAGCACCAGCAGATAGACGCCGCCCAGCAGCGCGGTGACGAGGCCGACCGGCAGCTCCTGCGGGCGGATCACGGCGCGGGCGATGACGTCGGCGGCCAGCAGCAGCGCGCCGCCGGCTGCGGCCGAGAGCGCGATCAGCCAGCCGTGCAGCATCGGGCAGAGCGTGCGCACGAGGTGGGGCGACACGAGGCCGACGAAGGCGACGATGCCGGTCTGCGCGACGGCCGCGCCCGTGGCGAGCGCGAACGCGAACACCAGCAGCAGCCGCAGCAGCGGCAGCCGTACGCCCAGCGACGCGGCGGTGGCCTCGCCCAGCGTCAGCGCATCCAGCGCCGGGCTGGCGAGCAGGCCGACGGCCAGCGCCACCGCGCCGCAGGCCAGCATGGTCGTGACGCTGGGCCAGCCCAGCAGGCCGGTGTTGCCGAGCAGGAAGAACTGCATGGTGCGCAGCACCTCGGGGGCCCAGAGCGTGGTGAGGTTGGTCAGCGCGTTCAGCACCACGCCGACGACGACACCGGCCAGCAGCAGCCGCAGCGTCTGCTCCACGCCGCGCGCCAGCACCAGCGTCAGGCCCACGCCGGCCAGCGTGCCGACGAAGGCGACGCCGGTCAGGCCGAGGCTGGCGAGCAGCGAGGCGTGCTGGGCGGAGGTGCCCGTCAACGCCAGCGCGGCGGCCACCGCGAGTTGCGCGCCGGACGCGCTGCCGAGCAGATAGGGGTCGGCCAGCGGGTTTCTGAATAGCCCCTGCGAGATGGCGCCGGCCATGCCCAGCAGCGCGCCGGCGCACCAGGCGCCGAGCGAGCGCGGCAGGCGGATGTCCCACAGGATCAGCGCCATGCCCTCGTCATGCAGGTCGGCCCAGCCGGTGCTGCCGGTCAGCACGCCGGCGGCGGCCAGCAGCGCGCCGGCCGCCAGCAGCAGCGCGAGCAGTGGCGCGGGGCGCAAGGTCACCGCACGGCCTTCTCTTTCAGGCAGCGGGCCATGATCTGCGCCGCCTCGGCCATGCGCGGCCCGGGGCGCACGAGGATGTCGCCCTCGTCGGGCGTGAAGATGCACAAACGGCCACGTTGCACGGCGTCGATGCGCGCCCAGCCGGGGCGCTCGGCCAGCCCGTCGGCGTTGCGCGCGCCGACCATGATGAGCGCCGGGTTGGCCTTGACGACGTATTCCGGGTTGATCTTGGGGAAGGGGCCGAGGTCGGCCGGGATGATGTTGGCTGCGCCGAGTTGCGCCAGCGTCTCGCCCATGAAGGACGCGGGGCCGGCCGCATACAGGCCGGGCGCGACCTCGATGTAGACGCGCATCCCGCGCGCGGCGGGCGGCACGCTGGCGGCGGCGGCGGCGACGCCGGCCTCGATGCGCTGCCACAGCGGCGCGGCGTCCGGCTGGCCGAGGATGCGGGCGACGAGGTTGAGCACGCGGCGGGCGTCCTGGTAGGAGCGCGGCTCCATGACGACGACCTTGAGCCCCAGCGCGCGCAGCCGGTCGGCGATGCGCGCGGCCACGGAGACCAGCACCACGTCGGGCCGCTGCGCGGCGATGCGCTCGACGTTGGCGTCCGTCATGTCGCCGACCTTGGGCACGCTGGCGGCCTGGGCCGGGTAGTTGGAATAGCGATCGACGCCGACCAGCCGGCCACAGCCCCCCAGGGCGCAGACCGATTCGGTCAGCGAGGGCAGCAGGCTGATGATGCGCTGCGGCGGTGCGGCGAACGTCGTCGTGTGGCCGAGGTCGTCCTTGATCTCGATGGGCGCGAGGGCCTGCGCGGGCAGCGCGATGGCGAACAGCAGCAGGGCAAGAAATTTAGGCATCGGGCATCTCCTCGACGGGCCGCGTCCACGGCTGGCCCGCCACCATCAGTGTCAGCCGGGCGCAGCGGCGCGCGACGTCCTGGTTCAGCCGGCCGAGTTCATCGATGTAGTGGCGCGCCTCGCGGCCCAGCGGGCTCACGCCCCAGCCGACCTCGTTGGAGACGAACACCACCGTCGCGGCCAGTTGCGGCAGCAGCGCTAGCAGCGCGGCGCGTTCGGCCTGCCAGCCGGCCTCGTCGGGTGGGCCGTCCACCGGCATCAGCCAGTTGACGAGCCACAGCGTCAGGCAATCGACGACGACGAGGGTGGCCGCGTCGTCGCACTGTCGAAGCGCCGCGCTCAGGTGCAGCGGGGCTTCGACGGTCTCGAAGCCCGCCGGCCGCATGGCGCGGTGGTGGGCGATGCGCGCACGCATCTCGTCGTCGGCCGCCAGCGCCGTCGCCACGACGGCGACGCGGCCGGGCCAGCGCAGGGCCAGCGCTTCCGCGTGGCGCGACTTGCCGCTGCGCTGGCCGCCGACGATGAGCTGGTGCGCGTTGCTCACTTCAGCTTTCCATTGCGGGCCGAGCGCCGGGCCGCTCCCAAGCCGGCCCGCGCTGGCGATGTGCGAGCGGGGCAGGCCCTGCGAGCATCGCCGTCCCCCCGGGGGACCGGCCAGACTCGCCAGCGTTCAGCGACGCGAGTGTGGGCGAGGGGTTCACAGGCTCGGGCTCCAGCGCAGCGAGACGAGCACGGCGCGCGGCGCGGAGGCGTAGCCGTAGGCCGTGGTGGCGTCGCGGTCGAAGGCGTTGTCCAGGTTGAGTTGCAGGCGCAGGTCGCGGCGCAGCTTGTATTGCGCGTTGAAGTTCATCTGCGCATAGCCGCCCAGCCGGCGCGTGTTGGCCGCGTTGTCGAAGCGCGCGCCCGAGGCCTGCACCGTGGTGCCCAGCACCCAGTCGCCCAGCTCCGTGTCGGCGCCCAGCGTGGCCAGGCGCTTGGCGCGGCGGGCCAGCAGCAGGCCGGTGCTGGCGTCGGTGGGCTTCTGGAAGTCCAGGGTCGCGCGCAGCGAGACGATGCCCAGCCTGGTGTTGCCGGCGAGGCTGACGCCTTGCAGGCGGGCCTGGGACACGTTCTCGTAGCAGCCGAAGCTGCTGCGGCAGGTGCCGGCGGCGCCGAAGATGATGAGGTTGCTGATGCGGTTGCGGTAGGCGGTGGCGGTGATTTCGCTGTCGCCGACGCCGTATTTCAGGCCGAACTCGACGTTGCGGCCGCGCTCGGCCTCCAGCGGCCGGACGCCGGGCAGGCTGAGGTCGGGGCCGTAGACGGTGCCCTGCTGGTAGATGGTCGGCGCGCGGAAGGCATTGCCCACCGAGCCGACGATGCGCAGGCCGCTGGCGATCTCATAGCCGGCCAGCAGGGTGCCGGTGTTGACGCCGCCGAACTGGCTGTCGTCGTCGTGGCGGGCGTGGGCCTGCAGGCTGAAAGCGCCGAGGTTGAGCAGATAGCCGGCGCCCACCGCATTGCGGCTGCGCTTGCCGACGCCGGCCGTCACGAGGCCGCTGTTCTCCAGCTCGTCCTCGATGCGCTCGCCCTGGAAGTTGATCTGCTGGCCCTTGCCCAGAAGGTAGCTGCCGGTCAGCGCGAGGTTCTTGACGTGGGTGATGGTCAGGTAGGGCGAGGGCGTGGTCTCGTAGCGGTCGCGCGACTCGCCATAGCTCAGCTGCGTCTGCAGGACCGGCGTCCACTGGGCCGTCCAGGCGAGGCGCTGGGCGTCGGTGTCCTGCAGCGAGCGGTCGTCCACCAGCGGGCGGGACTTGGAGCCGTCGTATTGCGAGTTGGCGTGGTTCTTGATGACCAGCAGCTCGGCGCGGTGGCCCTCGGCCAGTTGGGCGCCGACGCGGGCCGTGCCCTGGTATTTGCGCCAGCCGTCGCGGTCGGGCACATAGCTGAAGGAGCCGGGGTAATCGACCGTGGCGTTGAAGCCGGCGCTCTCCTCGCCGGCCAGCGTGAAGGCGAAGTCGATGATGCCGGCGCTGCCGAACAGGCCGCCATCGACCTTGCGCGTGGCCTGGGTGCCGAGGGCGACGCCGAAGTCGGCACTGATCTTGTTGCCCCCCTTGCGGGTGAAGATCTGCACGACGCCGCCGACGGCGTCCGAGCCGTAGATGGCACTGGCCGGGCCTTTCAGCACTTCCACGCGCTCGACCTGGGTGACGGGGATGCCCTGCCAGCTCGCGCCGCCGGTGGACTGCGAGTCCATGCGCACGCCGTCCACGAGCACCAGGGTGTGGCGCGTCTCGGCGCCGCGCAGATAGAGCGAGGTGGTGGACGCGGGGCCGCCATTGCGGGTCATCTCGGCGCAGCCGTTGTTGCGCAGCAGGTCGGCCACGCTGGCGGCGGCCTGGCGCTCGATGTCGGCGCGGGTGATGACGGTCAGGTCGGCCAGCACCTCGGAGAGCTTCTGCGGCGAGCGCGTGGCGGTGGTGACGACGGTGTCGAGCTTGTTGGGGGCCTGGGCGTGGGCGGATGCGGCCAGGGCCAGCGTGGACAGGGCGAGCAGCGACCGACGACGGGCCGCGAGGATGGAGTGGGACATGGGATGAGACGCGAACGATCACTCAGCCGCGCTGACCCCCGCAGCACCGCTGAAAAACGGCCCGCGGTCATGCGCGCGGGCCCCGTCGTTGGCCGGTATCCGGGCTGGTGGCGCGGCATCCTGGACCTTCCCAGCCCGGGCGGGCCAGTGGTCGTGGATCGGATGCTGAGGCGGGAGCCTCGTCCACTTACCGTTGCGGGGACAGCTCAGGTTGGGCGTGCCGCGTGGCGGCCGGCCCTCCTGATTCCCGTTGAACTGCTGCCGGCTTGAGGCCGGCCGCGAGCACCAACGGCGGGCATTCTATCGGCCGGCTTGGCGGGGCCGGGCGGTGCGGGGCGGCTTGAGCGTCACGACGGGCGGGCCGCTGGCGGCCTGGGCGGGCGGCGGCAGGGTCTGCAGGCCGACGGCCTGGCTGCGCTGGCGCCGCGCCTCGGCCTCGCTGGCGCGGCGCGCCTGGGCCAGGGCGGCGGCCTGCTTCGACTCGGCGAGGTGGCGCTCGCGGGCGGCCTGGCTGTCGGCGGTGCTGGGCTGGTCGAAGTCGATGCCGCTGGCCGTGCGCGCCTCGGGGCAGGGCGAGTCGCGCAGCTCGCGGCCGTCCGGCCCGCAGCGGTAGACCTGGACGCGGCGCGGCTGGGTCTGCGCGAAGGCGGTCAGCGCGGGACCGAGCGCGAGGCTGAGCGTTAGGGCGAGCAGCAGGGGTTTCATGGCGCGGGCTCGGCTGGCTTGGGCGGCTTGGGGCGAGGCGGCTTGGCGTGGATCCTGGCGAGCGCCTTGTCCATCTGGCCGCTCAGCATCAGCTCGACGGCGCCGTAGCTCTTCTCGATGCAGTCCTCGATGGCCTGGCGCTCGGCCAGCGGCGGCTTGCGCAGCACATAGCCCGCGACTTCCGCCTTGTGGCCCGGGTGGCCGATGCCCAGGCGCAGACGCCAGAAGTCGCCGCTGCCGAGCTGGGCGCGCATGTCGCGCAGGCCGTTGTGGCCGCCGTCGCCGCCGCCCTTCTTGAACTTCATCTCGCCGGGGGGCAGGTCGAGCTCGTCGTGGATGGCGAGGATTTCTTCCGGCGCGATCTTGAAGAAGCGCGCCAGCGCCGCGACCGATTTGCCGGAGAGGTTCATATAGGTCATCGGCTGCAGCAGCCAGATCGGGCCTTGGCTGCCTGGCGCCCCGTTCACGCGCGCGACGAGGCCGTGATAGGCCTTGTCCGGCGCGAGGCTCGCCTTCAGGCCGCGCGCCAGGCCGTCGATCCACCAGAAGCCGGCGTTGTGGCGGGTGTCTTCGTATTCGGCGCCCGGGTTGCCCAGGCCCACCAGCAGTTTGATCATGGCCGGCATCCTAGCTTTCACGATCAGCAATGCGCTGGCTACATTCGGCCGGCACACTCGCACGCAGACCGGAGGGATCGAATGCAGAACAAGGATGCGAAGCGCGCCTGGGTGTGGGGCGTGGCGGCCATCGCGGCGGTGGCGGCGGGCGTGTGGTGGTGGCAGGGCCACAAGGTCGAGGGTGAGGCCGAGGGCAGCGCCGGGACGCCGGCGCAGCAGGGCCCCGGCGGGCGCTTCGGGCGCAGCGGGCCGCAGCCGGTCAGCGTCGCGGCCGTGCAGCGGCGCGATCTGGCGGTGACGGTGGACGCCATCGGCAGCATCGCGGCGGCGAACACGGCCGTCGTGCGCGCCAAGGTCGGCGGCGAGTTGAAGGCGCTCCATTTCAAGGAAGGCCAGGCGGTGAAGGCCGGGCAGGTGCTGGCGCTGATCGACCCGCGGCCCTTCGAGATCGCGCGCGATCAGGCGCAGGCCACGCTGGCGCGCGATCAGGCGCAACTGGAAAACGCCCGCGCCGACCTCGCCCGCTATGGCGACCTCGTCGCCAAGGACGCCGCGCCGCGCCAGCAGCTCGACACCCAGCAGGCCCTGGTCCACCAGCTCGAAGCGACCGTGCTGGCCGACCGCGCGGCGCTGGACAACGCGAAGCTGCAGCTCTCCTACACCCGCGTCACCGCGCCGATCTCGGGGCAGGCGGGGCTGAAGCAGGCGGACCTTGGCAACACGGTGTCGGCCAGCGACGCCAACGGCCTGCTCAGCATCGCGCAGACCCAGCCGGCGGCCGTGGTGTTCGCGGTGCCCGAGGCGCATCTGGCGCGCATCCGCGAGCAACTGGCCGCGCGCGAGCCGCTGGCCGTGCAGGCCTGGGACCGCGAGCGCCAGCGCCTGCTGGCCTCGGGCCGCGTGGACAGCACGGACAACGCCATCGACGCCGCCACCGGCACCATCAAGGTCAAGGCCCTGTTCCCGAACGCGGACGGCGCGCTCTTCCCCAACCAGTTCGTCAATGTGCGGCTGCGGCTCGACACGCTGCGCGCCGCCCTCGTCGTGCCCAGTGCCGCCGTGCAGCGCGGCGCGCCGGGCACCTACGTCTATGTGGTGGCCGATGGCGGGGTGGCGCTGCGCAAGGTCAAGGTGCTGGCGGCGGACGGCGAGGCGACGGCCGTGCAGGGCGAGTTGCAGCCGGGCGAGCAGGTCGTCACCGACGGCGCCGACCGGCTGCGCGATGGCGGCAAGGCCGAGGTCATTCCCGCTGCGGGCGCTGCGCCCGCCTCGGCGGCGAGTGGCGCCAGGCGTGGCCAGCGTCGCCCGCAGCCATGAACCCCTCGCGCCTCTTCATCCAGCGGCCGGTCGCCACCTCGCTGCTGATGCTGGCCATCGTGCTGGCCGGCGCGCTGGCCTACCGGCTGCTGCCGGTGTCGGCCCTGCCCGAGGTCGATTACCCGACCATCCAGGTCACCACCCTCTACCCCGGCGCCAGCCCGGACGTGATGACCTCCTCGGTCACCGCGCCGCTGGAGCGCCAGTTCGGCCAGATGCCGGGCCTGGCGCAGATGTCGTCCACCAGTTCGGGCGGCGCCTCGGTCATCACGCTGCGCTTCGACCTCAGCCTGTCGCTCGACGTGGCCGAGCAGGAAGTGCAGGCGGCCATCAATGCCGGCAGCAATCTGCTGCCGAGCGACCTGCCGATGCCGCCGGTCTACAGCAAGGTCAACCCGGCCGACGCGCCGGTGCTGACGCTGGCCGTCACCTCCACGACGCTGCCCGTGCCGCGCGTCCACGACCTCGTGGAGAGCCGGCTCGCGCAGAAGATCTCGCAGGTGCCGGGCGTGGGCCTCGTCGCCATCGCGGGCGGCCGGCGGCCGGCCGTGCGCATCCAGGCCGACCCCGGCGCGCTGGCCGCGCTCGGCCTGTCCATCGACGACCTGCGCAGCGCCATCTCGGCCGCCAACGTCAACCAGAGCAAGGGCAGCTTCGACGGCCCGCTGCGGGCGTCCACGCTCGACGCCAACGACCAGCTGCGCAGCGCCGCCGAGTACGCCGGCCTCGTCATCGCCTACAGGAACGGCAGCCCCGTGCGCCTCAAGGACGTGGCGCAGCTGGTGGACGACGCCGAGAACCTGCGCCTCGCCGCCTGGGCCGGGCGGCAGGGCGAGGCGTCCACGGCGGCGGTGATCCTGAACGTGCAGCGCCAGCCGGGCGCCAACGTCATCGAGACCGTGGACCGCGTGCGCGCCGTGCTGCCCGCTTTGCAGGCGGCGCTGCCGGCGTCCATCGACGTCCACCTGCTCTCCGACCGCACGACGACGATCCGCGCCTCGGTGCGCGACGTGCAGCACGAACTGCTGTTCGCCGTCGTGCTGGTCATCGGCGTCATCTTCGTCTTCCTGCGCAGCCTGCCGGCCACCGTCATCCCGGCCGTGGCGGTGCCGGTGTCGCTCGTCGGCACCTTCGGCGTCATGTATCTGGCGGGGTTCTCGATCAACAACCTGACGCTGATGGCTTTGGTGATCTCGACGGGTTTCGTCGTGGACGACGCCATCGTGATGATCGAGAACATCGCTCGCCACATGGAAGAGGGCGGCGAGGGCGTCAGCGCCTTCGACGCCGCGCTGTCCGGCTCCAGGCAGATCGGCTTCACGATCATCTCGCTGACGGTCTCGCTGATCGCGGTGCTGATCCCGCTGCTCTTCATGGGCGACGTGGTGGGCCGGCTGTTCCACGAATTTGCGATCACGCTGGCCGTGTCCATCCTGATCTCGGCCTTCGTCTCGCTGACGCTGACGCCGATGATGTGCGCGCGGCTGCTGAAGCACGAGCGCGAGGAAGACCATGGCCGCGTCTGGCGCGCAGTCGGCAAGGCCTTCGACGACACCATCGCCGCCTATGGCCGCGCGCTGGCCTGGGTGCTGGACCGCTCCGGCGCGACCCTGCTCGTCTTCGCCGCCACGCTGGCGCTGACGGCCCTGCTCTACGCCGCCGTGCCCAAGGGCTTCTTCCCGGTGCAGGACACGGGCCAGATCCAGGGCATCACCGAGGCCGCGCAGTCCACGTCCTTCGCGGCCATGGCCGAGCACCAGCAGCGCATCGCCGGGCGCGTGCTGCAGGACGAGGCCGTGCAGAGCGTCGCGTCCTTCATCGGCGTGGACGGCGGCAACACGACGCTGAACCAGGGCCGGCTGCAGATCACGCTCAAGCCCAAGGGCGAGCGCGCCGAGAGCGCCGCCGAGGTCGCGCGCCGGCTGGCCGATGCAGTGGCCGGCGAGCCCGGCATCGCGCTGTACTTGCAGCCCGCGCAGGACCTGACCATCGAGGACCGCGTCGCCAAGACGCAGTACCAGTTCACGCTGTCCTCGCCCGATGCCGCTGAACTGGCGCGTTCGGCCGGCGCCTTGATGGAGCGCTTGCGCGGCGTCAAGGCCATCGCCGACCTCGCCAGCGACCAGCAGGACCAGGGCCTGCAAGCCTATGTGGACATCGACCGCGACGCGGCCGGGCGGCTGGGCGTCAGCGTCGCGGCCATCGACAGCGCGCTCTACAGCGCCTTCGGCCAGCGCCTGATCTCGACCATCTTCACGCAGAGCAACCAGTACCGCGTCGTGCTCGAAGTGGCGCCCGGCTTCCGCCAGGGCCTGGACGGCCTGAGCCGCCTCCACGTGCCCGGCACGGGCGGCGTGCAGGTGCCGCTGAGTTCGGTGGCGCGCTTCAGCGAGCGGCAGGCGCCGCTGGCGGTCAACCACGTCGCGCAGTTCCCGTCGGCGACGCTCTCCTTCAACCTCGCGCCCGGCGCGTCGCTGGGCGAGGCGGTGGCGGCCATCAAGGCCGAGGTGGCGGCCGCGCAACTGCCGGCCAGCGTCGAGACCCGCTTCGAGGGCGCGGCGCTGGCCTTCCAGGCGTCGCTGACGAGCACGCTGCTGCTGATCCTCGCGGCCATCGTCACGATGTATATCGTGCTCGGCGTGCTCTACGAGAGCACCATCCACCCGCTGACCATCCTCTCCACGCTGCCCTCGGCGGGCCTGGGCGCGCTGCTGGCGCTGCTGGCCTGGCGGCTCGACCTTGGCATCATCGCCATCATCGGCATCGTGCTGCTGATCGGCATCGTCAAGAAGAACGCGATCATGATGATCGACTTCGCGCTCGAAGCCGAACGCGACCACGGCATGCGTCCGCGCGAGGCCATCTACCAGGCCTGTTTGCTGCGCTTCCGGCCCATCCTGATGACCACCTTCGCGGCCCTGCTCGGCGCGCTGCCGCTGATGCTGGGCACGGGCGTGGGCAGCGAACTGCGCCAGCCGCTGGGCGTCGTCATGGTCGGCGGGCTGATCGTCAGCCAGTTGCTGACGCTGTTCACCACGCCGGTCATCTACCTCGGTTTCAGCGCGCTGGCGGCGCGGCTGAAAGGCCGCATGGCAGGGGACATGGCGTGAACCTGTCGCGCCTCTTCATCGAGCGGCCCATCGGCACGGCGCTCGTCACCTGCGGCCTGGCGCTGGCCGGGGCCATCGGCTACTTGCTGCTGCCCATCGCGCCGCTGCCGCAGGTGGAGTTCCCGACCATCTCGGTGAGCGCCTCGCTGCCCGGCGCCAGCCCCGACACCATGGCCGCCACCGTCGCCACGCCGCTGGAACGCACGCTGGGCAGCATCGCCGGGGTGACCGAGATCACGTCGTCCTCGTCGCTCGGCAGCACGCGCGTGACCCTGCAGTTCGACCTCGACCGCGACATCGACGGCGCCGCCCGCGACGTGCAGGCCGGCATCAATGCCGCCCGCGCGCTGCTGCCCAGCGGCATGCCGGGCAACCCGAGCTACCGCAAGGTCAACCCGGCGGACGCGCCGATCATGATCGTCGCGCTGACCTCGGACACGCTGACGCGGGGCCAGATGTACGACGCCGCGTCCACCGTGCTCGCGCAGCGCCTCGCGCAGGTGGACGGCGTGGGCCAGGTGACCGTGGGCGGCGGCGCGCTGCCGGCCGTGCGCATCGAGCTGGACCCGAACAAGCTGGCCGCGCAGGGCCTGTCGCTGGAGCAGGTGCGCGCGGCCGTGGTGGCGACGAACGCGAACCGGCCCAAGGGCATGCTGGAAGACGGCGCGCGCTACTGGCAGATCGCCGCCAACGACCAGGCGCGCACGGCGGCCGACTACGCGCCTCTGGTGCTGAGCTACCGCAACGGCGCCGCCGTGCATCTGCGCGACGTGGCCGAGGTGCAGGACAGCGTGCAGGACCTGCGCAACGACGGCCTCGCCAACGGCCGCCAGGCGGTGCTGCTGATCCTCAACAAGGCGCCCGGCGCCAACATCATCCGCACGGTGGACAGCGTGCGCGGCCTGCTGCCGCAACTGCGCGCGTCGATCTCGCCGGCCATCGCCGTGGACGTGGTGATGGACCGCACGGCCACCATCCGCGGCAGCATCCGCGAGGTGCAGCGCACGCTGGCGATCTCCTTCGGCCTCGTCATCGCCGTCGTCTTCGTCTTCTTGCGCCGGCTGCGCGCGGCCCTGCTGCCGGCCGTGGCGGTGCCGGTGTCGCTGGCAGGCACCTGCGGTTTCATGTACCTGCTCGGCTACAGCCTCGACAACCTCTCGCTGATGGCGATGACCGTGGCCACCGGCTTCGTCGTGGACGACGCCATCGTCGTGCTCGAAAACATCTCCCGCCACCTCGAACGCGGCCTCGGCCCCCGCGAGGCGGCGCTGCGCGGCGCGCGCGAGATCGGCTTCACGGTGGTGTCGATCTCGCTGAGCCTGATCGCCGTCTTCATCCCCATCCTGGCGATGGGCGGCATCGTCGGCCGGCTGTTCCGCGAGTTCGCGGTGGTGCTGTCGGTGGCCATCCTGGTGTCCATGGTCGTGTCGCTCACCACCACGCCGATGATGGCCGCCGCGCTGCTCAAGCACGAGCCCGAGCGAGCCCGCAAGACGAGCGGCTGGCAGCGCGCGCTGCTGCGCGGCTACCGCCGCACGCTGCGCTGGACGCTGCGCCACCAGCCGGTCGCGCTGCTGGCGCTGGCCGGCGTCGTCGCGCTGAACGTGTCGCTCTACGTCGCCGTGCCCAAGGGCTTCTTCCCGCAGCAGGACACGGGCCTGATGATGGGCGGCGTGCAGGCGGACCAGGCCAGCAGCTTCCAGTCCATGCAGGGCAAGCTGCGCGCCTTCCACGACATCGTGCGCGCCGACCCGGCCGTGGCCAATGTCACCGGCTTCACCGGCGGCGGGCGCACCAACAGCGCGAATATGTTCATCAGCCTCAAGCCGCTGAGCGAGCGCAAGGAGAGCGTGGACGCCGTCATCAGCCGCCTGCGTGGCAAGCTCGCCAAGGTGCCCGGCGCCAATCTCTTCCTCGCGCCGGTGCAGGACATCCGCATCGGCGGGCGCCAGTCCAATGCCGCCTGGCAGTACACGCTGCAGGCCGACGATCTGACCGACCTGCGCACCTGGGAGCCGCGCATCCGCCGCGCGCTGACCGAGGTGCCCGAGATCGCCGACGTCAACACCGACCAGCAGGACAAGGGCACGCAGACCTCGCTCGTCGTCGATCGGGACGCCCTCGCGCGCCACGGCCTGACCATGGGCGCGCTGGACAGCACGCTGAACGACGCCTTCGGCCAGCGCCAGGTGGGCGTCATCTACAACCCGCTGAACCAGTACCGCGTCGTCATGGAACTGGCCCCCGTCTGGCTGCAAAGCCCGCAGACGCTGGAACGCCTGCGGCTCACCGCCGGCGGCGGCCAGCAGGTGCCGCTGATGAGCGTGGCGCGCGTGGAGACGACGAGCACGCCGCTGGCCGTCAACCACCAGAGCGGCACGCCGGCCAGCACCATCAGCTTCAACCTCGCGGACGGCGTGCCGCTCTCGGCGGCGGTGGCGGCGGTGAACGACGCGGTGGCGCGCAGCGGCGCGCCGGTGTCGGTGCGCGGCAGCTTCCAGGGCACGGCCCAGGTCTTCCAGTCCTCGCTGCAATCGCAGCCGCTGCTGATCCTCGCGGCCATCGTCACCATCTACCTCGTGCTCGGCATGCTCTACGAGAGCCTGATCCACCCGATCACGATTCTTTCCACGCTGCCCTCGGCCGGCGTCGGCGCTCTGCTGGCGCTGATGGCCTTCAAGACGGACTTCAGCATCATTGCGCTGATCGGCGTGATCCTGCTGATCGGCATCGTCAAGAAGAACGCCATCATGATGCTGGACTTCGCGCTCTCCGCGCGCCGCGCCGCCGAGGCGCGCGGCAGCCGCCTCGGTGCCGGCCCGGCCATCTACCGCGCGGCCCTGCTGCGGCTGCGGCCCATCCTGATGACGACGGTGGCCGCCGTCTTCGGCGCCGTGCCGCTGGCCCTCGGCCAGGGCGACGGGGCCGAGCTGCGCGTGCCGCTCGGCATCTCCATCGTCGGCGGCCTGCTGCTGAGCCAGTTGCTCACCCTCTACACCACGCCCGTCGTGTTCTGCTGCATGGACAGGCTCTCCGCCCGCCGCCATGCGCCCGCCCGCGAGCTGAAGCCATGCTGAAAACCGCTCTCACGCTCACCACGCTGCTGCTCGGCGGCTGCGCCCTCACCGCGCAGCAGCCGCCTGCGGAACCGCCGCCGCCCGCCAGCTTCAAGGGCTCGGCCGAATGGCAGCGCCTGCCTGCCGCCGCCGCCGTGCCCGAGGCCTGGTGGACGCTGTTCAAGGATCCGGTGCTGGACGGCCTGCAGGCCGAACTCGTCGTCGGCAACCAGAACCTCGCGGCCAGCCTCGCGCAGACGGCCTCGGCCCGCGCCGTGCTGCAGGCCAGCGGCGCCGCGCTGTGGCCGACGCTCTCCGTCAGCGGCGGCAGCACGCGCGCGGCCACGGCCAATGCCGGCCCGGCGACGAGCGACGCGCTGACCGCCAGCGCATCCTGGGAGGTCGACCTCTGGGGCCGGCTCTCCGAGGCCGTCAAGGCGGCCGGCGCCAGCTACCGCGCGAGCGCGGCCGACCTCGCCGCGCTGCGCCTTTCCGCCCAGGCGACGCTGACGCAGAACTACCTCGCGCTGCGCACCGCCGAGGCCCAGCAGGCGCTGCTGGCGCGCACCGCCGCCGCCGACCAGCGCGCGCTGGACCTGACCCAGGCCCGCTACGCCAGCGGCGTGGCCGCGCAGAGCGACGTGCTGCAGGCGCGCACGCAGTTGCGCAGCGTCGAGGCCCAGCTCAGCGAGATGCGCACCCAGCGCGCGCAGCTCGAACACGCCATCGCCGTGCAGATCGGCAAGCTGCCCGGCCAGTTCAGCCTCGCGGTCGGCGCTCCCGGCGCGGCCCTGCCCGAACTGCCGCCCGTGCCGGCCCTGCTGCCCTCGACCCTGCTGGCGCAGCGCCCCGACATTGCCGCCGCGCGCGAGCGCCAACTGGCGGCCTATGCGCAGATCGGCATCGCCGACGCGGCCTTCTTCCCGTCCATCGAACTCTCGGCCAGCGGCGGCTACCGGGGCGCGTCCTGGTCGCATCTGCTGTCGGCGCCCAACCTCGTCTGGTCGCTCGGTGCGGCGGTGGCGGCGCCGCTGTTCGACGGCGGCCAGCGCCGCCTCGCGTCGGCCCAGGCGCGCGCGGCGGCCGAGGCGGCGACGGCCGCCTACCGCCAGGCCGTGCTGACCGCCTTCCAGGAAGTCGAAGACAACCTCGTGCAGTTCGCCGAAAGCGGCGCCGCCCTGGCCCTGCAGCGCGACGCCTTCGAGGCCGCGCAGCGCCATCTCGACATCGTCCTGGCGCAGTACCGCGCCGGCACGGTCAGCTATCTGAACGTCGTGGCGGCGCAGACGGCGGCGCTGTCGGCCGAGGGGCAGATGCTGTCCGCGCGCAACCGCCAGTTGGCGGCGGCGAATGTGCTGCTGAAGAGCCTGGGCGGCCGCTCAGGCTGAGAGCCTGTCGAGGATCGGGCAGTCCGGCCGCTCGTCGCCGGCGCAGCAGTGGCTCAGCGCGCGCAGCGTGTCGGCCATCTCGCGCAGATGGTCGATGCGCCTCTCCAACTCGGCGATATGGGCCTGGGCGAGGCGCTTCACGTCGGCGCTCTGGCGCGACTTGTCATTCCACAGGCCCAGCAGCGCGGCGATCTCGGCGACGGAGAAACCCAGGTCGCGCGCGCGGCGGATGAAGTGCAGGCGATGCACGTCGGCCTCGCCGTAGGCGCGGTAGCCCGACTCGGTGCGCGTGGCCGGCGGGATCAGGCCGATCTGCTCGTAGTAGCGGATCATCTTGGCCGACACCCGCGACGCCTTCGCGGCGGCGCCGATATTCATCGCGCCACCTCGCGCAGCGGTGGCCGGAAGCGCCGCAGCCGCAGCGCATTGCCGAGCACGAAGACGCTGGACATGGCCATCGCCCCGGCCGCGAAGATCGGCGACAGCAGCAGCCCCCAGGCCGGGTAGAGCGCGCCCGCCGCCAGCGGGATCAGCGCCGTGTTGTAGCCAAAGGCCCAGAACAGGTTCTGGCGGATATTGGCGAGCGTCGCGCGGGACAGCGCAATCGCATTGGGCACGCCCTGCAGGCTGCCGGACATCAGCACCACGTCGGCGGACTCCATCGCCACGTCGGTGCCCGTGCCGATGGCCAGGCCCACGTCGGCCTCGGCCAGCGCCGGCGCGTCGTTGATGCCGTCGCCGACGAAGGCCACCGGCCCGTGCGCGGCGCGCAGCCGCCGCACGGCGTCCACCTTGGCCTCGGGCAGCAGTTCGGCCAGCACTTCGTCGATGCCCAGTTGCCGGGCGATGGCGCGGGCGGTGCGCGCGTTGTCGCCGGAAATCATCGCCACCTTGAGGCCCAGCCCGTGCAGCGCGGCGATGGCGGCCGGCGTGCCGGGCTTGATCGGGTCGGCCACGGCGATGACGGCGGCCAGCCGGCCGTCGATGGCCGCGTAGAGCGGCGACTTGCCCTCGTTGCCGAGCCGCTCGGCCGTGGCCGCGAAGCCGTCCACCGCCAGGCCCAGTTCGCGCATGAAGCGGTCGGCGCCGATCTCGACGCGCGCGCCGTCCACGCTGGCGCGCACGCCCATGCCCGTGAGCGACTCGAAAGCCGCCAGCGGCGGCGGCGCGAGACCCTCGGCCACGGCCGCCGCGACGATGGCGCGGGCGATGGGGTGCTCCGAGCGCTGCTCCACGGCCGCCACCAGCGCCAGCACGCGCGCGCGCTCGAAGCCGGGCGCGAGTTCCAGATCGGTCAGCACCGGCCGGCCTTCGGTCAGCGTGCCGGTCTTGTCCACGGCCACGACGCGGGCGTCCTTCAGCGCCTGCAGCGCCTCGCCCTTGCGGAACAGCACGCCCAGCTCGGCGCCGCGCCCGGTGCCGACCATGATCGAGGTCGGCGTGGCCAGGCCCATCGCGCAGGGGCAGGCGATGATGAGCACCGCCACCGCATTGACCAGCGCAAAGCCCAGCGCCGGCTGCGGCCCGAAGGCCAGCCAGACGAGGAAGGTCAGCAGCGCCGCCAGCATCACGGCGGGCACGAACCACAGCGTCACCTTGTCCACCACGGCCTGGATGGGCAGCTTGGCGCCCTGCGCCTGCTCGACGAGGCGGATGATCTGCGCCAGCACCGTCTGCGCGCCCACGGCCGTGGCGCGCAGCGTCAGCGCCCCCTGCTGGTTGACCGTGCCGCCGACGAGCGCGCTGCCCGTGACCTTCTCGACCGGGATGGGCTCGCCGGTGATCATGGATTCGTCCACGAAGCTGCGGCCCTCGACCACCTCGCCGTCCACCGGCACGCGCTCGCCGGGGCGCAGTTCCACGAGGTCGCCCAGGCTCAGCTCGCTGATCGGCAGGTCCACGACGCGACCCTCGCGCCGCACATGCGCGAGCCGGGGCTGCAGCCGGACGAGGCGCTGGATGGCTTCGGAGGTGCGGCCCCGGGCGCGCGCTTCGAGGAAGCGGCCGAGCAGGATCAGCGCGACGATGACGGCCGCCGCCTCGTAATAGACGTTCACCGTGCCGGCCGGCAGCAGGCCGGGCGCGAAGGTGGCCACGGCCGAATAGCCGAAGGCGGCCGCCGTGCCGACGGCGACGAGGGAATTCATGTCCGGCGCCAGCCGCGCCAGCGCCGGCAGGCCCTGGGCGTAGAAGCGCCGGCCGGGCAGGGCGAGCACCAGCAGGGTCAGCACGAACTGCAGCAGCCAACTGCGCTGCATGCCGATGTTTGCCATCACCCACCCGTGCATGGCCGGCACCATGTGCGAGCCCATTTCGAGCACGAACACCGGCAGCGCGAGCGCGGCGGCCAGGGCCAGGTCGCGCAGCAGCGCGGCGCGCTCGGCGTCCTTCTGCGCCGTGTCGTCCACCTCGTCCGGGCGGGCCTTGTAGCCGGCCTTCTCGATGGCCGCGATCAGATCCCGGCGCGCCACCGCGCCGCTCACCGTCGCGCGCTCGGTCGCCAGGTTCACCGTGGCCCCGGTGACGCCGGGCACGGCCTGCAGCGCCTTCTCGACGCGCCGCACGCAGGATGCGCAACTCATGCCCTCGATGGGCAGGCTGATCTCGGCGGCCATGGCCTGGCGGCTGCTCCTCATCCACTCACTCCTCGGCTTCGGTGGGATGGCGGCCAATGTACAGATTCCCATCATGGGAAGGTCAAGCCCAAAAAAAGGCTCCCACATGGGGAGCCCTTTTGAGGGTGGCCGAAGCCGGCAGGAATTACTTCTTGCCCTTCTTGCCCTTCTTGTCGTCGGCGGCCGGGGCGGCGGCGACGACGATTTCCTCGACCTTGGGCTCCACCGGCGTCGCAATGACGGGGTTGGGCTTGCCGTGGGTCACGACCTTGACGCCGGCCGGCAGCTTCACGTCGTTGACGTGCAGCGAGTGGCCCTTGGTCAGGCCCGACAGATCCACCTCGATGAACTCGGGCAGTTGCTGCGCCAGGCAGGTGATCAGCAGTTCGGTGACGACGTGGTTGACCGTGCAGTGGTCGAGCTTGACGGCCGTCGAGGTCTCTTCGCCGATGAAGTGCAGGGGCACCTTCTTCGTGATCTTGGTCGTGCCGTCCACGCGCTGGAAGTCGGCGTGCAGGACTTGCGGCTTGTAGGGGTGCATCTGGAAGTCACGCAGCAGCACTTGCGTCGTGGCGCCGTTCAGCTCCATGTCCAGCAGCGAGCTGTGGAAGGCTTCCTTCTTCAGGGCGTGGAACAGCGCGTTGTGATCGAGTTCGATCATGACGGGCTCACCGGCGCCGAAAACGATGCCGGGCACCTTGCCGGCCACTCGCAGGCGGCGGCTCGCTCCGGTCCCCTGCAGCTTGCGCTCGAAAGCGACGAACTTCATGGTTTATCTCCAAAAGAGAACGGCGCCCGCGACCAGGCGCCGTGTTGAAAAGCGGCCTTGCGGCCGCAGCGAATTCCGATCAGAAATTGTTGTTCTGCTCGGAGAAGAGGGAGGTGACCGACTCGCCATCGGAAATGCGGCGGATGGTCTCGGCGAACAGGAAGGCCACCGACAGCTGGCGGATCTTCTTGCAGGCCTTGGCCGCGTCGGTCAGCGGGATGGTGTTGGTGATGACCACCTCGTCCAGCGCCGAGCCCGAGATGCGCTCGATGGCGGGGCCGGACAGGATGGGGTGGGTGCAGTAGGCGAACACGCTCTTGGCGCCGCGCGCCTTCAGCACCTCGGCGGCCTTCACCAGGGTGCCGGCGGTGTCGATCATGTCGTCCATGATCACGCAGTTGCGGCCGTCGATCTCGCCGATGACGTGCATCACCTCGGACACGTTGGCGGCCGGGCGGCGCTTGTCGATGATGGCGAGGTCGCAGCCGAGTTGCTTGGCCAGCGCCCGCGCGCGCACGACGCCGCCGACGTCCGGCGACACGACCACGAGGTCGCTGTAGTTGCGGGCCTTCAGGTCGGACAGCAGCACCGGCGAGGCGTAGATGTTGTCCACCGGGATGTCGAAGAAGCCCTGGATCTGGTCGGCGTGCAGGTCCATGGTCAGCACGCGCTCGACGCCGACGGTTTCCAGCAGATTGGCGACGACCTTGGCCGAGATCGGCACGCGCGTGCTGCGCGGGCGGCGGTCCTGGCGGGCATAGCCGAAATAGGGGATCACGGCGGTGATGCGGCGGGCGCTGGCGCGCTTGAGCGCGTCCACCATGATCAGCAGCTCCATCACGTTCTCGTTCGTCGGCGCGCAGGTGGGCTGCACGACGAAGACGTCACGGGCACGCACGTTCTGCTGGATCTCGACGGTGACCTCGCCGTCCGAGAAGCGGCCGACGACGGCCTTGCCCAGCTCCAGACCGAGATGGGTGGCGATTTCCTGGGAGAGAACCGGGTTCGCGTTGCCGGTGAAGAGAACCGTGTTGAGCAGCACTGGGAGCCTCTGGTGTCAGTGGCCCGCTGAATGCGCAGCCGGTTCAGCGAAACAAAAAATTTGGCAGGGGAGGAAGGACTCGAACCCTCGCATGTCGGAATCAAAATCCGATGCCTTGACCAACTTGGCGACTCCCCTACACAGGACACAGCGGAGCGCTGCACCCCATCAACCGCTTCAGCCGGCCCAGCCCGCGAGCGGGTGTTGCGCCAGACTGCGGCAGATTCGACCGGTCCACCCTTCAGGCCCTTTTCGCGAAAGACGCTGAAGCAATGTCGCCAGGGACTGGTCGTCCTTGCCATCTTTTCCATCCCCGGCGAGTGTCGAGAACACCGCAGCGCCCGAGCCCGTCATCCGGGCCTTGCCGAATTGCTCCGACATCAGCGCCACCGCGTCTTGCACCTCACTGCTGATCCCTTCGGCGGCGGCTTGCAGGTCGTTGCGACCGAAGCCATTCACCAGGTTTTCTACAGTTCCTGCCAGGGCGGGAAAGCCCGCGACTATAGCCAGATTTTCAGACTTTGCCAAGAGCGGACTCGAAAAAATCGCTTTCGTCGCCAGCCCGCCCGGGCCCTTGAGCACGGCGAAGCGCTGCCCGGGCAGCGCGAGCGGGTGCAGCACCTCGCCGATGCCCTCGACCAGGGCAGGCCCGCCGCCGAGGAAGAAGGGCACGTCGGCGCCGAGCCTGAGGCCGAGCTGCATCAGCCGCGCCAGAGGCAGGCGCAGACGCCAGAGCCGGTTCAGCGCCAGCAGCGTCGTCGCCGCGTCGGACGAGCCGCCGCCCATGCCGGCGCCGGCCGGCAGGCGTTTTTCGAGATGGATGTCCGCGCCCAGCGTGCAGCCGGTCTCGGCCTGCAGCAGGCGGGCGGCGCGCAGGCAGAGGTCGTCAGCGGGGAGATCGCCGCCCAGCACGTCATGGCGGGCCAACTGACCATCGGAGCGGCATTCGACGTGCAGCGTGTCCGCCCAGTCGATCAGCACGAAGAGCGACTGCAGCAGGTGGTAGCCGTCCGCGCGTTTGCCGACGACGTGCAGGAAGAGGTTCAGCTTGGCCGGCGCGGCCAGGTCATGGAGTGCTTTCATCGCCCCCATCCAGCCTGGCGCGCAGCGTGACGACGGGCTCGGCCAGGCGCGTGGCGACGAGGGCGGGCAGGCGCGGCTCGATGCGCCAGCCGAGCTGCTCGAAGCCGCCCGCCGTCGGCTGGTGCGGTGCGGCCGGCCAGGGGCGGGCGGCCAGCCAGTCGAACAGCGCGGCCACGGGCACGGTCTCGCCGAGCAGTTCGCGGGTCAGCGCGTCGAGGTCGTCGAAGCGGCGCTCCTCGCCTGGTGTCAGCAGCGTGGCGAGGCCCGGCCGCCACTCGGCGCGCGCCACCAGCGAGCCCAACGGGGAGGTCAGGTCGAGCCGGCCGGCCTCGGGCCCGCCGAACAGCTCGAAGCTGGCCGCGCCGCCCGTGCCGCGGTGGTGCACGTCGCCCGCGACGGTGACGCTGAGGCGGCCGCTGAGCCGCGCCGCGCCTTCGGGCGGCGACTGCTGCGGCAGTTGCGCGCAGCCGGCGACGGCCAACGCCAGACAGGCGAGGACTCGCCTCACGGCTGGACCTTGAGCCGCGCCAGCGTCTCGCGCAGCGCCTCGTTGCCGGGGTCGCGCCGGGCAGCCTCGGCGAAGACGCCGCGCGCCTCGTCCTGCGCGCCGCTGGCCCACAGCACCTCGCCGAGATGGGCGGCGATCTCGGCGTCGGGCCGGCCGCCATGGGCCTGGCGCAGCAGGCGCGTGGCCTCGGTGAGGTTGCCGAGGCGGTATTCGACCCAGCCCATGCTGTCGATGATGAAGGGCTCGTTGGGCGCCAGCTTCAGCGCCTGCTCGATCAACTGCCGCGCCTCGGGCAGGCGCAGCTTGCGATCGGCGAGCGAGTAGCCGAGCGCGTTGTAGGCGTGGTGGTAGTCGGGCCGGATCTCGATGACCTTGCGCAGCAGCGACTCCATCTCGTCGAAGCGGCCGACCTTCTCGCTCATCATGGCCTGCTCGTAGAGCAGATCGGTGTCGCCGGGGAAGCGCTCCGCCGCCGTCTTCAGCACTTGCAGGGATGCCGCGTAGTCGCGCCGTTCGCGCAGCAGTTGCGCCTCGGCCAGCAGGGCGGCGCGGGCGTCGGCGTCGCTGGCGTCGGCGGCGGGCTGCAGCAGCATGCGCGCCTCGGCCAGCTTGCCCTGGCGGGCCAGCAGGCTGGCGCGGCGGTAGCGCAGGTCGAGGCCGTTGCCGTCGAGCTTCTGCAGCGCGGCCTCGGCGGCCTTGAGGTCGCCGCGCTGCTCGGCCGCCTGGGACAGCAGCAGCCAGGCCTGGCGGCGGCCGTCGGCGCGGGCCTTGATCTGGGCGTCGCTGCCGGCGGCGGGCGTGTCCAGGCGCTGCAGGCCCTCGCGCAGCGAGGCCTCCGCGGCGGCGGGGTGCTTGAGTTCCAGTTCCAGCGCGCCCAGCGCCAGCCAGGGCGCGGGGTTGTCGGGCGTGGCCTGGGTCAGCAGGCGGAACTCGCGCGCCGCGTCGGCCGGGCGCTGGGCCTGGGCCAGCGCGCGCCCATAGGCCTGGCGCAGCGCGTGCTGGTCGGGCTTGCGTTGCAGGCGCTCGACGACCAGGGCCTCGGCCCCGGGCTGGCTGGGCATGAGGTCGATGGCGAGCTGCATCGCATCGTCGCCGTCCGGCAGGGCCTGGGCGAGTTCACGGGCCAGCGCCAGGGCCTGCGCATGCTCGCCGGCATTGAGGGCCAGGCGGGCCTCGGTGAACAGGGCGGGAGGCTTGAGCACGCCGTCCTGCGCGCGCAGCACGGGCGAGAGCGCAGCCAGCACGGCCTTGGGCTCGGGCGAGCGCTGGAACAGCCGCGTCAGCCCGAGGATCAGGCCGGGGCGCTGCGGCGCGGGCGCGATGCGCAGCAATCGCTCCAGCGGTTCGGCCACGTCGGCGGGCCGGTTCAGCAGGGCCAGCAGTTGCACCGTGCTTTGCAGCGCCTCGCTGGACGTGGGCACGGCCTCGGCCCAGGCGCGCGCGGCCAGCAGCGCCTGATCGCCGGCGCGGGCCTGGATGGCGATGTTGACGACGCGCTTGAACAGCGCCTCGTCGCCCGTGCGCCGCGCCGCGTCCAGCAGCACCTGGAAGGCGACGCCGGCCTGGCCGTTCTGCAGCTCGATCTCGCCGATCAGCAGTTGGTAGAACAGCGGCGCGTCCATCGCCGAGCGAGTCGGCGCCTCGGTGGCGGGCTGGACGGCGGGCGCGGGGGCGTCCTCGGCATGGGCTTGCAGCGCGGCGAGCAGCGTGGCCGCGGCGATCGCGCGGCGAGTGGGAAAAGGCATTCGGGCTCCAGCGGATGACGGCCTCATTATCATTTCGCCCCCATGCCCGAGTTGCCCGAAGTCGAAGTCACGCGCCGCAGCTTTGCCGCCGCCATCGAGGGGGCCCGGGTGACCGGTCTGCGCCTGGGAAAACCGCTGCGCTGGCCGCTCGGCACCGACCCCGGAACCCTGCTCGGCGCGCGCGTCGGCGCCGTGCAAAGGCGGGGTAAATATTTGTGGCTGCCGCTCGATGGCCGTGGCGGTCTGCTGATGCACCTGGGCATGTCCGGCTCGCTGGCCTTTCTCGGCACCGCGCCCGCGCCCGGCCCGCACGACCATTTCGACCTGCATACCGACTGCGGCCTGCTGCGGCTGACCGACCCGCGCCGCTTCGGCGCCGTCGTCTGGTCGGCCGGCCTGGATGCCGAGCCGGCCGCGACGCTGCTCGGCGGCCTCGGGCTGGAGCCTTTCGATGCGCGCTTCGACGGCCTGCATCTGCATGCGGCCTTGAGCGGCCGGCGCGTCGCCATCAAGCAGGCGCTGCTGGCGGGCGACATCGTCGTCGGCGCCGGCAATATCTACGCCTGCGAGGCGCTCTTCGTGGCCGGCATCGACCCGCGCCTGCCCGCGGGCAGGCTCAGCCGCCCGCGCGCCGACCGGCTCGCCGCCGCCGTGCGCGGCGTGCTCGGGCGGGCGCTCGAAGCGGGCGGCACGACGCTGCGCGACTTCCGCGACGCCCATGGCGTGGCCGGCAGCTTCCAGATGCAGGCCCAGGTCTACGGCCGCGAGGGCGAACCCTGCCGGCGCTGCGGCGCGGCCATCCGGCGCCTCGTGCAGGGCGCGCGCTCGACCTTCTATTGCCCGCAATGCCAGAAGCGTTGATCGAGGACTTCGGCAAGACCGTCGTCGCCTGGCAGCGCCGCCACGGCCGGCACACGCTGCCCTGGCAGAACACGCGCGACCCCTATCGCGTCTGGCTGTCGGAAATCATGCTGCAGCAGACCCAGGTCACGACGGTGCTCGGCTATTACGAGCGCTTTCTCGCCCGCTGGCCGGCCGTGGCCGACCTCGCCGCCGCGACGCTGGACGAGGTGCTCGCGCAATGGGCGGGCCTGGGCTACTACAGTCGCGCGCGCAATCTGCACGCCTGCGCCCGTGCCGTGGCCGAGCAGCATGGCGGTGTGTTCCCTGGCACGGCGGCCGGCTTGCAGACCCTGCCCGGCATCGGCCGCTCCACGGCGGCGGCGATCGCGGCCTTCTGCTTCGGCGAGCGCGTGGCCATCCTCGACGGCAACGTCAAGCGCGTGCTCGGCCGCGTGCTGGCCTTCGACGGCGACCTCGCCAGCAGCGCGGCCGAGAAGCGGCTGTGGGCGCACGCGACCGAGTTGCTGCCCGCGCGCGACGTGGACCGCTACACCCAGGGCCTGATGGATCTCGGCGCCACCCTCTGCAGCGCCCGCGCGCCGGACTGCCTGCTCTGCCCGGTGCAGCCGATGTGCCGGGCGCAGCAGTCAGGTGAGCCGACCCGTTATCCCGTCAAGACCAGGAAGCTCAAGCGCGGCCGGCGCGAGAACTGGTGGCTGTGGGTGGAGAAGCCCGGCGGCCAGGTGCTGCTGCAGCAGCGCCCGGCCCGTGGCGTCTGGGCGGGGCTGTGGACGCTGCCGATGTACGACGACGAGGCCGCCGCCCGTGCTGCCCTGCCCGGCGCGGCCTGGGAGACGCTGCCGCGCATCGAGCATGCGCTGACGCATTTCGACTGGGTGCTGCACACGCTGCGCGCCGCGCCGGCCGGGGGCGAGCCGCCGGGCGGCACCTGGGTCGCACGCGAGGAACTGGTGCGTTATGCGCTGCCGGCGCCGCTGAAGAAGCTCATCGACCCGGCATGACACACTGCGGGGCGCACCGCGCCCCCGATCCGATGAGCCCCCCGTTCCCCTCGTTCCTGCCCGCGGCGGTCAGCCGCCGGCAATGCCTGCAATTCGGCCTGACCGGCCTGGCTGGCGTGACGAGCGGCGGCACCGCGCGGGCCGCCGAGGCGGTGGTGCTGCGCTATCCGGCCCCACAGTCGCCGCTGGACAGGCGCTCGCTGGACATCGTGCAACTGCTCGGCGCCGCGCTGCGCCGCACCGAGGCCAGCGACGGGCCCGTGCTGCTGGAGCCTTCCCACGAACCGCTGACCGAGCCGCGCCAGTTCGCCGAGCTGAACATGGATCGCGGCCTGCTGCACGTGGCCTGGGCCACGCCCTCGACGCAGCGCAAGACGCGCGCCCTGCCCGTGCGCTTCGACCTGCGGCGCGGGCTGCTGGGCATGCGCGTCGCGCTGGTCGATCAGCGGCTGCTGCCGGCCCTGGCCCGGGTCAATAACCTGGAAGGGCTGCGGCGCTTCACCATCGGCCAGGGGCAGGCCTGGCCGGACGTCGATGTCTGCAAGGCCAACGGGTTGACGGTCTTCACGGTGTCCGGCTACGAGAACCTGTTCCGCATGCTGCTGGCCGGCCGCTTCGACCTGTTCCCGCGCGGCGTCGGCGAGGTGTTCGACGAGTTCGACCCGCGCCGCGCCGACATGCCGCGGCTGGCCGTCGAGCCCCGGCTGCTGCTGGCCTATCCCTTCCCCTACCAGTACTACTTCGCGCCGAGCCAGGCGGCGCTGGCGGCGCGCGTCGAGCGCGGCCTGCTGGCGATGCGGGCCGACGGCAGCTTCGACGCCCATCTGTGGCGGCACCACGGGCCGGCGGTCAGGCGCGCCCGGCTGGCCGAGCGCCGCGTGCTGCGCCTGCGCAACCCCAATCTGAGTCCGGACGAGCAGCGCGAGATCGAGGCCAGCCTGGCCTACTGGATGAAGCCTCGGCAGCGCTGAGCGGAGCGGGTTCTCAGCGCGCGTCCAGCTCGCGGTGGCGCTTCAGTACATGGCCGTGGTGACCGAACTGCCGCGCCAGCATCTCGACCAGATAGACCGAGCGGTGCTGGCCGCCCGTGCAGCCGATGGCGACGGTGAGGTAGCTGCGCTGGTCCGCCGCGAAATTGGGCAGCCAGCGCGACAGGAAGCCGGCGATCTGGCCCATCATCAGCCCGACCTCGGGCTGGGCCGCGAGGTAGGCGGCCACCGGCGCGTCGCGGCCGGTCAGCGGGCGCAGCTCGCGGTCGTAATAGGGGTTGGGCAGCACACGCACGTCGAAGACGAAGTCCGCGTCGCTGGGCACGCCATGCTTGAAGGCAAAGCTCTCGAACACCAAGGTCAGCTTGGCGCCGGCGTTAGGTCCGACGATGTCGGCCAGCCAGGCGCGCAACTGCGCCGGGCGCAACTGGCTGGTGTCGATGACGGTGGACTCGGCCTTGAGCCCGCCGAGCAGTTCGCGCTCCAGCTTGATGGCGTCGAGCAGTACGCGGTGGCCCTCGTCGGCATCGCGGTCGAAGGCACCGAAGTCGGTCGAGCGCTCGGGGGCGCGGTCCTCGCGCAGCGGGTGGGGGCGGCGCGTCTCGGAGAAGCGCCGCATCAGCGCCTCGTTGCTGGCGTCCACGAAGATGGAGCGCACCGGCACGCCGCGGGCGCGCAGGTCTTTCAGCAGCGGCAGCAGCAGGGGCAGGGAGCCGGACGAGCGCACGTCCACCGCGATGGCGACGCGGCGCTCGCCACGCCGCTGTTCGAGCTTGAGGAAGTCCAGCAGCAGTTCGGCGGGCAGGTTGTCCACGCAGAAATAGCCGGCGTCTTCCAGCGCATGCATGGCCACGGACTTGCCGCCGCCGGACATGCCGGTCAGCAGCACCACGTCGCCCTGCAGTTCGGTCGTGTCGGGGCTCATGACTTCGCCTTGCGCGACTTGGGCGTGGCGGATGCGTCCAGCATCTCCTGCGCATGCGCGAGGCTGGTGGACGACAGGCGTTCGCCGCCGAGCATGCGGGCGATCTCGGCCACGCGCGCCTCGCCGGCCACCGGGCTGACGGAACTGGTGGTGCTGCCGCCTTGCTGCAGCGCCTTGGCAACGACGAGATGGCGGTCCGCGCAGGCGGCGACCTGGGGCAGGTGGGTGACGGCGAGCACCTGACGTTCGCGGCCCAACTGCTTCATCAGCCGGCCCACCGTCTCGGCGACGGCGCCGCCGATGCCGACGTCGATCTCGTCGAAGATCAGCGTGCCCGGCGCGTCGTCGCTCGCGGCCTGGCTGGCGGTGACGGCAATGGCCAGCGCGATGCGCGACAGCTCGCCACCCGAGGCCACCTTGGCGAGCAGGCGCGGCGTGCTGCCGGCATGGCCGGCGACGAGGAAGTCCGCCGCTTCGAGGCCGAAGCTCTGCGGGCCTTCGGTGGCGTTGAGCGCGATGTCGAAGCGGCCGCCGGCCATGCCGAGCTGCTGCATCGCGGCGGTGACGGCGGCGGCGAGCCGGGGCGCGGCCTCGCGGCGTGCGCGCGTGGCTTTGCGGGCTTCGGCGTCGAAGTGTTCGCGGGCTGCAGCGAGGGCGGCTTCGAGCCGGGCGGGGTCGCTGGCCGCATCGAGCGCTGTCAGCTCCGCGCGCCATTGCGCGAGCAGGGCCGGCAGATCCTGCGGCTGGCGGCGGTAGCGGCGCGCCAGCGTCATCCAGGCGGAGACGCGCTCGTCCAGCTCTGCCAGCCGCGCCGGGTCGAGGTCGGCCCGATGCAGATAGGCGGCGAGCGTGTGGCTGGCGTCCTGCAACTGGGCCTGCACGTCGCGCAGGGCCTGCACGGCGGGCAGCAGGCGGGCGTCGTGGTCGAGCACGCGCTCCAACTGGTCGAGCGCGCCGCTGGCCAGGGATTGCGCGCTGGGCTCGGCCTCGTCCAGCGCGTCAAGCGCCGCGCGGGCCGCGTCGATCAGGGACTGGCCGTGCGACAGGCGCTCGTGCTCGGCGTTCAGTTCGTCCCACTCGCCCTCGGCCGGCGCGAGGCCGTCGAGTTCGCCGATCTGCCAGGCCAGGCGCTCGCGTTCGCGCAGCGCGCCGACCTGCTCGCCCCGGGCGCTGGCGAGCGCGTCGTCGGCCTGCTTCCATGCGGCGTGGGCGCGGGCCAGCGGCGCGGCGTCGAGGCCGGCGAAGCCGTCCAGCAGCGCGCGCACGGCGGCCGGGCGCGTCAGGCCTTGCCAGGCGTGCTGGCCGTGGATGTCGAGCAGGTGGTCGGCCAGCTCGCGCAACTGCGTCAGCGTCGCGGCGCCGCCATTGATCCAGGCACGGCTCTTGCCGGCGGCGTCGATGACGCGGCGCAGCAGCAGCCTGCATTCACCTTCCGGGTCGGGCTCGAAGCCAGCCTCGTCCAGCCAGCGGCGCAGATGCGGCGGCGTGTCGAATTCGGCGGTGATCTCGGCCTTGGCCGCGCCTTCGCGCACGACGCCCGCGTCGCCGCGCCCGCCGAGCGCGAGCTGCAGCGCGTCGATGAGGATGGACTTGCCCGCGCCGGTCTCGCCGGTCAGCACGGCAAAGCCGGGCGCGAAGTCGAGTTCGAGCGCGGGGACGATGACGAAATCCTTGAGGGACAGGTGGCGCAGCATCAGCAGGCTTTAGACATACCAGCGCAGTTTGCGGCGCAGCGTCGCGTAATAACTCCAGCCCTTGGGGTGCAGGAAGCGGACCTGGTGCTGGCTGCGGCGCACGGTGATGGTGTCGCCGTGCAGCAGGCTGGCCAGGCTTTGCATGTCGAAGTTCACCGAGGCGTCGCGGCCAGCGACGATCTGCAGGCTGACTTCGCCGAGGTCGGGCAGCACGATGGGCCGGTTGGACAGGGTGTGCGGCGCGATGGGCACGATCAGCCAGCCGGCGATGCTCGGGTGCATCAGCGGGCCGCCGGCCGACAGCGCATAGGCAGTGGAGCCGGTGGGCGAGGCGACGATGAGGCCGTCGGCGCGCATATTGGCGACGAACTGTTCGCCGACCTCGACCTTCAGCTCCACCATGCCCGCCGTGGCGCCGCGGCTGACGACCACGTCGTTCAGCGCCAGCCCCGAGAAGATGGCCTCGCCGTCGCGCCAGACGGCGCCTTCCAGCATCGCGCGCGGCTCCACCTCGTAGTCGCCCGCCAGCACCGGCGCCAGGGATTCGCGCCAGCGCTCGATCGGGATGTCGGTGATGAAGCCCAGCCGCCCCTGGTTGATGCCCAGCAGCGGGATGCCGTGGCGCGCCATCTCGCGCGCGAAGCCGAGCATGGTGCCGTCGCCGCCGATGACCACGGCGAGGTCGCAGGCGCGGCCGAGTTCGTCGTGGGAGAGGGCGTCATAGCCCGTCAGCCCGGTGTTCAGCGCCGTGCCGGCTTCCAGCGACACGTCCAGGCCCTGGCTGCACAAAAACTGGGCAATCTCTTCCAGCACCGGCTTGATGCCCGGCGCCTGATGCTTGCCCACGATGGCGACATGTCTGAAGCGCTCGGCCATGCGGCAAATTATGTCCGAGCAAGATGAGAGTCAGTTGGTGCCGGAGCTACTCGTTTCCCTCGGGCGGCCTGGCACGCAAGACATAAGATCGACGGATGCTCGACGAGCGCTCCAAATCCCTGCTGAAAACCCTGGTCGAACGCTATATCGCCGACGGCCAGCCGGTCGGTTCGCGCACCCTGTCCAAGGCCTCGGGCCTGGAACTGAGCCCGGCCACCATCCGCAATGTGATGGCCGACCTGGAAGAACTCGGCCTCATCGCCAGCCCCCACACCAGCGCCGGCCGCATCCCGACGCCGCGCGGCTACCGCCTCTTCGTGGACACCATGCTGACGGCCCAGCCCGGCCTCGTCGGCGTCGAGACGGCGCAGCTACAGCCCGACCAGCCGCAGCGCGTCATCGCCAGCGCGGCGCAGATGCTGTCCAACCTGTCGAGCTTCGTCGGCGTCGTCACGGCACCGCGCAAACCCAGCGTCTTCCATCACATCGAATTCCTGCGCCTGGGCGAGCGGCGCGTGCTGGTCATCCTCGTCTCGCCCGACGGCGACGTGCAGAACCGCGTCATCTTCACCGCGCAGGACCTGACGCAGACCGAGCTGGCCGAGGCCAGCAACCGCCTGAACGCCGGCTATGCGGGCCTGACGCTCGAAGCCGTGCGCGAGCGCCTGCGCCACGAGGTGGACGCGTTGCGCGGCGAGATCGCCGGCCTGATGAGCGCGGCCGTGCAGGTCGGCAGCGAGGCCATGGCGCAGGAAGAGGCGCGCGTCGTCGTCTCCGGCGAGCGCAATCTGCTGGCGGTGCAGGATTTCAGCCACGACATGGGCAGCCTGCGGCGGCTCTTCGACCTGTTCGAGCAGAAGACGCAGTTGATGCGCCTGCTCGACACCTCCAGCCGTGCCGAGGGCGTGCGCATCTACATCGGCGGCGAGAGCCAGGTGGTGCCCTACGAGGAACTGTCCATCGTGTCCGCGCCCTACGAGGTGGACGGCCAGGTGGTGGGCACGCTGGGCGTCATCGGCCCGACGCGCATGGCCTATGACCGCATGATCCAGATCGTGGACATCACGTCGCGCATGGTGGGGCAGGCGCTGTCTCAGCGTTGATGCGCGCTGACTAGAATCCGCGCTCCTTTCCCGGGGGCCGTTAGCTCAGTTGGTCAGAGCAGAGGACTCATAATCCTTTGGTCGTTGGTTCAAGTCCAACACGGCCTACCAAAAACTCTCAGTGAATCAAGAACTTGCACGCTGCTGCGCGCTGGTTTGTTGATTGTCGTTCGCGTGCTGTGCCACAAACGTGCCATGAGCCGCCAGCCGGTCGTTCCACGGTGCCAAATGCTCCGCACCGAGGTGCGCGTAGCGTTGCACCATCGCCGGTGACTGCCACCCACCCAACTCCTGCAGGACGGATAGCGGCGTACCTTGCTGCACGTGCCAGCTGGCGAAGGTGTGGCGCAGGTCGTGGAAGCGCAGGGGATAGACCCCGGCCCGTTTCACGGCCGCATACCAGGCCTTCGTGGTCGTCGCCGTGATCTGCGCTCCCTTGTAGGTGAACACGACTTCCATGTGCTTGCCGAGCTGCTTCTGCAGCACAGCGACGGCTTCGCCGTTGAGGGGCACGGGGATGGCGCGACGCGCCTTTGCTTGGTCGGGATGCACCCAGGCCATACGCCGTTCCAGATCGACCTGATCCCATCGCATCCCCGTCACGTTCGATGCACGCAGGCCTGTCGCCAGAGCGAAGCGCGCCATGTCGGAGAGGTGAGGGGGCAGCTCGGCCAGCAGCTTCTCAGCTTCGGGCCGGGACAGGTAGCGCACGCGCTTGGTCGGCTCTTTCAGCAGCCGGACGGCTGGAGCACGCTCCATCCACTCCCAATCGCGTTCACAACGTCGCAGGATCGCGCGCACGAGAGCGAGCGTCCGGTTGACGGTCGCGTTTGCGGCCCCGGTTTCCAGTTTCGCTTGCGTGATGCTGTCGATCATGGCGCGGTTGATGGTGTCGAGCGGCTTGCCGTTCAGGTAGGGGTCGAGCCAGCGCAGTTTTGCCTTGTCGTGCTCGTGGGTTGCTTTGTGGCTGGTTTCCTTGAGCCAGCGCACTACTGCGTCGTTCCAGGTGTGGCGGGGCCGCTCCTGAAGCTTGTCGCGCCTCCAGGCTTCCGCCTTGAGCCGGTCGTGCAGTTCCTGTGCCTGGCCTTTGTTGCCGGTTTCAGCAGATCGGCGTACTCGTTCCCCGCTTGGGGTGACGAAGTCGATCCACCAGACCGGTCCTCGCTTGCGTAGTGACATAGAGACTCCTTTCCGGAAGTCACTCGCAGCGCTTGCCGCTGCACAGGATACAAGGAACGCATCCAGGCGATCAGATCGTCCTCGATGAACACCCATCGCCGGCCCGTCTTCGCGCCAGGCAGCTTCCCGGCCTTGGCGCGCACCCTGACCTCTTCCGGATGCATATGCAGCAGCGCTGCAGCCTCTTCCAGGGTCAGCGTGCGCATGGCGATCAGCCCTTGCGCGAGTGGACGAGGCGCGGCGCGACCACCGGGCGGAACGTCGGTTCCACCGGATCGAACTTCACCAACGCGACATCGCCGCAACGGTGACACTGCGCCCCGCCGTCGATCTCCCGTTCGTCGGTCCAGTACAGGAACGTCACCGATCCGCCGCAGGCGAGGCAACCTGCACCCGAGCAACGAAACTCACTGGGCTCGATGACCAGTGGCGGCACATAGTCCAGCGTGTCGTCGAGCATGTCCGACAGCTCATCGAGCGAGCGGACATAGCACGCCGGCACCTCGACATCGACAGGGGACGGGCACCGCACCACCGGACCACAGTGCACGCAGCGGTAGGACGCTGCCTGCGACGTGTCGGACGCCGTGACGCAGTCCGCTTCGCTGCAGGACAGACACCAGACTCTGCCGACCAGATCGTCATCCATATCAACCTCAGATAGCTGTAGTTAACTGATAAGCCGAAATATACCCCGTTACGTTCACTTCCACCCGTACCGATACGGCGGCTTGATCTCGACCAGGTTGACCGTGCCGCAACGGCGGCAGTAAGCCTGCTCCGGCACGCCGTCGCTGACCCACTCGGGATAGAACACTGTGTCGCCGCAGCGCAGGCACCCGTCTAGCGCAAACAGCGTGACCGTCAGGCTCTGTTCGGCTGCGGCCAGGCGCTCCATGAAAGCCACGATCTCGGCAATCGGCTCTGGCAGCATCAGAACAGCCCTCCGGCGTCAGGATCGTCTCGAAGCACGGGCAGGCGGGCTGTCTCCGCCCGACTCATGAAGCCCTGCAAGATCGAGCCGTCGTCGCGGTGAAACACCACGGGATCGACCCGGCCGCACGACACACAGACATCGACCGGCAGCACGACGACGCCGGCGGGCCGCTCATCATCGGGCTCGACCTCATGCCGGGTCGTGACAGTGCCGCCGCAGGTGAAGCAACTGCCCGGCCCGAAATCGAACTCCACATCGCCATTGGGCAGGAAGCGGCCTTTGGGGTCGTTCATGGATGTTCGGGGCCTGTCAGTGCGTCGAGACCCTGCGGGCCTGCGCGGCGGTCCGCTCACGGTGCCATGCCCGTCCGAGTTCGAGCGCACGCGCGCGGTCTTCCGACCGCATCGGGTTCGGCAAGTACGACCAGCGCGAGAAGGCCTCATCGGCGAAGTAAGGCGTTCGCGTGGTGATGGCGGGCCACCGCACGCCGTGCGCGAACAGGACGCCACGGTCCGATCCCATGCCCATCAACTCCTGCGGCGTGACGGCATCGACCTGACTCGGTGACTGCGACCAGCCGGATGAACTTCCGGACGAATTCGAGCCAGCGCCATGCGAGTTGGGACCGAACTGTTCGCTCGTGCCTGACGTGGTGCCGCCGCTGAGGTTCATGGCCTGGGCGGTCGCCTTGCCGATCTTGCGGCTGAAATACTCAGCCGTGGTCAGATCGTTCGGGTTGAAGATCTGAATGAACCCGGCATTGGCCAGTGCGCCTTCCCAGGCCTCCGCGAACACGTCCTTGAGCTGGCCGAGGTTCTGGAAGATCGACCACAGCCGGCAACCGTAGCCGCTCAGCAGCCCGGGTGCGTTCTTGAGATCGTCCATGTAGCCGAGCTGGTACTGCTCATCGAGGATCATCAGCACCGAGGCGTCTCCGGCTTGCGGCTGCCGCCACAGCGCGTTGAACATGCCTTGCACCAGCAAGCGGGCGAAGTGCTTGTTGTCGCGCAACTGCTCGGGCGGCAGCATGATGAAGACGGAATTGCCAGGCTTGCGCAGCATCGAGAAATCAAACGTCGATCCGCTCAGGAAGTGGACCACCTTCGGGTCGCTCAGAAAGCCCAACTGGCCAACGGCCGTCGAGATGATCGAGGCGTTCTCCTTGGTGGCGGCGGAGAAGGCGCCCAGGTTGTCGCGCACGAGAGGCACGGTGCTGGCGGGGATGGCCGCCAAGATTTCGCCGTGCTCATCGATCTTCTCGGGACGACCGGCGACGGCGGTTTCGCACCACAGGGCGAAGACGTCGGGGGTCAGGCTCAAAATGCGGCGCATGACCGGCATCGTGTTGATCGGTTCGGACTCTTCGAGACCGACCGTTGCACGGACGAAGCTCGAGCGCACCGGATCACCGACCGCTTCGCAGAGATAGCCAGACACGCCCGAGACGGCTTGCCGGGCCCGATTCGTGAAGTGGGGTTCCTTGCCCTGCTCGATGATCAGCGCACCCGCGATGCCGCCAATGTGGTTCGTGAAATCCGGGTTGTCGGGGTGCAGGTTCTGCAGTGGGTTGTATCGCGCGGTCATCGGCTTCACGTAGCCGAGTTCCTTGCCCCAGAGATTCCACGGATTCAGGACGTGGACGGTGTGGCCCAGCTCTTCGCGCGCCTTGTGCGTGACGAACCAGTTCTCACCCTTCATGTCCATCATGGCCACGTTCTCCTGATTGATCAGCAACGTCGGGATCATGCCCGCTGTGCCCTTGCCGGAGCGCGTCGGCGCGATCGTGATGCCGTGCATCGGGCCCGAGTAGCCGAGCGCGAAGGCCGGCACCGGCTGCGGCTGGCCGTAAATCTCGACGAAGCGCTGCAGGTAGACGGAACGACTCCATTCTTGCGGGCTGTCCGGATGCATGGCAGCTTCCGGCGCCAGGAACTCTTGCGCATAGGCGAAGCCCCCATCACCGTACATGCCTGCTTCGCGATGCGGCCCCGTCACGGCCGGCTCCACTGCTTCGGGCGGCCGTGCGATGTTGTAGTAAAAGTTCAGATCGAACAGGCCCGCCAGCACGCCGAAGGTAGCGCACCAGCCGGTTTCCATGCCGATCAGCTTCAGGATCAGGCCGACGCCCAGGGCTGGGAAGAAGAACACGAACAGTGGGAAGAACGGCGAGCGGGTCTGCTCGGCCAGCAGGCTTTGCCCCATCTTTGCCAGCGGCACGACCAGCAGGACGGACGCTAGGGTGACCGCAATGCTGATGCCGCCCAGGAGCGCCAGGCCGCGCACGCCATCGGCAAAGGCATACAAAAGCGCCAGCCCTAAGAAGCAGAGCGACAGAAGCAGCGCTTCCTCGGACAGTCGCGGCAGCACGAAGCTGCCGGCCAAACTGGCCGCGGTTTGAATTCGGCGCAGGGCCGAAAGCACATGCCGCAACGGAGACAGGTAGAACAGCCGGGCGCGCGCGATGCGCCAGCGCACCAGGCCGGCAGGCGGCGCGGTGTCATCCGACAAAACAGCGTCGACCGCTTGAAGTCGCACTGTGTGTTCGAGGGCGGCGCGGGTTGCAACTGGCATCGCGGTGTCTGTGCGGAGCAGTTCCGCGACCGCGCGTTGACCGGCGAGCTGATCCGCTTCATCGAAGGTGGCGCCGAAGACGCGCTCATAGTCGTCGCCTTCGACCGCATGGCCTGCACCGTTCGGGACCGTATGCGACGAGGCAGGCGGGTGAGACGTGGCGTTCATTTGCGCTTCTCCTGTTCCAGCCGAAAGCGGATGAACTCCCGCGTCACATCAGCCAGCGTGGCCTTCGGATTGGCCTTGCACACGTCGATGAGCCACCAGCCGACGAAGTTGTTCGCGCGGTCCGCGTCGTCACCGAAGACGCCGTAGCGGGCTTTGAACAGCTTGCCGTGTTCGTCATTCCAGGCCGACAGATAGCCGTACACCCACTGGAAGCGCGCCAGCGTCAGGTTGTGGTCCGCAGTCGTGCCGGTCGCGTCGAAGGTGCGCACCAGCTCGCCGCACGGCGTGCTGCCGACGCCTTCGAGGTATTGGGTGCCTTGGGCGAGGCTGGGACCGGCCAAGAGCATCATGAGCGAGGCGAGGGTCTTCATGACAGAGCCTCCAACGGCGAGGCGTCGTTTGGCTGCCTGATCCGTTCTAGCGTGAGGCGATAGCGCTCTTGCCCGAGGATCTCCGGATCGTGCTCGGGATTCGGTGTGTACGGGATGCCGCTGCCGTAACCCCAAGGCTGAAAACGGTTCTCGTGGCCGTACACGTCGGCGCGCTTCCAGTAGTCGAGGCGCTCGGTCAGTATGGGATAGCGCGAGCCCTGCGCGAAGACGATCGTGTGTTCCCGGGACAGGTTGTAGAAGTCCTGTGCCGTCATGAAGGGCACGGATTGCTCTTGCGTGCTGGTGCTGGTGTTGCTGGACCGGCTCGGCATGCCCTGGTGGCTGCTGGAGCTTGAGGTGCCCGAACTGGTCTGGGTCATCATCACGCCGCGGCTGCCGATCTTCGCGCTGAAGTATTCGGCCGTGGCGCGGTCGTTGACCGTCATCACCTGCACCAGGCCCGCATTCGCGATGAAGGTCTCCCAGGCGTCGGGATAGTCGGCGCGCAGCTGGTTGATGTCCTGGTAGACGCTCCAGATGCGCACGTTGTAGCTGCGCAGCGTGGCGGCGGAGGTCTTGATGATGTCCATCCCGCCGAGCTTGGCCTGCTCATCGAGCAGCATCAGGACGGGCAGGCGCTCGGTGATCGGGCTCGACGACAGCGTGTCGAACATGCACTGCACCAGGACGCGGACGAACCGGAAATGCACGTCCATGAAGGCCGGCGGCAGCATGCAGTAGATCGTCATGCGCTCGCGCCGCATGTCGGCCATGTCGAAGTCGGACTTGCTCAGGAACACGGCCAGCGCGGGCTCGGTGAGGAAGTTGAGCTGGCCGATGACCGTCGAGACCACGCCGTCGATCTCCTTGCTGCTCTGGGAGAACTTGGCCAGGTTGTCGCGGACGAGCGGGACCTTGGTTTCCTGCGACGCCCTCTGGCACCAGGCGGCCAACTCTTCGGCGGGCATGCACAGGATCTCGTACATGACCGGGAGCGTGTTCTGGCCCTTCTCGTAGTAGACGGGGTTCGAGCACAGCTCGGCGCAGATGCCCGAGACCAACTGCTTGCCGCGTTCGGTCCAGTGGGGTTCCTCCTTGGCGCCCCGGATGATGAGCGCAGCGGCGATGCTGTTCAGTCGATAGACGAAGTCGCTCTGGTCCGGGCGCAATGTGTCGATCGGATTGAAGTGCGCCGTCATGGGATCTTCGTAGCCAAGCTCTTTGCCGAATAGGTTGCACGGATTGATGGCGACGATGCGATGCCCCATCAGTGCGGCACGCGTGCGCGAAGTCGTGAACCAGCTTTCGCCCTTGGGGTCGTTGACCCAGGCGTTCTCGGTGTCCACGAGCAAGGTCGGAGCGATCGCTGCCGCGTTCTTGCCGCCGCCGGCACTGGAGAAGGTGACGATGTTCGTTTCGCCCTTGAAGCGCAGATAGCGGTATGGCAGCGGGTTGCCCCAGCCGGCGTGCGTTTCCACATTGATCGTGCGGCCGAGCCAGATCGCGCGGTGCCAGTCATCGTTCTGGCCATATTCCAGCCCGAGCGCTTCGATCTCCTCGCGGTAGGCCCAGCCGGCGTCGCCGTAGACCGAGCCATGTGAACGCCAAATCTCGCGCTGAAACCCGGGCTGCGCCGTCGGCCGGTCCTTCGCCTGGTCGAAGTAGATGTACAGGCCGAAGGCGGCGCTGACGAGCAGGAAGATGCCGATCCACTTCATCGCCCCGGTGGCGAATAGCAGCGCGATGATGAGGATGGCGAAGCCGGCCGCGAAGACGACGGCGATGCCGAGCGACAGCCAGATGGTGGTTGCGAGCGCTCCCGCGCCCATCGAGATCATGAACTCCTGCAGCTTGGTGCCTTGCGTGTTTTGGGGCTGCGTTTGGGGCTGGGATTGGTTCATGACGCCTCCCCGTGCTTGGCCTTGGCTTTCGCCGGACGGGGTTCGACCGCGATGACGTGGACGGTCTGGTCGCCGAGCGTGACGGTGCCGGAGAACTTGACGGTCGGCTTGCGCCAAAGGGCTCCGACCCGGCTCCACTTGCCATCGGCGCCTTTGGTAAGCAGTTCGAGGTTGGGACGTGGGGCGCCAGGGCTTGAAGGGGCGGGCGCGCTGTCTTGCGGATCGCTGGGCATGCTGACTCCTTGACGAAGGGGCTCGCGCGCCGGTGCTGGGGAAGCGCCGCGGGGACGAGCAGAACAAGTTTTCGGAATATCAGGCAACTGCAGTTATCTGACGATGTCAGTTTACTGCTGCCAATCCGAAACCGTCAAATGAGGTCAGATGGAGAGGGTCAGCGCTTGAGCGGGCGCAGCGTCGCCTGGAAGCGTTTGACCTGGCTGTCGACGAGGCGCTTGAGCCCATCGGGCCGGCTGGCGGCCGCGATCTCGTTGGTGACGATCTGGGCGAAGTAGTCCTGGGTCGTGGTGCCACGCGCCTTCAGGATGAGCTTGAACTTCTCGATCTCGCTGTCGGGAACATAGGCGCCGATGAGCCGCTTGCCTTCGCGGTTGGGCTGCACGTAGCCATCGCGGCGGCTGACTTCCGCCTTTGCATCGCGCATCGTTGGCGTCTTCTTCGGCACGGAGGCGGCCCTCTCTCGCTCATGGTCTGGAGCAGAGGTAGAGCTTTGCCCGGCCGCCTGTCAACGGCGGATTTACTTTCAAGCAGTGGCGGGTCGTCGCCCGGTGCAGGGCGCTGTGCGCCTTAGGGCTATCGCTTCAATGTCGCGCGCAGGGTTGCGCGGATGCGGTCGAGCTGGTTGTCGATCAACTTCTCGAGTTCTGCGGGGTTCTGGGCACCTGCAATCTCGTTGGCAACGATCTGGGCGAAATACTCCTGCACCGTGATCCCGCGTGCCTGGACAATGGCCTTGAAGCGATCGATGTCCGCGATGTCGATGTAGGCGCCGATCAGTCGTTTGCCTTCGCGGTTCGGCTGGACGTAGCCGCCGCGGCGCTGAATGGGTTTCGGTGGATGCACGAAGCTCGGCCACTGGCCTTCCTTGACATCCATGCCGTGCAGCACGGCGTCAACGACGGTGCGCTGTTCTGGCGTCAGCGGCAGGCCGAGTTGGGCGCGGATCAGTTCCTGAGCGGGGCTTGCGGCGAAATCGAGCCAAGCCTTCTGGGGCTTCGCATCAGGGTCGGTGAGCAGCTTGATCGAGACATGCCGCTTGAGCTTCTGATTGAGCACAATCGCCTTGCCTCTTCCGTCCTGCGCGCCAACGAGATGCTGCGCCATGTTCGGGTCCAAGGCATAGGCGTAGTCCACAGGCGTGGCGCCGTCCTCCACGGGCCACAGGCCGCCTCCGGGTTGGAACGGTTGATCGAAGAGCGTCTGCCAGGTCAGGTTGGGCTGCGGCGCGGGGGCAGCGACTTTTGGCGCGGCGGCCCTCTTCGTGGCAGCTTTCTTCGCAGCGACCGGACGTTCTTTGGCTTTCGTGACCATTCGATAGCAGTCAACTGTAGATGGCTGATCGGGCATCATACGCTGACGCTCTTGGTCTGCCCGGGCTCCTGGCGAGGCGGAGCGTTTGCCCCAGATCCTGTTCAGGTCTGCGTCCGCACACCTCATGCGACCGCTGCACACCTTCGCACAAGCCGTGATGCGCTGCCTATCCGTTGCGAAACACAAGCCCACCTAAGTCGCCAAGGCTCCGAGGTGGCCTAGCGTTTCGGCCGGGCAGCGCAAGCCGTTTGTGCGACGGGACGGTGTGCGGTCGCAATCACGCGGACGCATACCGAAAGGACAAGATCATGAGCAACAAGCCCGACTTCATTGCCTACAGCGTCAAGCAGACCAAGGAAGGCCAGCGTGGCATCTGGACGGCGATCGGCTCCGTCTGGCGTCATCGCACAGGTGACGGTTTCGACGTGGTGCTGAATGCCATGCCGCTTGACGGCCGCATCGTGTGCGTCGCGCCGAAAGCGGAGGAGCAAGCGCCGGCCAAGTAGGCCGTTTGCCCGTCGGGTCGCGAGGCCCGGCGGGCAGTTTCATTTCATCTCTGCGGACTCCTTGTTCGGAAGACACTGGAGCCTCGGCCCAGAGAACCAGATTCACATGGCGTCGGGCAGGCGGAGATGCGCGAAAGGGGGACAGCATGAGCGACTGGGATTTCTTGCATGAGATGCACGAGCGTGGCTACAGCGCCGACGACATCGCGCTGGCAGCTGGCGTCGGCTATGCGCCATGGGAAGAGGTCTACATCAGCAGGCAGTGGGTAGAGGAAGAACTTCAGAACCAGACGCCGGACCCCGCCGGGTCGCTGAGGCCGGATGGGCTGTTCAAGAGCAGAGATGGCTTCCCTTTTTCCGTGCTCGAACAGGCCGAGATCCTCAACGACCTAGTCGACTGCGCCGAGCGCCATTTCAGGAATACAGGCCGATACCTGCAGGTGTGGGGAGAGCTCGGCGAGATCTACGCGGAGGTCAAGTTCGGTCTGTGCCGCCATGGCACCCACCACGCTGGCTCCGACGGAACCATCGACGGCAAGCTCGTCGAAGTCAAGACCATCTCTCCAAAGAAGGCCAGTGATCAGGTGGTGGTCAAGAGCCAGGGAGACTTCGAGCAGTTGCTGATCGTGCGCATCGACGAGAACTTCGGGTTCACCGGAAAGCTCATCAATCGGGATGAGTTGACAGATGACGGGGGCCGGTTTCTCCGGGCACGCATGCGGGGTCCTGACGGCCTTTGATGACCGGCATTGCAGTGAACACGGTGCCGCGCGGCCTGTGTAGCAGCAAGCGATGCGGGTGCTCAGGGCTGCCCGAAGTGCGCGGTGCACATTCGGTTCTCGACGCTTCGCACAACAGGCGAGACGAGGTTTTGCGGTGTTCGGGCATGGCCTCGGGCTCGCATCGATCACACGTCGGGGCATGACCGGGACGCTGGCGCAATCGGGCTGTCTGATCAACCGGCGGCCCGCACCACTCGCTACGCGACCGGGTGGCCGGTTGACAGCCAGCTGGCACCGCTTGCGCCGGGCTCCCGATGCCCCCGTCGTGGGGGTCACATCGAGCCAGAGAGGCCACATGACCAGAACAACAAAGCCCACCTTGCCGCGCGTCTTGATCGAAGCGGACTTCGAAGCGATCGCCGACCGGTGCTTTCAGTCAGCGAGCAAGACTGTTGCCGCAGGCAAGCCCGTTCACTCCGCATTGCTGCTCGGACGCATGCATGACGGCAAGGCCGAGATCGGCCGGGTGCTGTCCGTACCGCTTGAGAACGCCGACCACAAGATCGTGTTGGCTGCTCTGATGGAGGCCCTGGTGCTGGAGCCGGACATCGACTTCGCGGTGCACGTCAGCGAAGCCTGGTTCCTCGCCAATCCGGTAGAGCTTCCTTCCGACAGCATCGCAGAACACCCGCAGCGCCTGGAGGCGGTCACCTTCAACATCATGTCGAAGGACAACCAGACCATCGTCGTCAACATGCTGCACCGCAAGCCGAACCGGCTCGAACGCGGCCCTGTTGAATTCACCAAGGAACTGCGCGGCCGGATGGTTCGCGACATGCCGCCAACGAACTGATTCAGGCTGGGCGGCTGCATGCTCCGGTGTGCAGCCGTTCGACGATCCCATTTCTCCAGGTGATCAAGCATGCCCAGTCCAGCATGACGGCGCCGCGCCACAACTCCTAAATCACAAAGCGATTTAGGCCGCGACCTCGCACGCTGCGCGGCTCGCCCGCTGTTGTGTCCCGGCTGGGCCGTCATGCAGGCCAGGGCATCCCAGAACAACAGGAGGACATCATGGGACACGACATCTACGCCTATGCCCGGGTCGGCTGGAGCATCAAGGAGGTGGTGCGCATGCGGCGCGGCGCGCGCGATGCACACCGTGCAGCGATCTACGAACTGCTCGACGCCAAGCTCTTCTACGCGGACGAGTCGGGCTTCGGCACAGGCTGCTTCTTCACCACAGGACGGCTCAGCGACGCGCTGCAAGCGGCGCAGCTGCGTCCAGAGCTTGATCGAGAAGCCAAGTTCCTTTCAGCGTGCCTCGCGGTCTGCGATGCGCGCCGACTGAATGGCTTGGAAATCGAGTTCTGCTGACGCCGGGAGGATTTCAACATGGAGAAGTACAACATCGAGCCGGCGCACCTGCATCACATGGCCAAGACGCTGCTGCGCATACACGGTCGCGTCGTCATGCGGGGCAACCATCAACCCTACAAACTGCTTTGTCAGGCGTTCACCAACTGTGTGGATCAGTGGATTGCCGGCATGGCCGATCCGATCGAGCGAGCCTGTGCACAGAGCCTCGCGAGTGGATACGACGACTATCTCGACGACAAGAGCGGCTTCTTTGCTTTCGACGCCGAGGCTGGAGAGGTTCGCTGGGTCGAGCGCCAAAGCTAGTTGACTGACGTTGACTGAAGGGCATGCCCGCAGGCGAGCATTCGTTCTGCGGGCAACCCGGCGGGCGCGGCGGCCTTCCTCGCTTCGCGTGGAACCTCCGCCGCGCTGAGCCGGGTGTGCGTTGAGCATGCTTCGTTGCCGTCTTGTATCCGCTCCCCCTTGGGGGGACGGGAGGGGGCTGACTCTCAAAGTCCGGTACGCTTGCAAGTCAGATAACTGTAGTAAACTGATTTCGCGGTACAGCTGGGATGCGATGACCGCACGGTGACGAAGGGCCCCCGGGGCACAAGCCCTGGGGGTTTCTTCCGGCGGGATGCGGGACAGAGGACCGCGCTGCGCCAGAGGGCACCGGATGTCATCCGGGTGTTCCGGCTTCAGGGATCTCACGCGTCGCTGAAGCATCACGACAGGAGAGCGGGCGGTGGTGGCAAGCGTCCTCGTAAGAGCGCAGTTATACGTCGCAGGCGACGTGTCCATGCGGCTGCGGCCGACGCGAAGCGCCGCCGGCACAAGTGCTTGCGCTAGCGCTGCGCCCTGCAGCATGCCCGCCATCCGGCGGGCCAGATTTCTTTGACCCGACCAGGAGACTTCCATGGCAAGACTGACCGATGCAGAGCGCGCCACGCAAGTGGCCGAACAGATCGCCCAGAAGCAGGCGGAACTCCACGCGATCCAGATGCGGCAGCGCCGACGCGAACGCAAGGAGGACACGCAGCGCAAGATCGTCGTGGGCGGCACCGTGCTCGCGGTGATGCAGACCGACCCGTCCTTCCGAGAACAGATGCATGCGCTGCTGCGCGTTCGTGTGACCCGAACCCAGGACCGGGCCGTCATCGCCACCATGCTGCCGCCTGAACCGCCGCCGGCCAAGCCGACCGCTCCCCCGATCACGAAGTAGGGCTCATGCAGTGGCGCTCTTCCGCTTCGCCGTGGAGACCATCAGTCGCGGCAAGGGGGATTCAGCCGTCGCCTCAGCGGCGTACAACACCCGCGACAAGCTGGTGGACGAGCGTCACGGAAAAACCCAGGACTACACCCGCGCTTACGGTGGCACGGACCTGCTCTTTGCAGGTGTCTACTCTCCCGCCAATGCGCCCGACTGGGCGCGTGATCGTGCACAGCTCTGGAACCACGTCGAGGCCAGCGAGAAGCGTGCCGATGCGCAGCTGGCCCGTGACTTCACGATCGCGCTGCCGCATGAGCTGACGGTCGATCAGAACCGCTGGCTGCTGCAAGACTTCATCAAAGAGAACTTCACGCGCAAGGGCTACGCCGCCGATCTGGCGATCCACCATGCCCACGAAGGCGGCGATGACCGGAACGTCCATGCGCATCTAATGGTGACGATGCGGACGATCGGGCCGGACGGCTTTGCCAAGACCAAAGACCGCTCGCAGAACAGCCGAGAGCAGCTGGGGGCCTGGCGCGAGTCTTGGGCGAAGCACGTCAACCGGCAGTTGGAACGCCACGGCATCGAGGCTCGGGTCGATCACCGCAGTCTGGCCGATCAGGGCATTGAGCGCGAACCGGAGATCCATCTCGGCAAGGCCGCCTCCGCAATGGAACGCCAGGGCAAGGCGTCCGAGCGCGGGGAGATCAATCGGGAGATCAGGGAACGCAATCGCGCGCTCGCGGCAGAACGCGCAGCGGAGCGCGCGATTCAGCGTGAGGTCCAGCGCGAGGCGGCGAAGGAGGAAAGGGCGGAAGCGCGCCGCGCAGAAGAGGCCGAGCGGCTCGCCGCCTTGCCCGATGTGAAGCTGCTGCGCGCCGCCTACCGCACGTCAGCGGAGCGTGAACACGATCACCCCGCAGGACGGGCCGGCGCGCTCGTGCAGGCCGTCGAAGCGAAGGGCTTCCTCGTCGCGCAGGTCACCCGGGAAGAGGAAGAAGGCATGCGTCATAACGCCGCAGTCGCGAAATCTCATGGCAACCACAAGCACGTTCATGAGCGTGGCGAGGTCCTGGCCGTCAGTCCTTCCGGGGCTGCCTACCGGCTCGATGGAGCGGTGCTGAATGACCGGCTGGCGGATCAGACCGTGGGGCAAGTCGACCAGAGCCGCTTGCTGACCCTCGGTCAGGCGCGCCAGGTGGCGGGATATTTCCGGGAAGAGCCCAAGCTGCGCGAAGCCTGGCTCGGCCGCACGGGTCGAGCGAAGGACGAGGGCGGTGCTGGCCTGGTCGCCATCGTGGCGGTCGCTGCGAGCGTGCTGGAGCGCTTCGCGGCCGGACTCGAGGCGTTCCTGTTCGGCGGCAGCCGCAAGCCTGAACCCGCGATGCCGAAGGAGCGCGTCCCGCGTGCCGTGCCACGGACAGAAGGTGAAGTCGTGCGTGCCAAGCTCGGGGCGGAAGAGCCGACCGTGCTGGCCCAGAACCCGGAAGTCAAACGCTATCGTTTCGGCGTCGATCCGGAAATGGTCGAGGCCTTGCGGCGTCAGCGTGAGCAGCGCGAACGAGAAGAGCGACGCCGCGACCGTGAACTTGACCGATAGCGCCGCGCCAGACAGTCATGACGACCGCGACCTTCCCCACTGCCAAGCATCGCGCGTGCGCATCAGAGCACGCGCAGTTCAACGCAGCTGCGCGGCGAACTTAGCCGCGCACGTTGCACCCTAGCAGGGGTCTGGGGGGCGGCGATAAGCCCCCCAGGGGCAGTCCGAGAGGCGCTCGCATCCGTGGCAGATCGGACACACACCGTCACGGGAGATCGGCAAAAAAGAGCGCGTCATGGTTGCGAATCAGTAGGTGGCTAGGGCAGAACATGCCCATGAAGAGAGACAGCAAGTTGTTCGCGTTAATAACGCGACGTGGCAGCACCCACGGACGAGCCGCGCGTTCTGCCACCACTTGTGAAGGGGGATCGTGCAGCGCTCCCCCGTTCAATCCCCCTGGGCGGTGCATCCAGGCCCGGCGCGGTGGCGCAGGCGTCAGCGGCCCTCGGACGAGCGGCGCCGCATGACGGAGGCCCCGATGAAGACCGTGTCTGCCGAGCCGGACGGCTCGCGCAGCGGCAGTCAGCGACGCCAGCGTTCGCGGGTGTGGCAGGTCGCCATGACGCCAGCCGAATTCGAGGAAGCGCGCGACAAAGCGACAGCAGCCGGGCTCACGCTGTCGAGCTACGGCCGCGTGGTCCTGCTAGGCAAGCCGGGGCCGCGTGCCCGGCGCGTACCTGTCGTGAACGCGGTCGTGCTGGCCAAGGCCATCGCGGCATTGAACCGGGTCGGCAACAACCTGAACCAGATCGCGCGGGCTCGTCATGCCGGGCGACCCGCCGTCGCCAGTGATGAGCTGCAAATCCTGCAGGAGACGCGTGCCGCCGTGCAGCGGATCGTGGCACTGACCGAACAGGATCGCGACCCGTGATCGCCAAGGGGACGCTGCACGACCACGGAGCCAAGCTCGCCGCCTACATGGCGACCGGCAAGGACGATGAGGAGGCACAGGTCTACGAGGTCTTTGGCTTTGCCAGCGACGACATTCATCAGGCGTTTCGCAGCATCGATGCGATGGCTGCCGGGTCGCGGCTGGCCAAGCCGTTCTTTCATGTCCAGGTGCGCAATCCGGAAGGGGAATGCCTGACGCGCGCGCAGTGGGTGACGGTCGCGGACAGGATCGAGCGTGTGCACGGGCTTCGGGGCCAGGGGCGTGCGATCGCGTTTCACATCGATCGCAAGACCGGCCATGAACACATGCACGTCGCCTGGTCACGCATGGATGGCTGGACACTGAAGGCCAAGTCGCTGCCCTTCTTCAAGCAACGCCTGAAGGCGGTCAGCCGGGAGCTGGAGATCGAGCTGGGACTCACGCGTATCAGCAGCACGCGCCCGCGTCCGGAGATGGCCCCGCGCCGCGCCGAAGAGGAGCAGAGCCGTCGTCTCGGAACCGACCTGCGCTGCATCCGTTCTGCCATCCGCGCTGCTTACGAACAGTCCGATAGCGGCAAGGCATTCATGGCCGGCCTGGCCGAGCACCGTCTCGTCCTGTGCCGCGGGGACCGTCGCAGTTTCGTGGTCGTCGATCCCAAAGGCGGGCTGCACACGCTCGGCAAGCGGCTGCTCGGCGAAAACGCCGAAGCGGTGAGGCGGCGCCTCGCCGATCTGAACCCGGTGGATCTGCCGTCGATTGATGATCTCCGCGCGCGGCAGCGGACTCAGGCCAATCGCACGGGGCGTTCCAACCGGCCGGTGGGCCGCAAAGTCGGTGTCCGTCCCGAGGTGGCTGGGATCGTGAACCGCCGCATTTCCGCATCACGCCTGCGCGAGATGACTGACGAGGATCGTGACCGGGAACGTCCAAGCGGGGATTGACCGGCGGAACCGATCACCCAGATTCGAGGGAACGCGCGTGCAGCGGCAGGAAGGGGCGCGCCGGCAAGACCGGCAAGGGCGGACGCACGCGTCTTGGTCAGCGCAGCCGACCGAGTGACCCAAAGCCCGCAAAGGTGCCTGCCACGCGCAAGGGGCGGCTGAAGGGCCGGCGGGCGAAGCTGCAATCGCGGCCCCGCTTGGTCAAGCGACCGAAGCTTGTGAAGAGGTCCGCGCTGACGCTGCGGGCCAAGCCTGTCATGCGTCGCTTCACGACCGGCCGCGTGGGCGGACGACGTGGTGGCTTTGCGGGAGGCCTGGGCGCAGGCATGCTGTGGCGCGCGGCGTCGCTGCGGGCGACTGCACAAGCCTCGGCAGCACAGGCCGAGCGTGACTTCAAGGTTGCTCGCCGGCAGCTCAAGCGCTCCCAGGCGATCGTGCGGCTGACCGTGCAACTGATCGAGCAGGCTCAGCGCGAAGCGACCCGGCCCGCTGTTCGTCCCAAGCGTCCGCTGACCAGCAGCCGCGCAGCACTGTGGGCCTGGTATCGCCGGCGTGGCTTGTCGTGGGCGCGCTTTGTCGCTGACCACGGCCCAGGATGAACAGCCAATGTCTGCAGCCGAAGTGCGCCATTGCCAGGCGACGCCAACCGTGCGAGCTTGCAGCATGATTCGCCGATTCCCCCGCACGCCGTGGCGCGACACCTATGAAAAGTCGCAGACCCTCCGCGCGCGCCACGGACGCTTCAGCAAGCCCACCAGTCCCGCGTCGTTGCGTGCCGACGTGCGCAAGCGCATGGAGGACGCGGAGCGCCGGGCGCTAGAGGGAGGGCAGCTGCGCCCGGTGTGGCACTTCAGGGCCGAAGAGGTGGCGAGGATCGACTTCGACGACGACGGCGGAGTGCTCTTCGAGCTGCGGGACGGCCGCGTGTTTGATGCCATCGGAGACCGGCGTTGACAGACGAGCCCGCCGCGCAACTGCAGTTCGGCCTGCTCGCTCTCAGCATCGGCCGGCGCTTGCCGCTGCAAGTCTGCCGCAGCGCGTCCGGGTTCTACATCGGCACCCTCGATGCCGAAGGCCTGCCCTGCAGCAGAGAGTCTCGCGAATACTGGCGTCGCGCTGAAGCCGCGGAGACAGCGCTCAAGCGTCGTGACTGGACGCAGCGACTTGAGCCTTGACCACGGGCGCCGTTCGTCCTGTTCGCACACGATGGCATGCAAGCCCGTCCGATCGGCGAGATGCGGACGATCGATGCCCTGCGGGGGTCACATGCCACTGGGTGGGTTCTTGCGACCGGCTGCCTTGGCCAATGGGCTGGCAACGGGGGATGAGCCCGATCAACGGGCAGCGCTCAAGCGCGATTCAAAAGGGGCGTTGAAGCCCGGCGTCGCCTACGATCGCGAGGGCGTTCCGGACGTTGCGGATTGGCGAAGGGTCGACTGGACCTGCTGAGGGCAGCAGGCTATTGCTCACGCGAGAACACGAGCCGCGCGCGCGGCCTTGTCGTCGGCCGGAACTTCGGCGCCTGCGCGTCGGACGTGACGAGCGTGAGAGGGCCGCATTGCTCGCACCAGGCATTGCTCGCCACCTGCTGGAAGTGCGGGTAGAACCGGAAGGAGATCGCCCCTTTGCAAATCACGCAACCGTGCGGCGACACGCGCAGCTCATTCGCGTCGATGTCCGGCTCGGGGTCGTCATCGACCAGTTCAGTCCGAAGACGCTCGGTCAGCTCGTCGTAGGAGCGGACGTAGCACTCCGGCAAAGGGACATCAGTCGGGAAGCGGCAGCGCACGACGGGGCCACAGTGAAGGCAACGATAGGTCGGCCCCTGAGCCGTCGGCATGGCGATGACGCAGTCGCCCTCGGCGCACGACAGGCAGCGAACCTTCTCAGACAGATCGAACATCGTGGACCTCGGACTGCCTGGCACTTCAGCTCATGAGCCAGTGCAGCAGCCAGAAGAGCCCGATCCAGAAGATCGCCACCCCAATTGCTTCAGGCACGCCCCTCGGCTGGGCCGGCGCGTTGGACTGGCGAGCCGGTGCGGCGGCCTTTGCGGCGGGCCGCTTGCGCCAGTTCGGCAGGCCTGTCAGGTAGTCATGGTCCGTCTCGCCGCGCCAGCTCATCACCTTGAGCCGGGTGACGTAGGGGCCATCGTCCGGGGTGACGCCTGCCAATTGCTTCTCGGTCTTGGTGTAGATGTCCGTCCAATCGCTCATACGTCCTCACAATGCCTGCATTACCCGCCGTGCAGTTGCAGGTAGAGCAGCGTGGCCACGAAGGTCACGACCGCGACGCGGACGCACATCCGCAACGTTCGCGCATCGCGTGCGTCGCACCCACTGGTCACGCTGCCTGTTCTGTGCACAGGTGCAACCGTGCACGATGGCGCAGGTAGCGGCGCGTCCATCAGGGCGCGAACCTCTTCGCGCGTCATCTGCGGCACCCGCGCCCGCTGGATCGGCGCGGCCGGCGGCTGAAGCGGCCGGAACACCGGCGGGGATGCCTGCGCCTTTGGTGGCTGCGGCTTCAGCATCTCCTGAATTGGCGCGAAGGCGTCGGCCCACATCTTCTGGTTCTGCCAGGCCCAATCGAAGGGCTGCGATTCCTTGTTGTACGGGTTGAACATGGGTTGTTCCCGACCTCGGTCTATTGCTGCTTCACGGACTTGCTGATGCGGTCGTGCAGGGCGGTCTCGCACTTGCTCGCAAGCACGAAATCCTCCTGTCGGCTCAGGTATCGCTTCTTGATGAAGTTCCCGTTCGCGTCGGTGACCTGGACGATGCGGCAGTTGTCGGGGGCGTTGCTGACGGTGTTGCCCTCGGCGTCCTTATAGGTGAAGACGGGGACGGTCGCCTTGACCGGCGCGGCGGCTGCCGACGTGCCGCTGACCTTGGGCGCGTTGACCTGCTCAATCGTGCGGTTGACCTTGCGCGCATCGCAGGTGGCGGCCAGCGTGCTCTGCCCGTTGCGCCAGGTTCCGTCCACCGGGAGTGCGGAGCACGGGTCGGAGGCTTCGAAGGCCACGCATTTCGGGTACTGGGCCCGCTGGTCGTTTGGCACAGAGGAGCACGGTGTCTTGGGATCGAGCTTGCCCCCCGAGATGGCGACCATGCCGGGGCCGACCGCGGTGACCAGCAAGCCCTTCTGCTGCAACTCGGCACAGTTGCCCGTTGTCATGACGCCGGCCTTCGTCACGATGAGCGCCGGGAAGCCCTGGGCCTGCGTCGGGCTGGTGATCGGCTGACGGCTCAGCGCGCCGCCGGGCGAGCCTTGGAAGCACGTCAGATAGCCTGGCGCGGGGGACACCACCTCGACGGTGCCGATGATCGTGTCAGGCGTGCCGTTGAGGCTGTTCTGCACCGACTTCGACACGTTGTCGACGAACTGGCTGGTTTCCGCGCAGGCCGTCAGCAGGGAGCAGAGGACGATGAACGCAGCGGGCAAAACCCGCCGCCACGGAGCGTGCGAAAGCATGAGGGATCTCCGGCGGCGGAAATGCCGCTTGACCCCTTGAATCCTGCTGGTGCGCAACAGAATCGGCAATTCTGTTGCATGCCGCGCCAGTGTCTGCGCATCTTTGAGCGATCGATGGCAAACGGGCCAGCTGAGCGTGCTCTATAAAACCAAGCACTTAGCTCGGGTATTGCGCAACCCTCTTGCCGATTCCGTTGCAGGAGAGCGGCATGGAGCACGCAGACCAATGGCAAGTGTTCGACGATACCGGGCACCGCAAGTATCTGTCCGAAGAGGAACGCCGGCACTTCCTTATGGCGGCCGACCGACTGCCAGTCGCCGGTCGGGCGCTGTGCCGCACACTGGCGCTGACCGGTTGCCGTATCTCGGAAGCGCTCACGCTCGCGCGGCATCAGCTCGACGCCGAGCGCAGTGCCTTGACCTTCCAGACCCTCAAGCGCCGCCGCACGCTATACCGGACCGTTCCAGTCCCCGAAGAACTGGCCGAGCAACTGATCGCGCTTCCGGTGCGCGCCGACGAGCGCTTCTGGACGATGCACCGCGCGACGGCCTGGCGGCTCGTGAAGGCCACGATGCACGTTGCCGGCATCGTCGGCCCAATGGCCTGTTGCAAGGGTCTGCGGCATGGCTTCGGCATGCACGCGGCTGGCTGCAACGTGCCTCCGAACCTGATCCAGCGCTGGATGGGCCACAGTTCCGGCAGGACGACCGCGATCTACCTCGACGCGGTCGGCATTGAAGAGCGCAAGTTCGCAAGCCGCATGTGGCGGTGAGTGATCGGCTCACCAGCGACGCCATAACCCCGCGACATCACAACGCTACGCCATCATGAAGCCAGCCAAGACCCAGCCCGTCCACGCCATCATTCGCGCAGCGATCGAGCGCGTGACCGGCGATCCGCATCAGGCTCGGCGCGAAGTCGTGCAAGCCATCCTCTATGACCTTGCTGCCGCGGGCTATGTCATCTCGCCACAGCGCGCTGCCAAAGCAGTGAAGGGACAGCCATGAACGCCGACGACCGCGTGCAACTCTGCTTGCAGCACGCCGAACCGTGCCCAGGCATCGTCGGTGCCATGTCATATCTGATCCATCCGCCCGGCAGGCTGAGGCGCGCATCGAGCCGACTACGCTTCGTGGCCAGACCGTGAAGCCCCTCGTGCAATAACAGTCCGGGCGACGCGATCCTTGCCGCCCTCCCGCTGCACGCCGATGCCCTGCTGGCGTGGCGGGCCGCCTTGCGACCCGTTCAGCGCTTCTGGCGTCCTGAATATCCGTGTGTGCCCGCTGGCGCGCGGAGATCGCCCACGTCAATACGATGTGCCCCACCAACTATGGACTCCTGCGCCATCAAGTCCTCGCCAAGGGCCCGCATCATGCGGTCCAGCAAATCATCGGCACCGTAGCCGCGCACGACGAAGGCCGTTTGTATTTCACCCGTGTGCGTCAAGAACCGGACGCGCTGCGGTCGCCAGTTCACCCCGGCCAGTTTGTCTGTTGTCATGCAGCTCCACATCCTTAGTGAGCAGTGACGGGCAAAGCAAATGGCCGGCGGCGTTCTTGGTGGCTCATTCGCCCGCCCGTCGATCATCTAGTTAGCACGCCTGCTCTTAACATGCAATCAGCAGTGGTGAAGTGCCGGGGAATGCGTTGCAGCTGCCGTTTCGTGCCTTGATGGCACCGTGAAACCATGAAGCGCGCAAACGCCGTCCCGGCCATCGTCCGCGACGCGATCTAGCGCATGACCGGCGATCCTTGAGACCTTACCGCCGCCATGACGATCACGGCGCACCAAGGACGCCCGATTGACCTCAGCAATGTGTGCGCGGCGAATGCTTGGTTCCAGTCGTCAGTTCAACGGCTGATGGCCCAGCCTGACGACCATCTTCGGGTGACGCTCGCTCAAGGCCTTCAACGCGAGCAGGCTCCGCTTCTCCGACTCGCGGTCGAACGTGAAGCTTCCAGGTTCGACACCATGTTCCCAGCCCCAGCGCGTGTGGCAAGCATCGCCAGTAAGGAGCACCGGGCCTGTCGGCGTGCGCGCTAGGTAGGAGACGTGGCCTGCGGTATGCCCCGGGGTCAAGATTGCAAACAACGAGCCGTCGCCGAAAACATCGATCACGCCGTCGAACTTCCCATCCTGGTCTTTAGCGAATTGGAACTCCTGAATGGCAGGTCTGCCCTCAAAGAAGCGATCCTCCATGCCCTGGACGAAGTAATTCTCTGCCTTTGACTCCGCGGCTTCGCCCGGACCGGTGTAGAACGGAACATCCTTTGCAATGTCGGGCATCCCGGCAATGTGGTCGAGATGGAGATGGGTTAGAAAGACCCCCTTGAGGGGCGTTCCCGCCGATTGGAGCGCCGACAGGGCGTCCGTCCGGACCACCATCTTGTCGAGCTTCGCGAAGTGCCGCACGACAAACCCGACCCCCAGGCTCTTGGGATCTGCGAGGAACCGCTTGGAAACGCCGGTGTCCACCATGAACAGGCCCTGCGAGGGATGCCGCACGAGGTGCGTATAAATCAGGATCGGCTCTTCGTGATCTTTGAGCCCGGCCTGTTCGGCCTTTGGATCTTTCAGGTTGATCAACCCGGAGAGATCGGCCACGTAGTCCGCGCTGGCGACCGTCTGAACCTCGATCGGTCCGGGCTGATCGATCAGCGCTTCCATCGTCGAGGAACTGACCGCCTTGCCAAGCCGGGCGGGCGCTGTCTCGTGCGTTGTTTGCGAACACGCAGCAAGCGTGGCGATGAACAGTGTGAGGATCGCTTTTCTGAGCATGATGAACCCTTGTTGATTGCTGTCGGAGATGACGATCCGATCACGGCCGGTCGTTGTCAAAGTGAAGTCGTCGCGCGGGAGCCGTCGCGGCGCACCCGCGGCGGCTGAACACGCGTGCAGTGCTGTTCTGTGGTGATGCGCTAGTTCTCTCACCAGGGCAGGGGACCCGCCGCATTCGAGAACGTGCCCGTGGGGCCGTCGGCATCCAGAAGAGCCAGACGGACCGGCTCCCGCGCTGCCTTCTCGACCGATGCCGCCCCCTCCGCAAATCTCGTCGCGGCAGTCGCCGTGAATCCCGGACAGACTGCATTGACCTTGATGTTGGTTCCTTCCAGCTCGATGGCGAAGGCTTGCGTGATCGCATTGAGCGCGGTTTTCGAGACCTGATAGACACCGACGTAGCTTCGCGAGTAGCTCGCCGGGTTGTCCTTCAACGTGAGGGAGCCGCCTGAACTCGAAACGTTGACGATGCGTCCCGCCGGTGCCTTGCGCAGCAGCGGGAGCATCGCGCGCGTGACGGCGACAACGCCGAAGACGTTGGTGTCGAACACGACGCGCATGTCGTCGATGGAGATGCGGGTCATCTTGCCCGACTCCCGCATTTCTTCCAGTGGCGTCCCAGGGGGAGCCGGATGCCCAATCCCGGCGTTGTTGACGAGGACATCGAGGCGCCCCAGCGTCTCCTGGATCTGCTGGGATGCCGCGAGGATGGAGGCCTGGTCCGTCACATCGAGTCGGATGGCCTGGGCTGCGCCCCCGATCGCCCAGGCCGCGGCGACGCCCGCGTCCAGATTTCGCGCACCGACGAGGACCTTGAAGCCTTGCGAGGCCAGTTCCTTGGCGATCTGATGACCGATGCCCTGGGTTGCGCCTGTGACAAGTGCGACGGGAGTGCTGTGCATAGTTGTTCCTAAAAAGTGGTGGTCAGAACCGATGCGGGCGGGCTAGAATCAAACCGGAACGCCGATCCGGTTGGTACTATACGGAACAAAGTTCCGTTTGACAAGGCTTGATTGGCGGCGTGGTACGGCGCCCGCCGTGTCGAACAAGCGGGTGAAAAATCTAGCGGTTTGCCGACCCCGGGCCACACGGCTTGTTGGCTGCGAGGGCCTGGGACGGGGCGTCTGGAGTCGGACAGAGGGAAATGAATTGACCAGCAAGACAGGCAAGTCCACGAGCGAGAGTGCGCCGCGTGCGTTGCGCGCCGACGCGCAGCGCAACATCGACACGCTGCTGCAGACCGCACTTGCGGTTTTCGACTCGTCCGGGGTCGATGCGCCAGTCCGTGAGATTGCCGAGAGGGCCGGGGTCGGCGTCGGCACGATCTATCGCCACTTTCCCCGGCGGGCGGACCTCATCGTGGCCGCGTTGCGCAGTGAGGTGGATGCTTGTGCGGACGGTGCGGCGGAACTCGCCGCCAAGCACGGTGGCGGTAAGGCGCTGGTCGAATGGGTCGAGCGCTATGTTGCGTTCGTCACGACGCGGCGCGGTCTGGCCGGCGCCCTCACTTCGACCGATCCTGCCCTGGAGGGCTTACCGGCGTATTTCCTCGACCGCCTCCGTCCTGCCGTTCAGAGCCTGCTGGACGGAGCGACCGCTGCGGGCGATATTCGCAAGGGGATCAAACCCGACGAACTCTTGTGTGCCGTGGGAGCGCTGTGCGCTCCACCCGATAGTCCCGAGCCGCCGAAGGTCAGCAGACTAGTAGCTCTCTTCATGGATGGGTTGCGGTATGGCGCGGCGCCGCGGGCCGCGCGATCAAAGACGAAGTGAGGCTGGTGCGCGCAGAGGCATTTCTGCGGGCTTGAGCGATCTGATTACGATCCGCTCGACCTCATCGAGGCACGTCGTGCGTGCGCTCTCGTGATTCCTGTCCCCGTTGCCTGGCCCGAGGGGGCGCGTGCGTCCACGGTGCGTTTTCCCCGGTGCCCGCAGACGATGTACTCGCCCACGCGCCCGGGGGGGCAGCATGCATCGGCCGCTGGTCCAGTCAGGGCGCCTTCGAGCGGAGGGCATTCCTTTGGAGATAGACGATCCCAAAGAGCATCGCGCCGAAGACGATCGGATGAATCCAGTCGTGATGAAAGACCGTGAGCTGCGTGATGAACGCGCCGATATCGATCGGCCCCAGCAGAAGCAGCGCGGCCCACGGAGACCAACGTGGCGCAAGAACGGCCACCCCGCCGATGACCTCCAAGGCCCCGGTGAAGTACATGAACCAAAGCCCCAGGCCCAGACGGTTGAAATCATCAACCAGCATGGGCATGGCGAAGAGCTTCATCATCCCCGTGGCAATGAAGACAAAGGCCATCAGGCCGCGAAGAACCCAAAGGGCAATCTTCTGGCGCGGTTTCAGTGCAAGGCTATTGGACATGCGATTCCCTGTTCTTTCCAAAGAGCGATAGTTCGATCCAATCTGCAAGTTGATCCATTTCGAAACGGTGCGATCAACTTGCCGTGATTGGAAGTTGACGTAGTGATCAGACTTGGTTCCACCCGCCATCAACGCAGAGTTCGCTGCCGGTCATGTAGGACGAGTCTTCCGAGGCGAGAAACAGCACCACGCGAGCGATCTCGTCCACGGTGCCGCTGCGGTGCATCGGAATCTGGGCGTGGACCTGAGTCTTGGTCTGCTCAATCATTTCCTCGCTGACGCCGGATTTGCGCGCCTGATCCGTGTCGATGTAGCCGGGTGCCATCGCATTCACCCTGATCCCCTTCACGGTGAGCTCCGCAGCGAGAGAACGCGCGAGCGATCGAATGGCGGCCTTCCCCGCCGAATACACGCTGACATAAGGCATGCCCTTGGTCGTCAGGGTGGTGGTGTTGAGGACGATCGAGCCGCCGGAGGTCATCAGCGGCAGAAGCTTCTGGACCGTGAAGTAGGTTCCCTTGAACGTACAGGCCATCGTGAAGTCGAACTCTTCCTCTGACATGTACTCGAACATGTTCGGCCGCGCCGCCCCGGCATTGGCATAGAGGACATCGACGCGGCCGTGGCTCTTCTCGACAAAGGCGCGAAGCGCGTCGATATCGGCCATGCTTGAAATGTCGGCCCGGATCGCCAAGGCACCGTGGCCAATGCTTTGGACTGCGGTGTCGAGAGTCGCCTGGTCGCGCCCGGTGATCACGACCTTGGCGCCTTCGCGCGCGAACAGCTTGGCCGTGGCCAAGCCCATTCCCGAATTGCCGCCGGTAATCACAGCGACCTTGCCTTCGAGCTTACCCATGACGTCGATTCCTTTCGTTGGTGCCGATCGAACTGATGCGGCGGTTACCTGTGTGTGTCCGCAGGACCAGTGCGAGTTGGCTAACGTAAAATCGGAACACTGATCCGGTATGAGTAATATACGGAACATTGTTCCGCTTGACAAGTCCCAGCTGAACTTTTTGTTGGCTGCGCCTTCGTGCCGAGACGGCTTGACCGGCCCACGCTCCGTGCCTGCTGAGCTTGCTGCAGCAGGTCGAAGCCGTGCTGGCGTTGCGCGCAAGCCTGCCGCCCGATCACCGTTTCCGGAAGGCGACCTGGTCAGTGCCGATGCGCATGAACTCGCCGCCGGACGCTGGGAGTGCGCCCGAATGCGGGCCTCACGTTGTGACCCCTGACGGACGGGGCGGAGGCACTCTAGCCGCCGCTGCTGGCTGTCAATGACGCTTTTCGGTTCCCCCTGAAGGTCTCCCCCAAAAAGCTATGACAGCTGCGCCGTAGCGCCGTCTGCCGTGCCTTTCTCGCCCCCGTCGTGGGGGTCACAGCAAAGAGAGGCCGACATGACCGACACCAAACTCCCGCTCGCGGACCTGAACCAGTTCACCGGCTCCGAGCAGTGGTATCGCCACCCCCTGAACCGCAACGTGCTTTTCACGGACGGCGTCAAGTACGTCGCCGATGAGGCCGGCGCCTACTGGCTGATCGACGAGATCGCGCTGGCTCAGCGGTACGAAGCAAAGGTCAAGGCCGAAGAGTTTCAAGTCTGGAAGCTCACGGTCCGGGCCGACAAGACGGCGACGCTCGCCTGCGAGGATGGCAACTACAACGCTGTGTTCACGAAGGAGCTGACCTTTACCGACTTCCCGTTGCCGCAGATCACGCTTTGGTTCGCCAACGACACGCTCTACCTGCCCAGCGAGCACTGACCGCGGCGCCGGTGCCTGCGGGCACCGGCAACCCGGCGGCTTTGCACCGAGCCGCGGACTGCGATAGAGCTTGAAATCGAACGAAGGAGGAACTCATGAGCGAAGACAAGAAGACGAGGGCCCGTCCGTCCCATACGGCCTACATGGTGCGCGACTATGTTGCGGCCAATGGCCAGGCCGAAGCCAATTGGTCGAAGATCGGCGTCGCGTTCGCGCACAGGGACGGCATGGGCTTCGACGTCGTGCTCGATGCTTCTCCCGTCAACGGCCGCGTCGTCTTGCGCTCGAACGAGCTTGCCGAAGCAAAGCGGCAGGTGCGCGAGCTGCTGCGGGCACTCGAAGATGGAGACGGGCAGTCGTAACCCGTCGCCATCGCTAGACTGACCCCATGAGCGAGCAAACACACGCGGTGCAGATCACCGCAGACAACCCGGAGCTGGCGAGCCTGAAGAAGTCCTGGGCTACCGCGGTGTTCAGCGCTGAAGACGGAATCGGTCCAATGGCATCGCTGCACCAAGCCGGAGACGCGCTTGTTGCCGTGGCGACGATGACGGATGAAGGCTTCATCGCCGTCGGCAGTGGCGTGATGATCGGCCCAGGGTTGATGCTCACGGCGAGCCATGTGCTCGAAGAGTTCCCGCAAGAAGGTGCGGGGCCAGTGTGTCTGACATTCCTTCCGGGCGCCGCGCGCGCGTGGCTGCCTCGCGGCAGGACAACCGCCACCGGTCCGAGCGAATTTGATCCCGCACGCAGCAGGGTGTCTGACCTCACCTTGATGAGCTGCGGACTGAATTCAGAGGCGTGCGAGGACTTGCCTCTCATGCTAGCCCCCGTCCAACTGGCACTGCCGTTGATTGGGGAGCGGCTGTGGGCGTTTGGATATCGCCATGGCGACATCCTCGACGGTACGGCCGGCGTTACGCCACTGGTCACGTCGGGTCTCGTCAGCGGGTGCTATCCGCAAGGGCGCGGTGAACGCATGCCTGCGACCTGCATCGAGGTCGACATGGACTCGATGGGGGGCATGAGCGGCGGGCCAGTCGTCAATGACGAGGGCTGGCTCGTGGGGATCGTTTCGTCATCGTTCGAAGGCGGGCCAACCTACGTCACCCTGATCTGGGATGCAATTCGACTCTCGGTCAGTGGCGCGCCGGAGAACCTGTGGCCGGACGGCGAGGGCGATCTCCTCGTCGGCCGCGACCTAGGACTTGTGAAGCTCAAGGGCGATGTGAGGCGGGACTCGGATGGAAACGTGACGATCACCATGTCCACGCCCGAGATGGAACAACTGGCGAAGTTCAGCGACCCAGCCCACGTTACCCGGCACGACTAGAGCGGGCCCGGTTGCGGCATCCTGAGTTCCAGCTCGACTCCGTACTTGTGGGCGCTCAGCCACCTGTCGAAGGTGTCGGGCGTCAACAGGTAGCAGCGCAGGAAGATGTCGGACGATCCGAAGATCGCCTCTTCGTTGCTGGCCGGCTCAGTCGTGCTGGGTGTCCCTTCAAAGACCAACCCAGTGAAGTAGAAGCACTGGTCTGCCTCTGACTCGGCCAGGACCGGCCCACCGCTGATGCCGCTGAATCCGAAGCCATGCTCCCGATCCATCGGAGAGCACAAGACGAAGTCCTCGCGATCCTGGGGCGATGAACTCTGCAGCTCCGCGGTAATCCGCGGCATCGGTGCCGCTACCTTGTCCCCAGCAAGGTACTTGTGCCCGTTGGGAAAGCCATAGGCCGCCCAGAACCGCTCAAGCTGCTGCCAGGGCGGCGCGCTCCAGCTGTCGAGATCGATGGGCTCCAGCGGCCTGTCCCTGCAGAACGTTTCCCAGGTTTCCGGGGGAACGTTGGCAATCGCGATGTCAGGGAGAGTTGCGTTCTGGTCGCTGAAGGTTTTCAGTGCGTCGGCGTTCTCAAGAAGCGCGGGATCCGGAAAGTCGCGGCAGCTTGCGAACAACCAGCGGATCGCCGGGCCATGATGGACTTTGAACTGAAAGACGCTTCTCCCGATGTGAACTGATGGTGCCAGAGGCACGCCGCGGCTCAGCGCCTCGGCGCGGAACGCCTCCAGGACGTGATGACAGGTCACAGCAAATATGCGGCCCTTACGCCGAACGAAGGTCACCGTGGCGTTGAGCGAAGCATCGGTATGACCGTCCCTGAGCAGCATGTCAGTCGCGAAGAGCGGGGCGATTGCCGCGTGGACTCGCTTATCAAGCTCGATGGCGTACGGAATCTTCATGGTGCCTTTGCCGGAAATGTGGCGTCATACCACGGACTGCTCGCTCTCGTCGAGGCTGATCGCTGCGGCGCTCACTGAGCCCGTTCTGCGGGCGCGCTCGTGCCAACTGTCGGCTGCCACCTGCCCAGGCTTCGCGTTGCCGGTGCTTCCGCGCTCCCTCATGCAGTGAACCCCGACACAGTGGGACGAAGGCACTCTAGCCGGTGCAGCTTGCCGTCAATGACGCAAATCGGCTCCCCCTGAAGGTCTCCCCCAATTTGCTATGACGGCTTCGCTTGACGCCGTCTGCCGTGCCTCTCTCGCCCCCGCCGTGGGGGTCACATCGAGGAGAGGACAAGACCATGAACCAGACCACCGCGAAGCTTGTTGAGGCTCTGACACTCGCGCAATTGGCGCTGAACATCGCACCGCGCTTCAAGGTCGGGGATACCGACAGCTACCGGATCGCAGCGATTGTCGGTGCTGCACTGGCTGCCACACAGGCCGATACGCCGGCAACGGCCGACTTGTTTGCGGAACGCGGTTTGATGCTAGCTGCCGCGGAGGTCACGGCACTGCGTCATCTCGTCTACTACGCCATACCCGAGGAAGCCAGGCACTGGCACGAAATGGGCGAGCCCAGCAATCACGACTATCACGACCTGCGCGTATTGACGACGGCGCTTGAACGACTGCCCGAACGCGTCGATACGCAGGCGGATTTGCCTGAGCCAGTTGGCAAGCAGTCGGATGGAGCTGTCTCGGCACCGAGCATGAACGCCCGGCGCGCTGGCTGGGCCGACACCGCACTGGAGCGCTTCATGCAAGACACGGGAGCCGACTACGAAGACAGTCTCGGTGACCTCCTGGCAGATCTCATGCACTGGGCGCAGCAGAACAACTTCGATTTCGATGCCGCGGTTGCACGCGCCGGAGAGCATTTTCGGATTGAACTTCTCGAAGACAACTGATCGTGCGTGGGGCCGCGCGACAGCGTGCCCCATTTTCAGATCACGATCCGCTCGACCACCTTCGAATTGACGTCGTCGTTGCAGCGGTCGTGTGGCCACATCTTGCGCGATCTAGTGGTCCGCCTCCACTGCGCATCCTTGATGCTTGCCGCCGGTGCCCTGACGACGCACGGCGCCAAGTGCGCGAACTGTTGGGCGATCGGGGACAACGCTCAGCACGCGCTTGCGTAGGCCGTCCTCGGCGCCATTAGCAGTTTTTGCCGAAACGATATCGGATCTTCAGCATCACGGAATTCAGCCTTGGAGAGCTGATGAATCATGCGATACGCAGCGATCGCCTGGGCAGGCGTGATATGAGTCGCTGCTGCGACGGCCTCCAATATCTTCTTGCTCGGGTGGTGAGGCAGGACGGTGTGCCCCGTCACGAAGATGCCTCGCAGGGTCTCAGCGATGGCGGCGTACTCAGCACTCTCGATTGACATTTTTGTCTCCCCTGATGGTTTCACAAAGCGTGGTGCAAGCGGCATGCCAAAGCGAGTCTTTCAAACTGTTCGTTGAATATCAATCGGATAAGACTACAGAGGCGCACATTCCAGAATGGCGATCTGAGAGTTTTTGGCAATCTGCGACGCAACCTGCTGGTCAGCCGCCCTGATCGATGCGCTCGTGTGGACTCCGGTCACGAAGTCGTGTGGCGGTGTACAAAATGACTGAGGGCCGAGTTTGTCAAAGATTCCTTAACCTTTTGGCGGTAACGCTAGTCTTCTTGCCATAGCGCCATGCACTGGCCGTCTCCGCATCTCCCCGTTCAGCCGCGAGAGTCGGATCGCGGAGAGAAGAGGGGGGAGATCACATGTCGTTCGCTTTCAGCCTCTGGACCGGGGACAGCGAAGCCGTTGCGCTAGTGAACGCCATCCACAGATCGCAGGCGATCATTGAGTTCGGCCTAGACGGAACGGTCATCACCGCCAACGAAAACTTCCTGAATGCGCTGGGATATCAGCTCGAAGAAATTCAAGGTAAGCATCACAGCATGTTTGTCGAGCCGGACTACAAGACGAGCCCAGAATACCGATCCTTTTGGGAAAAGCTCAATCGCGGCGAATTTGACGCCGGCCAGTATCTGCGCCTCGGTAAAGGTGGTCGCGAAGTCTGGATTGAAGCTTCGTACAACCCGATCTTCGACAAGAAGGGGCGCGCCTACAAGGTGGTCAAGTTTGCGACTGACATTACGGCGCAAAAGGAAAAGATGGCGGATCTTCAGGGACAGGTTGATGCAATCAATAAGTCCCAGGCCGTCATCAGCTTCGCGCTTGATGGCACCATTCTTGACGCAAATCCGAACTTCCTTGCCGCTCTAGGCTATGGCCTGGATGAGATCAAAGGCAAGCATCACAGCATGTTCGTTGAGCCGGCATTCAGGGCGAGCCCAGAATACCGGGCGTTCTGGGACAAATTGGGCCGTGGCGAGTTCGATGCCAATCAATACAAGCGGATCGGCAAGGCTGGTCGAGAAGTCTGGATTGAAGCCTCCTACAACCCGATCCTGAATGCCAAGGGACAACCTTACAAGGTCGTGAAGTTTGCGACCGATATCACCAAGCAGACGGACCTGTTGGCCGATCTCAAGGGCCTCATCGATACGAATTTCGGGGAAATTGACCGTGCGATCCTGCGACTCAACGAGCAGAGTGGCGGAGCAATGGCAGCCACGACCGAGACTTCGACAAATGTTCAAACAGTCGCATCAGCTTCAGAAGAGATGGCCTCTTCAATCCGTGAAATCTCGGAGAGCATGACGCGGTCACGTACTGCTGCAGACGTAGCCTTCGCGAACACCGCCCACGCCGACCAGGCCACTCATCGTCTCACCGAGGCGACGCGGGCAATGAGCAGCATTGTGGAGATGATTCAAGGGATCGCGAGCCAGATCAACATGCTGGCGCTGAACGCCACCATTGAATCCGCGCGAGCCGGCGAGGCTGGTCGAGGCTTCGCGGTCGTCGCGAACGAAGTCAAGAATTTGGCCGGTCAAGCCGCGGCGGCGACGAAGAACATCACGGGCGAGATCAACAACATCCAGACAATTGCAGGGGATGTTGTCCGCGCGCTCGGCGAAATCAAGAAGTCAATCGACTCTGTCCGCGAGTACGTGACAACGACCGCGAGTGCCGTCGAAGAGCAAAGTGCTGTCACTTCCGAGATGGCAAGCAATATGCAAAGCGCCGCGCAGGCTGTCGGAAGTATCGGTGGCAACATGAACGAGATCAGTGCCGCTATTCAGCAGGCATCCCAAGCGATTGGCGCTACCAAGGATGCAGCTCAGGTCTTGGTGAGGTAGCGGAGATGAAGTCAGACCTCAGACTTGTCCCGACGACTGATCAGGCAGGCTCCTTCGCCGCTCTCGCGCGTCGTTTGCGCGACAACCGGCAACCCATCACACCGGAGATCAGGGAAACGCTTGCGCAGATCGTGGATGCGTTCGCGGCTATTCATGAGAACAACTTTGCCATCGGGAAGTACCTCGCCAGTCTCAAGCAAACAGGCGAATAGCCAAGATGCGCGTTTTCGGCCGGTCAACTGATTTGATATTGATCGGAGGCCTTTATCAGATCACGATGCGCTCAACCTCGTCGAGACTGATGTCGTCGTTACGGCGGTCGTAGAGCCCCGTAGTACGCGCGCTTTCGTGGTTCGCCATCTGCTGCGCCACTTCGATCTTGCCGCCATTGCGGAGGTACTCAGTGATGCCAGTCGCGCGGAAACTGTGGTTGCCGATCAGCGTCGCGATTCCGGCTGCTGCGGCGCGGCGCCGGATCATCGCGTGCGCGTCGCGTTGTGACATTCTCCGGTCGGTAAGTTGTCCTGTGCGGCCCTTTACCGTTCGGAAGAGACGGCCACCCGAAGCACCCGCCAGGGCGGCGCCCTTGATATAGGCCGCCAGATAGTCGTCGAGCTTGTGGTGGCAGGGCATGGTGTGCTCCTTGCCACCTTTCTCGTGCAGCCGAATCCAGGTGCGACGGCCCTGGACATAAACGTCTTGAACGTCCATCTGCAACGCTGCATTGATGCGCGCGAAGCTGTAAACCATCAGCCCGATGAGTGCCCGGTCGCGCAGGTCGATGAGCCGGTCTGAATCGATGCTGTCGAGCAGGGCACGCGCTTCCTCTGCGGTCAGCACCGGCGTCTTGCCCTTCTTGACCGTGTACCTCGGGCCACGTACCGGCGCTGCGGGGTTGGTAGCGAGCTGCTGGCCGATCACCAGCCAGTCGAACAGCATGCGGATGGCCGCCAACTGCTGCTTGATCGAGGGCGGCGCCAGCCGGTCCTGCAGGGTCTCGATGTAGGCCGCGACGTGGACGGGCTCGATGTCGCGCAGTTCGGCGATGCCGGCCGGCCCGCTGCACCAGACGGCGAACTCGGTCGCCGCACGGGCATAGGCGCGACGCGTATGTGGGTTGCGGGTGTTGGCGGTGAAGAATTCGACGTAACGTCTTGCAGCGTCAGGCGTCGGGGCGAACAACACGGGCAGAGCCGCTAGCGTTGCGTCAGGATGGAGCGGCAGCAACGACCGGTCGACGCTCATCGCGGTAACCATGGTCGGAGCCGGGCGCTGGCACGTGCAAGCTGCTGCTCAATATGCATCAGACTAGCATCCTGAGCGGTCAGGAAAGCGCGCAATTGTGTTTCGACATCGACCCAGCGTGTCCGGCGCTTGCGCAGCTGCGCGAGCCAGGCAAAGGCACGGTCATCATTGTCTGGTTCCTGAGCGAACACCAGAGCGCTTTCGCCAAAGCAGCCTTCGAGTTCAGCGTCCCACAGCATTCACCCTCACATCCTTTGCCATAGCTGATAACGTCCTTTATCAGCTACTAGTTAACAAAGGGTGAAGGGGCCTACTTGAGATTTCTCAGCTTCTTCGTTGACTGGGTCAGCAGCGTGTTCACATCGAGGCCGTGTTGATTGACAAGCTTCTGGACGTGCGGGACCGATAAGTCGCGGAAATTCAGCGCCTCGAAGCTCTTGAAGAAGTCGCGCAGTCGCTTGACCAACTGCTTCAGCTCCGGCTCGCGCATTGCTTCAACGTCGTGCGTAAACGATGCTGCACTGGCCACGGTGTTGGTGGGATGGATGATGATGCGCTTCACATCCATGCCGGCGTAGTGCTTGGTGAACCAGGCGCTCGATCGGTTCATCTGCTCCGCCTCGCGCTTGTTGATTTCGGAGCGGTTGATCTCGACCTCATCCTTGCATTCCCACAGGATGTACTGCGAGTCATCCAGGGCCCAGAGGTTGTCCGGACCCTCCTTCCATTCCTTGTCTGGCCGTTCGCCCGCGAAGCCGATGGCGCGACTGATCTCGTCCAAGGCCTGTTCGAACTTGTCGGCTTTGACCCCAAAAGCCAAGCGTCCAAGGATTTCTTGCACTGCGATGTCGAGCTGCTCATAGTTCTCGAACTTGCTGACCCACGCTGCAATCCGTTCAATCCGGCCTTGGCTTACGACCGTCAACTTGGCGACGGTGACGCCTTCTGGAGGCTTTAGCAACAGACGGTTGGACTTGTGGGCAGCGAGTTGGAGTCGGCGGGATTCGGTGCGGTCACCGCGGTATTGGTAACGCGCGATCTCTTGCAGATACCAGCCCTGGTCTTGTTTGTCGACCAGCTTCTTGTCGAGAGTCTTCTGCAGCATGTCGGCCGCGCTGGTGTAGTCGCCATCCAGGTAGGTCTGTTCGGCGGACAACTCGGTCGCGTACATCCGCAGCACCTTTTCGTTGGCGCCGGATGGTTTGACCTTCGCCATCTGTTCGACGTAGAACGCTTTCCAGTCTTCGTCACGATGCAGACATTGGCGCACCAGTCCATTAAAGGCGCTCGCCGGCGTGTCGCCTCCTTCAATGTCCTGCTTCGCCATCTCGGCGACTTCCAGTCCGATCTCGATCTGCCTGGACATCTGCGGCGAGAGGAACGCCCTTGACGCTTTGTCGCGAACCAGTCGCGTCAGGTCGGCGCCGGTGATAACGACGACCGAGTAGTCCTTCTCGCCGCGCACGCTGCGTCCCATGCCCTGCTCAACCGTGCGCACCGTGCGCATCAGCGTGGCCACGCTGTCTGGTCGGCAAGCCTCTTCGTACAGGTCGACCAGACTTTCGGAATACGGCTTGCCGTCGAAGATCAGAACACGGCAGGTGTCATCGGGCAGGTCGATCCCGTCGTAGCGATTGACGAGTACGACAGTCTTTTCAAACTCCCCCTCGCGCAGGCTTTCAATGGCTTCGCCCACGGAATCCTTGTCCGCGACGGTGGCTCCGTATGACTCCCAGTCCTTCACCCTCGCGAACGCAGTTGCCAACGCGACGACGCCGTGCTGACGCTTGGGCTTGGGAGGCGCATAGCCCTTTACGATCCGCTCGCGGTCAAGCTCTTCATGGATCAGCGAGGGCAGCAGTACCATCTTCTCGCCCGACCAGCTTTCTTTGGCATACGTCAGCGGATGAAGGATCGTTTCCGGCTTGAGCTGAAGCCCCTTGATCAGAAACGCGTCGTCGGTCACCGTGGCCGACATGAAGATCCGATGCTCTGCATCTGCGTAGCTACCAAAGGCTGCCAACGGTGGAATGCGCGGCTCGATTTCAATGGCCACGCCGGACACGACGCACTGGCAAGATTCGAGGATGTCCTTGAGGAGCGGCCAAGCGAACTTGACTGATTTGCGCTCCGTGTGGGCGGCGAGGATGTTCGCCACATCGGCGGCCCGCTCCATCCACGCCCAATATGGCACTTGCAGCAGCGCGTCGCGCTTGCTGTTGTTGATGTCTGCGAACGTCCCCACACCCTGTTGCTCCAAGTCGGTCGCGAAGAGCGTCTTGACGGCGTCGTAGGCGGGTTCATCCTTCGGGATGCGAATACGGCAGGCCTCCCGGATCGTGTCAGCACAAGCGTGCGCGTCGTCCATCAACAGCGTGCCGACGGCGATGGATTTCCGGTGGAGGTGGAACTTGGTGAGTCCGTTGAACAGCTTTTGAACCGAGGTGATCAGTATCTTTTCGCTGTTCATGAAGTCGTCGGGCAGTTCGGGATCAGCCTGGCAGGTGGCGATGCCGAATTGCTTGGCCTGCTCGATGGTTTGCTCGATCAGGAAGTTGTCCGGACACAGGTACAGGGCCGGTCCCTTGCCGCTGTTGAGCTGTGACTGAAGCATCAGCAGCCCGATCAGCGTCTTTCCCTGACCCGTGTGGAGCTTGACGATCACGTCCTTCTGGTCGCGATGGCTGGCGTACCAGTCCTTGAGCACGGCGGCCTGGGCAGGACGCAGTGGCCCTTTGTCATGCGCGCGGTCCAGGGTGTCATAGAGCTTGACCGGGTCGGTCGGCCGCTCCGCCTTCTTGCCTGACAGTCGCTTCTTGAAATCAACCAATTTCGTCTCCCTGATATCTGTGCGGCGGGACGATCACTCTTCGGTGTCCACCTCGACCTCAACCTCAACGTCAGCTTCGACCTCGGTCTCGATCTGCGTTTGCAGTTCCAGGACTGCAGTACGAAGTGGGTCGTAGATGCTGATCTCCTGGCCCACGATTTCGAAGGTGACTGCAAGCGCATAACGCGCCGTCGTGTCCGGATCTCGGCTCCATCCTTGATGCCCGCGCACCGCGATGCAGAAGTGGTCCGGCAAGGTGTTGGACTTCACAATGGCCCAGTCCTTTTGCACCGTACCGCTGTTGCGCCGGGTGTTGCGGATCAGGCCGGTCGTTGAGCTGTCCTGAAGCGTCCAGGGAAGCGTCGAGCCCGGCAACGGTGCATCGCCGTTCTCTTCATCCTTCATGGCGCGCACGCGGAAATCGTTGAGGCCCTCCCCGAGCTTGCTGGTGACCCAGTCCACCCACGTGGAGAGATAGCGCCGGAGATTGCGGCGTGTACGCCGGGGCTGCGCGACATAGGACAGCGTCACGTCGATGCGAATGTCGTAGTCGTCAGCTTGCTGACGCAGTGCCGCCGGGATCGGCACTTGGTAGATGTGGCAATGCCCAGCACTGATCGGGGTCTCGGCGCTGGTGATGAACGTGGTCCGGTGATCGGTGTTCACCGTGGCCCGCGTTTCGTCCGGGATACCGAAGCCAATGCAGCGGATGATCTGCGAGGCTTGATCCAGCAGCTGTTGACGCTGCGCTGGAGTCTGCAGAGGGTCAGGTTCACGCAGTTCTGACAAGATGCCTTCGGCCCAGGTCGGCCATTGCGCCGACTGAACTAGCAGCGCGCGATACAGCAGCGTCGGCTCAGTTGGCAGCAGGCGCTGCAACTGCGCGGCGATGCGCGCCACCTTGGGTGTGGCGAAGGAGGTGCCTGTGGCATCACGGTCGGCGGCCGGTCCTGGTGGAAACATCGTCGAGCGGACCAGCTCCGGACAGGCCGCAGGAATGGCACCGCCGCCTTGCACGTCGACGGGCTGGTTGTTGGTACGAACGAAGTCGCCGCCATACTCGACCACTTCTGGCTTGATGACGTTCCAGATCCCGGGGCCGGAGCGCGAGAACGCCGAGGGGTGATCTGGCTCGGTCGCGAAGCTACGCCAGCTTCCCGATTCAAATGCGTCATAGGCGATCGACCCCACCGTCAGCGCTTGGAGACTCTGCCCGGGATTGGCGACGCGCGCGGCCGGCTCGTAGAGGTACTCGGGATATGCGCGACCAGCGTCGAGATGGTCTTTGACGCCGGGGTACGGCATGGGCCCAACGGGCCGGATGTTCCCGGCGCTCTGGATGACGAGCACGTCGTGCTCGTTGGAGAGCGCATCGATCTCGGCTGCCCACGACGACATGTAGCGAAGGCGGCAATAGCCGTAGGCGTTGATCGAGTGATTGAAGATGCGCGTCGCGCGCGGCCCCAGGTGATAGCGCTCGACGGTGGTACGCATGGCTTCGGCCGGGAAGACTTCGTCCGGCATGCGGTTGTTGTCATCGAGCACACGCGCGTTCTGAATCCAGAAGGGCAACTTCGGGTTACCGGCTTTGGGCACTTCCTCGCCGTACAGTACGGCGCCGGCGACACGGGTGCCATGGCCACCACCGGCCACAAAGTCGCCCACGTCGGTCGGCGCTTTGCCCGGTAGGAAGCAATGCGACGTGGCCTGATCGATTGCCGGCTCAAGCAGCACGTGCCCCTCCTGAACGCCGCTGTCGATGACGCAAACCGCCGGGGCATCGGCGTCGGGGGCGATCGGTGCGACCGCCAGAGCCGGTTGGCCTCCCGCCTGGCCGCCGTTCTGCGGGAGGGCGATGTCTTCCGGCTCAACGACTTCGAACACGTAGGGATAGTTGAGAACGAAGTCTCTCAGCCCCTTCCCCGAAATCTTCAGCCTGACGGTGAAGCTGTCGGGGAGAACGCCGGCATCGAAGTCGGAGCCATCGACGAGGTGCAGGATCTCCGCTGCGTAGAACTCGGCGAACTTCTGGATCGCCGTCTCGCGTTCGATCTTGATGTCGTCCCACTCGTTGTACGCGCTGGCCCGTGCTTCCGACCAGGCGAACTCCTTCGCCGCCCACTCCGCATCCGTCGCCCGTTTGCCGCGCTTCGGCTTGGTCGGAATCTCCAGCGTTCCCGCGCACGCGATGCCGATGTCCACGATGTAGAGCTGATCGTCGCCGATGTTGCCCCAGATGCTCAGGAGGTGTTCCGAAAGAATGCGTCCGAGGCGATCGGTCTGGTTAGGGTCATCAAACAGCTTGTGCACTTGGGCGATCGTTGCCGACCCGTGCACCTTGACCGCAAAGCCTTGCAGCATGGCTCGGAACGGGGCGATCTGAATGTCTTCAGACGCCACGATCACATAGCCCTCTTCTTGCTCCGCGACGATTTCGAAGGCGAACTTGTCGCGCAGCGCGTCCAGATCAAGTCCCGGATCAACTTGCAAGAGGATCGGGACACCAGGCGGGATATCGGGCAGTGCGGCCCCGGCTGCCTGCCGCTCAGCTTTGCGCGCCTGCCAGTTTGCGCTGAACGCCTGGGCGGCAGTGTCGAGCGCCGTGCTGTGCGCTTGGCGGGCGTTTCGGTTTGCGATGGTCTGCGGCGAGGCCTTCCCGCCCCCGCGCAACTTGGCCGGGCCTTTGAAGGCGCGTATCAGCGGCAGGTATTCGAAGTTGTGCTCGCCCGGCATTGATTAGGCCCTTTGCGCGGCGTCGTGCCGTTGCAGCTCATCGATGGCCTGGATGAGCCTGTCGTTCGACAATGCCACGCCACCAGCCAATACTGCAGCCTTCGCGGCATCCTGGGCCGCTTTGACCACCATGGCGGCGGACGACCCCGTCAGCTTGGCGACCAGCTGCTCCCACAAGATGCCCTTTTCCATGCGCACCGTGGACAGGGTCATGCGCAGAAGCTTTGCGATCTCGGATGGGCCAGGCAACGGGATCGAGAACACGTCGTCAAATCGGCGGAAGAGCGCCGAGTCCAAAGCAGACTCGAGATTTGTCGTCGCGACCAGCAGTCCAGGGGCGTCGTACTCCTCCATGAGCTGCAGCAGCGCATTCACGATGCGCGAGACCTCACCGATGTCCTTGGAGTTCGTGCGTGAGCGCGCGATGAAGTCGCACTCATCCAAGAGCAGCACGCACGGCTTTTCCTTCGCGGCGGCAAATATTGATCGCAGGTTCTGCGCCGATTCGCCAAAGAACGACGAGACCAGCACATCGAATCGCACTTTCATCAACGGCAGGCCGGTGTTCCACGCGAGCCGCTTCGCGCCTAGCGACTTGCCGCAGCCCGGGGGGCCGTACAAGAGGATGGTCTTCCTTGGCCTCAGGCCAAACGTCCGAAGGCGATCGCGGGCGGCGTACTCAGATTCAATACGCGCGAAGCGCTGCTCGACGGCCTCGGGCAACACCATGTGATGTTCGAGGTGTTCGGTCGGTATGAGCGTCGCCAATGTCTCGCCGTGACGGCGGCTCATGGGCAGTTCTTTGAGCGTGCGCTCAATGTCAGCCGATGGCGTCGGCGTCGGTGACGGCTGCGGTCGTTTCGGTTTGGGCTGCTTGAGGATGGCCTCCAGCTGCTCGGCCAGTCGGACGTGGCCTGTCTTGCGTTCGGCTTCGACGATCTTGCCGGCGAGCCGATCCAAGTCGGATTGCGAACCATCGGCGATGGCTCGTACTACTCTCTTGAGAATATCGGCGTTCATGCGATATCACCTTTACTTGCGAGCCGTCGGACGAGTGGTAGCACGCCGACGGGCTGGATTCCATTGCCAAAGGCTGGTCCGCGCATTTGCGGCCTAACCGAGTGTTGCTGGGACATCACGTCGTCGTCAGCTTTGGCTGTCACGCCAAGGGGTCTTCGCCCGCATGGTGCGGCGCAGACGGGCGTTAGGAGCCGCCGGTCGGTTGAGCCGTTCGCGGAACTGCTCGAATTCGCGCAGCATAGGCGTTTGCATCACGCCGGCGTCGCGCAGACCCCTCGCGGTTGCTTCGACGGCCGCGAAGATGCCTTCCTCTTTGAGGAAGTTGTCGAAGCTTGACCCGTGGTGCTTCTTGGCCATGGCTGACTCCTGTGTCACGGTCAGTGCGACTGCGTCGTCACGTGCAGGGTGAGCCCGGCGTGGCGCTGCAGGTGGCTGATGACGGTAAACAGGTTGCGCGCCTGCGGGTTACCGGTCGGGCCGAACATCCGGATCAGGCTCTTCGGCGACGACCCGGTCTCGGCGCCGAGCTGCTCGAACCCAACCGTCGCCTTGATGTAGTCGCGCAGGATTGCCTTCCCGGTCTCCACATCGCCGGCCAGCATGGTCTCGATGCCTTCCTTGAGCAGGGCATCGCGGAACTTCGGGTCAGCCTGGACCCGCGCCAGCACCGTTTCCTTGAAGTCTCGTGTCAGAGCCATGGTCACCTCGCCAATCGTTTACGCCACTTGCATGCTGCACACCGGCTTGTGCAGCCTTGATTTCACGCTGCTGCCGCTCCTTCGGCCTCGCCGATCAGCAGGATGATCAGCACGTCGCCATCGCGGCCGCAATACACCCGGTAGCACGCCCTGCTTGCGTCAAACAGGGTAATTGGTAGCATATATGTTACCACATGGCAATCCGAATGGGATTGCCGATTCCACGCCGCTGCTAGGCCTCGGGAAGGTTGGACGGGTGCCTCAGATGCCCCTGCGCCGCTTGCGCAAAATGGTTGATCCAGCGCTCGACGAACGCCTCTCGGCCGTCATCTTCGATGGCCCGTGGCGGATGCGCGAAGTTCCATACCCCCATGGTCTTCGAAGCTGCGATGTCCGCGTCTCTGCCGGGCGGCAGGTTGGACGGCTCGTTCACTCCGCTGTTGCGTCCCCAACAGAAATACGAGGCTTCCAGCCACTGCCAACGTCCCGATCCATCGTTGACATACCAAAGGGACGCGCTGCGGTCATAGCCCGGATTCGAGCATTTGATGTAGTCCCAGCAGATCACGTCCCATCCGCTGATCGAAAACGCTTCCGGTGCGATGTCCCGCATGTGGCTAGCCGACATGGTGAGCGTTCCTTGGCCCAGCGATGCTTCCATCACAGGCGCATTGCGGGTGCCAACATCACGTACTACTGCCGCTGGCGCCGCTTGGCGGATGCGGTCGAACAGGTCAGTTTGGATCTCCTTGAGTACTCTCAACGCATGGTCTCTCAGTTCGCCACGCGTGCGCGTGGCGCGCCGCGCCTGGGCAGCAATAGCCTCTCGCTCGGCCTGTTGGGCAGAGACCGCAGCAGAAATCGCGGACAAAGCGGACACGGGCCCGCTGCCTTGCTTTCCGCCGTTGGTGAACGATTGCAGCCGCTTTCTGATCTCTTCAAACGGCGGTCTGACGTTCTGGGTTTTCGCGACCATGCGATGCAGAAACGATTGGAGTGCAGCGGACCCCTCGGTGATAGGCGCGGGCTCCAAGCGGTGTTGACGGGCGAGGTCCGCCTGCGTCTTTCCGTTGAAGAGCGGTTTGCCTGTCAGAAGCTCATGGATGATGCAGCCCAGCGCATAGACATCGGTGGCGTGTGTGGCGTGCTCGCTGTTCCACTGCTCAGGTGCGGCGTAGTGCGCGCTCAAGAAATCCTTCATCGTCCCAACCGCAGTAGAAGCGTCGGCGATGCGGGCGATACCAAAATCGACCAGCCGCCAAGTGCCGTCACACCAGATCACGTTGGCAGGCTTCAGGTCGCGATGCACCCAGTCCGAGGCTTCGAGAAGTCCCTCGACGATCTCGCAGGCGATCGCGCAGGCCGCAGATTCCGCCAATGCGCCTTGAGATTTACTGTATTCGGCCAGGCTGTACTCGCCGCGTGCCATGACGATGGCCGGCTGGTGGGTTGCCGCGTCAACTCCGCAGTCGTGGACAGCGATGACGTGCGATGCCGTTTTGCCGAGCCGGGTGGCAGCGAACTGCAGTTCTCTGTTCGCATCCTGCCTGACGCCGGCGTGAAAGATCTTGACCGCGACCGGTGTGTCACCGGCGGAGAGGCCCGCATAGACAGCAGCGAACCCGCCCGGACTGCCTAGCGACGCCGATTCGTCGTATCGCCACACACCGTTGGCTAGTGTCAATGTCTTCATCTGCGATGGTTGGACGTCATGGTGTAGCGATTGCGCTGCGGGGAAACTGTCCCCGGTGGCAGCAGCTGCGCGGGCGTGTCGACGCCTACCCACTCTTTGGTGCCCAGATTCCACATGCCGTCGATGGCGAGCAGATAGGCATGCGTTGCATCCTCGGCCAAGCCAAGGATCTCCTGGAAATCGCACTGATGCCCGGTGCGCAGACTGTTCGGTGAGTGGTCGAACATTCCGACCCGAACATCCCAGAAGTCGCCAGCCGCCTGCGTGAGCTTGGTGACCTTCGTCTTGAAGGCTTCCAGATCGATCACCCAGTAAGTTCGTGCGGCCAGGATGATGGTCAAGGTTCCCTTGTGCTCACCGATGAACTGCACGCCCGGCAACAGGCCGGCCATCAGCATCTCTTCGATGACAGGAATGATCCGGTCGTCGTGGTCATCGTCCCAGATGACCGCGAAGTCGTGCACGCGCGGTAGCGGTGTCGGCTTCTGGGTCACGTCGCGCGAGTCGACGGCGCGAAAGACCGAGTAGTGACCGTAGTGGGGGACGACCGGGTGTGCCTGGTCGTGAAGACACTGCAAGAGCGTCGAGTAGGCAGGCGTAGTTTCAGCCATGGGACTCTCCAATTTCGTTGGCGATGGTTGTGGATTCCTCCACTGCCGAGCGACTTTCGGCCGCTCAGCGTTTCGGTGACGAGCTTATCACTGCAGCGTCGTCTGCAAAGACCTCGGTCTTGCCCCATATCGGCGCCACCGCGTCCCCGGTGCCAGTTTTGGCGCCCGATGGTGTTGGGCGTCCTGCGTTCAACCCGGTCGTTTTCACCGTTGGCTGCGCTCGGTGGTTTCCAGCCAGTCGAACAGCGCGTCGATGTCGCGATCGAGTTGGTGAAGTGCCTCTTCGGCCATCATGAGCCAGGTCGCGCATGCGTCCGCCGGGTTGGCCTTGTTGGCCACGGCTGTGAGCTGTTCGTGCAAGGCAAGAAGCCGCCCCCTCTCCGCTTCGACCGTCTTCCGGTCCGTCGTCCAGATCATCGAGGGCAGGAAGATGCCCCGCGGCGGCGGGCTGGGCATTGGCGTGTCGCTGGCTGGTTGCTGTGTCATGCGTGATCTCCTGGGTAGTGGAGACCTCACGATAGGCAGTCAGCTCCTCCAGCTCCAGCCGGAATTCGGTTCAGAACACGTCGATTTCGGCATCAGCTCCACTGACGGCAAGAGGCAGAAGGAACGGGCGTCCCCGGCCACGCAGGAGATGGCCGGTCGCGCTGTCGTGCGTGGCATCGAGCCCCGCTGCTCGGGTCTCGCCCCTGTCGGGCTTCCATCGTCCCCTCGCGCTGCTCGGCTCACGCCTCCGGCCCGGTTTTCCTGATCCGGGCCTGCGCGCTTCGCTTGCCGTGCGGTAGGCACAAAGGGATGGCCGTTGCCTGGTTCAACCGTCTTCCCTGACGCCATCACCTTGTCCGCGACTGTAGCCAATGGCCGTGCGCCATCAAGGCGCGCAGGGCCGTGTCCTCGGCTGCGCCTGCGGGCCGCACCAACCCCGCGCTTGGTTCCTTGACGGCACCCGTCCACCGGCTCCCTTCCGTCGCGGGCGATGAACTCAGGAAGACGGTGGCAACAAGACCAACCGGGTTCTTCGTGCCGACCGCACCGAACAGTCGAAAGGCTGGGGCTCCGAATCTAGGAATCCGGTGAGCGGTTTCTTCAACAGCCAACTTCGTCAGGAGAAAGACCATGCAACTCGCCTCCCGCTTCGCTTCCCGTTCCCCCGTTCTGCGTTCGGAATTCCCCTTGTCCGATGACCAGATTCGGACTGTGGTGCCGTCCATCTTCGCGGACGCCCCGCATGAGAGCCGCTCCGAGCGCTACAGCTACATCCCCACCGCTGCGGTGCTGACCGAGCTTCGCAAGGAGGGGTTTCAGCCCTTCATGGTGTGCCAGACCCGCGTGCGCGATGAGGGCAAGCGCGAGCACACCAAACACATGCTGCGGCTGCGCCACGCCAACCAGATCAACGCCCGCGAGGCCAACGAAATCATTCTGCTGAACTCCCATGACGGGACCAGCAGCTACCAACTCTTGGCGGGCATGTTCCGCTTCGTCTGCAAGAACGGCCTTGTCTGCGGCGACACCGTGGCCGACGTGCGCGTGCCCCACAAGGGCGACGTGGCCGGGCATGTGATCGAGGGTGCGTATCAGGTGCTGGACGGCTTCGAGCGTGCGCAGGCATCGCGCGAATCCATGGAGGCCATCACGCTGGATGCCGGGGAATCGGAAGTCTTCGCCCGCGCCGCGCTGGCCCTCAAGTACGACGACCCGGCCAAGCCTGCGCCCATCACGGAATCGCAAATCCTGATGCCGCGCCGCTTCGACGACCGCCGCCCCGATCTGTGGAGCGTGTTCAACCGCACGCAGGAGAACCTGACCAAGGGTGGATTGCAGGGCCGTGCCGCCAATGGCCGCAGGCAGCAGACCCGCCCCGTGCAGGGCATCGATTCCGACATCCGCCTGAACCGCGCGCTGTGGCTGCTGGCCGATGGCATGCGGCAGTTGAAAGCCTGACCCCTGCCCGACGTGTTCCCCGCCGGAGGGGCGGTTCCCCTCCATTCCTTGTTTCACTCGATTGGAGAACCACTATGAACGCCGTGACCACCACCGAAGCCCAAGCCATCAACACCACAGCCAGCAGCGCCGCTCATGTGCTGGAGGCCGCCGACCCGGGCAAGCACATGATTCTGGTGCCGCTGTCGCAACTGGTGCTGCGCCCCACGGGCCGCAACGTGCGCAAGACACCGCGCATGTCCATCCCCGAACTGGCTGCATCCATCCAGCGCGTCGGATTGCTGCAGAACCTCATCGTGATCGCCGCCGCTGATGGTGTGCATTACGAAGTGGTGGCCGGTGGCCGTCGCCTTGCAGCGTTGAAGCTGCTGGCGAAGAAGCGCCGCATCGCGAAGGATTGGAACGTGCCGTGCCTGCAAGTGGCCGATGGCACGGCCCGCACCGCCAGCCTAACGGAGAACGTGCAGCGCGAAGCGATGCACCCGGCCGACCAGTTCGAAGCCTTCGCCGCGCTGGTGGCCGAAGGCCGACCCATCGAGGACATCGCGGCGGACTTCTCCGTCACGCCGCTGGTGGTGCAACGGCGCTTGAAGCTGGCGAACGTGTCGCCGCGCCTGATGGACGACTACCGCGCCGATGCCGTGACGCTGGATCAGTTGATGGCGCTGGCCATCACGGACGACCACGCAGCACAGGAACAAGCCTTCTACGATGCACCGCAGTGGCAACGTCACCCCTCCGCGTTGCGTGAACGCCTGACCGAGCGCGAGATGGGAGCCTCCCATGCGCTAGTACGCTTCGTGGGGCTGGCGGTCTACGAGGCCGCAGGCGGCGCCACCCGCCGCGACCTGTTCGCGGAGGGCGATGCGGGCGTCTACGTGTCCGATACCGCGCTGCTGGAAGCGCTGGTGCGCGAGAAGCTGACCGGCATTGCCGACGCCGTCCGCGCCGAGGGCTGGGCCTGGGTGGACGCCACGCCCGCCATGACCCATGCCGATCTGCAAGCCTTCCAGCGTGCGCCGAGAGAGCGGCGCACGCCGAACAAGCGCGAGGCGCAACGCATCGAGCGGCTGCAAGAGAAACTGCAGACCCTCGGCGACGCGGCGGAGGCCGCGATGGACGCAGGCGACGAGAGCAAAGCCGAGGCCTTGCAGGACGAAGGCGAACGCTTGGCCGAGCAGTTGCAGGCGCTGGAAGATGGTTTGCAGGGGTACAGCGACAGTACGCGCGCTTCAGCCGGGGCCATCGTCACCATCGACCGCAACGGGGATGCCGTGGCCCATCGCGGGCTGCTGCGCGAGGCCGAGGCCAAGGCGTTGCGCATGCTGGAAAGGCTCCGGCAAGGTGTTGCCAATCGTGAAAACGCGAACGACGAAGGCGATACGGCGGAAGACGCCCAAGCCCCTGCCATGTCCGACCGGCTGGCGCAGCGTCTGAGCGCGCACCGCACCGCCGCGCTGCAGATCGAAGTCGCCCGGCATCCGCACGTAGCTCTGGCCGCGCTGGTGCACGGCATGGTGCAGAGCGTCTTGCAGCAAAGCGACCATGGCTTCAGTCGCGATTCTCTGCCGCTGGGCGTTCGCCTCACGGTGCAAGACCGGCTGGAAGTCATGGCCCCGGACTCGCCGGAGTCGCCTGCGGCCGTAGCGCTGCGCGAACTGCACGCGGCATGGGGCGACAAGCTGCCCGAGGACAGCGCCGAACTGTTCGCCGCGCTGCTGTCGATGTCGCAAGGCGAGTTGGTCGAATTGCTGGCCGTGTGCGTGGCCGCGACGGTGGACGTGGTGACGCCGCGCGCCACGCTACACCAGCCCGGCAAGGAACTGGCGCAGGCCGTCACCCTCGACATGGCGGCATGGTGGAAGCCGAGTGCGGAAGGCTACTTCAAGCATGTCCCGAAGGCCGCGATCCTGCAAGCCGTGGGCGAGTACGCGCCTGATCAGGTCACCCGGCTGGCGAAGCTCAAGAAGGCCGAGATTGCCAGCGAGGCCGAGCGGCTGGCTGGCGGTACGGGCTGGATGCCCGTCATCTTCAAGGCCGAAGAGGCTCAGGGCCTCGCGCCTGAAGCGGGTGCGGTGAACGACGCGACCGGGCACGATGCGATGGAGCACGCCGATGCACCGGAGGACCAACCCGCTGAGTTACTGGTCGGTTGACCCATGCGTGCACAGCAGCGCCCCGGCTTCGGCTGGGGCGCTTTGCCGTGAGGGCCAGCCTTGCAGACATCGAAAAAATTCGGGCGCGGCGGTTGCCGCGCCGGGTGCGCCAAGGCGCACACCCCGCCGAGCCATTGATGCAATTGAGTTGCATATCGACCAGGTTTCGCCACCTCTCGACTGTGCCGAGCATTTAGAGCATGTTTAGGTTCGCCAGTTGATTCGCAACGGGCATCACGCCATGGGAGAACACGAACCCCAGAAACAGCAAAGCCCGCCAGAGGCGGGCCGTGCATACCGACCGAGGTCGGGGAAGTCGTCTTGGTGCGCAAACCAACCTTCCCCCAAATCAGGCCCCGTTGCAAGAAGATTCTTGCCACGGGTGGACTCGCGCCGAATTCCGGCCCTCCGGCGGCTTGCTGCGGCAAGCAGAAGGAGGAACCATGTCAACAATTCCAGCACCTTACGAGCGCAGAAAGTGCGCGACCTATGCCCTCGGCGAATTGCTGCCGGGGCTCCCGGCGCTGAACAACGGCCAGACGCGTGCGCCGGGTCCGGTGTGGACGGGCAGCACGACCAAGAACGTAGGTTTCCACGCGCTGCCGAAGAAACAGGCGGCGCGCATCTGGCACAAAGCGCGGGCATTCGACCGTGCCACCCATCAACGCGGCAGACATGGCGGCATCGTCGGCCGCACGGCCCTGCTCGTGCTGCACACGCTGCTGTTCGAGTTCCTGAACTACCGTACGGGCCAGCTTGACCCCTCCTATGACGGCATCGCCCGGCGCTCAGGCATCTGCCGCCGCGCTGTCGCGACCGCATTGAAGAGGCTGAAATCGCTCGGCATGCTGAACTGGCTGCGCCGCGCGCACGAAGGCCGCGACGATGCGGGGCGCTTCGTCCTGAAGCAGGACACGAATGCTTATGCCGTGTTGCCGCCGTCTCAGTGGCTTGGCTATCGGGAGCCGCCTGGGGGCGTGCTCGATCCGTCCGAATGGGGTGCGGTGCCGCCCCTGCCCGATCTGCTTCATCAAGCCTGCGACGATCTGAGGCACGGGGACAGCATCGGTGCCGCGGCAAAGAGGCTACTCAATGACGCAGGCGACCCTCTGGCGAGTTCGATTGCCTCGTACTACGCGTCCGTGAAAGCCTACGAGTCCAAGCATTTCCCGGAGTGCAGCTGATGCAAAGTATCCATACCGGAGCTTTAACTCTATAGATCAGCGTCGACTACCGGGATGCCGATGAAGATCGGTGCGCGGCCATGCCGCCGCGCAACCATATGGGCATGAACGCCGCCTCACGGCGGCGATGCTTGGCGAAGAAAAAAGAGCTCGGTTCGCAGCGGTAGCGCTGTTCCTTTGTGCGGTTGTGCAGGATTGCCATCGTGCACAGGTGCAGGACAGCAACAGCGGTCAGTTGCAATTGATCGTCTGGGCGAATGTGCTTGCTTGCACTGGTGCCCTCGTGCACGTTGGCACCAGTGCGAATCAGCAGGAGTGCACATGCGCAAGATTGCCATCACGATCAACAAGGGCGGCGTCGGCAAGACGACGCTGACCAAGAGTCTGGCGACGGCCGCGGTTGCCGCCGGCTTCAACGTGTTCATTCTTGGCATGGACACGCAGCACAACGCCGAGAGCTGGGCCAAACGCCGCGACAACCTCCAGGGCATGAAGCTGCCGCTCACGCGTTTCACGACGGAGGGGGGTCTGGACGATGAGTTGGCCGCCGCGGAACGCGCCGGCTGTGAGGTCGCGTTCATCGACACGCCACCCGGTCGCAGCAGCGAGGCGCCGGCCGCCGTTGAAGTCGCCGACCTTGTGCTCATCCCGTTCTGGAACGACCAGGACTCGTATGACGGCGTGCTCAGGACCACAGGCCTCATTCGACGGTTGGGGAAGGGCGGGTATGGTGTCTTGAACTGCGCGCCGCCCAACAGCCGAAGTCACGAAGACGCCGCGCGCACCGTCCTGTCCCGGATGGGTTTGCCTCTGGCGCCAGTCGTGCTTCATCGCTACGACGCGCACCGGCTGGCCAGCACCAAGGGCCTCACGGCGCAGGAGTTCGATCCGGAGAGCGTGGCGGCCGCTGAGATCGAGATGCTGTGGGAATGGTTGGTTGCAACGCTGCAGCTGGGCAGTCCTGCACCTGTGCACATCGAAGGGGCCGTCGCATGAGCAAGAGCAAGGCGGACGACTTCCTGCAGAACATGGCGATCGAACTGGCGGAAACTCCGCCACCTCCAGCCGTCCAGCCGCAACGAGTGAAAGCCGAGGTCACACCGTCACGTGCCGGGCTCAAGCACATCGGTGGCTACTTTGGCGACGAGACTGTCGAGAAGGTGGCAGTGCTGCGCGCCCGCCTGCGGCTCGACAACTCCGAACTGATCAAGCGCGCGATCGATGAGCTTTACAGCAAGCAGGCGGCGAAGCGCGCCTTCGGGGACGCTTAAGGCCGGCGGCGGCGCATCAGCAGCGCCGGGCCATCCGGCGTCACCACCTCGCCGACTGCCCCGAAACCGGCCGCTGCATAGCAACGGATGGCGCGCGGATTGTCGGGCGAGGGGTCAGTCTGCACCACCGTGACGGCCGGGTCCTCGAGCAGGTGGTCGACGAAGGCCCGCACCATCGCACGGCCCAGCCCCCGGTTCAACTGCTCGCCGTGGGCCAGGAACTGGTCGATGCCGCGGGCGCCGGGGTCGGTCTCCTCCTCCCACCAGCCGTCACCCGATCCCATGACGACATAGCACTGCAAGAAGCCGACAGCTTCGCCGTTCAGGTAGGCGATGAAGGCCCGTGTCGTGCCGCCGGCGAGAAAGTCCTCTCGCAGTTCGTCGACCGATTCGGCCGGCCCCCACCATTGCGCGACGTGAGGACGCTCCAGCCAGCCTTGCAGCAGGGCTAGGTCGGTTTCAGCGAGCGGCTTGAATTCGAAGCTCATGGCGGCTTTGTACCGCGCCAGCCGCCATCCGCCCATCGTCGATGAGCTATGCATGAAGAACACCGCGAAGTGCGCCGTCTGCGACTTCTGAGCGCTTGTCCGTTGTTCAGTTGTGCAGTCATCCACCGATAGTTACAGTTTGCGTACATTGTTGGCATTTCTCGGGGCTGATCGCGTGTGCGCAGGACTGAAGGACGCACGCCCGCTGGTCGATATCTATGGGAAAGGGCAGAGGCGTCATGAGGTGCGTCCATGCCCGCGCCGGCCGAGTCGATCCCTTCGAGACATTGCCAGCGCGACGCCTGACCTGCAGCCGTTTTGGAGATCCCATGAGTTTCGAGAAGCTGTCCGTGCGCGCAAAACTTGGTGGCACGTTCTCCGTGCTGGCTCTCATCACCGCATGTGTGGCAGTGCTGTCGCTTCGGTCGATCGGGCAAGCTGACGACCGCTTCCGGGATTTCGTCGAGGGCATCAATGCCCGGCTGCTTCTCGCCAACGAAGTGCGGACAGCCGTCGACAAGCGGGCGATCTCTGCCCGCGATCTAGCACTGTCCGGTACTGATCAAGAACGAGAAGCGGCGAAGAAGGCGGCCTTGGACGCGGTCGAAGATGTGCGATCGCGCCTGACGCGCCTCAACGAGATGATCAAGGCGCCAGGGGTCTCGCAGGGCGCGCGTGATCGGGTCGAAGCCATCAGTCGAGTGGAAACGGAGTACGGCCCGGTCGCCAAGTCAATCGTGGACCTGGCCCTGCAAGGCAAACGCGAAGAGAGCATCGCCAAGATCAACAGCGAATGCCGGCCGCTGTTGGCGAAGCTTGTCAAGGCCTCCGACGACTATGCTGAATACACGCGTGCTCACTCCGCCGAATTGGTGGGTGAGTCGGAAGCCGACTACCACAGGCAGCGCAACCTCCTGCTGGGCATCTGCTTCGCGTCCGTCATCGCGGCGGTGTGCGCGGGTGTCGTGATCACGCGAAGCTTGCTGCGCGCACTCGGAGCCGAGCCGGCCGAGTTGGGTGCGGCGGCACAGCGCGTTGCCAGTGGCCACCTTGGCCCGGTGCATGGCGCTGCGCAAGCGCCTGCGGGCAGCGTTCTGGCATCGCTAAGCGAGATGCAAGGCAGCCTGTCAAACATCGTCGCCAAGGTTCGCGGCTCATCTGACTCCATCGCTACCGGATCGCAACAGATTGCCACCGGCAATGCCGACCTGAGTCAACGAACGGAGGAGCAGGCCAGCGCGCTTCAGCAGACGGCCGCGACGATGGACGAACTGACCTCGACAGTCCGCAACAACGCTGACAACGCCGCCGAAGCCAATCAACTGGCCGCCGGCGCGAGCAACGTGGCGCTTCAGGGTGGTGAAGTGGTCTCGCAGGTGGTGGAGACCATGCGTGAGATCAACGACAGCAGCAAGCGCATCTCGGACATCATCGGCGTGATCGACGGCATCGCGTTCCAGACCAACATCCTGGCGCTCAACGCAGCAGTTGAGGCGGCGCGGGCGGGTGAACAGGGGCGTGGCTTCGCGGTCGTTGCGGGAGAGGTACGCACTCTCGCCCAGCGCAGCGCGGAGGCCGCCAAGGAGATCAAGCAGTTGATCACGCGCAGCGTGACGCAGGTCGAGCAGGGTACGGCTCTGGTGGACCGTGCAGGCAATACGATGACCGAGATCGTCGAAGCGATACGCCGCGTCAACGGCGTTGTCGCTGAGATTGCCTCGGCGAGCGCCGAGCAAAGCAGCGGCATCGCGCAAGTGGGGCAAGCCGTGAACCAAATGGATCAGGTGACCCAGCAGAATGCGGCACTCGTCGAAGAAAGCGCTGCAGCGGCGGAGAGCCTGAAGGTGCAGGCGGGTCAGTTGGTTGAAGCCGTAGCCGTGTTCAAACTCGACTGACCAGCTACTTTTCGCGCGGCGTGCCGCAGCGAGGCTGACTGTGCCATGTTTGTGCCTTGGCGAGGCAGGAACGCGGGATGGCAAGCGCCGCAAGTGGTTGATTTATAACGATTTGCAGGCCGTGCCGACCGCCTCATAATCCTTTGGTCGTTGGTTCAAGTCCAACACGGCCTACCACTTGCGCTGCGCTGCGCCCTTACTTCGGCCGCTCGAACGACCAGTAAGTGCCGCTCGCCGAATCCACCTTGCGCAGCCCGCCGCGCTCCGTTGCGCGTTTGCCGTGGGTGATGAGGTCGTAGAGGTCCTGGATCACCGGCCGCGCCTGCGCGAAATAGCTGTGGCCCAGCAGGCTGGTGTCCACGTCGGTGGCGTCGATGGTGTCGATGCCGCTCACCACCGTCAGCGCCGCGCCGGACTCGCCCGCGCGCGGGTAGCTGTGGAATTTGCGCGATGCGCCCAGCGCCTCGTCCTTCGACGAGGCGTACAGCGTGATCGGCCGGCCGGCGCTGAGCAGCGCGGGCGCGATCTGGTCGCGGAACACCTGGGCGTCGATGTCGGGCGCGGTCAGGATGATCTCGGCGATGCGCGCGCGCAGGTCCGGCCGTGCGGTGACGGCGCCGGCCAGTGCCCGCGTCAGCGCGCGGTTGCCCATGCTGTGGGCGATCAGGTAGACGCGCTCGGCGCCGGCCGTGTCGAGGAAGTCCACCAGGAAGCGCTGCAGATTCCCCTGCGACCACTCGACGGTGGCCTCGTCCACCGGGTAGGACGCCAGCTTGCCGGCCGAGGGCCAGCTGTACATGCCGGCGACGCCGGGGAAGCGCAGGTCGTAGGCGATCTGCGCGGTGCGCCGGGCGGCGTCCGCGAAGCTGACGTTGTAGCCGTGGACGAAGAGCAGCGCGCTGCGGTTGCCGGCGGCGGTGAACTGGGCCTGCAGCCGCTTGTACAGATCGCCGCGCGACAGCAGCCGCGTGGACAGCAGCGTGACGTGCTTGTCGGGGGCGGGGCTGAATTCGAGCTTCCAGAACTTGGGGCCTTCCAGTTCGCCGACGAGGTGGCGGAAGGGGATGGACACCTCGCAGACGCCATAGCTCAGCCCCGTCTGCGAGCGTTTGCCGCCGAATTTGCCGGCCGGGTGTTTGCTCACGACGGCGGCGCGGTCCGTGGCGAAGAACACGGGCACGGTGGTGTAGGGCGGCGGAGGCGCGGCCCCGGCTCCGGCTCCGGGCATCGGCGGTGGGGGCGGGACCGGTGGTGGCGGTGGCGGTGGCGGGGGTGCCGGCTGCGGCGGCGGCATGCAGGCGCGCAGCACATCTTGCAGCGGCCGAGGTGGCGTCTGCGTCGCGTAGCGCCTCACGTCTTCGACGGTGCAGAGGCTGTCGCCCGCGATCGCGTGGCAGGCGACGGGGACGCCGCCCGCGCGGGCGGCGTCGTAGACCTCTTCGATGCTGCATTCCCTGCCCTGCGCCGTGGCACAGGCCAGCGTCAGCAGCAGGGCCGACATGCGAATCCAGATCTTCATCGCGTGCTCCAGAGTCCGGGGGCGATTGTTGGCGCGGCCGGCGCCGCTGTCATCCGGGGATACTGGCCGGCCCGACCGGAGACGCCGCCATGACGCCAGCTTCCCTCGCCATCGCTCTGACCCTTGCCGTCGCCGGCGCCGTGCAGGCGCAGGTGCCCGACCCGCTGAAAGCCGCCATCGCCGCCGATCACCGCATGGTCGGCAACGTCGCGCGCGACTCCTGGCGTCACCCCTACGAAACGCTGAGCTTCTTCGGCATCAAGCCGACCGACACGGTCGTCGAACTTGCGCCCGGTGGCGGCTGGTACACCGAAATCCTCGCGCCCTATCTGCGCGAGGCGGGCCGGCTCTATGCGGCGGACGGCGGCAGCCCGCGCTTCAAGGCCAGGATGGAATCGCTGGCCGTCTACGCCAAGGTCACGATCACCGCCTTCAACCCTGCCAAGGGCCAGCTCGACATCGCGCCGCTCGGCAGCGCCGATGCGGTGCTGACTTTCCGCAATGTCCACAACTGGATGAATGGCGGCACGGCCCAGGCCGTCTTCGACGCGGCCTTCAAGGCGCTGAAGCCCGGCGGCGTGCTGGGCGTCGAGGAACACCGCCTGCCGGCCGCGCGCACGCAGGACCCCAAGGCCGGTTCGGGCTATGTGCAGGAAGCGGCGGTCATCAAGTTCGCCGAGAGCGCCGGCTTCAGGCTCGCGGGCCGCAGCGAGGTCAATGCCAACCCCGGGGACACGGCCGACCACCCCGAAGGCGTCTGGACGCTGCCGCCGACCTATGCGCTCAAGGACCGGGACCGCGCGAAATACCAGGCCATCGGCGAGAGCGACCGCATGACCTTGAAGTTCGTCAAGCCTTGAGGGCCGAGCGCTGGGCCGCTCCCGAGCCGGCCGAGGGGCGGGCATGATCCACGCGGTCATCGGCCATGGCCGCCTGGCGCGGGCGCTGGTGCCGGCGCTGCGAGGCGCGGGCGCGGAAGTCGTCATCGGCCGGCGCGAACCCGGTGAGGGCGAGTACAGCCACACCGACGCCGCCCGCGCGGCCGACTGGGTCTGGCTGACCGTGCCCGATGACCACATCGCCACGACTGCGGCGGCCCTGCCCTGGCGGGCTGGCCAGCTCGCGCTGCATTGCAGCGGCGCCACGCCGCTGGCGGCGCTGGCGCCGGCGCCCGCCGCAGCCGGTTTCCATCCGCTGCGGCTGCTGGCGGGTGACGCCGACCTTGCGGGCGCCCATGTCGGCATCGAGGCCGATGCCGAGCACCGGCCGGCGCTGCAGGCGCTCGCCCACGCGCTGGGCCTCGTGCCGCTGGCGCTGCCCTCGCCCATGCCGGCCCGGGCGCGGGCGGCCTACCACGCGGCGGCCAACCTCGCGGCCAGCGGCGTGCTCGCCGTGCTGGCCGAGGCCGGGGCGCTGTGGGCGGCGGCCGGCCTCGCGCCGGCCGAGGCGCTGCCGGCGCTGCTGCCGCTGAGCCAGGGCGTGCTGGACACGGCGCGGGCGCGCGGCCTGGCCGGCGCCGTCTCCGGCCCGATCGCGCGCGGCGATGCGGGCGTGCTGGCCCGCCATCTGGATGCAGTGGCGGCCGCGGGGCTGGACGCGGACCTGCTGCGCGCGCTGGGCCTGCGCCAGCTCGCGCTCGCCGAGGCCGCAGGCCGCCTGGACGCGGCGCAGATCGCGGCGCTGCGGGCTCGACTGGCGGCAGGCTGAGCGCTCGCGTGACAAAGGCCGCGCCCGAGCCCGCCTGTGCTGTCGGCGCGGCGGGGTGGCACTTTTAAACTGCCCGGACCCGTCGTTGTTGGCGGGCGCACCGAGGGAGTTTCCATGTCCGACGCATCCATCCAAGCCGTGATCCGGGCCGACGCAGTCCAGATCCTGCACAACGTCGCGGACGAACTGCCCGATGCCCGCGAGCGCCTGGCCTATGTGCGCAGCATGACGGAGCAGGCCGCCACCAAGGTGCTGAATCTCGTCGAGGCGGCCCAGGAAGACGCCGAGGCCGTGCGCAAGAAGGGCCGCGAGCTGTCCGACGCGCTCAACCGCCTGGCCCTGTCCACCAACATCAGCCAGGAGCGCGCCCGCGCGTTGATGAAACTCTGCGCCGCCTATGCGGCCGACGCCGCCAGCTTCGCGGCGCGCGAGAAGTCGCTGCACACCGAGATCATGATGTCGCAGGACTTCCAGGATCTCTCCGGCCAGGTCATCAACAAGGTCAGCCGGATGCTGGAGCGCGTCGAGCCGCCGCTCAAGGACCTGATCGACGCCCTGCCCGCCGCGCCCGCCGTGGACGACGCGCCCGTGGAACTGGGCGGCGTGCAGACGCCCGACAAGGCCCTCAAGCAGGACGACGTGGACGACCTGCTCGCGTCCCTGGGTTTCTGATCGGGTGGGGGCAGCGCTGCTCAGATCCAGGACAAGGGATCGAGCCGGTAATAGCCGCTCAGCTCCGCATACAGCGCCGGGTGGCCCGCCGCCAGTTCGGCGGGGCGCTCGAAGAACAGCTCGCTGACCACCGCGAAGAACTCCGCCGGGTCGGTGGCCGCATAGGCGTCGATCAGCCCTGGCCCTGCGAGGTCCGGGCGCGCCAGCCGCCCCCGCAGCGCCTCGAACTCGTTGCGCATCACCGTGGACCAGCGCCGGTAGGCCTCGGCCGTCGGCAGCGCCGGGGCGCCGTTGGCGGGGCCGCCCGCCTGATCCAACTGGTGGGCGAACTCGTGGATGACGACGTTGTGCCCGTCGCCCGGCGTGGCCGCGCCGCGCCGTACCTCGTCCCAGGCCAGCAGCACCTGGCCCTGGCTCCAACTCTCGCCGGCCAGCACGCGGCGCTGCTCGTGCAGCAGGCCGTCGGCGCTGACCGGCCGCTCGACGACGAAGGCGCCCGGGTAGACCAGCACCTGGCGCAGTTCCGGGTAGACGCCGCGTGCCGCGCCCAGCAGCGGCAGGCAGGCCAGGGCGGCGATGGTGATGCGGATCTCGTCCGTCACGCGCAGGCCGCGGCAGCCGAGGATGGGCTTTTCGGCCAGGAAGACCTGCATCAACCCCTTGAGCCGCAATTGCTGGCGGGCCGGCAGCCGCGCCACCAGCGGCACGTGCCGGCGCAGCAGGCGGCGCCACGCGGCCGGGAAAGGCCGGCCGGCGATGCGCGCGCGCCGCCGCCTCACCCACAGGGGCCACAGCGCGATGCCGGCGGCGGCGAGCAGGGCGAGGCAGAAGCAGATGAACAGCGGCATGGGGGCCAACTGGGTTCGATGGCCGGGTTTGCAAGCCCCGTGTCCGCCGGGCCGGCTACGCTTGGCGCCCATGTCCCCCACGGCTGAAACTCGACTCCAGGCCTGGCAGGTGCTGCTGGGCGGCATCTGCGCGCTGGTGCTGACCATCGGCCTGGCGCGCTTCGCCTACACGCCGTTGCTGCCGCAGATGCAGGCCCAGGCCGGCCTGGGCGTGGCCGACGGCGGGCTGCTGGCGGCCATCAACTACGCCGGCTATATGAGCGGCGCGCTGCTGGCGGCCTGGATCGAGAGCCCGCGCTGGCGCCAGCGCCTCTACGTCTGGGGTCTGCCGCTGGCCCTGCTCGTCACGGCGCTGATGGGCTGGAGTTCGTCCTTCTGGCCGTGGGCGCTGTCGCGCTATGTCGGCGGCCTGTGCGGCGCGGCCGGCATGCTGCTGGGCTCGGGCCTGGTGCAGGGCTGGCTGATGCGCTCGGGGCACCGGCCCGAGCTGGGCATCTATTTCATCGGCCTGGGGCTGGGCATCGTCGTGTCGGCGCTGGGGGCGATGGGCATGACGCGGCTGGACCTGGGCTGGGCCGCGCAGTGGCAGGGCTTCGCGCTGCTCGGCCTGGCCTTCCTGATCCCGGCCTGGCGCTGGCGCCCGCCGGTGCCGCCGCCGGCCACGAAGGCGGCCGCAGGCGCGGGCCCGGGCCGGCGCTGGATGGCGCTGATGGTGGCCGCCTATTTCTGTGCCGGCTGGGGCTTCGTCATCAATGCGACCTTCACCGTCGCCATCGTCGAAAAGCAGCCGCTGCTGGCCGGGCAGGGGCCCTGGGCCTGGCTGCTGGTGGGGCTGGCGGCGACGCCGGCCGTCTTCGTCTGGGACCGCATCGCCCGCCGCACGGGCGACGTGGGCGCGTTGCTGATCGCCTTCGGCCTGCAGATCGTCGGCGTACTGCTGCCGGCGCTGGCCGGCGGGCTGGCCGCCGCGCTGCTGGGCGCGCTGCTCTATGGCGCGACCTTCATCGGCATCGTCAGCCTGACGCTGGCCCTGGTGGGCCGCCACTCGCCCGCCAACCCGGGCAAGGCGATGGCGCGGCTGACGCTGGGCTACGGCGTGGCCCAGGTCAGCGCGCCGGCGCTGACCGGCCGGATGGTCGAGGCCAGCGGCAGCTTCGACGCGGCGCTGTGGCTGACGGCGGCGGTGCTGGCGGCCGGCATGGCCTGCCTGGTCGCGCTGCGGCGCTGAAACATTGCGCCACGGAGTAACTCCCTGTGAGCCCCGTCATCCCGCCGTGGGGGCAGGCGGTTAGAGGCGGGCGGCCGCGCATCCAGCGGCCGGGAGTTGCCTCATGAAACGACGACTGACGCTGGCCCTCGTGCTGTTCACTTCGGCGGCCCTGCTGTCGGGCTGCATCATCGTGCCGCCCCGCCACGGTGGTTACCGGGACGGCGGCTACCGGGACGGCCATGGCTCCCATCACGGGGGGCGGCGATGAGGCGTAGTACCGGCCTGGCCCTCGCGCTGGCGGTGGTGGCGCTGCTGCCGGCCTGCATCGTCGTGCCAGCCCATCGCAGCGGCTATGTCGGCGGTTATGGCGGCGGCGGGCCTGAGATCGTCGTGGACGCGCCGCCGCCGGCGCCCTATGTCGAGGTCGTGCCGGCCCTGCCCTATGCGGGCGCGGTCTGGATCGGCGGCTATTGGGGCTGGAGCAGTGGCCGCCACCAATGGGTGCCCGGCCACTACGAGCGCCCGCGCGCCGGCTACCGCTATGCGCCCAACCGCTGGGAGCAGCGCGGTGGGCGCTGGCATCTGCGCGCGGGAGGGTGGGTCAGAGGCGCTCGATGACGGTGGCGATGCCCATGCCGCCGCCGACGCACAGCGTCACGGCGCCGGTCTGCAGATCGCGCCGCTCCAGTTCGTCGAGCAGGGTGCCGAGCAGCATCGCGCCGGTCGCGCCCAGCGGGTGGCCGAGCGCGATGGCGCCGCCGTTGACGTTGACGCGCTCCAGGTCCAGGCCGAGGTCGCGCGCCGTCTTCAGCGGCACGGCGGCGAAGGCCTCGTTGATCTCCCACAGGTCCACGTCGCCCGGCTGCATGCCGGCCTGATGCAGCGCCTTGCGGCAGGCCGGCGTCGTGCCGGTCAGCATGATGGTGGGCTCGCTGCCGGCCACGGCCGCGGCGCGGATGCGGGCACGGGGCCTGAGCCCGGCCGCGTCGCCGCCGGCCCGGGAGCCGACCAGCACCAGGGCCGCGCCATCGACGATGCCGGACGAGTTGCCGGCGTGGTGGCGGTGCTCGATGGCGGCCGCCTGCGGGTATTTGCGCAGCGCCATCGCGTCGAACTGCTCGCCCAGCCTGGCGAAGCTGGGGTTCAGCGCGGCGAGCGTCGCGGCGCTGGTCTGCGGGCGGATGGTTTCGTCCTCGGCCAGCAGCAGCCGGCCCTCGCCGTCGTGTACGGGCACCAGCGCGCCGGTGAAGCGGCCGGCCGCGCGGGCCGCGGCGGCGCGCTGGTGGGAGCGGGCGGCGTAGGCGTCGAGCGCCTCGCGCGAGAAGCCTTCCAGCGTGGCGATCAGGTCGGCGCCGATGCCCTGGGGCACGAGGCCGATGGCCTGGACGACGCGCTCGTCCAGCAGCCAGGCGCCGCCATCGCTGCCCATGGGCACGCGGCTCATGCTCTCGACGCCGCCGGCCACCACCAGGCGCTCGAAGCCGCTGGCGACCTTGGCCGCCGCGAGGTGGACGCTCTCCAGCCCCGAGGCACAGAAGCGCGACTGCGTGAGACCGGCGACGGACTCGGCCCAGCCCGCGTCCAGCACGGCGATGCGGGCGATGTCGCCGCCCTGCTCGCCGATGGGCGTCACGCAGCCCAGCACCACGTCGTCCACCAGCCGCGTGTCGAGCCGGCAGCGCTCGCGCAGCGCCTGCAGCAGCGTGCGCACCAGCCAGATCGGCGTGGCGCCGTGCAGCGAGCCTTCCGGCTTGCCCTTGCCGCGCGGCGTGCGGCAGTGGTCGTAGAGATAGGCGTCGAAGCAAGGGCTCATGCGATCCCCACGGCCCGTTCCAGCGTGGCGATCTCTTCCTCGACATAGGCGGCCAGCCGGCCCAGGTTGGGCAGGGCGTCGGTGGCGATCAGGCCGACGTGGAGCGTGCCGGCGTAGCTGAACAGCGTGATGTTGAGCAGATGCGTGGCCGGCAGCGTCGAGACGGGGTGCATCTCCAGCAGCGGCGCGCCCTTGAGGTAGAGGCGCTCGGCCGGCCCGGGCACGTTGGACACGAGGGTGTTGCCCATCGGCGTGACGACCTCGGCCAACTTGAGCATGCCGGCGATCTGGCCGAGCAGGCCGGTGAGGATGGTATAGGTCTCGACGGCCTCGGGCGCCACGGCGTCGATCATCGAGCGGACATTGCGCAGCGAGTAGCCGACGTTGCGCAGCCGCACATAGGCGTCGTCCGTGGGCGGCGACAGGTCCACGAGGATGATGCCGATCTTGTTGCCCGACGCCTTCTCGCCCGCGCTGCCCTTCTGGCGCAGGTTGACGGGCATCTGGATGGTGATGGGCCGGTCCAGCGCGATGCCCTCGTCGGCCAGATAGCGGTGCATGGCGCCGTCCAGGCAGGTCAGCGCGACGTGGTTGAGCGTCGCGCGGGCGACCTTGCGGATGGCGTCGATGCGCGCCATGGGCACGGCCGCCGTGGCGAACTGGCGGCCGGGCGTCGCGTTGCCGGTGAAGGGCGTCTCGCCGCTGGCCATGAAGGGCAGGGCGATGGCGTTCTTGGTGAGCTTGACGGCTTCCAGCGCCAGCATGGCGGTGAGCCGGCCGATGCCGATGGCGCGCTTGCTGTTGGCAGTGAGCTGCTTCCAGACCGTGCCGGCGACGGCCTGGTCCAGGCGCTTCTTGCGGCCGTGGCCGCGCTGGCGGCTGTGGTCGAGGGTCCAGACCGGCGTCAGCGCCGCGTCCTCGGGCGCCGTACACAGCGACTCCGCCGCCCAGCGCGTCATCGTGATGCCGTCGGCCACCGCGTGGTGCAGCTTGTAGTAGATGGCGAACTGCCGGTCCCACAGCCCGGCGATGACGTGGACCTCCCACAGCGGCCGGCTGCGGTCCAGCAGCGGTTCGTGCAGCCGGGCCGTCAGCGCGTAGAGGGCCTCGCGGTCGTTGTGGCCGGCTTTGAGCTTGTGGAAGAAGAGGTGCTGGCTCAAGTCCACCTGCTCGGCCGCGCGCCAGCTCGGCATCAGCGTCGGCGACACGAAGTTGATGAGCTGGTCGAAGGGCGGGCGGACCTCGGTGTGGGTCAGCAGCTCGTCGTAGAGCTGCTTGGCGAAGTTCGCCTTGGCGCCCTTGGGGAGCTGGTGGATGTGCAGCCCCGCCACATGCTTGGGGCTGGCCTCGCTCTCGGCGATGAAGAAGGCGAGGTCAAGCAGGGAGAGGCGGGACATGGCGGCGGCGCTGGGAGTGGCGGGCGGCCCAGCATAAAGGCGTCAGGCGTCGCCGCTGGCTGCTTTTCGGCGCCCGCTGCGGCGCTCGCGGTCGGCCGCCTTGGCGGCCTCGCGCGCGGCGGCCTTGCGCTCGTCCTGCTCGGCGGCGGCGCGGCGCCAGTCGGCCATCTCCTCGGGCGTTTCCAGCGTGATGCGGCCGAGCAGGCCTTGGCGGTAGTCCATCAGCAGGGCCTCGGCGGCCTTGTGCATCTGCACGGCGCCGCCGCGCACCTTGGCGCCGCGCTTGACGCCGATGGCTTCCAGCACCGCTTCGTCCGCCCCCAGCTCCGCCAGGCCGAAGCGCTCGCGCAGCCGCTCGGGGTAGCGGCGCCTGAGCACGGCGATCAGTTCCAGCGCCACTTCCTCTTTGTCGAAGGCATTGCGGCCGATCGCGCCGCTGGCCGCGAGGTGGTAGCCGCTCTGTTCGATGGCGATGCGCGGCCAGAGCATGCCCGGCGTGTCGAACAGATAGAAACCGTCTTCCAGCACGATCTTCTGCTCGGTCTTGGTGATGCCGGGCTCGTCGCCGGTCTTGGCCGCGCGCTTGCCGACCAGGGTGTTGATCAGCGTGCTCTTGCCGACGTTGGGGATGCCGCAGATCAGCACGCGCAGCGGCTTGTGCAGGTCGCCGCGCAGGGGGGCCAGTTCGCGGCAGGCCTTGACGAGGGCGCGGGCGGGGGATTTGTCGCCGGCGTCCAGCGCGATGGCGCGGGTGTGGGCCTGGGCGTTGTAGTGGGCCAGCCAGTCGGCGGTGGCGGCGGGATCGGCCAGATCCTGCTTGTTCAGCACCTTCAGGGAGGGCCGGCCGGTCGTCAGCGCGGCCAGCAGCGGGTTGGCGCTGGAACCGGGCAGGCGCGCGTCGAGCAGCTCGATGACCACGTCCAGCCCCGCCTTCATGCGATCCTGGATCGCCTGACGTGTGGAATTCATGTGGCCGGGGAACCAGTTGATGGGCATGCGCGGGCGGAGGCTGAGGAAAGCGGGCGATTGTCGGGCTTACATCCCGTTGCCGCGCCCACAGGCCGCATCCGTCAAGATGAGGGCCTTGTCCACGAGGTCACCATGAGATTCGAAGGAGTGCTGAGCGCCTGGAACCCGGATGCCGGTTACGGCGCTATCCGCCCGTCGGGCGGCGGCGAAGAGGTCTTCGTCGGCCTGGCCGCCTTCCCGACCGATGGCGAGGGCCCGCGGCTGGACGACCCGCTCAGCTTTGAAATTGTGACCGGCCGTGACGGCCGCAAGCAGGCCGTGAACCTGCGGCGCCTGTCGCGCGCCCAGGCCGGCTCGGCGCTGCGCGAGGCCGTCGGCGCCGGCGGTGCCCGGCTGCGCGCCCGCCAGGCGCAAAGGAAACGGCGCCTGGGCCTGGTGGCCGGGGGCGCCGTCGTGACGGTGATGCTGGTGCTGGGCACCATGCACTGGAGGAGCCAGCAGCACGCCGGCAAGGACGTGCCGGCAGGGTTGAAGCGTTAGGCCCGAGGGGCCGACGGGGCGGTGCCGCCGCCTAGTCTTCGTTCTTGAAGACCAGCTTGACTTCGTGGGTGGCCTTCTCGCCCGCCTCGAACTTCCATTCCATCAGCGCGGACTTCACGGCGCGGTCGAAGACGCGCTTGGGTTCGGCCTCGACGATCTCGACATCGCTGACCTTGCCGTCGGCCTCGATGACGAGCTTGGCCTTGACGACGCCGGTGGAGATGCCCTTCTTGGTGGCCTCGGCCGGGAAGTCGGGCGGCACCTTCTTGACGATCTTGGGCGTGGCCTGGGCGGCCAGGGCCAGCATCAGGCCGGCGGCGAGGAGGGTGGCGGAGCGCAGGATGGACATGGCGGACCTCGGAAGTGTGGGGGTGGCGTTCAGGCGGCGCGGAAGAAGCCGACCGCTTCGATCAGGCGGGTCGAGCTGTCGCGCAGCGCGTCGGCCGAGCGGCTGAGTTCGCCGACCAGGCTGGTGTTCTGCTGCGTGGCCTTGTCCAGCTCGTTCATCGCGCCGTTGACGACGCCGACGCCGGTGGCCTGCTCCTGGGCCGAGTGCGAGATTTCCTCGATCAGCTGGCCCATGTTGTTGACCTCATCGACGACGCTGCGGATGGTCACGCCGGCGTTGTTGACGAGGGTCGTGCCGTTCTCGACCTTGACGGTGGATTCCTGGATCAGCACCTTGATTTCCTTGGCCGCGCCGGCCGAGCGCTGGGCCAGCGCGCGCACTTCGGCGGCCACCACGGCGAAGCCGCGGCCATGTTCGCCGGCGCGCGCCGCTTCCACGGCGGCGTTCAGCGCCAGGATGTTGGTCTGGAAGGCGATGCCGTCGATGACGCCGATGATGTCGCCGATCTTCTTGGAGCTGGCGCTGATCTCTTCCATGGTCTCGACGACCTTGGAGACGACCGAGCCGCCGTTGCTGGCCGCCTGACGGGCCGTCACGGCGATGCCGGCGGCGCGGCGCGTCAGGTCGCTGGCGCCCTTGAGCGTCGAGGCGATCTCTTCCACCGAGGCGGCGGTGTTCTGCAGGCTGGCGGCGGAGCGCGTCGTGCGGTCGGCCAGATTGGCATTGCTGTCGGCGATGGAGCCGGAGTTCTGCGCCACCTCGCTGGCGGCGGTGGAGACGTCGCGCACGACGCCGGACAGCGCCGTCTGCATGTCCTTCATCGCCTGCAGCATCTGGCTGAGTTCGTCGCGGCCCTCGACCTGGATGTCCTGCGTCAGGTCGCCGGCGCGGATGGCCTCGGCGGCGGCCTGCGCCTTGCGGGCCGGGCCGACGATGGAGCGCGAGATGACGAGGAAGCCGCCGAAGCCCAGCGCCACCGCGACGATGACGAGCACGGCGGTCAGCACGACCGAGTTGCGCGCGACTTCGGTGCCGTTGACGGCGAGTTCCTTGCCGCTGTCGAACTGCATGTCCACGAGCTTCTTGAGGTCGTCCTGCAGCGCGGTCTGGGCGGGGCGCAGGTCGGTGATCAGGCTTTCGCGGGCCTCGTCGGGGCTGCCGTCGGTCTGGATCTTCTGGAACTTCTCCAGCGCGGCCAGGAACTTGGACTTGCGCTCGCGCACCTCGGCGACGACGGCCTTCTCCCGCTCGTCGGCCACGGCGGCTTCCAGGCCGGCGAGCTGCTTCTCGGCCTCGTCGGTGGCGGCGGTGATGGCGGCCTTCTGCTTCTTGATGGCGCCGGCGGTGTCCAGCAGCAGCAGGTCGCGCACGGCGCGCGAAATGATGTTGACCTGGTTCTCCAGCCCGTTGGCGGCGCCGATCTTCACGAGGCTGGAGTTCGCGGTGCGGTCCAGGTCCTTGGCGAGGCGGTTGGCGTTCGACGCGCCGAAGACGCCGATGGCGACCAGCAGCACGATCAGCAGGCCGAAGCTGACGAAAAGCCGCTGGCCGATGCGCAGTTGGGTCAGGAAGTTCATGCGGTTCAGGTCCTTGTCCGGTGATCTCGGGTTTCGGCGGCCGGTTGCCGCCCGTGAATCCAGCGGCGACTGTAGGCCTCGCGGTGTCGTTTGGGCGGCCCCAGGCGGCGGCCGGCGCGCAGTGTGTCGCGTCCTGCGCGGATTTGCGGTGCGGCCGGTGCGGGCGGGCGTGAAGTCGTTCACGTCGGCCACCCGGGCCGGGGCTTGTCAGCGCCGCGCCGCTGCGGTGCGCAGCCGCAGCACTTCGACGCCATCGACCTCGCCGGCCCGGTGGCCGAAGGACTGGCGCAGATGGCTGGCCAGGGCGGCGAGCTCGTCGGCGTCGAGCAGGCCGGCGAAGGGCGGCATGCCGTAGGGTCGGGGCTGGCCGGGCGTGGCCGGCGCGAAGCCGCCGCGCTCGATCAGGCGGATCAGGTTGGCCGCGCTGGCCTGGGTGACGAGGCGGCTGCCGACCAGCGCCGGGTAGGCGAGGGTGCCGCTGGCGTCGCGCCGGCCCTCGCCCTGGGCGCCGTGGCAGGCGGCGCAGTGTTCGCGGTAGAGGGCGGCGCCGCGCTCGCGGCGGCGCGCGTCGGGCCGTGCGGGGGCGGGCCGCGCGACGGTGTGCTCGGGCAGGCTCTGCAGATAGCGGCCGAGGGCGGCGAGGTCGGCGTCGTCCAGCGCCACGGTGCTGCCGAGCACGACCTCGGCCATCGGGCCCTGGGCGGTGTGGCCGTCGGCCTGGCCGTCGCGCAGCCAGCGGCGCAGCGTCTCCTCGGGCCAGTGCTGGACGCCGGCCTCGGCCGGGTCGTGCAGCGAGGGCGCCACCCAGCCCAGGCCGGCCAGCAGGCCGCCACGGAAGTCGGCCGGGCCCTGGTCGCCGCCGAGCGCGCTGCGGCCGGCGTGGCAGGCGCTGCAATGGGCCAGGCCCTGGGCGAGGTAGGCGCCCCGGTTCCAGGCGGCGTCGCGGGCCGGGTCGGGCTGGTAGACGCCGGGGCGGAAATAGAGTGCGCGCCAGGCGGCGATGGCGACCTGCGTTCCATAGGGCCAGCGCAGCTCGTGCGCGCGGCGCGGCGCGGCCACGGGCGGCTGGGCCTGCAGCCAGGCGTGCAGCGCGTCGGCGTCCGCGCGGGTGACGAGGGTGGTGTTGCTCAGCGGATGGGCCGGCAGCAGCAGCCGGCCGTCGCGGCTCAGGCCGAGGTGGAAGGCGCGCCAGAAGTCGTCGGCGCTCCAGCCGGCGAGGCCGCTGGGGTCGGGCGTCAGATTGGTCGAGAACGCGGTGCCGAAGGGCGTCGGGATGGGCCGCCCGCCCGCCAGCCGCGCGCCGCCCCGGGCCGTGTGGCAGCCGGCGCAGTTGCCGACGGCGGCGAGATAGGCGCCGCGCTTCAGATTGGGCGGCGTGGCGGAGGCAGGCGTCGCGTCGCTCAGGCCCCGCTGCCAGACCAGCAGCGCCAGCGCGGCGGCCGTCAGCAGCGCCGCCAGCAGGGCGAGGCCGGCCAGCAGGCGTTTCATGGCGCGAGGCCGCCGCAGCGCACGGGCAGTGGCGCCGCCGGCGCGGGCGCCGGGTGCGGGTCGGCGGGCAGGGGCCGGCCGGCGAGGAATTGCGTCACCGCATTGATCTCGGCCTCGCTCAGCGCCCGGGCGATGTCGGCCATGCAGTCGGGCGCCTGCGCGTGCCGCTGGCCGCTGCGCCAGGCGCCGAGCTGGCCGTTCAGATAGTCGCGCGACAGGCCGAGCAGCCCCGGCACGGCGGGCTGGACGCCGGTCAGGCGCTCGCCATGGCAGGCGGTGCAGGCGGGCAGGCGGCGGGCAGGGTCGCCCTGGCGGATCAGCGCCTCGGCCCGCGCGAGTGCCGGTGCGGCCAGCGTGGGCTTCTGCGGCGGCGGGTAGGGCAGGTCCAGCGCCGCGAAATGGCCGGCCAGTTCGCGCAGATAGGCGTCGGACAGCGGCGCGACCAACTCGCTCATCAGCCCGTAGTCGCGCCGGCCGTCGCGGAAGTTCAGCAACTGGTTGTAGAGATAGCCGGCCGGCTTGCCCGCCAGACGCGGGTAGTAGCCGTCTGGCGCAGCGCGACCCTGCTTGCCGTGGCAGCCGGTGCAGGCCAGAGCCCGCTGCGCGAGCGTGTCGGGAACCTCACGCTGCGCGGGCGTGTCGGGCACGGGTTGGGCCTGGGCGCGCCCCAGCGCCAGCGCGAGCGCGAGCAGTAGTGCCTTCATGCCCGCGACCCGAAGAGGGCCGAGCCGACGCGCACCATCGTCGCGCCGGCCGCGATCGCGGTTTCGAGGTCGGCGCTCATGCCGAGCGACAGCGTGTCCACGCCCGGCACGGCGGCCCTCAGTTCGGCGAACAGCGCCGCCATTTCCCGATAGCCCGCGGCTGCGCCGGGCTCGGGAATGGCCATCAGCCCGCGCAGCGCCAGCCGGGGCAGCGCGGCGACCTGCCGGGCCAGCGGCAGCACCTCGGCCGGCGCGAGGCCGCTCTTGCTGGCCTCGCCGCTGATATTGACCTGCAGGCAGACGTTCAGCGGCGCCAGCCCGGGCGGGCGTTGTTCGGACAGGCGCTGGGCGATCTTGAGCCGGTCCAGCGACTGCACCCAGTCGAACCGTTCGGCCACGAGCCGGGTCTTGTTGGACTGCAGCGGGCCGATCAGATGCCATTCGAGGCTGCCGCGCAGGTCGATCAGCGCCTCGATCTTGGCCAGGCCTTCCTGCACATAGTTCTCGCCGAAGGCGTGCGCGCCGGCCGCGCAGGCTTCACGCACGGCGGCGGCAGGGAAGGTCTTGCTGACGGCCAGCAGGCGCACGGCGCCGGGTTCGCGGCCGGCTGCGGCAGATGCCGCAGCAATGCGGTTTTCGGTGGCTTGCAGGGAGTCGGAGATCGCCATAATGAAACGAGGACTCCACCGCACATCATGGACATCACTCAGCTGCTGGCATTCTCGGTCAAGAACAAGGCCTCGGACCTGCACCTCTCGGCCGGTCTGCCGCCGATGATCCGCGTGCATGGCGACGTGCGCCGCATCAATGTCGAGGCCCTGGACCACCGCGCGGTCCACGACATGGTCTACGACATCATGAACGACTCCCAGCGCAAGGTGTACGAGGAGACGCTGGAAGTCGATTTCTCCTTCGAGATCCAGGGCCTGGCGCGCTTCCGCGTCAACGCCTTCAACCAGAACCGCGGCGCGGGCGCGGTGTTCCGCACCATTCCGAGCAAGATCCTGTCGCTCGAACAGCTCGCCGCGCCCAAGGTCTTCGCCGACCTCGCGCTCAAGCCGCGCGGCATGGTGCTCGTGACCGGCCCGACCGGCTCCGGCAAGAGCACGACGCTGGCGGCCATGATCAACCACCTCAACGAGAACGAGTACGGCCACATCCTCACCATCGAGGACCCGATCGAGTTCGTGCATGAGAGCAAGAAGAGCCTCATCAACCAGCGCGAGGTCGGCCCGCACACCCACTCCTTCAGCAATGCGCTGCGCTCGGCGCTGCGCGAAGACCCGGACTGTGTGCTCGTCGGCGAAATGCGCGACCTGGAAACCATCCGCCTGGCGCTCACCGCCGCCGAGACGGGCCACCTGGTGTTCGGCACCCTGCACACGTCGAGCGCCGCCAAGACCGTGGACCGCATCGTGGACGTGTTCCCGGCGGCCGAGAAGGAGATGGTGCGGGCGATGGTGTCGGAGTCCCTCGTGGCCGTGATCTCGCAGAGCCTGTGCAAGCTCAAGGACGGCACCGGCCGCGTCGCGGCGCACGAAATCATGCTGGGCACCTCGGCCATCCGCAACCTGATCCGCGAGAACAAGGTGGCGCAGATGTATTCGTCCATCCAGACCGGCAACTCGCTGGGCATGCAGACGCTGGACCAGAACCTCACCGATCTGGTCCGCCGCAACATCATTTCTCCCGCCGAAGCGCGGGCGAAGGCCAAGTTCCCCGAGAACTTCCCCGGCTAGGACTGTTCACCCCCGGCCCGGCGGGTACGCCGGGCCACCCCCCGAGGGGGTGCAAACCATTGCGGGCCGTGGCCCTCAATGATTTGCAACGCGGGCCGGCTTGGGAGCGGCCCGGCGCTCGGCCCGAATACACCTTGCATCGGAATCACCATGGAACGCGATCAGGCCTCGAAATTCATCAACGACCTGCTGCGGCTGATGCTGTCGCGCAAGGGCTCCGACCTCTTCCTGACCGCCGAATTCCCGCCCGCCATCAAGGTGGACGGCAAGCTCACCAAGGTCTCGCCGCAGCCGCTGTCGGGCCAGCACACGCTGCAGCTGGCGCGGGCCATCATGAACGACAAGCAGGCGGCCGAGTTCGAGCGCAGCAAGGAGTGCAATTTCGCCATCTCGCCGCACGGCATCGGCCGCTTTCGCGTCAATGCCTTCCTGCAACAGGGCCAGGTCGGCATGGTGCTGCGGACCATCCCGTCCACGCTGCCCACCATCTCCTCGCTGGACCTGCCCGTCGTGCTGCGCGAGGTGGTGCAGCACAAGCGCGGCCTGGTCATCGTCGTCGGCGCCACCGGCTCCGGCAAGAGCACCTCGCTGGCCGCGATGATCGACGAGCGCAACGAGACGACCTACGGCCACATCGTCACCATCGAAGACCCGATCGAATTTGTCCACCCGCACAAGAACTGCATCGTCACGCAGCGCGAGCTGGGCCTGGACACCGACAGCTGGGAGGCCGCACTGAAGAACTCGCTGCGCCAGGCGCCCGACGTCATCCTGATGGGCGAGCTGCGCGACCGCGAGACCATGGAGCACGCGGTCGCCTTCGCCGAGACCGGCCACCTCTGCATGGCCACGCTGCACGCCAACAGCGCCAACCAGGCTCTGGACCGCATCATCAACTTCTTCCCCGAAGACCGCCGCCAGCAACTGCTGATGGACCTGTCGCTGAACCTGCGCGCCCTCATCAGCCAGCGCCTGCTGCCGCGCCGCGAAGGCAAGGGCCGCGTCGCGGCGGTGGAGATCATGCTGAACACGCCGCTGATCTCCGACCTGATCTTCAAGGGCGAGATCAGCGAGATCAAGGAGTTGATGAAGCGCTCGCGCGAGCAGGGCATGCAGACCTTCGACCAGGCCCTCTTCGACCTCTACGAGGCCGGCAAGGTCACCTACGAAGACGCGCTGCGCAACGCCGACTCGGTCAACGACCTGCGGCTGCAGATCAAGCTCAACAGCGAGCGGGCGCGCTCGGGCGACCTGTCATCCGGCACGGAGCATCTGACGATTCTTTGAGGCCGGGCCGCCAGGCCCCACGGTCATGGCTTGCCGGGGGGCAGGTCTGCGGGGCCGCCTTCGGCCGGCATCAGCAACAGGGGCACCGGCGTGCCCAGTACCCTAGCGAGCTTGTGCAGCACCAGCAGCGAGGGGTTGATCTTGGAGCGTTCGATCTGGCTCACATAGGTCCGGTCGATCTCGGCATCGAAGGCCAGTTGCTCCTGGGACAACGCCATTTGCAGACGGAGCGCGCGCACATTGCTGGCCAGCGCCCGTTTCATTGCTTCAAACTCGTCATCCACACGGCAGAGCGTCGCGTGGGTGAGATTTACATTCCACGGAAAATTTTCTACATTGCATCGGCCTTGACCATGGCCCACCCGACAAAGGGAGGAATGCACGATGCGCGCTCTGGACTTCCCGCTTCCCCTGTGAGGCCGGCATGGGCGACTTGTTGCAGGCCTTCGACCGGGCGCTGGACCTGATCTACGGCGCGGCGCTGGAGCCGGCACGCTGGCACGAGGCGCTGGTCGAAGCGTCCGGCCTGGTCGGCGCGGGGTGCTTCCACCTGTGCGGCTGGAACACTGAAACCGCGACCGACGAATTGGGCGTCATCATGTCGCCGCATTGGCAACCCGCGCTGCAGAGCTACGTTGCGCACTATGCGGCCGACGACCCTCGTACAAGGGTGATGGCCCGGGTTGGCGACGAGCAAATGGTCGTCTGCAGCGAGCACTTCGACGAGCGATTCGTGAACCGGAGCGCGCTGTGGCAGGACCATTTGATTCCTTGGGGGCTGCGGTACACGATGGGCGCAACCCTGGGCGTCCAAGGCGCTACTCGGGTCATCTTGGGACTTATGCGCGATCGCGCCGCAGGACCATTCAGCGCTGAAGAGGTTGCGCATGGCCGGCGCCTGCTGCCGCATCTGCGGCGTGCATGCTCCTTGATGCTGCGCACCTGGGAAGGCGCCGACCGCCAGCATCTCGGCGCCATCGCGCTGGAGCACACCCACCTCGGCCTGCTGCTGCTGGCCGGCGATGGCCAGTTGCTGCATGCGAACGGGCGCGCCGAGTCGCTGCTGCGCGGGCAGGCCCTGCTCAGGCTGCAGTCGGGCCGGCTGCGCGCCACCGACCCGCAGGCCGACGCCAGGCTCCAGGCCGCCGTCAAGGCCGTGGTGGCCGGCGCGGCGCCTCGCCACGTGATGCTGCGCGTACCGGGCGGTGACACCGCCTGGGTCACGGTGATGCGCCCGCCGGCCGACCCAGCGGCCATGTCGCCGGCCTCGCGCGTGCTCTGCCTCGTCGCCGCGGGCGGCCGGCGCCTGGCGCCGGTGGAGCAGCTTGTCGAGGCCTTCGGCCTGTCGCCGGCCGAGGCGCGCGTGGCGCGCGACCTCACCCAGGGCGGCACGCTGGACGACTGCGCCCGCGCGGCGGGCCTGAGCCGCAACACGGTCAAGAGCCAACTGGCCAGCGTGCTCGCCAAGATGGGGCTCAGCAATCAGCGCGAGCTGATCCGGCTGATGGCCAAGCTGCCTGCCGTGCGCACTCATCAGGATTGAGGATGCGCGCGGCCGCCTCAGGCGCCAGGCTTGCCGCCGGCCTTCACCCGTTCGGGTGATGAGCGGAATCGGCGCTGTCGCAAAACTCGCGCCGCAGCACCCTCAGGCAAGAACTGATCGACGCCGCGACCGCGCGGAGAAAGAGAGCAGTGACATGAACCGCATCACCACCCTGGCCCGGCAGACCGTCGGCCCCCTGGTCGCAGCAGGCCTGCTGCTGTCCGGCTGCGGCGGCGGCAGCGACGCACCGGCACCGGCACCGGCTCCCGCTCCGGCCCCGGCACCCCTGGGCATCAGCGGCACGGCCGCCATGGGCGCGGCGCTGGCCGGCGCCACCGTGGACCTGAAATGTGCCGGCGGCACGGGCACGGCCACCACCGGCAGCGACGGCAGCTACAGCGCCAGCATTGCCGGCGGCGCGCTGCCCTGCGTGGCGCGCGTCAAGCCCAGCGGCGGTGGCATGGCGATGTATGGCGCCGCAGGCAGCGGCTCGCGCATCAACCTGACGCCGCTGACACATCTGATCGTCGCGCAGCTGGCCCAGGCCGAGCCGGCCGCCTACTACGAGGCTTTTGGCAGCAGCACGGCGCTGAGCGCTGCGACCGTGAGCGCGGCGCAGGTCGCCGTGGTCGGCGCCTTGCAGGCGGCCGACCTGGACTTCAGCGGCGTTGCCGACGCCAGCGGCGGCCCGCTGCAGGCGGCCGTGGGCAGCGCTGCCGGCGATGCCCACGACAAGCTGCTGGACCAGCTCGGCGCCGCGCTGAGGGCCGGTGGCACGACGCTGGCCGCCCTGACCTCGGCCTATGTGACGCAGACCTCGGCCTCGGCCGGCGCCACCGTCGCACCTCCCCTCGAACTGCTGCTGCGCCCGGCCGCCAGCCATTGCGGCGCGCTGCGCAGCGGGCGCTACAGCTTCATCGTGCCGCGGCGCAATGCGCCGCTGGCGGAGCAGACGGCCGAGGCCACCGTCGATGCAGCGGCGCTCACCCTCACGGATGCGGCTGACCCGACCACGGTTTTCCACCTGAGCCCGGCGGCCAGCCCCTGCGCCTTCAGCACGGCCGACGGCGGGCAGCTCTACGTGGCGCAATCGGGTGTCATCGTGTTCCGCGTCACGGACGACGAGAGCGGCTTCGGCCTCGCCGTGGGCATGCCCAAGCAGAAGCATGGGCTGGCCGATCTGGCGGGCGATTGGGACGGCAGCGAGCTGAACCGCACCAGCCCGGGCAGCTACACGGCGGCGACCGGAAGAATGACGGTGGGTGCCAATGGCATGCTCATGCCCAAGCTTTGGTGCAGCAACGAAGCCACCTGGAGCGTGCAGGGCAGCGATTGCGTCGTGCCCCCGGCCGGCACCATCAACGGCAGCCTGCGCGTGAACGCGGCCGGTGGCTTCGACGGCCTGGACCCCGGCAGCAGCACCGCCAGCGCGCGCTACTTTGCCTTCCGCGCCGGCAATGGCGACCTGGTGGCGATGCACGTGGACGACGAAGGCGGCTTCGGCTTTGCGGCGCGTCCGCGCATCGCCCCGCTGCCGGCCGTGGGCACGCGGGTGACCTCGTGGAACGTCTACGTCGGCCAGAACCTGGCGGCGCAGCGGACGCCCGATGCGGTGAGCTATCTCGTCGAGAGCGTCGATGCCGCAGCGGGCAGCTATTTCCGCCAGGTGAACACGGTGGGCCAGACCGTGACCCAGCCCGAAACCGTCTTCCACAACCAGCCGCGCGACGGCTATCTCCACCGCCCGGCCGCCATCGCGCAGAACTCGGCCGGCACCACGGTGTCCATCCCCGAATGGACGGCGCTGGGCCTGGGCGGCGTGGGCATTGGCGTGCTCATCGTGCCGGTGCCGCATCTGCGCCTGTTCCTGCTCAATGTGCGCCAGCCCTGACGGGCGCTGCGGGGCGCCATGGCAACATCGCGCCCATGAGCACCCGCACCTACGACCCCGTTCCTTCCCGCCGCGTCGCCTTCCTGGGCCTCGGGGTCATGGGCCATCCGATGGCCGGTCATCTGGCGCGCGCCGGGCATCAGGTGACGGTCTACAACCGCACCTTGCCAAAGGCCGAGGCCTGGGTGGCGGAGTACGGCGGCACCTGCGCCGCGACGCCGGCCGAGGCTGCGCGCGGCGCCGAGTTCGTGTTCTGCTGCGTCGGCAATGACGACGATCTGCGCTCGGTCGTGTTGGGCGAGGCCGGTGCCTTCGCCGGCATGGCGCCGGGGGCCGTCTTCATCGACCACACGACGGCCTCGGCCGCCGTCGCGCGCGAACTGCAGGTCGAGGGCGCGCGGCACGGCATCGCCTTCATCGACGCGCCGGTGTCGGGCGGCCAGGCCGGCGCGGTCAACGGCGCGCTGACGGTGATGTGCGGCGGCGATGCGGCCGCCTTCGACGCGATGCGGCCGCTGGCCCTGGCCTTTGCCAAGGCCGTGACGCTGCTGGGCGGCCCGGGCTCGGGGCAGTTGGCGAAGATGGTCAACCAGATCTGCATTGCCGGCATCGTGCAGGGGCTGGCCGAGGCCGTGCGCTTCGGCCAGCACGCGGGCCTGGACATGGATGCGGTGCTGGCCGTCATCGGCAAGGGCGCGGCGCAGAGCTGGCAGATGGACAACCGCGGCAAGACCATGGTGGCCGACCAGTTCGACTTCGGCTTCGCGGTGGACTGGATGCGCAAGGACCTCGGCCTCGTGCTCGACGAGGCCCGCCGCAACGGCTCACGCCTGCCGCTGACGGCGCTGGTGGACCAGTTCTATGCCGACGTGCAGGCGCTGGGCGGCAATCGCTGGGATACGTCGTCGCTGATAAAGCGACTCTGACCCCATTTTCAGGGCTGCTTTTTCGGCGAGATTTGTGCGAGTTCGTCCTCGCTGATGATCTCGAACACCCGCACCACCTTCTTGACGCCGCTGACCTGGCGTGCGATCTCGGTGGCGCGGGCGGCCTCGCGTTCGGTGACGCGGCCCATCAGGAAGACTTCGCCGCGCTCGACGACGACGTAGAAGGCATTGCTGATGAGGTCGCGCGCCTCGATGAGCCGGGCCTTGACCTTGCCCTGGATGACCACGTCGTTGGAGCGTCCGCTCAGCGAGCTGTGCATCGTCACGGCCACTTCGTTCATGGCCCGGGTGACGTTCTCGACACCGGCGACGAGGCGTTCCAGCTCGGCCTGATCGGCCTCGTTGCGGGCCTCGCCGGTGATGAGGGCGACGCGGTTGTAGCTGTTGACGTTGACGTGGACGCGGTCGCCGAGCTTCTCGCGGATGCGCGCGCCGGCCTTGAGCTCGATGGTCTCGTCTTCCAGTTGCGTGGCCGAGGTGCGGCGGTCGGTGGCGACCTGGACGGTGCCGACCATCGCGCCGCCGATCAGCAGTGGTGCGCAGCCGGTGGCGAGCGTGGCGGCCAGCGTGGCGGCGGCCAGGGAGAGGGTGAGTTGCTTCATCGGGGTTCCTTGTTCATTCATCGCTGCCCAGTAATTGCACGTCCACGGCGTCGGCCAGCGCATGCAGCAGCACGCGCTGCGCCTCGACGACGCGCGGCTCGCGGCCGTGGCCGATGCGGATCTGGATATCGGTATCCAGCAGCAGGCCGCGCCATTCGTCCGTGGCGCCGCCGGTCAGCGCGACGATGCTCATCTCCTGCGCATGGGCGGCGGCCAGCGCGTCGGCCCAGGCGTCGCGCTGCTCGCGCAGCGGCTCGATCATGACGAGCACGTCGCCGGGGTGGCCGTGGGCCTGCAGCAGCCGCGCGAGATCCAGCCCGGCGGCGTCGCGCGCCTGGGCGGCGAGGCTCCAGGCGGCGAGGCCGGGGCGCTCCTGCTCGAAGCGGCCGGCCAGCCGGGCGGCGAGGTAGTCGGCGTCCAGCGCCGCGAGGCCGTGCGCGGCGCAGAGGATGCGGTTGCCGCCGGTCACGGCGTCCACCACCATCTGCGCGGCCATCGCCAGCGGGCGGGCCAGTTGCTCGGCCGCCTGGTAGAGCAGGTCGGCGCTCTCGAAGAACTGCTGCTGGATGCGTTGCTCAATCATTGGGCGCGGATCATAGGGTCAACCCGCATCGAAAGCCGCCGGCAGCCACGTCAGTTCGTGACCGTCGATGGCCACCACGTCGAAGCGGCAGGGCGGCGGGTCGGCGTAACGCAGCAGATAGTGCTGCGCCGCATAGATCAGCTTGGCCTGCTTGCTCGCCGTGACGCTGGCCGCCGCGCCGCCATGCGAGGCGCTGGCGCGGGCGCGGACCTCGACGAAGACGAGCGTGCCATCGCGGTCCTGCAGGATCAGGTCCACCTCGCCCGCGCGGCGGCCGGGGCCGGCGGCGACTCGATAATTCCGCTCCAGCAGGCGCAGGCCGGCGCGCTGCAAGCGCAACAGCGCCGCGTCCTCGCCCGCCGAGCCCGTCTCGGCACGCCTTGATCGAAAGCCCCCGTTGAACATGGATGCCTCTCTGCTCCGTCAGGCCGCCGCTGCCGCAGCCGGCGGCCAGCAGTATCCGGCCGCGACGCTCTACCTCGTCGCCACGCCCATCGGCAATCTCGCCGACCTGTCGCTGCGCGCCATCCACTTGCTGGGCCTGGCCGACGCGCTGGCCTGCGAGGACACGCGCCAGGGCGGCGCGCTGCTGCGCCACCTGGGCCTGCACAAGCCGCTGCTGGCCGTCCACCAGCACAACGAGCGCGAGGGCGCGGCCGCCGTGCTGGCGCGGCTGGCGGCCGGCGAGCGCGTGGCCTATGCGTCCGATGCCGGCACGCCGGCCATCTCCGACCCCGGCGCCGTGCTGGTGCGCGAGGCCGCCGCCGCGGGTTTTCGCGTGCTGCCGCTGCCCGGCCCCAGCAGCGCGGTGACGGCGCTCAGCGTGGCCGGCGACACGGCGGCCACGGCCTTCGCCTTCGCCGGCTTCCTGCCGACCAAGGCGGGCGAGCGCCGCACGGCCATGCAGGCACTGCTGGCCATCGAGGGCCAGAGCCAGGTCGTCTTCGAGGCGCCGCACCGCATCGCCGACCTGTTCGCGCTGCTGGCCGAACTGGCGCCGCAGCGCCGCGTCACCGTCTGCCGCGAACTGACCAAGCAGTTCGAGACCGTCCACACCGCCGAGGCTGCCACGCTGCCCGGCTGTCTGGCCGCCGACGCGCAGCGCCAGCGCGGTGAGTTCGTGCTGGTGCTGCATGCGCAGGCGCCGGCCGCCGCGGCCGAGGGCGAACTGGCACCCGAGGCGCTGCGCGTGCTGGGCCTGCTGATGGCGGAGCTGCCGCTCAAGCAGGCCGTCGCGCTGGCCGCGCAGATCAGCGGCGCGCCGCGCAATGCCCTCTACGACGCGGGGCTGGCGATGAAGGACGGCAGAATCCGCCCATGATCGCCGTCGAACCCACCCTGGCCCGCCTCGTCACCGCCCGCTCGCAACTGCTGGAGCCCTTCGGCCTCACGGAAACGTCCCTGGGCCAGGCGCTGCGCCTCATCACCGAGCACCGCGTCGATGACGCCGACCTCTATTTCCAGACCACGCGCGCCGAGGGCTGGAGCCTGGAAGAGGGCATCGTCAAGAGCGGCAGCTTCAGCATCGACCAGGGCGTCGGCGTGCGCGCCGTGGCCGGCGAGAAGACGGCCTTCGCCTACTCCGACGATATTTCGCTGGCCTCGCTGCTGGACGCCGCGCGCACCGTGCGCACCATCGCGGCGGCCGGGCAGAGCCGCAAGGTCAAGGTGCCCGCCCAGGGCCGCGTGGCCGGCAGCCGCGAGCTGTACGGCATGGCCGACCCGATCGCCAGCCTGGACAGCGCCACCAAGGTCGCGCTGCTGGAACGCGCCGAGAAGATGGCCCGCGCGCGCGACCCGCGCGTGTCGCAGGTGATGGCCGGCCTTGCCGCCGAGCACGAGGTGGTGCTGATCGCCCGTGCCGACGGCACGCTGGCGGCCGACGTGCGCCCGCTGGTGCGGCTGTCGCTGACCGTCATCGCCGAAAGCCACGGCCGCCGCGAGGTCGGCTCGGGCGGCGGCGGCGGGCGCTTCGGCCTCGCCTACTTCACCGACGAGATGATCGCCAGCTACGTCGAGCAGGCCGTGGGCGCGGCGCTGACCAATCTCGACAGCCGCCCCGCGCCGGCCGGCGAGATGAGCGTCGTGCTCGGCCCCGGCTGGCCCGGCGTGTTGCTGCACGAGGCCATCGGCCACGGGCTGGAAGGCGACTTCAACCGCAAGGGGTCGAGCGCCTTCTCCGGCCGCATCGGCCAGCGCGTGGCGGCCAAGGGCGTGACGGTGCTGGACGACGGCACCATCCCCGACCGCCGCGGCTCGCTGAACGTCGATGACGAGGGCGCGGCCAGCCAGCGCAATGTGCTGATCGAGGACGGCATCCTCAAGGGCTATATCCAGGACGCGATGAACGCCCGCCTGATGAAGACCGCGCCGACCGGCAACGGCCGCCGCGAAAGCTATGCCCACGTCCCCATGCCGCGCATGACCAACACCTATATGCTCGGCGGCAGCCACGACCCGAGGGAGATCGTCGCGTCAATGAAAAAGGGCCTGTACGCCACCAATTTCGGCGGCGGGCAGGTGGACATCACCAGCGGCAAATTCGTCTTCTCGGCCAGCGAGGCCTTCTGGGTCGAGAACGGCGAAATCCAGTACCCGGTCAAGGGCGCGACCATCATCGGCAACGGCCCGGATGCACTGACCCGTGTCAGCATGATCGGCAACGACATGGCGCTCGACACCGGCGTCGGCGTCTGCGGCAAGGAAGGCCAGAGCGTGCCCGTGGGCGTCGGCCAGCCGACGCTGCGCATCGACGGGCTGACGGTGGGCGGCACGGCATGAGCGCCGCCCGTGCCGGTCTGGCCGCGCTGGCCCTGACCCTCGCCGCCTGCGCCAGCCCGCCGCCGGCGGCAGCGCCGCCGGTGGAATTCCTGCTGCTCGGCGAGGTCCACGACAACCCGGCCCAGCACCGCCTGCGCGCCGAGCGCCTGACGACATTGCTGGCCGATGGCCAACCCACGACCCTGGTGTTCGAGCAGATGCCGGCCGCGCGCAACGCCGCGCTGCAGGCGGCGCCGCGCGAGGTGGATGCCCTCGTCGCCGCCGGGCAACTCGACCAGCGCGCCTGGCGCTGGCCGCTGCACCGGCCGCTGTTCGAGGCCGGCGTGGCGGGCGGGGCGCGCATCCTGGGCGGCAATCTGGAGCGCGAAGACCTGCGCCGCCTGATGCGCGAGGGCGATGCTGCCTGGCCGCCCGCCGTGCTCGCGCTGGCGCAGCGCACGCCCTGGGGCGAGGCCCAGCAGCGGGCGCAACTGAAGGCCATCGATGAGGGCCACTGCGGCATGCTGCCGGCCGCCATGCACGCACCCATGGCCCGGGCGCAGCGCGCCCGCGACGCGGCGCTGGCCGAGGCCATGCTGGCCGCGCGCGCGGCGGGGGCCGTGCGTGTGGTGCTGATCGCCGGCAATGGCCATGTGGACCGCGAACTGGGCGTACCGCGCTATCTGGAAGCGGCCGGCATCGCGCCGGAACGCATCCGCGCGGTGGCCTATCTGGAAGCCGGCCAGCCCGGCACCGGCCGCTACGACGAGCGCGTCGAGACGGCCGTCGCCGCGCGCGAAGACCCCTGCGCGGCGTTGAAGCGCTGAGTTCTCCGCCTATCCGCGCTTCATGCGGCGGCGTGCCGTCAGGCTGACCGCGGCCAGACCGGCGAGCAGCATCCCGGTGGTGGCGGGCTCCGGCACCGGCGCGGGCACGCCGCTCACGGTCATCTCGCCCAGTGCCGCCCAGTGGTTGCCGCCGACGACGCGGTATTCCACATAGCGCGCGACCGGGCCGCTGCCGGACGCCCAGGTCCAGGTGTTGTTCCTGAGCGCGTCGTCGCTGCTGTCCACCAGCGTGCCGCTGGCCGCCACGTTCCAGCTCAGGCCGTCCAGGCTGGTGCGGAACTCGTAGACGTTGGTGTAGCCCGCATAGCCGGCGCCGTTGTAGGTGAAGCGCAGCTCGGCGGTTTCCAGCTGATAGCTGCTGCCGAAGTCCAGCCGCACCCACTGCGGCGCGGCGGCGCTGGCCCAGGTGCCGGCGTTCCACGAGTGGTCGCCGGTCTGGTCATAGTCCAGGCCGTCGATGACGTTGGCCGCCGCCCAGACCGTGCCGGCTGCGCACGTCGGGTTCAGGTAGCAGGCATTGGCACTGGCGATGACGCCGGGCAGGGCGGTCAGTTCCAGCGCCTGCGAGGCGGCGGGGGCCAGGCCCGCGATGGCAAGCGTGGCCGGCATCAGGGTGCGGAAGAGGGCGGTCGAGGGAAGCATGGCAGATGTCCTGGAGTGATGGGGAGCAGCGCAGGCGATGCCTGCCCCGACATACGCAGGCGCGGGGCGCAGCGAGGCTCACGCCTGCTCCCCCTCGACTGCGGGGCGGGGCGCTGCCGTCGTGCCGCGCGATGGCTGCTTTGCAGGCCGCCGAAACCACCGGCGCAGGCCCGTGCTAGATTCCGCCCCCATGTCCCGCGCCGTGTTTTTTCGCTTTTGGTTCTTTCCCCGCCCCGGCGGTGGAGAGTTCTGAGCGCGCGCGCTGACACCGAACCCCCACGAACCGCCGGGCCCGCAAAGCCCGGCGGTTTTTTCATTTCAGAGGCCACAGAAGATGAATGCGACCAAGCTCCAGTCCGTCGAACCCGAAGCCCAGCGCTGGTATTCCCAGGACGACAAGACCAGCGCCACCGACGACGAGCGCATCCTCGACATCACGCCGCTGCCGCCGCCCGAGCACCTGATCCGCTTCTTCCCGATTCGCGGTACGGCGATGGAAGGCCTCATCAGCCAGACCCGCCAGCGCATCCGCCGCATCATGGCCGGCGATGACGACCGCCTGCTCGTCGTCATCGGCCCCTGCTCCATCCACGACCCCAATGCCGCCATCGAGTACGCGCGCCGCCTGCAGGTCGAGCGCGAGAAATACGCCGGCACGCTGGAAATCGTCATGCGCGTCTATTTCGAGAAGCCGCGCACGACGGTCGGCTGGAAGGGCCTCATCAACGACCCCTACCTGGACGAGAGCTACCGCATCGACGAGGGCCTGCGCATCGCCCGCCAGTTGCTGCTGGAAATCAACCGCCTGGGCGTGCCGGCCGGCAGCGAATTCCTCGACGTGATCTCGCCGCAGTACATCGGCGACCTGATCGCCTGGGGCGCCATCGGCGCGCGCACCACCGAGAGCCAGGTGCACCGAGAACTGGCCTCGGGCCTGTCCGCGCCCATCGGCTTCAAGAACGGCACGGACGGCAACATCAAGATCGCCACCGACGCCATCCAGGCCGCCGCGCGCGGCCACCATTTCCTGTCCGTGCACAAGAACGGTCAGGTCGCCATCGTCGAGACGCGCGGCAACCCCGACTGCCACGTCATCCTGCGCGGCGGCAAGGCGCCGAACTACGACGCCCAGCACGTCGCCGCCGCCTGCGCGGACCTGGACAAGTCCCGGTTGCCGCAGCGCCTGATGGTGGACTGCTCGCACGCCAACAGCAGCAAGCAGCACCAGCGCCAGCTCGACGTGGCGCGCGACATCGCCGGGCAGATGCGCGCGGGCAGCGGCAGCATCTTCGGCGTCATGGTCGAGAGCCATCTGAGCGACGGTGCGCAGAAGTTCACGCCCGGCAAGGACGACCCGGCGGTGCTGGAGTACGGCAAGAGCATCACCGATGCCTGCCTGGGCTGGGACGATTCGCTGGCGGTGCTGGAGGTGTTGTCGGACGCGGTGAAGGCGCGGCGCTGACACAATCCGGGCCATGCAAGCCCGCATCACCCTCCTCTTCGACGGCGCCGCGCCCATCGAGTTGCAACTCGATGGCGCCGAGGTGCTGAACTTCGACGCCGCCCGCCGCTGGCTGGACGAGCACTTCGTCCGCCTGGAGTGCGAGCCCCTGCGCGGCTCGGGCAAGGTGCTGCTGGCGGACAAGCTGATCCAGGTGGCCGCCGCCGCCGGCCCGGCCGGCTTTGCCGACGCGGCCTGGGCGCTGGACTACGCCCGCGCGGCGAGCGGCGCGCTGTCCAAGGCCCTGGTCAAGATCGACGTGCCCCGGCAGGCCGTGTCTTACTGAGCCGCTCCCTCTTGAACCCGCCCCACGCGGCCTCAATTGGGCCGCGTTTTCGTTTCCCGGAAATTCCCGCCATGACCAAACAAACCCACGCCTTCCAGGCCGAAGTCAAGCAGATCCTGCACCTCGTCACGCACTCGCTCTACTCCAACAAGGAGATCTTCCTGCGCGAGCTGGTCAGCAACGCCAGCGACGCCTGCGACAAGCTGCGCTTCGAGGCACTGGACGACGCGGCGCTGTGGGAAGACCAGCCCAATCTCGAAGTGCGCATCCGCTTCGACGAGGCCGCCCGCACGCTGACCATCAGCGACAACGGCATCGGCATGAGCGCCGAGGAGGCCGCCGCCCACCTCGGCACCATCGCCAAGAGCGGCACGCGCGAATTCATGGCGCGGCTGGAAGGTGACCAGAAGAAGGACGCGCAACTGATCGGCCAGTTCGGCGTCGGCTTCTACTCGGGCTTCATCGTCGCCGACCGCATCACCGTCGAGACGCGCCGCGCCGGCCTGCCCGCCGATGCCGGCGTGCGCTGGAGCAGCGAGGGCGCGGGCGAGTACGAAATCGAGGCCATCGTCAAGCCGGGCCGCGGCACCGACGTGGTCCTGCATCTGCGCGAGGGCGAGGAAGAGTTCCTCAAGACCTGGCGCGTCAAGTCCGTCGTCAGCAAGTACAGCGACCACATCTCCCTGCCCATACTGATGCAGAAGGAGACCTGGGACGCCGAGGCCGCCAAACAGGTCGTCACGGACGAGTGGGAGCCGGTCAACAAGGCCTCGGCGCTGTGGTCGCGTTCCAAGAGCGACATCACGCCCGAGCAGTACGAGGAGTTCTACAAGCAGATCAGCCATGACGGCGACGCGCCGCTGGCCTATACGCACAACCGCGTGGAGGGCCGCAGCGAGTACACGCAGCTGCTCTACATCCCGGCCAAGGCGCCGTTCGACCTGTGGAACCGCGACAAGCGCGGCGGCGTGAAGCTGTACGTGAAGCGCGTCTTCATCATGGACGACGCCGAGGCGCTGATGCCCGTGTACCTGCGCTTCGTCAAGGGCGTCATCGACTCGGCCGACCTGCCGCTGAACGTCTCGCGCGAACTGCTGCAGGAAAGCCGCGACGTGAAGGCCATCCGCGAGGGCTCGACCAAGCGGGTGCTGGGCATGCTGGAAGCGCTGGCCAACAGCGAGGACGCGGCCGAGCGGCAGAAGTACGCCGACTTTTGGAAGGACTTCGGCGCCGTGCTGAAGGAGGGCATCGGCGAGGATCATGCCAACCAGGAGCGCCTCGCCAAGCTGTTCCGTTTCGCGTCCACGCACGCGGACGAAGGCGTCAGCCTTGCCGACTACCTGGGCCGCATGAAGGACGGCCAGGAGGCGATCTACTACATCACCGCCGACTCGCTGGCCGCCGCCAAGCACAGCCCGCAGCTCGAAATCTTCCGCAAGAAGGGCATCGAGGTGCTGCTGTTCACCGACCGCGTGGACGAGTGGATGCTGAGCCATCTCTACGAGTTCGAGGGCAAGGCGCTGCAATCCGTCGCCAAGGGCGCGGTGGACCTGGGCAAGCTGGAGGACGAGGCCGAGAAGCAGCAGGCCGAGGCCGTGGCCGAGGGCATGAAGCCGCTGGTCGAGAAGCTCAAGGCCGCGCTGCACGACCGCGCCAAGGACGTGCGCGTGACGACCCGCCTCGTCGATTCGCCCGCCTGCATCGTCGTGGACGAGGGTGACGTCAGCGGCCACCTCGCGCGGCTGTTGAAGCAGGCCGGGCAGAACGCGCCCGAATCCCGGCCGACGCTCGAAATCAACCCCGAGCACGCGCTGGTCAAGCGCCTTGATGGCAGCGTCCACTTCGACGACCTTGCCCAGGTGCTGTTCGACCAGGCCGTGCTCGCCGAGGGCGGCCATCTGGACGACCCGGCCGCCTATGTGCGGCGCGTCAACGCGCTGCTGATCGGGTGACGACGGTCACGCTGCAACTGAAGGCCAAGCCGGGGTCGTCGCGCTCCGAGCTGGTCCAGGAAGCGGACGGCACCTGGACGGCCCGGCTGAAGTCGCCGCCGGTGGACGGCAAGGCCAATGCCGAGCTGATCGCCCTGGTGGCCAGGCATTTCGGCTGCGCGAAGTCCGCCGTCAGCATCCACAGCGGCGGCGGCTCGCGCTTCAAGCGGGTGAAGGTCGAGACGGGCTGAGAATCTGTGTGAATTTGTGACGGGAATGCGACAGCCACCGCTTCCGGGCTTCCGCATCGCCGGGTCATGGGCGTACCCTAGGGTTTTCCTGAGTCCCGTGCTTCATGATTCAGCGTGAGTTCAGCAAGCCCGCCGTCCGGGCCGCCGCCCTGGTTACCCGCCGCCTGATGCTGCGCCCGCCCCGGGCCAGCGACCTGGACACGCTGATCGCGCTGTATGCCGACCCGGCCGTGAACCGCTTCTGCGCGGCGGCAAGGCCGCAGGGGCCGGCGGCGGTCGAGGCCCAGCTCCAGAGTTGGATCGATCACTGGCAGGTCCATGGCTTCGGCCACTGGGCGATCGCCGAGCGCGAGCAGCCCGATCGACTGATCGGTTTCGGCGGCCTCATGCACCGCAGCGTGGCCGGCCATCGCGGCCTCTACCTCTACTACCGCATCACGCCCCAGGCCTGGGGCCGCGCGCTGGCGTCCGAGATGGCCCAGCAGGCCTTCGAGCAGGCCTTCGGCCAACACCACGAGGGCACCGTCGTCGCCGCCGTGCTGCCGAACAACGCGCCCACGCGCCGGACGCTGGAAGGCCTGGGCCTGCGCCTCAAGGGCGCGCTGGCCGACGGCCCCGGCAGCGCTGCGGCGCTGCTCTACGAACTGAGCGCCAGCCGCTGGGCCGACCTGCCGCGCGCCGAGCCCGAGGCGGTGGCCTTCGCCGCCTGACCCTCAGCCGGGGAAGCGCCGCAACCCGGCGAGATCCAGCACGCGCAGGCCGCCGTATTCGATGCGGATCAGCCCCGCGCCGTCGAGCCGGTTCAGCGCCTGGTTCACGCGCTGGCGCGACAGCCCGACCAGATAGCCCAGCTCCTGCTGCGTGATGCGCAGCCAGCTGCCCACACCGGGGTAGAGCAGCGGGTGGAAGAGGGCGGCGAGGTTGCGGGCGACGCGCACATCGGGGTCGTGGATGCGGTCGGTCTCGCGCGCGGCGATGAACTGGCCCAGGCGCTCGTTCAGCTGGTTCAGCACGAAGCGGTTGAAGGCGATGCTGCCGTCCAGCAGCGTGTGGAAGCTGTCGATGGGCAGGCCGGCGACGACGCTGGGCCGCAGCGCCTGGATGTTGTAGCGGTAGCTCTCGCGCTTGAGCAGCGTGCCCTCGCCGAACCAGCCGCCCGGCGGGATGCCGGTGAAGGTGACGGCCTGGCCGGCCGAGTCGTCGTTGTTCATCTTCAGCAGGCCCTCGACGACGCCGAGCCAGAGCGTCGCCGGCCGGCCGATGCGGCACAGGCGCTCGCCGGGCTCGGCATCGGCCACTTCCAGCGTGGCGACGGCGCGCTCGCGCTGCGGGCCGTCCAGCAGTTGCAGCCAGGGGATGGCGCCCAGTTCGGCCGGCGTCGGTTGGCGTGCGCGTTGGCGCAGCGGTGGGGCAGGCATTGGAGATGCGGGAAAGTCTGGCCCGTGAAGACCCCTAGATTGTCGTTGCACTGACAGATTGGCGTCAAAGTCCCGACCAGAATGGGCCGCAAGACGGGGGCCCCAGCCCCTGCGGACGGAGACAAGTTTGGGCGACACCTTCCCTCGGCTCCTGCTCGGCCACGCGGCGCGGCGGCCCGGTGCGCCCGCGCTGCGCGAGAAAGCCTTCGGCCTGTGGCAGACCCTGCACTGGGGCGAACTGGCGGCCCTGGTGCAGCAGCTGGCGCTGGGCCTGGCTGCGGCGGGGCTGCGGCGCGGCGAGCATCTCGTCGTCGTCGGCGAGAACCGGCCGCGGCTCTACGCCAGCATGCTGGCTGCGCAGGCGCTGGGCGCCGTGCCGGTGCCGCTCTACCAGGACGCGGTGGCGGCGGAATTCGTCTTCCCGCTGAACAATGCCGAGGTGGCCTTCGCCATCGTCGAGGACCAGGAGCAGGTGGACAAGCTGCTGGAGCTGCGCGAGCAGTGCCCGCAGCTGAAGCGCCTCTGGTTCGACGACCCGCGCGGCCTGCGCCACTACGACGAACCGGGCCTCGCGTCGCTGGACGAACTGGTCGAACAGGGCCGCGCCGCGCAGGCGCAGCGGCCGGACTTTTTCGCCGCCGAGGTGGCGGCCGGGCAGCCGGACGACGTGGCGGCGCTGTTCTTCACCTCGGGCACGACGGGCAATCCCAAGGGCGTCATCCACACGCATGCCTCGCTGATCGACCGTGCCCGCGCCGGCCAGCGCTTCGACCGGCTGGGCGAGCGCGAGGAAGTGCTGGCCTATTTGCCGCCGGCCTGGATCGGCCAGAACATCTTCAGCTTCGCGCAATGGCTGGCCTGCGGCTACGTCGTCAACTGCCCGGAGTCGGCCAGCACGGTGGCCATCGACCTGAAGGAGGTCGGCCCGACCTATTACTTCGCGCCGCCGCGGGTCTTCGAGGGCCTGCTGACGACGGTGATGATCCGCATGGAAGACGCCGCCCGCCCGAAGCGCTGGCTGTTCGAGCGCTGCATGGCGCTGGCGCGCCGCGTCGGCCCGCGGTTGATGGACGGGCAGCCGGTCGGGCTGCCGGAGCGGCTGGCCTACGCGCTGGGCGATCTGCTGATCTACGGCCCGCTGCGCAACACGCTGGGCTTCTCGCGCGTGCGCGTCGCCTACACGGCGGGCGAGGCCATCGGGCCGGACCTGTTCAGCTTCTACCGCGCGATCGGCATCAACCTGAAGCAGCTCTACGGCTCGACGGAGACGGCCGTCTTCGTCTGCCTGCAGCCCGACCACGAGGCGCGCGCCGACACGGTGGGCGTGCCCATCGAGGGCGTGGAGATCAGGCTCGCCGACAGCGGCGAGCTGCTGGTGCGCACGCCAGGGCTGCTGAAGGGCTATTACAAGAACGAGGCGGCGACGCGCGAGGCGCTGACCGAGGACGGCTGGTATCGCACGGGCGACGCGGGCTTCATGACGCCGGGCGGCCACGTCAAGATCATCGACCGCGCCAAGGACGTGGGCCGCCTGGCCGGCGGGCCCTTCGACGGCGCGATGTTTGCGCCCAAATACGTCGAGAACAAGCTGAAGTTCTTCCCGCACATCAAGGAGGCGGTCTGCTTCGGCGACGGGCGGGCGTCGGTCTGCGCCTTCCTCAACATCGACTTCGAGGCCGTCGGCAACTGGGCCGAGCGCCGCAACCTGCCCTATGCCGGCTACACCGACTTGGCGCAGCGGCCCGAGGTCTATCAACTGATGCTGGAATGCGTCGAGAAGGTCAACGCCGATCTTGCGCAGGACCAACTGCTGGCCGGCAGCCAGATCAGCCGCTTCCTCGTGCTGCACAAGGAGCTGGACGCCGACGACGGCGAGCTGACGCGCACGCGCAAGGTCCGCCGCGGCGCGATCGCCGAGAAATACGGCGTGCTGATCGACGCGCTGTACGAAGGCAAGGCCGAGCAGCACATCGAGACGCAAGTGCGCTTCGAGGACGGCCGCACCGCGCTGATCGCCGCCGACCTGCGCATCGTCGAAGCCCGGACCTTCCCCACCGTGCGGAGCGCCGCATGATGAAAATGGGGTCAGAGTCGATTTATTTGCCGCCGCTTCGGTGGGCCGGCGCGACTGGGGATGGGGCTTGGGGTGAAGGTCAGAAAATTGACTCTGACCCCATTTTTGACCCCATTTTTGGGGGCGCCGCATGAAGAAGATCGGCGACGTCATCCTCGACGTGCGGAATATCTCGCTGGCCTTCGGCGGCGTGAAGGCGCTGACCGACATCAGCTTCGACGTGCGCGAGCACGAGGTGCGGGCCATCATCGGCCCCAACGGGGCGGGCAAGAGTTCGATGCTGAACTGCATCAATGGCGTCTACCAGCCGCAGCAGGGCGCGATCACGCTGCGCGGCAAGACCTATCACGGCATGAGCCCGCGTCAGGTGGCCGAACTGGGCGTGGCGCGCACCTTCCAGAACCTCGCGCTGTTCAAGGGCATGAGCGTGCTGGACAACATCATGACCGGCCGCAATCTGCGCATGAAGCGCGGCCTGTTCTGGCAGGCCCTGCACCTGGGCCCCGCGCGGCGCGAGGAGAGCGAGCAGCGCGCCCATGCGGAACGCATCATCGACTTCCTCGAAATCCAGGCCCACCGCAAGACGCCGGTCGGCCGCCTGCCCTATGGTCTGCAGAAGCGCGTGGACCTCGGCCGCGCGCTGGCGATGGAGCCCAGCCTGCTGCTGCTGGACGAGCCGATGGCCGGCATGAACGTCGAGGAGAAGCAGGACATGTGCCGCTTCATCCTCGACGTGAACGACGAGTTCGGCACCACCATCGTGCTGATCGAGCACGACATGGGCGTCGTCATGGACATCTCGGACCGCGTCGTCGTGCTGGACTACGGCAAGAAGATCGGCGACGGCGCGCCGGACGAGGTGCGTCGCAATGAAGACGTCATCAAGGCCTACCTCGGAGCGAGCCACTGATGGGCCCATTTCTCGAAACCCTGATCGGCGGCCTCATGTCCGGCATGCTGTATTCGCTGATCGCGCTCGGCTTCGTGCTGATCTTCAAGGCCAGCGGCGTCTTCAATTTCGCGCAGGGCGCGATGGTGCTGTTCGCGGCGCTGGCGATGGCGCGCTTCGCCGAGTGGCTGCCCAAGCTCACGGGCCTGGACGGCAAGTTGCTCGTCAACCTGCTGGCCTTTGCCGGCGCGCTGGCGGTGATGGTCGTCGTCGCCTGGCTGGTGGAGCGGCTGGCGCTGTCCCGGCTCGTCAACCAGGAAGGCATCACGCTGCTGATGGCGACGCTGGGCATCGCCTACCTGCTCGAAGGCGCCGGCCAGATGCTGTTCGGCAACGACATCTACAGCATCGACATCGGCCTGCCCAAGGACCCGATGTTCCTGTTCGAGAACACCTTCGAGGGCGGCATCCTCGTCAGCAAGGAAGACCTCTACGCGGCGCTGATCGCGGCGGCGCTGGTCGCGGGCCTGTCGCTGTTCTTCCAGAAGACCGCCACCGGCCGCGCGCTGCGCGCCGTTGCCGACGACCACCAGGCCGCGCAGAGCATCGGCATCCCGCTGGCCAGCATCTGGGTCATCGTCTGGAGCGTGGCCGGCTTCGTCGCCCTCGTGGCCGGCATGATCTGGGGCAGCAAGCTGGGCGTGCAGTTCTCGCTGTCCCTCGTCGCCTTGAAGGCGCTGCCCGTCGTCATCCTCGGCGGGCTGACCAGCGTGCCGGGGGCCATCGTCGGCGGGCTGCTGATCGGCGTGGGCGAAAAGCTGTCCGAGGCCTATCTCGGGCCGATGCTCGGCGGGGGCATCGAGTACTGGTTCGGCTATGTGCTGGTGCTCCTGGTGCTGCTGGTGCGGCCCCAAGGGCTGTTCGGCGAAAAAATCATTGATCGGGTCTAAGGCATGAAGCCCCCACGCCCACTTCGTTCGCTGCCCCCCGAGGAGGCGCAGGCCTTCTTTGAGGCGGCTCGGCAGGAGGCCTGATGCTCTACCGCGAAAACGGCCAGTTCAAGACCAGCTACCCGGCGGACAGCCAGATCCTGCCCATCCGGCAGGACCGCATCGGCATGGCCCTGCTGCTCGCCGTCGCCTTCGTGCTCGTGCCGCTGGCGTCCAGCGAATACCTGCTGCGCGCCATCCTGATCCCCTTCCTGATCCTGTCGCTGGCCGCGCTGGGTCTGAACGTGCTCGTCGGCTACTGCGGGCAGATCTCGCTCGGCTCCGGCGCCTTCATGGCCGTGGGCGCCTACGTGGCCTACAACTGCCAGGCGCGCGTCGAGGGCATGCCGCTGATCGTCGCGCTGTTGGCCGGCGGCCTGGGCGCGACGGTGCTGGGTGTGGCCTTCGGCCTGCCCTCGCTGCGCATCAAGGGCCTCTATCTCGCGGTGGCGACGCTGGCCGCGCAGTTCTTCGTCGATTGGGCCTGCCTGCGGCTGAAATGGGTCACCAACGACTCGACCTCGGGCTCGGTCAGCGTCCCCCACCTGGACCTCTTCGGCTGGAGCCTGGACTCGCCGCAGTCGCGCTATCTGCTGTGCCTCGCCTTCGTCGTCGTCTTCGCGCTGGCGACGAAGAACCTCGTGCGCGGCCACGTCGGCCGCTCCTGGATGGCGATGCGCGACATGGACGTGGCCGCCGCCGTCATCGGCATCCGGCCGATGCAGGCCAAGCTCAGCGCCTTCGCGGTGTCGAGCTTCATCATCGGCGTGGCCGGCGCGCTGTGGGGCTTCGTCCACCTGGGCTCCTGGGAGCCGGCGGCCTTCGGCATCAACCGCAGCTTCGACCTGCTCTTCATGGTCATCATCGGCGGCCTGGGCTCGATCTCCGGCGCCTTCTTCGGCGCGGCCTTCATCGTCGTGCTGCCGCTGCTGCTGGACAAGCTGCCCTACTGGACCGGCCTGCCGATGGACACGGCCACGGCCTCGCACCTCGCGCTGATGATCTTCGGCGCGCTGATCGTCTTCTTCCTCATCAAGGAGCCCCACGGCCTGGCGCGGCTGTGGGCGACGGCAAAAGAGAAATTGCGCCTCTGGCCCTTCCCCCATTAACGACAGGAGACAACGCCATGAAGACCCTCATCACCTGCGCCGCCCTGGCCGCCCTGCAACTCGCCGCGCCGGCCGCAGAGGCCCAGGCCAAGGAGCAGTTCTTCCCGCTGCTGGTCTACCGTACCGGCCCCTATTCGCCCAACGGCACGCCCTGGGCCAATGGCAAGCAGGACTACATCAAGCTCATCAACGCGCGCGACGGCGGCATCAACGGCGTCAAGCTGAGCTACGAGGAATGCGAGACGGGCTATGCCACCGACAAGGGCGTCGAGTGCTACGAGCGGCTCAAGGGCAAGGGCGCCAGCCTGTTCGACCCGCAGGCCACCGGCATCACCTTCGCGCTGACCGACAAGGTCGCCGCCGACAAGATCCCGCTCGTCACGCTGGGCTATGGCCTGGCGGCCTCGGCGGACGGCGGCGTGTTCGCGTGGAACTTCCCGCTGATGGGCAGCTACTGGACGGCGGCCGACATCCTGATCCAGCACATCGGCAAGTCGGCCGGCGGGCTGGACAAGCTCAAGGGCAAGAAGATCGCGCTGGTCTACCACGACAGCCCCTTCGGCAAGGAGCCCATCCCGCTGCTGGAGGAGCGCCAGAAGATGCACGGCTTCGAGTTCGTCAAGATCCCGGTCACCGCGCCGGGCGTGGAGCAGAAGTCGGCCTGGCTGCAGGTGCGCAAGGACCGGCCCGACTACGTGCTGCTGTGGGGCTGGGGCGTCATGAACTCCACCGCGCTGAAGGAAGCCCAGGCCACCGGCTACCCGCGCGACAAGATGTACGGCGTCTGGTGGTCGGGTGCCGAGCCCGACGTGAAGGACGTGGGCGAGGGCGCCAAGGGCTATCACGCGCTCAACCTCAACACCTCGGGCCAGGCGCCCAAGGTGGTGCAGGACATCCTGAAATACGTGCATGGCAAGGGCCAGGGCACCGGCCCGAAGGACGAGGTGGGCTCGGTGCTCTACACCCGCGGCCTGGTCATCCAGGCGCTGGGCGTGGAAGCCGTGCGGCGCGCGCAGGAGCGCTTCGGCAAGGGCAAGGTCATGACGGGCGAGCAGGTGCGCTGGGGCCTGGAGAACCTCGCGCTGGACGACAAGAAGCTCGCCGCCCTCGGCCTGACCGGCGTGATCCGCCCGATCAGCACCAGCTGCGCCGACCACCAGGGCTCCACCTGGGCGCGCATCCAGACCTGGGACGGCGCGAAGTGGGGCATCACCAGCGACTGGTACCAGGCCGACGAGCAGATTCTCAAGCCCATGGTCAGGGCGGCGGCGGACAAGTACGCCGGCGAGAAGAAGCTGACGCGCCGCACGCCGGCCGAGTGCCAAAGCTGAACCGGTTCGCGTGCCAGCCTCGGCCTTGCCAATCATGTGGAGCGCCCACCCCTTCCCCTCCCGCCAAGCGGCAGGGGTTCGATGCACCCCCTGCCCCCGCCGTGCGGGGAAGGGCGCCGACGGCGCCCGAGGACGGCCATGAGCGACCTTCTTCTCAACGTCAACGGCATCGAGGTCATCTACAACCACGTGATCCTCGTGCTCAAGGGCGTGAGCCTGCAGGTGCGCGAGGGCAGCGTCGTCGCGCTGCTCGGCGGCAATGGCGCCGGCAAGACGACGACGCTGCGCGCGGTGTCCAACCTGCTCGAAGGCGAGCGCGGCGAGGTCACCAAGGGCAGCATCGAGCTGCGCGGCGAGCGCATCGAGAAGCTGTCCACGGCGGCGATGGTCGAGCGCGGCGTCGTGCAGGTCATGGAAGGGCGGCACTGCTTCGCCCACCTGAGCATCGAGGAGAACCTGCTGGCCGGCGCCTACACGCGCAAGGACGGGCGCGCGGCCGTGGCGGCAACGCTGGACAAGGTCTACGCCTACTTCCCACGCCTGAAGACGCGCCGCAGCAGCCAGGCCGCCTACACCTCGGGCGGCGAGCAGCAGATGTGCGCCATCGGCCGCGCGCTGATGGCCAACCCGAAGATGGTGCTGCTGGACGAGCCCTCGATGGGCCTGGCGCCGCAGATCGTCGAGGAGGTGTTCGAGATCGTGCGCGACCTCAATGCCAAGGAAGGCACGACCTTCCTGCTCGCCGAGCAGAACACCGCGATGGCGCTGCGCTATGCCGACTACGGCTACATCCTGGAGAACGGCCGCGTCGTCATGGACGGCGCCGCCAGCGCGCTGCGCGAGAACGAGGACGTGAAGGAGTTCTACCTCGGCGTCGGCGGCGAGGGGCGGCGCAGCTTCAAGGACGTGAAGAGCTACAAGCGCCGCAAGAGGTGGCTGGCATGAGCGCCGAGCGCAGGGCCGCCCCAAGCCGGCGGGCGCCCCCTCGGGGGGCAGGAGCGAAGCGACGTGGGGGACCACATGAGTGACGGCTGGGACATCGCCCCGCCGCCTTTCAATGCGGACGCGTCCTTGCAGACGATGAAGCGCTTTGCCCGCGACCAGCGCGTGCTGGCCGAGCGTAGCGAGGGCTGGCTGCTCGGTGCCGACCTCGTGCTCAAGCTCGCCGTCGAGGGCGCGACCGTCAGCGTGCAGCTCGCCAAACGCCCCGCGCGCACGCCCGAGTGGGACCGCTTCACGCTCAAGTCCGCGACCGAGCTGCGCAAGGTGCAGGACGAGATCAAACGCCGGCTCACGCGCTGGAAGGACGACGAGTGAGCTCGACGGTGTTTTTCGACGCGCTCGAAACCCGCGACCCCGCCGCCCGCGAGGCCGCGCTGCTGGCCGCGCTGCCGGCGCAGATCGCGCACGCCCAGGCCGCCAGCCCCGCCTATGCCGAATTGCTGGCCGGCGTGGACGCCGCAGCCATCACCTCGCGCGCCGCGCTGGCGGCGCTGCCGCTGACGCGCAAGAGCAGCCTCTCCGCGGCCCAGGCCGCGCGGCGCACCCTGCGCCTCGGCGGCTACGCGGCCGGTGCGCCGCGCCGCATCTTCCAGTCGCCGGGGCCGCTCTACGAACCCGAGCCCGATGCCGCCGCCGCCGACCCCTGGCGCATGGCCCGCGCGCTGTACGCGGCCGGCATCCGCGCCGGCCAGTTGGCCCACGTCGGCTTCAGCTACCACCTGACGCCGGCCGGCGCGATGGTGGAAGCCGGCCTGCGCGCGCTCGGCGCGGCCAGCCTGCCCGGCGGCGTCGGCAATACCGAGCTGCAATTGCAGGCCCTGCTCGACCTGCGCCCCGAGGCCTACGCCGGCACGCCCAGCCTGCTGCGTATCCTGCTGGAAAAAGCGGCCGAGCCACTGAGCCTGCGCCACGCCCTCGTCAGCGGCGAGGCCTGCCCGCCACCGCTGGTCGCGTGGTTCGCCGAGCGCGGCGTCACGGTCCGCCAGTGCTATGCCACGGCCGACCTCGGCCTGATCGCCTACGAAACCCCGGCCCGCGAGGGGCTGGTGGTGGACGAGGGCGTGCTGGTCGAGATCGTCCGCCCCGGCTCCGGCGACCCGCTGCCCGACGGCGAGGTTGGCGAGGTCGTCGTGACGACGCTCTCGCCCGGCTACCCGCTGATCCGCTTCGCCACCGGCGACCTCTCGGCCGTGCTGCCGGGCTTGAGCCCCTGCGGCCGCACGAACCAGCGCCTGCGCGGCTGGCTGGGCCGCGCCGACCAGTCCGCCAAGGTGCGCGGCATGTTCGTGCATGCCGGCCAGGTGGCCGAACTGCTGCGCCGCCACCCCGAGCTGCGCCGCGCCCGCCTCGTCGTCGAAGGCGAGATGGCCGACGACCGCATGACCCTGCTGGCCGAGGCGGCAGAGGCGGCGCCGGGGCTCGAAGCCGCCGTCACCGCGACGCTGCGCGACCTGACCAAGCTGCGCGGCGAGGTCCGCCTCGTCGCGCCGGGCAGCCTGCCCAACGACGGCAAGGTCATCGAAGACCTCAGAGCCGTATAGGGATCGTCACCGGTCCGTCGTTGACGAGGTGGACCTGCATGTCCGCGCCGAACTCGCCGCTGGCGACGACCGGATGCTGGCGGCGCGCGACCGCCAGCGTGTGCTCGTAGAGCCGCCGCCCCGGCTCGGCCGGCGCGGCGCCGGTGAAGCTGGGGCGGTTGCCGCCCGAGGTGTCGGCCGCCAGCGTGAACTGGCTGACGACCAGCAGCCCGCCGCCCACGTCCTGCAGGCTGCGGTTCATCTTGCCGGCCTCATCGCTGAAGATGCGCAGCTTCAGCACCTTGGCGACGAGCTTCTCCGCCGTCGCCTCGCTGTCCGTGGGCTCGGCGCAGACCAGCATCAAGAGCCCCGGCCCGATGGCGCCGACGGTCGTGCCGCCCACGTCCACGCGCGCCTCGCGCACCCGTTGCAGCAGCGCAATCACGACTCGTCCCCCACGCGTGCGGCCAGCGCCTCCACGTCCATCGGCAGCAGCTGGATGCTGGCGCGCAGGCCCGGCAGCGCGTCCATCAGCGCCCGCTCGACGGCGCCGCGCAGCGCCGCAGCCTGGCCCAGCGTCCAGCCGGCCGGCAGGTGCATATGCAGGTCGATGAAGCGGCGCTGCCCGGCCGCGCGGCTGGCGATGTGGTCGAAGCGCACCGGCCCGGGCTCGCGGAAGCCGTCCAGCACCGCCTGCACCTGGGCGAGCGCCTCGGCGTCCAGCGCCTCGTCCATCAGCCCGCCGCTGGCCTCGCGCAGCAGGTGCGTGCCCTCGCGCAGGATGTTCAGCGCGACGGCGCCGGCCAGCAGCGGGTCCAGCCAAGTCCAGCCCGTCGCCATCACGCCCAGCAGGCCGGCCACGACGCCGGCCGAGGTCCAGACGTCGGTGAACAGGTGGCGCGCATCGCCTTCCAGCGCCACCGAGCGCACGGCGCGCGCCTTGGCGCACATGGCCGCCGCGAGCAGGCCGTTCAGCACCGAGCTGACGACCGACAGCGTCAGCCCCAGGCCCAAGGACTCCAGCGGCTGCGGGTGGCGCCAGCGGTCCAGCGCACCCCACAGGATGCCCAGGCCCGCAGCGATGATGAGGATGCCCTCGAAGCCGCTGGAAAAGTATTCGGCCTTGTGGTGGCCATAGGGGTGGCCCGCGTCGGGCGGCTGCGCGGCCAGTGTCACCATGGCCAGCGCGAACACCGCGCCCGCGAGGTTGACGAGGGATTCCAGCGCATCCGCCGCCAGGCTGACCGAGCCCGTCCACCACCAGGCGGCCGACTTCAGCACGATCGTCACGAGGGCGACCGCGACGGAGAGCTTCAGATAGGCGCTGGCTTGCATGGCGCGGCATTGTGGCCCGTGAGGCTTGCCGGCCTTCCTAGAATGCGCCGCATCCCATTGGAGCCCCACGCATGACCACCGCCCACGCCACCGACGTCTCCCACATCGCGCCGCGCGAGAAGGCCGAGATCCTGTCCCAGGCCCTGCCCTATATCCGCCGCTTCCACGGCAAGACCATCGTCATCAAATACGGCGGCAATGCGATGACCGACCCCGAACTGCAGCAGGACTTCGCCGAGGACGTGGTGCTGCTCAAGCTGGTCGGCCTGAACCCGGTCGTCGTCCATGGCGGCGGGCCGCAGATCGAGGACGCGCTGAACAAGCTCGGCAAGAAGGGCCACTTCATCCAGGGCATGCGCGTCACCGACGAGGAGACGATGAGCGTCGTCGAATGGGTGCTGGCCGGCGAGGTGCAGCAGGACATCGTCGGCCTCATCAACGCGGCCGGCGGCAAGGCCGTGGGCCTGACGGGGCGCGACGGCGGCATGATCCGCGCGAAGAAGCTCAAGATGCTGGACAAGGACGACCCGGCCAAGGAACACGACGTGGGCCAGGTCGGCGACATCGTGTCCATCGACCCCAGCGTCGTGAAGGCCCTGCAGGACGACCAGTTCATCCCCGTCGTCAGCCCCATCGGCTTCGGCGAGAAGAACGAGGCCTACAACATCAATGCCGACGTGGTGGCCGCCAAGCTGGCCACCGTGCTGCAGGCAGAGAAGCTGCTGATGCTGACCAATATCCGCGGCGTGCTCGACAAGGCCGGCGAGCTGCTGACCGAGCTGACGCCCCGGCGCATCGACGAACTGGTGGCCGACGGCACGATCAGCGGCGGCATGATCCCCAAGATCGCCGGCGCCATCGACGCGGCCAAGAGCGGCGTCAACGCCGTTCACATCATCGACGGCCGGGTGCCGCACGCGATGCTGCTGGAAGTGCTGACGGACCAGGCCTACGGAACGATGATTTCCTCTCGATGAGAGGAAATGCGCGTTCCGCGTCTGAGCCGAAGGCGAGGACTTGCGATGATTTCGTCGCGCCGAGGCCGGCGTATCCTCGCGCAGCCCCGAAAGACTTCCGTGCCTCCTGAGATGACCTCGTTCTCGGTCCTGATCGTCGAAGACCAAGCCCGCTTCCGCGAGGCCTTCACGCATGCGCTGGGCAGCGTGCCCGACATCGAACTGCTCGGCATCGCGCCCGACCTGCCGCAGGGCCGGCGCATGTTCGACCAGTTGCAGCCCGACGTGCTGCTGGTGGATCTGGACCTGCCCGGCGGCAGCGGCATCGAGCTGATCCGCCACGCGGCGCAGACGCGGCCGCAGTGCGAGGTGATGGTCATCTCGGTGTTCGGCGACGAGCAGCACGTCGTCTCCAGCATCGAGGCCGGCGCCACCGGCTATCTGCTCAAGGACAGCCTGGCGCTTGACCTGCCCGGCCAGTTGCGCTCGCTGCGCGCGGGCGGCAGCCCGATCAGCCCCGTCATCGCGCGCCGCCTGCTCGTGCGTCTGGCGCCCGGAGCGTCGGCAGCGGCCCAGCCGCTCGGGCCCTCGGCCGCCATGCTGGCGGACGAGGAGGTCGTCGCGCTGTCCGAGCAGGAGTCGCGTGTGCTGCACCTGGCGGCCAAGGGCTTCACCTTCGACGAGATCGCGCAGTTCATGCAGGTGTCGCCGCATACGGTGATGACCTACGTCAAGCGCGTCTACCGCAAGCTGCACGTGCGCTCCAAGGTCGAGGCGATCTACGAAGCGCGGCGCCTGGGCTGGCTGCGCGACTAGCATGGACGTTGCCGAAGGCCCCGCACCCAAGAAGCGCCTCAAGCCCGGCGAACGCCGCACGCAGATCCTGCAGGTGCTGGCCGGCATGCTGGAGCAGCCCGGCGCCGAACGCATCACGACGGCGGCGCTGGCCGCGAAGCTCGGCGTCAGCGAGGCGGCGCTCTACCGGCACTTCGCCAGCAAGGCGCAGATGTTCGAGGCGCTGATCGACTTCATCGAGAGCAGCGTCTTCGGCCTCGTCAACCAGATCGCCGACAACCCCCACCCGCTGCCGCCGCCCGGCAAGGCCGCGCGCATCGCCGGACTCGTGCTGCAGTTCGGCGAGAAGAACCCGGGCATGGTGCGCGTCATGGTCGGCGACGCGCTGGTCTACGAAAACGAGCGCCTCGTCGCACGCATGAACCAGTTCTTCGACCGCATCGAGTCCTCGCTGCGCCAGGTGCTGCGCGCGGCGGCCGAGGCGCAGGGCGCGCTCACGCCCACGGTGCAGGCCAATGCGCAGGCGTCCGTCTGGGTCAGCTTCATCGTCGGCCGGCTGCAGCGCTATGCGCGCTCGGGCTTCAGGCGGCTGCCGACGGAGCAGCTCGAAGCCTCGTTGAAAGCGATCGGCTAACTACACTGGCGGCATGTCTGCCGCATTGGAATCCCTGCTGAACCGCGCCGAGGGCCTGCTGACCCGGCTCGAAGCCGTTCTGCCCCACCCCGCCGCGCCGCCCGACTGGGCCGCGTCCACCGCCTTCCGCGCGCGCCGCCGCCATGGCGCGCTATGCCTGGAACCGGTGCGTTCGGTCAGCCGCATCGCGCTGTCGGACCTGAAGGAAGTCGAGCCGCAGAAGGAACGCCTGCTGCGCAACACCGCCCAGTTCGTCGCCGGCCGCCCGGCCAACAATGTGCTGCTGACGGGCGCCAAGGGCACGGGCAAGAGCTCCCTCATCAAGGCCGTGTTGAACGAATTTTCGGGCCAGGGCCTGCGCCTCATCGAGGTGGACAAGGCCGACCTCGTGGACCTGCCCGACCTGATCGAGCAGGTCGCCGCCCGCCCCGAGCGCTTCGTCGTTTTCTGCGACGACTTGAGCTTCGACGAAGGCGAGGCCGGCTACAAGGCGCTGAAGAGCGTGCTCGACGGCTCCGTCGCCGCCGCCAGCGACAACGTGCTCATCTACGCCACCAGCAACCGCCGCCACCTGCTGCCCGAGAAGATGGCCGACAACCTCGGCGGCAGCCATGGCGAGCATGGCGAAATCCACCCCGGCGAGGCGGTGGAAGAGAAGATTTCCCTGTCCGAGCGCTTCGGCCTGTGGATCAGCTTCTACCCGTTCAGCCAGGGCGAATACCTGGCCATCGTCGCGCAGTGGCTGCGCCATTTCGGCCTGGACGAGGCGGCCATCGACGCGGCCCGCCAGCCGGCCCTGGTCTGGGCGCTGGAACGCGGCTCGCGCTCGGGCCGCGTGGCCTTCCAGTTCGCGCGCGATCTGGCGGGGCGGCAATGACGGAGCGGCCGATCACCGAGGTCGCCGTCGGCGTGCTCGTCGCGCCTGACGGCCGGTTCCTGCTGACCTCGCGGCCTGCGGGCAAGGTCTATGCCGGCTACTGGGAATTCCCGGGCGGCAAGGTCGAGCCGGGCGAGACCGTCGAGCAGGCGCTGGCGCGCGAACTGCGCGAGGAACTGGGCATCCAGATCGGCGCGGCCCATGCGTGGAAGACGCTGGTCATGGACTACCCCCATGCCCGCGTGCGGCTGAACTTCTGCAAGGTCTACGAGTGGACGGGCGAATTCCAGATGCTCGAAGGCCAGCGCATGGCCTGGGAGCGCCTGCCCGTGCAGCAGCAGCCCGTGCTGCCCGGCACCATCCCCGTGCTGGACTGGTTCGCCGCCGAGCGCGGCCATGCCGGCCCCACCTGCCGCAGCTGGCTGGACGATGTGAAGTGGGACGAACGCGGCCTCGTGCCCGTCATCGCCCAGGAGCAGGGCACGGGCGACGTGCTGATGTTCGCGTGGATGAACCGCGAGGCGCTGGCGCTGACGGCCGAGCGCGGTCAGGCGGTGTACTTCAGCCGCTCGCGCAACAAGCTCTGGCACAAGGGCGAGGAGAGCGGCCACTTCCAGCAGGTGCATGCGATCCGCATGGATTGCGATAACGACGTGGTGCTGCTGACCATCACGCAGCTGGGCCACGAGCCGGGCATTGCCTGCCACACCGGCCGCCACAGTTGCTTTTTCCAGAAGCTGGAGAACGGCGTCTGGTCGGCCACCGAACCCGTGCTGAAGGACCCGGCCCAGATTTATGAGTGACGACATCCTTCACCGCATCGGCGCGACCATCGAGTCCCGCAAGGGCGCCGACCCCGGCAGCAGCTACGTCGCCAAGCTCCTCGACAAGGGCCTGGACGCGATCCTGAAAAAGGTCGGCGAGGAAGCCACCGAGACCGTGATGGCAGCCAAGGACGGCGACCCGCAGAAGCTGGTCTACGAGGTGGCCGACCTGTGGTTCCACAGCCTGGTGGCGCTGGCCCATTTCGGCCTCAAGCCCGAGGACGTGCTGGCCGAACTGGCCCGCCGCGAGGGCCTGTCCGGCCTCGTCGAATTTGCCCAACGAGGAAACAAGTGATGAGTGCTGACCCCAACTGCATCTTCTGCAAGATCGTCGCCGGCCAGATCCCGAGCAAGAAGGCCTACGAGGACGAGGAACTGCTCGCCTTCCACGACATCGCGCCCTGGGCGCCGGTCCACGTCCTCATCATCCCCAAGCGGCATATCGTGTCGATGGCCGAGGTGACGGACGTCGACGCGCCCCTGCTCGGCCGCATGACGGTGCTGGGCACCAAGCTGATGAAGGAACTGGGCGTGACGGGCGGCTTCCGCCACGTCCTCAACACCGGGCGCGACGGCGGGCAAGAGGTCTTCCATCTGCATCTGCATGTGATGGGCGGGCCTCGACCGTGGGTGAAGGGCTGAGTCAGGCGTCGGACAGTGCCTGCGCACTGTCCGACGCCGGACGAAGGCCAACCGCCATGCAGGGCGGTTGGCATGAGAACCTAGAATTCCCGCCATTCCTCTCGGAGAAAGCATCATGGGTTCCTTCAGCATCTGGCATTGGTTGATCGTGCTGGTCGTCGTCATCGCCATCTTCGGCACCAAGAAGCTGCGCAACGTCGGCTCCGACCTGGGCGCGGCGGTCAAGGGCTTCAAGGACGGCATGAAGGACGGCGCCGCCGACGCGCCGCCCCAGCAGGTCACCGCCAGCAAGGCCGGCGATCCGAACACGGTCGATGTGGACGCCAAGACCAAGTCCTAAGTGCTCGACTTCGGCTTCGACAAGATCGCGCTGATCGGCGCGGTGGCGCTCATCGTCATCGGCCCCGAGAAGCTGCCGCGCGTCGCGCGCACCGTGGGCACGCTGCTGGGCAAGGCGCAGCGCTATGTGGCCGACGTGAAGGCCGAGGTCAACCGTTCCATCGAACTGGAAGAGCTTCAGAAGATGAAGACCCAGTTCCAGACCGCCGTGCAGGACGTCGAGCAGAGCGTGCGCCAGGAGGTGGATGCCGCCTCGCAGGCGCTGCACCAGGGCTGGCAGGATGCGTCGCACGACGCCGGCAGCTACACCCCGCCGCCGCCCGCCTATCTTCACCCGAAGAAGAACTGGCGCCTCAAGCGCGGCGCCACGCCGCTGTGGTTCAAGCAGAAGGCCGGCGTGCGCCGCCACACGCAATCGGGCGCGGCGCGCGTGGCCCGCTTCCGGCCGCCCGGCGCTTTCAAATGAGCAGCTTCCAGAACCCCGACCACGACGAACTGGCCGGCACCGAGCAGCCCTTCGTCGCCCACCTGATGGAGCTGCGCGACCGGCTGCTGCGCGCGCTGATCGCCGTGGCCGTCTGCTTCGGCGCGCTGGCCGTCTACCCCGGCCCCGGCGCGCTCTACGACCTGCTGGCCGCGCCCCTGGTGGCGCATCTGCCGGCCGGCACGACGATGATCGCCACCAATGTCATCGCGCCCTTCTTCGTGCCGCTGAAGATCACGCTGCTGGCCGGCTTCCTGCTCGCGCTGCCCATCGTGCTGTACCAGGCCTGGGCCTTCGTCGCGCCGGGCCTGTACTCGCACGAGAAGCGCCTCGTGCTGCCCCTGGTGGTGAGCAGCACGCTGCTGTTCTTCTCCGGCGTGGCCTTCTGCTATTTCTTCGTCTTCGGCCAGGTCTTCAAGTTCATCCAGAGCTTTGCGCCCAAGAGCATCACGGCGGCGCCGGACATCGAGGCCTATCTCGGCTTCGTCATGAATATGTTCATCGCCTTCGGCGCGGCCTTCGAGGTGCCGGTCATCGTCGTCGTGCTGGCGCGCATCGGCGTCGTCTCGGTGGACAAGCTGCGCGAGTGGCGCGGCTATTTCATCGTCGTCGCCTTCATCGTCGCGGCCATCATCACGCCGCCGGACATCGTGTCGCAGCTCGCGCTGGCCATCCCGATGTGCCTGCTCTACGAACTGGGCCTGTTCGCGGCGACGCATTTCGTGCGCCGCCCGCCCGAGGTGCCGCCCGAAGATCAGTCGTCCTGATCCCGCTGCGGCCGGGGCCGCTGCCCGACCGCCACCTGGAAGGCCAGCGCCTTGCCGCCGCGCCGCACGGCCACCTCGACCGGCGCGCCGGGCGGCAGCGCGGCGACGCTGGCGAGCAGTTCGGCCGGCGTCAGCACCGCGTGCTCGCCGATGCGCGTCAGCACGTCGCCGGGCTTGATGCCCGCCCGCGCGGCCGGCGCATCGGCCACCACGCCGCCGATCAGCACGCCGCGCGCATCGCCCAGCTTCAGCGCCTCGGCCAGTTCCGGCGTCAGTTCGCGCGTCTGCACGCCGATCCAGCCGCGCGCGACGACGCCGTCCTTCAGCAGCGCCGCAGCCACCTGCCGCGCCACGTCCACGGGGATGGCGAAGCCGATGCCCAGCGAGCCGCCGCTGCGCGAGAAGATGGCCGTGTTGATGCCCACCAGCCGCCCGTCGGCGTCCACCAGCGCGCCGCCCGAATTGCCGGGGTTGATGGCTGCGTCGGTCTGGATGAAGTTCTCGAAGGTGTTGATGCCCAGCTGGCTGCGCCCCAGCGCCGAGACGATGCCCGAGGTCACCGTCTGGCCGACGTTGAAGGGGTTGCCGATGGCCAGCACCGCGTCGCCCACCGCGAGGCTGGCCGCGTCGCCGAGCGGGATCACGGGCAGGTCGCCCAGTTCGATCTTCAACACCGCCACATCGGTTTCGGGGTCGGTGCCGACGAGGCGGGCGCGGGCCTGGCGGCCGTCGCTGAGCAGCACCTCGATATCGGCCGCACCCTCGACGACGTGGTTGTTCGTCAGCAGCACGCCGTCGGCCGAGATGATGACGCCCGAGCCCAGGCCCAACTGAGGTGCGCCGCGCTGCTGGCGTTGGCCGAAGGGGAAGCCGAACAGCGGGTCGCGCGCACGGTCGGCGCGCTGCGGCGCCTTGCTCGCGGTGACGCTGACGACGGCCGGCGCCGCCACGCGCGCTGCCTGCGCGAAGCCCACGCGCACGGCGGACGCGGCGGGCGAGGGCGGCTGGACGAGGGGCGGGGCGCCGAGCGCCGGCAGTTCGCGCCTGGGCGACCCCTGGGGCGCCTGCGCCAGCCAGTGCGGCTTGAGCGTCGTGACGACGAAGACGGCGGCCAGCGCGACGGTGACCGCCTGCGCGAAAATCAGCCAGAGCCTTTTCAACACCTCGAATCCCTCTCAGCCATGACCGATCGCGCCGCGCTGGAACGCCATCTGAACCAGTTGCTGGAGCCCGCGCGCTTCAAGGATTATGGGCCGAACGGTCTGCAGGTCGAGGGCCGTGCCGCGGTGCAGCACCTGGTCTGCGGCGTCACCGCCAGCCTCGCGCTGATCGACGCGGCCATCGCCGCCGGGGCCGATGCCATCCTCGTCCACCACGGCCTGTTCTGGCGCGGCCAGGACGGCCGCGTGACCGGCTGGATGAAACAGCGCCTCGCCCGCCTGCTGGCGCAGGACGTGAGCCTCTTCGCCTATCACCTGCCGCTGGACGCCCACCCCACGCTCGGCAACAACGCGCAGTTGGGCGCGCTGTTCGGCTGGACGGCGGACGGCCGCTTCGGCGAGCAGGATCTGGGCTTCACCGCGCCCATCCAGCCGACCGGCCTCGACGCGCTGACGGCGCAACTGCGCGCCCAGCTCGGCCGCACCGTGACGGCCGTGCCCGGCGACGGCCGCCCGCTGCGCCGCGTGGCCTGGTGCAGCGGCGGCGCGCAGGGCTATTTCGAGGCCGCGATCGCGGCCGGCGCGGACGTGTTCGTCACCGGCGAGATCTCCGAGCCCCAGGCCCACTATGCCCGCGAGACCGGCGTCGCCTTCATCGCGGCCGGCCACCACGCGACGGAGCGTTATGGCGTGCAGGGCGTTGGCGCCAGGGTCGCGCAGGACCTGGGCCTCTGCTGGCAGTTCATCGACGTGGACAACCCGGCTTAGGGGTTGTGTAGCGCGTAGTCGATGGCCGCACGCACGGCCACCACCTGGGCCTGCCGGCATTGCTGCGGCGAGGTGCGCGGGCTGTCGGGGTAGACCTCGGTGGTGGTGGCGAAGCGCGCGCCGGTGATGGCGGCGCACAGGCCGCGCCGCGCGGCGGCGAAGCCGATGACGCCGGGCGACAGCAGCGGGCAGCCGATGATCTGGCCGTTGGCGTCCGGCGGCGCGATGGGGGTGACGCGGGCCACGGCGTCGATGACGGCGCGCTGGAAATCGGGCTGCGGGTGGTCGATGTCATCGACGAGGTAGAAGCCGTCGGGGATGCTGCCGGGCTCGAAGGCTTCGCCGTCGCGTGCCGCGAGCGCGGGGCGGAATTCGGACTCGTCGGAGTCGGTCGTCTCGTGCAGGTCGATGTGCAGCAGCACGCGGCCGCGCAGCGGCGCGAGCAGGGCCACCAAGGCCGCGGATTCGCCGGCCGGGCTGTCGGCGCGGAAATGGCGGTTGGGGTCGAGCGCGTCGAAGTTCCAGCGCTGCACGCGCTCGTAGGCCCAGGGGCTGACGCAGGGCACGACCAGCAGATTGGCACGGCCGGCCGTCTCCTGGCCGTGTTCGCGGGCGAATTGCAAGGCGCCGTGGACGCCGCTGGTTTCGTAGCCGTGGACGCCGCCGGTGACGACGAGCACGGGCAGGTCGGCACGCCAGCCGGGGCTGCGCAGCGCGAGGAGCGGGAAGCGTTCGCCCGCGTAGTCGAGCACGCCGTAGTCGGCCACGTCGAAGCGGGCGCGCAGCGGCTCGATGGCGGCGAGCACGTCCTGCGCATAGCTGCGCTGTCGGCGCTGGGCGGCGCGCCAGCGGGCGAGTTCGGCCGGGCCCCAGGGTTGGCCGGGCGTGCCGATGGGGTAGAAGCGGGCGAGGGTCATGCGCGCAGTCTGCCAGCGGCGCGCGGGGGTGATGGAAGAATTCCGGCATGACTGCGAATTCCCACCCCACTCTGCCCCTGCTCGTCAGCATGGGCGATGCCTGTGGCATCGGCCCCGAGATCATCGCGGCGCTGTGGCGGCGCGAGGCGCCGGGAGATGCCGTCGTGGTCGGCGACGTGGCCATCATGCGGCGGGCGGTGCAGGCCGTCGGCGGCGGGCTGGCGGTGGCCGAGTTGGCGGGGCCGGAAGAACTGGCGCAGGTGCCGCCGCGCTGCCTGCCGGTCTGGCAGCCGCCGGGACTGCCCGCAGGCTTGCTTGAGGCGCCGCTGGGCCGGGTCGATGCCCGGGCCGGCGCGGCGGCGGCGCGCTGCATCGAGGCGGCGGTGGCGTTGATCCAGGCGGGCCGTGCGCGCGGCCTCGTCACGGCGCCCATCCACAAGGAGGCGCTGCATGCGGCGGGCTCGCCCTACCCGGGCCATACCGAGATGCTGCAGGCGCTGGCGGGCGACGCGCCGGTGCGCATGATGCTGGCCAACGAGGAGTTGCGGACGGTGCTCGTCACCATCCACTGCGCGCTGCGCGAGGCCATCGAGCGCGTCACGCGCGAGCGCGTGCGCGAGACGCTGCGCATCACCGACGCGGCGCTGCGGCGCATGGGCCTGGCCGCGCCGCGCATCGCCGTCGCGGGGCTGAACCCGCATGCGGGCGAGGGCGGGCTGTTCGGGCGCGAGGAGATCGAGCACATCGCGCCGGCCATCGCCGATGCGCGCGCGGCGGGCGTGGACGCGAGCGGGCCCTATGCGCCGGACACGGTCTTCATGCGCGCGCGCCGGGGCGAGTTCGACGTGGTGGTGGCGATGACGCACGACCATGGCCTGATCCCGGTCAAATACCTCGGCGTGGAGCAGGGCGTCAACGTGACGCTGGGCCTGCCCTTCGTGCGCACCAGCCCGGACCACGGCACGGCCTTCGACATCGCCGGCAAGGGTGTCGCCGACCCGTCCAGCCTGATGGCGGCGCTGAAGATGGCGCGGCGGCTCTAGCGTCCGCCGAGGGCGGCGAGCTGGGCGCGGGTGCGCGCCGTCGCGCGTTCCAGCAGATGGCCGTGCTCGTAGGCGCGCAGGCGACCGGCTTCGCAGAGCTTCTTCAGCATGCGGGCCGTCATCGTCACCGTCTCCTGGTGGCGGTTGCCGTGCGTGAAGATGAAGAAGCTGCGCCCGGCGCTGACGTGGGCGAGGCGCATCTTCTGCCACTGCTCGCCGGTGTGCATCTGGTAGGCGGCGCCGAGTTGCAGGTTGTCGATCAGCGCGGCGCCGCTGGCGGGCTCGTCGGCGCTTTCGGCGGCGGGCAGGCCGTCGATGGAGATGTCCACGGCCTGCAGCGGCTCGGCGGCGGCGGCGGCGTCGTTGCCGGAGAGGTCGAGGTCGAGGTCGCCGTGCCAATCGACGCCGGCCTCGTCCACCAGACCCAGGCTCTTGGCCTCGGCGGGCGTCAGGCGCTGGCTGGCGTCGAGGTCGCCGGTCGCGGGCTCGCCGGCCAGGGGCTTGGCGAGGTCGGCCTCCACGGGCGGCGCGACGCCGAAGATCTGGTCGAGCTGCTTGATGAGCAGGTTGGTGTCGAGCGCGCTCGGCGCCTGGCCCTTCAGCGATTCGGCATGGGCGGGCAGCAGGGCGCCGAAGAAGTCCTTGCGCGGCGCGTCGGGCCAGCGGATCAGGTCCATGCCCTCGTTGAGGGTGCGCATCAGATTGGGCAGCTCGCGCAGGAAGTCGGCGCGTGCCGCCGTGCCGCCCTTGGGCTGCACGCTCATCACGAGGCTGCGGCCGAGCTGGCGCAGGCGCAGCGCGCGCTCGGGCGCGCCTTCGCGCGAGGCCAGCACGATGGCCTGGCTCCATACGTCGGCGAGGAAGCCGCGCAGGAAGTCCTGCATCGGCACCTTGGCGAGCTGCTGTTGCAGCTGCAGCGCATAGCGCTGTTGCAGGCGCAGGTCGGTCTCGCGGCGCTCGACCACGGCGGCGGCGTCGCCGGCCGCTTTCAGCGTGTTGCGCGTCTGCGTGGCGATGAAGCTGTCGAGTTCGTCCAGCTTGGCCGTGTAGACGTCCATGTGGTCGAAATCGCCCTGGGCAACGTCCTGCACGAGGTCGCGGATATGGGCCAGGAAGGAGCGGCCGGGGTCGTCGCTGAAATCGTCGAAGGCGCAGGCCAGCGAGGCGATGCGGTTGACGAACTGGCGCACCGGATGGCGGCGCGAGGAGAAGAAGGTCTCGTCCCCTAGCGCCACACGCAGCACCGGCAGTTGCAGGCGGGCGAGCAGGCGCGCCATCTGAGGCGGCACCTTGGGGTCGGACAGGATCTGGTCGAACAGGCCGGCGACGACGTCGATGACCATGTGGTCCAGCCGGCCGGTGGCCAACTGGCGCAGTTCGTCCCGGTACTGGTGGATGAGGTTGGGCGGCAGGGGCAGTTGGCCCCAGGCGCTGCTGGGCTCGCCACTGAGGGTGTCCAGGCCCATGCGGCCGGAATGGCCGCCGTCGTGGCCCGCTTCGTAGGCGCCGGGCGCCTGCGCGAGGCGGCGCAGCAGGTCCATCATCTGCGGATCGACGCGGCCGATGCCGCCCCCGCCCCCACGGCCACCGAAGCCGCCGCTGCGGCTGCTGCCGAAGCCGCTGCGCCCACCACCGCCGCCGCCGCGCCCGAGCCCGCCGTGGCCGGAGCCGCCATAGCCGCCGCCGCGTGTGGACATGCCGCCGTGGCCGGAGTCCAGCTCGGCCTGCTGGGAGCTGCCGCCGGGGGCGCCCAGGCCACCGGGGCGCGACAGGCCGCCGTCGGGCGTCGCGCGCACGCGCAGGTCCTGCGGGCGCAGGCCGCGCGAGCGCAGCAGTTCGGCGATGTCGGCATAGCAGGCGCGCATCTCCTGGGCGAGCGCGCGGGTCAGCTCGTCGGTCAGGGTCTGGCGGGTCTGCGGGTCGTCGGTGATGCTCTGCACGGCGTCCAGCAGCCCTTGCGCGACGAGTTCGGGCCGCAGCGGGTTGCGCTCGCCGGCCTGGATGCCGTGGACATAGGACTCGACCTCGCGCAACTCCCATTCGCAGTGGTGGCCGATGGCCAGGCCGATGCGGTCGGCGGCGACGAGGTTGTTCACCTGGTCGTCGTCCATCAGCGACAACTCGCCCCAGTCCTTCTTGGCCGCGGGCGCAGCGGCGGGCCGGGCCTCGGACTGCTCGGCATCGACGTGGCGGCGCAGGCTCTGCACGAAGCGCTGCGAGAACGCGGCCTGCTGCTGGCGGAACACGAACTGCGCTGCCAGCAGCGCGTCGCGCCGCGCGATCTTGCCGGCCGACAGCGCAGACAGCCCCAAGCCTTCCGCGCAGCGCTCGGCCGCCTGCTCGCCCGCGAGGCGGATGCGGGTCAGCGAGGCTTCGAGGTGCGGGTTCAGGCGGATCTCTGGCGCGTTCATCGACAGGGGCAGGAGCTGCGCCGAAAGTATCGCGCCTGCAACAGGTGCGGGTTTTCAGCGGGTTGCCAACTCCGTGGCAAAAAAAAGCCCGGTAACCATTGCTTACCGGGCGGCGGGGTGGCGAAGGCTCAGCGCTTCAGCGAATCGCGGATCTCGCGCAGCAACTGGATGTCTTCCGGCGTGGCGGGCGGCTCGGCCGGCGCCGGTGCGGGCTCGCGCTTCAGGCGGTTGATCTGTTTGATCATCAGGAAGATGACGAAGGCCAGGATGGCGAAGTTCAGGAACACCGTGATGAAGTTGCCGTAGGCCAGCACGGCGCCTTCCTTGCGCGCGTCGGCCAGCGTCGCGGCGGTCTGGCCGGCCAGCGGGATGAAGTAGTTGCTGAAGTCCAGGCCGCCGAAGACCTTGCTGACCACCGGCATGATGAGGTCGCCGACCAAGGAATCGACGATCTTGCCGAAGGCGCCGCCGATGATCACGCCGACCGCCAGGTCGATGACATTGCCTTTGACGGCGAATTCCTTGAACTCGGAGAAGAAACTCATGCAGGGCTCCTGATGGCTGAGGGGGCGGATATTGTCGCCAAGTCGGCGGGCCTTGAAGGCGGGTAAACCTGCGGTCCCGCTGGCGGCGGCCAGGGCCGGGGCGCCGGTAAGCGTCCGTTAGAATCCCCGGCTGCCCCTGATCAGAAGTCTCCTTAGAGGACCCTCATGAGTGACCAGCAAGTGGACCAAGGCAAGCGCACCTGGTTGATCGCCACCGGTTGTGCCGGCGCCGTGGGCGGCGTTGCCACCGCCGTGCCCTTCGTCAGCACTTTCGCGCCCAGCGAGCGCGCCAAGGCCGCCGGCGCGCCCGTCGAGGTGGACATCTCCGGCATCAAGCCCGGCGAGAAGCTGACCGTGGAATGGCGCGGCAAGCCGGTCTGGATCGTGCGCCGCACGCCGGAGCAGATCGAGGCCCTCAAGAAGAACGACAGCCAGTTGGCCGACCCGAATTCCGACCGCAAGGCCTACCCGACGCCCGACTACGCCAAGAACGAGTGGCGCTCGATCAAGCCCGAGTACTTCGTCGCCGTGGGCATCTGCTCCCATCTGGGCTGCTCGCCGAGCGACAAGTTCGCCACCGGCGCCCAGCCCTCGCTGCCGGACGACTGGAATGGCGGCTTCCTCTGCCCCTGCCACGGCTCGACCTTCGACATGGCCGGCCGCGTCTTCAAGAACAAGCCCGCACCCGACAACCTCGAGGTGCCGCCCTATATGTACCTGTCCGACGCCAAGCTGCTGATCGGTGAGGACAAGAAGGCCTAACGAGAACAAACGGGACGAGACATGGCTGAATTCAAGGAAGCGCCCGCAGGCGCCTCGGTGGGCGTGAAGACCATGACCTGGCTGGAGAACCGGTTCCCGACCGCGTTCGACGCCTACAAGGTCCATATGTCGGAGTACTACGCGCCGAAGAACTTCAACTGGTGGTACATCTTCGGCTCGCTGGCGCTGCTGGTGCTGGTGATCCAGATCGTCACCGGCATCTTCCTGGTGATGCACTACAAGCCGGACGCGGGCCTGGCCTTCGCGTCGGTCGAATACATCATGCGCGACGTGCCCTGGGGCTGGCTGATCCGCTACATGCACTCCACGGGCGCCTCGGCCTTCTTCGTCGTCGTCTACCTGCACATGTTCCGCGGCCTGATCTACGGCAGCTACCGCAAGCCGCGCGAGCTGGTCTGGATCTTCGGCTGCGCGATCTTCCTGTGCCTGATGGCCGAAGCCTTCATGGGCTATCTGCTGCCCTGGGGCCAGATGTCCTACTGGGGCGCCCAGGTCATCGTCAACCTGTTCGCCGCCGTGCCCTTCGTCGGCCCGGACCTGGCGCTGATGATCCGCGGCGACTACGTCGTCGGCGACGCGACGCTGAACCGCTTCTTCAGCTTCCACGTCATCGCCGTGCCGCTGGTGCTTCTGGGCCTGGTGGTCGCCCATCTGCTGGCGCTGCATGACGTCGGCTCCAACAACCCCGACGGCGTCGAGATCAAGAAGGGCCCCAAGGACGCCAACGGCCACCCGCTGGACGGCGTGCCCTTCCACCCCTTCTACACGGTGCACGACATCTACGGCGTCTGCCTGTTCCTGATGGCCTTCACCGCCATCGTCTTCTTCGCGCCGGAACTGGGCGGCTACTTCCTGGAGTACAACAACTTCATCCCGGCCGACCCGCTGAAGACGCCCGCCCACATCGCCCCGGTCTGGTACTTCACGCCCTTCTATTCGATGCTGCGCGCGACGACCGACGTGATGGTCAACGTGCTGTGCGGCGTCGTCGCCGTCGCGGCCGTCGTGAGCTTCCTGAAGGGCAAGTTCGGCGGCACGGCCAAGATCGCGCTGCTGGCGGCGGCGGCCGTGCTGATCTTCCTGCTCAAGGTCTTCGATGCGAAGTTCTGGGGCGTGGTCGTCATGGGCGGCGCGGTCGTCATCCTGTTCTTCCTGCCCTGGCTGGACCACAGCCCGGTCAAGTCCATCCGCTACCGCCCCGACTGGCACAAATACGTCTACGCCGTCTTCGTCGTCTTCTTCCTGTGGCTGGGCTATCTCGGCATCCAGCCGCCGAGCGACATGGGCACCCTGGTGGCCCAGGCCGGCACGCTGTTTTACTTCGGCTTCTTCCTGCTGATGCCCTGGTGGAGCCGCCTCGGTGCGCCCAAGCCGGTGCCAGACCGCGTGACCTTCCACGCCCACTGAGCCGCGGAGCGAGAACACAAATGAAAAAGCTAATCGCCATCCTGCTGGCTTCGCTGAGCCTGGCCACCGCCGCCCACGCCTCCAGCGGCGGTATCGAGTGGGACAAGTTCCCCAAGGAGAAGATGTCGGACATGGCCGCGCTGCAGCACGGCGCCAAGCTGTTCGTCAATTACTGCCTGAACTGCCATTCGGCCGCCTATGTGCGCTACAACCGCATGCGCGACCTGGGCCTGACCGAAGCCGACATCAAGAACAACCTGCTGTTCGCGGCCGACAAGGTCGGCGAGACCATGAAGGTCAGCATCGACCCCAGGGACGCCAAGGCCTGGTTCGGCGCCAACCCGCCCGACCTGTCCGTCATCGCCCGCTCGCGCGCCGACGGCGCCAAGGGCACGGGCGCCGACTACCTTTACACCTATATGCGGAACTTCTACCGCGACGACAGCAAGGCCACGGGCTGGAACAACCTGGCCTTCCCCAGCGTCGCGATGCCGCATGTGATGTGGGAACTGCAGGGTCAGCGCGCCGCCCGGTTCGAGGAAGTGGCCGACCCGCACGACCACGAGAAGACCATCCACGTCTTCGCCGGCTACGAGCAACTGACGCCCGGCTCGCTCGACGAGCGCCATTACGACGATGCCGTGGCCGACCTCGTCGCCTATCTGCAGTGGATGGGCGAGCCTGCCCAGACTCAGCGCTTCCAGCTCGGCGTCATCGTGCTGATCTTCCTCGGCTTCCTGACCCTGTTCGCCTGGCGCCTGAACGCCGCCTACTGGAAGGGCGTGAAGTAAGCCGGCCCAGTTCCGGCACCGCCCTCGCAAGCGGCGCCGAACCACGCAGTGGGGCGCGCCTCGGCCACCCACTGCGTTTGCTTTTTTTGCGCGGCCCTGCCGCCGTGTGTTTTTTGATTGACTGACCCCTCGGGAGCCCAAGCCATGATGGTCCTCTACTCCGGCACCACCGACCCCTACTCGCACCGCTGCCGCTTCGTGCTGTTCGAGAAAGGCATGGACTTCGAGATCCGCGACGTGGATCTGTTTGCCAAGCCCGAAGACATCGCGCTGATGAACCCGTACAACGAGGTGCCCATCCTCGTCGAACGCGATCTCATCCTGTACGAGTCGCACATCATCAACGAGTACATCGACGAGCGCTTCCCACACCCGCAACTGATGCCCGGCGACCCGGTCGCCCGCGCCCGCGTGCGCCTGTTCCTGCTGAACTTCGAGAAGGAACTATTCGCCCACGTCAACGTCCTCGAAGGCCGCGGCACGACCACCAAGGCGACCGACAAGCAGTTGGAGAAGGCGCGCAGCCAGATCCGCGACCGCCTCACGCAGCTCGCGCCCATCTTCCTGAAGAACAAGTACATGCTGGGTGACGACTTCTCGATGCTCGACGTGGCCATCGCCCCGCTGCTGTGGCGCCTGGACTACTACGGCATCGACATGTCCAAGAATGCGCTGCCGCTGCTGAAGTACGCCGAGCGCATCTTCAGCCGCCCGGCCTATATCGAGGCGCTGACGCCTTCCGAGAAAGTCATGCGCCGCTGATGGACCAGACCCCCGCTTCGACGGGCGCGGGCGGCACGTCCACGCGCCCCTACCTGATCCGCGCGCTGCACGACTGGTGCACGGACAACGGCTTCACGCCCTATATCGCGGTCCAGGTGGATCGCTCGGTCCAGGTGCCGGTGGAGTATGTGTCCAACAACGAGATCGTGCTCAACGTCGGCTTCGACGCGACCAGCGGGCTGGACCTCGGCAACGACTACATCCAGTTCAAGGCCCGCTTCGGCGGCGTTGCGCGCGAGATCCTCGTGCCGGTGGATCATGTCGTTGCGATCTACGCCCGCGAGAACGGCCAGGGCATGGCTTTCCCGGCACCCGGGCCCCTGGTTGAATGCGCCCCCGTGCCCGGCCCCGCACCGACCGAGCCGCGTCGCGGCTTGCGCTTGGCCGCCAGCGAAGCGAGTGACGACGAGGGCGATGACCATCCGCCGGACGCCCCCAGCGGCGGCTCGCGGCCCTCACTGAAACGGGTCAAGTGAACGCCTAGAATCGCGTGCTGTTTTTTGCCGGCTTAGCTCAGTTGGTAGAGCAACCGCCTTGTAAGCGGTAGGTCATCAGTTCGAATCCGATAGCCGGCACCAAATACATGACCCCGCATGCCTACGTATGCGGGGTTTTGTCTAAGCGGTGAAGCCTCGTGGCGTTCGCCGCAGCTTGAGCTTTGGAAACTCCGCCGCCGTGGGCGGAGGCGGCACCGTCATTCGACGGCCGCAGACTCGTTCCCCGTGTACCGGTCAGGCTCCGTGCTGCGGAGGACTTCGTTCAGAACGGACGTGGCGTAATTCCCGGCGGGCAAAGAGAACGTGAGCACCAGTTGGTCGGCCCGCGGCCATTCCCATGACATCTCCATCGGGCTCGCCACCAGGGCGCGGCGCCCCTGATCCAGTCCGGCGTGTTCCATGCCGTCGCACAAGGTGGCGTGACGTTCGGCCACGCCGTTTTCCAGAGCCTGCGCTTGATCGGTGGCGGCCACGCGGCCCCGTCCCCAGAGCGGTCCGGTGGGTCGGCCCGCTTCGTCCATCACGTCACCGGGCAGGGTCTTGCCCCAGAGCCCCCGCTGAATTCGCAGCGCCAGCACTTCATTGAAGACGAAGGAGCGCACCGCCGAAAGGTAGATGCCCTTCTTCTTCGGGTTGCGCACGCGGATCTCGCGCGCCAGCATGGCCCGGCCCTGCTCGACGTTGCCGCCGTCGTGGCCGAAACGTTGGGCGCCGAAGTAGTTGGGCACGCCCTGCGACGCAATGGCCTGAAGATTGGCCTCGATGGCGTCGCGGTCGCCGGCCACGTCACGCAGCACGATGCGGAATCTGTTGCCCTGTAGATCACCGGGGCGCAGCTTTCTTACGTGGCGGCTCTGGCTCAGTACCTTGAATTCCGGGTGCTGAAGCAGGGTCAGGTCGGGCGTCTCGCCCTTCGGCAGATAGATGCTGAACCACTGACGGGTGATGGCGTAGCGGTCCTTGAGGCCGGCATAGCCCAGGTCCCTTTCCTGCACGCCGACTGCCTCGGCCAGTTGCTGGGCGACAAAGGCGGTGTTGGCCCCGTTCTTTTCGATGTCCAGCCAGATGTGCTCGCCCTCACCGGAAGGCAACTGCAGCGGCAGTTCAGTGACGATGAAATCCTCATTGAGGCGTTTCAGCGTGGCACTGGCGCCGCTGGCCGGATAAGCATTGGGCCATTGCGGCAAGGTCGTGTATCGAGCGTCGGTCATGAGCGGTCCGGCGGCACCAACTGTAGATAGGGGCAGGCCTTCACCGCCGCAGTGGCGCGAAGGGCGGCGTGCCACTGATTTGCCGCTGGCCACGCCAGAAGTACAAAAGCCCCGGTATCCGGGGCTTCGTAAGTTCTTGACCTGCAAGGGAAAATCTGGTCGGGGTGAGAGGATTCGAACCTCCGGCCTCTACGTCCCGAACGTAGCGCTCTACCAGGCTAAGCTACACCCCGATGTCTGCTGCTATGCGCTGCCCGCTAGGAGTGGCGCTCAACCGACTGAATTGCGAATTCTAGCAGAGATTCGGTCCACTTGTTGGAAGGCAGCAGCTTGAGGCAGTCGGCGGCATGGCGTGCTTCGGTGCGAGCTGCTTCGCGGGTCGATTCCAGGGCGCCGGTCGAGCGCACGATGCTGACGATCTCCTGCAACTTCTCCTGCTCGCCTTCCTCGATGGCGTGCCGCAGCAGCGCGCGCTGTTCGGGCGTTGCGCGTTCCATCGCGATCAGCAGGGGCAGGGTCGTCTTGCCCTCGCGCAGGTCGTCGCCGATGTTCTTGCCGAGTTCGTGGGCGTCGCCTTCGTAGTCGAGCACGTCGTCGATGAGCTGGAAGGCCGTGCCCAGCGCGCGGCCGTAGGCGGCGCAGGCTTCCTCGACTTCGGGCGCGGCCTGGGCCAGCACGGCGCCAAGGCGGGCACTGGCCTCGAAGAGCTTGGCGGTCTTGAAGCGGATCACGCGCAGATAGCTCTCCACGGTGATGTCCGGATCGTGCATGTTCATCAACTGCAGGACCTCGCCTTCGGCGATGACATTGGTCGCCTCGGCCAGCACTTCCAGCACGCGCATGCGGTCCACCGACACCATCATTTGGAAGGCGCGCGAGTAGAGGAAGTCGCCGACCAGCACGCTGGCCGCGTTGCCGAACAGCGCGTTCGCGGTCGGCTTGCCGCGGCGCAGCGAGGATTCATCGACGACGTCGTCGTGCAGCAGCGTGGCGGTGTGGATGAATTCGACGACGGCTGCCAGCTCGAAGCGCGCGGCCTGCTCGAAGCCCAGCGCGTTGGCGAACAGCAGCACGAGCTTGGGCCGCATGCGTTTGCCGCCCGCGTGGACGATGTAGTGGGCGATCTGGTCGATCAGCGCCACGTCGGAACTGAGGCGCCTGGCGATGACGGCGTCCACCTGCGCCATTTCGGCGGACAGCAGGACGAGGGCCTCGGCAACTTGGGATGGGGGCGAGGCAGTCTCGACGCGCACTCTGGACTCTCAAGCTAGGGATCGCGGGATTATAGGAAGGGCGCCCATCTTCCGCCGCCTTGCGGTGGCGGGCATTGCCTGCTTGTCGGGGCTCAGGCTATACTCGCAGGCTCTTTGCAATTCGTGCGCCTTTCCTTTCTTTGGCGGGCGGGCTGCGAGAGACGAACCGAAACCGATTAAAACCGACAAAAAGGCCCGACGAGGGCGGGGTGGCGAAGCGAAGGCTGCGCCTGAGCCGCTGGAGCCGGGTGAATGCACCTCACGGTGCGGAAGGAAGCATATGTACGCGGTCATCAAAACCGGCGGCAAGCAGTACAAGGTTGCTGCCGGCGAAAAGATCAAGGTCGAGCTGCTCGACGCGGAAGTTGGCGCCGAGGTCACCCTCGACCAGGTGCTGGCCGTGGGCAGCGGTGATGGCCTGACGATCGGCGCTCCGCTGGTTGCCGGCGCCACCGTCAGCGCCAAGGTCGTCAGCCATGGCAAGCACGACAAGGTTCGCATCTTCAAGATGCGCCGTCGCAAGCACTACAAGAAGAGCCAGGGCCATCGCCAGAACTACACCGAGCTGGAAATCAGCGCGGTCAACGGCTGATCCCCTCTTCTTTCGCTAATTTCTAGGAGCTAAACATGGCACAGAAAAAGGGCGGCGGTTCCACACGGAATGGCCGCGACTCCAAGCCCAAGATGCTGGGCGTCAAGGCTTACGGCGGCGAACTGATCTCCGCCGGTTCCATCATCGTGCGTCAGCGCGGCACCCGCTTCCACCCGGGCGTGAACGTCGGCATCGGCAAGGATCACACGCTGTTCGCGCTGGTCGATGGTCACGTCAGCTTCACGACCAAGGGCGCGAACAACCGTTCGACCGTCGTCGTCACGCCGCTGGCCGCCTGAGGCCAGCCTTTGCAGGCGAGCGCATCGCCTGACCCTTAAGCCCCGGCCCGCCCGGGGCTTTGTCATTTCTGAAGCCTGGCGCGCTGCACGACGGCGCATTGGGCGCAACCCCTGCCATTACGATGGCAACCCGCCATGAAATTCGTTGACGAAGCCACCATCGATGTCGCCGCCGGTAATGGCGGTGCTGGCTGCGCGAGCTTTCGCCGCGAGAAGTTCATCCCCTTCGGCGGGCCGGACGGCGGCGACGGCGGCAAGGGCGGCAGCGTCTGGGCCGAGGCCGACCGCAACCTCAACACGCTGATCGACTACCGCTATGCGCGCCGCCACGAGGCGCGCAACGGCGAGGCCGGGCGCGGTTCGGACTGCTTCGGCGCGGCGGCCGACGACATCGTGCTGCGCATGCCGGTCGGCACCATCATCACCGACCTCGAAACCGAGTCCGTCGTCGGCGAACTGCTGGAGCCCGGCCAGCGCATCCTGATCTGCAAGGGCGGCGACGGCGGCTTCGGCAACCTGCACTTCAAGACCTCGACCAACCGCGCGCCGCGCCAGAAGACGCCGGGCTGGCCGGGCGAGATCAAGAAGGTGCGGCTGGAACTGCGCGTGCTGGCCGACGTGGGCTTGCTGGGCCAGCCCAATGCGGGCAAGTCCACGCTGATCACGGCCGTCTCCAATGCCAAGCCCAAGATCGCGGACTATCCGTTCACGACGCTGCATCCGAATCTCGGCGTCGTGCGCGTCGGGCCGGAGAAAAGCTTTGTCGTCGCCGACATTCCCGGCCTGATCGAAGGCGCATCCGAGGGGGCCGGCCTGGGCCACCAGTTCCTGCGCCATCTGCAGCGCACGCGGCTGCTGCTGCATGTCGTCGATCTGGCGCCCTTCGACCCTGAGATCGATCCGGTTCAGGAAGCCAAGGCCATCGTCGCCGAGCTGAAGAAATACGACCCCGAGCTGTACGCCAAGCCGCGCTGGCTGGTGCTGAACAAGCTCGACATGATTCCCGAGGACGAGCGCGTCGCGCGCGTGAAGGACTTCGTCAAGCGCTATCGCTGGAAGGGCCCGGTTTTCGAGATCTCGGCGCTGACCCGCGAGGGCTGCCAGCCGCTGATCCACGCGATCTACGACCATGTGGCCGCCGAGCAGCGCGTCCACGAAGAGCGCGACGTTCGCTTCGACGCCCCCGCCGAATGAGCTTGTTGTCCGGCGCGCGCCGCATCGTCGTCAAGGTCGGTTCCAGCCTCGTCACCAACGAAGGCCGGGGCGTGGACGCCGAGGCGATCGCCAATTGGAGCCGCCAACTGGCGGCGTTAGCGGGCGAGGGGCGCGAACTGGTCATGGTGTCCAGCGGTGCCATCGCCGAGGGCATGAAGCGCCTCGGCTGGGCGGCGCGGCCCAAGGAATTGCACGAGTTGCAGGCAGCGGCCGCCGTCGGCCAGATGGGCCTGGCGCAGATGTACGAAAGCCAGTTGAGCGCCCACGGCCTGCACAGCGCGCAAGTGCTGCTGACCCACGCCGACCTGGCCGACCGCGAGCGTTACCTCAATGCGCGCTCGACGCTGCTGACCCTGGTGGCCCACCGGGTGCTGCCGGTCATCAACGAGAACGACACCGTCGTCAACGACGAGATCAAGTTCGGCGACAACGACACCCTGGGTGCGCTGGTGGCCAACCTGGTCGAGGCCGACGCCCTCGTCATCCTGACCGACCAGCGCGGCCTGTACGCGGCCGACCCACGCAAGGACCCGGCCGCCCGCTTCATCGACAGCGCCCAGGCCGGCGACCCCGAACTGGAACGCATGGCCGGCGGTGCGGGCTCCAGCCTGGGCCGCGGCGGCATGATCACCAAGATCCTCGCGGCCAAGCGCGCGGCAGGCAGCGGGGCCGGCACCGTCATCGCCTGGGGGCGCGAACCCGACGTGCTGCTGCGGCTGGCGCGCGGCGAGGCCATCGGCACGGCCTTGCATGCGGCGACCCCGAAGCTGGCGGCGCGCAAGCAGTGGATGGTCGATCACCTGCAGATGCGCGGCGCCGTCCGCATCGACGCGGGCGCCGTCGTCAAGCTGCGCGGCGAGGGCAAGAGTCTGCTGCCCATCGGCGTCACCGAGGTGCAGGGCGACTTCCATCGGGGCGACGTCATCGCCGTGATGGCGCCGGACGGCACCGAACTGGCGCGCGGCCTGGCCAACTATTCAGGCGCCGAGTCGCGGCTGATTGCGCGCAAGCCCTCGTCGGAGTTCGAGGCACTGCTCGGTTATGCGGCCGAGCCCGAACTCATTCATCGAGACAATTTGGTACTCCGTTAGGAGTGCCAAATTGCGGCGAAGCTCATATCGCAAGGCGATGTGAGCATAGACACAACTTGGTACTGCGTTAGGAGCCGTCCGGGCCGCCATCCGTCGTCGCTTCCAGCGGCATCGGCCCGCTGTTGCGCTCGCGGTGCCCCGGCCGCATGCCGGCGCGCAGATAGCGGTTGTGATGGTTGATGCGCGGCAGGAAGCGCGCCAGTTCCGTCAGCGCCATCTCGTAGACGCCGCGCTTGAACTCGATGACGGCTTCCAGCGGCACCCAGTATTCGTTCCAGCGCCAGGCGTCGAACTCGGGGTGGTCGGTGGCGCGCAGATTCATGTCGCAGTCGCGCCCCGTCAGTTGCAGCAGGAACCAGATCTGCTTCTGGCCCCGGTAGTGGCCGCGCGCGTCGCGCCGGATGAAATGCTCGGGCACCTCATAGCGCAGCCAGTCGCGCGTCCTGGCGATGATGCGCACATGCTCTGGAGTGAGCCCCACTTCTTCGTGCAGCTCTCGGAACATCGCCTGCTCAGGCGTTTCACCGTGCTTGATGCCCCCTTGCGGGAACTGCCACGAATGCGTCCGGATGCGTTTGCCCCAGAACACCTCGTTGCGCTGGTTGAGCAGGATGATGCCGACGTTGGGGCGGAAGCCTTCACGGTCGAGCATAATCAACCTCAAATCTCTAGTTGGTTCGATTATTGCATCGGGCCGCGATGGTCCAGGCGCCCTCGCTAACCCGGAGATTGCTTCCAGTTCCGTCGTGACTTCGGCCGGGTTCCTACCCGGCCTTCGTTTTGCAGCCCCGCCCATGAAAGCCTCTCAGTTCTTCATCTCCACCCTCAAGGAAGCGCCCGCCGACGCCGAGGTCGTCAGCCACCGGCTGATGATGCGGGCCGGCCTCATCAAGCGCCTGGGCGCGGGCATCTACAACTACATGCCGATGGGGCTGCGCGTGATCCGCAAGGTCGAGAAGATCATCCGCGAGGAGATGGACGCGGCCGGCGCGGTGGAGTGCCTGATGCCCGTCATCCAGCCCGCCGAGCTGTGGCAGGAGACAGGCCGCTTCGACAAGATGGGCCCCGAGCTGCTGCGCGTGAAAGACCGCCACGGCCGCGACTTCATCGTCCAGCCGACGAGCGAAGAGGTCATCACCGACATCGCCCGCCAGGAGCTGCGCAGCTACCGCCAGTTGCCGAAAAACTTCTATCACATCCAGACCAAGTTCCGCGACGAGCGCCGGCCGCGCTTCGGCCTGATGCGCGGCCGCGAGTTCACGATGAAGGATGCCTATTCCTTCGACCGCGACAAGGACGCCGCCGGCCGCAGCTACGAGAACATGTACGCGGCCTACTGCAAGATCTTCGACCGCTTCGGCCTGCAATACCGCGCCGTCGCGGCGGACACGGGCGCCATCGGCGGCGACCGCTCGCACGAGTTCCAGGTCATCGCCGAGACGGGCGAGGACGCCATCGTCTACTGCCCGACGAGCGACTACGCGGCCAATATGGAACTGGCCGAAGGCGTGGCCCTGAGCCCCGCGCGCGGCGCCGCCACGCAGGCCCTGGCCAAGGCGCCCACGCCGGGCAAGAGTACCTGCGCGGACGTGGCCGCACTGCTGGGCCTGCCGCTGGTGCAGACGGTCAAGTCCCTGGTGCTGGCCACCGATGAACTCGACAAGGACGGCGTCGTCGTCAAGACCCAGGTCTGGCTGCTGCTGGTGCGTGGTGACCATGAACTGAACGAGGTCAAGGCTGGCAAGGTCGAGGGCCTGAAGGGCGGCTTTCGCTTCGCCACCGTCGGCGAGATCGAGGCGCACTTCGGCTGCAAGCCGGGCTATCTCGGCCCCATCGGCCTGCAGCAGCCCGTCAAGGTCGTCGCCGACCGCACCGTCGCGCACATGGCCGATTTCGTCTGCGGTGCCAACGAGGCGGACTTTCACCTCACCGGCGTCAACTGGGGCCGCGACCTGCCCGAGCCCGACCTCGTGGCCGACATCCGCAACGTCGTCGCGGGCGACCCCTCGCCGGACGGCCGGGGCGTGCTGGCCATCCAGCGCGGCATCGAGGTCGGCCATGTGTTCTATCTCGGCACGAAGTACTCCGCCGCGATGAACGCCAGCTTCCTCGACGAGAACGGCAAGCCCGCGCTCTTCGAGATGGGCTGCTACGGCATCGGCGTCACGCGCATCCTGGGTGCGGCCATCGAGCAGAACCACGATGCGCGCGGCATCATCTGGCCGGACGCGATCGCGCCCTTCACCGTCGTCCTCTGCCCCATCGGCATGGACCGCAGCGAAGAGGTCAAGGCCGCCGCCGAGGCGCTCTACGGCGAGTTGAAGGCGCTGGGCGTGGACGTGCTGCTGGACGACCGTGGCGAGCGCCCCGGCGCGATGTTCGCGGACTGGGAATTGATCGGCGTGCCGCACCGCGTCGTGCTGTCCGACCGGGGCTTGAAGGGCGGCCAGGTCGAGTACCAGGGCCGCCGCGACGAGGCCGCCACCAAGCTGGCCGTGAGTGATGTCGTGGGCCACCTGAAGGGCCTGCTGAAGTCTTGAAGCGCCGGCTGCTGCTGCTGGGCCTGCTCGGGTCGCCGCTGGCGGCGCGGGCGGGCGCCCAGGTCGAGGAGCCGCTGGCGGACTCGATCCGCTCGGCGCTGGGCGCCGCCATCGCGCAGAGCGCGCCGCCAAGGCCGCGCTTCGAGGCCGACCAGCTCGACGCGCGCATGGCCTATCTGCGCTGGCTGGGCGCGATGAGCGAGCGGCTCAAGAAGCGCAAGACCGAGACGCAGATCCGCATCGAGTTCTTGGAGACGGTCTGGTACGAGTCCAAGCGCGCGGGCCTGGAGCCCAGCCTGGTGCTGGGGCTGATCCAGGTCGAGAGCGGCTTTCGCAAATACGCGATCAGCGTGGCCGGCGCGCGCGGCTATATGCAGGTCATGCCCTTCTGGACGCGCGCCATCGGCGACGGCGACGCCTCGCGGCTCTTCCACATGCAGACCAATCTGCGCTTCGGCTGCGTGATCCTGCGCCACTACCTGGACGTCGAGCGCGGCAACCTCTCGCTGGCGCTGGGCCGCTACAACGGCAGCCGGGGCCGGCCGGAGTACCCGAACGCCGTGTTCGCCGCGCGGCGGCAGTGGCTGCTGCCGGGCGAAGCCTGAACTCAGGCGCTTTCGGTCAATGAGCCCGGGTAGCTCAGCGAACTGGCCGTGGCACCCAGCGAGAACACCACGTTCGAGGCGGCCGGGGACTGTTGCGTCAGCGAGTTGTAGTGCCAGAGGACGCAGCCGGGCGTCTTGCTGAGCAGGCCGCTCGTCTGGCCGCCGCCGTTCGCGGACGACAGCCGCGTCGCTTCCTGCGCCTGGGCGCGGATGCGGCTGGCGAAGCCGGGCTGGCTGGTGTCGGCCTGCAGGAAGGACTGGACGGCGGCTTGGTCCGCCTCGCTGCCCTGGACGGTGATCCCGCCATCCTCGGCCACCGTCAGATCGACCGTCCCCGTCAGCCGGATACCGGCCTTCTCCATCGCCTGACGCAGGTCGGCGCCCAGGGTCTGCTGGCTGGCTTCGAGGGCCTGGGCAGCCGAGATCACCGACGTGGACGGACCCTGGCGGGCCGTCTCGGTCGTGGGTGTACTGATGGGCGGGGCCTTGATGGGGGCTCTCGGCCCCATCGCGCCCTTCACCATCGTGTTGTCCTGCGCTGGCGCGGGCAGGGCATTGAGCAGCGGGTTGCTGATGCTGGCGACCATGGCCGACCCCTGAAGCTGGTTGGGGAAGGCATCTTCGGCGCGGCGCGGGAAAGCGAAGCCCGCAGTAGAGGGCGAATCGCCCGGCTGTTGTGCGGCTACAGCCCCGCCCAGGGCCGGGGCTTGGCCTGGGCGATGCCGGCCAGTTCCAGCACGCGCTCCACGGTCTCGGCCACCATCTCGTCGATGCTGGCGGGGCGGTGGTAGAAGGCTGGCAGTGGCGGGAAGCAGAGGCCGCCCATCTCCGTCACGGCCACCATATTGCGCAGATGGGCAAGGTTGAGCGGCGTCTCGCGCACCATCAGGATCAGGCGGCGGCGCTCCTTCAGCGCCACGTCGGCGGCGCGGGTCAGCAGGTTGTCGCCCAGGCCGTGGGCGATCGCGGCCAGGGACTTCATCGAGCAGGGTGCGACGACCATCGCGCTGGTGGCGAAGCTGCCGCTGGCAATGCAGGCGCCCACGTCGCCGGGCGCGTAGGCGTGGCTGGCCTCGGCTTCCAGCGCCGAGCGGTCGAGGCCGAGTTCGTGGTGGGCGTTCAGGATGCCGGCGGGCGTGGCGACGAGGTGGGTCTCGACGCCCAGTTCGCGCGAGCGGCGCAGCAGGCGCAGCGCGTAGGCCGCGCCGGTCGCCCCCGTCAGCCCGACGACGAGGCGGGTCACGCGGCGGCGAGCGCCTGCTGCAGCTCACCCGACTCGTACATCTCCATCATGATGTCCGAGCCGCCGACGAACTCGCCGTCGATATAGAGCTGGGGGATGGTGGGCCAGTTGGCGTAGTCCTTGATGCCTTGGCGCACGGCCTCGTCTTCGAGCACGTTGAAGGTCTTGAGGTCGGTGGCACCGGCCGCCTTCAGGATCTGGATGGCGCGGCCGGAGAAGCCGCACATCGGGAACTGAGCCGTGCCCTTCATGAAGAGCATGACGCGGTTGGACTTGACCAGGTCGTCGATGCGTTGCTGAACGTCGCTCATGGCACTCTCGGTTTTTTGGTGGAAACCGTGATTATCAATAGCTGTAGGCCAAGCCCAGTTGCAGCAGGGGCTTGAAGCGCAGGTCGCGCATCGCGTCCTCGAAGCCCTGGGCGCTGCTGCGGCCCAGGCGAGCGCCGCTGTAGGAGCCGGACATCAGGCCGAAGTCCGCGCTGAAGGCGAAGCCGCTGCCGTGGACGCGGCCGGTGTAGCCGATGCCGACGTAGGACAGGTTGGCGCTGGGTTCCAGTGCATAGGCGTCCATGCCGCTCAGGAACAGGCTGCGCCGGCCGGCCGCGACGGGGCCGCTGCCGAGCGCGAGGCCGCCGCTGCTCTGCGACATGGACAGCGGGCCCAGCAGCAGGCCGCCCGTGGCGCGCAGGCCGCCGCCCAGGCCGCTGAAGCCGGAGCTGGTGAGGTAGTAGTCGCCGAGCAGATTGGCGCTGAGCAGGCGGGAGCCGCCCAGGTGAGGCGTGGCGTCGGACGCGGCGTCGGCGGCGCTGAGTTGCAGGCGCGCCTGCCAGCGCGGGCTGGCGTCGCCGTCGGCCCAGGCGGTGGCAGACAGGACAGAGAGGCTCAGAACGGCGGCGCTGGCAAGGCGGGTCATGATCGTCTCCTGCATGGTGCGTGCGGTTGGCACCGGGCTTCGATACTACGCCGGCCGGCGCCTGGCCCGGCGCGGAAACTGCGCTGAAAAGCTCACACAAATGAGGGAGACAGCCAGCGTCCGCCGCTGGCGCGCGCCCGGCCGGCGAGGTCGCGGCGCAGGGTGGCCGCGGTGTAGCCGCGGGCGGCCAGTCGTTGCGCCAGCGCATCGGCCTGATCCCAGCCATGTTCCAGGAGCAGCCAGCCGCCCGGGGCCAGATGCGCGGGGGCGGCATCGATCAGCGCGTACAGGTCGGCCAGACCGTCGCCGCCCGGCGTCAGCGCGGTGAGGGGCTCGTGGCGCAGCGCGGGCAGATGCGGGTCGTCCCCGGCGATATAGGGCGGGTTGCTGACGATGAGGTCGAAGCGCGCGCCGGCCAGGGGCGCGAACCAGCTGCCCTGGCGCCAGTCGATGGGCAGGCCCAGGCGCTCGCCATTGCCGCGCGCGACGGCGAGGGCCTCGGCGCTGAGATCCACCGCCGTGACCCGCGCGCGCGGGCAGGCGGCCTTGATGGCCAGTGCGATGGCGCCGCTGCCGGTGCCGAGGTCGGCGACGGTCGGCTCGCCGGGCAGGGCGGTGAGCAGTTCCAGCGCCCAGTCCACCAGCGTCTCGGTGTCCGGCCGGGGGATCAGCGTGGCCGGCGTGACCTGCAACTCAAGGCCGTGGAAAGGCTGCCAGCCGGTCAGATGGGCCAGCGGCTCGCCCGCCGCGAGGCGGCGCAGCGCGGCCTCGGCATGGGCGAGCGGCGTGTCGCCATGGGTGATGAGCCAGGCGCGGTCCTGGCCGGCCAGATGGGCGAGCAGGGACTGCGCGTCGCCGCGCTCGATGCCGAGCCGGCGTGCCAGGGCCAGCGCGTCATCGACGGTCATGCGCGGCCTTCTTCCAGTTGCGCCAGTTGCTCGGCTGCCTGCGCGGCCAGCAGGCCCTGGATCACGTCGGCGAGGTCCCCGTCCATGATCTGGCCGAGCTTGTAGAGCGTCAGGTTGATGCGGTGGTCGGTCAGCCGGCCTTGCGGGAAGTTGTAGGTGCGGATGCGGTCGCTGCGGTCGCCGGTGCCGATCAGGCCCTTGCGCGTGGCGGCTTCCTTGGCGGCGCGCTCGCTGCGCTCTTTTTCCTGGATGCGGGCCTGCAGCACCTGCAGGGCCTTGGCCTTGTTGCTGTGCTGGCTGCGGCCGTCCTGGCATTCGGCGACGATGCCGGTCGGCAGGTGGACGACGCGCACGGCCGAGTCGGTCTTGTTGATGTGCTGGCCGCCCGCGCCGCTGGCGCGGAAGGTGTCGATGCGCAGATCGGCCGGGTTCAGCGTGACGGCCTCGGCCTCGTCGGGCTCGGGCATCACGGCCACCGTGCAGGCGCTGGTGTGGATGCGGCCCTGGGTCTCGGTGGCGGGCACGCGCTGCACGCGGTGGCCGCCGGACTCGAATTTCAGCCGACCGTAGACCCCATCCCCTTCGACGCGAACGACCAGTTCCTTGTAGCCGCCCAGGTCGGACTGGTTCTCGCTCATCACCTCGCAGCGCCAGCCCTGTGTTTCCGCATAGCGCAGATACATGCGGGCCAGGTCGCCGGCGAACAGCGCCGATTCGTCGCCACCGGTGCCGGCGCGGATTTCGAGGAAGGCGTTGCGCTCGTCGTCGGGGTCTTTCGGGATCAGCGCGAGCTGCAGCTCGTGGTCGAGCGCGGCGAGTGCCGCCTCGTTGGACGAGATTTCCTCGCGCGCCATCTCGGCCATCTCGGGGTCGTCCAGCAGTTCACGCGCGGCGGCGAGGTCGGCTTCATGCGCCTGATAGCGGCGGTAGCGCTCGACGAGGCCGCTCACCTCGGACTGCTCGCGGGTCAGCGCGCGGTAGCGCTTCATGTCGGCGGCGATGCTGCCGTCGGCGAGCAGGGCGTCCAGTTCGGCGAGGCGGTAGGCGAGGCGGTCGAACTGCTGGCGCAGGGAGTCTTTCATGGGCGGAAGGAAAAGGCAGTCAGGGGCGGCGCGGGCAGCGCCGGCGGCGCCGGGCGGTGGCGGTGAGCGCCGCTAGGACTGCCGGCCGCGCAGGAACAGGCGCGAGACGGTCTGCGCCAGTTGCAGGCGCTGCTCGCCGTCGCTGGCGTGCAGTTCGGCCAGGGTGCCGTGCAGCAGCTTCTGCGTCAGGCCCTTGGCGAGGGCGTCGAGCACCTCGTCCATGTCCGCGCCCTTGGCGAGCAGGCGGCGGGCGCGGGCCGTTTCCAGCGCGCGCCAGTCGTCGGCCTGGGCGTGCAGGGCCTGGATCAGCGGCACGGTGTGGCGCTGGTCCAGCCAGTGCATGAAGCTCTGCACGCCGGTCTCGACGATGGCCTCGGCCTGCTCGACGGCGGCCTGGCGCTTCTCGCCGGCCGTCTGCACCTGCCGGGCGAGTTCATCGACGGTGTAGAGGTAGACGTCGTCCAGTTGCCCGACCTCGGGCTCGATGTCGCGCGGCACGGCCAGATCGACCATGAACATCGGCCGGTGCTTGCGCTTCTTCAAGGCGCGCTCGACGGCACCCAGGCCGATCAGCGGCAGGCTGGACGCGGTGCAGGAGACGACGATGTCGAACTCGTGCAGGCGCTCGGGCAGTTCGGCCAGCCGCAGCGCCTCGGCGCCGAAGCGGGTGGCGAGCTTCTCGCCGCGTTCCAGCGTGCGGTTGGCGACGGCGACGTGGCGCGGCGTCTTGGCGGCGAAGTGCGTGGCGGTCAGCTCGATCATCTCGCCAGCGCCGACGAAGAGCACGCGCGTGTTGGCGAGGTCCTCGAACAATTGGCCGGCCAGGCGCACGGCGGCGGCGGCCATGCTGATGGAGTGGGCACCGATCTCGGTGGAGCTGCGCACCTCCTTGGCGACCGAGAAGCTGCGCTGGAAGAGCTGGTGCAGCGTCGTGCCCAGGGCGCCGGCCGCCTCGGCTTCCTTTACGGCCTGCTTCATCTGGCCGAGGATCTGCGGCTCGCCCAGCACCATGGAGTCGAGCCCGCTGGCGACGCGGAAGGCGTGGCGGGCGGCGGCGCTGCCCTGCATCACATAGGCGTGTTCGCGCAGCGCGCCGGCCTCGACACCGCCGGCCTGGGCCAGCCAGGCGATGGCCGGCTGCACCTGGGCCGTGGGCGCGGCGACGTAGACCTCGGTGCGGTTGCAGGTGGACAGGATGGCCGCCTCGGGCCGGCCGGGCAGCTTCTGGCGCAGGCCGGCGAGCGAGGGCGCCAACTGTTCCAGCGTGAACGCAAAACGCCCGCGCAGATCGAGCGGGGCGGTGTGGTGGTTCAGGCCGAGAGCAAAGACCGACATGGAGCGGAATTGTAGGATTCGCGGCCCCCGCCACCCCTGACACGGATCAAGCCCCGCATGAGCCCGCTCGACGCCTTCTGGCATGTCGCCAATCTGTTCGCCCCGGCCTGGGGGCTGGCGGCGCTGCTGGCGGCGGCGATCAAGGGGCTGTGGCGGCGCGAGGCGCGGGCGCTGGCGTGGCGGCGGCTGTGGGGTTGGGGCGCGGCGGGCGGCTGCGCCGCCGTGTTGGTCGCGTGGCTGCTGCTGGGGCGGGACGGGCGGATGGCGGGCTATGGCCTGCTGGTGCTCGGCGTGGCCCTGCCGCAGTGGTGGTTGTTGAGCTTCAGGCGCTAACGGTTTCGGCGGTCAGCACCTCGCCGCGCAGCGAATGCGCGAAGGCTGTGGTGATGCGCACGTCCACCAACTGATCCATCAGCCGCGGCGAGCCGGGGAAGTTGACGATGCGGTTGCATTCGGTGCGGCCCATCAGTTCCGCCGCGTCCTTGCGGGACGTGCCGGTGACGAGCACCTGCTCGACCTTGCCGACCATGCCCTGCGAAATCGTCAGCGCATGTGCCTCGATGGCGGCCTGCAGTTCCTGCAGGCGCTTGACCTTGGTTTCGTAGGGCGTCGTGTCTTCCAGCGCCGCAGCGGGCGTGCCGGGGCGGGGGCTGAAGATGAAGCTGAAGCTCGCGTCGAAGCCGACGTCGTGGACGAGCTTCATCAGCTTCGCGTGGTCCTCGTCCGTCTCGCCGGGGAAGCCGACGATGAAGTCGCTGGCCAGCCGCAGGTCCGGGCGGATCGTGCGCAGCTTGCGCACGATGCTCTTGAATTCCAGCGCCGTGTAGCCGCGCTTCATCGCCATCAGGATGCGGTCGCTGCCGTGCTGCACGGGCAGGTGCAGGTGGTTCACGAGTTGCGGCACCTTGCCGTAGGCCTCGATCAGGCGCGGGCTGAACTCGTTGGGGTGGCTGGTGGTGAAGCGCAGGCGCCGGATGCCGGGGATCTCGGCTGCGTATTCCAGCAGCAGCGCGAGGTCGGCATGCTCGGCCGTGTCGCCCATCTTGCCGCGATAGGCATTGACGTTCTGGCCCAGCAGATTGATCTCCATGACGCCCTGGTCGGCCAGGCCGGCGATCTCGGTCAGCACGTCGTCGAAGGGCCGCGAGACTTCCTCGCCGCGCGTGTAGGGCACGACGCAGTAGGAGCAGTATTTGGAGCAGCCTTCCATGATCGACACGAAGGCCGAGGCGCCCTCGACCTTGGCGGGCGGCAGGTGGTCGAACTTCTCGATCTCGGGGAAGGAGATGTCCACCTGCGGGCGGCGCTGCTCGCGGCGTGCTTCCAGCATTTGCGGCAGCCGGTGCAGCGTCTGCGGGCCGAAGACGACGTCCACGTAGGGCGCGCGCTCGATGATGGCCGCGCCTTCCTGCGAGGCCACGCAGCCGCCCACGCCGATCATCACGCCCTTGGCCTTCAGGTGCTTGACGCGGCCGAGGTCGCTGAACACCTTCTCCTGCGCCTTCTCGCGCACCGAGCAGGTGTTGAAGAGGATGAGGTCGGCGGCTTCCGGGTCGTCGGTGGGGACGTAGCCCTTGGCGGCTTCGAGCACGTCGGCCATCTTGCCGGAGTCGTACTCGTTCATCTGGCAGCCGAAGGTCTTGATGTAGACCTTCTTCGTCGTCGCTTCGCTCATGGCTTGATCCAGGTCTGGCTGCCGGGGTTGAAGGCCCAGGTGGCGGACTCGGCGGGCGTCGTCGGCCAGGGGCGGTTGGCGAGTTCGGCGGCGTTCAGCACCCAGACGTCCATGATGAGGCCGCTGTTCTCGACCGTGTAGTGGACGATGAGCTTCTGGCCGGTGAGGCCGGCCGGCTGCACGAGCAGGTTGTTCTCGCCCTTGACGCGGCTGCCGGGCGCGAGCCGCGCGGGCCGGCCGTTCAGCAGCACGTCGGGGTGCTGGGTGACGACGAGTTCGCCGCGCAGCGTGGCGGGCGTGAAGAAGCGGTGGGTCTGGGCCTGAGCGGCCAGACTGCTGACGGCCAGCGTCAGCGCGAGAACACAGCGGTACATGGTGTATGTCCAGTGGCTGCGGGGCTGCAAAGACAAACGGCCCGAGCTGTTGCTCGGGCCGTTCGGATTTTGGTGGCGCTTCAGGGACTCGAACCCCGGACCTGTGGATTATGATTCCATCGCTCTAACCAACTGAGCTAAAGCGCCTGAGCCCGCCATTCTAAGCGAAGTTTTGCCGGCTTGGCAAGACAGGCCCGTGAGGGCAGGTGAGCAGGTGAAAATGGCGGCCTATGTTCAGTTTCTTCAAGAAGGCGCCCGCCCCCGCTCCCGCCGACGAGGCGCCCACCCTGCTGCCCGAGGGCTGGGCCACCAGGCCCGCCAGCGCCCCCCCGCCCGAACCCGAAACGGCGCTGGTCGTCGCACCGCCGCCGCGCCAGCGCTGGATGGACCGCCTGCGCGCCGGCCTGCGCAAGACCGGCGGCAGCATCGCCAGCGTGTTCAGCGGCACGCGGGTCGATGAGCAGCTTTACGAGGAGCTGGAAGAGGCGCTGCTGATGGCGGACGCGGGCGTCAAGGCCACGCAGTTCCTGCTCGACGACCTGAAACGCCGCGTGCGGGACGCCCGCGCCACCGAACCGCAGGCCGTGCGCGCGCTGCTGATCGACGCGCTGGCCGAACTGCTGGCGCCCTTGGAGCGGGGACTGGAGGTGGGCCGCTACACGCCGACGGTGATGATGGTCGTCGGCGTCAACGGCGCCGGCAAGACGACCAGCATCGGCAAGCTGACCCGCCATCTCGCCGAGGCCGATCAGAAGGTGCTGCTGGCCGCAGCCGACACCTTCCGCGCCGCCGCGCGCGAGCAACTGGGCGTGTGGGCCGACCGCGCCCAGGTGGAGATCGTCAGCCAGGAGGGCGGCGACCCGGCCGCCGTGTCCTTCGACGCGGTGAACGCCGGCCGCGCGCGCGGCGCGGACGTGGTCATCGCCGACACGGCCGGCCGCCTGCCGACGCAGCTCCATCTGATGGAAGAGCTGAAGAAGATCCGCCGCGTCATCGCCAAGGCGCAGGACGGCGCGCCGCACGAGGTGCTGCTGGTGGTGGACGGCAACACGGGCCAGAACGCGCTGAACCAGGTCAAGGCCTTCGACGAAGCGCTGGGCCTGACGGGCCTGGTCGTCACCAAGCTCGACGGCACGGCCAAGGGCGGCGTGCTCGCGGCCATCGCGCGCGAGCGGCCGGTGCCGGTCTATTTCATCGGCGTGGGCGAGAAGCTGGAAGACCTGGAGACCTTCAGCGCGCGCGAATTCGCGCAGGCCCTGCTGACTTAGGGGCCGATGACCGATGGCACGGGCTGCGGGACTGCCTATGCTCCGGAGCTTTTCAACCCGTCCGAGGTCCGCATGTCCCGCACCCAGTTCCTGCTTCCGCTGACCCTGGCGCTTGTTGCCGCGTTCCCTGCCGCGCTGCCGATGAGCGCGCTCGCGGCCGACGCCAGCAAGGCAGCCATCACCGTGGGCGACACGCCGCTGATCCCGCGCGCCGCGCTGTTCGGCAACCCGGTCAAGGCCGGCGCCCAACTGAGCCCCGATGGCCGGTGGCTGTCGTGGATGGCGCCGCTGAACGGTGTGATGAATGTCTGGGTCGCGCCTGCGGCCAAGCCCGAGGCCGCCCGGGCCGTCACCGACTCCAAGGACCGCCCGATTCCCGGCCACTTCTGGTCGGGCAACAGCGAGCAGCTGCTGTTCGTCAAGGACAAGGCCGGCGACGAGAACTTCCGCCTCTACGGCGTGGACGTGAAGACCGGCGTGCAGCGCGACTACACGCCCTTCGACAAGGTGCGCGTGCGCATGATGGGCGGCTCGCGCAAGCGCCTGGACGAGGTGCTGGTGGGCATCAACAACCGCGACCCGCGCTGGCATGACGTCCACCTGCTGAACCTCAAGACCGGCGAGTTGAAGCTGGTGATGAAGGGCGACGGCTTCGCCGGCTTCCAGGCCGACGACGACCTGAACGTGCGCCTCGGCGCGCGCCCCAACGCGGCCGGCGGCGTGGACTACCACCAGGTCGAGGACGGCGTGGTCGCCGACAAGCCCTTCCTGAGCACCAGCCTGGAAGACAACGCGACCAGCCCCATCGGCTACACCACCGACGGCAAGACCCTGTACTGGATGGACTCGCGCGAGCGCGACACCACCGCCGTGTTCGCCGAAGACACGGCCACCGGCCAGCGCAAGCTGATCGCCCAGGACGCCCGCGCCGACCTCGGGCAGACGCTGCGCGACACCGCCACCGGCGAGGTGCAGGCCTATGCGGTGGACTACCTGACCAGCGAGTGGCACTTCATCGACAAGGGCCTGAAGGCCGACTTCGACTGGCTGCAGCAGCAGCTCGGCCAGGGCGAGGTCTTCGTCAGCAGCCGCACGCGCGCCGACGACAAATGGATCGTCGGCATCGACCCGGTCTCCAAGGTCGCCGCTACCTATCTCTACGATCGCAAGGCGAAGAAGCTGTCGCCGCTCTACGTCGCCCGGCCGGAACTGCAGGGCTCGCCGCTGGTGCCCATGCACCCGGTCGAGATCAAGGCCCGCGACGGCCTGACCCTGCCCAGCTATCTGACGTTGCCCCAGGGCGCCGACAAGAACGGCGACGGCAAGCCCGAACAGGCCGCGCCCCTGGTGCTGCTGGTCCACGGCGGCCCCTGGGGGCGCGACGGCCACGGCTACAACAGCTGGCACCAGTGGCTGGCCAACCGCGGCTATGCGGTGCTGTCGGTCAACTTCCGCGCCTCCACCGGCTTCGGCAAGAAATTCCTGAACGCCGGCAACAAGCAGTGGGGCCTGGCCATGCACGACGACCTGATCGACGCCGTGAATTGGGCCGTCGCCCGGGGCGTCACCAGCGCCGACAAGGTCGCCATCATGGGCGGCAGCTATGGCGGCTACGCGGCGCTGGCCGGCGTGGCGTTCACGCCCACGACCTTCGCCTGCGCGGTGGACATCGTCGGCCCGTCCAACCTGGAGACGCTGCTGGGCACCATCCCGCCCTACTGGGAAGCCGGCCGCAAGCAGATGTACAGCCGCATGGGCGACCCGAGGACGGACGAGGGCAAAGCCATCCTGCGCGCCGCCTCGCCGCTGTACAAGGCCGACCAGATCGTGCGCCCGCTGCTGATCGGCCAGGGCGCCAACGACCCGCGCGTGAAGCAGGCGGAGTCGGACCAGATCGTCCAGGCCATGCAGGCCAAGAGCATCCCGGTCACCTATGTGCTCTACCCGGACGAGGGCCACGGCTTCGCCAAGCCCAACAACCGCATCGGCTTCAACGCCATCGCCGAGAGCTTCCTGGGCCACTGCCTGGGCGGCCGCGTCGAGCCGCTGGGCGAGACGGTGCGCGAGTCCACGGCGCAGATCGCGCATGGCGCAGAGTTCCTGCCGGGCTTGAAGGCGGCGGCGGAGAAGAAGTAGGCTGCCGAGGCAGCGGCGGTCGGCCCACGCCGGGCAGACCGCCTTTCATGCCGCCCTGCTCTCTGTCTGGTGCCGGCGCTGCCGTCAGCGGCGACCTCTGGCGATCACCAGCTTGGTATGTATGCGGCCCAGGCCGGTGAGTCCTGACAGCAGGTAGCGCCAGTGCGTGAGCGACCCAGGCTGGTGGCGCACGGCGGCCAGGCTGGCGCGCAGGCCGATCCGGTACGAGCCGCGGTCGAAATGGTCGATGGCATGCCACAGGCTGTGCTTGGCCAGCGCCGCATGGACGGCGCGGCGGTCGGCGGCGATGCCGGTGGGGCCTTGCCAGCCATACCGCTGGATCGCGGCCTGGATCAGCCGCACCGCGTGGTTCTGCTGGCGCAGCTTGCGCGAGGCGGACGCCGCATGCTGGCGGTACAGGACGGCCAGGACGTCCAGCGCGACGACGGGGCATTCCCGGGACACCCGCAGCCAGAAGTCCCAGTCTTCGCCGACGGGAACCCCTTCCTCGAACAACCCGGCCCGCTGCGCGAACGCCTTGCGGACGATCGCGCTGCTGCACAGGATCCAACTGTCCAGCAGCATCTGGTGGTAGATCCACCCGGTTCGCACAGGGATGTTCCCGCCCTCGAACCTGCCGGGGGAGGCCTGCCGCAGCCGCGCCCATTCCTCGGCGGGATCGTCCGTGGCCGTGCCGTGCCAGCGGTGGAACTGGCCGAAGACCGCACCGGTATCGGGTGTGGCGGCGAACTCCCGCATGGCCCGGGCGAACCAGCCCGGCGCCAGGACGTCGTCGGCGTCCAGGAAGCAGAGGTAGTCGCCGGCCGCATGCGTGACGCCGACGTTGCGCGCCCGGGAGACGCCGCCATTGGGCTGCGCGACATACCTTACGCCGTCGGCGAAGGACGTCGCCACGCTCCTGGGGTCGTCGGTCGAGCCGTCGTCCACGACGATGACCTCGACGTCGAACGAGGCATCCGCCGGGCGCTGGGCGATCGCGGCCGCGATCGTGGCGCCCAGATAGGCCGCGCTGTTGAAGCAGGGGATGACGACGCTGATCAGCGGCACGGGCGCCTCAGGGCTGTTTGGCATAGGTCTTCAGGGCTTTCAGGCGCTCGTTCAATTGCTCGAAGCGCATGTCGTGCATCTTGTCATCGGACAGCATCGGCGAGACCGCCGCCGCCTTGCGCAAGGCCTCGGCCGCCGCCTCCCACACCCGCCGCGTGCTTCTCCGTGGGGGCGGGGGCGTCCAGTGCGCCTGTGCGAGCCCGGCCTTTGCCAGCAGGCGCTTGATCTCATTCTTGGCATGCTGCGCCAGCGTGGCCTCGACGTCGCCATTCCAGACCGAGGGCAGCGGCTGCGCGTGATAGCGCAGGCCCAGGGACTCGCACCAGTCCTGCCATTTGAACTCGGAGATGTGGGCATAGGCCGTGGCGGCCGTCCAAGGCACACGCATCGCATCGGCAAAGATCGCGCCGTGCATGGCTTCGGTCACCAGGCGTTCGCACTGCCCCAGTTCCTCGACCACACGATCGACCGACCAGCGAGGGTCGATGAAGTGCAGGCCGGCCGCCGCCGCGATGCTGGCCCAGTCCCCGTTCTCCGCGCTGTCGCAATGCGGGATGTAGCCGACGCGCCCTCGCACGGGCTTGATCCAGGGCGCCACGTGGGGCCGGATCAGCAAGGCCGGGTCGGTGACGGCCAGGTCCGGCGGCAGGCCCAGCGCGGCGGCGGTCTTGGGGCCGCGCACGCAGAAGAAGTGCCAGCGTGCATCGACGGCGGGCTTCTTTCCGTAGCCATAGCCTGAGCCGAACACCAGGGTGCGACTGGCTGCTGGAATCCTGTGGTTCAGCAGCGTGCCGATGCCGACCAGGAGCTCGTCGGCATCTTCGTCGAAGAACGAGGGGCCCAGGAGTCTGGGCCACAGCCAGGCGTTCAGGTCGTCGCCGAAGTTGCCATTCGACGGGTGAAAGTAGTAGAGCTTCATGCCATCTCCGTGCGACTCGTCTTCATGACCTGCCTCTCCTCCGCAGGCTGCGTACCGATGCCCAGACCCTGGCCACCTCGGCATGCAGCGGGTGGCGCAGCAGGGACAGCCCCAGCAGCCAGCCGGCCAGCCCCAGCGCGCCCGACACGGCCAATTGCGCGAACGCCGACTGCACGCCCGCGCGCTGCAGTAGCGCGAGCGCGCAGGCGGGCAGGGCCAGCGTGATGGGTACGAGCAGATAGCACGAGCGGACGGCGCGCCAGAGCGCGCGGGTATCGATGCCCAGGTTCGCCTGCAGCGCCCGCAGGAAGATCCAGGCTTCCGCCAGGTAGGCCAGGCCGAGCAAAGCCACGACGAGCTCCAGCGGGCAGAACAGCGAGCTGAACAGCAAGGCCACACGCAGAGCCTCGCATGCCAGCCGGCAGCGCATCATGGCGCCCACATGGCCGCTGGCGACCAGCGAAAACGGCGCCAGGACGACCGGTGCCGTCAGCATCGAGAACACGCACAGCAGCGAGCCCAGCGGAGCCGAGCGCTGCCAGTGCGGCCCGAACATGAATTCGATCAGCGGCGCCGACAGCAGCGCCAGCATGCCCGCTCCCGGCAGGATGACGGCGAGCAGCATGGCGCTGAAGCGCGAATAGATCTCGGCGGTGTCCTGCCCCTCGCGGTGGCCGCGCGCGAACACCGGGCCGTAGACGCTCTGGACCACGGCCTTCAACTGCCCCAGGGCCATGGACAGCAGGCCATTGGCACGGCTGAAGAAGGCGACGTCCGCGAACCCCAGCGTCCGGCCCAGGATCAGATCGGGTGCCGCAGTGCCGATCTCCGTGGTGAAAGAGGCCACGCTCGACTGCGCGCCGAAGCGGAACACGTCGCGCAGCCCGTGCCGGGTTGGCCAGTCCAGTGCCCCCCTGGGAGAGATCAGCACCAGGGCTGCCAGTCCAGCCAGATTGCCCGCGATGGACCCATAGGCCATGCTGAGATAGCTGGCGCCCAGCCAGGCCGCCGCGATAGTGGTGAGCGCGGACACCACGGAATTGGACAGGTCCGCGACGGCCATCTTTTTGAACTGCATGTCGCGGTGCAGTTGCGCGCGCAGCGGTGTCGCGAAGGGCAGCGTCACGAAATTCAGCGCGATCAGCGCCATCACCTCGCCAACGCCGGCATCGCCATAGAAAGCTGCGGCCGGCGACCGGATGGCATACAGCACGCCGGCGATCATCCACGACACCGCCATCGTCACGGTGAACGCGGCCCGGCGCTGTTCGCGCGTGATCTCGCGCACCTGCATCAGATACTGGCCCACGCCGAATTCCCGCATCACATGCGCAAACCCGATGAAGGCCATGGAGACCGAGAAGATGCCGATCTCGTGCGGCGTCAGCAGGCGCGACACCACGATGACGCTCAACAGGCCCAGGCCGAAGCTGGTGATCCGGTTGGCGGTCACGATGCCAAGCGAGCGGCGAACCGAAACAGGCGCGGACATGGCTGCGTTCTTCTTGTGGCGGCAAAGGGGAGCCGCAGATCCTTGGAACGCCTACCCCTTTTGACAAAGGGGCGGATCATAGAAGCCCTGCGGGTACCGGCCCTCAGCCCATCCCAGGCATGCCCTTCATCCCGCCCAGCTTCTTCATCATCTTCATCAGGCCGCCGCCCTTCATCTTCTTCATCATCTGCTGCATCTGGTCGTACTGGTTCAGCAGGCGGTTGACGTCCTGGATCTGCACGCCCGCGCCGGTGGCGATGCGGCGTTTGCGGCTGGCCTTGGTCTTGCCGTCCATCAGCAGCGCGGGGCGGGCGCGCTCTTTGGCGGTCATCGCGCGCAGGATGCCTTCCATGCGCCTCATGTCGCGCTCGGCGCGGTCCATGTCGGCGGGGCCGGGCTGTTTGCTGCCCATCATCTGTGTCGGCAGCTTGTCCATCAGGCCGCCGAGGCCGCCCATCTTCTTCATCTGCGCGATCTGCTGCAGGAAGTCGTTCAGGTCGAAGCCGCTGCCGCTTTTCAGCTTTTCGGCCATGGCCTGCGCCTCGGCCAGGTCCACGCTCTGCGTGACCTGCTCCACCAGCGCGACGATGTCGCCCATGCCCAGCACGCGGCCGGCGTGGCGTTCGGCGTCGAAGACCTCGAGGCCGTCGATCTTCTCGGACACGCCCGCGAACTTGATCGGCGCGCCGGTGACCTGCCGCACCGACAGCGCCGCGCCGCCGCGCGAGTCACCGTCGAGCTTGGTCAGGACGACGCCGGTCAGCGGCAGCGCGTCCTTGAAGGCCCGGGCCGTGTTGACCGCGTCCTGGCCCTGCATCGCATCGACGACGAAGAGCGTCTCCACCGGGTTCAGCGTCGCGTGCAGGTCCTTGATTTCCGCCATCAGCACGTCGTCGATGGCCAGCCGGCCGGCCGTGTCCACCAGCAGCACGTCGATGTAGTGGCGGCGCGCGTAGTCGAGTGCGGCCAGTGCGATGTCGCGCGGCTTTTGCTCGGGCGTGGACTCGAACCACTCGGCGCCGGCCTGCTTCGTCACCGTCTTGAGCTGCTCGATGGCGGCGGGGCGGTAGACGTCGGCGGAGACGGTCAGCACCTTCTTCTTGCGCTTCTCGATCAGGTGCTTGGCGAGCTTGGCCGTCGTCGTCGTCTTGCCGGCGCCCTGCAGGCCGGCCATCAGGATGACGGCGGGCGGCTGGGCGGCGAGGTTGATGTCGGCCACGCCCCCGATGTCATTGCCCGCCATGGTCGCGGCGAGCTCCTTGTGGACGACCGAGACCAGCACCTGGCCCGGGTTCAGCGAGCCGACGACTTCCTGGCCGAGCGCCTTCTCCTTCACGCGGGCGATGAAGTCGCGCACCACGGGCAGGGCCACGTCGGCTTCCAGCAGGGCCATGCGCACCTCGCGCAGCATGTCCTGCACATTGCTCTCGGTGATGCGGGCCTGGCCGCGCATCGTCTTGACGAGGCGACTCAGGCGGTCGGTGAGGGTGGAAGCCATCGGTGGGGAGGGGCCGGCCCGGCAGAACGGCGGGGGCCAAAAGTACACTGCGGGCCATGAGTTTATCGCCCGCTCCCCTCGGCAACGTGACGCTCGCGCTGGCCGTGGCGAGCCTGCTGGCGCTGCTGGGCTATGCCTGGGTAGGCCTGCGGCGCGAGGCCGCCGCCCGGGCGCCGATGGCGCTGGCCTGGACGGCGCAGTTCGCCGCCCTCTTCATCGACATCAGCGGTTTCGGCCTGCCCACCGCCGGCGCGCGCTTCGGCTTCGCGCCGGCGCTGTCGATGACGATCTGGCTGGTGCTGACGGTCTATCTGGTCGAAAGCCGCTTCCTGCCGCTGCACAGCGTGCGCCGCGTGCTGGCCTGGCTGGCGGCGGCGGCGGTGCTGTTGGCCTGGGCCTTCCCGGGCGAGAGCCGGCCGCTGGCGGCCTCGCCCTGGGCGCCGCTGCACTGGGTGCTGGGGCTGGCGTCCTATGGGCTGTTCGGCGTCGCCGTGCTGCATGCGGCGCTGATGAACCGCGCCGAGGCGCGGCTGCGCCGCAAGCAGGGCGGGCCCGGGGGGCTGCCGCTGCTGCAACTGGAACGGCTGACCTTCCAGTTCGTCGCCGCCGGGGTCGGCGTGCTGTCGCTGGCCATCTTGCTCGGCTGGTGGTTCACGCCGGCCTGGCATTGGGACCACAAGAACCTGCTCGCCGTGCTGGGCTGGCTGGTGCTGACGGGCCTGCTCGTCGGCCGGCGCGTCTACGGCTGGCGCGGCCGGCGCGCGACACGCTGGCTCTATGCCGGCGCGGCGCTGCTGCTGCTGTCCTATGCGGGCTCGCGCTTCGTTCTGGAAGTGATCCTGCAGCGCGGCGTGGGCGGGAGCGGCGCATGAAATACCTGCTGCTGCTTGCGCTGCTCGGCGGCCTGTTCTTCGTGCTCGGCGCGCGGCGCGGCCGGCCGCGCGAGCCGGAAGCGCGCACACCGCCGCCACCCCCCGCTGCCCCCCGCGCCATGCTGCGCTGCGCCGAATGCGGCCTGCACCTGCCCGCCGACGAAGCCCTGCCGGGCCGGGGCGGCGTGTTCTGCAGCGCCGCGCACCGGGCGGGCTTCGAAGCCCGGGACGCGGCTTGAGCGAGGGCGGCTGGTTCGTCGAGTCGGCGCCGGCCGAGCCGGCCGAGGACAGCGCCAGCTTCCGGCGCCTGTACCGCGCCTTCATCGCCGCGCGCGCGGCGCTGGGGCTGGCGCTGATCGCGGCGCAGCTGATCGCCGCCGCGCTGGGCACGCGGCCGGCGTCCTCGACGCTGGCGCTGAGCGCGTCCTATGCCATCGCCGCCGTGGCGCTGTGGCTGCTGCCGCAACTGCGCCGGGGCGCCTCGGCGCGCAGCCTGGCGCGCATCAGCAGCCTGCACTGGTGGAGCGCGATCGGGCTGGACCTGATCCTGTTCAGCGCCCTGCATGCGCTGGACACCAGCGGCGTCAACTACGGCGCGCTCTTCGTCATGCCGGTGCTGATGGCCGCCGTGCTGAGCCCGCGTCTGCTGGCGTTGGCGACGGCGGCGATCGCCACGCTGGGCCTGCTGGGCGCGGCGGCCTGGTCGCTGCTGTGGGGCGCGGACGTGGGCCTGAAGACGACGCAGGCCGGGCTGGTGGGCAGCGGCCTGTTCGCCGTCAGCCTGCTGGCCGGCGAGCTGAGCGCGCGCCTGGCCCGCGAGGAGCGCGCCGCGCGCGGCAGCCTCGCGCTGGCGCGCCAGCAGGAGCTGCTGAACCGCCTCGTCATCGACGAGATGCAGGAGGGCGTGCTCGTCGTGGACCGGCGCGGCCGCGTGCGGGCGATGAACCCGGCCGCGCGCACCTTGCTCGGCGCGGCCAGCGGCGAGCCGAGCTGGCAGTTGCGTGGCCGCACCGACTGGCAGCCCCTGGTGCAGGCGCTGGAGCAGGCCCATGCGGGGCGCGGCGGCGGCGCGGGCGCCGAGATCGACGTGGCCCTGCCGCTGGACGGCGGCAGCAGTCGCAGCCTGCGCCTGCGCCTGCGCTTCACGCGCCAGCGCGAGGGTAGCGAGGAGCTTTGCGTGCTCTTCGTCGAAGACAACCGCGAACTGCTGGCCCGCACCCGCCAGGAGAAGCTGGCCGCGATGGGCCGCGTGTCGGCCGGCATCGCGCACGAGATCCGCAACCCGCTGGCGGCCATCGCCCAGGCCAATGCGCTGCTGGCCGAGGACGCCAGCGGCGCCCGCGCCGAGCAGTTGACGCGCATGGTCGCGTCCAATGTGCAGCGCCTCAAGCGCTTGGTGGACGACGTGGGCGAACTCGCGCCCAGCGTGCAGCCCGCCACGTTGAGCCTGGACCTGAGCACCCTGGTGCGCGAAGCCTGCGCGGACTGGGCGCTGCTCAACGGCGTCGAGCCGGGCCGCTTCCAGGTGCAGATCGCCGCGCCGGGGTTGAAGGGCCTGTTCGACGCCGAGCATCTGCGCCGCGTGCTCGTCAACCTGTTGGACAACGCGCACCGCCATGCCGACGCGGTACCGGGCGCGATCCGCGTCACGCTCACGCGCCAGGGCGACGAACTCGCCCTCGTCGTGCGCAGTGCCGGCGCGCCGGTGCCGCCGGACGTCGAGCGCCACCTCTTCGAGCCCTTCTTCTCGACGCGCAGCCGCGGCTCGGGCCTGGGCCTCTATATTTGCCGGGAACTTTGCGAGCGCCACGGCGCCCGCATCGACTACCGCCGTGCGGCCGACGCCGCCGCCAACGAGTTCTGCGTCCGACTGCGCACATGACTAACGCCCCGCCGCCGCGCCTGCTGGTCGTCGATGACGAGCCCGATCTGCGCACCCTCTACGAGCTGACGCTGCTGCGCGAAGGCTATGAGATCGACAGCGCCGGCTCCGTCGCCGAGGCCCTCGACCACTTGCAGGCCGCGAGCTACGGCGCCGTCATCACCGACATGAAGCTGCCCGACGGCTCGGGCCTCGCGCTGCTGCGCTGGCTGGAGCAGGCGGGGCGGCCGGAGAAGGCCGTCGTTATCACGGCCTTCGGCTCGGCCGAGAACGCCGTCGAGGCGCTCAAGGCCGGCGCCTACGACTACCTGACCAAGCCGGTGGACCTGCGCCAGTTCCGCCTCGTCGTCGGCTCGGCGCTCGGCCGTGTCGCGCCCGAGCCGGCGCCCGCCGTCGAAGCCAAGCCCGCCGCGCCGCCGGCCTCGGCACTGCGCCTGGTGGGCGAGTCGCCGGCCATGCGCGCCGTGCGCTCGCTGATCGACAAGGTCGGCCGCAGCATGGCGCCGGTGCTGGTGCAGGGCGAGTCGGGCACGGGCAAGGAACTGGTTGCGCGCGCCATCCACGACCATGGCGCGCGCGCCGGGCAGCGCTTCGTCGCCGTCAACTGCGGCGCCATCCCCGAGAACCTGCTCGAAGCCGAGTTCTTCGGCTACCGCAAGGGCGCCTTCACCGGCGCGGCCGAGGACCGCGAGGGCTTCTTCCAGGCGGCCGACGGCGGCACGCTCTTCCTCGACGAGATCGGCGACCTGCCGCTGGCCATGCAGAGCAAGCTGCTGCGCGTGATCCAGGAGCGCTCGGTGCGGCCCGTGGGCGCGACGGCCGAGAGCCCGGTCAACGTGCGCATCCTCAGCGCGACGCACAAGGATCTGGCTGCCGAGGTGGCGGCCGGCCGCTTCCGCCAGGACTTGTTCTACCGCCTCAACGTCATCCAGATCCGCGTGCCGCCGCTGCGCGAGCGGCTGGAAGACCTCGGCCTGATCGGCGCGCGCGTGCTGGCGCGCATCGCCCAGGATGCCGGCGTGTCGCCCACGCCGCGGCTCACGCCCGGCGCCTTGCAGACCCTGTCGCGCTACGCCTTTCCCGGCAATGTGCGCGAACTGGAGAACCTGCTGCACCGCGCACTGGCCCTGGCCGGCGGCGAGTGGATCGACAGCGACGACCTCGGCCTGCCCGAGACCCTGCTGGACGAGCAGCGCAGCGAATCGCAGTTCGCCGCGCTGGAAGCGCCGCTGGCCGCCGAGCCCGGCACCGAGGGGCTGGCGCTGCAGCAGGACCTGCCGAACGACCTGGCCCGCTATCTGGACGAAGTGGAGCGCGTGATCCTGCTGCGCGCGCTGGAACTGCACCGCTTCAACCGCACGGCGGCGGCGGCGAGCCTGGGGCTGTCGCTGCGGCAAATCCGTTACCGCATGGCGCGGCTGGCCATCTCCGCTGGAGACAGCTGAGCCCCTCGCCCAGCTTGCCGCGCTGGACGCGGGCAAGTCTGGTCGGTCCCCGGGGAGGGGGCGGGCGGCCCGGCGCTCGGCCCGAGGCCCGAAATTTCTCATTTCGTTACGCCTGGGATTTGCCCGGCTTGAATCCCGCCGACGCCAGCAATGACGCGGCCTCGCGGCCCGCTGCGCGCCGCCAGCCCAGTGCCCATGCGGGTCGCGGCCGGCGATGCCAGATGCCATCGGGCCGCAGCGCCCGCCGGGTCTTTTCGTGAGGCCCTGTCCGACAGGGTTTGACACTAGGGGTAGTGCTTGAGAGGGGTGCAAGCCATAGATATAGTGTCCCTCCGTGCTATCCTGCTGACCCAGTCGATCCCATGACCACGCCCCCGGATTCGCTGTCTGCCGCGGCCTCGCTGCGGCGGCATGGCGCCCCGGGCGGCCGCAGGAAGCAGGGACGAAACACCCCCACTGAAGCCAGGTCCGATGCGCGGATCAAGCCCGGGAGCCACCGGGTCGCCGCCGCGCATGGCACTGCCATTTCTCGATAAAGGATTCCCTCATGCTGCATGAAGCCGCCACGGGCCACGCCGCTCCCCACGCGTCGGCCGCAACGGTCGCGTTCGGATCCGACGCGCCGGCCCCGCTCGCCGCCTCGGCCTATCCGGCCTACCAGATCATCCGCCGCAACGGCGCCGTGGTTGCCTTCGAGCCGAGCAAGATCGCCGTGGCGCTGATGAAGGCCTTCCTCGCCGTGCATGGCACCAGCGGCGCGGCCTCGGCCAGCGTGCGCGAGACGGTGGAGCAACTGACCCAGGCCGTGGTGCGCGCGCTGCTGCGCTCGCGCCCGAGCGGCGGCACCTTCCACATCGAGGACGTGCAGGACCAGGTGGAACTCGGCCTGATGCGCAGCGGCCACCACGAGGTCGCCCGCGCCTATGTGCTCTACCGCGAGCGCCGCGCGCAGGAGCGCGCCGCCCAGGGCGAGGCCGCCCGCGCCGCCGAGCCGCAGCTGATGGTGGTGGACGGCGGCGAGCGCCGCCCGCTCGACCTTGGCGTGCTGAAGGCGCTGATCGCCTCGGCCTGCGAGAACCTCGGCGCCGACGTGAAGCCGGACCCCGTGTTGGCCGAGACGCAGCGCAACCTCTACGACGGCGTCGCCATCGACGAGGTCTACAAGGCCGCCATCCTGGCCGCCCGCACGCTGATCGAGAAAGACCCCGGCTACAGCCGCGCCACCGCCCGCCTGCTGCTGCACACCATCCGCCGCGAGATCCTCGGCGAGGAAGTCACGCAAGGCGAGATGCAGGCCCGCTATGCCGACTACTTCCCCGGCTACATCAAGAAGGGCATCAAGGCCGAACTGCTGGACGAGAAGCTGGCCCAGTACGACCTCGCCCGCCTCGGCGCTGCGCTGAAGGCCGAGCGCGATCTGCAGTTCGACTACCTCGGCCTGCAGACCCTGTACGACCGTTATTTCCTGCACGTCGAAGAGGCCCGCATCGAGATGCCGCAAGCCTTCTTCATGCGCGTGGCCATGGGCCTGGCGCTGGGCGAGATCGACCGCGAGGCGCGCGCCATCGAGTTCTACGAGGTGCTGTCCAGCTTCGACTTCATGTCCAGCACGCCGACGCTGTTCAACAGCGGCACGCGGCGCTCGCAACTCTCGTCCTGCTATCTGACGACGGTGGCCGACGACCTCGACGGCATCTACGAAGCACTCAAGGAAAACGCGCTGCTCTCCAAGTTCGCGGGCGGCCTCGGCAATGACTGGACGCCGGTGCGCGCGCTGGGCTCGCACATCAAGGGCACGAATGGCAAGTCGCAAGGCGTCGTGCCTTTCCTGAAGGTCGTCAACGACACGGCCGTGGCGGTCAACCAGGGCGGCAAGCGCAAGGGCGCGGTCTGCGCCTATCTGGAGTCCTGGCACCTCGACATCGAAGAATTCCTCGACCTGCGCAAGAACACCGGCGACGACCGCCGCCGCACCCACGACATGAACACGGCGAACTGGATTCCCGACCTGTTCATGAAGCGCGTGATCGAAGGCGGCGACTGGACGCTGTTCAGCCCCAGCACCTGCCCGGACCTGCACGACAAGTTCGGCAAGGCGTTTGAAGAAGCCTATGTCGGCTACGAGAACAAGGTCGATCGCGGCGAGCTGAAGCTCTTCAAGCGCATGCCCGCCAAGGACCTGTGGCGCAAGATGCTGTCGATGCTGTTCGAGACGGGCCACCCCTGGATCACCTTCAAGGACGCCTGCAACGTCCGCAGCCCGCAGCAGCACGTCGGCGTCGTGCATTCCAGCAATCTCTGCACCGAGATCACGCTGAACACCAATGACAGCGAGATCGCCGTCTGCAACCTCGGCTCCGTCAATCTGGCCCAGCATCTGAAGGACGGCGAGAACGGCAAGGTCATCGACCAGGCCAAGCTGAAGAAGACCGTGCGCACGGCCATGCGCATGCTCGACAACGTCATCGACATCAACTACTACGCCGTCAAGAAGGCGCGCGACTCCAACCTGCGCCACCGCCCGGTCGGCCTCGGCATCATGGGCTTCCAGGACGCGCTGTATCAGCTGCGCACGCCCTATGCCTCGCAAGCCGCCGTGGACTTCGCCGACCGCTCGATGGAAGCCGTCTGCTACCACGCCTACTGGGCCTCGACCGAACTGGCCGAGGAGCGCGGCCGCTATTCGTCCTACAAGGGCTCCCTGTGGGATCGCGGCATCCTGCCGATCGATTCGCTCGACCTGCTGGCCGAGGCGCGCGGCGGCTATGTGGACGTGGACCGCTCCGCGACGATGGACTGGGACGCGCTGCGCGGCCGCATCGCCACGCACGGCATGCGCAACAGCAACTGCGTCGCCATCGCGCCGACGGCGACCATCTCCAACATCATCGGCGTCGATGCGTCCATCGAGCCCTGCTTCGGCAATCTCTCGGTCAAGTCCAATCTGTCCGGCGAGTTCACCGTCATCAACGAATCCCTGGTGCGGGACCTCAAGGCGCTGGACCTGTGGGACGACGTGATGGTGATGGACCTCAAGCACTTCGACGGCTCGCTGCGTCGCATCGACCGCGTGCCCGAGGACGTGAAGGCGCTCTACGCGACGGCCTTCGAGGTCGATACCGTGTGGCTGATCGAAGCCGGCGCGCGCCGCCAGAAGTGGATCGACCAGGCGCAGAGCCTGAACATCTATATGGCCGGCGCCTCGGGCAAGAAGCTCGATGAAACCTACAAGCTCGCGTGGCAGCGCGGCCTCAAGACGACCTACTACCTGCGCACCATCAGCGCGACGCAAGCCGAGAAGAGCACGGTCACGCGCTCGGGCCAGTTGAACGCGGTGGCCGCCAGTGCCGCGCCGGCGATGGCCGCCGTCGAACCCGAACTGCCGGCCACCGACATGAAGTTCTGCTCCATCGACAACCCCGATTGCGAGGCCTGCCAGTAAGGCGGAGCGCGAGCGCGAACTTGTCTATACAAGTTCGCGCTTCGCGTTTTCGATGCCCTCGCGCAACAAAGCGCACGCGAATCGCGCAAATAGCCGCCGCGACGCCTTGTTGAACTGCACAAGCACTGCCGATAATTCGGCGCCATAGGAAGCACACCATGCTCGATTGGGACGAAGACCTGAAGTCCACCGACACCCCCGCCGCGAAGCCCTTCGCGGCCCTGCCTTCGGCGCCGCTCTCGTCGGCCGCCGCCACCGCTTCCTCCCCCGCTCCCAAGCTGTCCGGCGAAGCCACCACGGCGCGCCGCGTGAAGGCCGCCGACAAGCGCATCATCAACGGCCAGACCGACGTCAACCAGTTGGTGCCCTTCAAGTACAAGTGGGCCTGGGAGAAATACCTCGCCACCTGCGCCAACCACTGGATGCCGCAGGAAGTGAACATGAGCCGCGACATCGCGCTCTGGAAAGACCCCAACGGCCTGACCGAGGACGAGCGCCGCATCATCAAGCGCAACCTCGGCTTCTTCGTCACCGCCGACTCGCTGGCCGCCAACAACATCGTGCTGGGCACCTACCGCCACATCACGGCGCCCGAGTGCCGCCAGTTCCTGCTGCGCCAAGCCTTCGAGGAAGCGATCCACACCCACGCCTACCAGTACATCGTCGAATCGCTGGGCCTGGACGAGAGCGAGATCTTCAACGCCTACAACGAAGTCCAGTCCATCCGCGACAAGGACGAGTTCCTGATCCCGTTCATCGACGCGATCATGGACAAGGACTTCCACACCGGCACGCCCGAGGCCGACCAGACGCTGCTGAAGTCGCTGATCGTCTTCGCCTGCCTGATGGAAGGGCTGTTCTTCTACGTCGGCTTCACGCAGATCCTGGCGATGGGCCGCCAGAACAAGATGACCGGTGCGGCCGAGCAGTACCAGTACATCCTGCGCGACGAGTCCATGCACTGCAACTTCGGCATCGACCTGATCAACCAGATCAAGCTCGAGAACCCGCAGCTCTGGACCCCCGAGTTCAAGGCCGAGATCAAGGCGCTGTTCCTGAAGGCCGTCGAGCTGGAATACCGCTATGCCGAGGACACCATGCCGCGCGGCGTGCTGGGCCTGAACGCGTCGATGTTCAAGGGCTATCTGCGCTTCATCGCCAACCGCCGCGCGGTGCAGATCGGCCTCGAAGCCCTGTTCCCGAACGAAGAAAACCCCTTCCCGTGGATGTCCGAGATGATCGACTTGAAGAAGGAACGCAACTTCTTCGAGACCCGCGTCATCGAGTACCAGTCGGGCGGGGCATTGAGCTGGGACTGAAGTTCCAGCGGCAACCCGATCAAGACCCTGCCATGCAAGCACCGAGCGAAACCCGCGTCAGCACCCCCGAGGTGGCGGGCCTGCATGGCGACCCCATTCACCGTACCGGGGCGTTCCTCCTGAGCGACTCCCGGGCGGTGAATAGCCGTATCCGCACGAACCGGTTCGTGCGGGGCGGTGACTTTTCCACTTGATCAAGGAGAAAACCATGGCAACTGCAACGAGAACCCCGGCCAAGGCCGCACCGAAGAAGACGCCCGCCAAGAAGGCGGCTGCGCCGGCCAAGAAGGCCGCGCCCGCGAAGAAGGCGGCACCGGCCAAGAAGGCGGCGCCGGCGAAGAAGGCCGCTCCGGCCAAGAAGGCGGCACCGGCGAAGAAGGCCGCTCCGGCCAAGAAGGCGGCACCGGCGAAGAAGGCCACTCCGGCCAAGAAGGCGGCACCGGCGAAGAAGGCCGCTCCGGCCAAGAAGGCGGCGCCGGCGAAGAAGGCTGCACCGGCCAAGAAGGTGGCGCCCGCGAAGAAGGCTGCACCGGCCAAGAAGGCGGCACCGGCGAAGAAGGCCGCTCCGGCCAAGAAGGCGACGCCCGCGAAGAAGGCCGCTCCGGCCAAGAAGGCGGCTGCCCCCAAGAAGGCCGCTGCTGCCAAGCCTGCTGCGAAAAAGGCCGCTGCGCCCAAGAAGGCGGCTGCCAAGCCTGCCGCCGCCGCCAAGCCTGCCGCTGCTGCGCCCGCCGCGAAGACCGCGCTGAGCCCGCAAGCCGCTTGGCCCTTCCCGACCGGCAACAAGCCCTAACCAGGCCATCCGCTGACCGGGCGCGCTTCCCGCGCCGCCCGGTCCACCCGGCTCCGAGTCCCTCGGTGCCGGGTTTTTTTCGACTTGATTCGTTGGTCTTGGCGGGCTTGTGCGGAGACCGGGCGGGCGCCGGGACGCGGGGGTGGGTAATTGCTCCATGCCCCCCGGCCCGCCCGCCTTCCTGCGCCCAACCTGTCGGCGCCATTTCGTTCGGCGCCGCGCGGCAGTGCGTCAAGCGCCTGTTCAGGGGTAAAAAATATTGACGCTATAGCCGCTGACGCGCCGGCCGCCGGTGCTGAAGACGAGGCTCAGCGTTTGCTCCGACTCGGCATTGACCTGGGTGAGCGCCGGGCTCAGCGCCTCGGGGCCGAGCACGCGGCGCGCGAGCGGGGTGCCGTTGGCGTCGGTCAGGCTCAGTTCGATGGACGGCGCAGCCACGTCCACGCTGGTCTTGTTGCGCAGCGAGAGCTGCAGCTTGTAGCCGCTGCTGCCCATCGGGCTCAGCGAGGTGGCGTCGATGCTCAGCGCGTCGATGCGCTTCCAGGGCCTGAGTTCACAGCCGGCCACGCCGCACAGCGCCTTGAGCGGCGCGCGCAGCGGCGGGTGCAGCGCGGCGAGGGCATCACGGAAATGCAGCACCACCTGCAGTGCCAGCAGCGTGGCCAGCAGCAGGGCCAGGCCGGCCAGCGCGATGCGGATGCCGGGCCGGTTCCAGCGCGCACTGCTCTCGGCGCGGCGCATGAACTCGGGCATCAGCGGCGCCTCGGGCATGGGCTCTGCAACCATGGCGGGTGCAGGCTCGGGGGGCGCGATGGCGGGCTCGTCCACCCAGCTCGGCTCCTGGCGATCCATCTCGGGCGGCGCGGGCCAGCCGGTCGGCAGCGCGCCCGCCTGGGGCTCGGGCTCGGGTTCGGGCGGCGGCATCCAGGGCTCCGGCTCGAAGGCCGGGGCGGGCGGTGGCGGTTCTGGTTCCGGGGCGGGCTCGGGCGTGAATTGCGTCGGCCAGGGTGGCGGCGCCTCGCGCTCGATGTCGAACAGCAGTTCGCGGGCGTCGAAGACCTCGGCGCAGCGGCCGCAGCGCACCCAGCCGTCGGAGACGCGCAACTGGTCTTCGACGATCCTGAAGACCGTGCCGCAGGCGGTGCAGCGGGTGGCGAGGCTCATGCGGAGCGCCGGGCCGTCATCAGGATCCAGCCTTCCTCTTCGTCGCCGACTTCGAGCGCCAGCCAGGGCGCGTAGGCGGCTTTCAGTTCGTCGGCCTGACGGCTCAGGATGCCGGCCAGGATCAGGTCGCCGCCCGGCGCGACATGGGCGCAGAGCAGCGGCGCGAGCAGCTTCAGCGGCGAGGCCAGGATGTTGGCCATGACCAGCGGGTATTCGCCCCGCGCCAGCTCGGGCAGGCCGGGGTGGAGCGCGACGCCGTTGGCCGCCGCGTTGTCGCGCGAGGAGGTGATGGCGGCGGGGTCGATGTCCACCGCATCGAGGTGCTGCGCACCGTGCAGGGCCGCGCCGATGGCGAGGATGCCGGAGCCGCAACCGTAGTCCAGCACGCGGGGCCAAGCCTGCGCATGCGTCGCCACCCAGCGCAGGCACATGCGCGTCGTCGGGTGCGTGCCGGTGCCGAAGGCGAGGCCGGGGTCGAGGCGCATGACGCGTCGGGCCTGCGGCGGTGCCTCGTGCCAGCTCGGCACGATCCAGAACTCGGGCGTGATCTCGACCGGCGCGAACTGGCTCTGCGTCAGCCGCACCCAGTCCTGCTCGGGCACGGCCTGGATGGCCTGCACGTGGACGTCGGCGGCCCAGTCCTGGGCCAGCAGCAGGGTCGCGGCCTCGGTGGCCTCGGGCTCGCTCGGGAACAGGGCCTTGACGACCGAGCGCTCCCAGCCGGCCGCCGGTGCGGGCATGCCGGGCTCGCCGAACAGCGCGTGCTCGGCGTCGGTGTCCGCGTCGGCGTCTTCGACGGAGACGGCCAGCGCGTCGATCTCCATCAGCGCGTCGCTGACGGTCTCGACGTCGGCCTCGCGGCAGACCAGCGATAGCTCAAAGAGTTTGCTCATGTAGTGCCTTCCCAAGCTTCCCATGCGGCCGCCGTGGAGCCGGCTTTGCCGGGCCACTGGCGGCGCCCCTTGAGGGGGCCGGCGAAGCCGGTAGGGGGTGGGTCATCGCTTGTGCGCGGCCATCCAGCCTTCGAGGTAATGGATGCTCGTGCCGCCCTCGATGAACTTGGCATCCGCCATCAGCTCGCGGTGCAGCGGGATATTGGTCTGGATGCCTTCGACGACCGTCTCGCTCAGCGCGATGCGCATGCGCGCCAGCGCCTGCTCGCGCGTGTCGCCGTGGACGATGATCTTGCCGATCATCGAGTCGTAGTTGGGCGGCACGAAATAGTTCGTGTAGGCATGCGAATCGACGCGCACGCCGGGGCCGCCGGGGGCGTGCCACATCGTGATGCGGCCGGGCGAGGGCACGAACTTGACCGGGTCTTCCGCGTTGATGCGGCACTCGATGGCATGGCCCTTCAGTTCGATCTGGCGCTGCGTGAAGGGCAGCTTCTCGCCGGCCGCGATGCGGATCTGCATCGCCACGATGTCGATGCCGGTGACCATCTCGGTGACCGGGTGCTCGACCTGCACGCGCGTGTTCATCTCGATGAAATAGAACTCGCCGTTCTCGTACAGGAACTCGAAGGTGCCGGCGCCGCGATAGCCCATCTTCTTGCAGGCGGCGGCGCAGCGGTCGCCGACCTTCTCGATGGTGCGGCGCGGGATGCCGGGGGCCGGCGCTTCCTCGATGATCTTCTGGTGGCGGCGCTGCATCGAGCAGTCGCGCTCGCCCAGCCAGACGGCGTTGCGGTGCGTGTCGGCCAGCACCTGGATCTCCACGTGGCGCGGGTTCTCCAGGAACTTCTCCATATAGACCTCGGGGTTGCCGAAGGCCGCGCCGGCCTCGGCGCGCGTCGTCTGCACCGCATGCACCAGGGCCGCCTCGGTGTGGACGACGCGCATGCCGCGCCCGCCGCCGCCGCCGGCCGCCTTGATGATGACGGGGTAGCCCACCGAGCGGGCGATGCGGATGATCTCCTTCGGGTCTTCCGGCAGCGCGCCCTCGGAGCCCGGCACGCAGGGCACGCCGGCGCGGATCATGGCCTGCTTGGCCGAGACCTTGTCGCCCATCATGCGGATGGACTCCGGCGTCGGGCCGATGAAGCTGAAGCCGCTGCGTTCGACGCGCTCGGCGAAGTCGGCGTTCTCGCTGAGGAAGCCGTAGCCGGGGTGGATGGCCTCGGCGTCCGTCACCTCGGCCGTGGCGATGATGGCCGGCATGCTGAGGTAGCTCTGCGCCGACGGCGCCGGGCCGATGCAGACGGCCTCGTCGGCCAGACGCACGTATTTGGCGTCGCGGTCGGCCTCGGAATAGACGACGACGGACTTGATGCCGAGTTCGCGGCACGCTCTTTGGATGCGCAGGGCAATCTCGCCTCGATTGGCGATGAGAACTTTTTTAAACATGGTCACTCGGCTCCATTGCCCGTGTTCGCTGCGCGAACTGCGCAATCTGCCGTGCCGGTGACACGTCCACGCCTCGCGTGACCGCCCCGGTTGGCGATCAGAACCTTCTTGAACATCAGAAGTCCTTACTCAATCACGAACAGCGGCTGGCCGAACTCGACCGGCTGGCCGTTCTCGACCAGGATCTTGGTGATCGTGCCGCCCTTGTCGGCCTCGATCTCGTTCATGATCTTCATCGCTTCGATGATGCAGATGGCCTCGCCTTCCTTGACGGCCTGGCCCACGTCGGCGAAGGGCTTGGCGTTGGGGCTGGACGCGCGGTAGAAGGTGCCGACCATCGGCGACTTGACGACGTGGCCCGTTTCCACGGCGGGTGCGGCGGCCGGCGCGGCCACCGGGGCGGCGGCGGCGATGGGCGCCACCGGCGCGGCGGCATAGACCGGCTGCACGGCCACGGCGGCGGCCGGGTCGGACTTGACGATACGGACCTTGCCGTCGGCCTCGGTGATTTCGAGTTCGGAGATGTTCGACTCCGACACCAGGTCGATCAGGGTCTTGAGCTTGCGCAGGTCCATGGGGGGCTCCTGGGTGTTGTTGTTGTGGGGCGGGAAAGCCGCAGGCGCTTCAGGCTGCGGCCTTCAGCATGTCGAGGGCATGGCGCAGCGCGAGGCGGTAGCCGTTCGCGCCGAGGCCGCAGATGACGCCCACCGCCAGCGCGCTCACATGGCTGTGATGGCGGAAGGGCTCGCGGCGGTGGATGTTGGAGAGGTGGACTTCGATGAAGGGCAGGCCGGCGGCGGCCAGCGCGTCGCGGATGGCGATGCTGGTGTGGCTGTAGGCGGCCGGGTTGATGAGGATGAAGCGCGTGCCGTCGCCGCGCGCGGCCTGGATGCGGTCCACCAGCGCGCCTTCGTGGTTGCTCTGGAAGCTTTCCAGCTTCGCGCCCGCATCGGCGGCGATCACGCTCAGTTCGGCGTCGATCTGCGCCAGCGTCTGCGCCCCGTAGACCTCGGGCTCGCGGCTGCCGAGCAGATTGAGGTTGGGGCCATGCAGGACGAGGACTTGCATCAAACAGGTGGCGCCCACCGCTTAGAGAGGCGCCACTAAATTGAGGAAGGGCGAACTTTACGCGTTTTGGCGCCGGAATCCTGGCGGATTGGGGAAATTATCAGGTGGTGGCCAGTTCAGCCAGTTGGCGCAGTTCTTCGAGCCGGCTGACGCCCAGGCGCCGCCAGCGGATCTCCCCGGCCGCGTCGAAGGTGACGGAAAACGGCAGGCCGCCGGCCGGATTGCCCAGTTCGCGGACCAGGGCCAGGCCCTCGGGGCCGGCCAGCGCGATGGGGAAGTCCAGCGGCGTCTTCTGCAAAAAGGCCCGCACCGGCTCGGCCTGATCCACGGCCAGGCCGAGCACCTGCCAGCCCTTGGACTTGGCTTCGCCATAAAACTGGTTGATGTCCGGCAGCTCCTTGACGCAGGGCGGGCACCAGGTCGCCCAGAAGTTGACGAGCAGCGGCCGGCCGCGCAGGCGGGCGGCGTCCAGGTCGGCGCCGTCCAGGCCGGGGAAGCGGCGGGCCCAGAAGCCGGCGGCGGCGGTGGAGAGGGAAGCGGGCGCTGCCTGCCGGCGCCAGGCCAGGGATGCACCCAGCGCCGCAGCGCCGAGGCCGGCGCCGGCCAGCACGAGGCGGCGGGTGAGGGGAGTCATGGGGTGTCGTCCAGCAGTTGTTGCAAGGCGGTGAGGTCGCCGCGCTCCGTGCGGCCTTGCGCGTCGGGCTTGAGCGCGCCGCGCAGGTCGTCGAAGTCCAGGATGCCCAGGCAGAGCGTCACGCGCTCGCGCAGTGCGGGGCAGGGGGCGTCGAGCACGAGCATGTCCACGGCCCGGCCCCGGTGCGTGGTCTCGCCCACGTCGAAGTTCAGGCCCAGGTTCAGCAGCGCGATCTCGGCCGCCTTGCCGTCGTCACAGTAGAGCTGCAGATGGATGTTGGACAGCCGCGTCGCCGTGCCGCGCCAGACGGCGCCGGCCAGATGGGGGCGGAATTCGGCCAGCCGCGCCATCCACCGCGCGGCCAGTTCGCGCAGGGCGCGCAGTTCGGCGGGCTGGGTGTCGGCGTGGAAGAGGGCGAGGTGCTCACGCACGGCGGCCTCGACCTCGTCATTGCCCGGCAGCGCCGCGCGGGGCGTGCCGAGTTCGCGGGCTGCGCGCTGCTTGGCGGGGCCCCAGTCCATGCCTTCATCGACGATGAGGCGAGCAGCCATGACGGCGATTTCAGCGGCAATTCCTTCGGTATCGCTCATGGCAGCTGGGCGCTGTTCATCCGGCCGACGATCAGCCCGGCGCGGGCGATGACATAGGGCGAGCCCGGCTGGCGCTCGAAGCGCTTGGGCGCCGGCAGCATGACGGCCAGCCTGGCGGCCTCGAAGGCGCCGAGCCGCGCCGCGTCGGTGCGGAAATAGTGGCGCGCCGCCGCCTGCGCGCCGAACAGACCCTCGCCCCATTCGACGTGGTTCAGATAGATCTCCAGGATGCGCGGCTTGTCCAGCAGCGCTTCCAGCATCAGCGTGATGGCGAGTTCCTGGCCCTTGCGCAGCAGCGTGCGCTCGCCGGACAGGAAGAGGTTCTTGGCCAGTTGCTGCGTGATGGTCGAGCCGCCGATCACCTTGGCCGTGGGCCTGCCGCGCGCCTCGGCGCGGGCCTGCGCCTTCTCGTTCTTCTTCCAGGCGCCCTGCAGCGCGTCCCAGTCCACGCCGCCATGGGTGGCGAAGCCGTCGTCCTCGCTGGCGATGACGGCGCGCTTCAGCGTGCGCGGCAGTTGCGCGTCGTCCAGCCACTGCTGGGCCCAGGCGAGCTGGCCCTTCTCCTTCAGCAGCCGCAGCGCCTCGCTGCGCTCGAAGCTGGTGGACTGCGGCGCCACCCAGCGCATCAGCGCGATGCGGCCGGCGAACCAGAGCTGCAGGCAGAGCAGCGCGAGCGCGAGCACGGCGAGCAGGCGCGTGAGGTGGCGGATCACAGCGCGGCCCTCAATGCCGCCAGCACCGGCGCGGTGTCCGGCCGGATGCCGCGCCAGAAATGGAAGGCTTCGGCCGCCTGCTCCACCAGCATGCCCAGGCCGTCGCGCGGCTCGGCACCGCGGGTGGCGGCCCAGTCGAGGAAGGCTTGCGCCTGGGGGCCGTACATCATGTCCAGCGCCAGCGCGCCGGGCTTGAGCACGCGCGCATCGACGGGCGATGCGGCGCCCGCGAGGCTGCTGCTGGTGGCGTTGACGAGCAGGTCCTGTGCGGCCGGCGCATCGGCCAGCGCCGCCGCCACGAGCGGCAGGCCCAGATGCGCATGGCTGGCCACCAGCGCCTGCGCCTTGTCGAGACTGCGGTTGACCACCGTGATGCGCGCCGGCCCGGCCGCGATCAGGCTGCCCAGCACGCCGGCCGCCGCGCCGCCCGCGCCGATGAGCAGCACGCTGCGGCCGGCGAGCGGCCGGCCGGCATTGCGCTCGATGTCGTGGACGAGGCCGGCGCCATCGGTGTTGTCGCCGGCCCAGCCGCCGTCGTCGAAGCGCAGCGTGTTGACCGCGCCGGCCAGTTGTGCGCGCGCGCTGCGCGTGGCGGCGAGCGCGAAGGCCTCGAACTTGAAGGGCACCGTGACATTGCAGCCGCGCGCGCCGGCCACAGCGAAGGCGCGCAACGCGGGCGCGAAGCCGTCCAGCGGCGCGAGCAGGCGCTCATACGTCAGCGCCTCGCCGGTCTGCGCTGCGAACATCGCATGGATGGCCGGCGAGCGGCTGTGCTCGACCGGGTTGCCCACCACCGCATACCTGTCCGTCATGGCGCCCCCGTCAAGGTCGTTTCCAGCCCCTCGTCGCGCGTGAAGCGGAAGCGCGAGGTGATGACCAGCACCTCGGCGCCGCGCAGCATCTCGCGGCTGAAATGGCCGAAGGGCGCGGCGGCCTGGACGATGGCGATGGCGCGGCGGTCCAGCGTCGGGTTGCCGCTGGGGGCGACGATCTCGGTTTCGATGACGCGGCCCTTGTGGTCGATATTGATGTTCATCGTCAGTTCGCCGTAGAGCTTGCGGCCGCGCGACTCGGGGAAGTCGCGCGTGCCGCGCTCCTCGATGCGGCGGCGCAGCGCGTCGTAGTACTGCGCGTAGACGACCTCGCGCGTGGCCGGGCTGACGTAGCGTTTGCGCGGCCGGGCGCTTTCCTCGTTGACGCGCTTCTCGATCTCGGCGAGCAGCTCGACGAGCTGGCGGCGCTTCTCGGCCTGGGCGTGCTCGCGGGCGTCGCTCTTCTCGCGGCGCGGGTCGGGCGGTGGCAGCAGGGCCAGCTCGCGGCGCACCTGGGCCAGCAGTTGCTGCTGCTGCTGCTGCAACTGTGCGATCTGCGAACTCTGTGCCTCGGCCGCATTGCCCAGTTCGCTGTGCCGCGCGGGCGGCAGCGGCGAGGTGGCGCGGCCCGTCTCGCGGTTGCCGCCGCCGGCCAGATTGGCCTGGGCCAGCGCGGCGGCCTTGGCCGGCGCCTCGTTGGAGCGGGTGTTGACGAGCACGACTTCCAGCGGCGTGTCCTGGAAGATGCGGTTGAAGGCCTCGGGCGCGGCGATGCGCAGGCTCAGCAGCAGCGCATGCACGCCGAGCGAGAAGGCGAGCGCGATCTGCAGCGGGCCCGGCTTGCGCATCTCAGCTTTGCGGGGCCGCCTCGGCGGGTTCGGCCTCGTTGACGTCGATGGCCAGCGTCAACGGCGCCGCCGCCGCTTCGAGTTCGTCGTCGTCGCCTTCCGGCTCTTCGGCCGCTGCCGCCTCGTCCAGGCGCTCCACCAGCGTCGCATGCACGTCCAGCGTCATCTCGTCCAGGCCGGTGATGCGCACCCGCACATGGCTGCCGCGCGGCAGGGGCTCGCAGCCCAGCGCGCGGAAGACCAGGGGCAGCTCGTCGGCGCGCACCAGGCCGTCCTTCATGACGGCGGCGGTCAGCTCAGTCGTGCCGTTCTGCTGCAGCCAGCGCAGCGTCCAGAAGCGCTCGATGCCGTTCTGGAAGCCGTTGTAGGCGGCATAGGCGGCCTCGAAGCCCGAGATGATCGAGAACAGTTGCGCGTCCTTCGGCTTGAAGGGCGCGGCCAGCGCGGCCGTGCGGCCATGGCGGGCGGCGGCGATGATCTGCCACTGGTTCACGAGGTCCACGTAGCGGCGCAACGGCGAGGTGGCCCAGGTGTACTGCGCCACGCCCATGCCGGCATGCGGCAGGGCCTTGACGCCCATGCGTACCTTGATGCCCGGCGCCAGGCTGGCCTGGCTGCGGTAGATGCCCGGCAGGCCCAGTTCGGCCAGCCAGCCGCCCCAGGCGGCGTTGGCCATGATCATGGCCTCGGCGACGATCAGGTCCAGCGCGCTGCCGCGCGCGCGGACGCTGATCTCCACCGTCTCGCTGCCGTCCGGCGGGGTGGCGCGCTCGCCCTTGCCGCCCGCCGGGCCGCTCCCAAGGGCGGCAACGTCCCCTTGGAGGACCGTCGGCGTACCCGCCGACGAGGGGCCAGGTTTCAAGCGGAAGTTGTAGTCCGGTCGGTTGAAGAGTTCGGGCTTGCCGCGCACGACCTCGCGCTGCGCCTTCAGGTGCCGGGCCAGCCGCCACGCGAAGGCGAGTTCGGGCGCGAAGGCGTAGTCGGCCGGCGCCTCGCCGGACAGGCTGGCGTCGGTGACGATGCCGTCCAGCTTGTCGTGGCGCAGATTGGCGGCGATGGGGACGCGCTCCAGCTTCGTTTCCTTCCCCCTGACCTCGAACGTCGCCTCGTCCAGCGTGAAATAGATGGACACGGCCGGGCAGTCGCGGCCCTCGACCAGCGTGTAGGCCTGCACCACCTCGTCGGGCAGCATGGTCAGCTTCCAGCCCGGCATATAGACGGTGGAGAAGCGCTCGCGGGCCACCTTGTCCACGGCCGAGTCGGGCTGGATGGCGAGGCCGGGCGCGGCGATGTGGACGCCGAAGACGACCGTGCCCGTGCCCAGGCCCTGCACGGAGAGGGCGTCGTCGATCTCGGTGGTCTGCGAGTCGTCCACGGAGAAGGCGCGCACCGGCGCGAGCGGCAGTTCGTCGGCGATCCCGGGCGCCGTCAGCGCGGGGAAGCCTGCGCCCTTGGGAAAGTTCTCGAACAAAAAGCGCTTCCAGTGGAACTGGTAGGCGCTGGTGATGGCGCCGGCGGCCTGCAGCAGGTCCAGCGGGGCCTTGTGCGCGCGCTTGCTCGCCTCGACCACGGCTTTGTACTCGGGGCCGTTCTTGTCGGGCTTGAAGAGGATCTTGTAGATCTGCTCCTGCACAGGCGCCGGGCAGCGGCCCTCGGCCAGTTCCCCGGCCCAGGCTTCGATCTGCAACTGCTGCTGGCGCTTGCGCTCGATACCGAGCAGCGCGGCCTTCACGGTTTCTTCTGGCGCCTTCTTGAACTGGCCCTTGCCGGCGCGGCGGAAGTAGTGGGGCGCGTCGTAGAGGCGCAGCAGCGCTGCGGCCTGCTGCACGGTGCCCGCCTTGGCGTCGAAATAGTCCCGCGCGAGGTCGGCGAAACCGAACTCGCCCTCGGGCGCGAACTCCCAGGCCAGGTCGAGGTCGATCTCGTCGGCCAGCGCGCGCGCCTCGGCCAGCAGCGCGGCGGGCGCGGGCTGCTCGAACTTCAGCAGCACGTTGGCGGCCTTGACCTTGACCCGCTTGCCCGAGTCCAGCTCCACCTGCATCGAGGCATCGGCCTCGCTCATCACCCGGCCGGCGAGGAATTTCCCGGCGTCATCGAACAGCGCAAACGTCATAGGGGCGGGATTGTCTCAGGCCAAGAGATGGCGGCTCAGGCCGGGCAGGTGGGCGTCGAAGTCGGTGAGCCCATGGTCGCTGCCTTCGAGCAGTTCGCCGCCGCAGCCGGCATAGCGGGCCAGCATCTCGCGCCAGTCCAGCAGTTCGTCGCCCTTGGCGATCAGTGCGTAGTAGCGCGCCGGGCTCGTCAGCCGTGCGGGCGGCGTCAGCGCGGCGAGTTCGGCGACGTGGGCCGCCGTGAAGTCGAAGGCCAGCGTCGGGTCGTGCCAGGCGGTCTGCGGGCCGATGTGGCGGGCGAGGTCGCGCGCCGGATCGACGGCCGGGTTCAGCACGCCGACGCGCCAGCCGCGCTGCGCCGGCCGCTCGGCCAGCGCCGTCGCGTAGAAGCCGCCCAGCGAGCTGCCGACCACCGCCGGCCCCGAAGCCGGCCAGCCGGCGACGAGGGCCTGTATCAAGTCCATGGCCTCGCGCGGCGAGGGCGGCAGTTGCGGGCAGGCGAAAACCAGGCCGGACTGTGCGGCGGCCCAGGCCGCCATGCGCTGCGCCTTGGCCGAGGCGGGCGAGGAACGGAAACCGTGCAGATAGAGCAGATGGGTGAGCATGACCAAAGTGACGGTGGGCCAGAGCGGATTGACGCGAGTGTCGCCGCCCCTCACAGTCGCCCGCTCTTGCCGCTGACTGACCGCTTGTGATGACTCTGACGCCCCGTACCGCGCTCGCCGCTGCCGCGCTGATTGCACTGACCACGCTCGCCGCCGCCCAGACCCCACCCGCCCCCGCCGGCGCCGCGTCCGCCCCGGCTGCCGCGCCGCCCGCCGCGCCCAAGCCCTTCGCCGAGGTCATCCGTGGCGCCCGCGAGCAGCCCGGCCTGTTCCCGATCTGGCGCCGCGACGAGAAGACCTGGATCGAGATCCCCAAGGAATGGCTCAACAAGCCGTTCTTGTTCAGCGTCAACGTCGCCAATGCGGTCGGCGAGCGCGGCCTCTACGCCAGCCAGATGATCGGCTCGCAGATGGCCGAATGGCGCCGCATCGGCCCGCAGATGCAGCTGGTGGCGCTGAACACGCGCTTCCGTGCCGAGGGCGGTGCGGCCAAGCTCGCCGTCGAGCAGGCGTTCTCGCCCAGCCTGATCGCGGCCGGCACGATGGCCAGCTTCGAGCACCCGGACCGCAAGTCCGTGCTCGTCGATGCCGGCCTGCTGCTGGGCGACATCCCCGGCTACTCGACCCGGCTCGAAGCCGCCTACCGCCTGCCCTACACGCCTGACCGCGCCAATTCCTATATCGAGGCCACGCGGGCCGAGGGCCAGCTCTCGACGCTGACCGCCCGTGTCCACTTCGCCACGCCGCGCATCCCGGCGCCGCCGCTGACGCCTTCGCCAGCCCCGGCGCCCACGCCGCCACGCGCCACGCCGGACCCGCGCTCGATGTTCTTCAGCTTCGTCTACAGCTTCCGCGCGCTGCCCGAGCAGCCCGCCGCCGTGCGCCACGCCGACCCGCGCCTCGGCCATTTCACCGAGAACTACAGCGACCTCGACGACGACCTCAAGGCCAACCCTCACGTCCACCTGCTGGCCCGCTGGCGCCTGGAGAAGAAAGACCCGGCCGCCGCCCTCTCCGAGCCCGTGCAGCCCATCGTCTACTGGATGGACCGCAACATCCCCGCCAAATACCGCGCCGCCGTCAAGGCCGGCATCGAGGAATGGAACAAGGCGTTCGAGAAGATCGGCTTCAAGGACGCCGTGCAGGCCCGCCAGCAGCCCGACGATGCCGATTGGGACAATATGGATTCGCTGCACGCCTCGGTGCGCTGGTTCACCGGCGCCGACGTGGGCTTCGCCATCGGCCCCAGCCACCGCGACCCGCGCACCGGCGAGATCCTCGACGCCGACATCGGCATGAGCGACGTGTTCGGCCGCGGCACGCGCCGTTTCGCCGCCGACGACCTGCCGCCCGGCCAGGCCGCCGACTGGCAGCATGCACACGGCCCGCAGACCGCCGATCAGGCGTGCAGTTATCTCGCCGACCAGGCGAGGGAATTCGGCCTCGCGCTCGACCTGCTGGCGCTGCGTGGCCTGGACATGGACGGACCCGAGGCCGAGGCGCTGGCCCAGGCGGTCGTCAAGGACGTGATCACCCACGAGGTCGGCCACACGCTCGGGCTGAAGCACAACTTCCGCGCGTCCAGCACCGTCACCCAGGCCCAGCTCCGGGACAAGGCCTGGACCGACGCCCACGGCATCTCCAGCTCGGTGATGGACTACAACGCCTACAACCTGCCGCTCAAGGGCGAGGCCGCCACCACCGTCACCAACACGACGCTTGGCGCCTACGACTACTGGGCCATCGAATACGCCTACAAGCCCATCGAGCCCGGCCAGGAAGCCACCGAACTGGCCCGCATCGCCGCGCGCTCCAGCGAGCCGGCGCTGGCCTATGGCGACGACGTCGATCAGGGCGTCGGCGGCGTCTACGACGGCTTCGACCCGCGCACCAACCAGCGCGACCTCGGCGACGACCCGCTGGCCTACGCGAAAAAGCGCCTCAAGCTCAGCCAGGAACTCTGGGAGCGCGTGCAGGCCCGCCCCGACGCCGCCGGCGACGACCCGCTGCGCAAGCGCCGCTCGGTGTTCGAGTCCTTCCGCCAGCTCGGCATGGCGGCGAACAACGTCAGCAAATACGTCGGCGGCCTGCATGCGGAGCGCATCGTGCCGGGCGTCACGCCGGGGGCGGCCTTCAAGCCGGTGGACAACGCGCAGCAGCGCGAGGCGCTGCGCTTCATCGCCGGCGGCCTGCTGTCCAGCGAGGCGTTCAAGTTCAGGCCCGACTTCCTCGCCATGCAGACGCTGGACTACAACGAGCGCGACCGCGGCCTGCCGCTGTCCGTGCCCGACATCGTCGCCGCCGTGCAGGCGCGCGTGCTGGACCGCCTGCTCTCGCCCAACACCGCGCGCCGCCTGATCGAGCAGGGCGCCTACCTGCCCGAGGCCCAGCGCAAGGGTGCGGTGACGCTCGGCGAGGTCTATGGCACCTTGCAGGGCGCGATCTTCAGCGAACTCAAGACCGGCGCCGAGATCGACCGCATGCGCCGCAGCCTGCAGCGCGAATACCTGCGGCGCCTGCAGGCCCAGTTGAACCACGCGACCAATGGCGCCACCGTCTACGCCGACGCCTTCTCGATGGCCCGCTGGCACGCCAGCCAGTTGGCCGGCGACCTGCGCACGGCGGCGGCCCGGCCCGGCCTGTCGGTCGAGACGCGCGCCCATCTGGCCGAGACGCTGGACCTGCTGAACGCGATGCTGAAGGCGTCGCTGGTGCGAAGCTGAGCGACGAGGAGAAACACATGCCCGCTGCCCAACACCTGCCGGATCACCTCGGCATCGTCGTCATCCGCACCGAGGCCGGCGAGGTGCAGGCCGAGCTGCCTGTGCGGCCCGAGCTGATGGCGCCCAACGGCTTTCTGCACGCCGGCAGCATCGTCGCGCTGGCCGACACCTGCGCGGGCTATGGCTGCATGGCCAGCCTGCCCGAAGGGGCGGTGGGCTTCACGACGGTGGAGCTGAAGTCCAACCACCTCGGCACCGCGCGCGAGGGCACCGTGGCCTGCGTGGCCAGGGCGGTGCATCTGGGGCGCACGACGCAGGTCTGGGATGCGGTCGTGACGCACAAGGACACGGGGAAGACGATGGCGCTGTTCCGTTGCACGCAGATGGTGCTGTACGGGAAGGGCTGAATCTGGCCGGGCCTGGGCGGCCAGGCTTCGCAACAGCTTGTCGTGAATGCCGCCCTCGGGCCTCAGGCCCGGGCGGCCAGACTTTGCAATAGCTTGTCGTGAATGCCGCCCTCGGGCCTCAGGCCCGGGCGGCCAGACTTTGCAATAGCTTGTCGTGAATGCCGCCAAACCCGCCATTGCTCATGCACAGCAGATGGTCGCCCGGCCGGGCGGCCTTGACGATGGCGGCGACCAGGGCGTCCACGTCCGCGCCGACGACCGCCGAGGCGCCCATCGGCGCCAGCGCTTCCTTCGCGTCCCAGCCCAGGCCCTGCTGGCTGCAGAAGGCGAGGTCGGCCTCTTCCAGCGCCCAGGGCAGTTGGGCCTTCATCGTGCCGAGTTTCATCGTGTTGGAGCGCGGCTCGAAGATCGCCAGGATGCGCTCGGCCGGCGCCACGCGGCGGCGCAGGCCGTTGATGGTGGTGCGGATGGCCGTCGGGTGGTGAGCGAAGTCGTCGTAGACCTTGACGCCGCCCGCCTCGCCGCGCAGTTCCATGCGGCGGCGCACGTTCTGGAACTCGGCCAGCGCCGCCGCCGACTGCTCGGGCGTCACGCCGACATGCTCGGCTGCCGCGATGGCGGCCAGCGCGTTGAGCTGGTTGTGCTCGCCGATCAGGCCCCATTCCACGCGGGCGACCTTGAGGCTGCCGCGCAGCACGTCGAAGGCCTGCGGCTCGCCGCGCGCGCGCAGCATGCCGGCTTCTTCCTTCTTCGCGCCGAAGCGCTGCACCTCGCTCCAGCAGCCGCGCGCGATGACGCGCTGCAGCGCTTCTTCGCGGGCGTTGACGACGAGGCGGCCGCTCGCCGGCACCGTGCGCACGAGGTGGTGGAACTGGGTCTCGATGGCGGCCAGGTCCGGGAAGATGTCGGCGTGGTCGTGTTCGAGGTTGTTCAGGATCGCGGTGCGCGGCCGGTAGTGGACGAATTTGCTGCGCTTGTCGAAAAACGCCGTGTCGTATTCGTCGGCCTCGATGACGAAGGGTCTCCCTTGGCCCAGGCGCGCCGACACGCCGAAGTTCTGCGGCACGCCGCCGACGAGGAAGCCGGGCTGGAGGCCGGCGTGTTCCAGGATCCACGCCAGCATCGAGGTCGTCGTCGTCTTGCCATGCGTGCCGGCCACGGCGAGCGCGTGGCGGCCTTGCAGCACGTTCTCGGCCAGCCATTGCGGGCCTGACACATAGGGCAGGCCGGCGTCGAGGATGGCTTCCATCAGCGGGAAGCGCTCGCCGCGCGTGACGACGTTGCCGATGACGAAGACGTCGGGTTGCAGCGCCAGTTGTTCGGCGCCGAAGCCTTCGATGAGTTCGATGCCCAGCGCTTCGAGCTGGGTGCTCATCGGCGGATAGACGCCCGCGTCGCAGCCGGTGACTTTGTGGCCGGCCTCGCGTGCGAGCGCGGCGATGCCGCCCATGAAGGTGCCGCAGATGCCGAGGATGTGCAAATGCATGACGCGCCCCTCAGCGCAGCGCGGCGCGCGCGGCCGACAGCGTGGCGTCGAGGTCGGCGGGGCTGTGCGCGGCGGACACGAAGCCGGCCTCGTACAAGGCCGGCGCGAGGTAGACGCCCGCGTCCAGCATCGCGTGAAAGAAGCGGTTGAAGCGCTCCTTGTCGGTCGTCATGACGGTGCTGTAGTTCTGCGGCAGTTCGGGCAGCAGGAAGAAGCCGAACATGCCGCCTTCGCTGTCGGCGCTGAAGGGCACGCCGTTCTCGGCGGCAATGGCTTTGAGGCCATCGACAAGCCGGCGCGTCTTGGCGGCAAGCGCGTCGAAGAAGCCGGGCTTCTGGATTTCGCGCAGCGTCGCCAGCCCGCAGGCGGTGGCGACGGGGTTGCCGCTCAGCGTGCCGGCCTGGTAGACGCCGCCCAGCGGGGCGAGGTGCTGCATGACCTCGCGCTTCGCGCCGAAAGCCGCCAGCGGCATGCCGCCGCCGATGACCTTGCCGAAGACCGAGATGTCGGGCGCGAAGCCGGGGATGAGCGTCGCGTAATGGCCTTGCGCGGACGCGAGGCCGACGCGGAAGCCGGTCATCACCTCGTCCAGCGCGAGCAGCGTGCCGTGCTGGGTGCAGAGCCGGCGCAGCGCCGTCATGAAGGGGATGGACGCGCGCACGAAGTTCATATTGCCGGCGATGGGCTCGACGATGACGCAGGCCAGTTCGTGCCCGTGCTGCGCGAACGCGGCTTCCAGTTGCTCGACGTTGTTGTATTCGAGGACCACGGTGTCCGCCGCCGCGCCGGGCGTGACGCCCGCGCTGGTCGGGTGGCCGAAGGTGGCGAGGCCGGAGCCGGCCTTGACGAGCAGGGCGTCGGTGTGGCCGTGGTAGCAGCCCTCGAACTTGATGAACTTGGCCCGGCCGGTGGCGCCGCGCGCGAGGCGGATGGCGCTCATCGTCGCCTCGGTGCCGGAACTGACCAGCCGCACCTGGTCGATGCTGGGCACGAGCTTGAGGATTTCTTCGGCCAGTTCGATTTCGCGCTCGGTCGGCGCGCCGAAGGAGAAGCCCTCGGCGGCGGCCTGGGTGACGGCCTCCAGCACGGCCGGGTGGCCGTGGCCGAGGATCATCGGGCCCCAGGAGCCGATGTAGTCGATATAGCGCTTGCCTTCGGCGTCCCAGATGTAGGCGCCCTGGCCACGGGCGATGAAGCGCGGCGTGCCGCCGACGGCGCGGAAGGCACGCACGGGCGAGTTGACGCCGCCGGGAATGACGCGCGCGGCGCGCTCGAACAACTGCTGGTTGCTGGTCATCGAAAGTGGGGTCAGAGTCTTTTCAGTGCATGCGCCGGGGCGTCTTGGGCGGCTCGGGCTCGGGCGTCTCGAACTCCGGCTCCTCGCCGTCTTCGTCGGCCGGGGGCAGGGCCCAGAAGAAGCGGTCGGGGATGACATTGCCCATGCCGGGGCGGAAGCCCGCGTCGAGCGACTGGTCGAGGAAGGACAGCGCCTCGCTGACCGCCGAATGCAGCTCGGCGCCGACCGACAGCAGCGCCGCCAGCGCGCCGGAGAGCGTGTCGCCCGCGCCGACGAAGGTGGTCTCGAAGCGCTCGAACTTCTCGCCGGTGATCGGCCCCTGCGCGTTGGCCAGCACGTTGTCCACGTACTGGTTGGGTAGCTGGATGCCGGTGACGAGGACGTGCTGGGCGCCGGCCTGGGCGGCGGCGACGGCCAGCTCGCGCGCGGACGGGGCGCGCTCGTTGTCCCAGTCGGGCAGCAGGAAGTCGGTCAGGGTCTTGTGGTTGCCGACCAGCACGGCCGTCTGCGGCAGCACCAGCTCGCGCAACGCGTCCAGGTATTGCTGCTGCTCGTCCTCGTCGATCCAGGCGATCGAGGGCAGGTAGGTGACCAGGGGCACGTCCGGGTAGTCGCTCAGCACCTCGGCGACGGCGGCCACGCCCTCGGCATTGCCGAGGAAGCCGGCCTTCCAGGCGGTGATGGGCACGTCTTCGAGGATGTGGCGGGCCTGCTCGGCGACGGTGTCGGCGTCCAGGCTCTCGTGTTCGAAGACCTCGGCCGTGTCGCGCAGCACGATGGCGGTGACCACCGGCAGGCAGTGCGCGCCCATCGCGGCGATGGTGGCGACGTCGCCGGCCAGGCCGCCCGCGCCGGACGCGTCGCTGGCGTTGAAGCTCAGCACGCAGGCGGGCGGCGGGCTGTCCTGTTCGTCCTGGATGTCATCGACCTCGGGGTCGGTGGGGTGGGGTGTGGAGCTCATGGGGAAGTCTGGCGGGCGCGGCCGGCAAGAGGCTGCAAAGCGTGGAGTCTGCCGCTAAAAGGGCGCTTCTGAGGCCCTCGGCACAGGCGTTTGCCCTCAGCATTGCGCTCTCGGGCCCTGGCTAGAATGAATCGATTGTAGTGAGCAAACTCTAAGCACCGTGAGCGAACCCAGTACCTGGATGTGCCTGATCTGCGGATGGATCTACGACGAAGCCACCGGCGACCCCGATCATGGCATCGCCCCCGGCACCGCCTGGGCCGACGTGGACATGAACTGGACCTGCCCCGACTGCGGCGCGCGCAAGGAAGACTTCGAGATGGTGCGCATCTGACGCGGCTTCCCGGCCCGGTCCCGAGCTGAAGTTCAGAGGAGACGAGGTTTGAGCGAGCAAAGTTCCGGCGCGGGCGCCACCCGCATCCTGGTCATCGACGACAGCAACACCATCCGCCGCAGCGCGGAGATCTTTCTCAAGCAGGGCGGCCATGAGGTCGCGCTGGCCGAAGACGGCTTCGACGCGCTGGCCAAGCTGGGCGACTTCCACCCCGACCTCGTGTTCTGCGACATCCTGATGCCGCGCCTGGACGGCTACCAGACTTGCGCCATCATCAAGCGCAACCCGGAGTTCTCGGGCGTGCCGGTGATCATGCTGTCGTCGAAGGACGGCCTCTTCGACAAGGCCCGCGGTCGCATGGTGGGCTCGCAGGACTACCTGACCAAGCCCTTCACCAAGGATCAACTGCTCCAGGCGGTGCTGCAGCACCGCCGGCAGGAAGCACGTAGCTAGAAAGAAAGCCATGAGCATTCAGAACATCCTGCTGGTTGACGATTCCAAGACCGAGCTGCATGCGCTGTCGGAGATGCTGGGCAAGCGCGGCTACAGCGTGCGCACGGCCGAGAACGGCGAAGAGGCGATGAAGCGCCTCGCCGAGGCTAAGCCCGACCTGATCCTGATGGACGTCGTCATGCCCGGCCAGAACGGCTTCCAGTTGACCCGCGCGATCACGCGCGACGAGCGCTACGCCGGCGTGCCCGTCATCATGTGCACGAGCAAGGGCCAGGAGACGGACAAGGTCTGGGGCATGCGCCAGGGCGCGAGCGACTACGTCGTCAAGCCCGTCAAGGCCGAGGAACTGCTCGCCAAGATCAAGGCCCTGGGCTGAAGGCTGCAAGCGCATGGCCAACACCACCGCACTCCGCGAGCTGCAGCAGCGCCTGGCCGAGCGCATGCAGGCCGCCCGCGAGCAGACGCTGATCGCCAACTGGCTGGCGGTGGAATGCGCCGGCGTCGGCCTGCTGTTCTCGCTGAAGCAGGCCAGCGAAATCTTCGCGCCCGTGCCGATCAAGCCCGTGCCCTATGCCAAGCCCTGGCTGGTCGGCGTGGCCAATCTGCGCGGCGGCCTGTTCACGGTGGTGGACCTGGCCGTCTACCTCGGCCTGCGCGAGCCCATGCCCGGCCGCGCGCTGCCGGCGCAGAGCCGCCTGGTGTCGCTGGGCAGCGAGCTGAACCTGAACTGTGCGCTGCTCGTGGACCGGCTGGCCGGTCTGCGCGGCGACGAGCAGTTGCCGCTGGCTGCCGGGCAGCCGGCCGGGCCGCTGCCGCGCTTCGCCGGCGCGCTGCGCCGCGACGAGGCCGGCCGCCACTGGCAGGAAATCGACCTCGAAGCCCTGTCGCGGCAGGAGAACTTCCTGCACATCGTCGCCTGATGCTGCGCACGTCATTGCCAAGCTCCAAGTTCCGCGCCGGACGCGGACATCACACACATTGAAGGACGAGGGTGAGATGAACCTGTTCGACAAAGCCAGGGCCAAGTCCGAGGACGACGATCTGCAGCCGGCGCCGCCGGAAGGTGGCGACACCACCCTCGACACCCGTGCCGGTACCGCCTTCGACGCCACGCTCGCGGGCGCCGAGGTGACGTCCATCATTTCCCAGGCCATGCCGTCCGAGCCCGGCCCGGCCAGCGAATACCCGCCCAGCACGATGGGCTTCGCGCCGACGACGCAGGCGGCCGACCCCACGCTGCTGCTGCCGCCCACGCCGCCCAGTGGCGCCGCCCGGCTCGCCGAACTCTTCGGCCGCCACCGCCAGCGCGTGCTGACGGCGCTGGTGGCGCTGGGCTTCATCGGCACGGCCGTCTCGGTCAGCCTGGTGCTGGTGTCGTCCAACCGCAGCGCCGCCCAGGTGCGCGCCGCCGGCCAGGCGCTGATGCATTCGCAGCGCATGGCCAAGTCCGTGTCCGGCGCCCTGGTCGGCAACCCGGCCGCCTTCGCGGAGCTGCGCGAGTCGGTCAGCACGCTCAGCGGCGTCGTCAACAGCCTGCGCACCGGCGAGGGCGACCTGGTCATCGCGCCGGCCGCCGTGCAGCCGACGCTGGACGGGCTCAAGCCCCTGGTCGAGCGCGCCGAGAAGAACGGCAAGGTCGTGCAGGGCCAGGAAAAGGTGCTGACCCAGGTCGGCCAGGCGCTGCGCGCGATCAACCGCCAGTCCAGCGACCTGCTGGAGAGCGCCGAGGCCGTCTCGTCCCAGGCGCTGCAGATCGGCGCCTCGGCGGGCGAGGTCTCCGCCGTCGGCCAGCTCGTCATGCTGACCCAGCGCATCGGCAAGAGCGCCAACGAATTCCTGACCCAGGAAGGCGTCAGCCCCGAGGCCGTCTTCCTGCTCGGCAAGGATCTGAACTCCTTCAAGCTCATCACCGAGGCCCTGATCAGCGGCAGTCCCGAGCTGCGCCTGAACGCCGCGCGCGACCCGCAGCTCAAGGAGCGCCTGCACACCCTGCTCAACCAGTACGAGCAGACCCGCACCCAGGCCGCCGCCATCCTCGGCAATCTGCAGGGCCTGGTGGCCGCCCGCGAAGCGCAGACGGCCATCCTGAACGACTCCGAACCGCTGCGCAAAGGCCTGGAGCAGACCGCGGCCGAACTGGAAAGCAGCGGCGGCGCCGGCTGGGGCCTGATCGCGCTGCTGGCGCTGTCGCTGGTCGCGCTGGTCGCGGGCGCCGTCGGCTTCCTGCGGCTCTTCGTGTCCGACCAGTCCGAACGCGCCGCCCTCGCCGAGGCCCAGCGCCGCGAGGCCGAGGCCCAGGAGCAGGAGGCCAAGCGCGTCAACGACGCCAACCAGGCGGCCATTCTGCGGCTGATGAACGAGCTGGCCAGCGTCGCCGAGGGCGACCTGACGCAGCAGGCGACGGTGACGGAAGACATCACCGGCGCGATCGCCGATTCCGTGAACTACACGGTGGAGGAGCTGCGCAGCCTGGTCGGCCAGGTGCAGGCCACGGCCGCCCGCGTGACCGACACCACCGGCGCCGTGGACCAGACCTCGACCGACCTGCTCGCCGCGTCCAAGGAGCAACTGCACGAGATCCGCGCCACCGGCGAGGCCGTGCTCGGCATGGCCGAGCGCATCACCGAGGTGTCCGCGCAGGCGCAGACGACCGCCGAGGTCGCGCGCCAGAGCCGCCAGGCCGCCGAGCAGGGCCTGTCCGCGATGCAGAACAACATCGCCGGCATGAACACCATCCGCGACTCCATCCAGGAGACGTCCAAGCGCATCAAGCGCCTGGGCGAGTCCTCGCAGGAAATCGGCGAGATCACCGAGCTGATCTCGGACATTACCGAGCAGACCAACGTGCTGGCGCTGAACGCCGCCATCCAGGCCGCGTCCGCGGGCGAGGCGGGCCGCGGCTTCTCGGTCGTGGCGGAAGAAGTGCAGCGGCTGGCGGAACGCTCCGGCGACGCGACGCGCCGCATCGCGGCGCTGGTCAAGACCATTCAGACCGACACCCACGACGCCGTGGCCGCCATGGAGCGCTCGACGCGCGGCGTGGTGGAAGGCACGCAGCTGTCCGACGCGGCCGGCAAGGCGCTGGAAGACATCGACAGCGTGTCCCGCCAACTGGACGGCCTGATCGGCCAGATCTCCAACCAGGCCCAGCAGGAAGCCGCGCATGCCAACGACGTGGCGTCCAACATCCAGCACATCTTCGCGGTGACCGAGCAGACGTCCGAAGGCACGCGCTCGACGGCGCAGATGGTGCATGAGCTGTCGCGCTCCGCCGAGGCCCTACGCACCTCGGTGTCCCGATTCAAAGTCGCCTGACGAGCCCTGGCATGGACAGCACCCTGCGCGACTCCGAACTCCCGGCCGACCTCAGCCCGCTGGCCTGGGTGCAGGAAGAACTGCGCCGCTCCCTGGAGTCGGTACACAAGACCCTGCGCCGCCTCGTGCGCGACGGCGCCGACAACCGGCTGGCCGCCTTCGGCGCCGACGCCCTGCCCAGCCTCCCGCTGCAGCAGGCGGCGGCGCAGCTGCACCAGGTCGGCGGCGTGCTCTCCATGGTCGGCCTGCCGGCCGGCGCCAGCGTGCTGCGCGCCGCCGAAGCCGCCGTGGCGCGGCTGGCCGACCGGCCGCTGGAAGTCGAGGCCAGCACCGTCGAGACCATCGAGCGCGCCGACTTCGCGCTGCTCGCCTACGTCGCCCGCCTGCTGGCCGGCAACAAGGCCTCGGCGCTGTCCCTCTACCCGAGCTACCGCGAACTGCAGCAGCTCAACGGCGCCGAGCGCATCCACCCGGCCGACCTGTGGCCCCACGACTGGGCCTGGCGCAGCATCCCGCTGGAAGCCGGCGTGGCGCCGCGTTCGCCCGAGGCCGCCCGGGCGCCCTTCGAGGCCGCGCTGCTGCGCCAGATGCGCGAGCCCGGCCCCGCGCACGCGGCCCATCTGTCCGGCCTGAGCGCCGGCCTCGCCGCCGCGCTGCCGGCCGGCAATGCGCGCACGCTCTGGCAACTGGCCGCCGCCGTCTTCGAGGGCCAGGCCCTCAAGCTGCTCGGCAGCGACGCCTATACCAAGCGCCTAGGCTCGCGCCTGCTGCACGAACTGCGCGTCATCGGCGGCAGCGGCGACCACGCCGATCCTGCGCGTGAACGCCTCGCGCAGGACCTGCTCTTCTTCTGCGCCCAGTGCCGCCTCGCCCAGGGCGGCGGCCCGCGCCTGCGTGCCGTCCACGAGGTCTACCGCCTCACGGACGAACAGGCCGGCGACTACGAAGACGCCAGCCTCGGCCGGATCGACCCCGCCTGGGTCGCCCAGGCCAAGCGCCGCGTGCTCGCGGCCAAGGAAAGCTGGTCCAGTGCCGCCGAGGGTGACCAGCACCGCTTGAGCGGCCTGGACGAACAGTTCGCCGCGCTGGCCGACTCCCTGACCCGCCTCTTCCCCAGCGGCGAGGTGCTCGCCCAGACCCTGCAGCGCGCCGTCGTCGCCACGCTGCGCTCGCGCGCCACGCCCTCGCCCGCGCTGGCGATGGAAGTCGCCACCAGCCTGCTCTACGTCGAAGCCGCGCTGGAAGACGCCGCCTTCGACCAGCCCGAGCAGGCCGACCGCGTGCGCCGCCTCGCGCGCCGCGTCGAGGCCGTCGCCCACGGCCAGGCCGCCGAGCCGCTCGAAGACTGGATGGAGGACCTCTACCGCCGCGTCTCCGACCGCCAGACCCTCGGCAGCGTCGTGCACGAGCTGCGCGCCAGCCTGTCGGAAGTCGAGAAGCAGTGCGACGAATACTTCCGCGACCCGACCCAGCGCGAACTGCTGATCCCCGTGCCCGGCCAGTTGCAGGCCATGCGCGGCGTGCTCAGCGTGCTCGGCCTCGACCAGGCCGCCCAGGCTACCGTGCGCATGCGCGACGAGGTCGATGGCCTCGCCAACACCGAGATCGACTTCAACCGCCCCGGCGCGCGCGACGTCTTCGAGCGCCTCGCCAACAACCTCGGCGCGCTCGGCTTCCTCATCGACATGCTCAGCGTCCAGCCCCAGCTGGCCAAGCGCATGTTCCAGTTCGACGAGGCCACGGGCCGGCTCGACGCCGTCATGGGCCGCCGCGAAGGCGCGGTCGAACTGCCCGACTTCGAGGCCAGCGGCTTCCATCTCGACATCGACCCGCCCGCACAAGCGCCCGCGCTGCCGATGGACGCCACCCAGCCGGTGCGCGTCGATTTCGCCGGCCTGGACCTGCCCAGCCTCGACCTGCCCGACCTCGACCTCTCCACGCCCGCGCCGGCCGGCGCCGCACCGGCCCCCAGCGTCGCCGACGACCCGGAGATGCGCGAGATCTTCCTGGAAGAGGCCGACGAGGTCATCGCCAACGCCCGTGCCGCGCTGGACGAACTGCGCCAGCAGCCCGCCGACCACGCCGCGCTGACCGTCGTGCGCCGCGCCTTCCACACGCTCAAGGGCAGCGCCCGCATGGTCGGCCTGGACGACTTCGGCGAAGGCGCCTGGGCCTGCGAGCAGCTCTACAACGCCCGCCTTGCCGAGGCCAGCCCGCAGGCCGACGCGGCCCTGCTCGGCTTCACCGCCGAGGCGCTGGACTACTGCGAACACTGGCGCCAGCAGATCGCCGGCAGCGCGCCGGGCCAGAGCCTGCCCGAGCCGCTGCGCCGCAGTGCCGACGCGCTGCGCCTGCAGGGCCAGGTGCTGCCGCTGCGCGAGCCGGAGCCCCTGCCTGAACCCGAACTTGAGCCCGAGGTCGTGCCGGCCGTCGAGGTCATCGAAGTCGCCGCGCCCGTCGAGCCCGAGGACGGCCTGCTGCCCGAGTTCACGCTCGACCTTGACGCGCCACTGCCCGTGCCCGAGGTCGCGCTCGAACTGCCGGACGACGAGCCGACGCTGGACTTCGGCGCCATCGCCCACGCGCCGACCGAGCCGCTGTCCCTGCCCACGCCATCGCAGGAAGAGGAGCCGCCGGCCGACCTCGGCATCGTGCTGGATCTGGCGGACGAGCCGGAAGTGCCGGAAGTGCCGGAAGCACTCGCGCCGGCCCTGCCCCGGCTCGTGGTGGACAACGTGGCGGCGCCCGAGCCAGAGCAGCCCGAGCCGGCGCCGGAGCCCGCCGACCCGGACGAGGGCTTCAAGCTCATCGGCCCGCTGCGCATCAGCATCGCGCTCTTCAACATCTTCCTGAACGAGGCCGACGAACTCTCGCGCAAGCTCTCCGTCGGCCTGGCCGAATGGGCGGCCGAACTGAGCCAGCCGGTGCCGCAGAGCTGCGAGGCCCAGGCGCACGCGCTGGCCGGCAATGCGGCCACGGTCGGCTATGAAGACCTCTCCGCACTGGCCCGCGAACTGGAGCATGCGCTCGGCCGCGCCCACCGCGCGGTGCGCTACGAAGAGGCCGATGCCGAACTCTTCGTCCACGCCGCCGACGACATCCGTCGCCTGCTGCACCAGTTCGCGGCCGGCTTCCTCAAGCCCCACGACCCCGAACTCCTCACCCGCCTGCATGCCTACGAGCCGCAGGAAGAAGTCCTGACCGCCGCCGCGCCGCTGGATGAGCCTGCCGCCGACGACACCGTGGCTGGCGCGCTGGAGGAGTCGCCCGTCGAACCCGCCGCCGTTGAAGGGGTCGAAGTCGTCGAAGTGGTGGCGGACGTGACGGCAGTGGCCGAGGCCGTTGAGCCCGAGCCCGAGCCGGGCCTGCCCGACAACATCGAGCCCGACCTCTACCCGATCTTCGAGGAAGAGGGCCGCGACCTCCTGCAGCAACTGCATGCCGCGCTGCGCGACTGGCTGGCCGAGCCGTCCGAACTGGGCCGCTCCGACGCCTGCATGCGCGCGCTGCACACCTTCAAGGGCGGTGCCCGCCTGGCCGGCGCGATGCGCCTGGGCGAGCAGGCCCACCGGCTGGAATCTGCCATCGAAGCCCTGCTGCATGCCGGCGGCGCCGATCATGCCCAGGTGCAGGCGCTGCAACACGATGGTGACGCGCTCGAACAAGCCTTCGAGGAACTCGGCCGCAGCCTGAATGCTCCCGTGCCACCGCTTGCGCCGGTTGCACCGCCGGTGGTTGCTCCGCCGCCGCCCGCCCCCGCGCCTGTCGTGCAGCAGCCGGAAGTCCGGCCGTTCGTGGCCGCCGAGCCGCCGCCCGTCGTGGCCGCCGATCGCCCCGCCGAGCCCGCCCGTGAGATCGACTGGAGCCGCTTCGCCGACGCCGCCGAGATCCCGGCCGGCAGCGACAACCTCGCCATCGGCCAGGCCCTGGTGCGCGTGCGTGGCAGCCTGCTGGAGCGCATGGCCACGCAGGCCGGCGAGGTCAGCATCCGCCGTGCGCGGATGGAGTCCGAACTGGCGCAGATGAAGGGCGCGCTGCTCGACCTGGACGACAACCTGGAACGCCTGCGCACCCAGTTGCGCGAGCTGGAGCTGCAGGCCGAGGCCCAGATGCACATCCAGCAGGAGATGGCGCAGCAGGGCGGCCGCGAGTTCGACCCGCTGGAATTCGACCGCTACACCCGCTTCCAGGAACTGACGCGCATGCTGGCCGAGTCGGTCGGCGACGTGGCCACGCTGCAGCGCGCGCTGGGCCGCAATGTGCAGACCGGCGAAGACGAACTGGCGGCGCAGAGCCGGCTGACGCGCGAACTGCAGGACGACCTGCTGCGCACCCGCCTCGTCGAGTTCGACAGCATCGGCGAGCGCATGCACCGCGTCGTCCGCCAGGCCGCGCGTGACGCCGGCAAGCAGGTCAAGCTCGAAATCTCCGGCGGCCAGACCGAACTGGACCGCTCGGTGCTGGAGCGCACGGCCGGCGCCTTCGAGCACCTGCTGCGCAACAGCGTCGCCCACGGCATCGAGGCGCCCGAGGCGCGCACGGCGGCGGGCAAGGACGCCACCGGCACGCTGCGCATCGAACTGAGCCAGCAGGGCAATGAAGTGCTGCTGAACTTCGCCGACGATGGCGCCGGCCTCAACCTCGCGCGCATCCGCGAGCGGGCGCTGCAACTCGGCCTCATCGCGCCCGACGCCGAGCCTGACGCCGCGCAGCTGCAGCGCATGATCTTCGCGCCCGGCTTCTCGACGGCCAGCCAGGTCACCGAACTCAGCGGCCGCGGCATCGGCATGGACGTGGTGCGTGCCGAGGTCGGCACGCTGGGCGGCAGCATCGAGACCAGCTCCACCGCCGGCCAGGGCACCAGCTTCCTGCTGCGCCTGCCGCTCACGACGGCGCTGACCCAGGTCGTGCTGCTGAAGAGCGCGGACCAGGTCGTCGCCGTGCCGGCAGCGCTGATGGCCTCGGTGCAGCGCGTGCCGGCCGAGGCCGTCGAGGCGGCCTATGCCAGCGGCCGCTTGCAGCATGGCGGCGCCGACATGCCCTTCTACTGGCTGGGCGGTCTGCTCGGCTATGCCGGCCGCGGCCACAGCCATGGCCGCCACGCCCACGTCGTGCTCGTGCGCAGCGCCCAGGCGGCGCTGGCCCTGCATGTCGATGAGGTCGTTGGCAACCAGGAAGTCGTCGTCAAGAACCTCGGTGCGCAACTGAACCGCGTGCCGGGCCTGGCGGGCATCAGCCTGCTGGCCTCGGGCGAGGTGGCGCTGATCTACAACGTCGTCGCGCTGGCCGACTGGTATGGCGCCGCCGCCCAGGCACGTCTGGCCGCCGCGCATGCCGAGGCCCAGTCCGCCGCGCCGCAGCAGGCCGCGCCCGCTGCTGAAGCGGTGCAGCAGGCACCGCTGGTGCTGGTGGTGGACGACTCGCTGACCGTGCGCCGCGTGACGCAGCGTTTCCTGGAGCGCGTCGGCCTGCGCGTGATGCTGGCCAAGGACGGGCTGGACGCGATGGAGAAGCTGTCCGGCGACGAACTGCCCGCGGTCGTGCTCTCCGACATCGAGATGCCGCGCATGGACGGCTTCGACCTGGTGCGCAATATGCGCGCCGACTCGCGCCTGGCCGCGCTGCCGGTCATCATGATCACCTCGCGCATCGCCCAGAAGCACCGCGACTATGCGGCCCAACTCGGCGTGGACCACTACCTCGGCAAGCCCTATGACGAGGACCATCTGCTCGGCCTGATCCGGCAGTACGCGCCGCAGGCGCCGGTGGCCTGATGTCGCAAGTCGTCGATCACCTGGCCGAGCTGACCGGCTTCCGCGACCGTGACGCGATGGACGTCACGCTCGTGATGGCCCTGCGCGACCTGCTGGAGCCGGAGTGCGTGGCCATCTACCGCAGCGTCGGCGAGCCCGGCCAGGAGCGCTGGCTGACGCGCGCGCTGCTGCGCGCGGGCGACGCGGTGGCCAGCGCCGATTCGCTCTGGGCCCACCCGGCGACGCTGCCGGCCATCGAGAGCCACCCGCTGCGCCTGGAGGCGATGCGCAGCCGCAGCGTGACCCAGGTCGCCCAGGGCGGGCAGTGGCTCTACCTCTTCCCGATCGCCACCGAGCGCGACGTCGTCAGCGTCATCGAGATCCTGTCCACCCAGCGCCTCGGCCCGGCCGCGCAGCGCACGGTCGGCAGCGTGCTGCGCATCTATCACAACTTCCAGGGCCTGCTCGACTACTCCGAGCGCGACACCCTGACCGGCCTGCTCAACCGCAAGACCTTCGACGAGAGCTTCCTGAAGGTGTTGTCAGACATCCCGGCGCGGCACGAGGCCCGCCACGAGGCCGACGACCGCCGCCACGAGGCGGTCACGCCGCATTACGTGCTGGGCGTCATCGACATCGACCATTTCAAGTCCGTCAACGACCATTTCGGCCACCTGATCGGCGACGAGGTGCTGCTCCTGCTGTCGCGCCTGATGCGCGGCTCCTTCCGCTTCTACGATCTGCTCTACCGTTTCGGCGGCGAGGAATTCGTCGTGCTGATGCGCTGCGACGAGGAAGTCCATGCCGGCGAGGCCTTCGAGCGCCTGCGCGTCAACACCGAGCGCTACGCCTTCCCGCAGGTCGGCCGCATCACCGTCAGCATCGGCTTCACCGAGGTGCGCGCCAGCGACTCGCCGGCCACGGCCTTCGAGCGCGCCGACAAGGCCGTCTATCACGCCAAGGCCAGCGGCCGCAACCAGGTCCACAACTACGCGGCCCTGGTGGCCAGCGGCCTGATCCAGGAAACCGTCCCGCTGAGCGCCGTCGAATTGTTCTGAATGCCCCCGGGGCCGGGCTGCCCCGAGGGGTCAAGGAAACTTGGGGCGGCCTGGCGTTTCCTTGTTCTGAGCGAAAATGCCGGCATGCCCGCCAACCGGATTTCCCTGACCAACCAGTTCCTCATCGCCATGCCCGGCATGGCCGATGACGCCTTCGCGGGCACCGTCATCTACCTCTGCGAACACAACGACCACGGCGCGCTCGGCCTGGTCGTCAACAAGCCGACCACGCTGACTCTGGGCACGCTGTTCGAGAAGGTCGAGCTGAGCCCGCCCGGCGGCGAACTGGCCGAGCGGCCGGTCTACTACGGCGGCCCGGTGCAGACCGACCGCGGCTTCGTGCTGCACGAGCCGCTGGACGACGAAGGCGGCCACTACAACGCGACGCTGGCCGTGCCCGGCGGCCTGGAGATGACGACCAGCCGCGACGTGCTGGAAGCGCTCTCCAACGGCGCCGGGCCGCGCAAGCTGCTCGTCACGCTCGGCTACAGCGGCTGGGCGGCGGGCCAGCTGGAGGAAGAGATCGGCCGCAACGGCTGGCTGACGGTGGACGCCTCGCCGGCCGTCATCTTCGACACGCCGGTCGAGCAGCGCTACGAGCGCGCGCTGGGCCTGCTGGGCATCGACCCGCGCATGCTCAGTGCCGACGCGGGGCACGCCTGATGAAGCGCGACGCCGCCGCGCCGACGCTTCAATCCTTTCTTGCTTTCGATTTCGGCACCCGCCGCATCGGCCTCGCCTCGGGCACGCGCCTGCTGGGCGCCGCCGAGCCGCGCGGCACCATCCAGGGCGGCGACTTCGCCGCCATCGCCGCCGCCATCCAGGCCTGGCAGCCCGACGCCCTCGTCATCGGCGTGCCGCGCCACCCCGACGGCGCGCCGCACGAGATGACGGCCAAGGCGCAGAGCTTCGGCCGGCGCCTCGCCGGGCGCTACCACCTGCCCGTGTTCGAGGTGGACGAGCGCTACACCAGCGTCGAAGCCGAGAGCCAGGGCGCGCGCGACGTGGACGCGGCGGCGGCGGCGCTGATCCTCGAACAGTTTTTCCGGGAACACCCATGAGTGATTTGAAGCTCGACGCCGAGGCGCTCTACCTCGAACTGCGGCGCGGCCTGCAGCGGCTGCTGACGCCGGACACGGCCCTGGTCGGCATCTGGAGCGGCGGTGCCTGGCTGGCCGAGCGGCTGGCGGCCGACCTCGGGCTGGCCGCAGGCGTCATCTCCAGCGCCTTGCACCGCGACGACTTCGGCGCGCGCGGTCTCGCCAAGTCCGACCACACGACGCTGCCCTTCGACGTGAACGGCCGCGACGTGCTGCTGATCGACGATGTGCTCTACACCGGCCGCACGACGCGGGCCGTCATCAACGAGCTGTTCGACTACGGCCGCCCGGCGCGCGTGCAGCTCGCGGTGCTGGTGGACCGTGGCGGGCGCGAGCTGCCGATCGAGCCGGCCTTCTCGGCCGCGCGCGTGACGCTCGGTGCCGGCCAGAAGCTGCGCCTGGCGCGCGGCGACGACGGCCGCTTCTCGTTCGAGGTGAAGTGATGGCCCCCACGTTCACGTCGTTCACTGCCCCCCGAGGGGGCGTCGGCCTCCAGGATTCGGCACGAAGCCACTTCGTGTCTTTTGGCGGCCCTGAGGGAGTCCGGTGATGCTCAGCAAACGCAACCCCCAACTCAACAAGCATGGCGAGCTGATCCACCTGCTGTCCATCGAGGGCCTGCCGCGCGCGGTCATCGAGCAGATCCTGGACACGGCCGGCAGCTTCCTGTCCGTCAACGACCGCGAGGTCAAGAAGGTGCCGCTGCTGCGCGGCAAGTCGGTGTTCAACCTGTTCTTCGAGAACAGCACGCGCACGCGCACCACCTTCGAGATCGCGGCCAAGCGCCTCAGCGCCGACGTGATCAACCTCGACATCGCGCGCAGTTCCACCGCCAAGGGCGAGACGCTGCTCGACACGGTGGCCAACTTGAGCGCGATGCATGCCGACATGTTCGTCGTGCGCCACAGCGAGAGCGGCGCGCCCTATCTGATCGCGCAGCACTGCGCGCCCCACGTCCACGTCGTCAATGCCGGCGACGGCCGCCACGCCCACCCGACGCAGGGCCTGCTGGACATGTACACGATCCGGCACTTCAAGCAGGACTTCCGCCAACTGACGGTGGCCATCGTCGGCGACATCGTGCATTCGCGCGTGGCCCGTTCGGACATCCACGCGCTCAACATCCTCGGCGTGCCCGAGATCCGCGCGGTCGGCCCCAAGACCCTGGTGCCGGGCGACCTGCGCGACATGGGCGTGCGCGTCTGCCACGACATGGCCGAGGGCGTGCGCGATGCCGACGTCATCATCATGCTGCGCCTGCAGAACGAGCGCATGAGCGGCGCGATGCTGCCCAGCAGCGGCGAGTTCTTCAAGAGCTTCGGCCTGACGCCCGAGAAGCTGGCGCTCGCCAAGCCGGATGCCATCGTCATGCACCCGGGGCCGATCAATCGTGGCGTCGAGATCGCGTCCGAGGTGGCGGACGGCGAGCGCAGCGTCATCCTGCCGCAGGTCACCTTCGGCATCGCGGTGCGCATGGCGGTGATGGCCATCCTGGCAGGGAACGAAGCATGAAGATCCTCATCAAAGGCGGCCGGCTCATCGACCCGGCCTCGGGCCTGGACCGCATCGGCGATCTCGCCGTCGCCAATGGCCGCGTCGTCAAACTGGGCGACGCCACCGACTTCACGCCCGAGCGCGAGATCGACGCGACGGGCCTCGTCGTCGCGCCCGGCCTCGTGGACCTGTGCGCGCGGCTGCGCGAGCCCGGCCACGAGCACGAGGGCCTGCTGGAGAGCGAACTCGCGGCGGCGGCGGCCGGCGGCGTGACCAGCCTCGTCTGCCCGCCCGACACCGACCCCGTGCTCGACGAGCCCGGCCTCGTCGAGATGCTCAAGTTCCGCGCCCGCAAGCTGAGCCGCTGCCGGCTCTTCCCGCTCGGCGCGCTGACGCGCAACCTCGAAGGCAAGGCGCTGACCGAGATGGCCGAGCTGACCGAGGCCGGCTGCATCGGCTTCGCGCAGGCCGATGCGGCGCTGCGCGACACGACGGTGCTGCTGCGCGCCTTCCAGTACGCGGCGACCTTCGGCTACACGGTCTGGCTGCGGCCCCACGACGCGCACCTGGGCGGCGGCGTCGCGGCCAGCGGCGCGGTGGCGACGCGGCTGGGCCTGTCGGGCGTGCCGGTGATGGCCGAGACCATCGCGCTGCACACGATCTTCGAGCTGGTGCGGGCCACCGGCGCGCGCGTCCACCTGTGCCGGCTGAGCAGCGCGGCCGGCGTCGAACTCGTGCGCGCCGCCAAGCGCGAGGGCCTGCCGGTGACGGCCGACGTGTCGATCAACTCCCTGCACCTCAGCGACGTGGACATCGGCTACTTCGACTCGGCCATGCGCCTGACGCCGCCGCTGCGCCAGGGCCGCGACCGCGACGCGCTGCGCGCCGCGCTGGCCGACGGCACGCTCGACGCGCTGGTGTCCGACCACATGCCCGTCACCAGCGACGAGAAGGCCGTGCCCTTCGCCGAGGCCACGCCCGGCGCGACCGGGCTGGAACTGCTGCTGAGCCTGGCGCTGCGCTGGGCGCGCGACGCCAGCCTGCCGCTGCCGCGCGCGCTGGCCGTCGTCACCGCCGAGCCGGTGCGCGTGCTGGGCGGCGCGCTCGGCTCGCTCGCGGCCAGCGCCGGCCGGCTGGTGGAAGGCGGCGTCGCCGATGTCTGCGTGTTCGACGCCGACGCGAGCTGGGCCGTCACGCCCGAGCGCCTGGCCAGCCAGGGCAAGCACACGCCCTTCGAGTTCTCGCGCAGCGGCTTCGAGCTGCCGGCGCGCGTGCGCGCCACGCTGGTGGCCGGGCATCTCGCCTACGAGGCATGAGATCTCTGCTTGCCGCCTGGCGGCTCGTCCGCCTGCTGCCCCATGTGCTGCATGGGCTGTGGATCGTCGTGCGGCGCTTCGGGCGGCTGCTGCCGGCGCAGCGGCAGGGGCTGATCCAGTGGTGGTCGCGCAAGACCCTGGCCATCCTCGGCATCGAACTGCAGGCCTCGGGCACGGCCGAGCCGGCGGGCTGCCTGCTGGTCGCCAACCATGTCTCCTGGCTGGACATTGCCGCCGTGCATGCGGTGCTGCCGCAGGCGCGCTTCGTCTCCAAGGCCGACGTGAAGCACTGGCCCCTGGTGGGCCTGCTCGTCGAGGGCGTGGGCACGCTGTTCATCGAGCGCAGCAACAAGCGCGATGCGCTGCGCGTCGTCCACCAGACGGCCGAGGCGCTGAAGGCCGGCGACTGCGTCGCCGTCTTCCCCGAGGGCACGACGGGCGCCGGCCCCGAGCTGCTGCCCTTCCACGCCAATCTGCTGCAGGCGGCGGTGACGACGGATGCGCCCGTGCTGCCGGTCGTGCTGCGCTGGCACGAGCCGGGCGAGCGCTTCAGCACGGCGGCGCGTTTCATCGGCCAGATGACGCTGGCGCAGAGCCTGTGGCGCATCGCCTCGGCGCGCGGCCTGGGCGTCGCGGTGCAGGTGCTGCCCGCCGTGCCGGTCGCGGGCCAGGATAGACGCGCGCTCGGCGAGCTGCTGCGCGCGCAGATCGCCGCGCGTCTCTGAGCGGCCCCTGCTTTTTTGACGGCCGGGTCTTGTCTATTTGTTTGGTAATTGGCAAAATACAAAACATGGACAAGGTCTTCAAGGCATTGAGCGATCCGACGCGGCGGCGCATCCTGCAGTTGCTGCGCGAGCGCGAGATGACGGCCGGCGAGCTGGCCGACTGCTTCGACCTGTCCAAGCCGACGCTGTCGGGGCATTTCAGCGTGCTGCGCGAGGCCGATCTCGTCAGGTCCGACAAGGCCGGCACGAGCATCACCTACCGGCTCAATGTCTCGACGCTGGAAGAAGCGCTGCTGGGCTTTGCCGAGGTCTTCGGCATCGGCGGCGCCCCGGCGAAACCCATGAAGACCCGCAAACCAGGAGGCTCCCATGCTTGAACGATTCGGAACGCGCATCCAGTGGGCGCTGATCGCCGCGATGGCCGCGGCGGGCCTGTGGGCGCTGCTGCAACTGCCCGAGGGCGCGCGGGTGCCGGTGCATTTCAACGGGCGCGGCGAGCCGGACGGCTGGGCCGGCGCCGGCTTCGGGCTTTTCATGCTGCCGGGCCTGGCGCTGGCGCTGCTGGGCCTGCAAGGGCTGCTGCCGCGCATCGACCCGCGCGGCGACAACCTGCGCCGCTCGGCCAAGGCGCTGGCGACGATCTGGTGCGCGGTGGCGCTGCTGCTGGCGCTGTTGCAGGGCCACATCGTCATGCTGGCCCTCGGCCTTGCGCAGCCGCTGCCGCGCCTGCCGCTGCTGCTGGTGGGCGGGCTGTTCGTCGTGATGGGCAATATCCTCGGCAAGCTGCGGCCGAACTTCACGGTGGGCATCCGCACGCCCTGGACGCTGGCCAACGAGCGCGTCTGGGACCAGACGCACCGCTTCGGCGGCAAGGCCTTCGTGCTGGCGGGCGCGGCGCTGCTGGCGCTGTCGCTGGCCGCGCCGCCGGCCGAGTGGCTGATGCCGGCCATCCTGGCCGCCGCGCTGGGCCCGGCGCTGGCGGCGGTGCTCAGGTCCTGGTGGCTGTGGCGTCGGCTGCAGGCCGGCGCGTGAGCCCCGCACGGCCGCCCGAAGGGGCTCAGCTCCCGCTTGGCGGGACAGCGCGCAGCGCGAAGGGTGCCTTGGTCAACCGCCACGCGAGCGCGGCGCAGCCCAGCCACAGCAGGGCCAGGAAGCCCAGCACGCCCGGCCAGGCGCCGGCCGACCAGGCATGGCCGCCGAGCCAGCCCAGGCTGCTGGCGCCCAGGTAGTAGGCGCTCAAATACATGGCCGACGCCAGCGACTTGGAGCGCTGGGCCGCGCGGCCGACCCAGCCGCTGGCCACCGAATGCGCGGCGAAGAAGCCAAAGGTGAACAGCGCCGCGCCGGCGAGGATGAACGGCAGCGCCGGGGCCAGCGTCAGCAGCAGGCCCGCCGCGCACAGCGCCAGCATCTGCCACAGCACGCGCGCGGGGCCGTGGCGGTCGGCGCGGCGGCCGGCCCAGGGCGAGGAGAACATGCCCATCACATAGAGCAGGAAGACCGCGCCGACGGCGGCATGCGACAGCGCGAACGGCGGCTGCACGAGGCGGAAGCCCAGGTAGTTGTAGAAGCTGACGAAGCCGCCCATCAGCAGCAGCGCGAGGCCGAACAGCGGCAGCAGGCCGGGCTCGCGGCACAGGCCGGCGAGGTCGGCCAGCGCATGGCGCGGGTGCAGCGGGCGCGGCCGGTGGCGGCGCGAGGGCGGCAGGCGGCGCCAGAACTCGACGGCCGCGACCGCGCCCAGCAGGCCGAGCCCCGCCAGCGCCCCGCGCCAGCCCGTCAGGTCGGCCAGCAGGCCGCAGACCAGCCGGCTCGACATGCCCCCGGCCGCGTTGCCCGCGATGATGAGTCCGACCGACTGGCCCAGCACGCGCACGTCCACTTCCTCGGCCAGCCAGGCGGCGGACACCGCCGGCAGCCCGGCCAGGCACAGCCCCAGCAACGCGCGCAGCACGACCAGCGCGCCATAGCTGGGCGCCGCCGCGCACAGCAGGCTGCACAGGGCGCCCAGCACGAGGGAGGCGAGCATCACCGGCTTGGGGCCGAAGCGTTGCGCCAGGAAGCCGGCCGGGATCAGCCCCAGGGCCATCGCGCCAGCGGTGGCGGACAGCACGCCGCTGGCCTGCGCCGCCGACAGCGCGAACGCGCTGCCGAACAACGGCAGCAGCGGCTGCGGCCCGTAGAACATCGCAAAGGTGGCGAAGCCGCCGACGAACAGCGCCCAGCGCGCGGCCTTGTGGGCCGCGCTGCCGGGGGCGATGGGCGGCGGCAGCGCGGTGGCGGGCGTGGCGGGAAGGGCGGGCATGGGCTACGCCCGATTGTCGGCGCGCGTGTCGGGCCTCGTCTGGCGCGTCAGCGCGGCGCCTGACCGAGCGTCCAACGCGCCAGCGTCTGCCAGGGCTGCTGCGGGCTGGTCTGGCGGATCCAGCGCAGATCGGCCAGCGTCAGCGCGAGGCCGTCGGCCAGCGATGGGATGGGCCAGCGGCTGCCCGCCGCCTGCGGGTTGCGCGGGTGGGCGAGCGTCAGGTGGGCGTCGGCGTGGCGGGCATCGGGGCGACCCAGCAGGTGGCGGCGCAGCGCGTCGTACTCAGTCTGGCCTTCGACGCAGCGCAGCAGGATGCCGTGCCCGTCGAAGCGTTCGGGCGGCCCGAAGCGCAGGCGCAGCGGGGCCGCTGCGGCAAGGCGCGCGCCCAGGCCCTCCAGGCCGGCGAGTTCATCCTCGCGGCACAGCGTCAGATGCGCCGGGATCAGCGCGGCCTGCACCGGATCGAGTTCGCGGCGCAGCCTGTCCAGCCGCTCGCCGTCCGCGCCGGTGACGAACAGGCTGAACTGGTCCCGGCTCATTGCAGCCAGCCCAGCCCCACCGAAGTGGCGCCGCGCGGCCGGTATTCCAGGCCGACGTGGCCGGGCCAGCCGCGCGCTTCGAGCAGCGCGAGTTCGGCGGCGAATTCACCGGCAGCAGGCTCGTGCCGGCCGTCGCAGCCTGCGACCTGCACATGGCCGAGCAGGCCGAGGTCAAGCGCCCGCGTGAGGTGGGCCAGCGACTCGCCCTCGGCGACACGGCAGTGGTAGAGGTCGAGCTGCAAGGCCACGCGCGGCGTGGCGAGCAGGGCCAGCAGGTCCAGCGCCTGGGTCTGGCGGTGCAGGAAATAGCCCGGCATGTCGCGCCGGTTGATGGGCTCGACGGTCAGCGTGACGGCGTCGCCCGCCTGCGCGGCGGCCCAGCCGAGGTTGTCCAGCCAAGTCGCGCGGGTTTCGGGGCCGTCGTCGGCGAGGCCGGAGAGCAGGTGCAGGCGCGGCGCGCCCAGGCGGGCGGCGAGGTCGAGGCCGCGCAGCGTCGTGTCGCGGAACTCGGCCTCGCGGCCGGGCAGGGCGGCGAAGCCGCGCTCGCCCCCGGCCCAGTCGCCGGCCGGCGCGTTGATGAGCACCACATGGAGGCCCGCCAGCCGCGCCGCGAGTTCGCCCGTGTCGTGCAGATGCGGCTGTTGCAACTCCACGGCCCGGAAGCCGTCGGCGCGCGCCGCGGCGGGGCGGTCGAGGTAGGGGTGCTCCGCGTAGAGCCAGTCGAGGTTGGCGGCGAGCTTCAAGCCTTGCCTTGCGCGGCCACGGCCGCTGCGGCCTTGGCGGCGGCTTCGGCGTCGCCGAGGTAATAACTCTTGATGGGCTTGAGGTCGGCGTCCAGTTCGTAGACCAGCGGGATGCCGTTGGGGATGTTGACGCCGACGATGTCGCTGTCGGCGATGCCGTCCAGGTACTTGACCAGCGCGCGGATGCTGTTGCCGTGGGCGGCGATCAGCACGCGCTGGCCCGACTGGATGGCGGGTGCCACGGTGTCGTTCCAGAACGGCAGCACGCGGGCCACGGTGTCCTTCAGGCATTCGGTCAGCGGCACCTCGCCGGTGGCCAGCCCGGCGTAGCGGCGGTCGCCGCGCTCGCTGCGCGGGTCGCCGGCTTCGAGCGCGGGCGGCGGCGTGTCGTAGCTGCGGCGCCAGATCAGCACCTGCTCGTCGCCGTATTGCTTGGCCATGTCGGCCTTGTTCAGGCCCTGCAGCGCGCCGTAGTGGCGCTCGTTCAGGCGCCAGGCGTGGCGCACCGGCAGCCAGGTGCGGTCCATCTGGTCCAGGCAGTGCCAGAGCGTCCAGACGGCGCGCTTGAGCACCGAGGTGTAGGCGATGTCGAAGTCGTAGCCGGCTTCCTTCAGCAGCCGGCCGGCCTGCTGGGCCTGGGCGACGCCGGTGGGCGTCAGGTCCACGTCGGTCCAGCCGGTGAAGCGGTTTTCGAGGTTCCAGGTCGATTCGCCGTGGCGGATGAGAACGAGCTTGTGCATGGGGCTTGGGGCTGGGAAGGGCGCCGGATTGTAGGAAGCCGGCGAACGCGCCGGCTTCGGGCGTGATGCAGTGCGCGTTCGCGCCCAACTGCGATGAACCAGAAGCGCCTGGGCTCAGCACAATTCAGTGCTTACCCTAATGCCCCTCCAGGAGACCCCGATGAAGCTCTCGCCCCGCCTGCGTTTCGCGCCCTTGGCGCTCGCCCTGATGACCGCCGCCGCCACGGCCCATGCCGCCGATGCGCAAAGCATGTTCAGCCTGTCCGGCTTCGGCACGCTGGGCCTGGTCAAGACCGACACCGACGCCGCGCAGTACGCGCTCAACGGCCAGGTGCGCGGCGCCGACAAGGGCGCCAGCGGCGAGGTGGACAGCAAGCTTGGCGTGCAGCTGGGCGCGAAGTTCAACTCGACCTTCTCCGCCACCGTGCAACTGCTGTCCAAGCAGAACGGCGACGGCAACTTCATGCCGGGCGTGGAGTGGGCCTTCGTGAAGGCACAGGTGACGCCCGCGCTGGCCCTGCGCCTCGGCCGCATGGGCGGGCCGTTCTTCGCGGTGTCTGACTTCCGCGACGTAGGCTTCGCCAACACGACGCTGCGCCCGCCGCAGGATGTCTATGGCCAGGTGCCGATCAGCCACTTCGACGGCGCGGACCTGAGCTACCAGGCCGGCACCGGCTTCGGCATGCTGACGGCCCAGGTGTTCGGTGGCAGCGCCAAGTCCACCGTCGGGCGCACCGACCTGGAGCTGAAGCAGCTCGTCGGCCTGAACCTGACGCTGGAAACCGACGACGGCCTGACGCTGCGCTTCGGCCACACGGCCGGCAAGCTGACGGTCAAGTCCGCCACGCTGAACACGCTGTCGGCGACGCTGAAGGCCACGCCCTTCGCCAGCGTCGGCGACGAACTCGACCCCAACAGCCGCAAGTCCAGCTTCACCGGCCTCGGCCTCAACTGGGACGAGGGCCAGTGGGTCGTGGCCGCCGAGTACACGATGCGCCGCACCGACAGCTACGTGCCCGACACCAATGGCTGGTATCTGACCGTCGGCCACCGCTTCGGCGCCTGGACGCCCTATGCGACGCTGTCCCAGGTGCGCACCGTGGCCAGCAACGTCAACAACACCGTGCAGCCGCTGAACGCGCAACTGGCCTATCTGAAGTCGGTGGTCGATGGCGTCGTCGCCGGCCAGCATCTGGCGCAGAAGACGGTGGCCGTCGGCACGCGCTGGGACTTCGCGCGCAACTTCGCGCTGAAGGCGCAGTTCGAGCAGATCAAGCCCGAAGGCAATGGCCTGTTCGTCCACGTGCAGCCCGGCTTTGCCGACCACAAGGTCAATGTGCTGAGTCTCAGCATCGACACCGTGTTCTGAGCCGACCGCGCAGGAGATCCGACATGCAAATCCAGAAATTCGTCCTTGCCGCCGTGCTGACCCTGGCCGGTGCCGCCGCCCAGGCCCAGGTGGCCGTCATCGTCAACGCCAAGAATGCCGCCGCCAGCATGACGGCCGATCAGGTCTCGGCGATCTTCCTTGGCAAGACCGCGACCCTGCCCAGCGGCGCCACCGCCGCGCCGGCCGATCAGGCCGAAGGCTCTGCCGTGCGCGAGCAGTTCTACGCCAAGGTCGCCGGCAAGCAGGCCGCCCAGGTCAAGGCCGCGTGGTCGCGCCTCGTGTTCTCGGGCAAGGGCACGCCGCCCAAGGAACTCGCCAGTTCGGCCGACGTGAAGAAATTCGTCGCCGCCAACCCGGACGCGATCGGCTACATCGAGAAATCCGCCGTGGACGGCAGCGTCAAGGCTGTGCTGACGGTGGACTGAACCCCGCCGGCGGGATAGAAACCGGTCTGCCCGGACAGGAGACAAGATGAACGTCAAGACCCGGATCTGGATGCTGCCCCTGCTGGCGGCCACGATCTTCGCCATCGGCATCGCCGTCATGCTGGTGTTCTCGTCGCGTACCTCGGACGCGATCACCTCCGTGGGCAAGGCCGACTACCCCTATCTGGACGCGACCACGCAGTTCGCCTCGCAGCTGGAAGCCCTGGGCGCGACGATCCAGAGCGCCGCCGCCGAGGGCGAGAAGAAGCGTCTTGACGAGGCCCGCGAGCGTGCCGCCGGCATCCGCAAGCTGCTGGACCGCATCGACGGCATCGAGGGCAGGAAGGACGCCGGCGCCCGGCTGCGCAAGGGCTTCGATGCCTATTTCGACGCCTCCGTCGAGACGGCCGAGCTGCTGCTGGGCGTGCGCCAGGGCGACGCGGCCGGCGCGATCCCGAAGATGCAGACGGCGCAGAAGGCGCTGGAGGCCGAGCTGGGCGCGGCCCGCAGCGCCGCCCACGAGGCCTTCGAGGCCGGGTTGGAGAAGGCGCAGAAGGGCGTGTCCGCCGGGCTCTGGGTCACGGTGGCCAGCGCCGTCATCGTCGTGCTGGCGCTGGGCGGCGCGTCCTGGTTCGTCATCGGCAGCGTCTGGCGCGAGCTGGGCGGCGAGCCCGAGTACGCCCGCGACGTGATGCGCCAGATGGCCGACGGCGACCTGTCGCAGGACATCCGCGTCGCCCCCGGCGCCGACAACAGCCTGCTGGGCGCCGTGCGCGACATGTCGCGCGGGCTGGCGGCCATCGTCGCCAATGTGCGCCATGGCACCGACTCGATGACGCTCGCTTCGCGCGAGATCGCGGCCGGCAACCAGGACCTGTCCGAGCGCACCGAGCGCCAGGCCGGCTCGCTGGAGCAGACCTCGAACAATATGCAGGCGCTCACCGTCACCGTGCGCCAGAGCGCCGAGGCGGCGGCCCAGGCCAACCAGCTCGCCGGCTCGGCCGCCAGCGTCGCGCGCAAGGGCGGCGAGGTGGTGGGCCAGGTCGTCTCGACCATGGACGAGATCAACACCTCCAGCCGCAAGATCAACGACATCATCGGCGTCATCGACGGCATCGCCTTCCAGACCAATATCCTGGCGCTGAACGCCGCCGTGGAAGCGGCGCGGGCCGGCGAGCAGGGCCGCGGCTTCGCGGTCGTCGCGGGCGAGGTGCGCTCGCTGGCGCAGCGCTCGGCCGAGGCCGCGCGCGAGATCAAGGCGCTGATCGGCGCCAGCGTGGACAAGGTCGAGTCCGGCGCCCGCCTCGTGCAGGACGCCGGCGCGACGATGGACGAGATCGTCGCCAGCGTGCAGCGCGTCTCGGACATCATCGGCGAGATCACCGCCGCGTCCAGCGAGCAGAGCCAGGGCATCGGCGGCGTCAACCAGTCGGTCAGCGAACTGGACCAGATGACGCAGCAGAACGCCGCCCTCGTCGAGCAGGCCGCCGCCGCCGCCGCCAGCCTGGAACAGCAGGCCGTCAGCCTGCAGCAGGCGGTGGCCACGTTCAAGCTCGGCTGACCGGACTCGCCGATAATGACGGGCTTTTGACCCGTGGGGCGCTTGTGGATTTCCTGATCGAGAACTGGTTTCTGGTGCTGGCGGCGCTGGCCTCGGGCGGCATGCTGCTGTGGCCGATGCTCAATTCGGCGGGCGCCGGCCTGAGCGCCGCCGACGCGGTGCGCAAGATCAACCGCGAGAAGGGCGTGCTGATCGACGTCAGCGAGCCCGAGGAATTCGCCAAGGCTCATGCCGCCGGGGCGCGCAACCTGCCTTTCGGCCAGCTCGAAGGCCACAAGCAACTGCCCGGCAACAAGGCCCTGCCCCTGGTCGTGCTCTGCCCCACCGGCGCCCGCGCCGGCCGCGCGGCAGGCCTGCTGCGCAAGCTCGGCTATGCCAACGCCCAGGCGCTGACCGGCGGGCTCAAGGCATGGCGCGAGGCCAATCTGCCCGTCGAAAAGACCGCTTGAGGGAGTCCGCGATGGCCGCCGTCAGGATGTACACCACCCAGGTCTGCCCCTACTGCCTGCGGGCCAAGGCCCTGCTGAAACAGCGCGGCGTCGAGCAGATCGAGGAAATCCGCATCGACATCGACCCCGCCGCGCGCGACGCGATGATGGCCAGCACCGGCCGCCGCACCGTGCCGCAGATCTTCATCGGCACCACCCATGTCGGGGGGTGCGACGACCTCATCGCCCTCGACCAGCAGGGCGGATTGCAGCCCCTGCTCCAGGGCGCCTGATTTCAAGCCCGGGCAAGCCCCCGGCGCCCCGATTGCGGGCCTCGCCCATAATCCAGCCACCGCCCGCAGCATCCCGCCTGCGGGCTTTTGTTTGACGCTCCCATCGAAAGAGTCCCATGGCCGACGAGATCCAAGCCGCCCCCGAGGGCACCCCCGTGTTCCAGATCCAGCGCATGTACCTGAAGGATCTGTCGCTGGAGCAGCCCAATGCGCCCAAGATCCTGCTGGAACAGCAGCAGCCCCAGGTGGACATCAACCTCGCGCTGTCGGCCGAGAACGTCACCGACGGCATCTTCGAGGTCTGCGTCACCGCCACCGTCAACACCAAGGTCGGCGACAAGACGCTGTTCCTGGTCGAGGCCAAGCAGGCCGGCATCTTCGAGATCCGCAACGTGCCGCAGGAGCAGGTCGAGGGCATCCTCGGCATCGTCTGCCCGCAGATGGTCTACCCCTATCTGCGCGCCATCGTCTCCGACGTCTGCACCCGCGCCGGCTTCCCGCCCGTGCTGCTGACGGAAGTGAACTTCCAGGCCATGTTCGAGGCCCAGCAGGCGCAGCGCGCCGCGCAAGGCGGCCAGGCCGTGAACTGATCGGCTTTGCCGCAGTGCCGACGCCCCGCCGAGTGCGGGGCGTTTTGTTTCAGGGACACTCCCGCGCATGACGACGATGAAGATCAGCGTGCTCGGCGCCGGCGCCTGGGGCACGGCCCTGGCCATCCAGGCGGCGAACGCCGGCCATCAGGTGCTGCTGTGGGGGCGCGACGCGGCCGCCGTCGCCGCGATGCGCGCGAGCCGCCGCAACGCGGCCTATCTGCCCGGCAGCGAACTGCCCGCCGCGCTGGCGCTGACGGCCGACCGCGCCGAGGCCATCGCCCATGCCGCTGGCGGGCTGGCCATCGTCGCCACGCCGATGTCCGGCCTGCGCGAGACCCTGGCCGCGCTGCCGCCCGCGCAGCGCGTGCTGTGGCTGTGCAAGGGTTTCGAGGCCGGCACGGGGCGGCTGGGCCACGAGATCGCGCGGGAGCTGCGATCGGGCCCGCCATCCGTGGCGAGTGTGGGCGTGCTGTCCGGCCCCAGCTTCGCGCAGGAAGTGGCGGCCGGCCGGCCGACGGCCCTGGTCGCGGCCAGCGAAGACGCCGTGCTGGCGCAGGCCGCCGTCGCCGCCTTCCACGGCGAGCGGCTGCGCGTCTACACGGCGGCCGACCCGGTGGGCGTCGAAGTCGGCGGCGCAGTCAAGAACGTGATGGCCATCGCGGTCGGCGTCTGCGACGGGCTCTCCGCCTCGGCGCCGGACGCGCCCGGCCTGAACGCGCGCGCCGCCCTCATCACGCGCGGGCTGGCCGAGATGCTGCGCTTGGGGCTCGCGTTAGGCGCGCGGCCCGAGACCTTCATGGGCCTCTCGGGCCTCGGCGACCTCGTGTTGACGGCCACCGGCGACCTGTCGCGCAACCGCCGCGTTGGCCTGATGCTGGCGCAGGGTCTGGCCCTGCCGCAAATCTTGGCGCAACTGGGCCACGTCGCCGAGGGCGTCTACAGCGCGCCGACGGTGCTGGCGCGGGCGCGCGAGGCGGGCGTCGAGATGCCGATCACCGAGGCGATGGTGGCGCTGCTGGACGGGCGCGTGACGGCGTCGCAGGTCGTCGAGCGGCTGATGAGCCGCGACGCGCGGGCCGAGTAGTCAGACGCCGCCAGGAATCGGAACAGGGCGTCAGATGCCGCCAGGGATCGGAGCAGGGCGTCAGATGCCGCCCTGATAGCCGTTCTGCCGCCACGCCTCGAACACCGCGACCGCGACGCTGTTGCTGAGGTTCAGGCTGCGCTGGCCTTCGCGCATCGGCAGCCGAACGCGCTGCCCGGGCGGGAAACCGTCGCGCAGCGCGGGCGGCAGGCCGGCGGTCTCGCTGCCGAACACCAACCAGTCGCCCGACTGCCACTTGACCTCGCCAAACGGCCGGCTGCCGCGCGTCGTGAAGGCGAACAGGCGCGTCGGCTCGGGCGATTCGGCAGCCAGCAAGGCGGCCCAGTCGGCATGGCGCTGTACGCGGGTGTACTCGTGGTAGTCGAGCCCGGCGCGTTGCAGCAGCCGGTCTTCCATGGAGAACCCCAGCGGTTCGACCAGATGCAGCGCGCAGCCGGTATTGGCCGCGAGCCGGATCACATTGCCCGTGTTGGGCGGAATCTCGGGCTGGACGAGGACGATGTTGAACATGGGGCGCGAGTATCTACTCGTCCCCCGGCTCCGGCGTGCGGGCGACGACCCAGGCCTGCACGCTCATGACGCCGCCTTGCAGCAGCACGCCAGCCAGCTCGAACAGCGTCGCGCCGCTGGTCATCACATCGTCGAGCAGCGCGACCGTCGTGCCGCGCAACTGCTCGGCCTTGCGCGGCTCGATGGCGAAGACGCCGCGCACATTGGCCGCGCGCGCCTCGCGCTTGAGGCTGGCCTGGACGGCGTTGTGGCGCACGCGCAGCAGCATCTCGGGCTCGCAGCGCAGGCCCCGGCGGCGGGCGAGGGCCTTGGCCAGTTCGTGGGACTGGTTGTAGCCGCGCTCGCGCAGCCGCTCCTTAGACAGCGGCACCGGCAGCAGCCAGTCCGGCGCGTCCACCTCGGCCGCGCTCAGCGCGGTGTTCAGCCGCTCCAGCAGGCTCTCGCGCAGGTCCAGCGCCTGGTGGTATTTGAAGTGCTGCAGCAGGCCGTCCCAGGGGAAGCCGTAGTCCAGTGCGGCGACGGCGCGGTCCAGCGGCGGCGCCTCGCGCAGGCAGCGCCCGCATTGCGGCCGTGGCCGGCCGAGCAGTTCGGGCGGCAGCCGGGCCGCGCAGGTCCAGCAGCGCGGCTGGGGGCGGGCATAGCGGCTCAGGCAGGGCTCGCAGACGGTCTGGTGGCTCCAGGCGCGGCAGACGGCGCATTGCCCGGCGCAGCGCATCAGCACCTTCTCGATCAGCGCGGGCCGGGCGTCGGGCATGGGGGTCAATATACTGAGCGGCCCATGAGCGAGACGGCGCCGGCCCCTACTTCAAACAAGGGGCCACGGCCCCAGGATCTCGACCCGGCCGCGCTGCGCCATCAGGCCCGGCGGCTGGCCCGGGCCGCGCAGCCGCCCTGGCTGCATGCCGAGGTGGCGGGCCGCATGGCCGAGCGTCTCGGCTATATCAAACACCAGCCGGCCCGCGTGCTCGACGCCTCGCCCCTGCTCGGCGCCAGCGCCGAACTGCTGAGGTTGGCCTACCCCGGCGCCGAGATGGTCTGGCACGAGGCCGACGCCGCGCTGTCCGCGCGCGCCGCCGAGGCGCGGGCGTTGAACTGGTGGCGCCGGCTGCGTGGCGCCGCGCCGGGTCGGGTCGAAGCCCTGCCTGCGCGGCCCGAGGTGGAACTGCTCTGGTCCAACATGGCCTTGCATGCCTGTGCCGACCTGCCGGCGCTGCTCGGTGCCTGGCAGGCCAGCCTCGCGGTGGGCGGCTTCGTGATGTTCTCCTGCCTGGGGCCGGACAGCTTCGTCGAACTGCGCCCGCTCTACGCCCGCCAGGGCTGGGGCCGGCCGGCGCCGGACTGGTGGGATATGCACGATCTCGGCGACCTGCTGCTGCAGGCCGGCTTCGCCGACCCGGTGATGGACCAGCAGCGCCTGCGCCTGACCTGGGCCAGCCCCGAGAGCCTGCTGGCCGATTTGCGCGCGCTGGGCGGCAACCTCGCGCCGACGCGCTTCGCCGGCCTGCGCGGGCGGGCGTGGCGCGCGGCCCTGTTGGCAGGGTTCGAGGGCCTGCGCGGTGCCGACGGCCGGCTCGGGCTGACGCTGGAATTGGTGTTCGGCCATGCCTTCAAGGCCGCGCCCCGGCTCGCGGTGGCGGCCGAGACGCGCGTGTCGGTGGCCGTGATGCGGGCGGCGCTGCGCGGCCCGGGCCCGAGCGGGTGATGCCGGTTTTCCCCTAGGCCGCCGCAGGCGGGGGGGCGGAAGGCTCGGACTAAAATCGCGCGCCGCATAGAAGGGCCGGTGACCGCAGTCCCGGCTCAGTTCGAGCAGCTTTGCGGCGGAATGCAAGCCCTGCTCATCCAAGAATCCGAAGTGACAACCATGACGATGATGAAGGCACGAATCATGCGGGCCGCCGTGGCAGCGGCGACCGCCCTGGCGGCGGGTTCGGCCCTGGCGGTGGGCGACCTGCCCGGCGGCCCCGGGGTCAACCAGCTCAACCTGCCCCAGCCGGTGACCCGCATCGCCGCCGACCAGATGTGGCTGCACAACTTCGTGATGATCATCTGCGTGGTGATCTTCCTCGCGGTGTTCGGGGTGATGTTCTATTCCATCTTCAAGCACCGCAAATCCAAGGGCGCGGTGTCGGCCAACTTCCACGAGAGCGTGACCGTCGAGATCGCCTGGACGGTGGTGCCCTTCCTGATCGTCATCGGCATGGCCCTGCCGGCCACCAAGGTCGTCGTGGCGATGAAGGACACGACCAATGCCGACGTCACCATCAAGGCCACCGGCTACCAGTGGAAATGGGGCTACGACTACCTGAAGGGCGAGGGCGAGGGCATCGGCTTCCTGGCCACGCTGGACACCGAGCAGCGCGAGCAGTCCAACTCCGGCAAGCCCGCGCCGGTGGACGACTACCTGCTGAAGGTGGACAACCCCCTCGTCGTGCCGGTGGACAAGAAGGTCCGCATCATCACGACGGCCAATGACGTGATCCACGCCTGGATGGTGCCGGCCTTCGGCGTCAAGCAGGACGCCATCCCCGGCTTCGTGCGCGACACCTGGTTCAAGGCCGAGAAGGTCGGCGACTACTACGGCCAGTGCGCCGAACTGTGCGGCAAGGAACACGCCTACATGCCCATCCACGTCAAGGTCGTCTCGGCCGAGGACTACAGCAAGTGGGTCGAGGGCAAGCTCAAGGAAATCGCCGCCAAGGCCGACGATCCGAGCAAGGTCTGGGAGCAGGCGGCCCTGGTCGCCCGGGGCGAGAAGGTCTATGCCGCCAACTGTGCGGTCTGCCACAAGGCCGACGGCAGCGGCGCCGGCCCGATCAAGGCGCTGGACAAGTCGCCCGTCGTGCTGGCCGAGAGCGCGCTGGAGCAGATCCAGGTCGTGCTGAACGGCCGCATGGACAAGGGCATGCCGGCCTGGAAGCAGCTCAGCGACACCGACCTCGCGGCGGTGATCACCTACACGAAGAACTCCTGGTCCAACAAGACGGGCCAGACGGTGCAGCCGGCCGAGCTGGTCGCCGCCCGCAAGTAATTCCGAACGCCGAATCCAGAGGAAATCACATGAGTGCAGTGCTCCCCCCCCACGGCGTTCACGGCGGCCATGACGGCGCCCACGGCCACGACGACCATCACGATCACCATGCGCCGACCGGCTGGCGCCGCTGGGTGTTCGCCACCAACCACAAGGACATCGGCACGCTCTACCTGCTGTTCAGCTTCACGATGCTGATCGTCGGCGGCATCCTGGCGCTGTGCATCCGCGCCGAGCTGTTCCAGCCGGGCCTGCAGTTCTTCAACCCCGAACTGTTCAACCAGTTCACCACCATGCACGGCCTGATCATGGTGTTCGGCGCCATCATGCCGGCCTTCGTGGGCTTTGCGAACTGGATGATCCCGCTGCAGATCGGCGCCAGCGACATGGCCTTCGCGCGGATGAACAACTTCAGCTTCTGGCTGATGATCCCGGCCGCCATCATGCTGACGGCCGGTTTCTTCATGCCCGGCGGCGCACCGGCCTCGGGCTGGACGATGTATGCGCCGCTGACGCTGCAGATGGGCCCGTCGATGGACTCCACCATCCTGGCCATCCACATCCTCGGCGCGAGCTCCATCATGGGCTCGATCAACATCATCGTCACCATCCTCAACATGCGCGCCCCCGGCATGACGCTGATGAAGATGCCGATGTTCGCGTGGACCTGGCTGATCACGGCCTACCTGCTGATCGCCGTGATGCCCGTGCTGGCCGGCGCCATCACGATGACGCTGACCGACCGCCACTTCGGCACCGCCTTCTTCAACCCCGCAGGCGGCGGCGACCCGGTGATGTACCAGCACGTATTCTGGTTCTTCGGCCACCCCGAGGTCTACATCATGATCCTGCCGGCCTTCGGCATCATCAGCCAGATCGTGCCGGCCTTCGCCCGCAAGCGCCTGTTCGGCTATGCGTCGATGGTCTACGCCACCGCGTCCATCGCCATCCTGTCCTTCATCGTCTGGGCCCACCACATGTTCTCCACCGGCATGCCGGTGACGGGCCAGCTCTTCTTCATGTACGCGACCATGCTGATCGCCGTGCCCACGGGCGTGAAGATCTTCAACTGGCTGGCGACGATGTGGCGCGGCTCGATGAGCTTCGAGACGCCGATGCTGTGGGCCGTGGGCTTCATCTTCGTGTTCACGATGGGCGGCTTCACCGGCCTGGTCTGCGCCGTGGCGCCGATCGACATCCAGATCCAGGACACCTACTACGTCGTCGCCCACTTCCACTACGTGCTGGTGGCCGGCTCGCTGTACGCGCTGTTCGCCGGCGTCTACTACTGGGGCCCGAAGTGGACCGGCGTCATGTACTCCGAGACGCGCGGCAAGATCCACTTCTGGGGCTCGCTGATCGCCTTCAACCTGACCTTCTTCCCGATGCACTTCCTCGGCCTGGCCGGCATGCCGCGCCGCTATGCCGACTACCCGATGCAGTTCACCGACTTCAACGCGATCGCGTCGATCGGCGCCTTCTGGTTCGGCCTGATGCAGGTCTATTTCTTCCTGTTCATCGTCATCCCGATGATGCGCGGCAAGGGCCAGCCGGCGCCGCAGAAGCCCTGGGAAGCCGCCGAGGGCCTGGAGTGGGAGATCCCCTCGCCCGCGCCCTTCCACACTTTCGAGGAGCCGCCCAAGCTGAACGCGGCCGCCACGAAGATCGTCGGCTGAAAGCCCCGCAGATGACCCCCGAACAGCGCAAGGCCAATCGCCGCCTGGGCCTGATCCTGCTCACCGTGGCCCTGGCCTTCGGTGTCGGCTTCGTCGCCAAGATGGCGCTGCTTCATTGACATGCACCTGCTCGCCCCCCTGCAACGCGACAACCGCCGGCTGCTGACGAAGCTGGCCCTGGTCGTCGCGCTGATGTTCGGCTTCGGCTATGCGCTGGTGCCCTTTTACCGGGCCATCTGCGAGGCGCTGGGCATCAATGTGCTGTCGCTGTCCGAGCGGCAGGTGGCGCTGGCCGCCCGGGGCGAGGCCACCGGCAATGGCCAGATCGACTACGGCCGCGAGATCACCGTCGAGTTCGACGCCAATGCGCGCGGCCCCTGGGACTTCAAGCCCGCCGTGCGCCACCTCAAGGTCCACCCCGGCGAACTGACCCAGGTCATGTACGAGTTCCGCAATGTGCAGGGCCGCACGATGGCCGCCCAGGCCATCCCGAGCTACGCACCGATGCAGGCCAGCGCGCACTTCAACAAGCTGGAGTGCTTCTGCTTCAACGAGTACACCTTGAAGCCGGGCGAAAGCAAGCAGTGGCCGGTCGTCTTCGTCATCGACCCCAAGCTGCCCAAGGACGTGAAGACCATCACCCTGTCCTACACCTTCTTCGAGGTGGCGGGCAAGGGCGGTGTCCGGTTGGGCCAGGCACCCAAGACAGGAGCAGCGCTGTGAGCGAGGACATCAAGCAGGCCGCGCGCCGCAAGGCGTCCTTCGTGCAGACGATCTCGGCCGTGGCCTGGAGTTTTTTCGGCGTGCGCCGGGGCAAGGATCATGAGAACGACATGGCCCGGCTCAACCCCGTCCACGTGCTGATCGCGGGCGTGCTGGGCGCCGCCCTGTTTGTGTTGATGCTGGTGCTGCTGGTCCGCTGGGTCATCGGCAGCGGCGTGGCCGGGGCCTGAGGCCTCGGCGAGAGTTGAGAACGAGCGAGAACTAGGAGAACGACATGTCGGCAGCGACAACCTCGGGCAAGGCCCCGTACTACTACGTCCCGGCGCCCTCGCGGCATCCGGTGATGGCCGCCATCGGCCTGTTCTTCGTCATCCTCGGCGCGAGCCAGTGGATCAACGGGCACGGCTGGGGCATGTACTCGCTGTTCGGCGGCCTGGCCTTCTGGGCCTTCGTGCTTCAGGCCTGGTTCCGCGACGCCATCGGCGAGAGCGAGGGCGGCCTCTACGGCGACCGCATCGACCTCTCCTTCCGCTGGAGCATGGGCTGGTTCATCTTCTCCGAGGTGATGTTCTTCGCGTCCTTCTTCGGCGCGCTCTACTGGGCGCGGGTGTTCTCGGTGCCTGCGCTGGGCGGCCTGGAGAACTCGCTGCTGTGGCCCGACTTCAAGGCCATCTGGCCGAGCACGGCGCCCGGCTTCACCGCCGCGCCGGGCGGCACCGTCGAGCCCTTCAGCACCATGGGCCCCTGGCCCATCCCGACGATCAACACCGCGCTGCTGCTGACCTCGGGCATCACGCTGACCATCGCCCACCACGCGCTGATCGCCGGCAACCGCGCCAAAACCATCGCCTGGATGTGGATCACCGTGCTGCTGGGCGCCACCTTCCTCGGCTTCCAAGCCTACGAATACCACCACGCCTACGCCGAACTCAACCTCAAGCTCAGCTCCGGCATCTTCGGCTCGACCTTCTACATGCTGACCGGCTTCCACGGCTTCCACGTCTGCGTGGGCGCGCTGATGCTGCTGTTCATCACGATCCGGCTGATGAAGGGTCACTTCACGCCCGAGCGCCACTTCGGCTTCGAGGGCGCGGCCTGGTACTGGCACTTCGTGGACGTCGTCTGGCTCGGCCTGTACGTCGTCGTCTACTGGATGTGAGCGGCCCGGGCCGCCAGAGTGAAGCGCCGCCGATGCGGCGCTTTTTCGTTCAGGGCTCGGCGCGCACGGGCAGCCCGGTCGGCTCGATCCAGCCCAGCTTCCAGCTCAGCAGGATGAAGAGGAAGAGCGCCACCGACAGCGCCACCCGCAGCGCCAGCGCGCGCGCCATGTCGGGCTTGCGACCCGGGTCGCGCCCCCGGCGCAGCATGAAGAAACCGGCGGCCGCCAGCGCGCCGAGGATGCCGATGAAGGCGATCAGGAAGACGAATTTCATGACGGCGGATTATCCGAGGGCTGCATGCTGACGCGCCGCGCTGCCCTGCTGCTCGCGGCCACCCTGCTCGGCGCGGCGCTGACGGCGCGGCTCGGCGTCTGGCAGCTCGACCGCGCCGCACAGAAACTCGCGCTGCAGGCCGCCATCGAGGCCGAGTCCAGCCGCGCGCCGCTGGGCAATGCCGACCTCGGCGGCGCGGCGCCACTGCGGCAACTGCACCGTCGCGTCGCGCTGCGCGGCCGCTGGCTGGCCGAGCACACCGTCTGGCTCGACAACCGGCCGATGGACGGCCGCGTCGGTTTCTTCGTCGTCACGCCGCTGCAGCTCGCGGGCCGCCCCGAGGCCATCCTCGTGCAGCGCGGCTGGGCGCCGCGCCACGTCGCCGAGCGCACGCGCCTGCCGCCGCTGGCCACGCCCGCGGGCGAGGTGACGGTCGCCGGCCGCCTTGCCGTCACGCCCGCACGGGTCTACGAACTGGGCGAGGCTGCGAAGGAGCCGGGCCCGATCCGGCAGAATCTCGACGCGGCGGCCTTCGCCACCGAGACGGGCCTGCGGCTGCTGCCGCTGACCGTCGTGCAGACCGAGGCCGACAGCCCCGACCGCCCCGACGACGCTGCGCTGGCGCGCCACTGGCCCGCCCCCGACCTCGGCCTGCAAACCCACTACGGCTATGCCTTTCAATGGTTCGCGCTCTGCGCGCTGATCCTCGGTCTCTATGTCTGGTTCCAACTCGTCCGCCCCCGGCTCCGCAAGCCCTGAACCGCTGAGCCTCGCGGTTCACAGCCTGCCGGATCCGCGCACGCTGGCCGCGCAGCGCGCCGGCCGCTGGAAGATGCTGCTCGTGCTGGCGCTGTGCGCCGCGCCCGTCGTCGCGTCCTACCTCACCTTCTACGTCGTCAAGCCGCGCGGCTCGGCCTATGGCGACCTCATCACGCCCGCCGTCGAGATGCCGGCCGACCTGCCGCTGACCGACCTGGACGGCCGCACCGTCGCGCCCGCCGCGCTGCGCGGCCAGTGGCTGCTCGCCGTCGCCCAGCCGGCCGACTGCGGCGCCGCCTGCGAGCGCCAGCTGCTCGTGCAGCGGCAGGTGCGCGAAATGCTCGGCAAGGAGCGCGCCCGCGTCGAGAAACTCTGGCTCGTGCCCGGCGACGCGCTGCCCGACGCGAAGCTGCTGGCCGCCGTGCGCCAGCAGGGCGTCGAAGTCACCGTGCTGCACGTGCCGCAGGAGCGGCTCGCCGCGTGGCTGAAGCCGGCCGAGGGCAAGGCCCTGGCCGATCACTTCTACGTCATCGACCCCATGGGCCGCTGGATGCTGCGCGAGCCCGGCGAGCCCGAGCCACGCAAGATGAAAGCCGACCTCGACAAACTGCTGCGCGCCAGCGCCAGTTGGGACAACCCAGGCCGATGAGCGACGCGCTGCTTCCCCTGGGCCAGGTCGCCGCCATCGGCGGCGCCGTCGCCCTCGGCCCGCTGCTCTGGTGGCGCGCCCGCTCGCGCGCGGCCACGCCGGCTGGCCGGCTGCGCGCGCTGACGCTGCTGACCCTGTTCCTGACCTTCGACCTCATCGTCTTCGGCGCCTTCACGCGCCTGACCGACTCCGGCCTCGGCTGCCCCGACTGGCCCGGCTGCTACAGCGCCGCCAGCCCGGTCGGCGCCCATGCCCACATCGAGGCGGCGCAGGCGGCCATGCCCACCGGCCCGGTCACCCACGGCAAGGCCTGGATCGAGATGCTGCACCGCTACCTCGCCAGCGCCGTCGGCCTGCTGATCCTGGTGATGACGGTGCTGAGCTGGCGGCTCAGGCGCCACGAGGGTGCCGCGGCACCCTCGCCAAGTCCTTCGGTGTTTTGGCCGACGCTGACCTTCGTCTGGGTCTGCGTGCAGGGCCTCTTCGGCGCGCTGACGGTGACGATGAAGCTCTTCCCCGCCATCGTCACCCTGCACCTGCTGTTCGGCCTCGGCCTGCTGATGCTGCTGGCCTGGCAGCGCGAGGCCTATGCGCCGCAGCCCCTGGCCGCGCCGCCCGGGCTACGCCGCGCGGTGGTGGCCATGCTCGTGCTGGCGCTGGCTCAGGTCGCGCTGGGCGGCTGGGTCAGCACCAATTACGCGGTGCTGGCCTGCGACGAATTCCCCACCTGCCATGGCGGCCAGTGGTGGCCGCCGCTGGACTTCGCCCAGGGCTTCCAGCTCTGGCGCGAACTCGGCCTGCGCGCCGACGGCGGCTACCTCGGCTTCGAGGCGCTGGCCGCCATCCACATGGCCCACCGCATCGGCGCTGCCGTCGTGCTGGGCGCGATGCTGGGGCTGGCCTGGGCGCTGCGCGCTCAGGCGCCCCGCTGGACGCAGGCCCTGCTCGCCGTGGCTGCCTGGCAGCTCGTCTCCGGCCTGTCCAATGTCGTGCTCGACTGGCCCATCGTCGCGGCCCTGGCCCATACGGCCGGCGCCGCCGTGCTGCTGGGCCTGCTCACCACCCTGTTCGCCCGCCTGAGGGCGCCCGTCTGACCACCATGGCCTCCACCTCGACCGCCAGCGCCTTCGTCCACAGCCCGCGCTGGCAGCAGTTCTACCAGCTGACCAAGCCGCGCGTCGTCCAGCTCATCGTCTTCTGCGCCGCCATCGGCATGGCCCTGGCCGTGCCGGGGCTGCCGACGCTGACGCAGGCGGGCACCATGCTCGCGGCCGTCGCCGGCATCTGGCTCGTGGCCGGCGCGGCGGCGGCCTTCAACTGCCTGATCGAGGACGGCATCGACGCGCGCATGAAGCGCACCGCCTGGCGTGCCACCGCCAAGGGCGAACTGAGCCGCCCGCAGACCCTGGCCTTCTCGGCCCTGCTCTGCGCGGCCGGCATGGCGCTGCTGGGCTGGTATGTGAACCCGCTGACCATGTGGCTGACCTTCGCCACCTTCGTCGGCTATGCCGTCATCTATACCGTCGTGCTCAAGCCGCTGACACCGCAGAACATCGTCATCGGCGGCGCCTCGGGCGCGATGCCACCGGTGCTCGGCTGGGCCGCGCTGCGCGGCGAGCTCGGCCCCGAACCCTGGCTGCTCTGCCTCATCATCTTCCTGTGGACGCCGCCGCACTTCTGGGCGCTGGCCCTCTACCGCGCCGAGGACTACGCCCGCGCCGGCCTGCCCATGCTGCCGGTCACGCATGGCAACGACTACACGCGGCTGCAGATCCTGCTCTACACCTGGGTGCTGTTCGCCGCCACGCTGCTGCCCTTCCTGGCCGGCATGAGCGGCTGGTTCTACCTCGTCAGCGCCATCGCGCTCGGCCTGGGCTTCTGCGGCTACGCCTTCCGCCTCTGGCGCGCCTACTCGGAAGCCCTCGCGCGGCGCACCTTCTGGTTCTCCATCTGGCATCTGTCGCTGCTCTTCGCGGCCCTGCTCATCGACCACTATCTGCCATGAATACACGCCGTTTCGCGTTGGTCACCCTTGCCGCCCTGACCGCGCTGGCCCTCGGCGCCTGCCAGAAGGCCGGGCCGGCCGCGCCCGCCTTCAAGGGCATCGACCTGACCGGCGCCGAATACGCGCGCCAGCTCAACCTCACCGACCAGGACGGCCGCGCCCGCTCGCTGGCCGACTTCAAGGGCAAGGTCGTCGTCGTCTTCTTCGGCTACACGCAATGCCCCGACGTCTGCCCGACGACGATGGCCGAGGTCGCCGAGGTCAAGCGCTCGCTGGGCGCCGATGGCGACAAGGTGCAGGGCATCTTCGTCACCCTCGACCCCGAGCGCGACACGGCCCAGTTGCTGAAGGCCTATCTGGCCAGCTTCGACGCGAGCTTCGTCGCGCTGCGTGGCAGCGAGGAGCAGACCCAGGCCGCCGCCCGTGAGTTCAAGGTCTTCTACGCCAAGGTGCCGGGCAAGACGCCCGAGCACTACACGATGGACCACACCGCCGCGAGCTTCCTGTTCGACACCGAGGGCCGCGTGCGCGTCTACGAGCGCTACGGTGCCGGCGCCCAGCCGTTGGCGGACGACATCAGGCTGCTGCTGGCCGAGAAGGCCTCCTGAGCCGCGTCGGCCGCCTTTACATCGCCGCCTCCCGGTCGCCGCAGGGCTTCCGCAAGGCCTTGATGCGCCAGCACTTCCCGCCAATGGCGTGAAATTTGCATGCGGCCTCGCATCCCCTGTTCCACTGCCGAGGAGATGGCAATGATGGCGACGATGCGTTCACTGGCTGCAGCAGTCCTGGCTTGGCTGGCGGTCGGCACGGCGGCGGCCGGCCCGATTCCCTACCCGGACTCGGGCACGCAGAACCCGGTGCAGTACACCTTCACGGCGGCGGCCACCGGTGACGTCACGGCCTATTTCTTCGGCTCCAACGCCGGCTACACGAACGAACTGACCATGCTGGTCAACGGCGTCGCCACCGGCATCCAGGGCCTGAACAACCACAGCTCGGCCATTGGCGACTTCCTGGTGCTGGGCTCGGTCAACGCGGGCGACGTCATCGTCTTCGTGATGGTCAACATCACACCCGGCAATGTCGGCCCCTGGTACTCCGATGCGTCCATGAACGCCGATGGCGGCAACCACATCTATTCGACCGACTTTGCCGGCAACGGCACCGTGCCGGCCGGCACCTACGTCGGCTTCGAGGACCTGGATTTCCGCAGCGGCTCCGACTTCAACTACACGGACGAGACCTTCGTCTTCACCAATGTGCGGCTGAGCACCGGCGGCGGTCAACTGCCCGAGCCCGCCACGCTGGCGCTGGCCGGCCTGGCGCTGGTCGGTGCCGGCATGGCGCGCCGCCGCAAGGCCTGACCGGCCGGCCTCGCCTGAAACGACAAAGGCCCCGTGAGGGGCCTTTGTGCTTTTCGAGGGGCGCTGCCGATCAGGCGATCCGATCAGGCGATCAGGCGGCCTGTCCGGTCAGCGCCTTCTTCATCTTCTTCATCGCCGCCACCTCGATCTGGCGGATGCGCTCGGCCGACACGCCGTACTCGGCCGCCAGTTCGTGCAGCGTCATGCCGCCCGAGGCGTCGTCGTTCACCTTCAGCCAGCGCTCCTCGACGATGCGGCGGCTGCGCGAATCCAGCACGTCCAGCGCGCGGGCGATGCCGTCGCCGGCCAGCGCGTCGCGCGAGCGGGCCTCGATGACGCGCGTCGGCTCCTGGCTCTCGTCGGCCAGGTAGGCGATGGGCGCGAAGCTCTCGCCGTCGTCGTCGGTCTGCGGCTCCAGCGCCACGTCGCCGCCGGACATGCGCGTCTCCATCTCCAGCACGTCCTCGCGCTTCACGTTCAGCGTGCTGGCCACATGAGCCAGTTCGGCCTCGCTCAGCGTGTTGCGGTGCGTCTGGCCGTCGGCCTGCCCGGCCTTCAACTGGTGTTTCAGCGAGCGCAGATTGAAGAACAGCTTGCGCTGCGCCTTGGTCGTTGCGACCTTGACCATGCGCCAGTTCTTCAGGATGTACTCATGGATCTCGGCCTTGATCCAGTGCATCGCGTAGCTGACCAGGCGCACGCCCTGATCCGGGTCGAAGCGCTTGACGGCCTTCATCAGGCCGACATTGCCTTCCTGGATCAGGTCGCCCTGCGGCAGGCCGTAGCCGACGTACTGGCGCGAGATGGACACCACGAGGCGCAGATGCGACAGCACCAGCCGGCCGGCGGCTTCGAGGTCGCCGTGCTCGCGCAGCTTGCGCGCGGCCGAGCTTTCCTCTTCCGCAGTCAGCAGCGGCAGGCGGTTGATGGCGGTGATGTAGGCGTCCAGGTTGCCCAGCGAGGGCACGAGGGCCCAGGGGTCGCGGACGGCAATGGCGGAAGAAGCGGACATCGTCTTGAATCCTTCACCCGCAGCGTCGAAAGGCTGCGGCGGGGAAGATATTAGCACTCCACTGATATGAGTGCTAAAGGAAGAGGCGCCCGGGCTGGAATGCAGTATTTCCGAGCTTTCTGCCGTTTGTATGTACTAACTTTCTTCAGTCCACCAGGCCAAAATCGGGGCTCTGGATCATGGCCTCGATGTCCAGCAGGATCAGCATGCGCTCGCCGAGCTTGCCCAGGCCGGTGATGAAGCGGGCGTCCATCGCGGCGGGCACTTCGGGGCGGGGCTTGATCTCGTCGGCGCCGAGTTCCAGCACGTCCGACACCGAATCCACGACGGTGCCGACGACGCGGCCGGCCACGTTCAGCACGATGACGACGGTGAAGTCGTTGACCTCGGCGGCCTGGCCGAGGCGCAGACGCAGGTCGAGGATGGGGACGATGACGCCGCGCAGATTGACGACGCCCTTGATGAAGGCCGGCGCATTGGCGACCCGCGTGGGCGGCTCGTAGGAGCGGATTTCCTGCACGCGCAGGATGTCCAGGCCGTATTCCTCGGCGCCGACGCGGAAGGTCAGGAACTGGCGGCCGTCGGGGCGGGCCGTGGCCTGCTGGGCGGCCGTGCTGGCGGGAACGAGGGCGGTGGAGCTCATCGGGGCGGGTGGCGGTGGCTGGGGTGGCGGGGCAGGGCCTTCATTCTGCCGTGCCGGCGCCGAGGGCCTCATCGACCCGGGCCAGCAGTTCGCGCACGTCCAGCGGCTTGGTCAGGTAGTACACGGCGCCGGCCGCGTGGGCGGCGGCGATCTGCTCCGGCTGGGCGTTGGCCGACACGACGATGACCGGCGGCAGCGCCACGCCTTCCTGGCGCAGCCGCTCCAGCAGCGTCCCGCCGTCGCCGTCGGGCAGTTGCCAGTCCAGCAGCAGCAGGGCCGGCGGGCGCTCGCGCAGTGCGCGCAGGCCGGCTTCGAGGGTGCCCGCCAGTTCCAGTTCGATGCCGGGGCGCTGTTCGAGGATGCCGCGCATGACCTCGGCGTTGAGGGCGTTGTCCTCGACGTAGAGCAGGTGTCGCCGGGGACCGGTCCGGGGCGGGGCGGGGTCTTCGGGCCGCGCCGGCGTCGTCGGCGTCGCAGCGGCGCCGGCCGCCGCCAGCCGCAGCACGAAGCAGGCGCCCTCGTCCACCGCCTCGGCGCGCAGGCTGCCCCCCATCATCTCGGCCAGGCGCTGGCTGATGACGAGGCCGATGCCGGTGCCCGGCAGCCCGCTGCGCTCGCGGCCGAGCCGGTTGAAGGGCTGGAAAAGGGCGGCGCGCTGCTCGTCGCTCAGGCCCAGGCCGGTGTCGCGCACGGCGATCTCGACCCAGCCCGGCTCGGGGCAGGCCGCCTCGATGCGGATGCTGCCGCCCGGGCGGTTGTACTTGACGGCATTGCTGAGCAGATTGGTGAGGATCTGCGTGACCCGCGTCGGGTCGCCGGCGAGGCCGGTGGCGGCGGGGTCGATGCGCTGTTCGATGTCCAGGTCCCGCTCGGCCGCCTGGCCTTGCACCAGGGCCAGCGCGCGCTCCAGCAGCGGCGGCAGTTCCAGCGCCGTCATGTCCAGGCGCAGCGAGCCGGATTCGATGCGCGACAGGTCCAGCGTGTCGTTGATCATCGCCAGCAGATGCCAGCCGGCCTGGGTGATCTGCTCGGCGCGGCCGCGCTGGCCGGGCGGCAGGGGCTCGCGGGGGTCCATCTGCATCAGCTGCACGAAGCCGAGGATGGCGTTCATCGGCGTGCGCAGCTCATGGCTCATGCGCGACAGGAACTCGCTCTTGGCCTGGTTGGCCGCCTCGGCCGCCTGGCGGGCGCGGTCCAGGTCTTCGATGCGCAACTGGTCGGTGATGTCCTCGACGACGCCGATGAAGCCATGGGGCCGCCCGTCCGCGTCGTTGAGCAGGCTGACGAGCACGCGTGCGTGCGCGATGCTGCCGTCGGGGCGCAGATAGCGCTTGCGGCGCTGGTAGATGGGGAAGTCGCCCCGCAGCAGGCGGCGCGCGAGCCGGGTGTCCTCGCGGCGGTCGTCGGCATGGGTGATGTCGAGGGCGGTCCGCCCGGCCAGCGCCTCGGCCGAGTAGCCGACCAGGCGGCAGAACTGCGGGTTGGCCTGCTGGAAGCCACCGTCCAGGTCGGTGAAGACGATGCCGACCGGCGTCGTCTCGAAGATGCTGCGCAGGCGCTGCTCGCTCTGCACCAGCGCATGCTCGCTCTCGGCGCGCTGGGCGATCTCGCGCTCCAGCGCGGCGGTGCGTTCCTGCACCAGCACCTCGACGTGGCGGGTGCGTCCCGACAGCAGCAACAGCAGGGTGCCGACCAGGGCCGTCGCCAGCAGGCCGACGAGGGCGAACATCCAGGCCCGTGCCGGCGCCTGCGCGAGGCCGGGCAGGTCGTAGACGCGCACTTCCCAGCGCCGGCCGCCGAACTCGACCGGCTGCGCCACCAGGGGCAGGGTGTCCGAGTCGCCGCGCTGCACGGCCTCGCAGCCGGGGCGCCCGGCGAGGCGGCGCACCACCGCGTCGGGCTCCAGATCGACCAGGCAGGCGGCCATCTCCTCGGGCCAGTCGGTGGCCAGCCGGGCCAGCAGCAGGTCGGGCCGCAGCGTCACGAAGGCGGCGCCTTCCAGCCCCGCGCCGCGCCGCAGCGCCTGGTAGACGACGACGCCGGCCGCGCCCTCGCGGTCCTGCGACAGCTGGAAGCCCGCCGCCGCCGTGGGCCGGCCCGTGGTGGCGGCGGTCGCCAGCGCGGCGCGCGCCGCCGGGATGCTGCGGATGTTGACGCCCAGCGCGCCCGCGTTGCGCTCCAGCGGTTCGATCAGGCGGATGGCGATCAGGTCCTCGTCGGCGGGTGGGCGCAGGTCGCCGGCGCGGCGGCGGTCGTGGGCCCGGTAGCCGCCCGGGAAGGCATCGGCCAGCGCCGCGCGGTTGAAGTGCTCGACCTCGGCGCGCGGCACGCGCAGCGCCAGGCCCAGCGCGGTCAGCGGGCTGGCCTCGTCGAAGAAGCCGGCCGTCGCCTGGCCGAACTGCGCGCGCGTCGGCTGCGGCAGTACGCGCACCAGGCCCTGCACGCCCTCCAGCGCCAGCAGCGGCTCGCGCAGCCGCTCGGCCAGGCTGCCGGCCACATGGCTGGCGTCGCGCACGAAGTCGGCGCGCTGGCGCTGCTGGTCCCATTGCAGCGTCGTCGCCACGCCGAAGCCGGCGAGCAGGGTCGTCAGCAGCATCGGCAGGCCGACGCTGAAGCGCCGCGTCGCCCAGGCGGCGCGCGGCCGGCCGAGCAGGGACAGCACGATGGGCGTGACGATCAGCATGCCCATCATGCCGCCCGTCCACCAGACCACCCAGACGCGCTCCAGGCGCACCTGCGGCAGGATGTCCGTCGCCCACAGCGCCGCCACCGCGCCGCTCGGGCCGACCAGGCCGGCCACCGCCAGCGCCGCCAGATAGCCGCCCACCTCGCGCGGCGAGGTCAGCACCACCGGCCGGCCGCACCAGCGCCGCAGCAGCAGCACGGCCACCACCGTTTGCAGCGTCGTGACGACGGCGAGCGCCGCCGCGGTCAGCGCCGCATCCATCTCGAAGTGCTTCACATGCTGCCATTGCAGCGCCATCTCGGCCAAGGCCACGGCCGGCGCGTGGCGCAGGCCGAAGGTCAGCAGCACAGCCAGGGCCCAGCCCGCCGCCAGATACAGCGGCGAGGCCTGCCCCGGCGGCAGCACCAATTGCAGGCTCAGGCGGCCCAGCAGGTAGTAGACGGCGGCGATGCCCGCCGACAGCAGCAATTCGCGGCCGACGACGGCGGGGGTTCTCATTCAGCCCGGGCCTCGCGCAGCGTCTGCACCACCGGCCGCCGCAGCACGCCGCGCAGGCTCCACCAGCCCGCGCCCCAGGCCAGCAGTGCGCCCAGCACGGCGCTGGCCAGCGGCACCCAGGGCTGGGGCCGCCAGTCGAATTCGAAGACATGGCGCGCCAGCAGCGCCGCCAGCAGCAGCGCCACGCCGCCCGCCAGCAGGCCTGCCAGCGCGCCCACGCCCAGCAGTTCCGCACGCTGCACCCGGGCCAGCAGCGCCGACGGCGCGCCCAAGGCGCGCATCAGCGCGAACTCCCGCGTGCGCGCCTCGCGCGTGCTGCCCACGGCCGCCAGCAGCACGAGCAGGCCGGTCGCCAGCGTGAAGCCGAACAGGAATTGCACTGCCTGGATCACCTGGTCCAGCACGCCCTGCACCTGGTTGAGCTGGGCCGACACGTCGATGACCGTCAGGTTCGGGAACTGCCGCGCCAGCGCGCGGTCCAGGCCGGCGCCGGGCGGGCTGCGGTAGGCGGCGATCTGCGTGGCCGGCAGCTCGGGCAGCTCGGCGGCCTCGAACAGCACGAAGAAATTGACCCGCATCGACGACCAGTCCACCTTGCGCAGGCTGGTGATGCGCCCCTGCACCGGCTGGCCGGCGATGTCGAAGGCCAGCGTGTCGCCGAGCTTCAGCCCCAGGGTCTGCGCCAGCCCCTCTTCGACGCTCAGGCCGAGCTCTCCCGGCCGCGCGGCGCCCCAGCGCCCGGCCACGATCTGGTTGTGCGCCGGCTGCACCGCCGTGTGGCTGAGGTTGAACTCGCGCTCGGCCAGGCGCTGGGCGCGCTCGTCGGCGAAGCGCCGGCCCTGCACGGCCTCGCCGCCGATGGCGGTGAGCCGGCCGCGGATCATCGGGTACCAGTCATAGCCCGCCACGCCGGCCTGGGCGAGTGCGCGGCGGAAATCCTCGCCCTGGTCGGGCTGGATATTGATGACGAAACGGTCGGGCGCCGCAGCCGGCGTGGCCTGGCGCCAGGAGTCGATCAGGTCGGTACGCAGCAGCACCAGCAGGGTCAGCGCCAGCAGGCCGACGGCCAGCGAGGCCACCTGCATCACCGCGAAGCCCGGCCGCGCGGCGACCTGGCGCGTCGCCAGCAGCAGCCAGCGCGGCACCCCGGCGCCGCTGGCCGGCACGGCCCGCCGCAGCAGGCGCACCGCCACCCAGGCCAGGCCCGCGAACAGCAGCACCGCGCCGGCAAAGCCCGCCGCCGCGATGCCGCCCAGCACCAGATCGCCGGCCAGCACGACGAGGATGGCCGCCAGCCCCGCCACGCCCGCGCCCAGCACGCCGAGCGAACCGGCCTTGGGCGCGCCCAGGTCGCGGCGGATCACGCGCAGCGGCGGCACCGCCGCCAGTTGCAGCACCGGCGGCAGCCCGAAGCCCAGCAGCAGCGACAGCCCCAGGCCCAGGCCCAGCAGCGCCGGCCAGACGCCGGGCGGCGGCAGGCTCACCTCGATCAGCCCGGCGAGCAGCGACACGAACACCTGATGCAGCGCAAGGCCGACGAGCACGCCGGCGAGGCTCGCGCCCAGCCCGGCCAGCCCGAATTCCAGCCCATAAGCCCAGGCGATGCGCCGCTGCGGCTGGCCGAGCACGCGCAGCATCGCGCAGGCGTCCAGATGCCGGGCCGCGAAATCGCGCGCCGCCAGCGCCACGGCCACGGCCGCGAGCAGGGCCGACAGCATCGCCACCAGCCGCAGGAAGCGCGCCGCGCGGTCCAGCGTCTGGCGCATCTCGGGCCGGCCGGATTCCAGCGACTCCAGGCGCACGCCGCGCAGCTTGTCCTTCTCGACGAGCAACTCGGCGGCGGTGACGAAGCGCCGCACCGCATCCGCCGCCGCGCCCGGGCCGGGCACCAGGGCCAGCCGGTAGGTGATGCGGCTGGCCGGCTGCACCAGATGCGTGGCGGCGAGATCGCCCTCGGCCAGCAGCACGCGCGGCGCGAAGTTCATGAAGCCGGCGCCGCGATCCGGCTCCGTCTCGATCAGCGCGGCGACGCGCAACTGGCTGTCGCCGAGCAGCAGCGGGTCGCCGAGCTTCAGGCCCAGGCCGTCGGCCACGGCCGGATCGACCCAGACCTCGCCGGCCGCCGGCGCGCCGCTGCGGCCGGGCAGGGCCTCGCGCAGCGCAATGCGGCCGCGCAGCGGATAGCCCGCGCCGACCGCCTTCACGGCGACGAGGCGGGCCTCGCCGCCCTGCGCCTCGGTGGCGCGCGCCATGCTGGCGAAGGCGGCGCTGCGCACCGTCGCCAGCTTCAGCTCGCGGGCCAGATCGAGCAGGGCGGGCGGCGTCGGCTGATCGCTGGCGACGACGGCATCGCCGCCGAGCAACTGCGCCGCATCGCGGCGCAGGCCCTGGTCGAGCCGGTCCGACAGGAAGGCCACCGCGCACAGCGCCGCGACGGCCAGGGCCACGGCCAGCATCAGCAGCCGCAACTCGCCGGCCCGCCAGTCCCGCAGCAACTGGCGCCAGGCCAGCGCCAGCGGGGTGGGCGGGCGCGAGGCGGCGGGGGCGGGAGTCGGCATGCGCGAGACTGTAGCCGCCCCGGCCCTGTAAACTCCCGGCCCGTTGCGGGTGTAGTTCAATGGCAGAACTTCAGCTTCCCAAGCTGACTACGTGGGTTCGATTCCCATCACCCGCTCCACTCCCCCTTCCCCCTGCCAGATGCCGAGTTGCCATGTTCTCGTCGTCGAGGACGAGCAGACGATTGCGCGCAACGTCGTCGAATACCTGGAAGCGCGGGGCCATGCCGTGGACATTGCCTATGACGGCCCGGCCGCCCTGGTGCAACTGGGCCGGCAAACCTTCGACGTGCTGGTGCTCGACCTGGGCCTGCCCCGGCTCGACGGGCAGCAGGTGCTGCAGCAATTGCGCCACCGGCTCGGACTGACCCTGCCGGTGCTGGTGCTCACCGCGCGCGACGGGCTGGCGAGCAAGCAGGCCTGCTTCGACGCGGGCGCGGACGACTATCTGGTCAAGCCGTTCTCGCTGGCGGAGCTGGCGCTGCGGGTGGCCGCGCTGCATCGCCGGGCGAGCGGCACCATGGGCGACGCGATGGGCGGCCCCCTGCGTGCCGGGCCGCTGCGGCTGGACCTGCGGGCGCAGCAGGCCTTCGTCGGCGAGCAGGCCGTCCACCTGATGCCGCGCGGCCTGCTGATCTTGGCGGCGCTGATGCGCGACCCCGGGCGCGTGGTGCCGCGCGCCGAGCTGGAAGCTGCGCTCTGGCCCGACGGGCCGCCCGACAGCGATGCGCTGCGCAGCCAGATCCATCTGCTGCGCCGGGCGCTCGGCCAGGCCGGCTTCGACGGCGTGGAAACCCGCCACGGCCTGGGCTGGCGGCTGCGCGTGGAAGGCGAGGCATGAGCGCAGCGCCGGGCCGCCCCATGAGCCTGCGTCGGCGCGTGATGGCCGCCCTGGTGTCCCTGGTGGCGCTGTTCACTTTCGTCCAGGGAGGCATCGCCGTGCTGTCCCTGCACGAGCAGGAAGACGGGTTGGTCGATGAACTGGTGCTGGCCGAGGCCCGCCGCCTGGCCGACCGGCTCGCGCAGGGCGGCCCCGGCCTGCTGGGCGATGGCGGCCGGGGCCTGCTGCCGGCGCATTACGAGGCCTGGTGGGTGGGCGAGGGGGTGGGCGCGGGCGCCGCCCTGCCCGGGCCGCCGCCGGCGGGGATGCAGGCGCTGGCGGACGGGCCGCATCTGGACAGCACGTCGGCCGGTGAGTACCACATCATGGTGATGCCGGCCGCCGGGGGGCGGCTCTATGTGCGCTACGACGCCATCCTCAACGAGAACCGCGTGCGGGCCTTCGCCGCCCAGGTGTTCGTGCTGGCCCTGGCCTTCGTGGGGCTGGCGGCCTGGGTGGCCTGGTATGTGGCCGCGCTGCTGGTCGCGCCGCTGGAAAAGGTCGCCCAGTTGCTCGACCACTGGGCGCCCGCCTCGTCGCCCGGCGAGGCCGCGCCGGCCGACGAGGCGCAGCGCGTCTTCAAGGCCTTCCAGCGCGTGCAGGCCCGCTGGGAGCTGGGGCTGGCGCGCGAGAACGAGCGCCTGAGCGATCTGCACCACGAGATCCGCACGCCGCTGGCGGCGCTGCGCACCGACCTGGAAATGCTGCAGGGCCAGGGCGACCCGGCTGCCGCACCGAGATTGCAGCGGGCCCTCGTCGCGGTGGACGCGGTCAGCGGCGCGCTGGCGTCGATGCGCGCGCTGCGCACGGGGCAGGCGCAGCCCGCCGAGGCGGTGCGGCTGGCGGACTGCATCGACGACGCCTGGGCCAGCCTGGGCGAGCTGCCGCAGCAGCGGGCGCTGGCCCTGTCCAACGAAGTCGGCCGCAGCGAGAGCATCGCCGTGGACCGGCAGGCGCTGATGGCAATCCTGCGCAATCTGTTCCGCAACGCGGCGGAGCACGCGGCGCCGGCCCGCGTGCGGGTCAGCCATGCGCCGGGCCGGCTGGTCGTCGCCGACGACGGGCCGGGCATCCCCGAGGAAGAGCATGCCTTCGTGTTCGACCGCTACTACCGGGGGCGCCGCGCCGATGCCGCCACGCCGCCCGGCGGCCCGCGCCCGGCGGACGACTTCGCGCGCGGGCTCGGCCTGGCCATCGCCCGGCAGGTGGCCGAGGCCCAGGGCTGGCATCTCGGCGTGGCGGCGGCGGCGCCCCGGGGGACGGCGTTCACGATTTCCTTCGCGCCGCACCCGGTTTGACGGAAGTTTGACGCGGCCTCGACGGCCTCCTCACGGCCCCGTCGCTAGCCTGAAGGCCCCCTTTCGCATGCCTTGCATGGCTCGCCGATGTTCCGATCCGACCGCGCCGGCTGGCCGGCCCACAGCCGCTTCTGGTTCCAGGCCGGCGTGCTGCTGCCCCTGGCGCTGGCCGCCTGCGCGCTGCTGTGCCGGGACAGCGGCCTCGACGCCGCGCTGACCGGCTATTTCTACGACGCCGCGCAGCAGCGTTTCCTCGTCGGCAGCGGTGGCTGGGCCGATCTGCTCGGCCACCGCGTCGCCAAGTCGCTCATCCTGACGCTGTGGCTGCTGCTGTTGTGCGCCGCGCTGGCCGCGCCCCGGCTGCCGGCGCTGGCCGGCCATCGCCGGCTGCTCTGGGCCCTGGTGCTGGCGATGGCGCTCGGGCCGGTCGCCGTCACCCTGCTCAAGGACATCAACAGCCACGCCTGCCCCTGGAACCTCAAGGCCTATGGCGGCAGTGCCGACTACAGCGCCGACTGGTTCGTGCCGCGCGTGGCGGCGGGGCGCTGCTTCCCGGGCGGGCATGCGGCGGGCGGCTTCTCGCTCGCCGCGCTGGGCTTTGCCGGCGCCGCGCTCGGCCGCCCCGGCCTGCGCCGCGCGGGCCTCGCGCTGGGGCTGGGCGTCGGCGCGGCCTTCAGCACCCTTCAGGTGGCGAAGGGGGCCCACTTCATGAGCCACAACCTGTGGTCCGCCGCCATCGACCTGGGGCTGGCGGCGCTGGTGTTCGCGCCGCTGCTGGCGCCGTGGCGGCTCAGCCCTCGACCCAGCTCACCCGCCCCCGCCCCGCTGCCTTGGCGAGGTAGAGCGCGCGGTCGGCGGCTTCGACGAGGCCGGGCTCCTGAGTGCCGGCGGCCACGCCGAGGCTGATGGTCACGGGGCCTGCCACGCCGGGGTGGGGCAGGGCCAGCGCGCGCACGGTGTCTTCCATCAACTGCGCCACGCCGATGGCGCCGGCCAGGTCGGTGTCGGGCAGCAGGCTGACGAATTCCTCGCCGCCGTAGCGGGCCAGCAGGTCGGTCGGGCGGCGCAGGCAGGTGCGCAGCGCGGCGGCGACGCGGCGCAGACAGTCGTCGCCCGCGAGGTGGCCGAGCGCGTCGTTGTAGCGCTTGAAGTGGTCCACGTCGGCCAGCACGATGGCCAGCGGCGCGCGCGTGCGCTGGGCGCGGCGGGCCTCGGCGCCGAAGCGTTCGTCGAAGTGGCGGCGGTTGTGGACGCCGGTCAGGCCATCGACGAAGGCGAGTTCGCGCAGCAGATCGGCCTGCGCCTTGAGCGTGAGCTGGGTACGCACGCGGGCGCGCACGACGGTGGGGTTGAAGGGCTTGGTGATGAAGTCGGCCGCCCCGGCGTCGAGCGCGCGGGTCTCGTCCTCGGGCCGGTCCTGCGCGGTGACGAAGATGACGGGGATGGCGCGCAGCAGCGGGTCGGCCTTGAGTTCGGCGCAGAGCTGGTAGCCGTCCATGCCGGGCATCTGCACGTCGAGCAGCACGAGGTCAGGCTGGCGTTCGCGGCAGAGCGCGAGCGCGCGGGCGCCGTCGGTGGCCATCAGCACCTGGCAGTCGGCGGCGAAGACGCGGTGCAGGGCCTGGATATTGGCCGGCTGGTCATCGACGATGAGCAGGCGCGGGCGCCGGCCGGGGGGCAGCAGCGCTTGCGTCATGGCGCGGTCTCCAGCGGCGCGCGCAGGTCGCGGCAGAGGGCCAGCGCGGCCTGGAAGTCGAGGCTGGCCATGGCGGCGTCGAGCGCGGCGGCCGCATCGGGCGGGAGTTGTGCGCGCAGCGCCGCGTGGGCGTCGAGCGCGGCGAGGTCGGCGCCGTCCAGCAGTTCGGCCAGCGCGTCGAGGCGCTGGGCGAGGCTGCCGGGCGGCGCAGGCTCGGGCGGCTGGGCGGACGGGGCCTGGGCGGCGGTGAGGTCGGCGGCAAAGCGGTCCAGCGCGCCCAGGTCGGCGCGGCGGCGTTCCTCGAAGCGGCGCTGCCAGTCGGCGTCGGGCGCGGCGGCGTGTTCGCCCTCGGCGGCCAGCGCGGCGAGGCCCTCGGCGCCGAGCATGGCAGCGAGGCCGCGGAAGCCGTGCAGGCCGCGCGCGGCGCTGCCGTCGCCCTCGGCCAGCGCCTGCGCGAGCTTGCGGTCCTGCTCGTGCAGCGCGGCGAGGGTGCGTTCGAACAGGTCCACGCGGCCGGACATGCGCGCCAGCGCCTCGGCCAGCGCGATGCCGGCGCGGTCGGCATCGGCGAGCAGGGCGGCAGGCAGGTCGCCAGCGGCGGGCGGCCGGTCGGGCACGGGGGCTGCGCCGCAGCGGCGGCGCAGCACGGCGACGACGGCGTCGGGGTCGAAGGGCTTGCCGATGTGCTCGTCCATGCCCGCGTCCAGGCAGGCGAGGCGCTCGGCTTCCATCGCGCCGGCCGTCATGGCGATGACGGGCAGGGCGAGGCCGAGCTGGCGGCGGATCAGGCGCGTGGCGGCCATGCCGTCCATGACGGGCATCTGCACGTCCATCAGCACGGCGTCGAAGCCGCGCCGGCCGCGCGTGCGGGCCAGCAGGGTCAGCGCCTGCTGGCCGTCGCCGGCCAGGGTGACGTGGGCGCCTTCCAGCGTCAGCAGTTCGCGCGTGACCTGCTGGTTGCCGGGGTTGTCCTCGACGACGAGCAGGCGGAAGCCCGCCAGCCGCTGCGGCGCCGGCTCGGCCGTGGCGCCGACGCCGCTGCGCGTCTGCCGCGCGGCGGCCACGGCCTGGGCCAGCATGGTGGCGGTGACGGGCTTGACGAGGAAGCCGTCCAGCAGCGCCTGCTCGGCGGCGCTGCGCTGGGCGAGGCGCTCGCGGTCGTGGCCGGTGACCATCAGCAGCAGCGGCCCGGCGCCGAGGCGCTGGCGCAGGCCGACGGCGGTCTGCCAGCCGTCCATGCCGGGCATGACCCAGTCGAGCAGCACGACCTCGGGGGCGGCGCCGCCGTCGATCAGGGCCAGGGCCTCGGCGCCGCCGGCCGCGAGCAGGGGCCGCCAGCCGAGCGACTCGGCGAGGCTGCCGATGACGCGGCGGGCCTCGGGGTGGTCATCGATGACGAGGGCGCCGAGCGGCTCGCCGGCCGGCGCGGGGGCCGGTGCGGCGTCGGCCGGCAGCGGGAAGCTGAGCGTGAAGCCGAAGCGGCTGCCGACGCCGGGCGTGCTCTCGACGTGGATGTCGCCGCCCATCAGGCGCACGAGGCGGCGGCTGATGGCCAGGCCCAGGCCGGTGCCGCCGAAGCGCCGCGCCGTCGAGGCCTCGGCCTGGCTGAAGCCCGAGAAGATGCGCTTGAGCTGCTCGGGCGGGATGCCGATGCCGGTGTCGCGCACCGTAAAGGCCAGCACCACGCCGCTGGCGCCCTCGCCCGGCGCGGCGCGGTGGATGCCGAGCACGACCTCGCCGGCCTGGGTGAACTTGATCGCATTGCCGGCGAGGTTGATGAGCACCTGCTGCAGGCGCAGCGCGTCGGCGACGATGACGGGCGGCAGCGCGGGGTCGAGGTCGAAGAGCAGTTCCAGCTCGCGCTTGTCCACATTGGCGGCGAGGATGACGGAGAGGTCGCGCAGCAGCTCGTCCAGGCGGGTCGGGTGCGGGTCCAGGCCGAGGCGGCCGGCCTCGATCTTGGAAAAGTCGAGCACGTCGTTGAGCAGGCCGAGCAGGCCGCGCGCGGCGCCCTCGCTCTTGACGGCGTAGTCGCGCTGGCGGGCATCCAGCGGCGTCTTCTGCAGCAGGCGCAGCATGCCGAGCACGGCATTCATCGGCGTGCGGATCTCGTGGCTCATATTGGCCAGGAAGCGCGTCTTGGCCTTGGACGCGCGCTCGGCGGCCAGCCGCGCCTGGGCTTGCGGCGTGAGGTCGAGGCAGGTGAGCACGAGGCCGCCGTCGGGCAGGGGCGCGGTGCGGGCCTCGATGAGGCGTTGGCCGCTGCGGTAGGTTTCGAGGCGGTTGGCGCGCTGGTCGCGGCCCAGGGCCAGCACGGCCTCGACGGCGGCGCGGGCGGCCTCGCCTTCGCCGTAGTCGCCGCGCGCGGCGAAGAAGAGGATGAGATCGTCGAAGCGCAGCGGCGGCTCCTCGAACAGCGAGGCCGGCACGTCCAGCAGGCGTTCGAACTCGGCGTTGTGGACGAGCAGGCGGCGCTCGGCATCGAAAACGGCCAAGCCGCAGGGCAGGTGGGCGACGACCTCGCGGATCAGCGGGCTGGCCGCCCGCCGCGCTGGCGGGCGCCCCGCCCGAGGGGGGCCGTCCGCGCCGTACTGCATCTCCCGTCCCGCCATCGCGCCCCCGAAGCCCCCGCATCGTTCGCGCCCGGCAGGTGCTGCCGGGTCGCTTCGAGTCTAGGCCGGGGCCGTCGGGCGGCTGAGGCGCGGTAGCTACAAGCGGTTACAGGTTTGCCCTAGTGTCCTCAGTCCCGCGTGATGCGGCCGGGCGCTGCTTCGGAGACGGCCTCGGGCCGGGCGCCCAGCAGCTCGACCAGGGCGTCGATGTCCGTGCCCAGCACCGCGCGGTCGCGGCCGTGCTTGAAGCCGGCCTGCTCGTCGCCGCCCTCGGACAGGAAGTTGTTGACGACGACGCGGTAGTCCCGCGTGCGTTCCAGCGGCCGGCCGTCGATGAGGATCTCGCCCAGCTGCGGCACGCCGCCCGGCCCCGTGCGCCAGTGGTAGCGCAGCGTGGACGAGGGCTGCAGCATGCGCGGCGCGGCGCCGCCCTTGGGCAGTTGGCGCTGCAGCACGTCCCAAAGCTGCTGGCCGGTCAGCGTCAGCGCGACGACGTCGTTGCCGAAGGGCTGGATGGCGAGCAGGTCGCTCATCGTCGTGGCCTTGCCGGGCTCCACCACCAGGTCGGCGCGGATGCCGCCCGGGTTCATGAAGGCCACGTCGGCCGGGCCCTGCTTGCGCGCGAAGGCGAGCTGGCTGTCGGCGATCAGGTTGCCGAGCCAGGAGTCGCCATGGGGCTCCTGGGTCCGGCGCGTGGCGCCGCGCGGCAGGGTGGCGACCGGCTTGAGGCGCGCCGCCTGGGTCAGCGCGGCGGCCCGGGCGACCAGTTGCGCCAGCGCCGGGTTGGGCGCGTAGACGGACTGCAGCACCGGGTGGTTGACGGCGCTGGCGTCGAGCACGTGGCCGGCGGCGTCGAGCTTGAGGTGGGTCTCGGTGATCCAGCCGCCATAGCTGCCGCCCTGGACGACGAGACGGCCGCCGATCTTGCAGGTATAGGCTTGGTGGGTGTGGCCGCCGATGATGACGGCATAGGCCGGGTCCAGGCGGCGGGCGATGTCCAGCACGCGGCCGCCCAGCGTCGGGCAGGCATAGCTCGGGTCGTTGGCCGCGCCGTCCTTGCCCTGCACGCCGCCCTCGTGCATGACGGCCACCAGCACCTGCGCGCCCTCGGCCTTCAACTGCGGCACCAGCGCGTTCAGCGTGTCGGCCTCGTCGGCGAAGCGGATGCCCTCGATGGCGCGGGCGACGATGACCTGGGGCGTGTCCCGCGTCGCCACCCCGGCGATGGCGACCTTGAGCCTGCCCGCCTGCTTCATCACATGGGTGGGCAGCAGCGGCTTGCCCGTGCGGGCGTCCAGCACATTGGCGCCGAGATAGGGGAAGCCGGGGCCCTTGAAGCCGGGCCAGAGGCATTCGCTGGCGCCGCACTCGCCGCGCGCCTTGCGCAGCAGTTCGGGCAGGCCGCGGTCGAGTTCGTGGTTGCCCAGGGCGCTGGCGGCGATGTGCAGTTCGGCCATCGCGGCCAGCGTCGGCTCGTCGGCGAGCAGGCCCGAGATCAGCGGCGAGGCGCCGATCAGATCGCCCCCGGCGATGACGAGGGCATCGGGGTACTTGGCGCGCAGCGTGGCCATGGCCGTCGCCAGATGGGCCACGCCGCCGGCGGGCTGGGCCTTGACCTCGCCGGTGGCCGGGTCCGCCACGCGCGGCATCAGAGGCGTCGGCTGGGCGGACTGGATATTGCCGTGGAAGTCGTTGATCGACAGCAGCGTCAACTCGGTTGCACGGGGCGGCGGCGTGGCGCAGCCGGCGAGCAGGGCGCCGAACAGGATGCCGGCGCCGAGGCGCAGGGAAGGGGAGTGGGCCATGGCGGGGGAGGGCGGGAAGGGAAGGGCGCCGATCTTAGAAGTGGCGCGGGCCGGCCCGTCTTTGTCGCAGTTTTGCGACAGGGCTGGAAACGGGCGGAATGTTTACATTTTAGGAATAATTGCACCAAAGAGGTGCGATCTTCGGTGCCTTCAAGGGAGCCGCTGCCGCTTTCTCCGGGGCAACCGGCTGCCTGGCGCACCGCCCGAGTGCCGTTTGGGGGCCGCTTGAGGGCCAGGGCCGGGGACGCTCTGTGTCGAAAAATGGCCACTTCTGACTTACCCGTAAAGTTCTGTCACAGAAAGTCATGACAATTCCGTTCACCGTTGCGGCCGCGTCCTCTGGGGCGCCCGGCGACGCAACCACGGCAGGCGCCGCATGACGGGCCTGCGTGACAACTTTCGACACATCAGTCGCGCCCTTGCGCGCACAAACAGGAGTGATTGGGATGAACAACAGGTTTGGGTCCGCGTTCCCGCTGTCGGCGCTGTGCGCCGCCGTCGCCATCGTGGCCGCTGCGCCGGCCATGGCGCAGAACACCACGGCCGCCATCGGCGGCCGCGTGACGGCGCCCGGCGGCGCGCCGGTGGCCGGCGCCACGGTGTCCATCGTCCACCGCGAGTCGGGTTCGTCCACCACCCAGGTGACCGATGCCGAAGGCCGCTACTCGGCGCGCGGCCTGCGCGTCGGCGGCCCCTACACCGTGACCATCACCAAGGGCTCGGACCGTGACGTCCGCGAAGGCGTCTACCTGCAGCTCGCCGAGACGACCGCCGTCGATGTCATGCTGGGCGCCAACCAGTTGGAAGCCGTCATCGTGACGGGCAGCGCCACGGCCAACAGCAAGTTCGACAGCGCCACCATGGGCGCCGGCACGCAACTGGGTCGCCAGGAACTGGAAACCTTTGCGTCCATCCAGCGCAGCCTGCAGGACTACGCGCGCATGGACCCGCGCCTGAGCCAGACCGACAAGGAACGCGGCGAAATCTCGGCCGCCGGCCAGAACTCGCGCTTCAACTCGGTGACCATCGACGGCGTGTCGATCAACGACCGCTTCGGCCTGGAAGCCAACAACCTGCCGATGAACAAGCAGCCGATCTCCATCGAGGCGATCCAGGCGGTGCAGATCAATCTGTCGAACTACGACACGACGCAGAAGGGCTATACCGGCGCCAACATCAACGCGGTCACGAAGTCGGGCACCAACGACTTCAAGGGCAACGTCTACTACGTCTACCGCGACGCCAATATGGCGGGCGACCGCTACACCCGCAGCAACGGCGGCAGCTACAGCCCGCCGCCGACCTTCAAGGAAGACACCAAGGGCTTCACGCTGGGCGGCCCCATCATTAAGGACAAGCTGTTCTTCTTCGCCAACTACGAAGAACTGAAGAGCAGCCGCAATGCGCCCAGCTTCGGCCCCATGGGCAGCGCGCGCACCAACGTCGGCATCACCAACGAGCAGATCGCCGCCGCCCAGGCTGCGGCCAAGACCTACGGCATCGACATCGGCGGCATCGAGGTGCCTTCCAACGTCAACCTGCTGGCCAAGGACATGCTGCTGAAGCTGGACTGGAACATCAGCGACGCACACCGCTTCAACATCCGATACAGCAAGTCGGAAGAGTCGGAACCGCAGTTCACGACCTTCAACAACACCACGTTGTCGATGTCCTCGCGCTTCTACAGCCAGGAGAAGACGCTGGAAACCGTGGTCGGCCAGCTGTTCTCGGACTGGACCGACAACTTCAGCACCGAACTGAAGCTGGCCAGCAGCGACTACAAGTCCACGCCGAAGAACAGCAGCGACATGCCGCAGGTCACGCTGACCTGGGTCGGCAACTCGCCGATCGGCAACGTCAACACGAACCGCTCGTTGATTTTCGGCACCGAGAACAGCCGCCACTTCAACGATCTGGCGACCAAGACGCTGAACGCCTACTTCGCGGGCACGTACTTCATGGGCGACCATGAAATCAAGTTCGGCTTCGACTACGAGAAGAACGAGATCTACAACGCCTTCCTGCAGAACACCAAGGGCGTGTACGTCTTCCAGAGCGACGACCCGGTGCGCGACTGGCTGGCCGGCACGCCCTACAGCTACACGCTGCAGTTCCCGCTGGCCGGCAAGACCCTGCAGGACGGCGCCGCGAACTGGACGCTGAACTCGCTGGGCCTGTTCCTGCAGGACACCTGGAAGGTCAACAGCCGCCTGAACCTGACCGGCGGTGTGCGCATCGACCGCATCGACACGCCCGACACCCCCATCGCCAACGCTGCCGCCAGCAGCTTCTTCGGTGTGAACAACACCAATGTGCTGAAGGGGACCAAGCTGGTGCAGCCGCGCGTCGGCTTCAACTGGAAGCTGGACCTGTTCGACAAGAAGAAGTCACAAGTGCGCGGCGGCCTGGGCCTGTTCCAGGGCGGCGCGATGAACGTCTGGCTGACCAACCCCTTCCAGGGCACCGGCATGGCGACGGTCAACCTGTCCTGCGCCAGCGGCGGCAGCAATCCCTGCCCGGCCACGCTGAAGTACTCGGCCGATCCCAACGCGCAACCCGGCGTGAGCGGCGTGGCGCCGGCTTCCAAGGTGGACTTCATCGATCCTGACGTGAAGCAGCCCTCGGTCTGGAAGGCCAACCTGGCCTTCGACACCGAGCTGCCCTGGTACGGCCTGACGGTGGGTGTGGACTGGCTGCACACCAAGACCAAGGACGGCATCTACTACCGCTCCCTGAACCTGGGTGCGCCCACCGGCACCCTGCCGGACGGCCGCAACACCTTCTGGAATGCGGCCGGCCTGAGCCCGAACTGCTGGACCACGGGTGCCACCAGCCCGACCACGGGCTGTGGCTCGCGCTTCCAGGACAAGGCCAACCGCGCCTATGTGACCGAGACGACCAGCCACATCACGTCCGTGGCCCACACCAACAAGGGCGGCGGCAATGCCGTGACGCTGTCGCTGTCGCAGCAGGTGTCGTCGGCGCTGGGCTGGAACCTGGCCTACACACGCACCTCGGCCACGGAAGTCAGCCCGCTGACCTCTTCGACCGCGCACTCGAACTACCGTGGCACCGCGATCTTCAACCCCAACGAGAACGTGGCGTCCACCTCGTCCTATCTGATCCGTGACCGCGTCAACGCGGGCATCAACTTCAGCCAGGCCTTCTTCGGCAAGTACAAGACCAGCTTCGGCGCCTTCTACGAAGGCCGTGACGGCAAGCCCTACAGCTGGACCTACGGCAACGACTACAACGGCGACGGCATGGGCGGCAACGACCTGATGTACGTGCCCAAGGCGCCGGGTTCGGGCGAGGTGCTGTTCCGCCTGCAAGGCGCGGGCAACACCGTGGCCAACTCGTCGGCCGATGCCGAAGCCCTGTTCTGGAGCATCGTCAACAGCGATTCCGGCCTGAGCAAGGCCCGGGGCAGCGTCGTGGCGCGCAACTCCTCGAAGTCCAAGTTCAGCAACACCATCGACGTGCGCCTGAGCCAGGAAGTGCCCGGCTTCTTCTCCGGCCACAAGGGCATCATCACGCTGGACATCCTGAACTTCGGCAACCTGGTCAACAAGCGCTACGGCCACATCGACGAGATCACCTTCACGAGCTACGGCGGCAACCGCCGCGCCTTCGTGAACACGGCCGGCATCGACCCCTCGACGGGCAAGACCATCTACGCCGTCGGTCAGCCGTTCGACTACGTCACGAAGAACAACAAGGGCGAATCGGCCTGGGCCATGCAGGTGACGGCCAAGTACGAGTTCTGACCGAACGCGTTGGCCGCTTTCGAGCGGTCGCCAAAGATGAAGGGCCTCGCGAGAGGCCCTTTTTTCATGCTGCCTTCATGCAGCCACCGGGTCCGTCGCTCCTATTTCTGGATATCCCCCAGGCAGAGATATTTCAGCTCGACATAGTCATCCATCCCCTGCCGCGCGCCCTCGCGGCCGAGGCCGGATTGCTTGACGCCGCCGAAGGGCACCTCGGCCACCGAGATCAGGCCGGTGTTGATGCCCACCATGCCGTATTCCAGCGCCTCGCCGACGCGGAAGATGCGGCCCACGTCGCGGCTGTAGAAATAGCTGGCGAGGCCGAACTCGGTGGCGTTGGCGAGGCGGATGGCGTCGTCCTCGGTCTGGAACTTGAAGATCGGCGCGACCGGGCCGAAGGTTTCCTCCCGGGAACACAGCATCTCGGGCGTGGCGTCGGCCAGCAGCGTGGGCTCGAAGAAGTTGCCGCCGGCGGCCTCGATGCGCTTGCCGCCCGCCAGCAGCTTGGCGCCCAGCGCGATGGCGTCGGCCACATGGGTTTCGACCTTTTGCAGCGCCTGCGCGTCGATCAGCGGGCCGACGTTGACGCCGGCCTCGAAGCCGTTGCCCGTCTTGAGCTGGGCGACCTTGGCGGCGAATTTCTCCAGGAAGGCGTCGTAGACGCCGGCCTGCACATAGATGCGGTTGGCGCAGACGCAGGTCTGGCCGGCGTTGCGGTACTTGCTGGCGAGCGCGCCTTCGACGGCCGAGTCGAGGTCGGCGTCGTCGAAGACGATGAAGGGCGCGTTGCCGCCCAGTTCCAGCGACAGCTTCTTGATCGTCGGCGCGCATTGGCGCATCAGGATGCGGCCGACCTCGGTGGAGCCGGTGAAGGAGAGGTGGCGCACCACGTCGCTCTCGCACAGTGCCTGGCCGATCTCGACGGACTGCGCGGCGTCCGCCGTCAGCACGTTCAGCACGCCCGAGGGCATGCCGGCGCGCTGCGCCAGCTCGGCGACGGCCAGCGCCGTCAGCGGCGTCGCCTCGGCGGGCTTGATGATGACGGTGCAGCCGGCCGCCAGCGCCGGCGCGACCTTGCGCGTGATCATCGCCAGCGGGAAGTTCCACGGCGTGATCGCCGCGCAGACGCCGATGGCCTGCTTGAGGACGAGATAGCGCTTGCTCGGGTCGGTGGTCGGGATGGTCTCGCCGTAGACGCGCTTGCCTTCCTCGGCGAACCAGTCGAGGAAGCTGGCGCCGTAGACGGCCTCGCCGCGCGCCTCGGCCAGCGGCTTGCCCTGCTCGGCGGTCATCAGGCGGGCGAGGTCGTCGGCGTGCTTGACGATCAACTGCTGCCAGCGCATCAGCACGGCGGCCCGCTCCTTGGCGGGCTTGGCGCGCCAGGCGGGCAGCGCGTTCTGCGCGGCGGCGATAGCCTCGCCGGCCTCGGCGCGGCCGAGGTTGGGCACTTGCGCCAGTTCGCGGCCGGTGGCGGGGTCGTTCACCGCGAAGTTGGCGGCACCGGCCACCCATTCGCCGTTGATGAGGGCCTGGGTGCGCAGCAGGCTGGCGTCGTCCAGCGCGGCCAGCGGCGATTCCTGATCCATGAGGGTCTCCTGCGTCTGCTGAGTGAGCGCCGCACTCTAAGGCAAGGCCGAACCCCCTCCCTACAATCGCCCCTTTTGCCACCCAAATCGCAGGGAAGCCCGGAATGAAAGCCGCCGAGATCCGCCAGACCTTTCTGAAGTTCTTCGAGTCGAAAGGCCACCAGATCGTCGCCTCCAGCCCCGTCGTGCCGGGTGACGACCCGACGCTGCTGTTCACCAACGCGGGCATGAACCAGTTCAAAGACGTGTTCCTCGGCTTCGACAAGCGCCCGTACACGCGCGCGACCACCAGCCAGAAGTGCATCCGCGCCGGCGGCAAGCACAACGATCTGGACAACGTCGGCTACACGGCGCGCCACCACACCTTCTTCGAGATGCTGGGCAATTTCTCGTTCGGCGACTACTTCAAGAAGGACGCGATCAGCTACGCCTGGGAACTGCTGACCCAGCACTTCAAGCTGCCGGCCGACAAGCTCTGGGTCACGGTCTACGAAGAGGACGACGAAGCCTACGAAATCTGGAACAAGACCGTGGGCGTGCCCGCCGAGCGCATCGTGCGCATCGGCGACAACAAGGGCGCGCGCTATATGTCCGACAACTTCTGGATGATGGGCGACACCGGCCCCTGCGGCCCCTGCACCGAGATCTTCTACGACCACGGCCCCGAGGTCGCGGGTGGCCCCCCGGGCTCGGCCGAGCAGGACGGCGACCGCTACATCGAGATCTGGAACAACGTCTTCATGCAGTTCAACCGCACGGAAGACGGCGTGATGCACAAGCTGCCGAAGCCGTCGGTGGACACCGGCATGGGGCTGGAGCGCCTGGCGGCGGTGCTGCAGCATGTGCATTCCAACTACGAGATCGACCTGTTCGTCGCGCTGATCGACGCGGCGAAGAAGGCCGTCGATGGGGCGGCCGGTGGCGGCGACTGCGATATCGGCAGCCCGAGCCTGAAGGTCATCGCCGACCACATCCGCGCCTGCTCGTTCACGGTGGTGGACGGCGTCATCCCCGGCAATGCCGGCCGTGGCTATGTGCTGCGCCGCATTGCCCGCCGCGCCATCCGCCACGGCTACAAGCTCGGCGCGCGCACACCCTTCTTCCACAAGCTCGTCGCGGCGCTGGCCGCCGAGATGGGCGACGCCTACCCCGAACTGCGCCAGGCCGAGAAGCGCGTGACCGAGGTGCTGAAGCAGGAAGAGGAACGCTTCTTCCAGACCATCGCCACCGGCATGGAAATCCTCGAGGCGGCGCTGGCCAAGGGCGGCAACGTCGATGGCGACACGGCCTTCAAGCTGCACGACACCTATGGCTTCCCGGTGGACCTGACCGCCGACGTCTGCCGCGAGCGCGGCGTCACGGTGGATGAGGCGCGCTTCAACGAACTGCTCGAAGAACAGAAGGCCCGCGCCCGCGCGGCCGGCAAGTTCAAGATGGCGCAGGGCCTAGCCTACAGCGGCGCGCCGACGAGCTTCCACGGCTACGAGCACCTCGTCTGCGAGACGAGCAAGGTCACGGCGGTCTACGTCGATGGCGTGCAAGTCCAGGAAGCCCAGGCCGGCGACGACGCCGTCATCGTGCTCGACCACACGCCCTTCTACGCCGAGAGCGGCGGCCAGGCCGGCGATGCGGGTGAACTGCGCAACGGCACGACGCGCGTCGCCGTGGACGACACGATCAAGATCCAGGCCGACGTGTTCGGCCACCACGGCCGCGTGCTGGAAGGCACGGTCAAGGCCGGCGACGTGTTCGCCGCCCGCGTGGATGCCGAGCGTCGCGCCAAGACCGTGCGCAACCACAGCGCCACCCATTTGATGCACAAGGCGCTGCGCGAGGTGCTGGGCGGCCATGTGCAGCAGAAGGGCTCGCTGGTCAACGCCGAGCGCACGCGCTTCGACTTCGCGCACAACGCGCCGCTGACGGCCGAGGAAATCCGCGAAGTCGAGGCGCTCGTCAATGCCGAAGTGCTGGCGAATGCCGGCGCGCGCGCCGAGGTGATGGCGCTGGACGACGCGCAGAAGTCCGGCGCGATGATGCTGTTCGGCGAGAAATACGGCGAGACGGTGCGCGTGCTGTCCATCGGTTCGTCCAAGGAACTCTGCGGCGGCACGCATGTCAAGGCGACCGGCGACATCGGCCTGTTCAAGATCGTGGCCGAGAGCGGCGTGGCGGCCGGCATCCGCCGCGTCGAGGCCGTCACCGGCGACAACGCGCTGAGCTATCTGCAATCGCTGGAAACCACGGTGCAGGGCGCGGCGATGACGCTCAAGACCTCGCCGCACGAACTCGGCGCGCGCCTGCATGCGGTGCTCGATCAGGTGCGCCAGTTGGAGAAGGAACTCGCGGCGGCCAAGAGCCGGCTCGCGTCCTCGCAGGGCGACGAATTGCTGGCCCAGGCCGTGGACGTGAAAGGCCTGAAGGTGCTCGCGGCCAGGCTCGAAGGCGCGGACGCCAAGACGCTGCGCGAGACCATGGACAAGCTCAAGGACAAGCTCAAGACCGCCGCCATCGTGCTGGCCGCCGTGGACGGCGACAAGGTGCAACTGGCGGCCGGCGTGACGGCCGACAGCGTGGGCCGCGTGAAGGCCGGCGAACTGGTCAACTTCGTCGCGCAGCAGGTGGGCGGCAAGGGCGGCGGCAAGCCCGATATGGCGATGGCTGGCGGCACCCAGCCGGCGGGCGTGGCCGCGGCGCTGTCCAGCGTGGCGGGTTGGGTCGCCGAGCGCGTCTGAGTTTCGGCCGCTTGGAATGAACAAAGGCCCGCGGATCGCGGGCCTTTGCTTTTAGAAGGTCTCCCAGTCGCCTTCCTGGGCGGCAGGAGCCGGTGCGGGTGCTGGCCGGGGCGCACTTACCGGCGCGGGTTTTGCAGCCGGCGGGGCGCGGCGGGGCGCTGCCGCTGTTGCCTTGGGTGCCGGCGCAGCAGCCTTGGGGGCGGGCTTGGGCGCCAGGACGGGCGCCGGGGCGGGGCGGGGCGCCGAGACTCGATGCGGCTCGCCACCGGCGATGCGGAAAACGGTCACCGCCTCGACCAGGCGCTGGGCCTGTTCCCTCAGGCTCTCGGCGGCGGCGGCGGACTCTTCCACCAGCGCGGCGTTCTGCTGTGTCATCTGGTCGAGCTGCACGACCGAGGTGTTCACCGAGTCGATGCCCTCGCTCTGCTCGCTGGCGGCGGAACTGATCTCGCCGATGATGTCCTGCACGCGCTGCACGCTGCTGACGATTTCGTCCATCGTCGTGCCCGCCGTCTGCACGAGGCGCGCGCCGTTCTCGACGCGCTCGACGCTGTTGCCGATCAGGCCTTTGATCTCCTTGGCCGCCTCGGCGCTGCGCTGCGCCAGCGAGCGCACCTCGCCCGCGACGACCGCGAAGCCGCGGCCCTGCTCGCCGGCACGGGCCGCTTCCACGGCCGCGTTCAGCGCCAGGATATTGGTCTGGAAGGCGATGCCGTCGATGGTGCCGATGATGTCGTTGATCTTGCGGCTGGCCGCGTTGATCTCGTCCATCGTCGTGACGACCTGGCCGACCACCTCGCCGCCGCGCGTCGCCGCCGACACGGCGGACTGCACCAGTTGGTTGGCGGTGCGCGCCGAGTCGGCCGTCTGGCGCACGGTGCCGGTCAGTTCGCTCATCGACGAGGCGGCGTTCTGCAAGTTGCTGGCGGTCTGTTCGGTGCGCTGGCTGAGGTCGAAATTGCCGGTGGCGATCTCGCTGCTGGCGGTGCCGATGCTGTCCACCGACGCGCGCACGGTGCCGATGGTGTCGGCCAGGCGGCGGCGCATGGCCTCGGCGTCGCGGGTCAACTGGCCGACCTCGTCCTGCGCGCGACTGTCCACCGCGCGGGTCAGGTCGCCGGCGGCGATGGATTGCAGCGCGCCGGTCAGCTCGGCCAGCGGCGCGGCCACCCAGCGGCGCATGGCCCAGAACAGGCCCAGCGCCAGCACCACGGCCGCCAGCGCCGACAGCGCCCAGAAGGGCAGCATCGCCAGCCAGTGCGAGCGCATGGCCTCGCCGCGCGACACCTGGGCGATGACCATGCGGCCGCTGGCGGCGTCGCCGCGCGCGATGCCGAAATAGCCGCTGCCGCCGCTGCCGAGCAGGTCGGGCAGGTCGTCGATCACCTGGCCCTGCGCATCGGCCGGCAGCGCGGCCAGCGCCGCTTCGAAGCCCGGCGCCACGTCCTTGACCAGCTTGCCCTTGGCGCTGGGGTGGGCCATGAAGCGGGCCTGGGCCGGCGTTTGCGCGTTCTCGATGACGACGACGCCGCCGCTGTCGAAGAACTTGCTGGCCTTGACCATCTTGTCCAGCGAGGCCTGGAACACGGCCATGTCGAAGCCGATGCCGAGCAGGCCGACGACCTTGCCGGCGTCGTCCTTGACGGCCTCGTAATAGGTCATATAGCTGAGGTTGCCGGACTGCAGGCGGCCGGAATAGGGCTTGCCGGCCGTCAGCGCCGCGTAGCCGGGCGCGCTGCGGCCGATGGTGCTGGCCGGCGCGCGGTTGCCGTCGGGCAGCTTGGCCGAGGTGGTGATGCGCACGAACTCGTCACCCTTGCGCGCGAATACCGAGGCGGTGCCGTTCGTGAGCGCCGCGAACTTGTCCACCGCCGTGTAGTTGTCGTTGAGCTTGGGGCCCCAGTCGCGCAGTTCGCCGGTTTCCTCGTTCAGCGTGAACGAGGGGCCGAACTCCTGGCGGAAGGTGCCGAAGCTGCGCTGCGCCATCACGCGGGCGGCGCTGTCCAGGGCCTCGACGGCATCGTCGATGGAGCGGGTCTGGTCGATGACGCGCTGGTCCACCGCCTGGCGCGCATTGCCGGTCAGCAGCGCGCTGGACACGAGGCTGGTCAGCAGCAGCACGCCGGCCAGCGCCAGGCCGCCCATCAGGGACACGCGCCGGGCCAGCGAGTTCTTGTTCATGCTCATGGTGCGCTCCGGGAAAAGACAACGGGCGCCGCGGCGCCCGTGTCGGTGGGGGGCTTAAGCCGCTAGCGCGGCGTCCATCAGGCCCATCTCGGCACTGCTCATCAGGCCCTCGATGTCCATCAGGATCAGCATGCGCTCGCCGACCGCGCCGATGCCGGTGATGAAGCTGGTGTCCACCGTCGAGGTGTTCAGCTCGGGCGCGGGACGGATCGAGTCGCGGTTCAGCTCCAGCACGTCGGAGACGGAATCGACCACCGCGCCGACCACGCGGTTCTTCACGTTCAGCACGATGACGACGGTGAAGCCGTTGTACTCGGCGCTGGGGCAGCCGAGCTTGAGGCGCAGATCGACGATGGGGACGATGACGCCGCGCAGATTGACGACGCCCTTGATGAAGTCCGGCGCGTTGGCGATGCGCGTGGGCTGCTCGTAGGAGCGGATCTCCTGCACCTTCAGGATGTCGATGCCGTATTCCTCGGCGCCGAGGCGGAAGGTCAGGAATTCGCCGCCGGCCGGGCCCTGGGCCTGCGTGGCGGTGGTGAGGGCGCCTTGCTGGCGCAGGGCGGGGACGTTGCTGGCTTCCATGAGGGCCTCTCCTAATGCTTGGGGGTTAATGGCGCGAGCGGCGCACCAGGCTGCCGATGTCCAGGATCAGGGCCACGCGGCCGTCGCCCATGATGGTGGCGCCCGACACGTCGTTGACCTTGCGGTAGTTGGCTTCGAGGTTCTTGACGACGACCTGCTGCTGGCCGAGCAGCTCGTCCACCAGCAGCGCGACGCGCCCGCCCTCGGCCTCGACGACGACCATGATCGAGCTGACGTGCTCGAAGTCGAAGCGCGGCACGTCGAAGACCTTTTCCAGCTCGATGACGGGCATGTACTCGTCACGCACCTCGACGACGCGGCCCGAGCCGGCCACCGTCTTGATCGTGTCGGCCTGCACCTGGAAGGACTCGACCACCGACGACAGCGGCAGGATGTAGCACTCGTCGCCGACGCCGACGCTCATGCCGTCCATGATGGCCAGCGTCAGCGGCAGGCGCACGGACACCTTCATGCCATAGCCCTCGGCCGAGTCGATCTCGACCGTGCCGCCCAGCGAGGTGATGTTCTTCTTCACCACGTCCATGCCGACGCCGCGGCCGGACACGTCGGTCACCTGCTCGGCCGTCGAGAAGCCGGGCGCGAAGATCAGGTTCCAGCACTCGGCGTCGGTCATGCTGTCCGGCGCGTCGATGCCCTTCTCGCGGGCCTTCTTGATGAGCTTCTCGCGGTTCAGGCCGCGGCCGTCGTCGCGCACCTCGATGACGATGCTGCCGCCCTGGTGCGAGGCGATCAGCGTGATCGTGCCCTGCTCGGGCTTGCCCTTGGCGGCGCGGTCGGCCGGCATCTCGATGCCGTGGTCGCAGCTGTTGCGCACCAGGTGGGTCAGCGGGTCGGTGATCTTCTCGACCAGGCTCTTGTCGAGTTCGGTCGCCTCGCCCTGCGTGACCAGCTCGACCTTCTTGCCCAGCTTGGCCGCCAGGTCGCGCAGCATGCGCGGGAAGCGGTTGAACACCGTGGCCATCGGGATCATGCGGATCGACATGACCGATTCCTGCAGGTCGCGCGTGTTGCGCTCCAGGTCGGCGAGGCCCGAGGTGAGCTGCTGGTAGAGGCCGGGGTCCAGCTCGCGGCTGTTCTGCGCCAGCATGGCCTGGGTGATGACCAGTTCGCCGACGAGGTTGATGAGTTGATCGACCTTCTCGATGGAGACGCGCAGCGTCGTCTGGTCCAGACCGCCGCCGCCGGGCTTGGCGTCGGTGCGGGCCGGTGCGGCGGGGCGGGCGGGGACGACGGCCGTAGTCGCCGCCGCCGGCTGGGCGGCCTCGGCCGCCGTGGCGGCGGGCAGGCCGGGCGCGGCGTCGAAGAAGCCGTAGCCGGGGTCGGGCGTCTCGGCCGGCGGCGCGCCGGGCGCGCCCTCGTGGAAGCCGAAGCCCTCGCTCAGCGGCAGCAGTTGCACCTGCTCACGGGCGACGTGGAAGGTGAAGAGGTCGAGCAGGTCGCTGTCGCTGCTGCTCGTCAGCACCTTGAAGCGGCGCATGCCGTCGGCGCTCTGGCCGGCGTCCAGCGGCTCGATGGTGCCGAGGTCGGTGATTTCCTTGAACAGCTCGACGAGGTTGTCGGCCAGCGCCGGGTCGCTCAGCGGGCCGACGCGCAGTTCCAGCAGGCGGGCGCTGGTGGTGCGCGGCGCGGCGGCGGGCGCGGGCGCCGGGGCGGCGGCCACGGGCGCAGGGGCCGGGGCCGCAGCGGCGGCGGGCGGCGTGCCGCCCTCGACGAAGGCCTTGAAGCTGGCCAGCAGCGCCGAAGTGTCCACCGGGTCGGCGCCCGAGCCCTGGTGGCGGCCGAGTTGGGCGCGCAGCGCGTCGCCCGATTGCAGCAGCACGTCCACCATCGCCGCGTTGGGCTGCAGCTCGTGGCGGCGCAGCTTGTCGAGCAGGGTCTCCATCTGGTGGGTCAGCTCGGCCACGTCGCTGAAGCCGAAGGTCGCCGCGCCGCCCTTGATCGAGTGCGCGCAGCGGAAGATCGCGTTCAGCTCCTCGTCGTCGGCGGCCTCGACGTTCACGTTGAGCAGCAACTGCTCCATGTTGTCGAGGTTCTCGCCGGCTTCCTCGAAGAAGACCTGGTAGAACTGGCTGAGGTCGATGCCGGCGCTGATGCTGGCGCCTTCGGTGGTCATGTCACCCATGGCTGTGCTCCGTCACTTCAGCGGATGACCTTGCCGATCACCTCGATCAGCTTGGCCGGGTCGAAGGGCTTGACCAGCCAGCCCGTGGCGCCGGCGGCGCGGCCGGCCTGCTTCATCGCGTCGCTGGACTCGGTGGTCAGGATCAGGATGGGCGTGGTCTTGAATTTGGGGCTCTCGCGCAGCTTCTTGGTCAGGCTGATGCCGTCCATGCGCGGCATGTTCTGGTCGGTCAGCACGAGGTCGAAATCGCGGGCTGCGGACTTCTCCCAGGCGTCCTGCCCGTCCACCGCCTCGACGACGTTGAAGCCGGCGTTCTTGAGCGTGAAGGACACCATCTGGCGCATCGAGGCCGAGTCGTCCACAGCGAGGATTGAATGCATTTGGGTTTTCTCCGGGGGGAAACGTTCGCCTGGGGCTGGGGTTCAGAAAAGTTCGATGGAGCCGGCGTCCATCTCGTCCTGGGTGACGGGGTTGGGGCGCAGCGGCGCGATCTCGACGACGGCGATGCCGTCCTCGTCGTCCATGCCGAAGGCGTCGCGTGCCAGTTGGTCGGAGCAGTTGCGCAGGCGCTGGCTGGTGTGGGCGATGAGCTGGGTGGCCATGTCCTGGAACTGCAGCGCGGTGATGGCGCCAGCGATGTCCTGCATGATCTGCTTCAGCCCTTCCGAGGCGGGCGTGCCGTCGCTGCTGCTGAGCAGGCCCATGGCCTGGCTGGAGGCGCTGTAGAAATGCGTGGACAGGGCCTCGCCCGCGTCGTCGAGCAGGCGCTGCAGGCGTTCGAGGTCGTTCGTCACCGTCAGCAGATGGTCCTGCAGTTCCGCAGCCGCCAGCAGCGGCATGGCGGCCGCGGCTCCATCGAAATCGGCGGCGGTGGAAGGTTCTGACTGCATCGTGTCTCCGCGAGGGGATGCCTGCTTATTGTTCCAAAGCCCCGGCGCAACCCGGGGCCAATGCATCATGGCATGTTCACCCCATTTTCGGCAGCTGTCGATGTGGAGATGTCGGGAGAACGAGCCGTATTACCGCTCTGAACCGCTCCGAAGGCCATCGTGGGTGGCCTGTGCGAGGCGCGGCATACTGCGCCCCCATGACGATTTCCGGTCTGAAGCAGGACGCCCGGGTTCTGCGCGTGCTGCATGTCGAGGACTCCGAACTCGACCACCAACTCATCGCCGCCCAGCTCGCCCGGGCGGGGCTGCGCGTGGCCCTGGAGCGGCTGGACGCGCTGCCCGCGGTGCTGACGGCGCTGGCGCGTCCCTGGGACGCCATCCTCTCCGACTACAACCTGCCGGGCTATTCGGGCCTGGACCTGCTGGAGGCGCTGCAGTCGCGCCAGCTGACCCTGCCCTTCATCCTCGTCTCCGGCGAGATCGGCGAGGACACGGCCGTCGCCGCGATGCGCAACGGCGCCTCCGACTATCTGCTGAAGAACAACCTCGCCCGCCTCGCGCCGGCATTGCTGCACGCCATCGACGCGGCCGAGAACGAGCGTGCGCGCCTGGCGGCGGACCGCGAGCTGGTCAAGTCCAAGCAGCGCCTGCACGAACTGGCCGGCCATCTGCAGACCAGTGTCGAGCTGGAGCGGGCGGCCATCGCGCGCGAGATCCACGACGACGTGGGTGGGTCCCTCACGGCCATCAAGTTCGACCTCGCCTGGATCGACCGCCATGCCCAGGAGCCCGAGGTGCGCCAGCGCGTCGCGGCGGCGCTGGAGACGGTCAACTCGGCCATCGACGCCAGCCAGCGCATCATGCACAACCTGCGTCCGGCCATCCTGGAGCAGGGCCTCGTCGCCGCGCTGCAGTGGATGACGGCGCGCTTCGAGCGCCGCACCGGCATCGAGGCGGCGCTGCGCATCGGCGAGGAGCGCCTGGCCCTGCCCTCGGGCGTGCCGCTGGTGGCCTACCGCACGGCGCAGGAGGCGCTGACCAATGTCTCCAAGCATGCCGGCGCGAAGCGGGTCGAGGTCGAACTGAGCCTCGACTCCGGCGTGCTGACGCTGGAGATCCGCGACGACGGCCGCGGCATCGCGCCGGGCGACCTTGCCAAGGAGCGCAGCTTCGGCATCCGCGGCCTGCACGAGCGCGCCGCCACGGTGGGCGGCTGGGTGGACCTGTCCAGCACGCCCGGCAGCGGCACCAGCCTGATCCTGACCGTGCCGCTGGCCCCCGGCGCCATCGACGCGCTGGACGACGCCACCGACTTCGGCGCCGACGACGAGGACGTCGGCCAGTCCATCTGGGGCCGCGTGTGATCCGCGTCATCCTCTGCGACGACCACGGCCTGATCCGCCGCGGCATCCGCGACACCCTGGCCGACGCGCAGGACATCGAGGTCGTCGGCGAGGCGGGCGACTACACCGAGCTGCGCGGCCTGCTCCACAGGCTCGGCGGCCAGGACCCCTGCGACGTGCTCGTGCTCGACATCAACATGCCCGGCCGCTCCGGCCTGGACGTGCTGCACGTGCTCAAGGACGAGGGCTCGCCGCTGCGTACCTTGATCGTCTCGATGTACCCCGAGGACCAGTACGCCATCCGCGCGCTGCGGGCCGGCGCCTATGGCTACGTCAACAAGGGCGGCGACCCGGCGACCCTGGTGCAGGCCGTGCGCACCGTCGCCCAGGGCCGTAAATACGTCACGCCCGAGATCGCGCAGATGCTGGTCGAGAGCCTGACCGCGCCGGTCACCGAACTGGCCCACCAGAAGCTCTCCGACCGCGAACTGCAGACCCTGGTCATGATCGCCTCGGGCAAGCGCCTGTCGGACATCGCCGAGGAACTGATGCTCAGCCCCAAGACCGTCAGCGTTTACCGCGCCCGCGTGCTGGAGAAGCTGGGGCTGGCGAACAACTCCGAGCTGACGGTCTACGCGATCCGCAACGGACTCGTCGCCAGCTAGGGCCTTCGCAACCCATCACCGCAGGGTGAACGGGCCCTGGCACCGTTCGCCCTGCGCCACCGTCGATTCGCCCGCGTCGGGCGCCGTTCGTCGAAAGCCCCACTCGCCGCGCTGCGTGGGCTGTGAATAATCCGCCCCGTTTAGCGGGAGTACGTCATCGACACCGGATTGCTGAAGGAACTGCGCATCGACGGTGCGCAACGCGAGGACCAGGGCGGCGGGCCGCCGCGCTGGGTCTGGGGTGGGCTCGTCGGCATCGCCGCATTGGCCTTGCTCGGCGGCGGCGCCTGGTGGTGGCTGGCCGGCAGCAAGCCCGTCGCCGTGCAGACCGCCACCGTGCATGCCAACGGCCAGGGGCCCTCGGCCGCCGCCGTGCTGCAGGCCACCGGCTACGTCACGGCGCGCCGCATGGCCACCGTGTCGGCGCAGATGACCGGCACGCTGACCGAGGTGCTGATCGACGAAGGCTTCAAGGTCAGGAAGGGCCAGGTGCTGGCGCGGCTGGACGACACGGGCCTGAAGGCCGGCCTCGCCGCCGCCGAGGCGCAAGTGCGCACGGCCGAGGCCAATCTCGGCCAGGTGCAGGCCCAGTTGGCGCAGGCCCAGGCCGACGAGCAGCGCCAGATCGAACTGGCCGCCAGCGGCATGACGACGCGCCAGGGCCGCGAGCAGGCGGCCACCGCCGTGAAGGCCGTCGCCGCGCAACTGGAAGCGGCGCGGCGCCAGATCGAGGCCGCCCAGGCCCAGGCCCGCGCGGCGCGCGTGAACTTCGACTACGCCACCGTGCGCGCGCCCTTCGACGGCGTCGTCACCGCGCGCGCGGCCCAGGTCGGCGAGATCGTCTCGCCGCTGTCGGCCGGCGGCGGCTACACGCGCACCGGCGTCGGCACCATCGTGGACATGGACTCGCTCGAAGTCGGCGTGGATGTGAACGAGGCCTACATCGCCCAGGTCAAGCCCGACATGCCCTGCGAGGCCGTGCTGGACGCCTACCCGGACTGGAAGATCCCGGCCCACGTCGTCGCCGTCATCCCGAGCGCCGACCGCGGCAAGGCCACCGTCAAGGTGCGCGTGGCGCTGGAGATGAAGGACGAGCGCGTCGTGCCCGACATGGGCGTGCGCGTCAGCTTCCTGTCCGCCAAGCCCAAGGCCGAAGCCAAACCCGTGCCCGGCGTGCTGCTGCCGCCCGAGGCGCTGGTGGACGGCGGCGCCGTCTTCGTCGTCAGCGAGGGCCGGGCGCAGCGGCGCGCGGTCCGGCTGGTCGGCGAGGTCGGCAAGTTCCGCCTCGCCACCGAGGGCGTGAAGGCGGGCGAGGCGGTCGTCGTGTCGCCGCCGGCCGAGTTGAAGGATGGTTCCCAAGTCGTGAGCAAGGACTGAGCATGAGCGCACTGATCGAGATCCGCGACCTCTCCAAGGTCTACACCCGGGGCAAGCAGAAGGTCGAGGTGCTGCACGGCATCGACCTCGACGTGGCCCAGGGCGACTTCCTCGCGCTGATGGGCCCCTCGGGCTCGGGCAAGACCACGCTGCTCAACCTGATGGGCGGGCTGGACGCGCCGAGCGGCGGCGCGATCAGCGTCGGCGGCGAGCGCATCGACCAACTCTCCGGCGCGGCGCTGGCCAAGTGGCGCGCCTCGCGCGTCGGCTTCGTGTTCCAGTTCTACAACCTGATGCCGACGCTGTCGGCGCAGAAGAACGTCGAGCTGCCGCTGCTGCTGACCAAGCTCTCCGCCGCCGAGCGGAAGAAGCGCGCCGCCATCGCGCTGCAGCTCGTCGGCCTCGCCGACCGCGCGGCGCACAAGCCCACCGAACTCTCGGGCGGCCAGCAGCAGCGCGTCTCCATCGCCCGGGCCATCGTCTCCGACCCGACGCTGCTGGTCTGCGACGAACCCACGGGCGACCTCGACCGCCAGTCCGCCGAGGACGTGCTGACGCTCTTGCAGGCGCTCAACCGCGAGCACGGCAAGACCATCGTCATGGTCACCCACGACCCGCGCGCCGCCGCCCGCGCCAGCCGCACCCTGCACCTGGACAAGGGCACGCTGGTCGCCGACGCCGTGGCCTGAACGGGAGCGCGCGATGAAATACCTGCACCTGATCTGGGCCGCGCTGTTCCGCCGCAAGGGGCGCACCTTCCTGACCCTCGTCTCCATCATCACGGCCTTCCTGCTCTTCGGCCTGCTGGACGCGGTGCGCGTCGGCTTCGACCAGGCCGGCCAGAGCGCCAACGGCGCCTCGCGGCTGCAGACGGGCTCCAAGCTGAGCTTCATCCAGCTGCTGCCGATGTCGCTCGGCAAGCGCATCGAGCAGATCGACGGCGTCAAGGACGTGACCTATGCCAACTGGTTCGGCGGCGCCTACCAGAAGCCCGAGAACCAGGTCTTCAGCTTCGCCGTCGCGCCCAACTACCTCGACATCTACCCCGAGATGGAAGTCTCCGCCGAGCACCGCAAGGCGCTGGCCGAGACCAAGGACGGCGTCATCGTCGGCGAGGGCCTGGTGCGCCGCTTCGGCTGGAAGGTGGGCGACCAGGTGCCCATGCTCTCCACCATCTTCCCGGACCGCAACGGCAGCCAGAACTGGAGCTTCAAGATCGTCGGCGTCATCAAGGTCAGCGACAAGAAGACGGCCGGCTGGTGGGACCAGATGTTCCTGTTCAACTGGAAATACTTCGACGACACCACGCCCTGGAACAACGGCCAGGTGGGCTGGTACGTCTCGCGCGTGAAAGACGTGAACCAGGCCGACCGCGTGCTCAAGGCCATCGACGCGATCTCGGCCAACTCCGACCACGAGACGCGCACCATGACCGAGCAGGCCGCGATGTCGAGCTGGATGAAGCAGCTCGCCGACATCAACCTCATCGTCACGTCCATCATGGGCGCGGTCTTCTTCACGCTGCTGCTGCTGGCCGGCAACACCATGATGCAGGCCGTGCGCGAGCGCACCGGCGAGATCGCGGTGCTCAAGACCCTGGGCTTCTCCGGCGCCAGCGTGCTGGCCATGGTGCTGGCCGAGGCGGTGCTGCTGCTGCTGATCGGCGGCTGCATCGGCCTGGCGCTGGCCAGCGTCGTCGGCCCGGCCGTGAGCGCGGGCAGTGGCGGCGCGCTGAACCTGCCGGCCGCCGGGCCGGCGAGCTGGGTGAGCGGCGTCGGGCTGATGCTGCTGTTCGGCCTGCTCGTCGGTGCGTTGCCGGCGCTGCGGGGCATGCGCGTGAACATCACCGATGCGTTGGCGGGGAGAGCATGAAATGAAGCCCCCACGTTCACTTCGTTCACCGTCCCCCCGGGGGGCGCAGGCCACCCTTGGGGCGGCCCGGCGGGAGTCCTGACCATGAAATTCCTGAAGAACTTCGGCCTCGTGCTGTTGACCGTGTTCATGCTCGTCGCCTGGGTACTGCTGCCCTGGCAGGGCGTGCTGGCCCTGCTGCTGCTGCTGGCGCTGTGGCTGTTCCTGTTCCGCAGCGGCGCGCAGGCGCGCTCGGTGGCCTCGGTGGGCATCAGCACGCTGGGCCAGCGCCTGGGCTCGTCGGCGGTCATCGTCGTCGGCATCGCCGGCGTCGTCGGCGTGCTGGTGGCCCTGCTGGCCATGGCCGAGGGCTATGCGCAGACCTTGCGCAATTCGGGCAGCACCGACACCGCCATCGTCATGCGCGGCGCCTCGGCGGCCGAGGTCACCTCGTCGCTGAGCCGCGAGGACATCGTGCAGATCGAGCAAGCGCCCGGCGTCGCGCGCAACGACAAGGGCGAGCCCGTCATCTCGGCCGAGACGGTGGTGGCGGCCAACCTGCCCGTCAAGGGCGCCCAGGCCGGCGAGGAAGGCAGCGCCCAGGTGCGCGGCGTCGGCGAGGCGGCCTTCGCGGTGCGGCCCAACGTGAAGATCGTCGAAGGCCGCGCCTTCCAGCCCGGGCTGCGCGAACTGGTGGTCGGCAAGGGCGCGGTGCGCCAGTTCGCCGGCCTCACGGTCGGCGCGACGCTCAAGCTCGGCACCCAGCCCTGGACGGTGGTGGGCATCTTCGCTTCGGGCGACGCGATGGAGTCGGAACTCTGGGCCGACGCCAATGTCGTCAACGACGCCTACCAGCGCGGCAGCGGGCGCAACTCGGCGACCGTCAGGCTGACCGGCGCGGACGCCTTCAAGGCTTTCAGCGACGCGCTCGAAGCCAACCCCCAGCTCAAGGTCAAGGCCAGCACGACGCTGGATTTCTTCGCCAAGCAGAGCGAGCAGATGACGAAGATCCTGCGCATCATCGGCATCACAGTGGGCGCCATCATGGCCGTGGGCGCGGTGTTCGGCGCGCTGAACACGATGTTCGCCGCCGTGGCCGCGCGGGCCCGCGAGATCGCCACGCTGCGCGCCATCGGTTTCCGGGGCCTGCCGGTGGTGGTGGCGGTGATGCTGGAGACGACGCTGCTGGCCCTGCTCGGCGGCCTGATCGGCGGTGGCGTGGCCTGGCTGCTGTTCAACGGCTTCGAGGCCTCGACGATGGCGGCCGGCTCGGTCGGCAAGCTGAGCTTCAACCTCGCGGTGTCGCCCGGCCTGCTGTGGGAAGGCGTCAAGTGGGCGCTCGCCATCGGCTTCGTCGGCGGCCTGTTCCCGGCGGTGCGGGCGGCTTCGTTGCCGGTCACTGCCGCGTTGCGGGAGCTTTGATCTAGTCGGCCCACCGCCGCTGAATCTGCAGCAGCTCCGGCGCCAGCGGCACGAAGCGCTCCACCAGCGCCGGGTCGAAGTGGTGGCCGGCCTGGGACTGGATGTGGGCCAGCGCCCGTTCCACCGGCCAGGCGTCCTTGTAGGGGCGGCGCGTCGTCAGGGCGTCGAACACGTCGGCGACGGCGACGATGCGGGCTTCGAGGGGGATGCCCTCGCCCGCCCGCCCGGCCGGGTAGCCGCTGCCGTCCCATTTCTCGTGGTGGCCCAGCGCGATGGTGTGCGCCATGCGCAGCACGCCCGACGGGTGCTCGCCGATGATCTCGGCGCCGATCTCGGGGTGACGGCGCATGACGGCCCACTCGGCCTCGTCCAGCGGCCCGGGCTTGCGCAGCACGGCGTCGGGAATGCCGATCTTGCCGACGTCGTGCATCGGCGCGGCGTTGAGCAGGTCGTCGGCCCAGGCTTCGTTGCAGCCCGCCGCCAGCGCCAGCCGCTGCGAGAAATGGCTCATGCGGATGACGTGCAGGCCCGTCTCGTTGTCCTTGTATTCGGCGGCGCGGCCGAGGCGCTGCACGATCTGCAGCCGCGTCTCGCGCAGCTCGTCCAGCCGCACCAGCGACAAATGCGTGCGCACGCGGGCGCGCACGACGGGGGCGCTGACGGGCTTGGTGATGTAGTCCACGCCGCCGGCCTCGAAGCCGCGGGTTTCGTCCTGGCTGTCGTTCAGCGCGGTGACGAAGATGACGGGGATGGCGGCCGTGGCGGCGTCGGCCTTCAGCGCGGCGCAGACCTCGTAGCCGCTGATGCCGGGCATCATCACGTCGAGCAGGATCAGCTCGGGCAGTTGCTGGCGGGCCAGCGCCAGCGCGCGTTCGCCGTCGGTGGCGAAGAGCAGCCGGTAGTCGGCCTGCAGCACATGGCGCAGCACCTGCAGATTGGTGGGTTCGTCGTCCACCACGAGCAGGCGGGGTCGGGCGTCGGTGGGGGTCATGGGGCGGGGGGCGTGAGGGCGCCGCGCAGTTCGGCCAGCAGGCCCTGGGCGCGGTCGAAGTCGAAGCCGTCCACGGCTTCGCGCAGCGGCTCCAGCGTGAGCGCAGGCAGCAGGCCGGCCAGTTCGGCGAGGGTGTCTTCCGGCAGCTCGCCCTGGGCGAGCGCGGCGATGGCGGTGTCGAGCAGGAGCAGCGCACGGGCGCTGCGCGGGGCGTCCAGCGGCATGGTGGATGCGGCCGCCGCCGCCTCGGCGGGGGCGTCGGCCTGCGCGGCCAGGGCCTGCGCCACGTCGGCCCAGGCGGGCGCGAGCGCGAACAGGGCCTCGCGCGCCGCCGCCGTGTCGGCCGCGCGGGCGGCGCTTTCGAGCCGGCCGAGCAGGGCGTGCAGCGGGCCGAGCGCGAGATTGCCGGCCACGCCGCGCAGGCGGTGTGCGGCGGCGGCCAGCGCGCGCCAGTCGCCGCTGGCGCACAGCACGGCCAGGGGCTCGGGCTGGCCGGCCTGTTCGTGCAGGAAGCGCGCGATGGCATCGCGCAGCAGCGGTGCCTGGGTCCACAGGCGCAGGCCGCGCTCCCAGTCGATGGCGGGCAGGTCCGGCGCAGCGGGCTCGTCGAGGGCGCCGAAGACCGAGGCGAGGGGCGTGGGCGCGCTGGCGATGCCGTCGGCGCGCAGGCCCAGTACGCGGGCGATCTCGGCGTAGAGGCGCGGCAGTTCCAGCGGCTTGGCGGCGAAGCCGTCCATGCCGGCGGCGCGGGCGTTGCGGCGGTCCTGCTCCAGCACGCTGGCCGACAGGGCGATGATGGGCACGGGCCGCCGCTGCGTGGCCTGCTCGTGGGCACGGATGCGGCGCGTGGCCTCCAGGCCGTCCACGCCGGGCATCTGCAGGTCCATCAGCACCACGTCGAAGCGCTGTGCGGCGCACAGGGCCACGGCGTCCTCGCCGCTGCCGGCGAGCGCGACCTCGTGGTGGCCGCGCTCCAGCGTGATCTGCAGCAGCTCCAGGTTGTTGGCCACGTCGTCCACCGCCAGCACGCGCAGGGCCGGCAGCGCGCGGGCGGTGCGCGGCGTCGGTGTGGCGGCCGCGGCCTGGCCCAGCGGCAGCGGCAGGCACACGCTGAACACGCTGCCCTGGCCGACGGTGCTGCGCACGGCGATGCGGCCCTGCATCAGCTCGACGAGCTGGCGCGAGATGGTGGTGCCCAGGCCGGTGCCGCCGAAGCGCCGCGTGGTCGAGGCGTCGGCCTGCGAGAAGGGGTCGAAGATGCGCTCCAGCGCCTCGGGCGGAATGCCGATGCCGGTGTCTTCCACGTCCAGCAGCAGTTCGCCGCCCTTGTCGCCGTTGACGTAGCGCACGCGCAGCCGCACATGGCCGCGTTCGGTGAACTTGATCGCGTTGCTGACCAGGTTGACCAGCACCTGCTGCAGGCGCAGCACGTCGCCGCGCAGGTGGTCGGGCTCGGCGTCGGGATAGTCGAGTTCCAGCGGCAGCGCCTTCTTGGCGGCGTTGATGCGCAACGAGGCCAGGGTCTGGTGGCACAGCTCGCGCAGCGAGAAGTCGGCCGTCTCCAGCTCGACGGCGCCTTTTTCGAGCTTGGCGGTGTCGAGGATGTCGTTCAGCAGCCGCAGCATGGAGCGCGAGGCGTTGTGCACGGTGCCGAGTTGGCGGCGCTGGGTGGCGTCGAGCGGGGAGTCGAGCAGGGCCTCGGTGAAGCCGATGATGGCGTTCATCGGCGTGCGGATTTCGTGGCTCATATTGGCCAGGAAGGTGGAGCGTGCGGCGGCGGCGGCCTCGGCGCGTTCCTTGGCCTCGCGCAGCGACTGCTCGGTGGCGCGGCGGTGCGTGATGTCGGTGATGAAGCCGACGTAGAGCCGGGTGCCCGGCAGCTCCACGCGGCCGACGGCCAGGCGGATGGGGACGATGCGGCCGTCCTTGGCCAGGGCCTCCACGTCACGGCCCTGGCCGATGATCTTGGCCGTGCCGGTGGCCTGGTAGGCGGCGAGGTAGCCGTCATGCTCGGAGCGGTAGGGCTCGGGCATCAGGTGGTTGATGTTGCGGCCGACGACCTCGGCCGCCGTCCAGCCCAGGATGCGTTCGGCGCCGCCGTTGAAGGACTGCACCAGGCCCTGGCCGTCGATCATGATGATGCCGTCCACGGCCGTCTCGAACACGGCGCGCAGGCGCGATTCGCTGCGCTCGCTCTGCTGCAGCAACTGCCGGTAGCGCAGGCTGACATTGATGGCGATGACCAGGCCGCTGAAGACCAGCACCACCATGGCGATGACGAGCGACAGCGCGATCTGCTCGCGGCCTTGGGGCGCCGCGTCCACCGGGCCGACGAAGCGCAGCGCCGCCATGCCCGTGTAGTGCATGCCGGTGATGGCCAGGCCCATCACCATGCCGGCCACCGGCGTGGCGGCGCGGCGCCTGAGCCCGAAGCCCACCCACAGCGCCAGCGTGGCCAGCGCGACGGCGACGACGATGGAGATGCCGAACCAGAGCGGGTCGTAGCGCATCACCGGCATCACGCTCGACGCGGCCATGCCGCTGTAGTGCATGGCGCCGATGCCGGCGCCCACCAGCAGGCCGCAGCTCGCCAGCGTCAGCGCGCCGAGCTGCTGGCGCGAGAGCAGCCACAGCGCCACCCAGGCGGCGGCCACGCCGGGCAGGATGGACAGCGCCGTCACCCCGGGCGAGAACTCGCCCTGCGCGCAGACCGAGAAGGCCAGCATGTCGATGAAGTGCATGCCCCAGATGCCGCCGCCCAGGGCCAGCGCGCCGCTGCCCAGCGTCCAGCGGCGCATGGCCGGGCTGGTCGCGCGCCGCGCCAGCGCTGCCATGTGCAGGGCCATGATCGAGGCGCCGATGGACAGCGCCGCCGACAGCACGACCAGCCAGGGGTCGTGCTGCCGCCAGAGGAAGGCGTCGGGCGGCAGGCCGCTGACGAAGAAGCGATCGAGCATGGGACATCCTAGGGGCTGGCCTGCCGCCGGCGCGTGACCTTGTTCACGAGACCCTGCTCAGGAGAAGGCGGCCAGCAGGCGCTCCAGCGCGACGGTGAAGGGCGTCTGCATCAGCGGCAGCGTGGCGACCATGCCGATCAGGCCGACGCTGACGGTCAGCGGGAAGCCGACCGAGAACACGCTGATCTGCGAGGCGACGCGCGAGATCACGCCGAGCACGAGGTTGACGAACAGCAGCATCGTGATCAGCGGCAGCGCGATCCACAGGCCGATGTTGAAGATCTCGGCGCCCCAGCGCTGCGGCGCGGCCGCGCGCAGGAAGGCGAAGGGCTCGCCGCCCACGGGGAAGGCGTGGAAGCTCTGGACCAGCGCATTGATGAGCAGCAGATGGCCGTTGATGGCGATGAACAGGAAGGCCACCATGCTGCCGAAGAAGCGCCCGCTGGCCGTGCCCTGGGCGCCGGTGGATGGGTCGAAGAAGCCGGCGAAGTTCAGCCCCATCTGCAGGCCGATGACCTCGCCCGCATACTCCAGCGCGGCGAACACGATGCGCACCGCGAAGCCCATGGACAGGCCGATCAGCAACTGCTGCGCGACCAGCAGGGTCAGCAGGGGCAGGGAATCGAGCGGCGTGGGCGGGATGTCCGGCAGCGAGGGCTGGGCGGCGACGGCGATGAACAGCGCCAGGCCGATGCGCAGCCGCAGCGGCACATTGCGCTGGCTGAACAGCGGCATGCCGGCGAACAGCGCCAGCGTGCGCAGAAAAGGCCAGAGCAGCGGGTTCAGCCACGCCAGCAGCTGGGCCTCGGTGACGCTGAACATGTCAGCGCCGCCCGGCCGGCCGAAGGCGCCGAAGCGCCCCCTTGGGGGGCAGCGAGCGAAGCGCGCGAGGGGGCTTCATCGTTCTAGCCGACGACGGAAGGGATGGCCAGCAGCGTGCGCTGGATGTACTCCACCAGCGTCGTCATCATCCAGGGCCCGGCGACGGCCAGGGTCAGCATGGCGGCGATGACCTTGGGCACGAAGGACAGCGTCGCCTCGTTGATCTGCGTGGCCGCCTGCACGATGCTGACCGTGACGCCGACCAGCAGCACGACGATGAGCACCGGCGCGGCCACCATCAGCAGCGTGTAGAGGCCCTGTTGGCCTAGCGTGAAAACCTGTTGAGCATCCATGGTCAAGTCACGAAAGAGGCTGCCAGCGAGCCGAGCAGCAGATTCCACCCGTCCGCCAGCACGAACAGCATCAGCTTGAAGGGCAGGGCGACGAGGACGGGCGACAGCATCATCATCCCCAGGCTCATCAGCACGCTGCCGACGATCATGTCGATGACGAGGAAGGGGATGAAGATCAGGAAGGCGATCTGGAAGGCGCTCTTCAGCTCGCTGGTGACGAAGGCCGGCACCAGCACCTTGAAGGGCACGTCCTCGGCCTTGACGCCGGCGTCCAGCCGGGCCAGGCGCGTGAACAGCGCCAGGTCGGACTGGCGGGTCTGCTTGAGCATGAAGCCGCGCATCGGCACCTCGGCGCGCTGCAGGGCCTCGTCGAAGGGGATCTGCCCGGCGCTGTAGGGCTGCCAGGCGTCGGCGTAGACCTTGTCCAGCGTCGGGCTCATGACGAAGAAGGTCATGAACAGCGACAGGCCGATGATGACCTGGTTGGGCGGCGCGGCCTGCGTGCCCAGGGCCTGGCGCAGCAGGCTGAGCACGATGGCGATGCGCGTGAAGGCCGTCATCATCAGGATCACTGCGGGCAGGAAGCCCAGCGCCGTGAAGAACAGCAGGGTCTGGATGGGCACCGAATAGCTGCTGCCCCCGGCGCCCTGGCCGATCAGCAGCGGCAGCGTGGCCGCCGGCGCCTGCCCCTGGGCAAGGGCGCCGCCGGCCGCGAACATCAGCGCGAGCGCCAGCACCTGTTTCAGTCGTCTGTGAGCGAAAGAGATTGAGGTATTCGGGCCGGGCGCTGGGCCGCTCCCGAGCCGGCCCGCTATGGCGATGTGCTGGCGGCTCCATGCCGCAAGCATCGCCGTCCCCTCGGGGGACCGGCTAGACGCACCGCGTTCAGCGGTGTGCGGCTGGACGAGGGGCTCACGCATGGCCGCGCTCCTTGCCCAGCAGCTTGGCGAAGCTGGCCGGCTGCACGGGCTCGGCCTGCGGCGGCAGCGTGTGCAGCGTCGTGATGTGCTGGGCCGTGGCGCCGAGCACCAGCCAGCGGCGGTCCTCGCCCTGGCCGACTTCGACCACCAGCAGGCGCTGGTTGGGCGCCGTCGGCAGTTGCGCGACGAGGCGCAGCACGCCGGCCGTGGCCGCGCCGCCGAACACCCGGCCATAGGGCGTGCGCTTGAGCAGCCACAGCGCGAACGGAATCAGCGCGACGATGCCGAGGAACCAGAGGAAGGGGAGCAGGCCGGAAGCATTCATGCCTCGGCATTCTGCGGACCGGCCTGAGCGGCCGAAGCCGCCAAATGGCGGCGTGAAGGCGGTCTTATGCGGCCTTGGACAGGCGGCGCATGCGCTCGGACGGCGTGACGATGTCGGTCAGCCGGATGCCGAACTTGTCGTTGACGACCACCACCTCACCCTGCGCGATCAGGTAGCCGTTGACGAGCACGTCCATCGGCTCGCCGGCCAGCGCGTCCAGCTCGACCACCGAGCCCTGCGCGAGCTGCAGGATGTTCTTGATCGGGATGCGCGTGCGGCCGAGTTCGACGGTGAGCTGGACGGGGATGTCCAGGATCATGTTGATGTCGCCCGCCGGGCCGCTGCCGACGGTGGGCGTGAAATTGGCGAAGCTCGGCGTGGACACCTGCTCGGGCGCCACCTCGGCCACCACCTCGGTGGCGGGTGCGGACGAGGCCTCGGCCAGCGCGGCGGCCCATTCGGCCGCCATCGCGTCCTGTTCTTCTTGGCTGGGGGTATCAGGGCTCATGTTTGGCTCCCAGCCAGCTCTCCTGGGAGCTGGTCAGCATCTTGTCGATCTTGAGGGCGTAGCGGCCGTTCGAGGTGCCGTAGTGGCAGTCGAAGATGGGCACGCCGTCCACCTTGGTCTGGATCACGGGGTCGAGGTCCAGTTCGATGAAGTCGCCGGGCTTGAAGGCGAGCAGTTGCTCGACGGTGGCCGGCGCGCTGCCCAGCTCGGCGACGAGTTCCACCTCGGCGGACTGGATCTGCGTTTTCAGCAGGTTGATCCAGCGCCGGTCGGGCTCGGACGAGTCGCCGACCGTGGTCGAGTACAGCACGTCGCGGATGGGCTCCAGCGTCGAGTAGGGAATGCAGAAATAGATGGTGCCGCTGGTCTCGCCGATCTCCAGCGTGAAGCTGGTGGAGACGACGATCTCGCTGGGCGTGGCGATGGTGGCGAACTGGGGCTGCATCTCCGAGCGCTGGTATTCCAGCTCCAGCGGGTAGACGCCCTTCCAGGCCTTGGCGTACTCGGTGGTGACGACCTCGACGATGCGCGTGATGACGCGCTGCTCGGTGGGCGAGAAGTCGCGGCCCTCGATGCGGGCGTGGAATTTGCCGATGCCGCCGAACAGCGAGTCGATGACGGCGAACACCAGCGTCGGGTCGCAGACGACCAGCCCGCTGCCGCGCAGCGGCTTGACCGACACGATGTTGAAGTTGGTCGGCACGACGATCTCGCGCAAGAAGGCGCTGTACTTCTGCACCTTGATGCCGCCGATGGCGACCTCGGGGCTCTTGCGGATGAAGTTGAACAGGCCGACGCGGATATTGCGCGCGAAGCGCTCGTTGATGATCTCCATCGTGGGCATGCGCCCACGGACGATCCGCTCCTGGCTGGCGAGGTTGTACTCGCGGATGCCGCCGACCTGCTCCTCTTCCTGTTCGAGCTTCTGGCTCTCGCCGGTGATGCCCTGCAGCAGGGCATCGACTTCGTCCTGGGACAGGATCTGCTGATTCATGGCTGCCCCCGCCTCACTGCACGATGAAGTTGGAGAACAGGACCTGGGTCACGGGGCTTTCCACGGCCGCCCGGCGCTTCTTCTTTTTCTTGCGCGGCGCGTCGTCGTCGGCCTCGTCGTCCTCGTCGTCCAGCTCGATGCCCATGGGGCGCACCGACTCGCGCATGATGTCGCGCGCGAGCTTCTCCTTGCCCTCGGGGGTCAGCAGCTCGACGGCGGTCTTGCGCGACAGCACCAGCAGCACATTGCTGCGGATGGCGGGCATATAGGCCTTGATCTGGTCGGCGAACTTGGGGTCCTCGACCTGCAGCGTGATGCCGATCTGCGCGAAGCGGTCCACGTCCTTGTCGGCGAGGTTGACGGTGAAGGGGTCCAGCGGCACGAAGGTGGGCGGCTGGTCGCTGCGGACATGGGCGCGGGCCTTGACGGGCGCCTCGATGGCCTCGCCGTCCTCGTCCTCGGCGGGCTTCTTCTTCAGCAGCATCAGGGCCGCACCGCCGCCCGCCAGCACCAGCAGCAGCACGGCGGCGAGGATGATGATCAGCTTCTTGCTGCCGCCCCCCTTGGGCGCGGCGTTGTCTGCAGCCGGCGCGGTCGCCATGAGCACTCCTTGAGACGTCACTGGCCCATGCCTGGGCTTGATGGCGTCCGATTATTGACCCCGCATCCGCAGGGCATGCCTCGATTAGCCGGGGGCCGGCCCGGCTATTTCAGCTTCAGATTCAGGCGAAGGCGTCGAGCAGGCCGACGCTGCGGCGCGTGGGTGGCGGCGCGGCGTCGCTGCCGTCGGCCGTGGCATCGCCGGCCGTGGCGTGCCTGCCGTCGCTGGCCTGGGCTTCGCCGCCGCGGTTGTCCTGGGCGTCCTGCGGCGCCTGCTGGAAGACGCCGCCGCCCGACAGCGTCAGGCCCTGGCCCTGCAGCGCGGCGGCCAGTTCGGGCAGGCTCTGCTGCAGGGCCTGGCGCGTCTCGGCCTGGGCGGCGTGGAAGGACACCTGCGCCTGGCCGCCGTCCACGACGATGCGCACGGCCACCGGGCCCATGTCGGCCGGGTTGAGCTGCAGCTCGGCCTGCTGTACGCCGCCGACGGCCAGCAGGCTGACGCGGGCGCCGAGTTCGGGCGCGAAGGCGGGGCTGTGCAGCGCGGCCTGCACGGGCGTGGCGGCGGCGGCCGGCGCAGCGCCGGGGAGCGTGCCGGCCGGTTGCGCCTGGGCCAGCACGGCGGCGAAGCTGGCGGGTGGGGCGATGGGCGCTGCCGCCGCGCGCGGGTCGGCGGGGGCGGTGATCTGCGGCGTGTCGCCGCGGCTGGCCGTGGCCTTGTCGGCGGCGAGTTCGGCGCCCTTGGCCCGTGCGGTGTCTGCGGCGGGGCGGCGGTCGGTGGCGGGCTGGGCGTCGTCGCTGCCGCTGCGGCGGGCAGCGGCGGGGGCGAGGCGGTCGTCATCGACCGCGCGGGCGGCGCGTGTGCTGCGGCGGGCAGGCTGGGTGTCGGCGTCTTCGACCGGCGCGGCGGGCGGGGCCGCCACCGGCAGGGCCAGGCCGATGAGTTGGGTGAATTCGTCCAGGCCCGAGGCCTGGGCGTCGGGCTCGGCGTCGGCCGGGGTGTTGGTGACCGTGGCGTCGTCGTCGCGGGCCTCGGCCTCGTCGGCCGGCCGGGCGCTCCGGGCCGGGGGCTGGGCCTGGTTCGCCTGGTCGGTGGGCGTGGCGGTGGCTTCCTTGCGAGCGGGCTGGGCCGGGGCCGGGGCGGTACTGGGCTTGGGGGTGTCGGGCGTGGTGGGGGCGGGGTCCGCCTGGGCCTGGTCGGGCGCCGGGGCGGGCTGGTCGTTCAGGAAGTGCGCGAAGCTGAGGCCACCGGCCGTGCCCGCGCCGGGCTGGGCGGGCGGGGCGGCGGGCGGCAGGGCGGCCGGCTTGGGCGCGACGGCGGGGGCGTTGCCGAGCATGGGAGTTCCTCAGACGTGGGACGAGCGGCGCAGGTGGGCGCGGGCGGCGAATTCGTCGGTGGCGCGCTGTTCGCGGCGCTGGGCGAGCTTGGCGGCCTCGGCCTGGCGGCGGGCGATCAGCTGGCGCAGCGCGGCGACGCGCAGTTCGGCCTGGCGCAGGGCCTCGCGGGCGCGGGCCTGGCGCTGGTCGGCGTGCTGGGCGACGTGGCCCTGCGTGTCCACCGCCTGGTCGAGGCGCTGGCCGAAGCTCTGGTAGCAGCCGACGATGCTCATCGTCGTCGCCTGGCTGAAGTTCTGCGTCCAGCGCTGCTGGTAGTCCTGGCGGTAGCCGGTCAGTTCGCCGTGCTGGGCGTGGGCGGCCTGGGCCTGGGCGCTGGCGGCGTGCAGGGCCTGGGCGGCGGCGTCGCGCTCGCTTTCGGCGCGCTCCAGCAGCAGGCTCAGGGTGTCTTTGGCGGGGGCGCTCATTCAAAAAACTCCAGTGCGGCACCGGGGGGAACGATAGCGGCAGGCGCCGTCCGCATGTCAGGCGCCCTGGACCACGGCCTGCAATTGGGCGACGCTGGCGTGAAGTCCTGCCGGGCTGTGCATGTCCTGCTGCAGCAGCCGCGTCATGTCGGCATGCAGGCGCACGGCCAGATCCAGCTCGGGGTCGGCCCCGGGGGCGTAGGCGCCGAGCTGGATCAGGTCGCGGGCCTTGTTGTATTTGGCCAGAAGCTGGCGGAAGCGGCGCGCGGAATCGACCTGGTTTTGCGGTGCAACACTGGTCATCACCCGCGAGATGGAGCGTTCGATGTCGATGGCCGGGTAGTGGCCGGCCTCGGCGAGTTCGCGGCTGAGCACGATGTGGCCGTCGAGGATGCCGCGCGCCGCGTCGGCGATCGGGTCCTGCGGGTCGTCGCCCTCGGTCAGCACGGTGTAGAAGGCGGTGATCGAGCCTTCGCCCGGCAGGCCGTTGCCGCTGCGCTCCACGAGTTGCGGCAGCTTGGCGAAGCAGCTCGGCGGATAGCCCTTGGTGGCGGGCGGCTCGCCGATGGCGAGCGCGATCTCGCGCTGGGCCATCGCATAGCGGGTCAGCGAGTCCATCAGCAGCAGCACATGCCGCCCCTGGTCGCGGAAATGCTCGGCGATGGCGGTCGCGTAGTGCGCGCCCTGCATGCGCATCAGCGGCGGCGCGTCGGCCGGCGCGGCGACGACGACGCTGCGCCGCAGGCCTTCCTCGCCGAGGATGTCCTCGATGAATTCCTTGACCTCGCGGCCACGTTCGCCGATCAGGCCGACGACGATGACGTCGGCCTGGGTGTAGCGCGCCATCATGCCCAGCAGTACCGACTTGCCGACGCCGGTGCCGGCGAACAGGCCGAGGCGCTGGCCGCGGCCCACCGTCAGCAGTGCGTTGATCGCGCGCACGCCGGTGTCGAGCGGGGTGCGCACGGGGTCGCGGTCCATCGCATTGATAGGGCGGCGCACCATGGGCTCGTTGTGGATGCTGGCGAGTTCGCCGCTGCGGTCCAGCGGGTGGCCGTGCGGGTCCACGACGCGGCCGAGCAGGCCGTCGCCCATGGGCAGGTGCAGGCCCCGGTCCTCGCCACGGCGCCAGGGGTGCAGGGGCTGGCCCAGTTGCGGCGCCAGCGGCGGCAGGTGGCGGGGCACGACGCTGGCGCCGCTGGATAGGCCCTGCACCTCGTCGGTGGGCATCAGATAGGCGCGGTCGCCGGAGAAGCCGACGACCTCGGCGTTCACCGGCGCGAGCCCCCGGCGCGGGTTGTTGCCGCTGCTGGGCATCTGGATGCGGCAGACCGAGCCCAGCGGCACGCGGATGCCGCTGGCTTCCAGCACGAGGCCGGCCACGCGCACCAGCTTGCCCTGGGATTCCAGCGGCGCGGCATTGCCGGCCAGGGTTTCCAGGTCGGCGAGGTAGCGCCGCCAGCGCTCGCTGCGCTCAGTCGTCATCGCCGTCCGCGCCCCGGCGGTCTTCCCAGATCGAGGGCTGGCCGATGCTGGCCATGGCCTGCTGCCAGCGGGCGGCGACGGTGGCGTCCACGCTGGCGATGTCGGCATCCACCTTGACGCCGCCGCGCGGCACCTCGGGGTCGGGGATGAGCTGGGCCTCGCGGGCGTGGAATTCCTCGCCGGCGCCCTGCTGCACGAGCGGGTAGTCGTCGGGGTGGACGCGCACGCGCAACTGGCGGGCCGAGAGCTGCAGGGCCTCGACGGCGTCGTGGGCGACGCGGGCGATCAGCTCGGGCCGCTGCACCAGCTCGCTGCGCACGACCTGACGCGCCAGCTCGACGGCGATGCGCGCGAGGGACGCGGCCATCTCGTCTTCCAGCGCGCGCATCTCGGCGTCGAAGCCGCGCACGACGGCGCCGACCTGGGCGCTGACCTGCTGGGCGAAGCTGTGCTTGAAGGCGTCCAGCGCGGCCATGCCGTCGCGGTAGCCGTCCTGGTAGCCGCCCTGGCGCACGGCATGCAGTTGCTCCTGCAGGCTGGGCTCGGGCGGCGCGGGCGGCTCCGCGGGTGCGGCGGGCGGCGGCGGGCTCTGGCGCATCGGCGCGAAGGGGGCGGGCGCGGCGTTGCCGAGGTTGTCGAGATTCCAGGCCCGGGCGCCCTGGACTTCCTCGCCGGGGATGAAGCGGGCATAGCTGCCCCGGCGCTCGCCCTCGCGGCGGTCGGGGGGCGGCACTTGCCGGGGTGGGGGGCGGGTGGCCATGCGTCAGACGAACTGGTCGTCGCCGCCGCCGGCGATGGTGATCTGGCCCTCGTCCACCAGGCGGCGCACGATCTTGAGCATTTCCTTCTGCTCGGCCTCGACTTCGGAGAGCCGCACCGGGCCGCGGCTTTCGAGGTCTTCGCGCAGCGCCTCGGCGGCGCGGGCGGACATATTGCGGAAGATCTTCTCGCGCAGTTCGGCGCCGGCGCCCTTGAGGGCGATGATGAGGCTCTCCGTCTGCACTTCCTTGAGCATGGCCTGGACGCCGCGGTCGTCGATCTTGTTCACGTCTTCAAAGGTGAACATGTTGTCCATGATGCGCTGCGCCAGGTCGGAGTCGGCCTCGCGGATGTAGTCGAGCACCGAGGATTCGACGCTGCTGCCCATCATGTTGATGATCTCGGCCGCCAGCTTGGCGCCGCCCAGCGAGCTCTTCTTCATGCGCTCGCCGCCGGCCAGGATCTGGCTCATGACCTCGTTGAGGTCTTTCAGCGCCTGGGGCTGGATGCCGTCCAGCGTGGCGATGCGGATCAGCACCTCGTTGCGGCCGCGCTCGGAGAAGAGCTTGAGCACGGAGCTGGTCTGGTCGTAGTCGAGGTGGGCGAGGATGGCCGCGATGATCTGCGGGTGCTCGTTGCGCAGCAACTCGGCCACGGAGCTGGCGTCCATCCATTTCAGGCTCTCGATGGACGAGACGTCACCGCCCTGCAGGATGCGCTCCAGCAGCAGGTTGGCCTTGTCGTCGCCGAGGGCCTTGCGCAGCACGGCGCGGACGTATTCGTCGGTGTCGGTGACGAGGGTGCTGTGGGTGTCGGCGACGGCGTCGAACTTGTCCAGCACCTCTTCGACCTGGGCGCGCTTGATGATCTTGAGCTTGGCGATGGTCTCGCCCAGTGCCTGCACTTCCTTGGGGGTCAGGTGCTTGAAGACCTCGCTGGCTTCTTCCTCGCCCAGCGACATCAGCAGGATGGCGGCGCTCTCGGTGCCCTTATCGTCCATGGGGGGCATTCTCAGCCTAGAGCCGGAGTTGGGCGCGCCCGGAGCGCCAGACCGGCGGGCGTGCAGCGGTGCTCACCGACGTGGTGATCGACGAGCAAGCCGTAGGGTGTTGGCATGCCAGGCCTTTCGATGAGTAGCAAGCGGTCAACTGTCGGATCCAGGCTCACGCCGACTGGCCTTCCATCCAGTCGCGCACGATGTTGGCGACGGCGACCGGATTCTCGCGGGCCAGGGTGCGGGCGCGGTCGAGTTTCTCGTTGTGCAGCGGGGCTTCCAGGCGGGGCATGCCGTCGGGGCCGGGCAGGAGTTCGGCGTCATCGACGACCTCGTCCACCGTCTCGGCCTTCTCTTCGGGCGGCGGCGCGGCGGCGGCCTTGATGGCGGGGCGGATCATGCCGAAGACGGCGATCAGCGCGATGGCGACGAAGGCCAGCGGCACGATGGCGCTGCGGGCGATGTCCAGCAGCCAGGGCTGCTTGTAGAAGGGCAGGTCGGCGGGTTCGGTCCTGTCGATGACGAAGGGCGCGCTGATGACCTTGACCGAGTCGCCGCGCTCGCCGTCGAAGCCCATGGCCTCCTTGACCAGCTCGGTCAGGCGCGCGATCTCCTCGGCCGGCACGGGCTGCTGGGTGGTCTTGCCCTTGGCGTCGGTCACCGGGCGGTGGTTGACGACGATGGCGGCGTTCAGGCGCCTGACGTTGCCGACGGCGCTGCGCGTGACGCGCACGGTCTTGTCCACCTCGTAGTTGGTGACCTGCTCGCGGCGGCTGTTGTTGCTGCCGGCGCCGCTCTGTGCGGCCTGCAGCGGCGCGCTGGCGCCGTTGATGGGCGCGGTGGCCGGCACGGGCGGCTGGTTGGTGGCCGCGCCGGGTACGCCGGTGGGCAGGGCGGCGTTGGCGTTGTTGCTCTCGCTGTTCTGGCTGGAGCGCACGGCGGCCTGGGCGTTGGGGCCCTGGTTGGGGCGGTATTCCTCGGCGGTGGCCTCGGTCTGCGAGAAGTCCACGTCGGCGGTGACGGTGGAGCGCAGGTTGTCGCGGCCGACCACGGGCTCCAGCAGTTCGAAGATGCGCTTGTTGTAGCCGGCCTCGATCTGCTGCTTGTACTGCAGTTGCTGGCCGTCCAGGCCGGTGGCGGGGTCGGCGCCGGTCTGCGAGAGCAGGGCGCCGGTCTGGTCGAGCACGCTGACGGCCTTGGGTGCCAGTTCGGGCACGCTGCTGGACACGAGATGGACGATGCCGGCGATCTGGCTGCGGTCCAGCGAGCGGCCGCCGCGCAGCGTCAGCATCACGCTGGCGCTGGGCTTCTGCTGCTCGCGGAAGAAGCCGTTCTGCTGCGGCATGGCGAGGTGGACGCGCGCGTCGGCCACGTCGGACATGGCGGTGATGGTGCGCGTCAGCTCGCCCTCCAGCGCGCGCTGGAAGTTCAGGCGCTCGTTGAACTGGGTCTGGCCGATGCTGGACTTGTCCATCAGCTCGAAGCCGACCGTGCTGCCGATGCTGCCCGAACCGGATTTCGGCAGGCCCTGCGCCGCCAGCTTCATGCGCAGTTCGTAGACCTGGCCCGCCGGCACGAGGATGGTGCCGCCGGCCTCGTGCTTGTAGGGCACCTGCAGGGCCGAGAGCTGGCCGATGACGGCGCCGCCGTCCTTGTCGGACAGGCCGCTGAACAGCGGCCGGTAGTCGCCCTGGGCCGACCAGAGCGTGATCGCCAGCACCGCGCCGGCCAGCGCCAGCAGGCCGGCGCCCATGGTGAGCTTGCTGCGCAGCGGCAGGCCGTTGAGGCGCTGCACGAAGGTGGCCGGCGCGTCGGCGGCCGGGGTGATCATCACCGGGGCGGCGGCTGCGGGGGCGCTCAGGGCTGTATCCATCGGGGCGGGGGAGCGGAAGAGGGCCGGGAATGGCCGATGGCGCAAATTATTCGTGCCGGGCCCCTCAAGAAAGCGCCGAAGTAGCCGACCGCGCCCGCGCATCTCGGCCCTTCGCGCCCGCCGCCTGCTGCCACAGTGCTCCCCCATGGACATGAAGCTGCGCCCCTTCGACTTCGCCCAGGCCGCCGCCCGCGCGGGTCTGGCGGTCAATGGCAAGCCGCTCGCGGCCAAACCAAATGCCACGGCCGGCGCCAGCTTCGGCGACGCGATGGCGCAGGCGCTCAAGAGCGTCAGCGCCCAGCAGGACGAGGCCCGGCGGCTGCAGCGCGAGGTGCAACTGGACAACCCGACCGTCAGCCTCGAAGAGACGATGGTGGCGATGCAGAAGTCGCAGATCGGCTTCCAGGCGACGCTGCAGGTGCGCAACCGCCTCGTGTCCGCTTATTCCGAAATCATGAATATGCAGGTCTAGCAGGCGCCCTTGCGGGCATCCGCGCCGCAGATGGCCGGGCGGCCCAGCGGGTTCAAGTCGAGGTGCAGTTGCTGGTTGCGGTCGTTGGAGATGCCGATGCGCGTCCAGTCCAGCGCCCGGCCCATGCCGGCCTGGAAGGTGATGCTCTGGCCCGATTGCAGCAGCGTGCCCTTGTGCTCGTGGTAGCCCATGCCGCCCAGCTCGCAGCGCGGCAGGCCGGTGGCGCAGTCGCAGGGCGCGGCGCGGCTGGCGCCCCAGCACCATTGGGCGCCGCTGTGGAAGCTGACGTAGATGTCGCGCCCCTCGTCCACGCTGAGGGCGCGGGCGCGGCGCAGGTCCAATTCCAGCAGCTCGGCCACATGGCGCAGGCGCTGGCGGGCCAGATAGCTGGTGTAGCTGGGGATGGCGGCCGACAGCACGATGCCCAGCACGGCCAGCACGAAGACCACCTCGATCAGCGTGAAGCCTCGCCCCCCGGCGGGCGGGTAGGCCCGCCGGCCTCGCCCCCCTGCGGGCAGGTGCGCCCGCCGGCCTTGCAGGCCGCGCTGCGGCATTTGCCGCAGCGCTTCGGCAGGCACAGCCGTTCCAGCGGAACGCCTGTGTCCGGCCTCAGCCCCCGAGGGGATGCGGGCCGGCTTGGGAGCGGCCCTGCGCTCGGCCCGGCCGCCGTGTGTCATGGGTCCAGCTTCAGCAGGCGGCGGCGCTTCTGCGTCTGGTCCACATAGACCTGCAGCGAGCGGGCGGCATGGGCGTCCAGCTCGACGAAGGAGCAGCCCAGTTGCAGCGTGCCGCCGGCGTCGCCGCTGATGGGGCTGGCGTGGTGGGGCAGCAGCGTGATGCGCAGCGCGCTGATGCGGTCCAGTTCCAGCACCAGGCTCTCGGCGATGCGGCCGGGCGCGAGCACCGGCAGGTCGGGAGGCAGGGCCAGCGCCAGGCCGCCGACGCTGATGTCGAGCACGCGCAGCGCGTGGCCCGGCATGACGACGCGCGGGTAGGCGCTGCCGGCCGGCTGGACGCGGAAGGACTGGCGGCGCTGGAAGCGGTAGAGCCGCGTCGGCAGCGTGCCGCGCAGCACCGTGCCCTGCTCGCCGCTGACGAGGACGGGGGCTTCGATCTCGAACTGCAGTTTGATGGTGCCGAGGTAGGCGACGGCGGTGATCTCGCCCTGGACCACCAGGGCCTGGCTGATGCCCTCGGGGTCGGTGCCGATCTTCAGGCCGATGAGGTCGGCGTCGGCGTCGAGGGCGACGATGTGGCTGGACAGGCTCTGGCCCTGCGGGCCGGCGAGCAGCAGGCCGGCGCCTTCACGCTGCAGTTGTTGCAGATAGGCCGTGATCTCGGCCGTGGAGGCGACGCGCAGTTCCTCGGAGGTGGCTTCAGGGGCGGTCATGCCCGCGATGGTAGGTGAAGGCGACGCCGAACCGGTCCCTCGCGCGCAGCGCATCCCTGCTTTAGGCGGGCTGGCTCAATGCAGCAACTGGCTCCTGCCGGGCAGCGCATGGCCGAGTTCTTCGAGCCAGGGCTCGGCGAGGTGGCGGATCTCGGCATCGTTGATGAGGATGCGCTGCATGATGCGCGTCTTCAGTTGCGACTGGCCGTTGGCGAGCTGGCAGTGGTTGGCGGCGGCCTTGAGCTGGGAGATCAGCAGCACGCAGGCGCCTTCGAGCTTGACGACTTCGTCCCAGTTGCCGGTGCGGGCGGCGGAGAGCATGTCGGCGCTCGCCTTCTCGATGGCTTCGTAGTAGTTCAGCAGGTCGGCTGTCATGGCAGGGGCGGTCTTGATGCTCAGGCGGCGTGCTTCGGGGCGGCTTGCGCGGCGGCGGCGGCGTCGGCGATGCCCGCCCAGGCCTCGCGGACCGGCGCCAGCAGGCTCAGGCATTCCTCGATGGCGGCCACGTCGCTGCGCAGATTGGCCTGGGTGAGGCGGGTGCAGATGTAGGCGTAGAGGTCGCGCAGGTCGCCGGCCACCGGGCCGGCCGAGGTGTTCAGCGCGGCGCGCAGGCCCTCATCGACGATGCGCACGGCGCGCTGCAGGTTGCGCGTCTTCAGTTCGACATCGTGGTTGTGGATGCCCAGGATGGCCTGGCGCATCGCGTCGTGCGCGCCGTCCAGCAGCAGGGCCACCAGGCGGTGCGGGCTGGCGGCCAGCACGTCGGATTCCAGGCCTACCTTGGCGTAGGCATTGGCGCCGATGGCGCGGGCGGTGAAGGGGGAGGGCTGACCGTACATGGTGGCGAGTGCGTCGTGTTAAGACCGTTTTCGGCCGCCGCCGCGAGGACTTGAGCCGGTGCAGCCGCCAATAGAGCACGAAATCCCCGGGAACTCCAGTGCTTACGGACGCTTTGCAAAAGCAGAAACGGCGGCCCGCAGGCCGCCGTTCTGGCAAGGGCGAGGCCGGGCCTCATTTGTTGCTGTTGTTCATCGCCGTGAGCTGCTGCGACAGATAGGTGGACAGCGAGTTGTATTTGCTCATCGTCAGGTCCAGCGTCGAGTACTGGGCGCGCAGCCGCACTTCCATGGCGTTGTTGCGAGCCGCGAGCCGGTCGATCTGGTCGTTGTTGCGGTCGATCTGCTTCTGGATGCCGGTGCTGCGCGTGGCGATGCCGCCGTCCACGCCCAGCACCTGGTCGGCGAAGCTGCGCAGCTTGGTCGCAAAACCGTTGTTGCCGCTGTTGCCGTTGTCCACGCCCATGAAGAAGGCCTTCAGGTCGTTGAGGTTGCCGCTGTTCAGGATGGCGTCGAGCTTGGTGCCGCCGCTGGCCAGGGCGCCGTCCTTGCCCGGGGCCATCCCCAGGTCGGACAGGCGCTGGAGGCTGCCGCCCAGCGTCGTGGACCCGCCGACGATGCCACGCAACTGGTATTGCAGCGAGTTGGCGGTGGAGTCGCCCTGCAGGGCGCCGGCCGTCTTGGTGGCCTCGTCGTACTTGGTCTGCGTGCGCATCATCGAGTTGATGGCGTTGTAGGCGCTGGTGAAGTCGCTGATCGCCTTCTTGATGGCGTCGATGTCGGACGCGATCGTCAGGCTCACCGGCGGCGTGACCTTGAGCAGCAGGATGTTCAGCCCGTCGATGGTGCTGTTCAGCGAGTTGGTCTCGGAGCTGACCGACAGGCCGTTGATCATCGCGCGGGCGTTGACCGCCTTCACCGACAGCGTCATCGCGTTGGCGGAGTTCTCGGGGTCGTAGGCCAGCCGGGAGAGGCCGGCGGCGTCGGTGTCGTTGCCGTCGCCGTCGGTCGCCTGGAGGCGGAAGGCGCTGTTCTCGCCGGTGGTCTTGGACGTGATCGTCAGCCGCGCGCCGGAGGCGTCCGTCACGATCGACGCCGTGACGCCCGCGTTGGCGGCGTTGATCTTGTCTCGCACGGTGGAGAGCTTGTCATCGGCGTTGATGCTGATGTTGACCGCCGAGCTGCCGGACTTGGGCGTGAAGGTGGTGGGGTTCTGCGCGCCGTCCAGGTTCCAGCTGCCGAGCTGGAGGGTCAGCGTGCCGGCGCCGACGGTGGCGCTGGCATTGGCGAAGCTGCCGGTCGCCACCGACTGCGCGGCCGCCAACTGGCTGACGCTGACGCTCAGGTTGCCGGCCGCCGGCGTGCCCGAGGCGGAGACGGCCACCGAACTCGAATCGCTCGACGTGGCCTTCACGCCGGTCCACAGCGACGGCGTGGTCAGCTTCGAGGCGGCGTCGCGCAGCGTGGACAAGGAGCTTTTCACCTGCCCGTAGACCGAGAGCTGCGTCTTGAGGCTGGTGCTGCGGGTCTGGATGTCGGTGATCGGCTGCTGCTGCAACGACATCAGTTTCGAGAGCAGCGAATCGACGTCGATGCCGCTGCCTATTCCGATGGATGAAATGGTTGCCATGGCTGTCGAGATGAAAAAGGCCGAGAGTCCACTGGGACTTCGGCCGGATTTTGCGGAACTTGAGGGGTTCCGGTGTGAGATTTTTGGCGCTTACACCGCAGCCTGGGGGTTAGCGTTGCAGCAGCGACAGCACCTGTTGCGGCAACTGGTTGGCCTGGGCCACCATCGCCGTGCCGGCCTGCTGCAAGATTTGTGCCCGGCTCAGCGCGGCGGTTTCCGCCGCGAAGTCGGCGTCCATGATGCGGCTCTTGGCGGCGCTCTGGTTCTCCACCGCCACCTGCAGGTTGGCGATCACCGCGTCGAAGCGATTCTGGGCCGCGCCGAGCACGGCGCGCTGGTCGGTGATGGTGGTCAGCGCCAGGTCGATGTTGTTGATGACGCTGTCGATCATCGACCCCGTGACGGTGGCGCCGCCGATCGCCGAGCGGCCGACGCCGGTATTGCCGACGCCGGAGACGAGGGTGATGGTGCTGTTGGCGGCCATATTGGTCGTGCCCAGCTCGATGCGGTCGTTCGTGCTCGTGTTGGCGCCGACCTGGAAGGTCTGCGTCATGGCGTCGGCGCCGAGGATGCGCTTGCCATTGAAGGTGGTGCCACCCAGCACGCGCTGGATTTCCTTGGCCAGTTCGCCGAATTCCTGGTCCAGCGAGACCCGGTCGGCGCTGGTGTTGGTGGCGTTGCGGGCCTGCACGGCGAGTTCACGCATGCGCTGCAGGCTGTCGGTCACCTTGGAGAGCGCGCCGTCGGCCACCTGGGCGAGCGAGATGCCGTCGTTGGCGTTGCGGATGGCGACGCTGGAGCCGCGCACCTGGGTGTCCATGCGGGTGGCGATGGCCAGGCCGGCGGCGTCGTCCTTGGCGGAGTTGACGCGCAACCCGGAGGACAGGCGCTGCATCGCCACGGACAGCGACGATTGCGACGAATTCAGGTTGCGCTGGGCGTTCAGCGACTGAAGATTGGTGTTGATGGTCTGCGGCATCACTCACTCCTGGAGAGTCAGGTCGGCGAGCCGGCGTCAGGATTGCCAAGCTCAGTGGAGTGAATTCTGCGGACGCACTTCGGCGCCAAAAGCCCGATCAAGGGGCGAAACCACGCCCAATCAAAAACGCCGCGCCGGGGCCTCTCGGGGCCCTGGCGCGGCGTTCGGCGGGGTGTGCGCTTTAGCGGTTCAGTAGTGAGAGCACCTGCGAGGGCAACTGGTTGGCCTGCGCAATCATCGCGGTGCCCGCCTGTTGCAGGATCTGCGCGCGGCTCAGGCCGGCCGTCTCGGAGGCGAAGTCGGCGTCCATGATGCGGCTCTTGGCGGCGCTCTGGTTCTCCACCGCCACCTGCAGGTTGGCGATCACGGCATCGAAGCGGTTCTGCGAGGCGCCGAGCACGGCGCGCTGGTCGGTGATGGTGTCCAGCGCCTTGTCGATGTTGTTGATGACGCTGTCGATGACGGAGCCGGCGGCGGAGAGGGTGACGGAGGAGCCGGTGACGGCGGTGATGGTGCTGTCGCTGGTCAGGTTGGTGGTGGCGACGTCGATGCGGTCATTGGTGGTGGTGTTGGCGCCGACCTGGAAGGTCTGCGTGCCCGCCTGGCCAGCCAGGATGTGCTTGCCGTTGAAGGTGGTGCCGCCGATGACGCGGTTGATTTCCTTGGCCAGCTCGCCGAATTCCTTTTGCAGGGAGTTCTTGTCGGCGGTGGTGTTGGTGGCGTTGCGGGCCTGCACGGCGAGTTCACGCATGCGCTGCAGGCTGTCGGTGATCTTGGAGAGGGCGCCGTCGGCGGTCTGGGCCAGCGAGATGCCGTCGTTGGCGTTGCGGATGGCGACGTTGGAGCCGCGGATCTGGGCGTCCATGCGGGTGGCGATGGCCAGGCCGGCGGCGTCGTCCTTGGCGGAGTTGACGCGCAGGCCGGAGGACAGGCGCTGCATGGAGACGGCCAGCGAGCTCTGCGAGGACGCGGTGTTGCGCTGGGCGTTCAGCGACTGGAGGTTGGTGTTGATGATCTGCGGCATGACGGGTTCCTTTCGTTGACGATGGCGTCGTGACTTACGTGGTTCCCGAGGAGGCCGGCAGATGGCATCGTGAACCCGTTGAGAGGCTTATCGTCCGGGCCGGTGCCCGACTTGAGGACATTTTTCACACCCGATCATGGCTGCCGCCCCGCAGCGCGTTCGGCGCACTGCGGGGCGGCAGGGCTGGCGGGTTTACCGCAACAGCGAGAGCACCTGCGAGGGCAACTGGTTGGCCTGCGCAATCATCGCGGTGCCCGCCTGCTGCAGGATCTGCGCGCGGCTCAGGCCGGCCGTCTCGGAGGCGAAGTCGGCATCGGTGATGCGGCTCTTGGCGGCGCTCTGGTTCTCGACGGCGATCTGCAGGTTGGAGATCACGGCATCGAAGCGGTTCTGCGAGGCGCCGAGCACGGCGCGCTGGTCGGTGATGGTGTCCAGCGCCTTGTCGATGTTGTTGATGACGCTGTCGATGACGGAGCCGGCGGCGGAGAGGGTGACGGAGGAGCCGGTGACGGCGGTGATGGTGCTGTCGCTGGTCAGGTTGGTGGTGGCGACGTCGATGCGGTCATTGGTGGTGGTGTTGGCGCCGACCTGGAAGGTCTGCGTGCCCGCCTGGCCAGCCAGGATGTGCTTGCCGTTGAAGGTGGTGCCGCCGATGACGCGGTTGATTTCCTTGGCCAGCTCGCCGAATTCCTTTTGCAGGGAGTTCTTGTCGGCGGTGGTGTTGGTGGCGTTGCGGGCCTGCACGGCGAGTTCACGCATGCGCTGCAGGCTGTCGGTGATCTTGGAGAGGGCGCCGTCGGCGGTCTGGGCCAGCGAGATGCCGTCGTTGGCGTTGCGGATGGCGACGTTGGAGCCGCGGATCTGGGCGTCCATGCGGGTGGCGATGGCCAGGCCGGCGGCGTCGTCCTTGGCGGAGTTGACGCGCAGGCCGGAGGACAGGCGCTGCATGGAGACGGCCAGCGAGTTCTGCGAGGTCGAGGTGTTGCGCTGGGCGTTCAGCGACAGCAGGTTGGTGTTGATGATCTGCGGCATGGTGAACTTCCTTGTCTGCGATAGCTTGGTTTGGGGCTTGAACCGTTGGCGAGCCCGTTTTGCGAACCCGTTGCTTGGGTTGTCGGACGGCGTCCAAGCTTTCTTGAGCCCCTTTTGTCAAGACTCGTGATTTATTGAATAAACGGTGCATCAAGGCGCTGTTCGAGTGATCGGCGCAGTGGAGCGGGGAAGGGCGCGGCGGGCCCGCCAATTCGAGCGATGGCGCCGTGCAACTCGGCCTAAAGTTCGCGGCGTCTTGGCCGACAGGGTTGCCGGCCTCGCTTCGTCAACCTCCAGACTGCGTGAGCCCCATGCCCAGTGCCGACCAGACCTCGCTGAAGCTGCTGCTGCAGACCCGCACCTTGCTGAATCAGCAGAAATGGGAGCCGGCCGCCCGGCTGCTCAAGCAGGTGCTGCGGCTGCGGCCGCGCGACGCGGCGCTGTGGATGATGCTGGCGCAGGCCCAGCGCTCCGCGGGCGACGTGCCCGGCTGGCTCAAGGCCGCCGAGGAAGCCCAGCGCCATGCGGGCGCCGACGAGGCGCTGGCGCAGGACGCGACGGTGGTGGCCGTGGAAGCCGCCGTGACCATGAACGACCCCTCGCGCGCGCTGGAACTGGCCGAGCGCCTGCCGTCCGAGCAGCGCAACGGCCGCCCGCACCTGCTGCACCTGATGGGCACGGCCCTGAAGAACCTGGGGCGCGCGCAGGAGGCCGTGGAGCCTCTGATGCTGGCGCTCTCCCAGCAGGTTGACAGCTGCGATACCTATATGACCCTGGGCTTCGTCTTCCACGACCTGGGGATGGCCGCGCAGGCGGCGGAATGCTTCCGCACCGTCTGCACGCTGCAACCGCAGCACGTCGGCGCGCAGGCCTATCTGAACTACCAGGAGCAGCGCGCCTGTCACTGGGGCGACTACGAGGAGCGCAACCAGGCGCTGCTGGCGGGGCTGGGCCGGGACATGGGCGACGACTACGTGCCGCCCTTCGCGCTGGTGCGCATCCCCCACACCCCCGCGCAGTTGCTGGTGGTGGCCCGGCAGGCCATGCGCTACCAGACCCGGCACATCGCGCCCCTGCCCGCCGCCGCGCCGAAGAAGCCGGCGGGGCAGCGCCTGCATGTGGCCTATCTGTCCAACGACTTCTTCGGCCACGCCACGGCCACCCTTATCACCCAGGTGCTGGAGTGCCACGACCGCGGCCGCTTCGAGGTGAGCCTGCTGTCGCACGGCAGGAGCGATGCCTCGGCCCTGCGCCAGCGCCTGGAGCGGGCGGGCGACCGCTTCGAGGAAATGCAGGAAATGAGCCTGGCCGACATGGCCCGGCGCGTGCGCGAACTGGGCGTGGACATCCTGGTGGACCTGAAGGGCCACACCTCGGGCAGCCGCCTGCACATGCTGGCCTACCGGCCCGCGCCCGTGCAGGTGGCCTGGCTGGGCTTCCCCGGCACCTGCGGGCTCGACGCGCTGGACTACGTCATCGGCGACCCCATCGTCACGCCGCTGGCCGAGGGCCCGGCCTACAGCGAGAAGATCGCCCAGATGCCGCACTGCTACCAGCCCAACGACGGCCTGCGCGAGCGCATGGACACGCCCATGCCGCGCGGCTTCCTGGGGCTGCCGGAGGAGGCGCTGGTGCTGGTCAGCGCCAACCAGGTGGACAAGCTCAACCCGCAGGTCTTCGACGTCTGGGCCGAGGTGCTGCGCCGCGTGCCGAACGCCGTGCTGTGGCAGTTGACCGGCGGCGAGGCGTCCGACGCCGAACTGCGCGGGGAGCTCCAGCGGCGCGGCATCGCCCCCGAGCGCCTCATCGTGATGCCGCGCGCCGGCATCGAGGACCACCTGCGCCGCCTGAGCGCCGCCGACATCGCCATCGACTGCTGGCCCTACAACGGCCACACCACCACCAGCGATGCCTTGTGGAACGGCGTGCCCGTGGTGACCGTGCGCGGCAACAACTTCGCCAGCCGCGTCAGCGAAAGCCTGCTGCGTGCGGTGGGCCTGCCCGAACTGGTGTGCGAGACGCCGCAGGACTACATCGATCTCGTCTGCCAACTGGCCAGCGACCCAGGGCGCCGCGCGCAGCTGCGCGAACACCTGCGCCGGGCGCGGGACGCCTCGCCGTTGTACGACGCCAAGGGTTTTGCGCGCGACCTGGAGGCGCTGTACGAACGCATGTGGGCGCGGCATGAGGCCGGGCTGGCGCCGGAGGCGCTGCCGGCGGCGGGGTGACGGGCTGACGGGCAGGCCGGCCGCCACAGGCCGCAGGCCGGGGCGTCAGCGCCCGGCCAATTCGAGCCGGGCGATGTGCTCGGCTTGCAGCCAGTCTTCTTCTGTGTCGATGTCATGCCCTTCGTGGGCGTCGGGCATGACGAGGGCCTGCATGTCTTCGGCGAAAAAGCTCTGCAACGCGCGCAGCCGGGCGGCGCTGGCCAGGTAGATGGCGCCATTCAAGGTGTAGGCCGCAGGCAAATCCTGCGAGCGCTGGTTCAGGGGCTCCCAGCCGCAGAACGGCTTCAGCCGCGGGCCGTCCAGCGAGAACGTCCAGGCGGGATGCGTCGCGGCCGGGCTCACGCTGACGACCGATGCGCCGCTGCCCTGGGCGACGAACTGCGCCACCGCCCGGCGGATGGTTTCGGGGCGCCGGAAGGGCGAGGTCGGCTGCAGCAGCATCAGCGCATCGACCTCTCCGTGCGCGGCCGCATACCGATCCAGCGCGTGCAGCACGACGTCGATGCTGCGCGCCGTGTCGCCGGCCAGCGCCGCGGGGCGCAGCCACGGCACCAGGGCGCCCAGGCTCTGCGCGGTCGCGGCGATCTCGGCGTCGTCGGTCGATACCAGCACGTCGGTGAAGCAGCCGCTGCGCTGCGCGGCGTCCAGCGTCCAGCCGATCAGCGGCCGCCCGGCCAGCGGCAGCAGGTTCTTGCGCGGCAGGCGCTTGCTGCCGCCGCGCGCCGGCACGACGGCGAGGATGCGCGGCTCAGCCATTGAACAGGCCGGTGATCTCGCTCTGCGCCCGCTGGAAGTCTTCCAGGCGGCCGATGTCCAGCCAGTAGTCCTGCACCGGGAACATGTTCACGGTCAGCCCGCGGGCCAGTTGCTGCTCCAGCAGGGTGGGCATGTCCACCTTGTGGCCCCGCGTCAGGCTGGTCAGGATGGCGGGCGACAGCACATAGATGCCGGCGTTGATGAAATAGCGGTAGGACGGCTTTTCCACCATCGACGTGATGCGCTGCCCGTCGCTCTCGATGACGCCGTAGGGCACGCAGTGCTCGTGCTCGCGCACGCACAGGGTGGCGATCGCGTCATTGTTCTCATGGAAGCTCAGCAGCCTGCTGAAGTTCAGCTTGGTCAGCAGGTCGCCATTCATCAGGAACAGGGGTTCCTGGATGCAGTCCGCATTCAGCAGGCTCAGCGCGCCGCCGGTGCCCAGGGGCTCGTCCTCATGGATGTACTCCACTTCGATGCCCCAGCGGCTGCCGTCGCCGATGCGCTCGCGGATCATCTCCGAGCGGTAGTGCGTGGAGATGAAGAAGCGGTAGAAGCCTTCGCTGACGAAGTTCTCGATGATGATTTCGAGGATGGGCTTGTCGCCCACGTTGAGCAGGGGCTTGGGGCGGTGTTCCGTCAGCGGATGCAGGCGCTTGCCGAATCCGCCGGCCATGAGGAAGACCGCGTTGTTCTTGCGGTGCCCTTGCAGCAAGCCCTGCAGGGTCTCGATGCCGGCCATGCGGCCCTCGGCATCGACGAGCGGGATCTGCAGCAACTGCCGCCGCTCCATCAGGTGGCGCAGCGTCTCGGGCGAGCTGTCCAGCGGTGCCACCTGGGGGCGGGGGAACATCACTTCCGAGACGGCGGTCTGCAGGCCCTGCTGGCGCAGCAGGGCGCGGCGCACGTCGCCATCGGTCAGCGTGCCGAGGATGCGTTGCTGCTCATCGACGATCACGGCGATCTGCAGGCCGCCCCGGTCCAGGGCGGCGATCGCTTCCTGCAGGCTCGCCTGGGGGCCGACGAGGGCGTTTTTCCAAGATTTCATGCCTGGGGTTCCTGGTGACGATGCGGCTGCCGGTGGGGCAGATGGGCCGCCCCTGCTGCCAGATGGCGGGCCAGCACGGCGGCGGCGGCCACCAGCGCGCGCGGCCCGATCCGCACGGCCGGCAGCACGGTGGCGCCGGCGCCGATGAAAGCACCTTCGCCGACCTGGACGCCGCCGCACAGCACGGCGCCGGGCGCGATGTGGACGTGGGCGCCGATCAGGCAGTCGTGATCGACGCTGGCGGCGCTGTTGACGAGGCTGTTGGCGCCGATGACGCAGTCCGCCTGCACGACGGCGCCGGCCATGACCTGGGCACCTTCGCGCAGCGTGCTGCTGGCGTCGATGCAGGCCCGTGGATGGGCCAGCGGCGGGAAGCGGTGGCCCTGGGCGGCGAGACGCTCGAACAGCTGCTGGCGTTGCGTCGAGCCCGGCACCTGGCCGATGCCGTTGGCCAGGCCGATCTCGCCGGGTGTGAAGCGGGCCAGCGCCGCGTCGTCGCCCAGCACCGGGATGCCGCGCCAGTGCGTGGCGCCACTGCCGGCCAGCGCCGGGTCGCAGACGCCGACGACCGCGAAGCCGGCCGCCTGCGCGAGCGCCAGCACGACCTTGGCATGGCCGCCGGCGCCGATCAGCACCAGGGGGATGGGCGCATGGCTCATATCGGCTCGCCCGCCTCGTAGTCGCGCCGGGCGGCCTGCCCGACCAGTTCCCACAGCGCGCTGGCCGGCAGGCCCTGGCCGCAGCGCGCGGTGGCGAGGTCGCTGCGGCACAGCACCTGCCCCGCCGGTACGGCCCGCGTCAGCACCACCTGCTGCCGCCCGGCGCGGCGCGTGTCCCATTCGCTGGGCTGCGGGCTCTTGGCGCCGTCGCCCAGCGCCTGTTCGAGCGCGCGGATGTTGCGCACCATCAGGGCCAGTTCGTCGGGCTCCAGCGAGGCCCGGTGGTCGGGGCCGGGCAGGCGGCGGTCGAGGGTGAAGTGCTTTTCGATCAGCACGGCGCCGCGCGCCACCGCCGCCGTGGGGATCAGCACGCCCTCGGTGTGGTCGGAGTAGCCGACCGGCAGGCCGAAGGCCCGGGCCAGCGTGTCCATGGCCGCGAGGTTGACCTCGTGCATCGGCGTCGGGTATTGCGAGGTGCAGTGCAGCAGCGTGACGCGCCCTTGCAGCGAGCGGCGCCAGTCGGCGCGGCTCCAGCCCTGCCAGACCTCGTCGAGGTGGCGCGGCTCCGCGTCGGCGTTGAAGGCGTGGGCGATCACCGCCAGCGCCTGCTCCACTTCGGACAGCGTCGCCATGCCGGTGGAGACGACCAGGGGCTTGCGCTGCCGCGCGAACTGCCACAGCAGCGGGCCGTTGGTCAGCTCGCCCGAGGGCACCTTGTAGAAGGGCATGTCCAGCGTGGCCAGGAAGTCGAGGCTGCCGGCGTCGAAGGCGGTGGACAGGAATTCGATGCCCTGGGCCTGGGCCTTCTCGCGCAGCGCGTGGTGCCATTCGCGCGGCAGTTCCAGCTTGCGCAGCATGTCGAGCTGGGACTCGGCGGCTGCCGTGGTCTGCTTTTGATAGCCGGCCTTGGGCGCGGCATGGCTGGCGAGCTTGCCGGCGTCGAAGGTCTGGAACTTCACCGCGTCGGCCCCGGCCCCGGCCGCCTGGGCGACCAGATCCCGCGCCATGGCGAGGCTGCCGTTGTGGTTGACGCCGGCCTCGGCGATCACATAGACCTGCCCTGCGCTCACTGGATTTCCTTCAGCAGCATGAAGGCCTCGGCGGCGGCGGCGCCGGCCTGGCTGCCGCGCCATTGCGCCAGCGCGCGCAGCACGGTCTCGCTGCGGGGGAAGGGGAAGGGGCCGAGTTCGCTGGCGAAGATGCGCATGATGTCCAGCTTGCGCTCGAACTGCGCGGCCACGTCGATGAAGAGGTTGGGCCGGAAGCCGGGGTCGTCGGGGCGGATGCCGAATTCCGTCTCGGACGGCGTCTCGTAGGCGCGCACCGAGCGCACGGACGGGTAGCGGAAGGTCTTGGCGCAGGCGGCGGCGGCGTCGAACACGGCCGCATGGTCGCTGTGCGCATCGTTGCGGTAGGGCACGTAGAGCACTTGCGCCGCCGTTGCCTGCACCACGCGGCCCAGCGCGGCGATGAGTTCGCCCTTGGGCACGGTGTCCAGCGTCGTCGTCGCAAAGCCGAGGCGATGCACGCCGGCGAAGCCATAGGCTTGCGTGACGGCGGCGATCTCCGCCTCGCGCTCGCGCACGCGGGCTGGCGCGAAGCCGTGCGAGGTCTGGATGGCGGTGGCGATGACCCAATGCACGCGGTCGCCGCGCTCGATGTGCCGCAGCAGCGTGCCGCCGCAGCCCAGGGTCTCGTCGTCGGGGTGGGGCGCGATGGCCAGCACGGTCCGAGCCTCAGTCGCGTACATGCAGGGGGTCCTCGGTTTTCCTGACCAGGGCGTGGAAGTCGATGGTCTTCAGCAGTTCGACGGCGCGGGCCACGCTGTGGCCGTCGCCGAAGGGGTTGACGAGGCCGGCCAGGGCGGCCTTGAAGCCATCGCTGCCCACCCGGTCGAGCGCCGCTTCGATGGCGGTGCGCGTCGCGTCGCAGAACACGACGTTGGCCGCGCAGGGCCGGCCGCGCTGGCGCTCGCCGATGTTGACGACCGGCAGCCGGACGCTGGCGGCTTCGAGCAGGCCGGCGGACGAGTTGCCCGCCATCAGCGCGGCATGGCGCATCAGGTTCACGAACAGGGGGCGCGTGGCGTTCGCGTAATACGTCGCTTCCGGCCGCTCGCCGAGTTCGCGCAGCGCGGCGGCCAGCGCGTGGCTGCCGGGGTCGCCGTTGGGGGCGCCGATCAGCACATGGTGGCCGCGCGCGATCAGCGCCTGCACGGCCTCGCTGATGAAGGCCGGCGCGCTGTCCCGCTCCTGATCGACGGGATGGAAGATCAGCAGGGCCAGCGGGTGCTCGCCGGCATGGGGCTTGGCGCCCAGGCCGCGCAGCACGGCTGCGCGGCTGAGGGCGGGTTCGGCGACGAATTTGTCCAGCGCCACGCTGCCGATCACCGAGATTCGCTGCGGGGCCTCGCCGAGGCGGAGCAGGCGCTGGCGGTGTTCGTCGATGCTGACGAAATGCGCGGTCGCCAGCTTCGAGGCGGCATGGCGCACGGGGTTGTCCACATGGCCGTCGGCCGCGTGGTCGCCGCCGAAGAAGTGGACGGTCGGGATGCCGAGGAAGGCGCCCACCATCGCGCCGACGAGCACGTCCTCGCGGTCGCCCGCGAAGACCATCAGGTCGGGCGCATACGACCGCACCAGGTCGATCATGCCGCCCAGCAGATTGGCGGCGGTCTTGAGCCGGGCCGATTTGCTGTCGCCGCTGACGAGGCTCTCCACGTCGCCCAGCAGCGCGAAGCCGTCGGCGCGGATCAGGTCCACCGTGTGCCCGTGCTGCGGCGACAGATGCGCGCCGGACACCAGCAGCCGGAGTTCCACGCCGGGGTCGTCATGCAGGGCGCGGTAGACGCCGCTCATCAGGTCGTAGTCCGACCGGATGGACGTGAGCGCGAGGATGCGTTGCATGGGTCAGAAGAGATCGGACAGCGCCATCTCGCGCTGGATCGCGGCCGGGTCGAAGGGCGAGCACAGGCCGATGCCGCCGAACTGGTAGTCGAACTGGCGGTTGGGCGCGAGGCCCGAGGACGCATCCACGAGCAGATTGATGTGTACGCCAGCGGGCAGCGCGGCGAGGCAGTCGGGGTGTTCCCACCAGAGCAGGTCGAGCGTGTCGAGGTGGCGCTTGTAGGCCAGGCCCTGCTCGAAGACATAGGTCGCACCGGGGCGCGACAGCCGCCATTGCCGCAGTTCGGGCCGGCTCAGGTCGAGGCCGAGGCGCTCGCCCTTGTCGAGCATGCCCTGCCGGGCCAGCGCCAGCAGCGCGGGCAAGTCCACGGTGGCCACGTAGTCCGACTCGGGCAGCTGCCAGTTCAGCCGGCTGCGGAAGCCCGGCGTGGACTGGCTGTTGGGGAAGCCGAAGACGAAGTCCACGCCGCGTTGCTGCGCCACCGCGTAGGTGGCCTGCGCCAGTTGCGTGAACAGGCCGAATTTGCGGTGCGTGGCGGCGACCATGGTGGTCATCGAGATGTAGGTGTTCATGCGCACGGCCGCGTTGGAGAGCGGCATCGGCACGATGGCGTAGTGGCCGACGAGTTCGTCCGCATCGAAGCACAGCGTGACGATGGGCTCGCCGTTGGGGTTGCGCTGGTAGGCCCAGTCCCAGACCTCGCCCAGCGTGCGCTGGCCGAAGCTGGCCTGGAAGAGCCGCTCGATGGCATCGCGGTGTCGCAGCAGTTCCGTCTTGCTGGTGATGCTGAAGCTGTTCATGCCTGGTCTCCCGGGGGCACGCTGCTGGGCAGGTTGACGACGCGCGCGGCCAGCCATTGCGCGTTGTTCAGCGGGCCGCGCAGCGCGTTCGCGTAGGGGGCGAGCTGGTTCATCGGCGTCCAGACCGGCCGCGTCATCACGCCGGCCGCGTTGGTGGCCTGCAGCAGCGCGTCGCGCTGCGCCGGGCTTTCGCAGACCACGCCGTTGAGCCAGTAGTTGGAGCGGCAGTGCGCGGGCTCGGTGATGGGCTGCAGGTCGGAGCCCTGGAAGAAGTCGATATAGCGCGCCGCGAGCGCCCGCTTCGACGCCAGGAAGGCCGGCAGGCGTTCCAGTTGGGCGCAGCCCAGGGCCGCGTTCAGATTGGGCATGCGGTAGTTGTAGCCCACCTCGTCGTGGACGAATTCGTAGGGGTGCGGGAGCTTCGCCGTCGTCGTGAGGTGGCGGGCGCGCTGGCCGAGGGCCTCGTTCGTCAACAGCATGCCGCCGCCGCCCGTGGTCATGATCTTGTTGCCGTTGAAGCTGAGCACGCCGAGCTGGCCGAAGCTGCCGGTGTGGCGGCCCTTGTAGAAGCTGCCGAGCGACTCCGCCGCGTCCTCGACCAGCGTCAGCTGCCAGCGCGCGCAGACGGCCAGAAGCGCGTCGAGATCGGCCGGATGGCCGAAGGTGTGCATGGGCAGGCAGGCGCGGATGCGGCGCTGGCCCTCGCGCGTGCGGCAGTGGCCGGCGTCGTCGATGAAGGCATGCTCGCCGAGCCAGGACGACATCGCCTCGGGGGACAGGCCCAGCGTGCGGCGCTCCACGTCGATGAACAGCGGCGCGGCGCCGCAGTAGGCGATGGCGTTGCAGGTGGCGACGAAGGTCAGCGGCTGCGTCAGCACGAGCTCGCCCGGCTCGACGCCGGCCAGGCGCAGCGCGACGTGCAGGGCCGCGCTGCCGTTGACCGTGGCGACGGCGCGCGGGCTGCCGGTGTAGGCGGCCATCTCGCGCTCGAAGCGCTCCACATAGGGGCCGACGCTGGAGACGAAGGTCGAGTCCAGGGTGTCGAGCACCAGCGCCCGCTCGCGGTCGCCGAACACCGGGGCGTGCAGCGGGATGGGCGCGTTGCTGGCGTACTGCTCGCGGATGAAGCGGACGAGGCGGTCGAACACGGCGGCGTCAGACGTTGTAGAGGTGGGACTTGTAGCGGGCGAGGTTTTCCGGCCGAACGATCCAGTCGATGGTGCGCTGCAGGCCGTCGCGGATGCCGTGCTGCGGCGCGAAGCCGGTGAGCTCGCGCATCCGCGTGTTGTCGCACCAGAGCCGCTGGACTTCGGACGCCTCGGGCCGGATGCGCTGTTCGTCGCGGATGAATTCGACCTCGCTGCCCATCAGGGCCTTGATCAGGTTCAGCGTGTCGCCGATGGAGATCTCGGCGTTGGAGCCGATGTTGACGGCCTCGCCCACGCTCGCCGCGCAGTCCGCCAGCGCGAGGAAGCCCCGGCAGGTGTCGGCGACGTAGTTGAAGTCGCGCGTCGGCGTCACGTCGCCGAGCCTGATCTGCCGCAGGCCCGAGGCGATCTGCGTGATGATGGTCGGAATGACCGCCCGGGCCGATTGCCGCGGCCCATAGGTGTTGAAGGGCCGGGCGATGGTCAGCGGCAGGCCGAAGGCGAGGTGGTAGCTCATGGCCATCGCATCGGCGCCGATCTTCGAGGCGCTGTAGGGCGACTGCGGCTGCATCGGGTGCTTCTCGTCGATGGGGACGTAGCGTGCCGTGCCGTAGACCTCGCTGGTCGAGGTGTGGATGACGCGGCTGACGCCGTTGTCCAGCGCGGCCTGGCAGATGTTCAGCGTGCCGTTGACATTGGTGTCCACATAGCTGGCCGGCGCCAGATAGGAATAGGGAATGGCGATCAGCGCGGCCAGATGGAAGATCGTGTCCACGCCTTTGCTGATGCTGCGGCACAGATGCGGGTCGCGGATGTCGCCGCTGACGACTTCGATATCCGGCAGGCAGGCCACGTCGTCCAGCCAGCCCCAGGAATTGAAGGAGTTGTACTGGCTCAGCGCCCGCACCTGATGGCCCTCGCGCACCAGCAGCTCGACCAGGTGCGAGCCGATGAAGCCGTCGGCACCGGTCACGAGAACCTTTTTCTGCGTCATGTCGGGGCTCCGGTGCTGCTCGGCAATGCCTGGGCGATGCGGGCGATCAGGGGCGCGCCGTCGTCGGGATGGGGTTCGGGGGGCGTGATGCGGCTCAGCAATTCGTCCACGGCGTCGAGCGCGAGGCCGGCGCCTGCGAGCCTGCGCAGCGCGGCCTGCCGGGCCGGAAGCTCCCGCACCCGGCGGGCGCCGGCCAGCAGCGCGGCGGCGTGGGGGTTGCGGCCGGGCAGGTCGTCGTCGTGGACGGCCACGGCCGCCGCCAGCGCGGTGTGCAGGTGCGCGGCCGTCCAGTCGTCCGCATCGGCGGGGAAGCAGTGGCTGCCGGTCTGCGCGATCTCTTCGGCCTGCCGGGCGTTGCCGGGCAGGAACCAGCATTCCGCTTGCAGCGCCTCGATCCGGGGTTTGATGTGCTTCATGTCGGCGCCGGCGAAGACGACGATGCGCTCCTTGGGATGCATGCGCGAGACCTCGGCCAGATCGCGGTTGCTGCGCATCAGGTTCAGCGCCGTCTGCAAGGCCTTGACCTGCGCCGCCTGGGCCTGGCTGCGCTGATCGAGCGCGTGAATGTCCTCGTTGCGGAGCTGGACGATGTTGTCCACCAGATTGCCGATGGCGGCCACCAACTGCGCGTTGGCGGCTTCCAGGTCGGCCACGCGCACCTCGGCCGCCGGCTTGGCGGGCTTCAGATAGGGGAAGACGCGCTCGGGCGTGACGATGCCCAGGTTCAGCAGGATGCGGGTGTAGGGCAGGGCGAGGCTGGCTTCCTGCGTCTGCGCATCGCACAGCACGAAGCGCAGCCGGTCGGCGGGCAGGGTCAGGAACGATGAACTGGCCGTGCCGCCCAGGCCCGCCGGCAGCAGGCCGTCCATCATCATCACTTCCAGCGGCAGGCGCGCCGGCACGCGGAAGGTGTCCGGCCCCAGCGCCGCCATCAGGGCTTGCTCGTGGTCCCGGTTGGCCGGATGGCCCTTGAAGCCCAGGCGGCCGGACGCGGGTAGCAGGCCCTGCTGGCGAAGCGCGGCCATGGAGTTCAGCTGGAGCTCGCTGAGGCGGGCGTTTTCCGGCTTCTCCCTGACGCTCGCGCCGACGAAAACGAAGGAGTCGGGCGCTTGCGTGAAGTCGCGCAGGGCCGCCCGGCTCTCGGCGTCCAGGCCGTACAGGCCGAGGTAGCGGGCCCAGCCCGTCGGCCCCAGCGTCTGCGCATGGTCGAAGCGCATCGTCCGGATGGCGGCCCGGAACCCGTCGTCGAGAGCCGCCGCGCCGGGCGCGTCGAGCAGCAGGTCCGGGCGCAGCATGTGATAGCGGGTCTTGAACAGCGCGTGCCAGGCGTAGGTGGCCTTGCGGGTCCAGGCGGGCGCCGCATCGTCGAGCAGCGCACGGCGCAGCAGCATCGCTTCGGTCTGCAGCGCCTCGCCCAGGCGGTGATCGCGCAGCATCTGCTCGCGCTCGATGAGGCTGAGGCTGCCGTCGTCGTACAGATGCAGCTCGATCTGCTCGGTGTCGAGCAGGCGCTGGCCCAGCAGCGCCCTCAGGACCGGCAGCACGGCCTTGTGGGCGTGATGATGGTTCGAGTGCAGCGTCAGCCGCCGCACCCCGTGCCGGCTCACCAGTTGCGCAATGGTCGCCACGAAGTTCGGCGTGACGGTGGCCTTCTGCCCGAGGTAGAGGCTGTTGCTGTCCTTGAGTTGGGCGGCGTTCAGCGGGCAACGCAGCCAGGTGATGACTTTCAGGATCTCCGGCCTGCCCTCGCAGGCCACGAAGTCGGCCATCTGATGCACGACCGACAACGAGGTCGAGTCGAGATAGAGCCTGAGTTCGATGCCGGCGTGCTCGCCGGCCGATGCGGTGTTCATGGACGTGTACCCGCGGTGCCCGGCAGCCACACGTGGTGATCGGGGGCCAGCTTGCGCTCGACCAGTTCGTCCAGCGCGGCCAGCAGGGTGTCGCTGGCGCGCAGCGGGTCGGTCTCGAAGATCCGGGCGGCATAGCCGAGGCGGGCGTCGCGGCCGGTGTCGGCGGTCAGCGCGCGCATCAGCACGTCCTGGAAGTTCCGCACGGTGAACAGGGTGCGGAAGTCGCCCTCGGGCACCAGGCTCCAGTCGGGCTCGTATGTCTGGTGGCCGGCGTCGCCCAGGTCGAGCATGAGCGCCGGGCGGCCGGTGAGCAGGAAGTCGAAGGCGATCGAGGAGTAGTCGGTGATCAGCGCGTCGAAGCGGTGCATCCAGGGGTAGATGTCCACGCCGGGGTCGATGAAGTGCAGCCCTTCGGTGGTCTGGGCATCGGCCCCCCAGCGCCCGACATAGGTGGGGTGGACCTTGAGGAAGATCTGTGCGCCGGTGCCGCGCGAAAAGGCGACCGCCTGGGCCAGGAAGTCCGGCTGGGTCAGCGCGGTGTGCTGGCCGCGCTGCCAGGTGGGCACCATCAGCAGGGCGGGGGCATCCGTCTCCAGCGTCTTGACCACCGGCTCGGGCAACCCCGCGCCCAGCCATTCCAGGCCCTGGGCCGGGCGCAGGATGACCTCGTTGCGCGGCATGCCGCTGCGCAGCAGCGAGCGGCAGCCGAACACCTCGCGCCAGTAGGCGTCGAAGCACGAGGCCGTGCTCAGCACGTGATCGGCGCCGCAGTTGGCCATCCAGTACTGGCGCAGTACGGGCGCGCGGGAGTCCAGGTGCGGGATGAGTTGCAGGTTCAGGTGCTTGACCGACACGCCATGCCAGAGCTGCAGCTGCGTGGCGCCGGCCAGGCAACCGAGCAGTGCGGGGGTGTCGCCCACGGACTCCATCGGGTTGAGGCAGAACACGGCCACTGCGGCATGCAGCAGCAGATCGATGCTGCGCTGGAGGTCGTCCTTCAGAGACAGGGCGGGCAGGCCTTGCGCCGTCAATGCCTGGGCCAGCTCGGCCGTGGGCGTGGCCCACATCACCTCGTAGCCCCGCGAGGCGGCCACGGCGCGCAGGAACAGGTATTTGCTGTTGTCCGAAAAGCTCCTGCGGCCGAAGAACAGCACCAGCGGGCGTTTGCGCACCCGCTGCGACAGCGCCGCGTAGTCGCGCTGCGCCTCCGATGCGGACAGCTGGTTGATATCGCTCATCAATGCCCCCTTCGGCCTGCGGCCCGGCCCCCCGAGGGGGCGCGAGCCTGCTTGGGACGGCCCGGCGCCGCGCTCATGCCGCTTGCCGGATATGGCCCTTGAGTTCCGAACTCGACACCCCGTCGGTGCGCGGCAGGTAGACCACTTCGCACAGGGCCTTGAGTTCGTCGAATTTTCCGAGCCAGTCGTCGCCCATCACGAAGGCGTCGGCGTGGTAGCGGCGGATGTCGTCGGCCTTCTGCGCCCAGTCGGTCTCGGGGATGGCGAGATCGACGTAGCGGCAGGCGCGCACGAGTTCGATCCGGTCGGCAAAGGGCACGGCGGATTTCTTGCCCTTGAGCGCGTTGAACTCGTCGGTGGACACCGCCACGATCAGCCGGCCCCAGCGCTCCTTGATGCGGCGGAACAGGTTGACGTGGCCGATGTGGAAGAGGTCGTAGGTGCCGTAGGTGATGGCGGTGCCAGGGGCGGTGGTCGGGGCTGCAGTGGTCATCGGCGGGGCTCCAGGGCGGCATCGAGTTCCTGATGGATCAGCGCGATCAGGCGGGCCCCCGACTGGTCGTCCCGGTGGTCGAACAGCGTGTCGCGCAGCGCGTGGCGGGCCTCGCGGCTGCGGGCGGGCTCCTGGGGGGCCTTGAGGAGCTGGAGCAGCTCGTCCATCGTGTAGGCCACGGGGCCGGGCGGCGTGGCGAGCTTGGCGTCGAACAGCTGGCGCGACTTGGTCGTGTAGGCCTGGTGGTCGGGGCGGAACAGCAGCACGGGGCGGTCGAGCAGCAGGTAGTCGAACATGATGGACGAGTAGTCCGTGATCAGCGCCGTGGCCAGCCGCAGCAGCGGGTAGGCGTCGCTGCGCGCACGCACGAAGCTGACGCTGGGCAGGCGCTTGGCCAGTTCGGGCACATAGGGCTGCTCGACCGGGTGGATGTTGACGATGAGCAGGTCGCCCGCCGCCGCCACGGTCTGCGCCAGGCGTTCGAGCCCGGCGTCCAGCACCCAGTTGACGCGGTTGGCGTCGCGGAAGGTGGGGGCGTAGAGATAGACCCTGCGGCCCCGGGCGAGGCAGTCCTGCGCGCGGCGGTAGGCGTCCCGATCGACGTTGATGAGTTCGTGCGCCGTGGGTTCGCGCAGCAGCACGTCGTTGCGCGGATAGCCGATGGGCGCGTAGTGGCGGAAGCCGAACCAGCGGCGGAAGTCGCTCTCCTGCACCGCCGAGGTGCCGATGAACTGGCTGAACTCGCCGCAGGTGCGCAGGATGCGGGCGAAGTGCGGCGTCATGCTCAGCAGCCCGGCGAGGTTGCGCCAACCGATCTCCTTGATCGACACGCCGTGCCAGAGCTGCACCTGGCGCGCGCCGGCCAGCAGCGCGCCCGCATAGGGGTTGCTGTTGAGCAAATGGTCGTCGATGACGGCCACGGCGGCGGCCAGCGCGGTGTGCAGGTGCGCGGCCTTCCAGTCGGCCGGGTTGGCGGGGAAGCAGCGGCCGCCGGTCTGCGCCACCTGCTCGGCCTGCTTGGCGTCCATGGGCAGGAACCAGCACTCCGCCTGCAGCGCCTCGGCCCGGGCCAGCGCGGCCAGCCAGGCGTATTTGACGTTGTTGCCGAAATAGCTGCCGCCGACGAAGACGACGATGCGCTCCTTGGGGTGCATGCGCGACACCTCGGCCAGGTCGCGGTTGCTGCGCTCCAGGTTGAGCATGGCCTGCAGTTCTTCGATCTGCTCGGCCTGCTTCTGGCCGCGCTGGTCGAGCGCGTGGACGTCTTCGTTGCGCAGCTGGACGATGTTCTCCACCAGCGCGCCGATGGATTCGACCAGCTCCGCGTTGCGGGCTTCCAGCGCCTCGATGCGCGCGTCCAGGTCCGTGGACGCGACGGGCAACTCAGGGGTGGAAGGGGCGGGCGCTGTCGAGGTATGCATGATGGCGAGCGAGGGCCGTGCGGCCAAGTGTCGTTGTCATGATCGCCGCTCGCAGCCGATCTTCGGCCCGCTTGAGGCCGGGGTTTCCCTGGCTTTTCCGGGCTTCGGCCCCGTGCGGGCCGCCGGGGCACAGCGGCCCTGTAGGAATTTGCCTGACAGCGCTGCGACGGTCAGCCTGACGCCGCGCGCGGAATTGGGCCGATGTTGCGCCGCATCTCGGCTCTTCAGAATTCGTTCCACGCTGAACCAGCAAGGAGCCGACGATGAACACCGAGCAAATCCTCAACGAAATCCGCGAAGCCAATCTGTCCTATCTGATGCTGGCGCAGAGCCTGATCCGCGCGGACCGCGAACAGGCGCTCTACCGCCTGGGCATCAGCGAGGACACGGCCACGCTGATCGGCACGCTGAGCCCGGCGCAGATCATGAAGATCGCGTCCGGCAACACGCTGCTGTGCGCCTTCCGCATGAGCGACGACCTGGTGTGGGGCCTGCTGACCAACCACAGCAAGCCCGGCGCGAACGAGTCGGTGTCCCGCCTGCACGCTTCCATCCTGATGGCTGGCCGCCACGAGCACGCCTAGAACATAGAGCCCCCGGTCCGGCGGGTACGCCGGACCACCCCCCGAGGGGGTTCGGACTGTCGCGGGATTGACCCGCTCCAACGTCCGATGCGTGGCCGCTTGGGAGCGGCCCGGCGCGGCCCCGCAGTCAAACAGCCCAGAGAGACATCACCATGCGCGTCAAGAGCATCCTCACCGAAGCCAAGCAGATCGAGCGAGCCGTCCAGCTCATCCACCTCGGCGCCCGCCTGCAGGTGCTGGAGTCGGAGACCGACCTGTCCTACGAGCGCCTGTTGCGCCTGTACAAGGAAGTCAGCGGCCGCTCGCCGTCCAAGGGCCAGCTGCCGTTCTCGACCGACTGGTTCATGACCTGGCAGCCGAACATCCACGCCAGCCTGTTCCTCAACATCCACGAGTACCTGAACAAGGCCGCCGAGATGGACGAGATCGACACCGTCATCAAGGCCTACCAGCTCTACCAGGAACAGGCCACGAGCCAGGGCCTGGAGGCGATGCTGTCGGTGACGCGGGCCTGGCGTCTCGTCAAGTTCGTCGATAACGGCATGCTGACGCTGACCCGCTGCTCCAAGTGCAACGGCCAGTTCGTCACCCATCCGCACGAGATCCCGCGCCACTTCGTCTGCGGCCTGTGCAACCCCCCGGCCCGCGCCGGCAAGGGCCGGGCGCAGGGTGCCATCCAGATGCATTGAGCGTGCGTACCGCCCTCGTCACCATCGCCCGCAACGAGGCCCCGCGCATCGCGCGCTTGCTGGACAGCGTGCGGCCCTTCGTGGACGCGATGCTGGTGCTGGACACCGGCTCCACCGACGACACGCCACGGGTCGCCGCCGCGCACGGCGCCCGCGTCGAGCACTTCGCGTGGTGCGACGACTTCGCCGCCGCCCGCAACCATGCGCTGGCGCTGGCCGGCGCCGACTGGCACCTCGTGCTGGACGCCGACGAATGGCTGATCTCCGGCGGCGACGCGGTGCAGGCCCTGCGCCATGCCGCGCCCGATTTCGTCGGTGCCGTGCAGTTGCGCGACCAGTTCGAGCTGGCGCCCGGCGAGCAGGCCAGCACCAGCGACTGGCTGAGCCGCGTGCTGCCCGGCCCGCTGCGCTACGCCGGCCGCGTCCACGAGCAGCCGCAGCATGCGCTGCCGGTGCGCCGCCTGCCCGTCGTCATCGGCCATGACGGCTATGCCGCCGCACGGCTGGAAGAAAAACGCGGCCGCAACCGCCGCCTGCTGGAAGCCGAACTGGCCGAGCGCCCGGCGGACGCCTACCTCTGGTATCAGCTCGGCAAGGACTGCGCCGTCTACGACGAGCACGCCGCCGCCGAGGCCGCGTTCGCGCGCGCCTGCGAGCTGCCCGATGCCGCCGTGTCCCCCTGGTGGCCCGACCTCGCCGTGCGCCGTCTGTTCGCGCTGAAATGCCTGGGCCGCCACGCCGAGGCGCTGGACTTCGCCCAGCCGCAGATGGACGCGCTGGGCGGCTCGCCCGACTTCTTCTTCGCGCTGGGCGACCTGCTGCTCGACCTCGCCGCCAGCCAGCCCAGCCAGGCCGACGCCGCGCTGCCCATGGCCGAGGCCGCGTGGCGGCGCTGCCTGGAGATCGGCGAGCGGCCCGAACGGACCGGCGCCGTGGCCGGCCGCGGCAGCCACCTCGCCGCGCACAACCTCGCGGTCGTGCTCGACGGCACCGGCCGCGCCGGCGAGGCGGCGGCGCTGCGGGCGGCCTACCCCTGGCCTTGATCGGCGGCCGACAGCCCGAGCGCCGGCAGCAGCGCGCCCAGCACCGCGTCGTACCAGTCGTCGCTGCCGTGAATCCAGTCCAGGCCGTCCGCTTCCGTCCGGTAGTAGCGCGCTTCCTGGCCGTCGAAGCCGCTGACGCCCATCAGTTCGCGCGTTGAGAAGGTCTCGCAGCCCAGGGCTTCCAGCGCGCACCGGGCCACCGATTCATAGGCTTCAAAGGCGAACAGATGCGCCTGCACCTTCGGGTTGCGGGACTGCACCGGCGGGTCGGTCAGCACGACGACGCGAAAGCCGCGTGCCACGAGGTCCGAAACCAGATCGAGACGTTGGCGATTGATCCGGCGGTAGTAGGCGAGCACCTGATCGGTGTCGATCTCGCCGCCGCCTGGGAACTGGGCGGCGGCCCAGTCGGCGAAGGGCTTGGCGGCCCGGTGGGTGTGCAGGCCGATATTGGTGATGACCAGGCGCTGCGCCGCCGGCATGGGGTGCCCGGGCGCAAAGAAGGGGCGCATCTCGGCCCAGATGGCGCGCGACTGCGCGTTTTCCAGCGGCACGAACAGCTCGTCGGCATCGGCGTGGAACAGGTTTTTGTACCAGGCCGAGCCATTCATCACCATGCGGCCCACATGCGGGATGCCTGCGCGCTCCAGCGCCTGCGAGAGGAAGTTCATATGGCTGTCGCCGAGCAGGCACAGGCGCGCGCGGGTGGCTGCGCCGGCGGGCGAACGGCCCACTTGAGCGAAGGATGCCAACAGGGCTTCTTCGCAGGCGACCTCGCCGTCCGACGGGTCGGCGGGCGCCGTCGCCGCGCTGCGATCCGCAGCCGCTTCAGGTTCGTCCGCCACGCCCAGCCCGGCCGCGAAATGGCGCATGACGAACTCGACGCCCTCGGCCCGCACCGAGCGCAGATTGGCCTCATAGAAGGCGCCCCGGCTCTGCGGTCCGGTGACGATTTCGTAGGACGGGAAATAGTCCACGTCCTCACGGCGCGCCACCAGCTCGCCGGCGGCGGCCCGCAGCACCGCCTTCGAGTAGCCCGTGGCGCCGAGCACATGCCCGCCCGAGGCCGTGGCGGTGAGCGGCACGGGCGAGACCGTCAGCAGGAAGCGCATCTCGGGCCGCAGCGTGCGCAGGCTGTCCATCGTGGCGCCCATCTGCGCGACGACCTCGGCGGTGTCGTGGTTGACGAAGCGGTGCCGCCGCGCGTCGAAGCGGCCGCGCACCGTGCCGGGGCACATCGGGTAGGCGTGGCCGTCCACATGGGTCCAGCCCTCGGTCAGCCCGAGCGTGAAGATGAACACGTCGGTGTGCGCCAGGGCCTCGCGCATGCAAGCCAGCGTGTGCGCGCGCGCCTGCAGCACCTCGGCGGCAGTGGCGTAGCCGGCGGCGGGGATCGTCGGCCGGAAGGGGTCGAAGAACCGGCCCTCGTCTTCCCACACCTCGTCGGGCGGCGCCGCATCGCCCAGCGCCCAGGCGACCCATTGCTGCCACAGCGCGACGTTGTAGATATTGGCCGTGCGGAAGGAGAACACCCCCCAGCCGCCCGCCTCGACCTCGGCGGCGGGCAGGCCCGCCGGGGCCGGCTCGCTGTCCACCCAGGCGTAGCCGTGGGCGCGCAGCCAGCGGCTGATGTGCTGCGCGAAGCAGGAGCCCGCCGTGGCGAAGCGCGTGCCGGTGCCGATCTCGAAGCGGGGCGCCCAGAGCCCGGCCATCGGCCGGCCCGCCGCGTCGGCCACGGCGGTTTTCCAGAACGCCTGCGCCGGAAGCTGGCTGTAGGGGTGGGCGGGCAGGGTCATGAGGGGCGAGTCTTTCGCAATCGCCGTGCCGGCAATCGCCGGAAATGGGCGGCAATCTCCCGTGAGGCTTGATCTGGTGCAGACGGCTGTCGAACAATCCCCGGCCCTGCAACGAGAAAAGGCTGCCATGCCGCATAGCGGTTTGATGCGCGCATTCATCCGCTGGCCGCTGTCGGCGCTGTGGGCCTGGCTGGCCGCCTGGGCCCTCTGCATGGCGGCGCTGGCGCTGCGGCTGCCGCCGGCCTGGGCGCTCGCCGCAGGCGCGGTGCTGGGTGTCGTGCTGGGCGGCCTGCAGGCCGAGCGCTGGCGGCGCCTGATCGTCGCGCTGGGCTTTCCGGCCTCGGTGCTGGCGCTGGGCTGGCAGGGCGGGGCTTCGGGGCTGTGGTGGCTGGCGCCGCTGGCGCTGCTGTGGTGGCTCTACCCGCGCCGCAGTTGGAGCGAGGCCCCCGTCTTCCCGACGCCGCGCGGCGCGCTGGCGCCCCTGCCCGCGCAGGCGCCGCTGGCGGCCGGCGCGCGCGTGCTGGACGCCGGCTGCGGCGCGGGCGACGGCCTGCGCGAACTGCTGCGCGCCTACCCCGAGGCCCAGGTCGAAGGTGTCGAATGGAGCCGGCCGCTGGCGCTGCTGGCGCGCTGGCGGGCGCGCGGCGCCCGCGTGCGGCGCGGCGATCTGTGGGCGGACGATTGGGCGCCCTTCGACCTCGTCTATGTGTTCCAGCGGCCCGAGTCCATGCCGCGCGTCTGGGCCAAGGCTCGGGCGGAGTCGGGCCCGCAGGCCTGGCTGGTCAGCCTGGACTTCGCGGTGCCGGGCCAGGCGCCGGTGGCGAGCTGGCGGCTGCCGGGCGGCCAGACCGTGTGGCTTTACCGCCCGGGGCGGATTGCCGCGTCAAAGCCCGCCAATTGATGCGTTCGGGGCCGGCGCGGCGCGGCATACTCGCGCACGCCCCCCGGCCCCTGGACATCTCCAAACCACCGCGCATGTTCGTCATCATCGGCTGGGCCATCTCCATGGCCTGCATCTTCGGCGTCTTCATCGCCCACGGCGGGAACATCGGCGTCATCCTGCACGCGCTGCCCTTCGAGATGATCACCATCTTCGGCGCCGCCATGGGCGCCTTCCTGGCCAACAACCAGATGAAGGTCGTCAAGGCGACGGCCGCCGGCCTGGGCCGCTGCTTCAAGGGCAGCAAGTACAGCAAGGCGCGCTATATGGAGCTGCTGGCGCTGATGTACGACATCCTGCAGAAGGCCCGCAAGGAGGGCCTGATGTCCATCGAGAAGGACGTCGATGAGCCGCATTCCAGCCCGCTGTTCCAGAAATACCCGACGGTGGGCAACGACCACCATGTCGTCGAGTTCATCACCGACTACCTGCGCATGATGGTGTCGGGCAACCTGAACGCCCATGAGATCGAGGCGCTGATGGACAGCGAGATCGAGACCCACCACCAGGAAGAGCATGCCGCCGTGGCGGCGCTGCAGCGCGTCGCCGGCGGCCTGCCGGCCTTCGGCATCGTCGCGGCCGTGCTGGGCGTGGTGAACACCATGGGCTCGGTCGGCCAGCCGCCGGCGGTGCTGGGCGGCATGATCGGCTCGGCGCTGGTCGGCACCTTCCTCGGCATCCTGCTGGCCTATGGCTTCGCCGAGCCGCTGGCCGGCCTGCTGGAGCAGAAGGTCGAGGATGCCGGCAAGGAATTCCAGTGCATCAAGACCACGCTGCTGGCCAGCATGCAGGGCTATGCGCCGCAGGTGGCCATCGAGTTCGGCCGCAAGGTGCTGTTCTCCGGCGACCGCCCCGGCTTCGCCGAGCTGGAAAGCCACGTGAAGAAGAAATGACCCCCCCCCGAAGCGCCTTCGGTGCTCCCCCCCAGGGGGGCGCAGCCAGTGGCCCGGCACAGCCGGGTCCACGGCTGCCGCTTGAGGAAGGCGGCGCTGCGCGCGCCGGAATTGCCGGAGACGTTTGATGGCTGGGGACGCCAAGAAGCTTCAGCCCATCATCATCAAGAAGGTGAAGAAGGGCGGCCACGCGGCCCATGGCGGCGCGTGGAAGATCGCCTATGCCGACTTCGTGACGGCCATGATGGCCTTCTTCCTGCTGATGTGGCTGCTCGGCTCCACGACCGAGGGCGACAAGAAGGGCATCGCCGAGTTCTTCAGCTCGCCGCTCAAGGTGGCCATGCTGGGCGGCTCGGGCTCGGGCGACTCGTCCAGCATCATCCGCGGCGGCGGCAAGGATCTGACGCGCGAGGTCGGCCAGGTGAAGGAAGGCGACACCACCGCCAAGCGCGCCAGCTACACGCTGCGCGCGTTGAAGGAAGAGCAGCGCCGCGCCGAGAAGTCGCGGCTGGAGCAGCTCAAGGCCAAGGTCGAGCAGGTGCTGGCCGACAACCCCAAGCTCGCCGCTTTGGGCGGCCAGATCCGCCTGGACATGACCCGCGAGGGCCTGCGCATCCAGATCGTCGATGAGGGCAACCGGCCCATGTTCGACAGCGGCAGCGCCGTCGTGAAGCCCTATATGCGCGAACTGCTGCGCGAACTCGGCAGCGTGCTGACCGAGGTGCCCAACCGCCTCACCGTCGAGGGCCACACCGACGCCCAGCCCTTCTCCGACGGCGACCGCGGCTACAGCAACTGGGAGCTGTCGGCCGACCGCGCCAACGCCTCGCGGCGCGAACTGGTGGCCGGCGGCCTGGCCGAGACGCGCATGCTGCGCGTGCAGGGCCTGGCCGCCAGCAAGCTGCTCGACGCCAAGGATCCCAAGGGCGCGCTGAACCGGCGCATCAGCATCATCGTCATGAACCGCGACGCCGAGGACGCGGTGCTGAGGAACCTGGGCGACGAACCCGAGGCCGACGCGGAAGCCGCTGTCACGGAAATGCCGCCGAGCGGCAAAATGCCGCAAACCGGGGCGCCGCCGCCGGCCCGCTAGAAACTAGACTGCGGGCTGACCCCTGACACCCCGCCAGCCCCCCGAGAGAGGACCGCCATGAGCGCTGACATGAAATTCCTGGTCGTTGACGACTTCTCCACCATGCGCCGCATCGTGCGCGGCCTGCTCAAGGAGATCGGCTACAACAACTGCGAAGAGGCCGAGGACGGCGTCGAGGCGCTGAGCATGCTGAAGGGCGCCAAGTTCGACTTCGTCGTCAGCGACATCAACATGCCCAATATGACGGGCTTCGAGCTGCTGAAGGCCATCAAGGAAGACCCCAGCCTCAAGCACCTGCCGGTGCTGATGGTCACCGCCGAGGCGCGCAAGGAAGACATCGTGCTGGCCGCCCAGTCGGGCGCGGCGGGCTATATCGTCAAGCCCTTCACCAAGGCCACGCTGGAAGAGAAGGTCCTGAAGATCATGCAGAAGCTGGCCGCAGCGGCCTGACAACGGGGGGACAGCCATGTCGATGGAACAGTTGGAGCAGTTGGCCAAGGCGCAGGAGCCGCTGCTCGTCTCGCCCGAGGTCTTCCAGCAGCTCGGGACGATCACCCGCACGCTGCACGACACCATGCAGCGCCTGGGCGTCATGCCCAAGCTCCAGGTGGCCACCGACGGCCTGCCCGATGCGCGCAGCCGCCTGAACTACATCGCCACCAAGACGGCCGCCGCCGCCGAGAAGGTGCTGAACTCCGTCGATCAGGCCAAGGCCGAGCACGCCGGCATCAGCCAGGCCACGCAGGACCTGGCCGCCGCCATCGTCGCCGACCCGGTGCGCGCCGTCGCCAGCGGCGCGGTGATGAACTTCGTCAAGGACGTCGAGAACCGCACCGCCAGCATCGACGCCCACCTGACCGACATCATGCTGGCCCAGGACTTCCACGACCTCACCGGCCAGGTCGTCGCCAAGGTCGTCACGCTGGCCAACGACCTGGAAGACAGCCTCGTCAAGCTGCTCGTGCAGGTCGTGCCGCCCGAGCAGCGCGAGAAGGTGGACCCGAACATCCTGCAGGGCCCCGTCGTCAACCCCGAGGGCCGCACCGACGTGGTGTCCAACCAGGGCGAGGTGGACGACCTGCTCGCCAGCCTCGGCTTCTGAGCGAGGCGCCCATTCCCCGACGACGAGGCCGGCCACTGCGCCGGCCTCGTCTTTTGGCGAACCAGGAATAAGGCGGGCAAGCCCCCCGCTTTTCCCGCTCAAGTTCGCGGGGCGGCCTCGAACAATCCGGTGCAGCGCTGAAGCACCGACATGGCCGACCAAGACTCCCAGGACCGCAACCTTCCCGCCTCGGCCAAGAAAATCTCCAAGGCCCGGAGCGAAGGCCAGGTGCCGCGTTCGCGCGACCTGCCGCATTTCGCCATGATGGTCAGCGGCGGCGCCATGCTGGCCGCCACCGGGCCCGGCATGATCGAACAACTGCGTCAGACCCTGGCGGCCGGCCTGCGCTTCGACGCCAGCCTGCTCGCGCGCCCCGGCTTCATGGGCGAGCGCCTCATCGACGTGGCGCTGGCCTTCGCGTCCATCATGGCCCCGCTCGCCGCCGTGCTGATGCTGGCGGCCATCGCCAGCAACCTCGCCAGCGGCGGCTGGAACTGGACGATGAAGCCGCTGGAGCCCAAGTTCGGCAAGATGAACCCGCTCGCGGGCCTGAAGCGGCTGGTCTCCGGCCAGGGCCTGGGCACCGCGCTCAAGGCCGTGCTGCTGGCTCTGGTGCTGGGCATCGTCGGCGCGATGGTGCTGAAGAACCGGCTCGCGGCCTATGTGGGCATCATGTCCGTGCCCCTGCCCTCGGCGCTGGCCTATGCGGGCCAGCAGCTGATGAGCGGCCTGGCGCTGCTGGCCATCGCGCTGGCGGTGTTCGCGGCCATCGACCTGCCGCTGCAGCGCCAGCTCTGGCTGCGCCGCCTGAAGATGAGCCGCGAAGAGGCCAAGCAGGAGATGAAGGAAGTCGAGGGCAATGTCGAGGTCAAGGCCAAGGTGCGCGCCAAGATGCGCGAGATGGCCCGCCGCCGCATGCTGGCCGCCGTGCCGCAGGCCGATCTCGTCGTCATGAACCCGACCCACTACGCCGTCGCGCTGAAGTACGAGGAAGGCCGCATGGCGGCGCCCAAGGTCGTCGCCAAGGGCGCCGACCTGCTGGCGATGAAGATCCGCGACCTCGCCCGCGACAGCAGGGTGCCCGTGCTGCAGCAGCCCGTGCTGGCCCGCGCCCTTTACGCCCACGCCGAACTGGACCGCGAGATCCCCGCCGCCCTGTTCGGCGCCGTGGCCCAGGTGCTGGCCTACGTCTACCAGCTGCGCGCAGCCATGAAGTCGCGCAACGCGCCCCGGCCCGACATGCCGCACCCCCACGTGCCGCCGGAACTCGACCCGCACAACAAGCCGGGCTGGACGCCCGCGCCGGACCAGGATTTCTCTGAATGAACCCCTTGATCCAGAAGCTGCAAGCCGTGCTCGGCCCGCGCGCCGGCGTCATCGCCGCGCTGGGCGCGCCCGTCGCGGTGCTGATGGTGCTGTCCATGATGGTGCTGCCGCTGCCGCCCTTCGTGCTGGACCTGCTGTTCACCTTCAACATCGCCATGGCCGTGATGGTGATGATGGTCGCGGCGCACATGATCCGGCCGCTGGACTTCGCCGCCTTCCCGACCGTGCTGTTGCTGACGACGCTGATGCGCCTGAGCCTGAACGTCGCCTCCACCCGCGTCGTGCTGCTGGAGGGCCACACCGGCACCGGTGCGGCGGGCAAGGTCATCGAGGCCTTCGGCCACTTCCTGATCGGCGGCAACTTCGCGGTCGGCCTGATCGTGTTCGCCATCCTCGTCGTCATCAACTTCATCGTCGTCACCAAGGGCGCCGAGCGCATCGCCGAGGTCGGCGCGCGCTTCACGCTGGACGCCATGCCCGGCAAGCAGATGGCCGTGGACGCCGACCTGAATGCCGGCCTCATCAACGAGGCCGAGGCCAAGCGCCGCCGCGCCGAGCTGAGCGACGAGGCCGACTTCTTCGGCTCCATGGACGGCGCCAGCAAGTTCGTGCGCGGCGACGCGATCGCCGGCATGCTGATCCTGGCCATCAACGTCATCGGCGGGCTCGTCATCGGCATCGCCCAGCACGGCCTCTCGGCCGGCCAGGCGGCCGACAGCTACATCCTGCTGGCCGTCGGCGATGCGCTGGTGGCGCAGATCCCGGCGCTGCTGATCTCGGTGGCGGCGGCGATGGTGGTGTCGCGCGTCGGCTCGGACAAGGACATCGGCGCGCAGATCGGCGGCCAGGTCTTCGGCTCGGCCAAGAGCATCGCCGTCACGGCCGGCGTCATCGGCGCACTGGGCCTGATCCCGGGCATGCCCCACCTCGTCTTCCTGCTGATCGCCGCCGGCATGGGCTATCTGGCCTGGTGGCTGCGCACCCGCGAGCAGGCCCGCGAGGCGGCCAAGGCCGTCAAGCCCATCATGCCCAGCAGCGAGGGCAGCGGCGAGGCGAGCTGGGAAGACCTCGTGCCGGTGGACACCCTGGGCCTGGAAGTGGGCTATCGACTCATCGCGCTGGTGGACCGCACGCGCGAGGGCGATTTGCTCTCGCGCATCAAGGGCGTGCGGCGCAAGTTCGCGCAGGAAGTCGGCTTCCTGCCGCCGCCGGTCCACATCCGCGACAACCTGGAACTGCGCCCCAGCCAGTACCGCATCTCGCTGCGCGGCGCCGTCGTCGGCGAGGCCGAGGCCTTCCCGGGCATGTGGCTGGCCATCAACCCCGGCCACGCGACGCAGAAGCTCATCGGCACCGCCACCACCGACCCCGCCTTCGGCCTGCCCGCCGTGTGGATCGAGGAACGGCAGAAGGAGATGGCCCAAATGAGCGGGTTTACGGTGGTTGATTGCGCGACCGTCGTCGCCACCCACCTCTCACACTTGATGCAAGTGCACGCGGCCAAGTTGTTGGGCCGCGTGGAGACGCAATCGCTGGTGGAACACCTCACCAAGCAGGCGCCGCAATTGATCGAAGACGTGATTCCCAAGATGGTCAGCATCGCCACCCTGCAACGCGTGCTCCAGCTGCTGCTGGAAGAGGGCGTGCACGTCCGCGACATGCGCTCCATCGTCGAATGCCTGGCCGAGCACGCCGCCACCGTCACCGACCCGCAGGAACTCGCGCGCCGCATCCGCACCCACCTCGCGCCGGCCATCGTGCAGCAGATCTACGGCAGCACCAAGGAGCTGGACGTCATCGCGCTGGAGCCCGAGCTGGAGCGCCTCGTCACCCAGGCCCTGAACTCGCCGCACGGCGCCGCGCTCGACCCCGGCGTGGCCGACACCCTGGCCCGCAGCGCCGCCGAGACGGCCCAGAAGCAGGAAGACCGCGGCGTGCCCGCCACGCTGCTGGTGCCCGACCTGATCCGCGCGCCCATGGCCCGCCTGCTCAGGCGCGCCGCGCCACGGCTCAAGGTGCTCGGCCACAGCGAGATCCCTGAAACCCACACCATCCGCATCGGCTCCATCATCGGAGGCACAGCATGAATGTCCGCAAATTCACGGCCCGCAGTTCCCGCGAGGCACTCGCCCTGGTGAAACAGGCCTTTGGCCCCGATGCGGTGGTGCTGTCCAACAAGACCGTGCCCGAAGGCGTCGAGGTGCTGGCCATGGCCCCCGAGGGCATGGGCCAGATCGAGCAGATGGCGGCCACGGCGCCCCGCCAGCACCAGCCTCAGCAGCCTGCGGCCCGTGCCCCCTTCGCCGAGCGCACGCTGCGCCAGGAGCCCGGCTTCGCCAGCGGCGCCGAGGTGTCGGGCGACGTGCGGCAACTGGCGATGAGTACGCTGAACTTCCAGGACTATGTGCGCGAGCGCGTGCTGCGCCGCCGCCAGGCCGAACTGAGCGGCCAGCCCGACCCCGTGCGCCCGGCCGCGCCGCCGCCCGTGCAGGCGCCCGCACCGGCGCTGGCCGACGCCGCCCGCCTGCAGCGCGAGCGCCGCGCCGCCGAGGCCATGGCCGCTCTCGCGCCCAGGCGCGCCCCTGTGCAAGCCCAGCCCCGCCCCGCGCCGCCCGTGCTGCGCGACGAGATCCGCATGCCCGCCGCTGCCGCCGCCCCGCGTGCCGTGCCGCAACTGGGCGAGATCGGCACCGAACCCTTGCCCCTGCCCCTGCCCGGCCAGCCCACGCCCAGCCAACGCAGCCAGATGGACATGGCCGCCGAACTGCGCCAGATGCGCGGCCTCATCGAGGAGCGCTTCTCCTCGCTGGCCTTCATGGAGAAGCTGCAGCGCCAGCCCGTGCAGGCGCGCCTGACGCAGAAGCTGCTCGAACTCGGCTTCTCGCCCGCCCTGGTGCGCAAGCTGGCCGAAAGCTGCCCGTCCGACTTCAAGCCCGGCGAATTCGCCGACGAAGGCGCCTGGGCCGCCCACGTGCTGGCGCGCAATCTGCAGACCGACGAGGCCGCCCCCGCCATCGAGGACCGTGGCGGCGTCTACGCGCTGATCGGCTCCACCGGCGTCGGCAAGACGACGACGACGGCCAAGCTCGCCGCCCACTTCGCCACCAAGCACGGCGCCGGCCAGCTCGGCCTCATCACGCTCGACGCCTACCGCATCGGCGCCCACGAGCAGTTGCGCGCCTACGGCCGCATCCTCGGCGTGCCCGTCCACACCGCGCACGACCGCGCCTCGCTGGACGACCTGCTGGACCTGCTCTCCGGCAAGAAGCTCATCCTCATCGACACCGCCGGCATGGCCCAGCGCGACAGCCGCACCCAGGAACTGCTGGAAATGCTGGCCCACCCCAGCATCAAGAAGCTGCTCGTCATCAATGCCGCCCAGCAGGGCGAGACCATCGAGGACGTCGTCAACGCCTGGAAGGGCGCGGCCTGCGAGGGCGTCGTGCTCAGCAAGATCGACGAGGCCGTCAAGCTCGCCCCGGCGCTGGACACGCTGATCCGCCACAAGCTCAAGGTGCTGGGCGTGGCCAACGGCCAGCGCGTGCCCGAGGACTGGCACCGCCTGCCGAGCGCCGCGCTGGTGCAGAAGGCGCTCAAGAGCCCTGCGGCCGGCGCCTGGCGCATGGACAACACCGACGTGAACCTGATCTTCGCCGGCGCGCCGCTGACCGACGGCATGCGGGCCGTCCACTGATGCAGCCGGACCAAGCCCACGGGCTGCGCCGCCTCTTCGCCGCGTCCAAGGCCCGCTTCGTCCCCGTCGTCGCCAACCCGCGCGTGATGGGCGCGGGCGGCCTGCTCGAAGGCCTGTGCGCCGCCTTCGCCGAGCTGGGCCTGCACACCCTCGTCGTCGATGCCGGCCCGCATTCGCCCGCGCCGTCCGAGTTGGCCCAGGTGGACCTCGCCCACTGCATCGAGCGCCTGTCGCCGCGGCTGAGCTACCTTGCCGCGCGTGGCCTGCCGCTGCGCCACACCAATGCCCAGGGCTCGGCGGCGGCCTTCCTGGAAGCCGTGGCCGAGGCCGCGCCCGAGGCCGACGTGATCCTGCTGCACGCCAGCGCGGCCGAACTGGCCCGCGTCGTCGCGCTGCGCGAACTGCGCCCGCTGCTGCTGGCCGACACCGAGCCCGCGAGCGTGACGGAAGCCTATGCCGGCATGAAATGGCTCACGCAGCGCGCCGGGCTGTTGGTCTACAGTCTGCTGATGGCCTGCCACCCCCAATTGCGCGTGGCCACCCGCATCGCGCAACAGCTCCACGCCTGCGCCGACGGCTTCCTCGGCGCGGTGCTGCGCGACTGGGCCTGCCTCGACCCCCGTGCCTCGGCCCAGGCGCCAATCACGCCCGAGTTGCGCCACCTCGCCCGCGAGCTGCTGCTCGCGGCCCCGCCCGGCGCGGCCGTCGATGCCGCCGCCGATGCCGCCCCGCTGCGCCCCGTGCGCACGGTCGCCGCGCCTCTGCTTGCTGCCCATTGACGCCCTTTGACCCGATCGACGACATGTACACGCCCAAAGGCCGTCTCGACAACAGCTCGCTGATCAAGCAGTACAGCCCGCTGGTGCGGCGGCTGGCGCACCAGATGATCGCCAAGCTGCCGGCCAATGTGGAGGTGGACGACCTGATCCAGGTCGGACTGATCGGCCTGACCGACGCGCTGTCGCGCTTCGACGCCGAGCAGGGCGTGCAGTTCGAGACCTTCGCCACCCAGCGCATCCGCGGCGCCATGCTCGACGAGCTGCGCGGCGGCGACTGGATGAGCCGCGGCACGCGCCGCCAGCAGCGCGAGATCGAAGGCGCCGTCCACAAGGTCGAGCAGCGCCTCGGCCGCGCGCCCAGCGAGGCCGAGATCGCCGCCGAGATGGGCCTCGCGCTGGCCGACTACCAGGAACTGCTCGGCAAGGTGCGCGGCACCCAGCTGGTCTACCTGGAAGACATGTCGGGCGACGACGGCGACGACGACTACCTCGACCGCCACGTCGCCGACGAGGCCAGCAACCCGGTGGCGATGCTGCAGGACCAGCGCATGCGCCTGGCCCTCGTGGCCGCCATCAAGAACCTGCCCGAGCGCGAGCAGTTCGTGATGAGCATGTACTACGAGCACGACATGAACCTCAAGGAGATCGCGGCCGTGCTCAAGGTCACGGAGTCGCGCGTCTGCCAGCTGCACAGCCAGTCCATCGCGCGACTGCGCGTTAAGCTCCGCGACTGGTAGCCGGGACCGCCAGCCCCGGGCCTAACGACGAGGGCAAGCGCATGGGCCGATGGTTCAAGAAGGACGATTCCGCCGTAGAAGAACCTGTCCGGCGTGACGACGGCGGTGCCGCGGCGCTGAACGTCGTGCGGCGGCTGTCGCGCACCCTCTCCACGGTCGGCAAGGACGCCGCCGAGGTGCGCGGCGCGCTCGAAGACACGCAGCGCGTCGTGCAGATGCAGGGCCAGGCCATGCAGGCCCTGGGCCGGCAGTTGCAGCAGATCGGGCAGGCCCAGGCCGCCATCAGCACCGCCACCGACCAGAGCGCCGCCGCCGTGCAGCGCGCCCGCGCGGCATTGGCCGGCGTGGGCGGCGAGGTCAGCGGCATGGCGGCCACGCTGGCCCAGGTGTCCGACGCGGCGGCCGAGATCACCAAGATCTCGCTGCAGACCCGGCTGGTGGCCTTCAACGCCGCCGTCGAGGCCAAGCACGCGGGCGATGCGGGCCGGGGCTTCGCCGTCGTCGCCGAGGCGGTGAAGGCGCTGGCGGGCCAGGTCGAGTCCTCGTCCAAGGCCATCGTCGGCGCCATCGCCAGCCTGCAGGAGCGCATCGACCGCTTCAGCAGCGAGCTGACCGAGAACGCGGCCAAGCCCAGCCAGATCCACGCCGCCTTCCACGAGGTCGAGCGGGACGTGCAGCGCATCGCCAGCTCGGCCGCCGAGAGCGGCCAGCAGATGGGCCTGCTCAACGAGCGCGCCCACGAGCTGGAACGCGAGGTGTCCGAGGCCTCGCACGGCCTCAAGGTCGCCTTCGACGGCAGCGACCGCTTCCTGCGCATGTCCGAGGAACTGGTCGAGCAGATCGCCGACAGCGGCGTCGAGGTGGACGACATGCCGCTGATCCGCCTTGCCCAGGACACGGCGGCCGAGATCGCCGCCCTGCTCGAACGTGCGCTGCGCGACGGCCAGATCGGCGCCGCCGACCTCTTCGACGAGAACTACCGCCCCATCGAGGGCACCTCGCCGGCCCAGCACCTGACGCGCTTCTGCGCGCTCACCGACCGCCTGCTGCCCGAGGTGCAGGAGAAGGCGCTGGGCGCCAGCGACAAGATCGTCTTCTGCATCGCCGCCGACCGCAACGGCTATATCGCCACGCACAACCGCAAATACTGCCAGCCGCAGCGCGCGGGCGACGTGGTCTGGAACGCGGCCAACAGCCGCTACCGCCGCATCTTCAACGACCGCACCGGCCTCGCGTCGGCGCGCAACACACGGCCCTTCCTGCTGCAGACCTACCGCCGCGACATGGGTGGCGGCCGCTTCGTCGTGCTCAAGGAAGTGGCGGCGCCCATCACCGTCAACGGCCGGCACTGGGGCGGCCTGCGCCTGGCCTTCAATTTCTGAGCAAGGGTTCGGAGGCCCCTCGAACCGGGGACGGGCCCGGCGCGCGCATCGGCATATGCTCCCGCGCACGCAAAGGAGCCCCCGCATGAAACACCTGACCCTGGCCAGCACCCTGGCCCTGGCCGCCGCCGGCGCCCAGGCCTACACGATCGACTTCGGCAGCAGCGGCACGGCCCCGGTGATCTGCGCCGCCAACGCCGCCGGCACCGGCGCGCCGACCACCTGCGGCGACAGCGGCTGGATCAACCAGGCCTATGGCGACGTCGCCGGTCTGGTGGACGTGCAATACGGCCAGCCACTGCAGGCCGGCGCCTCGACGCTGCGCTGGTGGGCCAACGGCTACAACAACCTCTACGGCGTGCTGTGGGCCGACGGCGGCGACGGCCCGGGCTCCTATGCCCGCATCGACCTGGTGGCGCAGAGCGCGGCCGGCCTGACGCTGCTGGGCTTCGACCTGGGCGCCTATTCGCATACCTCGCGCGGCACCGAGCTGGCCGTCTACGACCTCGGCAGCAATGCGCTGCTGTTCAGCTACACGGGCAATGTCGGCAACGAGCCCGCCGCCACGCATTTCGACCTCGACCTCAGCTCGGCCAGCGGCCTGCGCATCGAGTGGCGCAATACCGCCTACAACGTCGGCATCGACAACATCGTGATCCAGGCCGCCGCCGTGCCCGAACCCGCCAGCGCCGCGCTGCTGCTGGGCGGCCTGGTGGCAGTCGGCGCCTGGGCGCGCCGGCGCCCGCGCTGAGGGCCTTTCGCTACTCGGCGATGCACGCGCGGTTCTTGCCCGTGTGCTTGGCCTCGTACAGCGCCACGTCGGCGCGGTCCAGCGCGGCTTCCAGCGTCTCGCCGGGGCGGTAGAGCGTGACGCCGGCCGAGAAGGTCACGAACACGTCCTTGCCTTCGTGCTTGAACAGCGCCGCCGACAGCGAGCGCTGCAGCCGCACCAGCACGGCCTGGGCCTCGTCCAGCGGCGTGTCGGGCAGCATCAGCACGAACTCCTCGCCGCCGTAGCGCGCCACCATGTCGCCGGGGCGCAGCGAGGCCTGGACGCGCTCGGCCAGCGACTTCAGCGCGATGTCACCGGCATGGTGGCCGAGGCTGTCGTTGAGCTTCTTGAAGTTGTCGATGTCCAGCAGCGCCAGCGCCACGCGGGTGGACTCGCGCTCGGCCCGGGCCTGCTCGATGCCGAAGGCCTGGATCAGGCCGCGGCGGTTGGCGACTTGCGTCAACTGGTCGGTATGCACCTCGTTGGAGAGGCGGCGCAGCTCGCCTTCCAGCTCGTCCACGCGCTGGGTCAGCGCGGCGGCGCGGTCGTGTTCCAGCGTCAGGCGCGCTTGAGTCTGCGCGACGAGGCCCTGCACGCTGCGGCTCTCCTCGACCATCTCGCGCACCGTGCCGGCGAGGCTTTCCAGCGAGTCGGCCTGCTCGATGGCGTTGGCGTAGCGGCCGACGCTGTTCTGGAAGCGGTCGGTGTGCTGGCCCAGCTCGCCCAGCTCGGACAGCATGCGCTGGATCAGGCCCTTGAGCGCGTCGCGCGCCCGGGAGCGCTCGTCGCGCAGCGCGCGCTGGCGCTCGCGCGTGCCGGCCAGCAGGTCCGACACGGTGCGCACGCCGCGGCTCGACAGGCCCTGGGCCAGCGTCTGGTTCATCGCCTCGGCCTGGCCGCGCGCCCAGGAGTCGTCCTCGGCGAGGTCCACCAGGCTGCCGCTCAGCTCGCGGCAAAGGCCGCCGAGTTCGTCGAAGAGGTGGCGGCGGTGGTCGAGCAGATGGCGGGCGCGCTGGCAGAGCGCTGCCATCTGCGCGGCGCGTTCGGGCGTGGCGCCATCGGCCTTCAGTTCGGCCTGGGCGGCGTCCAGCTCGCGCATCAGCGCGTCGGCCGGCGTCGCCTCGGCCTGCGGCGAGCGCAGCGCATGGCGCACGGTGGCGCCCAGTTCGCCGCCGACCTCGGGCCAGGCGCTCGGCGCGGCTCGCGCGGCCGCAGGGGCCGGCTCGCGCAGGCCGGTGCGGCTGCTCTCGGCGAAACCGGTGTCGGCGGCGAAGGCGCTTTCGGCGAAGAACTGGCTGGGCGTGCCGCCCGGCTCGTCCAAGCCGCCGTCCGTCTCGACGTCGCCGCCGTCGCCGTCCTTGTCCCAGCTCGCGGCGAGCTGGTTCAGGCGCTTGGCCATCTTGTGGCTGTCGCTGCGGCTCAGTTCGAGCACGCGGTTGATGCCTTCCTTCTTGCGCGCTAGCGTCCAGTGCCGGCCGCCGCGCTCCAGGCCGCGCACCAGGCGCTCGATGGCCTGGGCCAGGGCCTCGGCCTGGGCGGCGGGGCCGGCGCTGTCGAGCAGCTTGTCCACCTCGCGCAGCAGCTCGTCGTAGCGCTGCTCGCGCAGCGCCGCCTGCAGCTCCTGGCGCGTGCCGCCGGAGGGCAGGGCGAGGCTGATGAGGCGGGACAGCAGCTGCTGCACGCGCTCCGGCACGCCGCCGGCCGCCGCCGGGCTCTCGCCGCCGGCCTCGATGGCATAGGCGCGGGCATAGTTCTCGGGCGTGGGTTCCAGCCGCGCCTGGGCCAGGCGTTGCAGCGCGGCCTTGGCCAGCTGGGCGGGCGGGAGCTGGGAGCGCATCAGAGGCTCGGCCCCTCAGGCCTGTCCGCGCGAGACCAGCTCGCCGCCCTCGGCCTGCGTGATCCACGGCGCCTTGCGCGGCAGCACGGTCTGCGCGATCCAGCGTTCCAGCTCGTCGGCCGGCAGCGGCTTGCTGAACAGAAAGCCCTGCATCAGCGAGCAGCCCAGGCGGTGCAGCACCTCCATCTGCCGCAGCGTCTCCACGCCCTCGGCGATGACGCGCAGGCCCAGGGCACGCGCCAGCGCGATGATGGCCGTGACGACGGCCGAGCTCTGCGGCGTGATGCCGAGGTCGCGCACGAAGGTACGGTCCACCTTGACCTCGGAGATGGGCAGCGTGGTGAGATAGGCCAGCGAGGAATAGCCGGTGCCGAAGTCGTCGATGGAGATTTCCACGCCCACTTCGTTCAGGCGGTGCAGCGACGGGATGACGTTCTGCAGATCCTTCATCAGGTTGTTCTCGGTGATCTCCAACTGGATCGAGCGATGCGGCACGCCATAGGCGCTGACGCACTGGTGGATGTGCTCGACGAGATCGGTGCGCTCGAACAGCCGGCTGGGCAGGTTGACGGCGATGGAATCGCTGAAGCCGAACTGCAGCGACCACAGCTTGGCCTGCCGTGCCGCTTCCTTCAGCGCCCATTCGGACAGCGGCACGATGAGCCCGGTTTCTTCCGCCAGCGGGATGAAGTCGGCCGGCGGCACCAGCACGTTGCCGCGCTGCCAGCGCATCAGCGCCTCGGCGCCCACCATGCGGGCGGCGCGCACGTCGATCTTGGGCTGGTAGTGCAACACGATCTCGTTGCGCTCCAGCGCCTTGTGCAGCGCGCTTTCCAGCTCCAGCTTCTGCTTGCCGTGGCCGGCCAGCATCGGCGAGTAGACGGCCGAGGCATTGCGGCCCTGGCTCTTGACGGCATACATCGCCACGTCGGAATTGCGCAGCAGGTCTGCCATGGTCTGGCCGTCGCGCGGGTAGAGCGCGATGCCGACACTGGCCGTGACGAAGCACTCCTGGCCGCCGACGAAGATGGGCTCGCGCAGCGCTTCCAGCACGCGCTGGGCGACACGCTCGGCGTCGCGCTCGTCCGTCACCTCGGGCAGCAGGGCGACGAACTCGTCGCCGCCCAGGCGGCCCACGGCTTCCAGGCCGCGATGGCTGCGGTTGCCGACGCCGTCGAGCCCGCCTTCGAGGATCTGGTCGGAGTGGCGCACGCAGGCGCGCAGGCGCCGGCCGACCTCGATGAGCAGCTCGTCGCCGGCCGTATGGCCCAGGGTGTCGTTGATGACCTTGAAGCGGTCCAGGTCGATCAGCAGCAGGCCCACCTCATGTCCGCCCCGGCGCGCGCTCTCGATGGCGCGCTCGACGCGGTAGATCAGCTGGCGGCGGTTGGGCAGGCCGGTCAGCGCGTCGAAGTGGGCGAGCTGGCGGATGCGGTCCTCGGCCTGGCGGCGGTCGGTCACGTCCTGCAGGATGCCGGTGTAGCCGCTGGCCGCGCCCTGTTCGCTGAATTCGGGCTCGGCCTCGATGTGGACGACGCGCTGGCGGCCGTCGGGCAGGGTCAGCGGCAGGTCGGTGACCAGCACCGCCGTATGGGCGACCACGTCGCGCAGCAGGCGCAGGAAGGCGTGGCGGTCGTCGGCCGGCACCATGCGCATGACGCCGATGAAATCGAGCCGGTCCTGCGGGCCGCGCCCGAACACGCGCAGACCCTCGGCCGAGATCGAGAAGCTGGCGGCCACGCCGCGCCGCCATTCGAAGCTGCCCATGCGCGCCAGGTCTTGCGCGCGCGCCAGCTTGGCCTTGCTGCGCTCCAGTTCCAGCCGTGTGCGCGAACTGCGCAGCAGATAGCGCAGCCGACCGTCGAGCAGGCTCCATTGCGGCGACTTGACGAAGAAGTCCGTCGCGCCGGCCTGGTAGGCGCGGTTGATCGAGACCTCGTCGTCCAGGCCGGTCAGCATCAGCACTGGCAGGGACTCGAAGCCGGGCGTGGCGCGCAGCAGCGAGCAGGTCTCGAAGCCGTCCAGTTCGGGCATCAGCGCGTCTAGCACGACCACGTCGGGCAGGCGCGCCGGCAGCAGGCTCAGGGCCGCGCTGCCGCTGGCGGCCTCGGTGACTTCGAAGCCGCGCTCGCGCAGCGCGGCGGCGGTCAGCAGCAGATTCACCTCGTCGTCGTCCACCAGCAGCACGCGCGGACGCGGCGGCAGATCGTCGAGGGCGGGGCCGGTGGGCAGCATGGGGCGGGGTTCAGAGCAGCGCAGCGAGGGCGGCGCGCACCTGTTGGATGTCTTGGAGCATAGCGTCCAACTGCTGCTGCAAGCCCTCGTCGCTGCCCTCGCGCGCCAGTGTCTCGACCTCGGCGCAGCGGGCCGACAGCGTCATCGCGCCGAGGCTCGCGGACGAGGACTTCAGCGTGTGGCCGACGTGGCGGATGGCAGCGAAGTCCGGCGGGCTGGCGGCGCGGGCGCGGGCGAGGTCGGGCAGCAGGCGGTCCAGCGAATTCGAGAAGGCGCCGACGACGCGCTCCAGCAGCCTGGCGGCGCCGCTCGGGTCGAGCTCGCGCAGGCGGCGGATCGCCTCGGGGTCGAGCAGGGCGGCAGGGGCGGGGGCGGTCATGGGTGGCGGCGGGCAAACGTGGCTGCAAATGTAGCGCGGCCAGGTGGGGTGCCTGGCGCGAAGGAATGCACGAAATCGGGCCGAAAACCGCTGCCTACAATGCCGCGCATGAACAGCCTCAGCGACGACCGCGCGCTCGCGCGCCGCCTGGAGCGGCGGGTGCCGATGCGGATGCTGGTTCTCGGTGCGGCCCTGGCCGCGCTGCTGATGCTGGCGCTGGGCACCCTGGTGGTGCTGGCGCTGATGCGGGTCTGGGGCGGCGAGGTCGGCCTCGTCCACGCGGCCCTGGTGCTGACGGCTTTCTTCACCGGACTGATGGTGCTCGCCGCCGCCGCGCTGGGCTGGCATGCCGGCGTGCGCCTGACGCGCCAGCGCCTCGCCGAGCCGCTGCGCGAACTGCGCCAGCAGCTGCTGATGCAGGCCCAGTTGCAGCGCGACTGGCAATGGGCGACGGATGCCGAGCACCGCCTCGTGCGCTGGCACGCGCCGCAAGGCGCGCCGGCGTCGAGCTGGGTGGGCGCGGGCGCCAGCACGCAGCGGCTGTGGGAACGCTTCGCGGCGGCCGAGCCGGCGGCGCAGTTGCGCGCCCGGCTCGACGCGCGCCAGCCCTTCGCCGACCTGCGCCTCGCTGCCGCCGAGGGCGACACCTGCTGGCGGCTGCAGGGCCTGCCCTGCATCGACGCGCAGGGCCATTTCGCCGGCTACGTCGGCACGGCCCGGCCGGGCGAAGACGCGGCGGCCGTGGCCGCGCCGACGCCGCCCGATCTGGCGGCCGAGCACGAGTCGTTCAGCTACACGGTGTCGCACGACCTGCGCGCGCCGCTGCGCGTCGTCGAGGGCTTTGCGCGCATCCTGAAAGAGGACTACGGCGCGCGGCTGGACCGCGTCGGCAACGACCACCTGGAGCGCGTGATGAGCGCGGCGGCGCGCATGAACAGCATGATCGACGCGCTGCTGTCGCTGAGCCAGCTGTCCACAAGGCCGCTGGCCTGCCAGCCCGTCAACCTGTCGCAGCAGGCCGGCTATGTGATGGAAGAACTCCGCCGCGCGGCGCCGCAGCGCGAACTGGCGCTGGACATCGAACCCGATCTGACCGTGCAGGGCGACCCGACCTTGCTGCGCATGGTGCTGGAAAACCTGCTGGGCAATGCCTGGAAATACAGCGCCAAGGTGCCCGGGGCCGAGATCCGCTTCGGCAGCGTGCAACAGGGCGGCCGGCGCGTCTTCGTCGTGTCGGACAACGGCGCGGGCTTCGACATGCGCTTCGCCGAACGCCTGTTCGGCGTCTTCCAGCGCCTGCACAGCGCCAGCGACTTCCAGGGCACCGGCGTCGGCCTGGCCCTGGTCCGCCGCATCGTTCGCCGCCACGGCGGCGAGATCTGGGCGGAGTCGGCGGTGGGCGAGGGGGCGAGGTTCTATTTCACGTTGGGGTGAACGGCGGCGCCTGCGGTCGGAGGTGAATATTCACCTTAATAGTTGCGTTACTTCTAAGCTATAACCCCGCCCGATGTTGACACAACAACCCGTATACGAAGATTGATCCCGATGGTCGCGACCCCAAGATGGGAGAGTGCGGCTGGGTAAAGTTGCAATGCGAGGTTTACGGTGGCGGTTCTAGCCCGGGTGGGAGCGGCTCCAAGACTTCTGAGCCGCAATCAGTGCCCAGTTCAAATGCCTCCGCAATTGCCGTATCAATCGGCGGCGTTGCGACGACAGCCACTTCAACAGCAGGTAGCGGGGCGGGGGCGTGGCTGTTTCGGTTGTTTGGCGCTGCAGGACTTGCGTTGTACTCCCCTGCGTTGGGGGACGGGAGCCTGCCTATGGGTGCTCCGAATATGCTCAAGAGCGATAGCAGGGAGTTGGGGGCAAATCTAGTTGCGGTTGGCGCTCCTCGTTACGATGGTGATCATGCTCACCATATTGTTGCCTCAGGCGATACCCCCCGAGCTGCGCCAGCTTGGCTGATTATTGCTGCGGCAGGAATGAATATAAATGACCCTCACAATGGAATATTCCTGAGAGGTCCGGCGCATCAGGTGATTCACACAGATAAGTACTATGCGGCAGTAAATATTGGTCTGTTTGGTGCGGTTGGATATAGGGGGGTGCAATGCGCCTCTTTAGTATGTCCATGGCAATTTAGGCAGGGGCATTTCCAAAATGAGTAACGAAACAATTTATTCTGTGTGGCCCTCTGCCGGCTTCCGATCAGTGGCTATTGATGCGCCGCAGGCGTTACATTCAATGCGTGATTTGAATAGGCGGCGTTTGAGTGATGAGTGGCGGAGTTTTGATGTCTGCTCACTGGATGTTGGTGACGTCGGAGCGTTGCTTCCGGACGTTTGTATTCTAAATACCGGCGGGCTCGCGGTGGCAAACTCGAACCTGGCGCAGATATTTGAAGGATTGCCTATTGATGCTGAATTCCTTCCTTTGAAGGTGGATGGGCAATCATGGTCAATTGTTAACTGCCTCTCCGCCATGGACGGCGTTGTTGATCATGAATCAAATGTAATGCGTGCTGGGAATGGTGAAATATACATGGTGCTGCGGCTGGTATTGAACACGCAGGCGACGAGCGTACCCCCATTGTTTACGCTCGCCAAGTCAAATCGGGCACAGATTCTTGCCACCTCGATATTTGTTAATCGCATCAATGAGTTGGGTATTCGGGGGCTGCAGTTTGACGAGATTGGCAAGGTTTATGGCTGATCAATTGTCGGGATATGTTGGATTTAGGCTGGCGATGATCCGCCGCCGCACCTCTTCATCACAAAACTCCCCGGTGATGAGTGCCTCCATATCGGCGAGGAACTCGGGGCTGGGCTGATGGCCCTCGATGCGTGTGCTGGCCAACCATCACGTCCCGCAGCGCTCGCTCCAGCACCGCTCACCCGTCCAAGCTCTTCAGGCTTGGCAGGTCTCCATGCCCAGTTTGTTCAAGCGCGCCGTACATAAACACGCGGGTCTTGACAACTACAATCTGTACAGCAACAACTGTACGGATGCAACCGTCAATGTTGTTAATGGTTCCGGGGCAGGAACTACAGTGGCCAACCCCTCGACGACTGTGAAGCCAAATTCTCGGATCAAGGAAGTGAAAGACGATCCAAAGGCCGTTGCCCGCAAAGAGGAGAAGAAGGAATGAGCATTTTCAAGTTGCTCGCAGCCGGTGGTGTAACTGTGCTGTTGTGTTCTGGGTGTCTCGCCGCAGGGGGGCTGACAATCCATCAAAAGCTGGAAGGCAGCGAGGTCAGCGTCACTCTTAAGAGTATTGGTGATGCTTCGAAAATTAACTCGAAGGGGACTGTTGTTTATGGCTATTTGCTCATTCAATCAAATGAGCATCTCATTAGGGCCGATTTGAGTTGCATTCGCCTCCAGGTCAATGGAGTCGGTAGCTCAAAGCCTTATGTTGATCGCGTTGCCCATGTGTTGACGGAGAAATTCTCCGCAGATGGTGATGGTAAAATACGAGCCGACCTGTATTGGATATTCAGGGAGATGATCCCTGCGCAAATGAAATCTGGCTCATTGGGGTTGCAAATGGAAAAGGCAAATAGTGGGCAATGCGTGACTGCAGGGCGGTCTCAAGTCTGAAGTGCACACTTCGCAGCCTGTAAGTGTTGCGTGACGCTCAACGCGCGCGGGGCTACCACTGCTCAACAAGGACACAGGCGTCCTGCAAGACAAATACAGCTACGACGCCAACGGCAACGTCACCGCCATCGCAGACCAACAGGAAAGCGTCTTCGGGCGGACGATGGTCTACGACGACCTGGACCGACTCAGCAGCGCCAGCGCGCCCAACGTGTGGGGCAGTGCGACCTACAAGTACGACCCGGTGGACAACCTGCGCGTGGCCAACGTGGGCACGCGCAACACGACGATCAGCGTCAACGCCAACAACCAAGTCAACACCGTCGCCATCAATGGCGCCAACACCAGCTACATCTTCGACACCCGAGGCAACCTCAAGAGCAAAGGGACGCAGAACTTCGGCTTCGACCTGGGCAACCGGCTGATCTCATCGCCGGGCGGCAACTACGCCTACGACGGACTGGGCAGGCGCACCAAGATCGCCAGCAGCGACAGCTCGACGCGCATCCAGGTCTACAGCCAGGCGGGGCAACTGCTGTGGGCGACGAGCACGGGCGGGCCGAGGCCGACGAGTACGACGGCCTACATCTACCTCGCGGGCAAGCAGATTGACCTGCGTACGGAACTTGTAGCCACTCAGGCGGTGAGTCTCGGGGTGATGGTATCGGTGTTGGTCCAGTCTCGACGCACGGCCGCTGGGGGCCGGTAGCCCAGGGAGCTGTGGGGCCGGCGCTCG